>Ga0065704_10070139_pt1 | contig 529843 bp, 498 predicted proteins | sample SwiRhicommuniRL2_FD_59091 | JGI IMG/M metagenome (GOLD analysis project Ga0065704, IMG submission 59091) | Switchgrass rhizosphere bacterial communities from Rose Lake, Michigan, USA - RL2 v2 (version 2) | ecosystem: Host-associated > Plants > Roots > Rhizosphere > Soil | place: East Lansing, MI
TTTTTGCAGCGGCGGCAGTGGCTGCAGCAGCAGCCGCCGCCTTTTTTTCAGCTTTGATTTGCGCTTTGGTTTTTTTAGGAGTGACAGTCGCCGTCTGTGCACTTTGAACAGGAGCCGCTGGCACACCTTCAGCAGGCGTCGCGGCTTTTTCAACAGGAGCTTCTTCAACCTTCTCAACTTTAACAGCGCTTTCGAATTCTTTATTCGTGTTAAGTTCTTCCGTTTTTTCGTATTTCAAAAAAGAAGTAGAGCAACCTGCCAAAACAACAAGTGCAGAACAAACTAGAAATTTCGAACCCGGTAGCTTGCTAATCACTCAAAATCCTTCCAACGACGATGCACCCACATCCACTGCTCTGGGTGCTGTCTAACAATTTTCTCAATGCGATCATTGAAACTCTGAGTGAGGTTCAGGATCGACTGATCTTTATTATCATCAACCAGGCATGACTCAGTGTCTAGAGCGGGTTCAATCACAACATGGATTTTTCCGTCTGTGCCCTCGTATGTGTAAAGCGGCAAAACAGGTGCTTTGGTTTTTTGCGCAAACAAAGCTAGACCATAGGCTGTGCCCGTCTTTTTACCAAAAAACTCGGTCTCGATGCCATAGGGTTTCCCCATAAATTGATCTAAAACAAAAACCACGCCGGACTTTTTCTTCAATGCTTTGAGAATATCAAAAGCATTGTTGGGTCCATGGGCGTCGATATACTGAACCCCACGAGCGCCGCGAATAGAAAACCAGATGTCATCAAACCACTTGGTTTTGAATCTTTTTGAGATGATGTAAACGCCAATGCCTTGTTGAACCAACACATTGGCACCGACGTCGCCGTTGCCAATGTGCAGACTCAACATCAAAACACCTTTGCCATGAGCTTGGGCAGCGCGCAGATTTTCGATGCCTTCAATAACAGCGTTTTTCGCAATCCACTTTGGCGAAAGGGCTGGGATCGTTAAAAATTCTGCAAAGTTATAACCGAGTTGGTAAACCGACTCTCTCCCCACCGCGAGCTTTTTGTCGTCGGACCATTCAGGGAAAGCAATATTGATATTGCTCAGAACGATTTCTTTTCTAAAACCAAATACATCAAACCACAAAAAGCCAAGCCACGAGCCTGACTTTCGAACCCATGTACGAGGGAAAAGAATCAAAATGTAACTAAAAATACTAATTAAGAAGCGCAGTGATTTTTTCAACCAACCGCCCCTTTCTACCTAGCTCCGCCAACTCCAATGGCGCCACCCAAAGAGGTGTATCAACAAGAATCGTACGCAGTTTTACCGCGTCTTTTTCAGTCGTGACCAAGTAATCGGCTTGAGAAGAATGAAATTGCTCTTTGATGTTTTTAGCATCTTGAGCCGTGTATTGATGATGATCGCGATAATGCAAATTCTTGCGTGCGACTTCACCGAGTGAACTCATCATATTTTCAAAAACATCCGGACGAGCAATCGCCGAGACTAAAAACAATTTGCTCTGCTTAAGCTCAGCAGCTGGTACCACTGCATTTGTCGCAGGGTTCTTAATGTTCTTAATATCATAACCAAAATAAAGAACTTCATGGCCCGAAGGCAAAATCCCCTCAAGAGATTTCAATTCTGATTCTGAAGCCAGATTGCATTTAGAAATCACAATCAGATCCGCACGCGAAAGACTGTCGACAGATTCACGCGCCCGCCCCTCAGGGAAAACAGCGTAATTCGCTAACTTTTCTGTCGCATCGACGATGACGATATTAAGATCTCGAGTCAGTTTACGATGCTGAAAACCATCATCAACGATCATCAGATCATATTTATTATGGGCATCGGCAAACTGAGCCGTTTTCCATTTCGTTGAACCAACAAAAACATCCACGTCAGGATTATTTTGCGCCAGCAAAACCGGTTCATCACCATAAGCCAATGCGGCTTTAGGATGTTTGATATCTACTTTAGTGGGATTAACTGCTTGAGCCCGGTAAGAGCGACTGATCACAGCAACTTTTTTTCCGTTAGCGACGAGAGCTTTTAAGCAATAATCGGTAATCGGAGTTTTACCAGTTCCACCGACCGTCAAATTTCCAATACTTACAACAGGACAAGAAACTTTGTGTGCAGCAATGTAGCCGCGATTGTAGAAAGCGTTTTTCGCCTCCACAACCTGCGCATACAAAAAAGAAATCGGTCTAAGCCACACATTCATTCAATTATCATTTCGTGAAGTATTGATCCAACGCCGCAACCACGCGTTGAGTTGCGCCCTTATCACCAAGGTCTTTACGAACCTCAGTCAAATCAGCAATCACCTTCGCACGGTAAGCTTCATCTGTGATGTAACGATCTAAATGATTAGCTAGGTTTTCTGGTGTCACTTGGCTTTGGAACATTTCAGGCACAGCCATTTTTCCAAGAATCAAATTCACCAAACCAAAATACTTCGTGCCGCGCACGATGAGTTTTGCAAACACACCCGTCAACCACTTCATTTTGTACATGATGACCATTGGTTTTTTCATCAAGCCCACTTGCAAAGTTGCAGTGCCTGATGCCACAAGCATCATGTCCACCAAATGAATCATACGGAAAGGTTCATCTTTCAACATGATGTAAGGCAAACGGAAATCTTCCAAGTAAGGAAGCATTTGTTCTTTAGTAAATGTTGGAGCGACCAAGATCAGAACCTTCAAATTCGGATGACGCTTCGACATAATGCGAGCTGTATCCAATTGAATTTGGAAGTGCTGCTTTAACTCCAAACGACGTGAACCCGGCATCAAACCCAAAACGATTTCGTCATCACGGATGCCGCACGAGTTACGGTGAGTTTTGAAAAACTCTGGATCAAAAAGTTTGTCGTCCATCTCATCCAACAAAGGATGTCCCACGAATTCAACAGGCACGCCGTGCTCTTCATAGAATTTCGTTTCAAATGGGAAGAGAACGAAAACTTTTTGGCAGTATTTTTTGATCGTTTTCACACGACCTTTTCGCCAAGCCCACACTTGCGGAGAAATGTAGTAAACAACCGGAATTCCCATCGCATGCAATTTCTTAGCAAGCATCAAATTGAATTCTGGGTAGTCCATCACGATCGCCACTTTAGGCTTACGGATTTCAGCTTCTTTAACCAAGTTATCAAAAACGGATTTCAAATGTGAATACGCGCTGATGATTTCAGCCGCACCCACAACCGCCATCTCTTCTGATTTACCCAAACGCTCAAAGCCGATATTTTCCATATCTTGAGAACCCACACCAAAAGCATGAACTTTACGCCCCTGCTTTTTCCAAAGTTCTAAAATTCTTTGTGCGTATGTAACACTCGAAGCTTCCGCTGCGACGATAAGGACTTGATCCATCTATTTTTTCTCAATCATAGCGATAACATCTTCAATGGCTTTCAATGCTTTCAAACCATCAAGACCTGTTACAGCCGTTTCTTTATTATTCAAAACAGCGTCGATAAATGAATCTGTTTCTTTTTGAAGAGCATCTGCTTTTTCAACAGTCCACTTCGTCGCTTTCACCAATTCAGGTGTACCCGGAGCTGGCTCCACTTTTTCAAGTTCGTGAATGCCCGTGTTCGCAAACAACGTGCAATCGGGTTGAACGACGCGAATTGAGCGCGCAGGATTTGTCGAAACGCGGCTAACAGTGATGATACCATTCACGCCATTTTTCATTTTGAAACTTGCAGTACAAGTGTCTAATTCTTTTGAAACGATCTTTGCACCTGAAGCGATCACTGACTCCACTTCACTGCCTGATAGCCAATAAAGAAGATCCATGTCGTGAATCATCAAATCGTGCAATACGCTGACATCAGCACCGCGTGCTTTGTAAGGAGCAGTACGGATCAACTCAATCGTTGTTGGGTTTTTGATATGCTGACGAAGTTCCAATACCGAAGGATTGAATCTTTCGATATGACCAACAGCCAATTTCAAATTTTTAGCTTTAGCCAGAGCGATCAACTCTTCCGCTTGCGGCACTGTTGCTGTAATTGGTTTTTCAACGTTAACGTGAACACCGTTTTGCAGGAACAATTTCGCAACTTCATAGTGTGATTGAGTGCTTGCTGCAATCGTCACAAGATCTACGTTACCCAACAAATCTTTTGGATTATGGAAAGCCTTTACACCCAAAGCTGCTGCGATTTTATCAGCTTGCTCAGGAAATGCGTCACAAACACCAACAAGTTCTACATTGGGATTGTTTTTATATTTTTGCGCGTGAAAGTTACCAAGATAACCAACACCAACAACCGCGCCACGAAGTTTTTTACTCATCGTCTTGCCATCCTTTTGGAGCTCTGTTGATTGCGATACCGCGTTTTGAAGATCTGATGAAATTGATGAAGTACTCAATATTCGGGCTCATCGTGCATTCTTGCTGAACGCGTGCGAGACCTTCTTCAACTGTGTGCGAACCCATGATCATGATACGAATCGCTTTGTGCACGTTTGAAACTTCAGCACGGTCGTAACCTTTACGAGCCAAACCGATTTTATTTGTTGCACGAATTGTCGCGTAAGTACCTTGAGCACGGCAGAACGGAATAACGTCTTTGTTGACGATCGAGCTGCCTGCGATAAAGGCCATTTTACCAACTTTTGTGAATTGGTTCAGAGCACTCATACCACCGATGAAAACACCGTCGTCGATTTCACAGTGACCACCCAAGTGAGTGTTGTTCGCCATGATGACATTGTTACCAAGTTTGCAGTCATGACCCACGTGAGTGTACGCCATGAAGTAGCAGTTATTTCCAATTTCAGTTTTTTTGTCACCCTTGCTTGTCGCAAGATTGATTGTCGTGAATTCACGGAAGACGTTGTTGCTTCCAATGATCAGACTTGTAGGCTCACCTTTGTAAGAGATGTCTTGAGGTGCTCCACCGATAACCGCACCTGGGCAGAAATGATTGTTCTCACCGATATCAAGAATACCGTAGCGAGAGCCCAGAGTAACGTGACCTTCAACGAAGGTGCCTTTTCCGATTTTAACTTTTCCCTGAATCAAACAATAAGGACCGATTTCAACATCGTCCGCGATTTCAACATCTGGAGAGATAACGCTTGATGGGTGTATTTTATAGTTTGCCATATTTACCTAAGGGATTTTCGTTTTTATGCCCGTTAAATTAACAGAGGGCCTTGGAAGGCCCTCTTTAAAAACCTATTTTTCTTTTTCGAAAGCTTTTACTACATCGTCAGTGATGTCGCCTGATCCGTCAGTGTAAAGAACCATTTGCGTGTTCTCCATTACAAGTGAAAGACCTTTTTCTTTAGCGATCTTGCCGATCACTTTTTTCATTTTATCCAAGATCGGAGCTGTCAATTCGCGCTCTTTCTTTTGGATGTCCATTTGGCTTTTGCCTACTACATCACGATACTTCAGCATTTCTTCTTGGAATTCAGCTTGTTTTTTACCAAGCGCTTCTTCAGAAAGAACTGATTTTTTCTTCTCAAGATCTTCGCCCATCTTTTTCAGATCAGCTTCTTTTTTCTCAAGTTCTTTTTTCTTTTTATTGAATTCGCCTTCCAACTCAGTCTTTGCCTTTTTACCAGCAGAGCTTGTTTGAATAGCTTTTTGCATATCAACAAATCCAATTTTTGTTTCAGCTTGAGCAACACCTGCAGCTGCAAACACCGTAAGTGCCACGATCAATTTCTTCATTAAAATCCTCCTGTATTTCGTCCGTAAAAAATAAAAAAACATAAGTACTCCGGCGAAGCCGGAGTGTAGAACAGTCCGGCTCCGGGCCAGCGGCCCTGCGCCTCCTAGGCATCCGCCTAGAATGGAGTTCCGATAGAGAACTCAAACACCGAGTTCTCGTTGTAATCAGGATCGCGATCTAATGGGAAGCCCCACTCGAAACGCAATGGACCGATTGGCGAGAACCATCTGATACCGAAGCCCATGTCCGCGTAAAGATTTTCATCTTTCATCACGTTGTCAGCCAAACCGACATCGTAGAACACCACACCCATGATGCCAGCTTCTTTTACCAGAGGGAACTGTAATTCCGTCTGGAACATAGCCTGTTGATCGCCCCCGTAGAAACGCCAAGCTTTGATTTCAGCGTCATGTGGCGAGTCGCCTTTTGCAATACGATCGTCATAGATCTTTTGCGAGTATTTCTTTTGACCGACACGGTAAGAACGGTAACCACGAAGTGAATACGGTCCACCTAGCAAGTACAATTCATTGAACGGAACGTCTTCATCACGAAGTGAACCGATGTATGAATACTGCAAAGAGTTTCTCCAAGTAACGTCCCAAACCACTCCTTTAAAGAAGCGGAAGATACCGTTCGCACGTTGGTACTTGATGTTACCACCTAGACCTGCGTACTCGTAAGAAGCGCTCGTGAAGAAGCCTCTTGTCGGTTGCATACGGTCATTACGTGTATCCCACTCAACAGTTCCTGTAACCGAGCTCGTTTCGCCCGAAGCTTCCTTCAATGGGAAGAGCGTGTAATCCGTGATCAACACATCGTCAGCGTCGTATCGAGGATCCAAATTTGCTTTGTCGTATTTGTAACGAATGAAACCACGAGAGTTTTCACCCAATGGATGACCTAAACGAACGGCACCACCACGATGATTTTCGTAGTAATCGGCACGACCTGAGTTCGAGCTTTGGTAAGCATCAAAACCCAATGACCAATTCGTATCGTTCAAGTAAGGCTCAGTGAATGACAAACTGAAGTAGTTACCCACGTTACTCAAGTTCAGAGAAGCACCTAAGTTTTGACCTTTACCCAAGAAGTTCGTTTGATTGACCGAACCTTGCAAAGTGAAACCTTGAGATGTTCCGTAACCAGCACCCACTTGGATTTGACCTGTATTACGTTCTTTCACATTGATGTCGATGTTCATGATCTCAGCGCGCTCTGGATCCACCGACGTTTTGAAGTTCACTTCTTCAAAGAAGCCCAAACGTTGGATGCCTTCCAAAGACTGACGACGGCGAGTTTCGTTATAAAGCTCACCCTCCACCACTTTCAATTCACGACGAACGACTTTGTCGCGAGTTTTCGAGTTGCCGACAACATTGATTTTACCGAAGTAAACTTTGTTGCCTTTGTCGAATTCAAAGATCAAATCGACTTTGCGCTCTTTATCATTGAAACGCGGACGTGGAATCACGTTGGCGTAAGCATAACCCAAGTCGCCGTATTTTGCCGTTAACTCAGAGATATCTTTTTGCAAAACATCGTAAGCAAAGATGCCATTTTCATCGATCTTGATGGCTTCATAAAGTTCCGCTTTCGGGAACAAGATATCGCCAGCGAAATCAACATCTCCTACAGAGTACTGTTCGCCCTCTTCAACACGGATCGTGATGTAGATGTTTTTCTTATCTGGAGTCACCGTTACTTGCGGGCGATCAATTTTCGCCTGCACATAACCTTGGTTGTAATAAACGAAACGCAAGATTTGCGTGTCACGCTCGAACATCTCTTGCTTGTATTGACCAGAGCCAGAGATCGCACTGAAGAAGCCGCCTTCTTGAGTGAGCATTTTCGATTTCAACTCACCGTCTTTCAGGTGGTTATTGCCCAAGAACGTGATTTTTTTAACTTTCACTTTGTCGTTCTCACGAACTTTGAAAATCAATTTAACGCTTTCATCTTTCGTTACGTCTTGAACTTCAGTGGAAACCTTCGCAAGGAAGTAACCTTTGTCTTCGTAAAGTTTTTGAACTTTCTCAGACGCCTCACGCACTTTTGTCATGTCGAGGATTTGGTAAGCTTTGATTCCAGATGCTTCAGCGATATCTTCATTTTTAATTTCGCTGTTACCTTCGTAAACGATCTCAACGATCGATGGCTTTTCCTGAACTTTATAAGTCAATTTGACTTCTTTACCAGTCACTTGACGATCAACTTCAACGTTGAAGAAGAAACCCAATTTAAACAAAGCTTCTACGTCAGAGCGAATTGTCGCAGCACTGTACTCGTCACCGATTTTTGAAATCAGTTTTGTGACGATCGCATCTTTTTCAATTTTACGATTTCCAGTGACGTCGATTGTTTTGATGATCAAGCCCGATTGGACAGGCGCTTCTTGAGAAACCTTCGGAGGATTTTTCGCGCGCGTCGTTTTCTTTTTGGCTGGGGCCGCAAAGCTTGCAGAGGATAAGGACACTAGTAACAAACAACTAAGAAGCTTAATCAAGGTTCCAACTCTCCATTTAAAACCGAGCCCGCAAAGGCCCAGATTTTATTTTTTGGAATTTTTGAAAATCTTTAGATTTTCTCAATACTTAACTTTTATCGAAGAAATCGTACTTCAAGACCAAGGTCGTGTCAAAGAAGACGCGCGGCAATAGCGGCGGAAAAGCCGAACAAGGTGAGATCAAAAGTACTCGAGCACAACCCGACAACGCAGTCGATCGGGCGCTTTTCATCGCACCGCTTTTAACCCTGCCAGAGGCCGTCTTTCATTCGGTAAATTTTTGGGAAACGTGTGGCGAAACCGAGGTCGTGCGTCACGACGACGAGTGCTAATTTCATCTGTTCTTGGAGCTTAAAGAACAATTCTTGAATTCTCGCGCTGTTATTTGAGTCCAAATTTCCCGTGGGCTCATCGGCGAAGAGAATCTTTGGCTGACGAACCAACGCTCTCGCAATTGCGACACGTTGCAACTCACCGCCCGACAACTGATTTGGGTAATGATCGCGGCGCTCTGTTAGTCCCATGAGTTCTAAAAGCAACATCGCACGCTCTCTTGCCACATTGAGCGGCTCATTTGCAACGCGACACGGAATCATAACGTTCTCAATCGCCGTCAGCTCTGAAATCAAATGATGGAACTGAAACACAAAACCCATTTCAGAATTTCTGAAATCAGCGAGCGCTTCATCGTCCATTTGCAACAAGTCACGGCCTTCACAAGTCAAAGTTCCCGTCGTAGGCTTATCAAGCGTTCCCAATATATGCAGCAGCGTACTTTTACCAGAACCCGATGATCCCAAAATCGCTACCGCTTCCCCGGTTTTGATTTCCATGCTGACACCACGAAGAACCTCAAGGTCGCCCGTCACTTGCGAATAAGATTTATGAATTTCAGAGGCTTTCAATAAAACATTATTATCCATAACGAAGACCTTCCACCGGACTGAGCTTAGAACCACGACGCGCAGGCATCAACGTCGCCAAGAAACAGATCACCAAAGTCGCAACACAGATGGCGACACTGTCGATAAAACGAATTTGCAAATGAATGCCTTCGATTTTGTAAACAGAGCCCGCTACTAAGTTCAAACTTTGTTGAAGCCACGCAAACAGCGCACAGAGTATAAATCCTAATATAAATCCACCCAGCAATCCCAATGCACCGATCATCACACCTTGCGCTGAGAAGAGTTGCAGAATTTGTCGCGGCGTAAAGCCCACCGTTTTCAGAATAGAAATGTCGTTGTAGCGCTGAACTACGTTCACGAAAAGTGTGCTAGAAATATTTAGAGCCGCCACGATCACGATGATTGAAACGACAAAGAAAATAACCGGACGCTCGATTTCAACTGCTTGAAAAAGACTTTCATTCGAATCGCGCCAATCACGTACCCAGTATGGTGAACCCAGTACTTGCGAAATGTGATAAGCAGCATCGCGCGCATGTTCGATGTCTTTAAACTTCAATAATAAACCCGTATAACCTTCACCGATTTTAGCAAAATCTTGTGCTGCTTTTAAATCCGTGACGACGAATCTTTCGTTCCACTCAAATTTGCCTAGATCCAAAATTGCTGTGACTCGGAATTGACCCACTCGACGTTGAAAACTGGATGGATCTGAACTTTCAGCAATCGGAATAACAACGTTAAACACGTCACCCACTTGCAAGTTCATGCGCTTGGCAAGACCTTTGCCGATCATTGCGCCCGGCTTGTTTTCATCTTGAACCGAGATATCCACTTTGCCGCTATCTACTCGCGACGAAAAATTCAAAACATCGTCCATGCGGTCTCTGTCGATACCTTGAATCAGGATGCCAGAAATTTGACCTTGTCTTGCGACGACCGCCTCAATGAAGGTATACTTCACAGCGCCCAACAATGTGGGCTCTACTTTTTTAATTCTTTCTTCTAATTCAACGGGATCATCAAGAAAACGCGAACGCTTTACAACTTGCGCATGCCCTGTCACATCAGCCATTGCATCACGCAAAGTTCTTTCAAAACCGCTCATCACGGCCATCGAAACAACTAGCAATGCCACACCAAAAATCAAACCCAAGAGTGCCAATGGAGCCGAGCCCCCGAAAAGGGCTTTACGAGAAAATAAAAACTTCCATGACATCCATGCGAGGGTTTTATTCACGATGGTGCCTGACTTGTGATTTGCTCTTTGAGATACGCCATAATGAAACCATCCAAATCGCCATCCATCACATCATCAACTTGATTGGTTTCAAAATCAGTTCTGTGATCTTTAACCATTTGGTACGGATGCATCACGTACGATCTGATTTGCGAGCCCCACTCGTTTGCTTTTTTAGACGAATTCATCGCATCACGTTCAGCATTGCGTTTTTCAACTTCAACTTCGTAAAGTCGAGCCTTCAACATCTTCAAAGCTTTTTCTCTATTTTGAATTTGTGAACGCTCGATTTGGCAAGACACGATAATGCCTGATGGAATATGAGTCATACGAACTGCAGAATCCGTTTTATTGACGTGCTGTCCACCCGCACCACTCGAGCGATACGTATCAACTTTCAAGTCTTCAGGACGAATTTCGATATTGATATCATCATCCACTTCAGCCCATGCAAAGACCGACGCAAACGAAGTGTGTCTGCGGGCGTTCGAATCGAATGGAGAGATTCGTACCAGACGATGCACGCCTGATTCTGCTTTTAAGTATCCGTAAGCATAAGGACCTTCGATCAAGAGCGTACAAGATTTAATTCCTGCACCTTCACCCTCGGTCATTTCGATGATTTGAGCTTTGAAACCGTGTTGATCTGCGTATCTGAGATACATGCGCATAAGCATCTCTGCCCAGTCGCACGACTCTGTACCACCAGCACCGGAGTTGATAGAAAGGTAGGCGTTGCTGCCATCAAGCTCACCATTCAAAACTCGCTTCAACTCTAAATCTTGGCCGAGTTTTTCGAGAGCAGCTACTTCCGTTTTCACTTCGGTGAAACTGCCTTCGTCGTTGGCTTCCACTGACATTTCTAGCAGCACTTGAGAGTCTGCTAAGCGTGACGAAAAACCGTCAAACTCGCCCACTGCTTTTTCGAGCAGGGCTTTTTCCTTGTTCAACTTTTGCATTTCCGCAGGTTTTTCCCACAAAGCAGGATTTTCTGCCTGAATTGCCAGTTCGTCGAGACGCTTTTTCTTTTTATCTAAGTCAAAGATACCCCCGAAGTTCCTTTGCGAAAGCTTCGAGAGAAGAGATTTTACTTTTAATATCAGATGCTTCAGTAACTATCGACATGGTGGGATTTTCATCTGGGGAGAGTTCGGAGTCAATTCTGGGGAGTGACCGAATGCGTTGGCCTAGCCCGGGCTGGCTGTGTAGTTTACCTAGTGAGACGGCACAGCATCCATGCTTCGTCGCCGCCGGCTACGCCGGTTCGCGCATCGTGCGCCGGCGAAGGCCTTCTCACTAGGTAAACTACACACTCAGCCCTCTATCCAACGTATTCGGTCACTCCAGTATCGACGGCGAATCTCGCTTCGATGAAATGCCAAATGACGATTTTTTCGAGGTGTCTGATATTAAAATAGGCAAAATCTCTTTTGAAGTTTTGCAAGTTTGGAATTAGCGCTGGGGAGATTGGGAATTTGTTTTGAGACTCGAGCTTTTTGATCGATTATTTTGATCTTAGTTTATCGAAGGCTTCGTCTTGGATTTTGAACATTTGTTCGGCGTCTTTTTCGTTTGTTTCGTGGTCATAACCAAGAAGATGTAATACGCCGTGGATTAGCATGTAACCTAGTTCGTGTTGGTAAGATAGGCCGTGTTCTTTTGCTTGTTTTATTAGGACTTCGGGGCACATGACTAGTTCGCCCAAGCTTGATGGGTCTACTGAGTCGAAGCTGAGGACGTCTGTTGCGTAGTCTTTGCCTCTGAATTCGTGGTTTAGTTTCTTTGCTGCTTTTTTGTCTAGGAAAACCAATACCAAATCTTTTTCGGCTGTCGTCTTCTTTATTAGTTTCTTTTTGAGTAAGTGTGCGACGTACGCGTTCATCCATTCTGTGATGAATTTTTTTGGTACTTTTGTTTTGGCGCTGTTGATGATTTGGATTTCCATTTTTTTCGCTCGCGCCTTTGTCTAATTTTTTGGATGAGCTACGTCGCCTAAGCCGCCGCCTGCGCTTCTTGGGTAGTCGATGCGTTGATGGTAGATGCCGAGTAGGATTCTGATGAAGGCTGCTTCTACTTTTGAGATATCTTTTAACGTCAGATTACATTCATCCAGCTGCCCGTCCGAGAATTTTCTTTGAACGATGTTGCGCACGATGTTTTGCAGACGTGCTGGCGTTGGTTCGTCCAAACTTCTTGCTGCTGCTTCAATCGAGTCAGCGAGCATACACAATGCAGCTTCGCGGAATTGAGGTTTTGGGCCAGGGTAACGGAAGTCCGCGTCGCTGAGCTCTGTTTCGTCGGCTTTTTTCAATTCCAATGCTTTGTTGTAGAAGAATGAAATCAGCGTCGTGCCGTGATGCTGCAAAATACCATCGATGATAGGCTTACCTAACTTGTAACCCATCCCCATCTCAACACCGTCTTTTACGTGAGCGATCAAGAGTGTTTTACTCATAAAGGGTGAGATGTGATCGTGGGGATTTTGACCCGGCTTTTGATTTTCGATGAAGTAATTTGCGTGCTCCATCTTGCCGATGTCGTGGTAGTAACACATAACTTTGCCCAGCAGTGAATTGGCGCCGATTTCTTCAGCGGCGGCTTCCACCATTGAACCCACCATCATTGAGTGATGGTACGTGCCCGGTGCTTTTACGATCATGTCTTTAAGCAGCGGATGATTCAGATTTGAAAGCTCCAGCAACTTAACGTCTGTGGTGTAGTTGAAAACCGATTCCAACAACGGAATGAACATCATCGCTGACAATGCACTCAAGATACCACCGATGAAACCGCCTGGGACTGCCCACAGAACTTGTCTCATTGTGCCTTCTTGGTCGATTTTTGAAATCGTCAAAACGAAAGCGATCATCAAAGCATTCACTAAACCTGTTCTCACACCGGCAAAGTAAATATCGTTTCTTGTTTTACAGTTAAAAACGCCTCTGGCAGCTGCGATACCGCCAACTAAACTCACCAGCATGAAGCTGTAGTTAAAGTCGACCATGATACCCAAACACACCGACATAAACGCCGTAAAAAGCCACACGATCTCTCCCGATGTCAGCAATAAACCAACTAGCATCGGAGCCGCCGCAACGGGGGCTGCATACAAAAAGAAATTCGCATCGATCAAGTGACCGAATTTAGAAACAAAGGCCGCATCTGTGATGAACAGATAGAGCTTCGTTAAGAGGACTCCCCCGAATGTGATCAACATCATGACTGACAAGTCTTTGAAATCAACGCGGACTTTGTTGAGAGTAAAACGTTTTAAGTATGAGAAGAAAACAATGATCGCGACTGACAACATCAACGCCATGGCAATCGCCATCACGTCGCGGTTTTTATCTGCGCGGATGTTTTCAATTTGACGAATGATCGCCATTTGGAATGGCTGAATCACTTGGCCTTGGCCGATGATCAATTGATTTTTCTTGATGGTGATCGTAACCGGAATAACCGCATCGCGAGCAGATTGACGACGTGTTGCCGTCTCTTGCTTATTCAGCGTCATGTTTGGTACTAGCAGCGAGCGTGCAAGATAAAGCAAGTTCGCTTGATCACCTTCATTAAAACGATTGAGATCTTTTTTATCAGAAAGGTCGAACTGTTCAGGTGCTTGCAAATCAACGATATCAAGTCGAGCAATCGAGAATTCTTTGCCGAGATTGTTTTTATGTACCACTCGCGCCATCACGTTGTTTTGGCTGGTCGGGATAAAACGATCTGGAGCTTCCGCGATTTTTCTGTCGTACCAGTTTTCTAAGTTACGCAACAAGATCGCTTCAATACGAGGACTGAATTTATTGTCGATCAACCATTCATACATGAAATCTGACACTGTCGCGCCGAGATCTTTTTCGAATTGCGGTTTGTACTGAAAGAAATCTTTGACCTGTACGCGATACTCTCGAGAATTTTTCGACCAGTTCACATCACGGTAGCGAGTTCTCTGGCTTCGGAACGAGTGAATAATCCCAATTGAAACCCGTTCGTACACTGTCGTGTCGTAATCGTAAACAATGGGAATCGTCATTTCAGATTTAAGGCGTTTTTCTTCCGTGGTGACTTCGTCGACCATGTCGAACGAAATCGGCGAAGTAACATCGAACTTCGCGATGTCTCCGACTGAAAAATTGTATGGAATGTCGATTTGGAAAAAGACTGTGTATGAAAGCACGACGCAGTAAAGAAAGACAAAAGCAGCCCGACGGATGAAGAATTTCTCTTCGACCATTTGTATTAACCGACCGATGATGGTCTTTTCCAAGCCCATCGAATCGACCCAGTCTACGAACTTCTGACTGGGGTCTTCGTAATTTACTCGCGTGGTCGGTGCCTCGCCTTTTTTCGTTGTCTTATTTCGCTGCATAACTCTGCTGTATTATTCGGTTATTTATGCCACTCACTACACTCTTATTTACGCACTTTTCCACAGTACATTCTTTTAACTTAATTGTCGAAATCCCCTCTCAAACGCGCTAGCATGAGTGCAAATCCCATAACAAGGTCGAGGCAGAAAATGTCAAAAGTCCCTTCTAACCTACGTCATATTGAGTCCTTAGTCGAGATCGTATCTACGTTGCGCGGTCCCGAAGGTTGCCCTTGGGATAAAGAGCAAACTCACGAATCACTGACTCAATACGCCATCGAAGAGACACACGAGCTTGTCGAAGCACTCGAACTGCCGGCGAATGCTCCATCGAAAGATCAGAAAATCAAAGAAGAGCTCGGTGATGTGCTTTTTCAAGTGATTCTGCACAGCGAATTAGCATCTGAGCGTGGAGCATTTACTCTCACTGACGTTATCGAAGGCATTTGTGAAAAACTCGTCCGTCGCCACCCACATGTTTTTGGTGATGTGAAAGTCGCTGACAGTTTGGAAGTCGTGCGCAATTGGGAGCAGATTAAGAAATACGAAGCCGCGAAAAAAGATTCTGCTTCGCCTTATACATTGAATGTTCCACCACTTCCCGCTTTGCAACGCGCCTATAAAATTGGCAAACGCACGGAGAAGCTGCAATTTGATTGGGACAATGTCGAAGGCGTGATGTTGAAAGTCGAAGAAGAGTTTGAAGAGTTACGCGAAGCCCTCGATGAAGGCAGCGACACCGAGATTCATCATGAATTGGGCGATGTGCTTTTTTCGTTAGCACAACTAGGTCGTCATTTGGAAATGGATCCTGAACAGGTTCTACGCAAGGCGAATACGCGCTTTGAGACTCGCTTCGACAAAATGATCGAGTTTGTAGGACTCGATAAAAAAGATTTTGCGAAGCTCACACTAGAAGAAAAAGAGCAGTTCTGGCAAAAAGCCAAGGCCGCTCTCCAAAAAGTGGAGTAGATCCGTCCGGCACCTGACAGCCGCTTTCACACACACACACATCGGATACACACAGACATCAGGGCTTTGTTGGAAAGACTCCAAAGTCTTACTAAAGCAACGATGGGGCCAGTGTATCCAGAGTGATATAGCAGCTTTCAAGAATCCCTCATGACCAGAGTTTACTCGCAATTCGCGAAACACGCATCGCCTCAGAATGAACATCACTCAACATCTCAACACCTTACCCAGTCTCAAAAATAGAACCGATCAACTCCCAGTCACTTGGTTAAAAAGGTGCCAGGTAAAAAGGTGCCAGGTGACCTTTTCTAACTGGGGCGCGTTACTTCACTTCGAGCGAAGTTTTCGCTCTTAGAGGAAGGTACGCAATGCCTTTGGAATATGGCCGACGTCGTTGTGGCTAAGAAGCATTGAACGATTCGTGCCCTTTGATCTAATTTCGACAACCGAAATCGCACATTGAAGGATATCCATCTCGCGCCATTTGAGTGTCTCAATTCCGAGCGCTTTACAAACCAGATAGCGAATGACATTGCCGTGGCAAACGAGCACTTCTACTGAGTCTTTACGTGGAGTCTTAAAATACTTTTTAAACGCTTTATCGAGCTGTGCCTGCGCCGTATTCAATTTCTTAACGTCGGTGTAGCCAAACTTCTTACGAAGGTGCTTCGGCCATCCTGGAGTGCACTCGCGAAGTGTATCGCAGGAATCAAACTGATCACCATATTCGAGTTGCTTCTTGATGATCGCAGCTGTCTCAACCGCGCGAGGCATTGTGCTATGAACGATGCGATCAATTTTATTTTCACGCAGACGTTTGCCCACGAGCGCCGCTTGCTTACGACCTAAAGTCGTTAATCTCTCAAGCTCTCCGTCTTTCGCTGGATGATACTGACCGTGTCTTACTAGGATGATCGTTCTTTTTGCCATTTTTATCCTCGTTCGCTCAGTAAATTTTAGAAGAAAAAGATTTCAAATGTCACTGGTTTCATTTTTCTTACGCCAAAGAATGCCTCTTCATTCGGCGATTCCCGTTTGATTAAGCGCCATCACTGCATATGTGCGCTTCAATTCATGTATTTCATCTTGAATCAGTCTGTGCAACATAGGTTGAACGTACATTCCAACAGCTAAACCTGCGATAAAAACCAAAGTGTAGGGAAGAATTCGAACACGCTTTCGTGAAAAACTGCTCTTCATGCGCTCAACCTCTCTGTCATAGATAAAATCGGCACACACACTCACCATCTCAAACAAGAGACAAACAATTTCGCAGAAGAAAATGCGCACAACGCGCGTGATCCGAATTTCGATTGACGCCGTATAGACAGAAACGGTCACCTGGCACCTTTCAAGATGGGCGGAGATTTGGGGATATTGGTTTTATCGTCGATGGTCCAATTTTTCAGAGGAGAATTTGGTGCGTAAACAAGTTCGTCAGTACATTTGAAATTCCCGAAATTACGCAAACTTGCGGGAATTACGGCGCTGAAAGCAGGGTGAAAATGTCGACCTCTTCGACAGACGAAAAATATTTTTTCAGTACTTTGTGAGACCCGTACCTGTGAATTCAATGACTTAGCATGTACCATTCTGAAACCTGCAAAAAATAACGAAATGAATTCGCGCTGTTGTTGGAAATTTTAGTTTTTGGTGAGTTTAAACGAAACTAAATCCAACACGGAAGCATGGTGGGCTCAGGAGGACTAGGTTATGTTAAAACAAGTCGTGAAAAAAACAGTGATGATCGGTGCAGCAGCAATGGCATTAACTGCATGTGACAAAGGCGCTTCTTACTCACTACTAGCTGATTCAGATTCATTCCAACAAGAAGCAGTATTCGTCCCTAAAAAGATCGACGTACTATGGGTGATCGACAACTCAGGCTCAATGGCGACATCACAAAACAACCTAGCTTCTAACTTCCAATCATTCATCGCTCGCTTCAACCAATCTAATTATGACTTCCACATGGGTGTTGTAACTACTGATGGTTGGGAGAAAGCTTTCTCTAACAGCACAACAGCTCAGCAAAAAGCCCGTCTTCGTGATGGTCTTGGTTCAAATCACTCAGGTGTGTTTGTAATGGATAAAAACACTGCAAACTTGAGCACAGTGTTCTCAACTAATATCAAACAAGGTACTGGCGGTAATGGTGACGAGCGCGGTCTTGAATCAATGCGCTTATCGCTTCTTGATCCATTCAACGTGAACTTCCGTCGTGCAGATGCATTCCTTGCAGTGATCATCGTATCTGACGAAGAAGACGGATCAAGCTCAACGTCTGCATTTGAAAGCAAACCAAATTATTATCCAATCTCTCGTTACACTGATTTCTTGGATGACTTGACTGGTGGCACAGCTTCTGGTCGTAACTATTCAGTGAGTTCAATCATCGTTCAAGACGACGCTTGTAAAGATCAACTGAATTCAGATAATTTCCAAAGAACAGTAGGCTCACGCTACGCTGCAATGTCTGCAGCAACACAAGGTGTAACGGCTTCATTGTGTTCTAACTTCGGTACTTCACTTCAATTGATCTCTGACTCGATCATCCAATTGTCGAGCGTGTTCAAGTTGAATCGTGAACCAGTAGTAGAATCGATTGTAATTAAAGTTAACGGTTCAGTTGTTCCTCAAGATGCAACGAACGGTTGGACTTACGACGCAGCAAAATTGACTATCACATTCCATGGTTCAGCGGTTCCTGGTGCGAATGCAGACATTCGTATCTCTTATGACCCTGTATCTATCAAAGAATAAGAAGGGTGTTGTTAATGGGTGGGGCACAACAACTGACAAATTCGAGTTTAGAAAACTGGTATATCCTTCGCGGGGACATGAAATATGGCCCCTACGAATATAAAGCCTTGATCGCTATGATCCAATCAGGCGAGCTTTACGACTACAACTATGTTTGGGCTCCACATATGGAAGCTTGGTCATTGTTGGGAGACGTTCCTGAGTTTTCAAAAGATCGTTTGATTCGCTTGATCGATTCTAAAGATCACCTTGCGGGTGCATTCAAACAACGTCAACGTCCACGCGTGGATGTTGTGGTCCCAGTTTATTGCCATGATGACCACAAATTTTTTGATGGCCAGACTTTGAGCATAAGCGAAAACGGAGCATTGGTTCTTATAAACGATCCTATGCTTTTACCTGGACAAAAGTTGTTGATGCATTTCCAAGCAAGCAAAGAAAATCCTGAATCTTTTAATGTTTTAGTAGAAATCGTCCGAAAGAATTTCTCGAAGCAACGTTTAAACGTTAAATCCGGTCTTCACTACGCGGTTCGTTTCCTCTCGGTGCAAGAGCACGGCATAGTACAATTACAAAAATGGACTCGCGGTGGCGGTTCCAAGGAGGAAACAAAATGATGGCCTTTATTAAATTCATGAATGAGTCCGGTGTAGTCGGTTGGTTGATTCTTCTTACGGGCATGGGCTCGTTAGTATTAGTCGCTGAGCGTGCAAAAGCCCTTTACTTCGAGTTCGGAATGAACGTTGAAGAATTCATGTCTAAAGTTCAAAACCTAGTTTTGGCTAAAAAATTGGACGAGGCTCTTCTTCTTTGTGCTCAACTTGAAAAGAAACCAATGGCAGCAGCTTTCAAAACTATTTTGGAAAAAGCTGACCGTGATGACGATACAATTTTCCAAGCTCATGACATCGCAATGTCTGAGAACGTACCAAAATACACTAAGCGCCTACACTATCTTTCAATGCTTGCCAACGTTGCGACATTGATGGGTCTTTTGGGTACTATCCATGGTCTGATTCTATCGTTCCAAGCGGTAGCAGCAGCCGATCCAGCGCAAAAACAAGCTTTGCTTGCGCAAGGTATCTCGGTATCCATGTATACAACAGCGTTGGGTCTTGCGGTTGCGATTCCTGCGATGGTGTTCTTCTCTTTCCTAACTTCACGTCAAAATCAATTGATGGAGCAGTTAGCTGAGAAGTGCGGTAAGTTGACTGAGCTTTTAACTTCAGCACACATCCCGCAATTGACTCGTCAAAACGTTTTCCCAGATCACGTTGTAGCACCTACAACTCAAACTCCTCCGACTGGTACAAAAGCCTCTTAAGGGCTTTTGTGCATTCAGTGGTGGGAATTTAAAAATTTTTATTAATGGGACGATTTTATGAGACGCGCTAAAAAGCTACATATTAATCATAACAGTGAGTTCGAGTTGGACTTAGCTCCCCTCCTCGCCGTGATGGTAAAACTAGTTCCAGTTCTTCTTGTCTCTTCAGCGTTCATTCAAGTGATGGTTATCGAAACCGAACTTCCACAAGTTGTTTCTGAAGCAATTCAAAAACAAGAAAACAATCCAAATCCAACGACAGTAACGATGGAAATGGATGCCAAAGAAGTTCGCATCATCACGATGGTTAAAGGCCAAGAGAAAATTGCAGCGATCCCAGTGAAGTCTGCCGGTGTGTACGACTTTGAAAAGATCAATGCTCAACTCGTGGCAGTTAAAAAAGAACATCCTGAAGTTTTCAAAATCGAATTGAGCCCAGAGGGCAATGTTCCATACAACGAAATCGTTAAAGTTATGGATGAAGCTCGTCAAGCTCGTGACGGTTCAGTCAAGTTCCCAGTGCTTGATTCGAAAACTGGCAAAAACGTAGAAACACAATACATGTTCCCAGAAGTTGTCTTCGTGAACATGATGGAGGGCTAGACTTATGGCACGCAGACCAAAATACGAACTGCCAAAAAAGTCGAACTCTACATTCACGTTGAACATCACGTCGATGACGGACATGTTCACCATCTTGTTGGTGTTCCTACTTCAATCGTATTCTACATCTGATGTTGAGATCATTCCTGAGAACAACATTCGCCTCCCGCAATCGGCTTCTATGGCCAATCCGGTTGAATCTATCAAGTTGTCGTTGTCAGCAACGGCATTGAAGATCGACCAGACTTTGATCGCGGAAGTTTCGAACGCAGACTTCTCAGCCAAAGATCTAGAAGATAAAGATACGAACTTTATTAAGCCTCTTTTCAACGAGTTAGATAAACTTGCTAAGACAAAATCCGATAAGCAATGGGTAAAAGACGGTAAAATCTTGCTTCAAGCAGATAAAAACCTTCCATACTCTACGCTTCGTAAAGTTATGTACACGGCGTCTATGGCGGGCTTTCCTCAGTTGAAACTTGTGACTCTCGTTGGAGACTAGTATATGACACGCGCCTTAATCCTACTTATTGCTTTTCACCTGATCTCAGCAATGGCTTTCGCAGCTGAGAAAAACGCTAAAGGCCTTCTCCCAGAAGTACGTATGCAGCAGGGCAATGAAGACGATAACGAGAAAAAGGCGTTCTCGAGTGAGATCATGATCACTCGTACAGAAAACAAAGCCATTGAATCTTTGCAACAAGTAATCAAAAAAAGTAAAGGCTCTTCGACTGAAGCGGACCTCTGGTACCGCTTGGCCGAACTTTACATGAGAAGATCTAAATCAGGTCGCTTCTTTGAATTACACAAAGACACAAAATTAATGAAGCTCTCGCCGTTCCCAGTACCAAATGAACGTGGTGCTGAGGCGATTAAACGCGCTTCTAAAATCTATACTAAAATTGAAATTGATTTCAAAAATTTCAAAGACATGGATGCGGTTCTTTTCAATAACGCTTTTGCTTTTCAGCAATTGGGTGACTTGAAACAATCCGTAGCTACTTACGCTCGCCTGCTTGAGAAATTCCCTAAATCTCCACTTGTACCAGATGGTACTTTGGCAACGGGTGAACTTCTTTACGATCAAGGTAAATTCGCTCAAGCTTTAGAGCACTTCCTTAAACTTGAAAAATTCCCTAAATCACGCGTTTACTCTTACGGTATGTACAAGGCCGCTTGGTCTTACTACAACATGCGTGACTCAGATAACGCCGTTAAGAAATTAATGGACGTTGTTAAAAACAACCCGCCTCTTCGTGATGGCGAGGTGCCAACTAACCGCCACAATCTACGTCGCGAATCATTGCGTGACCTTGTTGTGTTCGTAGGTGACTCTTACCCTGCTAACAAACTTTTTGCATTCTTTGAAGACATCACTAATGAAGAAGAACTTGGTGAGTCGATGATGAATATGGCGAAACTTTATGATTCCCATAGCCGTCAAAAAGAAATGAACATCTTCTTGAATGAATATATCGAGAAGCGCCCTACAGGTCCTTACGTTGCAAAAGCTCACTTGCTTTTGATCGACGCGAATGAATCTTTGAAACAACGTCCGAAAGTTATTGAACACTTACAAATCGCTTCAGATCTTTGTAAGAAAGATTCTCCATGGAAAGCTCAACAACCAGTCGACATCATCGAAGACTCTTGTGAATCTGGCTTCCGTAAAGTCAGTCTTGAAATGGCAAGAAAATGGTGGGAGATCTGGCTTAAGAACAAACAAAACGTTGAGTTCTCAGAGCTTACTAAAAATCTTTTCAAGTTGATGCTTGAAAATGAAGATGCAACGAAACCTGATTTGAAAACTCGTTACGCTTATGCGGAATTGAATTTCCAATCTGGCGCTTACGACGAAGCTTCATCACAATACCGTTTTGTTGCTGACAAAGCTTCAGAACCAGCGATGAAACACGATGCGACTTACGCTGCTCTTTACTCGAAAGAGAAGTCGATCGAAGCTGACAAAAAGAAAAATCCTTTGAAAGAAGCTGAACGTAAAGAATTGGCTTTGAACTACATCACGAAGTTCCCTACGGGCAAACAAGCTTTGAATGTGAAATTCAAAGTGGGTCACATTGCTTACGAAGAAGCTAACTACGAAGAAGCTCAAAAATGGTTGGCTCCTATCGCTAGCATCAAAGCTAAAGATAAAGAACAAGCTGGTATCAAAGCAAAATCTGAAGACTTGATGCTCGACATGTTGAACATCAAAAAAGACTACGCTGGTATCAAAGACTTCTCGAAAAAAATCGCTTCAACGACGGATGATGATTCTCGTAAAAAGAACATGAACAAGATCCAAGAAGAAGCTCACTTCACTGAAGTTCAAGAAGTGGCTAAAGGCGCTGACAAATCAGCGGCTGTTGCAAAACTTCTTGAGTTCGCGAAAGATCACGACGGCACTAAGCTTGCGCAAGATGCTACATGGCAGGCACTTTCTATCATGTACGCTGATGGTAAAGTTTATGATGCTGCGGAGCTAAGCCGTAAATATGTATCTAAATATAAAGACGACAAACGTGAATTGGATGCTTTGAAAGAAGCAGCTAAAGCTTACGCTGACGTTGGTCAAATTGCGAAATCAGCTGAAACGTTGATGCAAGTTGCAGAGCTTGATAAGAAAAATCGCAACGCTCACCTTGAGGTTGCAGCGGATATCTTCTTGCTTGAAAAACGCACTAACGAAGCTCGAAAAGCTTACCAAGGTATGTTGCAAGGTGCAGATAGCAAAACATCTGAGCGCATCTATGGTAAACTTTTGGATTCTTATAAATCAGAACCTAATGCTAAAGAGTTGGATGCTTTGCAAAACCAAATCATGGCTAAAGGTATTGAGCCTTTCACAACAGAGATCATGATCTCTCGTGCGAAAGCGTTCCTTGCAGCTGGTAAAACAACGGCAGCCTTTGATTTGTCTTTGAAAGCAAACAGCCGTAACGTCCCTGCTGAGGTTCGTGCGGAAGCTCGCTTGATCCAAGCACGCGTTCTTGAAAAAGAATTGACTCAACAGTCTGTGAAAGCTCGTGAAGAGAAATTCGCTACGGTATTGGGTCTTAAAACAGAAAAATTGGATAAAGCTCAAACTGCTTACATCACTGCGATGAAAATGAGTAAAGATGAATTCCAACAACTCGAAGCGATGCGTGGTATCGATCGTTGTTATGGTAACTTCATTGAGAGCTTGCAAACGATTCCGCTTCCTGCGTCACTCAGTGCTGCTGACCAAGCAACACTTCGTGGTGAGCTTGCGAAATTGATCCAACCTATTCAAGATAAAAAGAACGAAAACGAAGCTAAGTTGAAAGTCTTGGCTGCTTCTAAAGGTCAAACAGCTTCGTCTGAAAGATCTTACGCAGGTGTTCGCCCAGACCAGACTTTGTCTCCGATCGCTCTGTACCCTACTCCAGAAAAATTAACTGTGTTCCTACCAGCTACAGCTGATATGAATATTGGTAAAGTGTCTCGTTTTGTGGCATCGACTGGTGGCACAAGAGCTTGCAGTAAAGCTGTCTTGAATGGCGGTAACCTGGATAAGCTCAACGCGATGGAATTTGCTGGAAACTGTTATTCTTCTAAACAGTACGATGTACTAGAAAAGTTCGGTTTAGAAATCGCTAAAAATAAAGATCAACGTGCTATGGGCTTGTTCTACGTAAGCTTGGCTACAGAAGCTCGTGGTAACAACGAAAAAGCATTGTGGATGGTTGAGCAAGCATTGAAAATTCAACCTGAAGCAGCTCCTTATGTGTATCAAAAAGCGCGTCTCACTTACAAAGGTGATGGCATGATCGCCGCGATGCCGTTTTTCGATAAAGTTTTAGACATGCAAATGCCTTCTCTTGAGATGAAAACTTTTGCAGGTGTAAAAGCGTTCTCAGAGGGAGACTTTAACCGTGCAGTCGACAATTTTTCTGCACTGTCTAAAGATCAGTTGTATACTTATAACGTGGGCACTCTGATGAGCGAAAGCTATGCACAAAAGGGTGAAGTCGAAAAAGGTTTGGCGATCATTAAAGATCTTCTTGCAACACGCCGAGATAATGTAGACTTCCTTTTGCAGCAAGCTCACTTGTTTGAGACCTACAAAGGCAGCCCGACTCTTGCGCTGGATTCTTATGAAAAAGCATTCAAAGCAAGTAGTCACGGTGACCAAAAAGATTGGTTAACTAAAAAGATACAGTATTTGAAAAATCAAAACAAAGTCGGTCAGAACGTAATCTCAGGAGACTTGTAATATGGAGGATACAAGTGAAATCAATCATCACTTCGATGACGATTTTCATGCTCTTGGGAAGCACGACTGCTTTTGCTAAGCAAAGAACAGTCCGTAAAGTTCAAGAAGTCAACTTCGGTGACATGAACCTCAAGGGAACAATTCGTAATCCAGACGGTGCTTATCTGGTACAAAAAAGAGGTATTAAATTTATGCCTCTTTACGATGTACAAAAAGATATGGACGGTCGCATCCGCGAATCAGCCCTTTATCTAAATAACTAATTTAGAGGTGGATCACATGCTCACGTTGATTGTACGTCAGTCTCTAAAGAACGGGACTGCAAAAACTTGGAAGCTTAGACCAACAGAAAAAAATCATACATTCGGCTCTTCGCGTCTAGCGAACGTCATCTCTATCTCTGATAAAACTCGCGGTATTCAAGGCGTGTTTGAATTCAAAGATGGTAAATGGTGGTATGTCGATCTAGATCAAAGCCATAGCTTGGCAACAAAGGGCTCCCCTGCTGTTTGCCTGGATACGGATAAATCTTTGGTTGTGGCGGACTCAACTCTTGAGATCAAGCCCATTAAAAAAGACTCGAATGTGTTTGAGACTTTGGAAAAAGCCTCTTACGCAAATAATGCCAAAGGTAAAACAGTTCAATTATTCATCGTTAAGCAAGCCGGTAAAGTTCTTGAAACAAAGGTTTTACCTTTGGGTCAAAAATTTGAACCAAACAGCGTGTTCACAAAACCAATCACAAGCGTGACGAGTGAATCGTGGACGCGTCAAACTGTGAATGGCAACGTTGAGGTCGCTCAACGTACTATCGCGGTTGAAAATGCTGAGCACTTAGCGAAATTGACTGCAGATCAATTGGTTGATGAAGAATCTAAAAAAGGTGTTTACGCAGTACTTGCTGTGACACTTTTGTTCCTTTCAGTAGCGATCTTCTCACCAAAAGAACAACAAGTAGTTCAAGCTCCACCTCCTCCAAAGTTGGCGCAAAAAATTATTGTTAAAAATGAAGTTAAACCTAAGCGCAAACCAGTAGAAAAAGCTGCTGCTCCTGCCCCTACTCCACAAAAAGTAGCGGTTAAGCAAGCAACGACGACTCCTGGTCCTAAAGCAGAAATGCCAACAGGCGCGAACAAAGTTGCGAACATGATGAAGTCCGTTACGGGCGGCAGAATTTCTCAACTCTTGGGTAAAGTGTCAGCGCAAGCTGCGAAGTCAGGTAACATCGTTATCGCTCAAGGTGTGAAAGCAGGTTCAGGTACAGCATCTGGCCGTGCACTTTCAAGTCTTGGTAAAATCGAACAGTCAGGTCGTGACTGGGGTACTGAAGGTAACGGTACTGGCGTAAGAATCTCTACTGCAGGTCGCGGTGGTGGCGGAAGTGCATCTGGTATGGGTGGCTTGGCTGCTGGCGGAACTGGTTCCGGCGGTGTTGGTTTGATCGAAGAGGAAGGCGAAATTACTGGCGGTCTTGATCGTGAGATCATCGCTCAGTACATCAAGTCTCAACTTGGTCAGATCCTTTACTGCTACGAACGTCAGTTGAGTGCGAATCCGGACTTGTTCGGTAAAGTCGCAATTAAATTTACAATCGGCCCTACAGGGGGAGTCGAAAAACAACTAATAGGCGATACAACGCTGAAGAACGCAACCGTCGAGGGATGTATATTGAATAGGGTTGCAGCATGGAAGTTCCCAGCTCCACAGGGCGGAACTCGAGTGCTTGTGACGTATCCGTTCCTTTTCAAGAGTACAAACTAATACGGGGGTATTATCATGTTGAAAACCACACTCTTAGCAATCATCATGACGACAACAGGTGCATTTGCACAAGCACAACAACCATCAGCACAACCAGCTCCGGCAGACAGCCGTGGCAGCGACAAGCTTGATATTAAAAAGCTTGAGCAAAAATATTGGGCTGCGAAAGATGACGATTTTAGCGTTGTTCAAAACAGACGCTATACGAAAGCTGAAAGATTTTATTTAAACATTGGCGGCGGTATTCCATTTAATGACCCGTTTGCTAAAGGTTACATTTTCTCAGGAACACTTGGTTACTACTTCAACGAACGTTGGGGTATCGATGCGACGTACACGTCTGCTGATTTTAAAGATAACCAAGCTGCTGATCAGTTCATCAATCGTTACGGTGTAACACCAGATCGTAACTATTTTAAGAACGCAGCGATGTTGTCAGTATCTTATGTGCCACTCTATGCGAAGATGAGTTTCGTTGATAAAGCGATCATCTACTTCGACATGGGTATCTCAGTAGGTGTTGGTAACGTTGGTTACGATATCTTGAAAGAAGAAGGAAACGAATCAATGAGTGCGTTTGCATATCAATGGAGCGTGTTCCAACAGATCTTCTTCACAGAGCATCTTGCGTTCCGTGTAGACTTAATCAACCGCTACACTGATGAACAAGGTTATAAGTTTAAAACCAATTCACCAGATCGTGACTTGGGTAAAAAGAACGTGAACGACTCATCGTTCATGCTCGGTCTAACTTACTGGCACTAAGGGGCGGACGCCCGCAGAGCGAAGGGCTCGCAAGAGCCCGGAGCTGAAGCAGTATTTTTTTGGTCCTCACTTCGGTACGTACTCCAGCAGATGTTGGAGCTATCCAAAAATTTGTATTAACGCGGATGGGTGACTTTATGAAAACGTTTTTGAACATCCTCATAGGAACACAATTGGTGGCCGGGGTGGCCTGGGCAGAACCTGCATTAAAAGTAAAAAGAGCAGGACGTGCACCAGCTTCAAATTTAAAAATGAAATCGAGCCAAGTGCCGACGTTTGAGGTTTATCAAAAGTCGAACGCTAAAGGGCAAACAGAGACTCGCAAAGTCACGACGATTCCAGCATTGGATATCGGATCTGAGAGAGAAGTTTCCGCTTCTTCACTCGCTCCCCTATCTTTGGAAAAAATTCCTGACGTCAAACTCAACGGTATTCAGCGCAGACCTTCACCTGAAGTGGTGAAATTACCTGTGACTCCATACAACGTTGTAGTTGGTAACCCGAAAATGGTTACGACTTCAGAAGCCTTCAATAAAATTCCAGACGTGAAACCGTTGGGCGATGTTCGCTCTCCAGTCACGAAAGAAACTAATCCACAACCTGTAAAAATCGAAGAGATTCAGGCAAACGATTACAAATTGCTTCAAGCTTTGATCTTCCTCGAAGTACAAAAAAACTACGAACTTGCTATGGCATTGTTCGCAGAGTTGATGGAAGACAAAGAACACAGAATTGAAGCTCTTTATCAATATGCATTGACTGCAAAAGGTATGAACTTACCTTCTGAGTTCCGTCAGTACATGATCAAAGTAGCTCAAGAAACTAAATCAAAAGAATGGCAAGAAAGAGCAGCAAACTCTCTTGTTGCTAACATCACTGATTTGAAAATGTCTGACATTGGTATGATCGATCCACTCGTTAACAAATACGAAATCGATGTAACAAAAAATCAAGACTACCAAATCACTCGTGCAAAATATTACTCTGAACAAGGTCAATTGGGTTTGATGGAAGACGCGTTGATGTACATCGACGAAAAATCTCCAAAATATCCTGAGTCATTGTTGTTGAGCGCACTTTTCAACTACCGCCAAGGTAAAGTTGATGAAGCTGTGATCTACCTTGATAAATTGATGGCTCTTACTGATGGCGACAAAGCCGCTCCATTGCGCAGCATTGGTGCTTTGACTTTGGCTCGTATCCAGTTCCAAAAAAGCCAATACAAAGATGCGTTCCAATCTTACTTGAAAGTCGACAAATCAAATCCACTTTGGTTGCAAGCGATGGTTGAGCAAGCTTGGACACAAATCTTGTCTGAAGACTACGAAGGTGCTGCGGGTAACATGTTCTCGCTTCACACGGACTTCTTTAAACAAGCTTTCTCTCCAGAGTCTTACGTGGTTCGTACAGTGGGCTACTTGAATCTTTGCCAATACGGTGACGGTGCACAAGTACTTCAAGAAATGCAAAAACGTTATACTCCATGGAAAGGTAAGTTAGACGCTTACTCAACTTCACACAAACAAACGACTGCATACTACGACACAGTTAAGACATGGTTGAAAAACTCTGACTTAAAAGAAGTTGATGGTTTGCCACGCTCGTTCATCGTGGAGTTGGCTCGTCACCCGTCTTTCATGACAGTACAAAAACAAATCAATGGCTATGAAGATGAAACTCAACGTTTCAACAAGATCGCTTTGACTTTGATCAAACTTGAAAGATCCATGATCCAAAAACAAAGCGAAGCTTCAAAAGAAATGGCTGATGCTAAACGCTCAGGCTCTTCTGATAAAGTAGCAACTGCTGAAAGAAAACTATTGGGTGCAAAAATCCAATACCACATTGCTAAGAAAGCCCGTCTTTCAATCAAATCTTTGAGAGACTCAGGTCTTGCTCGTATCGAAAAAGAGAAAAACGGTATGCGTGACGTTGCTTCATCAGCACTTCAACGCCGCTTCAAAGAGATGCAAGCTAACTTGAACCGCGTTATCGACCAGAATGAAGTCTTGAAGTATGAGCTCTTCTCTGGCGCCGGCGAACACATCCGTTACCAAATGGCTGGTGGCGAAGTGAACGACAAAGAACGCGCAGAACTTAAAGTTGCTGATGAAAAGCAATTGAACTGGAAATTTAAAGGTGAGATCTGGGAAGACGAAGTGGGTCACTACCGCTCATCATTGAAAAACGTATGTCCTCAAGATCAAAACGCCTTAGCTGGCATGAATGAATAACGGGAATTGAAAGGAACGATTTATGAAAACTTCAACAAAAGTAGCACTCACAGTAGTAGGTATGGTTCTAGGTCTTCAAGCTCCCGCTTTCGCTCAAACAACAGCGAAAGAAGGTCTTGAGCGCATCAAAACGAATTTGGGCAACTCGAGAACAAACTTGGGTGAATACCAAAAGAACTTGAAAACAGTCGAAGGTAATTTGACTGAAGTGAATCGCGCAAAATCAGATGTTGCAAACCAATCTAAACAAGTTGGCGCGCAAATCCAAGAGAACAACAACGGTATCAACAAAATTGGTACTCAAGAGCGCGAACTTCAAGGCTTGATCGCTGACGAGAAAAATAAAATGGCGCAAGAAGAAGCCAAAGTAAAAGAACTAGAAGGCATGTTGATGCGTATTCGCGAAAACCAAAAGAAACGCGAATCCAACATTGCTGACTACCAACTTCAAATCAATCAATTGACTGAAGAGAAGAAAATTTGGCAATCACGCGCTACGAACTTGAAAGAACAAAATGATCAAGTGAACAAACAGTTCCGATCATTGGCTTCTGAAGAGAACGAGTGGAAAGCAAAACAAAAAGGTTACGAAGGCGAAGTTAAACGCTGGAAGAACGAAGTAGAGCGCCAACAAAAAATCAGCGATTCTTACAACTCTTTAGCTGAAGCGAAGTAGGTCTACCCTCCTGCTTCACAGGAGTAGTAGTTATTTCGCCCTGTGACTAGCTAGCTAGGTTAAATATTTCAAAGCCAGGCCGCAAAGCCTGGCTTTTTTCGTTTTCTACGCTATAAACGGGCCTTCATTCAACGGAGGCCCCATGAAAGCACTCATTACCCTTGTACTTGTCTTTGCAGCAACCACAGCCCATGCGAACCTTTCTACGGCGAAGTTTTTAGCTATCAGCCTCTCCCCGCTTATTTCCTCTGCAGAGTTCTCTTTGAGCATTACAGGCAACCTTGCTTACGCTAAAGAAGATGCCGCGAACTTCATCGCCTCTGAAGGCGCTGTTCGCACAGCTCGCCTCCAATCTATCTTGACTGAAATCCGCGCTACCTACCCTGCGCTGGATGCTTCAGACCTTGAGCTAGCTCAAGAGATCCTCGCACTTTAGTAATTTCCGTCTCAGAAAATACCGAGACATCCCTCGCTTTGATTTCAATTAAAGATCCGATTTATCAAAGCTCTGTTAAACAGAGCTTTGATTTCACGACCTTCCGCCTACGTACTGTTTCATTACAATTCATTCGCTGGACTTTATATTCCCCACATTCACTCCGAAAATCTTGAAGTCTTAACTGATTTTTAACTTCAGAGGCATATATGGATTTCGGCTCATGGTTCAAAGGTATTAAAGGCAAACTCTTGGTCGCGGCGGTCATGCCCGTTATTGGCTTTTGCATTCTTGGCTCAGTCGCCTACACGGGCTTAACAAAAGTCATTGACCTACTTAATGTCGCGAATGAACAAGTCATCCCGACATTCGATGTGCTAGGTGAAATGCGCCAATCGCGCAATAAATTTAACTTTCAAGCATTGAACGCGATGGATGCGGCTTCACATCCAGAAAAAATGAAAGAGTACTTAAAGGAAGCGCAATCCGCTTACAAAGAATTCCGTACGGCTCAAGAAACATACGATCCAGTACCGCGCACACCTGAAGAAGATAAGTCATATCAAAAAGTAAAACCCAAATTCCCTGAGTACTACGCTGGCATGGAAAAGGTTTTGTCATTGATCGAAACGGCTGATGCCAAAAACCATGAAGAAGCTCGACACCTTCTAGAAACTCGTCTTGAAGAAATCAGTAAAGAAGTTCGTGCTTGGAATAGTGACGTTAAAAAAATCTATGCTGATATGGCAAAAGAAGGTGTTGTTGAAGCAACAAACACAAAGAAAGATGTCGTGAACATGATTATCTTTGTGACACTCTTTTCTGCCGTTGCGATATTCGGGGTATTACTGTGGATCGCTGCCCGCGTAACGACTTCAGTAAGCAATATCTCAAACAAACTCGCTTCAGCTTCAACTCAGGTTGCTACAGCAGTTGAACAACTCAACGAAGCTGGCAATAGCTTGTCACATTCTTCCACTGAGGCTGCTGCTTCACTAGAAGAAACCGTGGCAGCGTTAGAAGAAATGACGTCGATGGTGCAAATGAACTCTGACAACGCCAAACAAGCGGCGACTTTGTCAGTGTCTTCTCGTGATGCTGCTGAGCGTGGTGAACAAGAAATTCAAACTTTGATTTCTTCGATGAATACAATCTCTCAGTCTTCGAAAAAAATCGAAGAGATCATTCACGTGATCGACGACATCGCTTTCCAAACTAATTTGTTGGCTCTGAATGCAGCGGTTGAAGCTGCTCGTGCGGGCGAACAAGGTAAAGGCTTTGCCGTTGTTGCTGAAGCTGTCAGATCTTTGGCACAACGATCTGCTTCGGCTGCGAAAGACATCACGCACTTAATTAAAGACTCTGTATCCCAAGTTGATGAAGGCAGTCGCGTGGCTGACTCCAGCGGTGAGGTTCTTGCCAACATCGTAAACTCCATCAAAAAGGTTTCGGATTTAAATAACGAAATCGCGGCGGCAAGTTCGGAGCAAACAACAGGGATTCAGCAGATTTCAAAAGCGATGAATCAACTGGATCAAGCTTCGCAATCTAACGCTGCTTCAGCGGAAGAGATTGCCGCGACAAGTGGTGAGATCAGCACTCTTGCAAGTGCGACTCAGCAACTGACGGTGGATCTCAATGGCGTGATCTTAGGTGGTGCCACGAAGGGTGCTCCCGCTGCGACAGTTGCGACAGAATCGAAAAAGAAATCCCCTGCCCCGAAAGTGACTGCGAAACTTTCTGGCAAGGTGATTCCAATGCGTAAACCAGCGACTTCATCTATCAAAGCTGCCAAAACAGAATCGTCGATGGCGATTCCTTTTGATGAAGACGAGCCGCGCGCTAAAGTCGGCACGACGGATGGATTTTAATACGGATATTTAAGATTTTTTACTGAACGTTCCAATGACACCAGTCAGCTCCTTCACACGGAGGAGCTGACTTATACCAAGATAAATTCCCCCAGCGACCGCAATCCCCACCGCCACAAATAAGAACAACGGCATCTCACCTCTAAGCAGACTCCAGCCCCACAGGAACAAGCCCATCAATGAAGTGACAAAGATCATTTTCGCTAATCGTTTTGCCAACGCGATATAAAGATCCGGCTCAATCTGCAAACTCATCGAGGCACTTAAGATTCCAAAATGCAAAAGATGACTAACTAGAGAAGATAAAACCAAACCACCCAACTCAAATTGTCGCATCATGATCGGCGCCAGCAAGATATGCACAAGCAAACTGAACACCGCACTTACACCCGGCAGCAGATTTTTTCTTTGCGCATAGAAGGCTGACGAGATCACTCTCCCCGCTGCGACGAATACCATACTCAGCGAATAAACTTGTAACACGAGAGTCGTATTCGTCAGATCGGTTTGATTAAAAGCCCCGCGATAAAATAAAACTTCAACAATCGGCCCCGCGAGCATGAACAGTCCCACACTCGCTGGTAAAATCAAAAACACTGCGAAGAAAAATCCGTCCCACAGCGTTTCTTGAAAAATTCGTGAGCGTCCACTTAAAGACAATTCCGCAAGCTTTGGTAAAAGTGCTGATCCCAAACTCACCGCCACAAGACTGAGTGGCAACTCTAACAAACGATCCGCCCAATAGATGTACGAAACAGAACCTTCCATCAAGCGACTGGCGAAGTGAAGGTTCACCAGCGTCGTAAACTGCGCTAGGCCCAATCCCAAAAGTCCCGGGATCATGCCGATGACGACGGCCCGAACATCATGGCTCCATAACTTCATCGACAACGACGGCAAATAACCGCGCATGTTCAGCGCGATAAATAATACCAAAGCCTGCAAGAAGCCCCCGAGCAACACGCCCCACGCCAACCCATCCCCGGCTTGCGCAAACCAACTGCCAGGCAAAAAAGTAAAGATCAGCATTGAGACGTTAAACAAAGTCGGCGCTAAGGCTGGCAGTGCGAAACTGCCAAGGGCATTGAGGATCCCCATGAAATAAGCATAGGTGCTCACAAAGAAAACGAAACCGAACATGATCTTTGCTAAACGCACGGTCAGTTCTAATTTCCCGGGCACAGCCAGGAAGGATGAATCTAGTAGCATCCGCAAGATACCCTCAGCCCCTAAAATGCCCGCGAGGGTGATCGTCGCCAACGTAACCAAAAGCAGGCTGTAGAAGGAGTTAATGAGGTTCCGGCTGCGAGTCCCCGTGAGATCGGCCGCTTCAGCCTCCATGAAAACTGGAATAAAGCTCACGGACAGGGAGCCTTCACCCAACAAGCGTCGGAAAAGATTAGGGATACGGAAAGCCGCCGTCCACGCGTCGGTCAGGGTGCGATCAAAAAGCGCCGCCAGCGCCATATCTCGAAATAGCCCTAATATGCGGCTCGTCATAGTCCCCGAAGCGACGAGAGCTGCATTCTTAAAGACCTTTTTGCGGTCGGATTTTAATCCGCTTGCTTCCTCTGACACCGTATGATAATCCCTTTGGTTCGTTAAAAAAAGATTACTGTGGAGGTTATCCCTTGGCAAATCATAAGTCTGCTGCAAAAAGAGCTCGTCAAGCTGTTAAAAAAACTGCTGTTAACAATCGTCGTAAAAGTGCTGTGAAAACTCACGAAAAACACCTTATCAAAGCTATCGAAGCTAAAGACATCAAGTCTTTGCCTCAGTTGTTGAAAAACTTCACTGCTGAAGTGATGAAAGCTGCACAAAAAGGCGTGATGAAAAAAGAAACTGCTTCTCGTAAAGTAAGCCGCGTTTCTACTCGCGTTTCTGCATTGTCTAAGTAATTTTTCTGTTTCTTACAGGAATCTACTAACGCAAAGGACCCCACAAGGGTCCTTTTTGTTTTTGTGAATTTCGATTTTCAAAGTCAGTTCATGACGTCTTTACGTGCGGATACGAAAGCTCTGATCTGACGTTTCACTGCGAACGGAATTTCGCTGAAGCTCAAACCATGAGTGACGGCTTTATCACCCGGTTTGGCTGGTTGAACGGAACGCACAACTCCTCTGAGCGATACAAAATCCCCAGATGGAACTTGAAGACTGACAACGACTTGCTGACCTTCATTCAAAATAAGTTCAGAAGAGATCGACATCCCTCCTTCACCAATTTCACCTGAATCACAAACAAAGTAAGTGCCTTCGCATAATACGCCGACCTTGCGTCGCATAGGACGACGCGGATATTGCCGGCGAAAATGAGGGCCTTTGTCTTCAAAAGCGCTGTTTTCCATAAGCAACTTATCGGTTTTCTGAAACACGTTCTTAAGACTAGTACGTTGGAACATTTGATTTAACATCTCGTACTGCGACGACGAAGCAACGCAGGTAAATCAGATGTTACGGCGCACTAGACTCTGGCCTCGGTTGACGGACCACAAGTTTTAAGCACGAGATTTTCAAGCCAGATATGGCTAGACAATGGTGACGATTTCAAAGCTTTATCCGTCTCAGCAAGAACAACCAACGTTTGTTCTAATTTGCGAGCGGCCCACACGCGGGCTTGATCAATATAGCTTTCAAGGAAGTATGGAGGGACCTGTGCATAGTGTGCGAGCTTCGCACCATGCAGGCCTTCTTCCATGCCTTTTTTAATTGTGAGCAAAATACGAACGTGACGAGCCACGAGCGAAACAATACCGATCTCGTTTTGACCTTGATCCAAAAGATGCACCAGGTGTTCAAGGGCCTTCACGCGATCTGCTTCACCAATCGCTTTGGTGAAATCAAAAACGTTTTCTTCTTTCGAGCGAGACACCACGTGCGCCACGTCTTGCACTTCAATGCGACGAGGCCCCGTGAAGTCAGAGAGTTTCTTCAACTCCCCTTCAATCTCAGTCAAATGATGGCCAACAAGCTTGTGCAAAAGATGAATTGCATCCGGAGCAATCTGCACACCCAAAGTTTGAGCGATGTAGTTGATCCATGATGGAATTTGATTTTCATAAGGCTTTTTAAACTCAACGCAATCGGCTTTGTCCAACAAAGTACGAATTGGCTTTTTACGCTTATCAACTCGTGAAGCCATGATCACAAACACGGTGCTATCCACAGCGTTTTCAATTAACGGCTCAAGCTCATTCCATTCCTTATCCGCGAGTTCTTGCGACTCTTTTAAAATCACAAGACGACGAGCTGCCATCATCGGCAAAGTCTCAACCGCGTCACGCACAACATTCACATCAGCATCAGAGGCATAAAAAACAGAAAGATTGAAATCAACAGCACCTTCAGTCAGCACTGCATATTTAAAACGCTCAACAGATTGATTGAGAAGATAAGGTTCTTCACCAAAAAGAAAATAAAGCGGCGCTAACTTACCTTGCTCTAAATCACGATAAAATTTTTGAGCATCAATCAACGCCAAAAAAACTTTCCCCTACAAATCCACGTTCCAATTATTCAGAGACTAGAAATTCTCTGTGATACGGTCATGCGCTTCGGCCATTATATCCGTCGCCATGACGTCAATGTTTTGCCTGCGTGCGCTAAGATTGTAAAGTGGATTCACCGAATTGACACCCGCTAGCGTGACTTGAGGTGCTTGATAAGTGCGCTCACCTGTGAATGAACCTGACCACAATTCTGTACCGTCAGCTTGACGTACAAGGCGTACCGTCACGGACATCAAAATACGATACTCTGACGCGATAACTGTTCCATTAGGAAGATAAGGAGCAGAACTGTCACCCGAAGTTCTTTTTGCGCCTGGTAAATATTGAACTGTGTCGATCGAACCTACGACGGCAACTTCTGAAAGCGCATTGTCCACAACACGTGCGATGTGTGAACGTTGGAACTCCATAATCATTGAATTCGTGAAAGCAACTTCGATTCCCGTTTCTTGCGTGCGATTTTTAAATACCGGAACAGAAATCTGCTTGTATCCACCTGGTATACTGCGCGAAGCCGTTCCTAAACGGTAAGCACAGCCAGAGAGAAGGCTGAATGAAACTGAGAGAAGAAGAAAACCTTTAAGTATTGCGTCCACGGGCCCAGTTGAGTATAAAATAAGGCATAGATCAAGGAAGAAAAATGAGCAATCAATCCGACTACAGCTTACTTGCTCCCGGTCCCGTGAATCTTCATCCTGAAGTGCGTAAAACTTTAGCTCTGCCGATGATTCATCACCGTACGCCTGAATTTGATCAAATTTTAGGCCGCGTTTTGAAGAATATTAAATCTATTTTCGTTACGGAAGAGCCGGTTTATTTACTGACTGCGACAGGATCTGGCGGCATGGAAGCATTGCTCGTTAACATCATGTCACCGGGCGACAAAATCCTGGCGATTGTTTCTGGAAAATTTGGCGAACGTTGGGCCGACATGGCGAAAACTTTTGGTGCTGAAGTTTCGATCATCAATGTGCCTTGGGGTGAGGCCGTTAATGTCGACGACGTTGCTCAACACTTAAGAAAAAATCCTGATACACGCGCGGTCCTTTGCCAAGCTTGCGAAACTTCTTCTGCTGTCGCGCACCCGATTCGCGAATTGGGTGATGTGATTAAAAATTATGACGCTTTATTTTTGGTTGATGGTATCACGGCATTGGGTGCCTACCCGCTACCGATGGATCAGTGGCATATCGACGGTCTTGTCGGTGGTTCTCAAAAAGCCTTCATGTTACCAACGGGAATGGCGCTGTTTTCATTCTCTAAAAAAGCACAAAATTATTTCGATAAAGCAAAAACGCTGCGCTATTATTATGACGTTCGTAAAGAGAAAAAAGCCAATGCTTCTGGCGAAACTTTTTTCTCTTCTAACGTGGCATTGATTCGTGCGTTGGATGTGGTTTTAGATTTGATCAGCAAACGCACATTGGAAAAGCATTTTTCCGACATTCACCGTCGCGCAGAATTCACACGTAAATTTGCTCAGCAATTGGGTTTTGGACTTTATGCCAAGGCACCGAGTGATTCTGTCACGGCATTGACTGTTCCATCTCATTTGGATGGACAAAAAATTCGTTCTTTCTTAGAAGAAAATTATAAAATCACCATCATGGGTGGACAAGACCAAGCGAAAGGTAAAATCATTCGCATCGGTCACATGGGTTACATTCAAGATGATGAAATGCTACGCCTGTTGCGTTCACTCGGTTTGACTCTACAACAAATGGATCCTGGTTCATTGACTGTTGAACAAATCGAAACAGTTGTCAGCGAAGCCAAACAATACTTGGAGCAAAACCCATGAAGAAAATTTTGATCACGGATCGCTTTGCTCAAGATAGTTTTTTATACCTCCAACAGCACAGCCACTTTGAAGTAGTGCGTTCGGACAACCCACAGCATTTGCCTTTAGAACACCTTGTTTCGGCAAATGCTTTGATCATTCGCTCACGCACTAAAATTGACGAAGAGTTTTTGCAAAAAGCTCGACAACTGCAATTGATCATCACATGTACAAGCGGTTTTGATCACATTGATCTGAATGCCACTGAAAAATGGGGCATCACGGTCATGCATACGCCTACTGCCAACATCGAGTCGGCGTCGCAATTGACCTGGGGTTTGGTTTTGTCGTGCGTGAATAATCTCAATCAAGCGCACAAGATGATCAAAGCCGGTGAATGGAATCGAGATTCGATTACGGGCATTGAACTCTCGGGCCGCACATACGGCATTGTCGGTTTAGGTCGTATTGGTTCGCGTGTCGCAGAATTTGCTCAAGCATTCGGCATGAATGTCGTGGCTTACGATCCCTATGCTGAAGACGATAATTTCGAACGTTTGAAAATTCCTCGTTTAAGTTATGAGGAAGTTCTGAAAACTTCAGATGTCATTAGCTTTCACGTTCCGAAGACTCTTGAAACTGAGTATATGCTCAACCGTTCGCAGTTTGAGTACATCCACCGTGGTGTGGTTTTGATCAACACTTCGCGCGGCTCTGTCATCAAGGAAAATGATTTAGTAGAAGCTCTAGAAAAGGGCTACTTACGAGCGGTCGGCCTTGATGTTTTCGAGAAGGAACCATTGCCTCGCACGTCAAACTTATTGAACTTCCCTAACGTGATTTTGACTCCCCACATTGGAGCAAATACGGAAGATGCCTTCTTTAAAGCATCTCAGGTGGCAGCAAATAAGCTTATGGCGTTTTTTATCGACGGTTCGACTTCTGACACGCTTCCGCCAAGGGCTCCATGGTACGGAGCCGCTCCATTTCAAGGAGAATAAAACTTGATTGCCCGTTGGGTTTGCGAGATGTTCTTGGCGTACTCCGGCGAAGCCAGAGTGTAAGCAATCGAGGGGTTTAAGAACATGTCAGGGATCGTTGTTGTTGGAGCTCAATGGGGCGATGAGGGTAAAGGTAAACTGATCGACGTCTTTGCTGAAAAAGCAGATATGGTCGTGAGATACCAAGGTGGCGCGAATGCGGGTCACACATTGGTTGTAAACGGTGTGAAAACTATTTTGCACTTAGTACCGAGCGGAATTCTTCGTCCAGACACATGCTGTGTTGTTACTTCAGGAGTTGTGATCGACGTTTTCTCGATCCTTGAAGAAATCAAAAAATTAAAAGCTAGCGGCTTTTTACAAAATCCAAAACAATTGATGATCTCAGACTCTGCAACGATCATTCTTCCATACCACAAAGCTTTGGATGCAGCTCGTGAAGCTTCATTGTCTGCGGATGGTAAAATCGGAACAACTGGTAAAGGCATTGGCCCGGCTTACGAAGACCGCGCTGCTCGTCGTGCAGTTTTGTTCGGTGATCTTTTCGATCGCGAAAGTTTGAAAGCAAAATTAGAGCTTTCTTTGCGCGAGAAAAACTTCATGTTGAAGTCTTACTACCAAAAAGAAACTTTCGAAGTTGAAGACTTAATGAAACAACTTGAAAGCATCACTGCAGAGTTGGCTCCGTACCGTGCAAAAGATGTTTCACTTCATATTTCTAAAAATATCAAAGCTGGCAAACGCGTTTTGTTCGAAGGCGCTCAAGGTACAATGCTCGACTTGTTACACGGAACTTATCCGTACGTAACAAGCTCAAGCACTCTTGCTGGTTCAGCTTGTATCGGTTCTGGTATTGGTCCGACATCGATCCAAAAAGTGATCGGTGTTTTCAAAGCTTACACGACTCGTGTTGGTGGCGGTCCATTCCCGACGGAACTTCATGATGAAATCGGTAAAAAGATTCAAGCTGATGGTAACGAGTTCGGTTCGACAACAGGTCGTTCACGTCGTTGCGGTTGGTTGGACCTTGTTGCATTGAAATACGCGATCCGTGTGAATGGTATTTCGAGCCTCGCGATGATGAAATTGGACGTGTTAACAGGTCATGAGCGCATTGGTGTTTGTACGGCGTACAAAATCAATGGCGAGATCGTGACTGATTTGCCGACTTCTCCATATGAGTTGGCAAAAGTAGAACCTGTGATCGAATGGATTCCTGGTTGGACTCAAGACATTTCTAAAATTAAAACTTTGTCGGACCTTCCACGTCCCTGCACGAACTATATCGACTTCGTTGGATCACAAATCGGAACTCCGATTGATGTGATTTCAGTGGGTCCTGGTCGTGAGCAGACTCTTTGGGTGAAGCCGTTGTTTAACAACTAAAACAAAGCACCCTTGGGGTGCCTACTCCGACGAAGTCGGAGTGTAGACAACGAAAAAAAGCACCCCGAGGGGTGCTTTTTTTTATTTTTTACGGTTCGATGTTTTTTCTAAATTTCTACTTCCGGGTATTCTTCTTCGTAGAACTCCCCTTCGATTCCATAATAAATCACCATGCGCGCTTCGAAGTCGACGTCGTATCTTACGCAGCCGGCTTCCCATGTTGCTTTCAAGAATTCTGGGAAAGTGGTTTGTCCCGCTTGATCCGCTCGCAACGCTTTGATGAGTTTCTCTTCGTTAAACGCAGGAACATCTGCAACGTCCGTGACAAGAGGTGTGCTCTGTTGAACGACTGTACCCTCCGTTGTGAGGTAAATGCTCTGACAAGAAGGCAGCGTCCACATATTGTGAGTCACTCCGCCTTTTCTCAAAGCTTCAGCCAGAAATGGAAATCCCCCCACCTTCGGGCGAATCGACATCCCGTGTTTTTGCGCTGCTTGAAGTAGTTCGATGGCTTTGCTCATGGCATTTCTCCTCTGGATCGTTCTATTTTTTCTCAAGAGGAAATGATTTACCAGGATTTTTATTTCTTATCAGCCAGGCCAATGCCCCTAAGCCCAACGTGGCCGCAAGTATCGATGCTAATAGAATCCCAATTTTCGCTGAAGCTAACGACGAACCTGAAAATCCCAATTCCGCGATGAACAGAGACATCGTAAAACCAATTCCCGTCAGCAAACTGCCTGCGGCGATCAACGGCCAATGCAAATGCGAAAATAATCTGGCAACCCCAATACGAACAGCAATCCAGCTCATCACGATCACACCTAATGGCTTACCGACAACAAGACTGACGATGATAGCCACAGGTACTGACTGCGCCAATGCCTCTTGAGAAAACACCACTCCCGCGTTAGCTAACGCAAACAGTGGCATGATCAAAAAGCCCACCCAAGGATGAAGAAGAATTTCAAGGCGCTCAACAGGAGAAAGAGTCTCTCGAGCCGCAGCTCCGGCCTGACGAAGATCATGACGATCTTCTGTGTCCCCGCTCCAATGTTCTCCTGGAGGATACGCGAGCACTTTACCGAAAATAGATCTTAAACGTTCATCGTCCACCCAGCTCATGGTGGGAGTCATAAGACCTAAAACCACTCCCGCTAAGGTTGGGTGCAGACCTGAAAACTCAAAACACATCCACGTTGCAACTCCTAAGAAAGAATAAATGGGAACACTACGAACGCCCATCTTTGCAACGGCAGCAACAATGCAAAATCCGAAAAGCCCCAGACTCAGTGCCGTCCCATTCAGCTGCCCACCATATCCAAATGCCACAATAAGAATGGCGCCGATATCATCGAAAATCGCCAGCGACAAAAGAAACAATCGAAGGTTCGAAGGAATTCGCGAACCCAATAAAGCCAAACAACCAATCACAAATGCCGTATCGGTCGCCATGACAGTTCCCCAGCCATGAACTTCGGGCTGGCCACGCATCATGAAAAGATAAACCAAAGCCGGAAAGACCATACCACCAATCGCGCCCGCTAACGGAAACGCCGCCACGCGAATGTGATTGAGCTCCCCTAAGACAAGCTCCCGCTTCATCTCTAAAGCCACGACAAAGAAAAACAGAGTCATCAATCCATCATTTATCCAATGATGCAAAGAGCGCGTCAGCGCGATCGAGCCTAGCTGAATACCAATAGGCATTTCCCATATTTTTAAAAACTCAATCGACCAAGGAGAATTCGTTAAGACAACAGCGATCACTGTCGAGATTAAAAGCATCACGCCTGCTGCCGCTTGAATTTTTAAAAAGCGAGCAAGTGGATTTGTGATGTTATGAATTATTTCATGCGGCAACCCTCTGTCGTCACTCATTCCTTTTTCTCGGAACTCATAGAGACATCAGGCAAGGTAAAGTAAAATAGGGCCCCCTCACCTGGTTTTGATTCTGCCCAGATTTGACCGCCATGAAGCTCAACTACTTTTTTGCAAGTTGCCAGACCAATGCCTGCGCCATGCTGATGGGCTTCGCCCTGAAGTTTTCGATACAAAATAAATATTTCTTCTTTTTCTTTAGGATCAAAACCAATTCCATTATCTCTGAGTGAAAATAGAAATTCTCCGTGGTGTGAAACACATTCTATGTGAATGCGCGGATCTTCTTCACCTCGAAATTTGATACTATTCGCGATGAGATTTTGAAAAACTTGAGCAAGCAGATCAACATCCCCCGTAACTATCGGCAAAGGTCCATAAGTAATCTTTGCATGTGTATCGTGAATAACATGATGAAGATTTTGAAGCACCGACTTCATCACGAGATTCATATCCACACTTTCAAAGGGCCGCTCGACTTTCACGAGTCGTGCATAATCTAACAAACGATCTACAAGATTTCTCATACGCAGAGAGGCACTCTGCATAACAGAGATAATTTCACGAGAATCTTCATTTAAATTTTCATGAGCCTCTTCAGACAACAGCTCGAGATAACTCGAGATCGTAGCCAGCGGAGATTTCAAATCGTGAGCTGCCACCGCGGCAAAGTGCTCTAAATCCTTATTGCTGGCCTCTGCTTTAGCTAGGGCAAACTTAATCGCAGCTTGTTGAACGGCTGTAAACTCCGTCGCGGCTAATGAGATAGACCAGTCGATAGCTTTGTTGATAATGAGCACACTTTGATAGCTCAGTACATTGGCACTTCTAAGATCGTCCAGTAAGACTTCACGCAATATACTGAATTCCTGAAGCAACTGCGGCAGCAAATACCCAGCAAAGTTGGCTCTCTGCTCCCCGTGCACTTTGGTCATTCCTTTGTGAGCGACTTCATATGCATATTTGATTGTAGATCGCTCTAATGCCACCCCGAGTTCATCTAAAAAAAGATCCACGGTGTTTTGTAATGCGAGCGAGGTCTGCTCTTCGGCATTTTGAACTTGATCACGAATCTGCTTTTCCCAGATAATTTTTATTTTAGCTTTGTCTTTCTTAAGTTGCTCTGACGCGATTTTACCCTGCACTTGCAAACGGTGCTTTTTACTTCCTGTGTCCTGGGTGCGACTTTCTTCCATTGAAGCGCCTTCCTATAGCGGTAGTAAATATGAACTCCAGTTTGCACCGAAAGGACTTGTTTTCTGAGCTGTATTTAGACAGCCGCGGCTTTATTGAGGTACAACTGACAATTGTTTGCCAACGAAGAAAGACTTCACAGCTTCAGACGAACTCAATTGCTCGATAGACTCTACTTTAAACTGGGCAACTTTAATCACTGTCAAACTACCTTCTTGTCGAGGGAAGTCTTTTGTTGCTTCACCGGTTTTGTCGAGTGCTAATTTGAAAGCGTATTTTTTCATTTTCGGAATGGCAAACATCTTTGAAATCATGCCCGGCATTTTTGAAATATCTGAGATGATCAATGTTTTACTTAAATCTGTTTTTTTCGCATTTTCTTCGCTGAGATATTCCGTCAACAATTTCGCGGCTTTCATGTCGCTTGAGAAAATGATCCACTGAGTGTCGGCCGTGAGCTCAGCCGTTTCTTCGAATTGATTTTGGATTTTGATCGCAGATACTTGGTCGCCTACTTTCACAGCTGAAAAAGCTGGGAAAGCGATCGATAAAAGAAGCAATGTTTGGATGAATAGTTTCATGGCACGTTCCTTTCTTTAGTTCGACCTACAGGGTTACAGGTCCTCTATCGAGAGTCACGGCATGGAGAATTATCTGTACCGAACCTCATCTTTTTGCACTTCTCAACTCGATATATGAGCTCGCTCTAGGGCTCGAACCACAAACTGGCCCTTGAGATACTTCTCCAGGAATCTTAAGATCTAGCAAAGAGGATCTTTATGCTTAAAACCATTGCCACGCTGGCAGTCGCTACCTGTGCTTTTGCTTTTTCAACTCCCACATTCGCTGCTGATGAATTCCCTGTTCAAGCACGCTTGTTTTTGGGGAACACAGGAATCAATCCTGATAATTTAAATGACTCCATCGAGCCGCAAGGCTTGAAGAAAATGGAGATGCTGAATCAGTTCGGCCTCGAGATCACGTATCCTGTGATGTCTTATCTCAATGTGGGTGTTCGTTATACGAAGCGCACGCAGACCGCGATTGAGGATCCTGATAATTCTGGAACTGATTATAGCGCGAAGCTCGATCAGGACTCTTTGTTGCTTGTCGCTCGAGCGCCTTTTTTGAAGACAGATATTTTTCGCTTAGATGCTTTCGTTGGTGCTGGTGGTAGCAACACTACTTTGAAAGTGAAAACTGCGGGGCAAGATGGAGAGCTGACTAAATCTGCTGGTGATGGTTGGGCGGCGTCGCCTTATGCTGCTGCTGGAATTGCGGCTTCGGTTGGTTACAAGTGGATCTACTTCACTGCGGAAGTTGGTTATGAATCGAATAAAGTAGAAGGCTTCAAACGATCGGGTTCTGTCGATGATGATATCAACTCTTTGGATTTGTCTGGGAGTTATTTTGTCATTGGGTTGATGTTTGATGGGATTCCGGGGTCGTTCAAAAAATAGTGATACTACGACGCTCATTCTTCCGGATATCCTGTATTCCTGAATTCAGGTATACCTGACATCCGGTATGAAATAACTATTTGTGTTGCTGACAAACTAGCAGCCTGGATTTACAAACTCTTAAAATCTGAAATAAAAGACTCAAAAATCAATTCTTGATATCAGGAATACGGGCATACAAGAATACCGGGTATCTGGTGATCTTTTGAATTCAAATTCCCTTGGGATCAACAGACTGTGGATAAAAATAAAAAACCCGAATCTTTCGATTCGGGTTTTTCATTTTTATTCAAAATTTGGCGTTCCCAAGGGGATTTGAACCCCTGTATCCTCCGTGAAAGGGAGGTGTCCTAGGCCCCTAGACGATGGGAACGTACTAGGAAAATCAAACAGGCAAAAATGGTGGCTCGCGATGGATTCGAACCATCGACCCCTTCATTAAAAGTGAAGTGCTCTACCAGCTGAGCTAGCGAACCACTTTGTCCGTTTGAGGAAGTGCTAATCTGCTGTAACCGCCCTTTAATGTCAACACACTTTCTTGCGAAATTTTAAAAATTTATCGGCCCCAAGAAAGCATGCGTTAGAAATCACAGGGACTCTCGAATTTTCTGCATAGGAATTGCGCAAGTGTGAGTAAAGAATGAGCAATTCGCCTTGGCGAGAGTGTAAAATGCACAAGAAATAAACTCAATTTACTACGGGAAAAATGAGAGACTCACAGGGAATTCTCGAGGACATCCATATGAATAAAGACATTCAATTTTTAGAACAAGCCATCGAATTAGCAATGGCCAACAAAGGCCACGGTGGACGCCCTTTCGGCGCTGTGTTGGTCAAAAACGGACAGGTCATCGCAACGGGCACAAATAATATGCTCGCGAATTTCGATCCTTCATCGCACGCAGAAATGGAAGCCATCCGCAAAGCTGCCACCAGTGCTAAAAACATTGATCTCTCAGGATCGACTATCTACGCGAGTGGACAACCCTGCCCCATGTGTCTTGCGGTGATTGCAATCACCAATATCAGCGAAATTTTCTTCGCCTTCGATAATAACGATGCAGCTCCGTTTAATTTCGCAAGCACTTCGCTCTATAATAAGTTGAAAATCTCTGATGTAAATTTTGTTCCCATGAAGAAACTGAAAACCAAATATACAGCGGCCGAGCTTTACTCTAGTTAGTTCGGCACTGTACCCCTAACTACCTAAAAAAATATTCGCCAAGCATCCGACTCGGTGATAGTTCCATTACTATGCAACACGTTCCTGTTTTCCTAACTCTGATCATCGTTATTATTGTCGCGCGCCTTTTCGGAATGCTCTTCCGTAAGATGGGACAACCCTCTGTTATGGGTGAGGTTCTGGGCGGCATCGTTTTAGGGCCTTCAGTTGTCGGTGGCCTGTTTCCTGAATTTGCAACGGCGGTTTTTCATCCCGAAGCGATGGGCTTTTTGAAACACATCGCCGAAATCGGCATCACGCTTTATCTTTTTGTGATGGGCTTAGAAATTGATCTACCTCGCTTAAAACAATCAGCTCGATCTGCCATCATAGTTTCTCAGATGAGTATCGTGTTGCCATTCGCACTCGGTCTTTTCTTGGCTTACCAGATTTATGATAACTATGCTCCAACAGGTGTTGGTCACTTAGAGTTCGCATTGTTCGTCGGTGTTTCTCTCTCAATCACCGCGTTCCCGGTGTTGGCCCGAATTCTTTCCGACTCTCCCCTGCACAAAACAAAGCTGGGCGATCTTGCTCTGACATGTGCTGCGATTGATGACGTCACTGCGTGGTGCTTGGTTGCTGTAGTCACAGGAATCATGGGTGCAACAATTGGCGCTGCTTGGTTCACGATTGGCTTAACGATCGCCTACGTTCTTTTCATGATTATGGTGGTTCGTCCCCTGATCGAAAAATATCTACCACGCTTTGAAAAGGGCGCAGAACGTATTACCCAATTCTTGATGGCCTTTGCGATTTTAGGTGCGATGATCTCAGCAACGATCACGGACCTTATCGGTATTCACGCCTTCTTTGGTGCGTTCCTGTTTGGTGCAACGATTCCACATGACAGTCTTATCGCACGAGGTGTTGCAAAACGACTGCAAGATCTTGTGGCGATTCTGTTCTTACCGGCGTTCTTTGCACTGACGGGTGTGAAAACTCAGATGGGACTTTTATCAAGCAACGAACATTGGTTGCTTTGTGGATTTATCACTCTGCTTGCAATCGTTGGAAAGTTCGGTGGAGCTTTCGTCGGCGCGGTGATCTCTGGCAACTCAAAAAGAAATTCTACGATCATCGGCATCTTGATGAACACACGCGGCTTGGTTGAGTTGATCGTTTTAAATATCGGTCTTTCAGTGGGGATTTTGACGCCGACTCTATTTACGATGTTAGTGATTATGGCGGTCGTGACGACATTCATGACGGGACCGTTATTAAAACTTGCCATGCCTAAAGGGCAAAAGGTTGAGTAAATATGAGGGGCTTCACAACCCCTCTTTTTTTACCCTTCGATCGTCGCGTGCCAGACTGCAAGAACACCTTTAGCAATCAAAGAGATGTTAAGATTGATCAAGAGGTGTCCTGTGAAACAATGGGGCCTGATCATACTTTTGGTGATAATATCGGTTCCAACTTTTGCTGCTAATGAAGTCAATCCGATTTATTATATTAGCACCGAAGAATATCCTCCTTATAATTATCGTGATCCCGGTTCTCAACAAATCCTTGGACTAGCTACGCAAAAAGTTGAAACCATGATGCGTGAAGCAGGTTTTAGATATCAGATTCGCCTCTTCCCATGGATGCGCGCGTATAACAAAGCACTGACGGGCCCTCGCTACTGCGTTTTCTCCACCGCAAAAAATCCAGAGCGAGAAAAAAAATTCTACTGGATCGGCCCGCTCGCCACGGTCGAATGGGCCTTGTTCGCTAAAAAAGAAACACCCGCTGCCAACGTTCGAACATTAGAAGAGGCAAAACATTTTGTCGTCGGTGGACTTGAAGGAGATGCTTCGCTTGCGGAACTGAAGCGCCAAGGCTTCAGAACTGAATCAGTTGTTACCAACTGGCTCAACAAAGACAAACTCGTAGGGCAAAGAATCCAGTTATGGATTGATGATCCTATTTACGTCGATTGGGAAAAGAAAAAAGGCACTGAGTTTTTTGATTACGTAAAGGTCTTGCGTCTGACGATGTCACCGCTTTATTTAGCATGCAACATCGAAACACCGGCCATTGAAATTGAACTGTTAAGAAAAACAATGAAGAAATAAAAAAGCCCTCCGTGAAAGAGGGCTTTTGAAGTTTAACAACCTATCTCGCCAACAGAACTCGACGACAAGCAAACGGATAAACTGGATTCTCAAACTTCTTAGCGAAGTCAGAAACTTTATCAGCCGCCGTTTTACCCGCGTTATACGCAGTCAAAGGTAAACCAACTTTTCTCATGCCGAGCATCCATTTAAACGAAGACTCTGCCGACACGTTGATCTTTTCACCAAGCTTAATTAGACGATTCGCTGCCAAGACCCAGTGAACACTCGATAATGGAGCTTCAAAGCCGCTGCGATTAAATAGCGACAACAAATGCACGAATCTATCCATGCGATCTGGACGTTGCAAAATTTCAGCAAGTTCCTTTTGATCCAATTTGATTTTCTTATTCTGTAAAGCCATTGCATGTTTTTGCATTAGCTTTTCAGACGCTGCTGGTGATTCAACGCCCGAAATAATGCGTAAGATATCTAAAGCCAGCTCACGCTCAGCATTTGAAATCTCAAGGGCTTGACCGAAATCCAAGATCGTCACAGTTTTATTTGGAACGTCGATCATAACCTGACCGTCATGCACATCTGGATTTGCATGCAACGTCACAGGGATCCAGTTTTTCTTTTCATTCACACCACGCAAAGCAGCGTACTCCACCTTCATGAAGGCGCGCATCGCTGACTCATAAGTCTTCGGATCTTTCTTCAAAATCTTTCTCGCGCCCGAACCCGGAGCTTTCTCCATGCGGATCGCCATATTCATCACTTCAAAAGCATCAACAGTTTGCAAATTCCAGCCATCGACTTTTTGACGATAAAGATCCTGCACACTTTTTTGCATCTTAAACGAATTCTGCTTATCAAACTCAAGCGTCACAGAACGTTGAATCAAATCAAGCAAACCAGTCACGAATTCAAATTTTTGACGACGCTCAGGAGTGTTGTTCAATTCTTTGATCAACAATTGGAAACGACGGAAGTCTTCTTTCGTTTTTATTTCAATTTGATCGCGAGCAATTGAAATCACTTCCGCTTTATCAGTTTTTAGGTTTTGATACTCAATTGCGATATTCACTGAACCAGAACCGATGATTCTGTTCACGCGGTAAAGGCTTGGGTCCCAAGCCGCGCCTAGCCGCTTTTGCAATAGCAACAAGGCATCGTAATAGCTGATTGGCATCGCAGCGTCTTGATAGATCTCAAGTGCTGAATTGAAGTCCTTAAACTCACTTGTAAACGCAAGGTATTGCGCAAGCTTTACACCCGGCACACCATAAGCATCAAGCAAGCTTCTCAAAACCAAAGCTTCACTCAATGCTTGATTAGGATTATCACCATCTGGCAATTGCGCCAACGCGTATGACAACAATAAAGATTTATTGCGACCTTCCGCTGCTGCTAATGAATTCAAAATCGTTTCAGCAATCTCACGATTTTGTGGCGCCACTGATTTCAATAAATGATCATGAACCATTTTAAGACCCGCTGGATCTTGAAGCATGGCATTTTGTCCAACCAAGATCGAATTCACAATCATCGAACGATCTAGGACCGTACGGAATTTGATCTCATCACGCATCTCAAGCAAAGTGGAACGAATGTCCACGCGGCCCGCGATGATTTCTTGTTCTCGAAGAGTTTTTGGCATCTTCGTCGAGCGGCCCATCATGAACTCAATCATCTCGATCTGCTCACTAAATGGCATCGCGCGCGTATAGGCTGAGAAGCCCGACATACCACGCACAAAGTTATTACCAACTTCTGCTTTTTCAGTTGTCGACGCCGCACTTTGAGTGAACACAGTGCCCGTTTCATGCGGTTGCAAATTCATTTTTTCTGCCAACGATTGACGGAAGAATTTATTAGCATCTGGCCATTGATCTTTTGTCGGAATTGCCTTTTCCAAACGGTCTGCCTCGAGTTGCGTGCGCTTACGATCTGTACCTGCAACACTTTGCAAGTAAGTCGCCATTGTTTCACCCGTAAATTGAGCGCCGACAACTTTTCGGATCGGTTCTTTTTGTAACCATGAAATTTGTTGTTTCAATGGTAACAATGCCAATCTCGATTTTATGACATCTAAAATAACTTGCTCATCAGCTGGATCTGCAGAAAAGCCAGGTCCGATGAACTTTTTCGTTTTCATATAAAGGTTTGCAGCTTCTTCCAAAGATTTCGTTGCACCTATAGTCTTCACTAGCATTTCATAGATAGTAAGGGAGGCATTTTGGCTTGTTTTTTCGTGCGAACCCAACATTGAAAAGCGTGAGTAGCGCTGAGCGACCTCAATATCGCGGATCCATCTTTTAAAATCCACTAACGATGATGGGATAGCGACATCAAGAATGTGAACTGTGTGCAACAAATTGTGGATCGTTTTAGCATTACGACCAACACCTTCACCCCAAACAAGGAGTTCGCGACCGACGTCTTGATCTTTATATTTAATCCGCTTCATCATCAGCGCATTAAAGTCTTTCGCATGCGTTTTCTTCATGGCGTAATCTAACATTAAGCGGAGCTCACGCTCCTGTGGAGTCAGTGCTTCAGCTAAAGTAAACCACTCTTCATTACTTAAACTGCGAATGAATTTACGCAATACATCTTTAGACGTCTCATTGAAATCAGACTCTTGAGCATATTCACCTTTACCATTGAGTACGAGGTATCTGAATATTTCAATTTGCTTAGTGCGATCACCGGAACGTGAATTCAATAATTCAACAATAAGGTCCGCAGTCGAGTCGCGAACCATCATGATCGACAAATCACCCTTCACCGGTGTAAGGGATGCCTCGATATACTTTTCGAGTGAAGTCATCAATTGCGCCTTCTGTGCAGAGGTCAATGACTTCATATCGAGATTTTCAATACCTTGTACGAAACGATCTCCCTTTTTATCTGCAAAACGAGACTCTGCAGACTCCGTTTCTTGCGACTCCTGCTGTTGAGACTTAGCAATGATTTCCACTGCTCCCTGTTCAAGACCTTGGATAATTAATTTATAAAGAATTGCATTCAATTCCGGAAGATGAGGTTCAGAAGCTTTATTCACTGCCTTAACCCACTCATTGCGCTCTGACTGCGAGTAAATATAAGTATAAGCAGGCAAACCGTAACTCAGAACTGGCTCTACCAATCGAGACGATTGAGGATAATCTCGCAACTCACGCAAGATTTTTTCTCGCATATTTTTTGTGAGGGCTGTTTCTGGAATTTTGTTATCTGGATCCAAAAAGCTCAAATAGTGCGCAAATGCTTCCGTCTGGAACTGAGGTCCTTCAAATGCCGCCATGGACATTGAGTAATTCAAAAATTCTTTCCACACGGGAGAGAGTGTCGCCAAACGCTCAATCGACTTTTGACCTTTGAGATTGCCGAAAAATGGAATTTGAAGATGATGTAGTGCCGAGCCTTTTAACTGTGTAAAGGCTGCTTTACTCCACGCATTCTCGCCCGAGGAATTGACAAGGAAAAAGCCCATCAAACGGCGCATCTCAATGTCTGAAAACTGTTTAAACCAAGGATCCGTGGCATCCATTTTATAAGATGAAGAACGTGAGCCAACAAAAATCATAGCTTTTAAAACCGTGTTCACTTTTACGGATTTAGAAACCTGAGCATTCTCCGCCAAATCAAGCGCATCAATAACTAATTTTTTATAAGATAATATTTCGTCGCCTAAAAGACCTTCAAGACTTCTGTCACGATCTGGATTCGCGTAGTCGCGCTCTTTTTGCAATAGACCTGCATCATCAAAAGTTCCATCTAGCATCGTGCGAATAATTTCCAGATACTTCTGACGAGCTTCTTCTTTGCCAGCCTCAGGAACTTCTTTTTCCGAACGACCATGAACAAGAAGCTTCACAGTATCTGGAAGTACCTGAGATTTGATTGGCTTCGCTTTTTCATCATAACGACGAAAATATTCAATGTAATATTGAAGCGCTGAAATACGCACACCTTCTGAGTGATGGGTCGATGTAAATTCACCAAACGCATCTGAAGGCTTTGCCTGACGCTTCGATTTAGGATGAAGAATGTCCATCACTTCCAGCGCGCCATCAAGTTCATACTTGCCTAAGATACGATCCGCACCCATATGATCGGCCACGACTTCATGGGATTGCGATGACCACCAACCTTTAAAACGATCATTGCCATCATCAGAGTGATTTGTATGACCTTCAAATAAATGTGTCAGCTCATGCCCCAAAATAAATGCCAGTTGATCTTGAGTTTTGAGTGCACGCAATAGACCCGTCGTTACGCCGATTTCATAGATAGAATCCGCGTTTTTTTCAAAACCCCACGCCTTACGAAGTGGCCAAACTTGGCCTTTGTTGGCTTCATTCCATTTGAATTCTTGAGATTCTTCCACCGCGGGATCGAGTTGTTGCACCCACGCATTAATCACGTTGTTTGCGTAGACGTTGATAACAAGATTAATCTTTTTATCGGCAAGATCTTTGCCCGCGATATTTTGAACGATCTTATTAACAAGATCGCGGATGTCTTTGGCGCCTTGTGAGATCTTCCCACGCGGAGGAGTTAAAAGATTCCCCTTTTTATTCTTCAGACTACTGAAGTCTTTGATCTCCTGAACCTCTTTGGCATCCAATGGAGTGGAAGCCGAAAAGGCTGGCTGAAAGGCAAACAGGGCCGCGATTAAAAACGCTGTTTTAAAGATTAAATTTCTCATGCCCGGGATAGTACAAAGTCTATTCCCGGTTCAGAGCTTTTTTATGGTTTATGGTCTTGCCAGTTGTGCCTGAGGGCCTGACAGTGTCTAAGTCTTAGACATCGCTCTCTCAAAAACCATCACAGATTGCGGCTCTTCTTTTGCTTTTGGAGGTGTTCCAAAACACGCACAGAGCTCTCATGCATAGCACAGAAATCCTTATGCACTTGTTCGAGCATCTCATCCGACATTTCTTCAAGATCAATCAATTCATTGCGGGCACCTTTCGTCGCCCGAATGAGTTCATCGAGTTTCAAATGGATCGCTCTGGCATCTCTGTTCTGTGTATTTTGAATCAAGAAAACCATTAAGAAAGTGATGATCGTTGTACTCGTATTAATCACCAGTTGCCACGTATCTGAAAAACCAAACATTGGCCCCGTGATGCCCCAAACAATAATTCCAAGTAATGCGAGTATAAATGCGGCAGGTGTTCCCACCCAATGTGAGATACGATCAGCTGTGTGTCTAAAGAACTCGTTCATACTATCCCCTCGTGTTTAATTATGCTAACAAAGGGTATGAGAAAACCAAAGCATCTTATTTTTGATTGTGATGGAGTATTGATCAATTCTGAAATTATCGCGAACCGCATCGAGGCGGACGTTAAAACAGAATTGGGCTTTCCCATCACTCTGGAAGAACAACTGACTAAATTCGTAGGCCTCGGACATTCAAGCCCCCTCGTTGTGGAAGAAATGCGCCGCCTGCCACCTGATTACAAAAAAATCTTTCAAGAGCGTTTAGCGAAAGCCTATGATACAGATTTAAAAGCTCTGCCTGGTGTTGAAGAGTTATTAGCATCACTGCCACATGCGAAGTGCGTTGCTTCTAGCAGCCAAGGCCCATGGCTTCGTCATAAGTTGCAACTTACAAAATTGAATCATTTTTTTGGTGAGGCTGTTTATAGCGCCAGTGATGTGACAAGATTAAAACCTCATCCTGACTTGTTCCTGCACGCAATGAAAACACAAGGCTGGAAGGTCGAAGATTGCCTGGTTGTTGAAGACAGTGTTCCAGGAGTTGAAGCCGGAAAAGCCGCAGGCTTAATCGTCTGCGCCTTTTTGGGCGGCGAACATATCGTTCCTGATCACGCAGCCAAAGTTCTTGCAGCCGGCGCAGATTACGTCGTCAATGACATCCGCAACGTGCGCCGCTTGCTCGCCGACCTCGCATAATCCTAGTGGTGGGCTTCGTAGGCGCGTTTGAGACCGTCGATGTCGAGTTTTTTCATCTTGAGCATCGCACGCATCACGCGCTCGACTTTCACTGGATCCTCATCGCTTTGATATTTATCTAGGACTGTCGGAACGATCTGCCAGGATAGACCAAAGCGATCTGTGACCCAGCCACACTCGATTTTCTCTCCTCCATCAGAAAGCTTTTCCCAGAGCATATCGATTTCAGATTGTTCAGAACAAGGCACCATCAGTGAGATTGCCGGTGTGAATTTAAATTCGGGACCGCCATTGATGGCAATAAACTTTTGTCCGTCGAGCACAAACTCAACAGTCATGACACTGCCCTTTTTCTGACCTGAGACTTCAGAGCCGCTTTGCGTGTAGTGAGTCTTTTTAATAATTCGTGAATTTTTAAAAACAGAGACGTAGAAATTCACGGCCTCTTCCGCATTTTTATCGAACCAGAGATTTGTCACTATCTTCTGCATGGCAAGCTCCTTTGCTTGAGATCATTATCATCAAGAAAGAAGCTGCAGGGTCGTTTTTTTCATCAAAGCTGATGAATGACAACTTCAGATTATAAATCCAAAATTTTGATGAGCTGTTTTTTAGTTGCGCTTAAGAATTGGGTCGCAGCAGTGCTTGATTTCATCGCACGCGCATAGGTCATTGCCCCGACCATACTCGAGTAAATGAACTCCACTTTTTCAATTCGTTCTTTCTCGGAGCCTTGGGAAAGTCCTCGCGCAAGAGTTCTAAAGAGCGTTTGAATTTTCTCTTCAAAGTCAGCGCGAATGCTGGCTTTTTGTCTTTGCATATCTGATCCTAGGGAAGCGAACACACAACCCTTCCCCACTCCGTCGACATGAGCCATAGATAAATAAGTATCTATAAATTCCATGAGCGCTTTAGGACCACGCTCTTCAATTCCTGCGTTATATTTGGCGGTGAGATTTTCAAGTTCTTTCGCAACAACTTGGTGAAAAAAATCTTCTTTGGATTCGAAGTGACTATAAAGAGCGCCGCTCGTCAGGCCCACGCTCTTCATGATTTTATCGACAGGTGCTCCCGCCGCGCCATGAACTTTAAAGCTCTCAATAGCTTTAGTTAAAATTTTCTCTCGTAAAAGTTCTTTTTCTTCGCGGCTGATTCTCATAACAGGTCCTAAAGTTGAATGTATCCACCATCAACGATCATGTCTGCTCCTACCATGTAGCTAGACTCTGGAGAAAGCAAGAATGCAATCGCTGAAGTGATCTCATCCATTGTGCCATAACGTTTTAGTGGAACACCTTGAGCAATGGCGTCTTTTGTCGCATCGACATGTGCTGCCGGAATAGCGCCATCGGGGCGTGACCAAATAGGTGTGTCAATCGGACCTGGACTGATGGAGTTCACACGCAGACCTTTTGCGACGTACGCTGAGGAGAAAGTTCTCGCCATACTGCGAACGGCTGCTTTGGTTGCGCCATACACGGCCATCGTTTCGCCACCTTTATGTGCAGCAACGGAAGCATTCACAACAAGTGCTGAGCCAGGATTTAGAATCGGAATTGATTTTTGCAAAGTGAAAAAGACCCCTTTCACATTGATATCAAAAACCTGATCGTAATCTTTTTCCGAAAACTCTTCAGGACGAGCAAATTTGGCGATGCCTGCGTTTGCAAACACGCCGTCAATTTTTCCGTACTTCATTTGGATTTTCGTCATCAGCGTTTCAATTTCTTTCACGGAGCTGACGTCTGCTTGAATTGCTTCCGCTTGAGGGCCTAAATCTTTTTCAGCTTGTTGAAGAGTTTTAAGATCACGACCTGTAATAATCACTCGACCGCCCTCTTCAACGATGCGTTTGGCTGTTGAAAAGCCCATGCCACTGTTGCCGCCTGTGATAAGAATTGTTTTATTTTGGAATCTTGAAGCTGTTGCCATTTTAAACCTGTCTTTCCGTTATAATAACGATCGTTATTAATAATGCGCCTTAAAAAGCCTTCTGTCAAGAGGCTGGCAGAAGGCTTCCCTAGATGCCACTTAAGTGACTGTAATCATTTGCTTTATTGAGATACGCCAATTGGCAAGATGTACTTCATGGCTTCACATTTCACATCATACTCCAGAAAGTCTGCTTTAATACGACCCGTGATCACACCATCATCGTTTTTAAGATAAATGGCAGCGGATCTCAATTCACGTCCATCATTCCAACGAGCACCATCGTAAGACACATAAAGTTTTTCAGTACCCGGTTGCAAAAAGCTCGCGTAGTCGTCTTGAATATTGTCTGTAAAACTAAATTGCGAAGTGATGATGTTGAGAAAGCCTTCATCACCATTATCTGATAAGAAAATTTCAGCGCGGTCTTTAACTTCGCCGTTTAACATCAAATCACACTCTGCCACTTTAGAATCAGCCAAAGCACGAGCTGCAACAAGCGTCAAAAATCCCACCAGAATCATCTTCATCATACGACATCCTTTGTTTTTTAAAGGAGATTTAGTGCCCACCCGCCCCATAGACAAGTGACAGTTTTTTAAGCTAGAGTTGAGGACACGAGGTACAGATTATGATTTGGACAAAAACGCCGACGCTGGAAACGCTGAACAAGATCTCTAAAAACACGATGGTGGAACATCTGGCAATGGAGTTCACGGAAATCGGTGATGATTACCTCGTTGCAAAAATGCCGGTCGATCACCGAACAAAACAACCCGCGGGACTATTGCACGGGGGTGCTTCGGCTGCACTTGCAGAGACTTTAGGAAGTGTGGCATCGGTTTTGTGTTTGCCCTCAGATCAAAAGATGCCAGTGGGTATTGAGATCAACGCAAATCATTTGAAGTCCGCAACATCAGGATTCGTGACAGGAAAAGTAAAACCTGTTCGTTTGGGTCAAAGCCTGCACGTATGGAATATCGAAGTTCACAACGACAAAAATGATCTCGTTTGCGTCAGTCGTTTGACAGTTATGATTGTGGATAAACGCTAGTTATCCACAATCGGAGTGATGATAATCACACTCTTCCTATGTAGAATTACACTTTCGACCCGCTTTAGAGCAGCTATGTTCTAATAAAAGTCGGAGGTGTTTTATGGCCACCGAAAATATCGACTATAAAGTCATCCAAGTCTTTGATGATTTTGAAATCCGCCAGTACCCGCCCATCGTTGTCGCCGAAACTGAAGTTGAAGCTAAAATCGAAGAAGCATCTGAAAAGGGTTTTGCACCTTTAGCATCTTACATTTTTGGCGCAAATCACAAATCCACAGACAAGTTTGAAAATTCTCCGGCACAGGTTGATGGCAAAAAAATGCCGATGGCCTCACCTCTCAATGTACAAAGTCATGGAAGTAAACGAACGATTGATTTCTTTTTGCCCGATTTTAAAATGGCAGAGGAAGCTCCCCTTCCAAATGATCCGCAAATCCATATTAAGAAAATTCCGGAACGCATGGTCGCTGCTTACACTTACAGCGGTGTATGGAGTGAAGAAAAATACAATACCGCTCGCGAAAAACTTTTGAAAGCGATGGACCGCGAACATATCCGCCCCACATCAGATCCGATCTGGGCGCGATACAATCCACCTTGGTGGCCATGGTTCATTCGCAGAAATGAAATTTGGTTTGAAGTTGATATTTAGACTTGTCGGTTAATAGTCTCATGGAGGAAGAATGAAAAATAAAAAGATTCGTTATGCTGTCGTTGGTCTTGGCCACATCGCCCAAGTTGCGGTGTTGCCTGCATTTAAAAATGCGCAAAAGAATTCTGAACTGGTTGCTTTGATTTCGCACGATGAAACAAAGCTAAAAAAACTGAGTCAGAAATATAAAGTTCCGGAAACTTACAGCTATGACGAACTTGAATCCTGCCTTGCAAGTGGCTCTATTGACGCACTTTACATTGCCACGCCAAATGTTTGTCATCGCAACATAGCCGAAATGGCAGCAAGTTATGGCGTACACGTACTGACTGAAAAACCCATGGCAATCAATGAAGAAGATTGCCTATCGATGCTGAAAGCGGCCCGTAAAAACAATATCAAATTAATGGTGGCGTATCGATTGCATTTTGACCAAGCCAATCTAAAAGCTGTCGAGTTTGGTCAAAGTGGTCGACTTGGCGAGCTGCGTATTTTTAATTCTACTTTCACGATGCAAGTCGATGATCCCGAAAACATTCGCCTGAGTGGTGAAATGGGCGGTGGCCCCATGTTTGACATTGGTATCTATTGTCTCAATGCCTCTCGCTACTTATTTCGTGACGAGCCCATCGAGATTTTTGCGATGGCCGAAAGCAATGATGATCGTCGTTTCCGTGAAGTCGATGAAATGATGACCGTCACTTTACGCTATCCCAATGCACGTTTAGCAAGTTTCACCATCAGTTTTGGTGCTGCGAAAACTGCGTCATTTGATTTGATCGGCACAAAGGGAAGTATTCGACTGGAAAATGCTTATGAATACGCTGACGGTCAGGTCTTGCATACAGTGATTCACGATAAAAAGGCTAAACATAAATTCGCAAAACATGATCAGTTTGCGCCGGAGCTTGAATACTTCTCGAACTGCATTTTGAAAAACAAAGAACCCGAGCCCTCTGCAGAAGAAGGTTTATTGGACATTAAGATCATTGAAGCGATTAATGAATCTATCAAAACAGGCATGCCCGTGCAGTTAAGATCATTTAGGAAGATGACTCGTCCGACCATGAAACAAGCTAACAGAAAACCCGCATTCCCAAAACCCGATACTGTGCATGTGCGGGCACCGCATAGCTAGTAGGATCAACGGGTTTATAAGTGCTTGATGATCAGTGCTGGCAGCAGCACATAAAGCGTTACGTCTCGAACAAGATAGTAAGTAAAGACGACGGCAAATAGTTTCCAACCGTATTTTTTGAAGAGGGCTTTGACGCCCTCTTCTTTTAAGATGCTTCGTGCATTTTTAACTTCTAAAACTAACGTGCTCATAAAAGCTCCTCAAGCGAACTACTTCAATCCCAAACCTTTTTGAATCGCATCGCCATAGCCAAGATCAGCTTTTTTGAAGTGTTCGATTTGACGACGTTGAATCGCTTCAGGCACCGACTTCAGCGCACCAACAATGTTATCGATCAGCAGCTGTCTTTGCGCTGGACTCATCAAGCGATACAAGTCACCGGCTTGTGTGTAGTAGTCACTGTCTTGACGGTGATCATACCTCGCGACGGGTCCTACATTTGCGTACGGCGGCAGTTCTGCATCACGTGCTTCCACCACTCCATCAAAGCTATTCGGATGATAGTTGTGCGAACGCCCACCATTGCCATCCATACGAATCGCACCATCGCGATGATATGTTTTTGTCTCGTTGATGGGACGATTCACTGGGATTTGATGATAGTTCACTCCCAAGCGATATCGATGTGCATCGGCGTAGGCAAACAATCGACCCTGCAACATTTTATCTGGCGAAAATCCCAAGCCTGGCACCACCGATGATGGCGAAAACGCAGCTTGTTCGACGTCCGCAAAATAGTTATCAGGATTTTGATTCAACTCCAATTCACCAACTTCAATCAGTGGGTAATCCTTGTGAGGCCATACTTTTGTAAGATCAAACGGATTGATTTTATAATTGTTCGATTCACTCTCTGGCATCACTTGCACGGAAACTTTCCATTTCGGAAATTCACCTCGTTCAATGGCTTCAAACAAATCACGTTGTGCATAATCAGGATCACTGCCCGCCAACTCTTGGGCCTTTGCTGGCGTCAGATTTTTGATGCCTTGTTTTGTTTTGAAATGATATTTAACGAAGAAGCGCTCACCACTTCCATTCACCATACTAAACGTATGCGAGCCAAAACCATCCATGAAACGATAACCATCTGGTGTTCCGCGATCCGAGAACAATATCGTCACTTGATGCAAAGATTCTGGATGAAGTGACCAAAAGTCCCACATCATCGTTGGTGATTTCAAATTCGTTTGAGGATCACGTTTTTGTGTGTGAATGAAATCTGGGAATTTCGAGGGGTCTCTTAAGAAAAACACCGGTGTGTTATTTCCAACAAGATCCCAAATACCTTCTTCTGTGTAAAACTTAAGAGCAAATCCACGTGGATCGCGTTCTGTATCAGCAGAACCTTTTTCACCACCCACAGTTGAAAATCTTAAAAACACTTTTGTCTGTTTTCCGATTTGATTAAACAAGCGTGCTTTTGTGAATGCCGTGATGTCTTTTGTAACTGTGAAAGTTCCGAAGGCACCCGAGCCTTTGGCGTGAACTACGCGTTCAGGAATTCTTTCGCGATTAAAGTGAGCGAGCTTTTCAAAGAGATGAAAGTCTTCAAATACGATCGGACCTCTCGCCCCGGCTGTGATAGAGTTTTGATTGTCGGAAACGGGAACACCGTTTGCTGTTGTGATTACTTTTTTCATTAGGCTCTCCCACCTTTGAACATGAACGATGACCAACCAGATACGATATCTACCAGGCCAAATACTTCTGCTTTGTCTTTTCTGTTTTTTAAATATTTTACGACTTCGGAACGACCGAACATTTGCGCGAATTGCAAGGCAGTTTGGCCTTTTGGATTTTCCATGTCGACGTCAGCGCCATGATCTACCAAAAGTTTTACGATCTCTAAATTTCCTTTAAATGCTGCGCCCATCAGAATTGTACTGCCAGTTGCATCAGCGGAATTTGGATCCGCGCCATGGATTAATAAATATTCACAAGCTTCATATTGGCCGTTATAAGCCGCCAACATCAGAGCGGAGTAACCCTTGTGGTTTTTTTCGTCGATATTTTCGGGAGTCAGCGCTTGCGCGAGTGCTTCGACATTACCGTTACGGGCCAAAGCCAGTAATGGATTCTCGGCACGCATTGTAGCTTTGTATTCTTCCCACGTTCTCATAGCTTCTCTCTTTCAGGACCTTTGGGGACCTGAAGTAAGAATCGGCTATTTTTAGATATAAGAAAAATATTGATATTCTATTATCTAATAGTTTTTAACTATGGTGGATTTTAGCTAGGTAAAGCGTCCTTTATCAGGGTCAATCACCTTGGTTTGACCTTTGCGTTCAACAGGGATCGCTTTCGCGGGCAAGTTTTCAACGATCAATCCGGTTACAGCCTCAATTAACGAGCGCTTCAAAAACGAACGATGGAAAACGAGACTGACCTTGCGAGACGGCTTTGGCTCAGACATCTCCCTAAAACTATCAGGATAGGTTTTCTTAAAAAAGTCTTGCGCTAGGGAAGGCAAGAGCGTGTAACCACCTGAGCTGCTAACAACTTCCACGAGGGTATGCAAGCTGCCCGCTTTAATGTGCAAAGGACCGTCGCTTTCTTGTTCGATCTGACAAAGTTTTTCGACTTGATCACGCAAGCAGTGAGTATCATCAAGCAAAAACGGCGCATAGTGTTCCAAATCATCCACCGTCACATTCGAAACTTTTCTCAATGGATGGGTTTTCGCAGCAAAAAGTACGAATGGCTCATAGTACAAAACTTTTTCCTTCAAAGTTGCTGGAGCCGTTTTCGGTGTTGAAAGAATGGCAGCATCAATCTCACCACCTTCAATCAGACTGACAAGATCTGCCGTCTTTTGTTCAAAGATTTCGAGTTTTAATTCTGGATATTTTTTCTGAACTGCCGGGATCAAAGAGGGCAAGAGAAATGGCGCAATTGTCGGAATAATGCCAAGCTTGAGTGTGCCTTTCACCTCTTTTGAGTAACTCGCAACAATATCTTCCATGCGAGCGCTCTCATCTAAAATCAACCTTGCTTGCTTAATAAGTTCTTTGCCGACCTCAGTCGGCACACAGGTATTCTTATCACGTTCAAAAATGCGCACACCCAAATCATCTTCTAGTTTTTGGATTTGTGTACTCAAACTCGGTTGCGCCACATGGCAAGCCTCGGCGGCTTTACCAAAATGGCGATGATGATCAACGGCAAGAATATATTTTAACTGCGTCAGTGTCATAGGCTCTAGGATATCTATTAATCTTGCGATTTTCAATAGCTAGAACCTATGAAAGACATAAGACAGATCAAAGCCCTTACTATGGACAAAACTTATCCGAGCGTAGTCGCGGTTGTCGGGATCTTCTTCCTCATAGAATGGAAATCCCAGGTCCATAAGTGCGGCACGTAATAGTCCCTCCTCACGCCTCCATCTATCGGGGACCTGAACATAGATATCAGAGCTGTTTGCAAACTTTGATAAGCGCAAATAGTAATCGTGAATACCGAGGACCTCATAGGCGGCTTGATGCATCTTGAGTGCTTTTTTAATTTTTTCTTTTGCGATTTGGTTTGGACATAGCTCCGCCCCCACCGCCTTATTTTTGAAAATAGGCATGGCTAACCCTTTTTAGGATGAGATTTATTTAAAAATGCGAACAACTTTGTTGTTTTGTCGCCACAGATGGCTGCTGAATGTCTGCGGCAAACGTAGAATAGAAACCCCTATGGGGTTGAGGATGTGGAAGTGCTGATAAGGGCAAGACGGATCTGAAGGATCATGCTTTCACCATATCAATAGGAGTCCGTTTGCCGCCAATTAATAATATTTTTGTGAGCTATAAGATTTTCTGCTGCAAAGCCTGGTCTTGACCGATTTTTCCTCGCTCGTTATACCTAAGTGTAGAGACCATGCTTAAAAAAGTATCACCCCTTCTTATTTTAAAGATCTTCTTACGTGTTGTGGCTGGATTTTTAGTTACAAGTCTTGCATTGGTTTTGATCTATCGCTTCGTTCCTGTTTACTACACTCCCTTGATGGCCATTCGCTCCCTGCAATCAGTATTTGGTCCTTCTTATGTTTCTGCAGAACACAAATGGGTGCCTTACGAAAAAATCTCGCCTGCGATGAAACGTGCGGTGATCAAAGCTGAAGATTATAAATTCTTTGATCACAATGGCTTTGATTACGACGCTATTCAAAAAGCGATGAAGTACAATGCGACTCACGCGAAGAAAAAAGGTGCTAGCACCATCACACAACAAACAGCGAAAAATGTTTTCTTGTTCCCTGATCGCAGTTGGGTCCGCAAGGGTCTTGAAGCGTACTTTACTGTGATGATCGAGACTGTTTGGCCGAAAGAAAGAATTCTTGAAGTTTACCTCAACGTCATTGAGCTCGGTCATGGAGTTTATGGTGTCGAAGCCGCTTCCCAAAGATTTTTTAGAAAGCCCGCTGCGAAGATCAATCCTTACGAGGCTTCTTTGTTAGCGGCTGTTCTGCCCAATCCTCGCCGCTTTCGTGTTGAGCGACCATCTGGATATGTGATGAAGCGCCAACGTCGTATCATGCGACGTGCAGCACCGATATTAGCGGCGACTCCTACTGTGATGGAAGACCCCACGGATCTCAAATTAGAAGAAGAGACCGAGCAGAATTAGTTTTTTAAATAAACCATTGTCGCTTTTAAGCACGGTTTAAATCCCACACATCAAAATGAGACTGATTTTTAAGAGTCATATCGAGCGATTAGAAAGTCGCTGGTTTTGTCGAATTCTTTTACAAATCCAAGGTCTAGTTGAATCTGAGGTTTTATTCCGGTGAAGGAAAATTCACTCAATATTTAAGCTCAAACTCCGATTAAAGTACTGGATATAAGTCTCAGCATCAGGAGGCCTCTGCTTGAAACAGTGGGTATCAAAACTCTTAGAACAGTTTGAAATGGACTTTGGCGCCAACGGCAAAGCTGGCGGCAGTGGTTCTGCGCAAAAAGTTGATATGAGCGAAGAGCGTGCAACGCTTCTCTATCTTATTGATACTTATAACAAGCATTTATTGGACATCGATAAACGCCCCGTACGTAAAGTACGCGAGCAACTCGATGAGTTCGCCAAACAATTGGTGAACCCCTCATTGCCAGGCGCGGATTCTGTCCTATTCAAATTTCGTCAATTCTTTGCGAGCTATCGCATTGATGAAACGACTTACGTGCAAAACACATTTGATGATTTTAAAAGAATCATCTGGGACTTTGCTGACAACTTGGGCGAAGACATCGTTGAACAAACGAAAGACCGTGAGATCACTTCTTCACTAGAACAATTGCGTGAAGCCGTGGAATCTAATTCCATTGAAGACTTGCGTGCAAAATCGCGCGAGTTCATCAACTTCTACATGGAACATCAAACTCAACGCGATGAACGCCGTTCTAAAAAAATGGTCAGCGTGAAGAAGAATTTGAATTCCGTCAAAAAGCAATTGATGGAAGCCAACCACTCAATGCGCGTGGATCATTTGACTCAAGCGTTTAATCGTAAGAGCTTCGATGAGCATTTAAAACGCTACATCCAATTACGCGCGATTTCTGGCCAACAAGTAAGCCTTATCATGCTCGACATTGACCATTTCAAAAAGGTCAACGACAGTTACGGCCACGATATCGGCGACTTCGTACTTAAAGAGTGCGTAGGACTATTGAAGGAAGTATTCAATCGCGAAGAAGACTACGTCGCTCGCTTGGGCGGCGAAGAATTCGGCGTGATCCTCCCTGACTACAACGCTGAAGCGGCATCGAAGAAGGCCGAAGATGCCATGAACAAAATCCGCAAGGAAGTTTTTGTTCACGGCAACCTCGAAATCCGCTTCACAGTCTCTATGGGCATCGCAGAGTTGCAAGACCACGAATCCCCAGACGAGATCATGAAACGCGCCGACACGGCTTTATACGAGTCTAAAAACACAGGCCGTAACAAAGTCACAATCTCAGGCGTCCAAAAACTTAAAGCAGCATAAACACAGTTAACACATCTAAGATCAGCAACACGAGCCCGGTATAAGAACCGGGCTTTTTTTTGAGGTACCTGCTTACTTCTGCAGAAGCGGCGCGTCTGCAGAAGTAAGCAGGTACCTTTTGCTCTGCCAGCCTGGCAGTGAACATCAAGCATCCTCTTTAGGATTACTCTTCCTCAAAAATTTCGAAAATACGCAATTTGCGAAGTGCAGTGGGGCTCCTCTGCAAGTACCTAGCGAAGGAGGCCTTCAGCGGGGCCTTGGATGGCCCGAACCAAGGCGAAGCCTTGGCGCTGTTTGAGCCACGATGGCGTGCCTCCGCAGCGTAGTGCCTAGCAGAGGGGCCCCACTGCACTTCGCAAATCCGTCTTATTTATCGCCGATCTTCGAGCGAAGAAATCCTTAGACACCCCTGTCGAACTTTTTCCTATGTACTGATTTTTCAGAACACTGTTATAGAACGTGCGCTGTCTAGGTAGTTGCGTACAGCTAACACCCTTGACAGTCGTCATCTTCATTCAGCCGCACAAACGAGCTGGCACCGCTTCTGCAATGTCCCTCTATCAACAACGCAAATCAAAAACGAGCTTATCAGCTTCGGAATTTGTCTACACTCCTGCTTCGCAGGAGTAGCTAAGTCTACTCCGTCATCTTAGGAGTGTGGGCGAAATTGGAATCGGGGGATTCTTTTATGAAAAAGCTAACACTGCTACAGTTAACACTCGCGGCCTCTTTCATTCTCATTCACGGCGACTCTCTCTACGCGAAAGAAGTTGTTGTGGCAGTGATAGACACAGGAGTTGATGAAGCTCACCCGGCCCTCAAAGAACGTCTATGGGAAAATCCCGGTGAAATGGGATTGGATTCTGAGGGCCGGGATAAATCTACTAACGGCATCGATGATGATGGCAATGGATTTGTCGACGACATCCACGGATGGAATTTTGTTTCTTCGTCATCGAACCTCAAAGACAATCACGGACACGGGACGCACATCGCGGGCATTATCGCCGGGCAAAGTCCTTCCTCCCCGTCTGTGAATTCAGATGTGAAATTAATGATTATAAAATATTTCGATCCCAATACCACGGGGCGGTCCAATCTCTTCAACACTGTGCAGGCCATCAACTATGCAGTGAAGATGGGAGCTGACATCATCAACTATTCTGGAGGCGGTACGGACCCATCTCCTTCAGAAAAACTGGCGATCGAAAAAGCTGCGAAGAAAGGAATCGTATTTATCGCAGCGGCAGGAAATGAGTCAGCGAACACGGACTTCGTTCGCTACTATCCCGCCAACTATCAAATCGAAAACATTATCTCCGTGGCGGCAGTCGATGCGACCAAGAAACTACTTAACTTTAGCAACTACGGCGCAGACACCATCGACCTCGCCGCTCCGGGGAAAAACATTTACTCTACACTTCCAGGGGGAAAGTTTGGAGTCATGAGTGGCACCTCTCAGGCCACAGCTATCGTGAGTTCGTTAGCGGCACGTTTGATGGCTGAAAAATCACAGCTCACTCGGCATCCTTCGTCAGTCCTGAAAAGCATCTTGTATACTGGCAGCAAGGAAGACACCTTAAAAGGCAAAACCAAATACAGAGTCGGAATCAATATGACGACAATGTAAAAGCACACAGTCAGCGGCCCTGGTCTTTCATAACCTCTCAAGGCAACAGAGAATGATACTATGGAATTAAAGGGAATGGGGGGCGTCTATCCGAAGGCGCATAATCCCGAAAAATTGACAGCATGGTATCAAAAGCATCTTGGACTAGAAAGACTGCAGGGCCTCATTTTTCAAGTCGACGATTTGGATGAGACCTTAAGGAATTTGATGCTCGAAGGCATTACGGTGCCAGAGCCCGTGGAAGAGAACGTTCGTGGACGCTTTGCGTGGATTCTCGACCCTGAAGGCAATAAAATTGAACTCTTTGAACCACTTCCTTTTGACGGTAAAACCCTTGTCAACTTTCCCGAACCAGACTAGATTTTTCCTCTATGGAACAGACGAAACAACATCACTTCGATGAGAAAAAATGGTTCACGCTTTTTGCAAATAAAGCGCACGTTCTTTACCCGTCTGATGATCCTGCTCACGACTATTTGCACATCATGCGAGTCGTACAAACTGCGAAACATCTTTGCGAACAAGAAAAAGGCAACTGGGCTGTGATTATGCCCGCTGCCTTTTTTCATGACTTCATCAATGTTCCAAAAAATGATCCGCGCCGCGAGATTGCTTCAAAACTTTCAGCGGAAGCTGCAATTGAATATCTACAAGCACACGGTTATCCAGCGGAGCACTTCGATGGAATTCGTCACGCGATTGAAGCGCACTCATTCAGTGCAGGTATTAAAGCCGAAACTTTAGAGGCGCAAATCGTGCAAGATGCGGATCGCTTGGATTCTTTAGGTGCGATCGGTATCGCTCGATGTTTTGCGACCACGTCGCGCATGGCTCGGCCTTTTTATAATGGTGAAGATCCGTGGGCTACGAACCGTGAACTCGATGACAAAAATTTTGGCATCGATCATTTCTTTAAAAAGTTATTTTTGTTAGTCGATAAACTCAACACCCCAACGGCGAAAGCCGAAGGCGAACATCGTGTAGCGTTTATTAAGACTTATCTTGATCAGATCAAACGGGAGATTTAGTACGTGATCAAAGCCCTCATTTTAGTTATCGCAGCAGCCATGAGTTCTGAATTTTTAATTTCTTGCGCAAGTACGACAGAGCAAGGTGATGTTGGTGTGAACCGCCGTCAGTTGTTATTGGTGTCATCAGAGCAAATGGTTTCTTTGTCTGAACAAAACTATGCTCAAACAAAAGAAGAAGCGCAGAAGAAAGGCATCTTGGATGTGAATCCTGCGCAAACTCAACGTGTGCAAACGATCGCAAATCGCATCATCCCGCACGTTACAACTTTCCGCAAAGATGCGAAGGGCTGGAAATGGGAAGTTCACGTTATCAAGTCTGATGAATTGAATGCTTACTGCATGCCTGGCGGAAAAATCATTTTCTACTCTGGCATCATCGATAAATTAAAACTGACAGATGGTGAGATCGCCGCGATCATGGGCCACGAAATCGCCCATGCCTTGCGTGAACACGGTCGCGAACGCATGTCTCAAGCAATGGTGGAACAAGGTATCTTGGGTATCGCAGTTGCTTCAGGAAAACTAGATCCACAATACGCAGGCCTTGCAGCAGGTGTCGCACAAGTAGCGGTGACATTGCCAAACGGCCGTGGCCAAGAAACCGAAGCCGACACAATCGGTGTCGAGTTAATGGCACGTGCTGGTTACGATCCGAAAGAAGCAATGAGCCTCTGGAAAAAAATGGGCTCATCAGGCGGTGGCAAACCACCAGAATTCCTAAGCACACATCCAGCGGACTCAACAAGGATGAATCACATCCAGAGTTTACTACCAACAGTAACTCCACTCTACGAACGCGCTAAGAAAAATTAGATATAGAAGAAACCCACCGCAAGGTGGGTTTTGTTTTTGAGGATTACTTTTGCAGTCACTGCCAGAGCGGCAGTGAGAATATCCTCTAGACAATCTTCACTACCGAAACGGTAGTAAATCCTGCCATCTGCTTGCGCACTGCTTCTGCAGAAGTAAGCAGGTACCTTCAACCAAAAGGTACGCCGTACCTTTTGGTAATGCGCTGCTTCTGGAAAAAGAAGCGGGTACCTTTAAATTTCGATGATTTGGGGGAGGCCAAAGTCTTTTGCTCCCGGGGCGTTTGTGAAATCGATTTTGAATGCTCTTAGTGCAATGGTGTCAGCACCTTTGTAGTCTTCTCTTGAGCCATAGAGTTTGTCGCCCACGATTGGAAAGCCGTGGCGGCTCAGTTCGAAACGCAATTGATGTGGTCTGCCCGTGACAGGCTCTAGGTACCAGCTGTGGTATTTGCCTTCACGGCCCTTGTAGGTTGCGATCGTCAGTGATGGCTTACCATGAGGGCTCTCGTAGGAACGACGCTTCCCACGCAAGATACTGCACTTCCATTCAAAGCGCGCATCCATCTCAAGATCTAAAATTTTTCGAGGGACTTTGATATCCACAGGAATGTGTGAAAACTCTTGGCCTGTTGATAGAGCCGAATAAGTTTTTGAAACCGTTTTGTTTTCAAACCAGCCATTGGATTTGCGATGAGCTTCCGCATTTTTTGCGTAAAGCACTAAGCCAGAAACTTCAAAATCCAAACGGTGCACAGGAAAAATCTGAATACCTAAATGCGTTTCTAGTTCCCGACCTAAACAACGACGATTGTCTTCATCTTCATGGCGACTTGGCGTTGAAAGAACACCGGCCTGCTTGTCACAGACAACAAAGTGCTCATTTTCAAAAACGATTTGCAAATCAGTCGAAGCCGACATTACTTCTTACCAACACCAACTAAGAAAATCTCTTTCGAGATCTTACGAGTTGAGTCCGGCTTTACTGCTTCAAACTTGTTGAAAGTCTTTTTGATTTCATCACGCAATTTAGTGAAGTCATCTGAGTGAAAGAGCTTACAAACAAAGTGACCGTCTTTTTTCAAAAAACGACGAGCCACGTCCAGAGCCAATTCACAAAGCTCCATCGAACGAGCTTGGTCAGTCATACGAATGCCCGTTGTTTTCGGAGCCATGTCTGACAGAACCAAGTCAAATGGCGGCACAAAGCCGTGCTCTCTAAAAATATCTTCCAAATTCAAATCACGAAGATCGGCTTGGATGAATACAGCATTATTCAACTTCACTGTGACTGGCGAAAGATCAACGCCCAAGACGCGTCCCTTGTCGCCCACTTTTTGTGAAGAGTATTGTGACCATGAACCTGGTGATGCACCCAAATCCAAAACCGTTTGGCCGGGTTTAAAGAGTTTGAGCTTTTTGTCGATCTCTTCAAGTTTAAAGACCGAACGTGCGGCAAAGTTTTCTTCTTTGGCTTTTCTAAAGTAGTGATCACGAGGATTGTAAGACATATCGAAGGTTTAAGCCTTCAAAAGGACCTTGTCCATAGCAAAGTCCCCGACCCCGGAAAGTTTACCCGCACTGACCACGAAGTGACTAATTTTCGAGCGCGGGCTCCTTCACTTTCCACAATAAAATGCCGCCCAATACGAATAATATGAGGAGCCCCAGCATCGAGGCGCGCGCATTGCCTGTGACCGTCACCCCGATCGCCACCACCAAAGGACCAATGATCGAAGCAAATTTACCAACCAAATTGAATAAACCGAAATACTCGCCACTCGCCTCAGGATCAATCATACGCGCAAAAAGGGAACGACTGAGTGCTTGCACGCCCCCTTGAGCCATCCCAATCACGGCTGCCAAAATATAAAAATGCACAGGAGAAGTCATTTGCGTCGATAGAATCACGGTCACAGAGTAAATCCCAATGCACACCAAGATCGGCCCCCGACAGCCAAAGCGCTTTGCGATCACACCAAATAATAAAGCAAACGGAAAACCAATATACTGAGTGATCAATAACGCCGTAATCAAATCCGAAGCCGCAAATCCCAAAGAGATTCCATAATCCACTGCCATTGTCATGACAGTGTAGACACCATCAATGTACAACCAATATGCCACAAGCAACGTCAGCATATTTTTATTGTGCATCAAAGACTTCAACGTGCCTTTAAGTTGGCGTAAAGACTTTTGCGTTAGCATCAAAATATTGTCTTTATTCGCGGCAACAGTTGGTTCTTTGACGTTCTTTGCAAGCGGCAATGAAAATACAAACCACCATACGGCCACCGTCGTAAACGACAGCTTCACTCCTGTCACACCATCAGGAAGCCCGAACAACTCAGGCTTCAGATACATCAAAACATTCACAGTAAAAAGAACGCCGCCACCTAAATAGCCCAGTGAATATCCCAGCGATGAAGCGTAATCGACATCCTTACCCCGCGCGATAAACGGCAACAACGAGTCATAGAACACGCAGCTCGCATTGAAAGCCATCATCGCAACAGAGTAGGCCAAAATCGCACTGAACCAATCGCCTGGCTGAATGAACGTCATCCAACCACAAGAGATCACACCCACAACCATAAAGAACATGCAGAATAATTTTTTATAGCCACGCAGATCAGCGACCGCTCCCAACGTGGGACTTGCTAAAGCCACGAGCAAACTTGAAACAGAAATTGCAGTTCCAAGACGCGCCGTCGTGAGCAAAGGATCCGTGCCTTGGCTCCAAAATGTTTTAAAGAAAACCGGAAAGAACCCCGCCATGACGGTCGTCGAATAAGCGCTGTTGGCCCAATCGTAAAGTGACCAACTCCAGATGGCTTTTTTATTCGTCTTTTCCATTTTGAGGTCCCCCGTTATTCTCAAAGAGAACACGGAAAGAAGCTGAACGGAAGAAGAAAATCATTGCGATCAAACTGATCAAGAACATGATGCTTGATAGCGCATTGAGCTTGGGACTAATCCCCATTTTCATGGCGGAATAAAGCTTAATCGGCAGCGTATCGGTGCCAACACCATTCACAAAATATGTAATCAAAAAATCATCGAACGATAACAAGAAACTCAAAATAAAGCCGCCGACAACTGCTGGCTTCAGCAATGGAATCGTCACCGATTTCAAGATCTGCCATTCACTCGCACCTAAATCGCGGCCCGCATCTTCAAAAGACTTATCCAGCGTCGCCAAACGCGCGCCCACTGTCATCATCACATACGACAAACTGAAACTGACATGCGCAATAATCACCGTCGGAAGTCCCAGTGGCACATGCAAGAGGAAGAACCACGACAACAATGCCAAGGCAAAAACAATCTCTGGGAAAATCAAAGAGATCAAACTCATCCCCGCAAGCATATCACGCAAAGTCTTTGACGACTTCACCGCCGCTAATGCCCCCAATGTTCCAACAACAGTTGAAAGCAAACTTGCCGCCAAGGCCACGATCATCGAGTTCAACAACGCATCCATCAAATGCGCATCCGTCACAACTTCATTAATCCAATGGAAAGTAAACTGCCACGCGCCGTCCACGCGTTGAATGACGGCACCGAGTAACATCACGATGATGGGAAGATACAGCATCGCCAATACGATGTGCAAAATGATGCTTGCGCTTTTAGGAGCTGAAGGTCTTTGGCGTTCGTTACTCACCTTTGCGCTCCGTTCTCATGCTAATAAAAACAACCAACAACAAAACAGCGATCAATAATACCGACAGCGCCGCTCCTTGCGGCCAGTCGCGAGATTTCAAGAAACGCTCTGTAATTAAATTACCAAAGAGCATCGTCTTCGCTCCACCTAATAGATCGGGAATCACGTACTCCCCCATCGCGGGAATAAATACTAAAACCGAACCATTAATCAAAGGACGCTTTAAATTCGGCAAGATCACCGAAAACAAACATTTCCAAGGTCCCGCACCCAAATCTTGAGCAGCTTCTACCAAATTAAAATCAAATTTCTCAAACGCCCCATAGAGTGGGAAAATCATGAACGGCAAATAAGTTGTGATCATCCCGTACAAAACCAAACTCTGCCCTTGCGAGAACGCGAACGGATCAAACGGAATTCCCAGCATCGTCAACACCGACTGCACGGGACCTTCGTAGCCCAAGAACACGCGCAAAGCATAAATACGAATAATCAAATTCGTCAAAAAAGGCAGAGCCAATAAACACAAGTATAAATATCTACGCGAAGGAGTCGCAGTCGCCATCGCCCACGCGACAAACACACCAATCACCGCACAACCGACAGTTGTGACAGTTGCAAGCTTAATGCTTTCAAAGAAAATCAGAACGTAAGAGCTCGAAAAGATCTTGATGTAATTATCAAAAGTCCAAGTCCACTCAACACCACCGTAAGTCCCGCGTGTCGCAAAACTCACAACAAAGACAAGCAACAACGGCACGGCAATAAAAAGCCCAAACCAAATAAGCGCCGGAAGTGGCAACCAACGAAGGCCCTTCATTAAAACTTATTTCCAAGCATGTGGACTTTACCTGAACGCATGTAAGCGTCCATGGTCATGCCGACTTTCATCTCGCCAGAAGGCAAGTAACAACGACCCCGCATCAACGTGCCATCACCCAGACGAATAGTTGCGAGATCATCGCTGATCTCAACCAGCTCGCCATGGAAGCGACTTGTATGGCCGATAAACTGAGAGGCAAAAATCGATTCTGGATTTTCGTAAATTTCACGAGGCGAGCTGACTTGCACGAGCTCCCCGTTGTTCATGATGCCGATACGGTCGCTCAACGTCAGAGCTTCCTCTTGATCATGCGTGACACAGATAAACGTCAGCCTCAACTTCTGTTGAAGTGCACGCAGTTCTTTTTGCATGTGTTCACGCATTTTTTGGTCAAGCGCTGATAAGGGTTCATCCAAAAGCAGAACGCGCGGTTGATTCACTAATGCACGAGCCACAGCGATACGTTGCTGTTGACCACCTGAAAGCGTTTCAGGCTTACGATCGCGGAATTTAGTCATTTCAACCAATGCCAAGGCGTCCGCAACACGATCGGCGATCTCATCTGCTGGAAGTTTTTTGATTTTAAGACCGTAAGCGATGTTCTCAGCCACCGTCAGATGTGGGAACAAAGCGTACTTTTGAAAAACCATATTGAACGGACGAGCCTGCGCCGGGAGCTGGTCAATGCGCTGACCATCGAGAAGAATTTTCCCTTCCGTCGCCGTTTCCAATCCTGCAATGATTCTTAGTAGAGTCGTTTTACCGCAGCCACTGGGGCCAAGTAGAGAAAAAAACTCTCCCTCGACAAGAGAAAGATTAATTTCCTTGAGAGCTATTTGACTCGAAAATCTTTTACCGATATTCAGAATTTCTAACATGACCTGTACAATAAAAAGGATTTAAAAAAATGTCGAGAATTTTAGTTGGTCTGCTCTCTTTGTTGGTCGTTGTTTCATGCACGAAAAAATCACAAGATGCTGGCAAGCAAGACTCTGAACTGAACTTAGCGATCTGGGGCAATTATCTTTCGCCTGAACTTCAAGAGAAGTTCACAAAAGAAACCGGCATCAAAATCAACATCTCGAACTACTCTTCTAACGAAGAACTTCTAGCTAAAGTGCAGACTGGCGGCGCTGGTATCGACGTAGCGGTTCCCTCTGACTACATGGTTGAAATCATGGCGAAAATGAATTTGCTTGAGCCCTTGGCTGCAGACAAAATTCCTAATCAAAAACTCATTGCACCGATGTTCTTAAAACAAAGCTACGATCCCGAGGGTAAATACTCTATCCCCTATATCTGGACGACGGCAGGTATCACGGTGAACCGTGAGCTTTACAAAGGCCCTGTAAAAAGTTGGAAAGATTTACTCGATAACCCAGCACTCAAAGGCAAGTTCGCGCTGCTCGACGACGTTCGCGAGACAACAGGCGCTGCTTTGAAAATGCTTGGCTATAGCGTGAACACGACAAACCCTGAAGAGCTTAAAAAAGCCAAAGAAGTTCTTTTGAAAACAAAAAAGAATGTGAAGATGTTCACATCTGACACGATCGACATCTTGAGCAACAAAGAAGTCGTGGCAGCTCAGACATATTCTTCAGACGCCCTTCAAGCTGCAGCTAAAGAGCCAGGAAAATTCGAATACGTAATTCCTGAAGAAGGCGCAACATGGGCGATTGATAACCTCGTTATCATCAAAGGCGCCAAGCACACAGAAGCAGCTCACAAGCTAATCAACTTCTTGCTTGAACAAGAATCAGAATTGAACAAAGTAAAAACGATTTTGGGCGGCCCGGTTTTGAAAGACACGCAAAGCAAATTGCCACGCGATCTTCAAAACAACAAAGCCATCTTCCCGTCAGCAGACGTCATGAATAAGCTTGAACGCATCAAGGACCTCGGCGACGAAGGCAAACCCTACGAAGACATCTGGACAGCCGTTAAAACAAACTAGAGTCGCCTGTCTACACTCCGACTCCGTCGGAGTAAGCAAAGCCCGGGAAACCGGGCTTTTTTATTTAATTACGCGGATCCATATGATGATCATCAGAAGTCACAAAAGACTCCCCATGCCGCTGCATAAGACTGACATACAAGAAGTAGGCCCCGAGCGCCGTCAGCATCACACCAACAGCGACATAGAAGTGATTACGCTTCCTCTCCTGCAGGCTTACAAGCCCAATCAAGACAATCAGCGGACCTATAGCGACGAACGAAGCTAGCACTTGATTAAGTGCAAAGTTGACCATTTGCAGATTCACACCGACCCCTAACGTACAAATTTTGATTCACTCCTGCTTCGCAGGAGTAGAACCTCGGACAAATCTGAATAACTAATCGGGATTTCTTGAGGACTGCTAAAGACAATTCCCACAGTGAAACACCGATTCTCACAATGACCGTCTCATGCAAAAGATCCGTTAAGGAGTAAAGCTAATTTTGAAGTATTTTGAGAATCGAAAATTTGCAGAGTGAATCTGCTATCGTTGGATGGCCGAAGAAAGACCTTCGGGGGAGCACGATGCGCGAACCGCGCGAATGCGCGGCCCCGACGAAGCATGGATGCTGTGTCTTTCGCAGCGCCAGCCGAGGATAGCAGATTCACTCTGCAAATCCTCGTTTCGAGCAAGGCCTGCGAAACCAGAACTACATTCCCGCTTCGCGTTTTTTCTTGTCGAGATACTCATCGTAAGTACCGTCGAATGTTCTGATGTGGTTTTTGTCGACTTCGAAGACTCGAGTCGTGACTTCGCGCAAGAAGTGGCGATCATGGGATACGATCATCACTGTGCCCGGGAAGTTTTTAATAGCATCAAGCAAGATTTCACGTGAAACGATGTCCAAGTGATTCGTCGGCTCATCCAGAACTAACAAGTTCACCGGTTGAGCTAAAATCGTCGCCAAAACGACGCGCGATTTTTCACCACCCGACAGAACCGAAACTTTTTTATCCGCTTCTTCACCTGAGAATTTGAAAGCTCCCAACAAAGAACGAACTGTGCCCAAGCCTGCGTTTGGCATGCGTGAGTGAACTTCTTCAATCACCGTCATCTTTGGATCTAGAACATCCAGAGAGTTTTGAGAGAAATAACCCAAAGTAATCGAAGCCCCGATAGTGGCTTTACCTTCAGTAGCTTCTGCATGACCCGTGATGATTTTCAATAACGTCGACTTACCAGCACCATTCACGCCCACGACCGCAACGCGATCAAGACGTTTCACAAGAGCGTTCGCCCCTGTGAAGACTGATTTTTCTTTGCCATCGTCACGCTTCCAAATTTTTGAAAGGTTCTCAAGCTTCACAACCTCATCCCCGCCACGAGCAGGAACCGGCCATTCAAACTTGATCACATTTTCTTCAGGTGGAATCTCGATACGATCAATTTTTTCTAATTTTTTAACACGGGATTGAACTTGCGCTGCATGGGAAGCACGAGCTGCGAAACGAGCGATGAACTCCTCTTCTTTAGCAAGCATGTCTTCTTGGCGTTTGGCTGCCGCGATCAGTTGTTCTAAACGAACTGCGCGCTCACGCTCGTAGAAATCATAATTACCACCGTAAACAGTGATCGTTTTATTAGCGATCTCAACGATTTTAGAAACGATACGATTCATGAAGTCACGATCATGCGACGTCATCAAGATGGCACCTTTATAGTTTACCAGCCATTCTTCAAGCCACACGATCGACTCAACGTCCAAATGATTCGTCGGCTCATCCATTAGCAAAACTTCTGGATTCAAAGCCAGAATTTTCGCCAAGGCGATACGCATTTTCCAACCACCAGAAAAGCTTTCTGTTGGGCGATTGAAGTCATCAGGACCGATACCAAGACCCGTTAGGATCTCAGCAGCGCGAGAATCTAAATCATAACCACCGAGACGCTCAAATTCGCCTTGCACTTCGCCGTACTCTTCGAGAATTTTCGTCATCTCATCGGCGTCGAGTTCGGGATCAGAAAGTTTGTCTTCATAGTGCTTCATTTTTGTTTGAAGCTCTGTGATGTTACCGACTGAAGACTTTACTTCTTCAAGTGCCGTTTTACCCTTCATCTCTTCGATATTTTGCGAGAAATAACCAATGACGGTTCTGTCTGACTTAGACATCGTACCGCCGTCGAAACCTTCTTCACCTGTGATGATACGGAAGATTGTTGTTTTACCGGCACCATTAGGACCGACAAGACCGATTTTCTCTCCAGCATTGATTTGGAAAGAGCCATTTTTGTACAGAATTTTATTTCCGTGCTGCTTAGAAATATTTGAAAGATGAATCATAGGGTCCTTGTATAGCTTGGTTTACAGCATATGACAAACATTCCTCACATGGTACTCGACTTGCTAATAGAATATTTGGTGAGGAACCTTGATGCGTAAACTACTGATTCTACTAACGCCGCTAATACTTTTTTTCATGGGCTGTGCACCAAATGGTCAGTTCCCCGTGCAAAATTCTTCGTCGGCTGAAGTAAACGAATCTGGGATGACAAGCCAATGGCCGGGCGACGAAAAAATCGATCCGCACACTTTGGAAGCGATGGATTATAAAATGATTCCCCTAGCATGGGAGTCAAAACGTTATCCCGAGCGTGCATTGTGGTCTTTGTATTTACAATTTCAGATAGTGACAAATTGGCGCAGTCTTCTCACTGGCGCGGAAGATATGATCTCTTTCTGCCCAAAATATGACTCTCTGAATGACAACCAAAAAGCGAACGTATGGGCGCAACTTTTTGTCGGCGTTTCTAAACATGAAAGTGATTGGAATCCTCGCAAAAGATATCTTGAAGAAACCATGGGAATTGATCCCGTGACTCAAGCTCAGGTGCAGTCAGAGGGGCTCTTACAGCTTTCGTATCAAGATGCTGGCTGGGCAAAATATTGCCGCTTTGACTGGGAAGCAGACAAAGATTTGGCTGTCACAGATCGCTCTAGAACCATCTTTAATCCCTACCGCAACCTCAATTGTGGACTGGGTTTGATGGCTCGTCAGATTAAGAAGAAAGGTCGCATAATCGTCGGCGAAGGTGCCTATTGGTCAACCATTCGCAGTGATGGGAAGTTCCAACATATCGCAGAGATAGCTGATCTTGTGAGCAAACTTCCTATCTGTAAGTAATACAACAATCGTCTCACGCCCGAAGAAAAGTCGGGCTTTATATCTTTAAATCGTGTAATTTACATTTTTTCCAATACCTACCGAAAGGCCCCGTACCCCATGACAAATCCTACTCCCCTTGATTCATTTGATAGCTTTGGCTTAAGCGAACCAGTTCTCGCTGCCATGAAGGAAATGGGGTACAGCTCTCCGACTCCGATTCAGCAACAAGCTCTTCCACTTTTACTTGGTGATTCTGCTGACTTTATCGGTCTTGCTTCAACAGGTACTGGTAAGACAATGGCTTTCGGTATTCCTCTTGTAGAAAAAATCGATGCTACGACTAAAGCAACTCAAGCACTTGTGCTTTCTCCAACTCGTGAATTGGCTCTGCAAGTTGCAGATCAATTGGTAAAAGTTGGTAAAATCAAAGGCGTTCGCGTTGTGACTATTTACGGTGGTTCAAGCTACCGCACACAAATGGATGGCATCAAAAAAGGCGCACACATTATCGTTGCGACTCCAGGCCGTTTAGTTGATTTCATCGAACAAAAAATCGTTAAGCTTAATCAAGTTCAAACTGTTGTTCTTGATGAAGCCGATGAAATGATCTCAATGGGTTTCAAAGACGATTTGGAAACTATCTTGAAAGCAACTCACCCAGCTGATGCAGATTCTTCTCGCGCAGCTTGCAAAACTTGGTTGTTCTCAGCGACGATGAGTTCTGAGATCCGTCGTGTTGCTGATACTTACCTTGAAAATCCAGAGTTGGTTCAAGTTTCTAAAGCCAACTCAACTGCTGATACAATCGAACAAGTTTACTACACTGTTAAAAACAACGCGAAGACGGAAGTTATCGGTCGTCTTCTTCAAACATTGCCTGAGTTCTACGGTATCATCTTCTGTCAAACGAAGATGGAAGTTGCAGAACTTGCTGACACTTTGACTGCGCGTGGTTTCCCAGCGGATTCTTTGCACGGTGATAAATCTCAACAAGAGCGTGAAGCGACTCTTAAAAAATTCCGTGATCGCAAAGTAAAAGTGATCGTAGCGACTGACGTTGCTGCTCGTGGTTTGGATATCAAAGACCTTACTCACGTTGTGAATCACTCTCTTCCTTGGGATGCTGAATCTTATGTTCACCGTATCGGTCGTACTGGCCGTAACGGTCAAAAAGGTGTTGCCATCACTTTGGTAAACCCTGAGCAATTGAATCAAATGCGTCGCGTGGCGAACGTGACGAAAGCAACTTTCACTAAAGGTGTTATTCCTTCTGCTGATTCTGTTGCGGGCCTTAAAGTGAAAGAAGTGATGGATCGTTTGATTGCAATCAATCCGGAAACTTCTGAAATGACATTGGCACAAGATCTTGTTCAAGATCTTATCAATGGCGATGGCGTTGATCTTTCTAAATTTACAACTGAAGATTTCTTAGCTCGTTTCATCGTTGCTTACTTCCCGAAAGTATTCGTGAAGAAAGATTTGATGTTGGATTATATGGGCGACAAAGTTCCTCGCGAAATGTTGCCGCGTGAACCAGGTCAAAACCGCTTCACTGAAAATCGTGATGGTGGTGGCCGTGGTGGCGATCGCGGTGGATTCCGTGGTGGTCGCGGCGGCGGTTTCCGCGGTGGTCGTGATCGCGGTGGCGATCGTGGTGGTTATTCTGATAACCGCAGCGGTGGCGCAACGGCTTCATTCCGTGGCCCTCGCGCTGAAGGCGGAGCATCTGCTCCCCGCGCAGAACGCGTTGAGCGTACTGAGCGTGTAGAACGCACTGAGCGTCCTGAGAGATCTGAACGATCAGAGCGCCCAGAGCGCAGCGAACGTTCTTCAGGTGGCTTCCGTGCGGAATTCCGCGGTGATCGCACAGAATCACGTGGTGGCGATCGTCCGCCAATGCGTTCTGCTGATCGCGGTGGTGAGCGCAGAGAGCGTTCTGAACGCCCTGAGCGCAGCGAACGTCGCGCAGATGTTCCAGGTGTAGTTCGTCACCGTTCTGGTGAAAAACGCGCTGGTGGGAAATCTCTAGGTCCCCGTCGCTTCCGCAGCGATGCTTAGTAAGATTTCAAAATATTAAAATTAAAAAGGGAACCTCACGGTTCCCTTTTTTTTATTCCCTGATTCGTACTCGTACCAATTTATATTCAAACAACGAGTGGTCTGCGAATAAGAACTACGCGCCACGAATCAACCAGGGTCCCTGTTAGCCTATCTCGGTACCCTGTCATATTTCTAGACAGTGAAAGTCCGTTTGTTTCAAGTTGAGCGTCTCAAGTATGGGCATCTCCATTGCAATGTTTGTAATGCGGAGACGATTTAATGAAGTTAATTGCTGCCCTACTACCACTACTGCTTTCTTTGAATGCCTTTGCCGGGGATCCAAACCTTGCGATGCCTTCTCAGAATGAGACACAAGGCCAAGGCGCTTGTGAGGGCGAATGCTACGAGCAAAACACAAAGGAATCGCGTAATCAGCTTTTCCAAATGCGTGACCTGCGTGGAAAAATTAACGATAACGTTGTTCCAGCAACGATTGCTAAAATCGCAAAAGCAACTAAATATCCCAATGGCAAAGTCTCACCAACTTGTGAAGGTTTTGCTTCTGAAAAAGGTTGGGGACCTTGGGGTGAGTTCTTAAATAAAGAACTCGATCCTAATGAATATCCCATGATGTTTAAAGGTACTTCTGATCTTGCTGACGAAAGAATTTGTCCAAACTGGGATTCGCTCAGCACTGAGAGTAAACGAGGCATCTGGATTCTTGTAATACTCTCCGCTTCACAAATGGAATCAACTTGTAATCCAAAAGCTATCAACAGAGATGCAACCAATGGAACAGCCTACGGTTTGACTCAACTTCATCTAGATGAAGAAGATAACAGCATCGGTCGTTGTGAGCGTGGCTCTGCACGAACTGCAAATAAATCAACAAAGTGTATGGCAAGAAATATTGAAGCTACTATGACGGCATCGCGAGCGCTCATCACTAAGGACAATCAGCATTTTGCTGTGTTCTTCCCAAATGCAAAAGGTCGCGCGATCTTCAACGCCATCAAGAAATATCCAGGCTGCCACTAAGGCCTACAAGTGCAAGCAAGCTAGGCCGCTTTAGGAAACGACAGAAGTGCGGTCCTGAGATCATCCGAAACTTCAAGGCCGCGAATCACACCCGTCTTCAATAATTTCTCGCGAATACCTGGTTTTAATCCGCACAGACGAATTTCCGATGGCATCGAACGAATATTTCGCTGCAAAAGTGTGAGGTATGGAATCACATCTGTTGAAAGTTGTGCGACGTCTTGAAAATACAGTACGACATTTTTGATTTCTTTTTTTCCCAGAATCTCTTTGCGACAACTTTCCAAGTCATCTAGAGAAGCGGAAGTCAGATCACCACTAAAGGTTACTACCATCATATGATTTCGTTCGTTGATCGAATACACGGCATCACTCCATACGTTCAAAAATGTACACAAGAGCTGATTTGTCATTTAGGACTAATCGAATGTCAGTATAGCGCCAACATTACAGCATTAAAAATCTAACATGCCATTATCTCAATTGAGTTCGCTTCCGCGAAAGCCTCTCGTGTATTGCTACACGGGATCTTGAAATGAGACGTCTCTGCTTGAAAATGAAAACGAGTTGTTAAGGAGAACGAACGATGGAATGCAAAATCACGTGTCCTTACTGCCACGAGAAATTCTCTATGGCGATCTTTCAAGGCGACGGTGAAAAACAAGAATTCACCTACGACTGTGAGGTCTGCTGCCACCCTATCGACATTCTCGCCAACTGGGATGATGGACATCATAAATTCAAAGTCGCCGTTCGCAAAAACACTGGCTACGACGACTACTCTATAGACTGGTAATGGAGACATCGGCATGGACATGGATTCAACGGAACTGAATTCCGCAAAGATGGACCGCGAGATTATCAATAACGAAGCCTACGATCACTTAGCAGATCGATGGTATGAAGCGCAGGACGACCCTATCGCTCTATTGCGCAATCAACACAAAGTTGAAATGCCATGGATACTCGATGTGATCAGTCGCCATCTTGGACCCAAAGTGCAGGTTCTTGATATCGGCTGTGGCGCAGGCTTTTTATCTAATGACTTAGCAGCCGCGGGTCATCAGGTAACGGGCATTGATCTTTCGACATCGAGTCTTGCGGTAGCAGAATCTCACGATCACACGCACACCGTAAAATATCTTGAAGGTGATGTTTATAAAATTCCATTCTCTGATGCGAGCTTTGATGTCATCTCGGCGATGGATTTGCTTGAACATGTTTCTGAACCTGAAAAAGTTATTGCGGAAGCCAGTCGAGTTTTAAAACCGGGCGGAATTTTCTTCTTTAATACCTTCAGCAAAAACCCACTAGCATGGCTCGTTGTCATCAAAGGCATGGAGTGGTTCGTCAAGAACACCCCGCCTGACTACCACGTCTATAAGCTATTTATCGATCCCTCTAAAATGCGGAAGTGGAATGAGCATCATGGCCTTGAAACCATTTCGATTCGCGGGATTCGCCCTGTATTTCTACAGAAAGCGCTAGCGAAGCTTGTCATGTCAGGGGTGGTTCCGAAAGATTTTAAGTTCACGTTCTCGAACTCGCCAGTCATTGCTTACACAGGCTATGCGAGAAAAAGAGCGAATTAGTTTTAGGTATATTTCGCGCAGCACTTCGGAACCTTCGGAATTTTTGGAACACTTTGGAAAAGAAAAGGGCGTCTCTTTCGAGACGCCCTTTTACTTTTTAGGTGGTGATGTCCTTTAGGATTGGTGAAGGACATCATCTTTAGGTACTTAAACAAAACTTATAAATCAGTGCCGAACGCTTCGAAGTCGACACTCAACTCTGCACCTTCTTGCGTTTCCCAAAGGATGTTTGGTGAAAGCAAGATGGAATTCGTTGAATTTTCATAGACCCAACCGCTATCGTAGCTATTTGGAATCTCTTGTTTGCCGTACTTCACGCGGATCGTGCTTGGATCAGGAACGCGATTCAAACGGATTGTGCCTGCTGCCCGTTTTACGATGTCTTTTGCAAACTCGATCAAACGTTGACCGTACTTAGGAGCACAGAGACTCAAGATGTTGGGTTGACCCAAACCACCTGTTGTCACCATGTTCAAGAAGCCTTCAAGCTTACCATCGAGTTCTTCTTCTGTAGGACAAGCTCTCGCATTCATTTGCGAACGAATCACTCCGTAACCCAATACTTTTTCATAGTCTTTTTTCTTACCGACTAGAAAATTGTAGAACTGTTGTGTCGTGATTGTGTTCGACTGATCCATCGCATCTGTAACAAAGATCATAGCAAGATACGCATCATCACGATAGAAATCCAAGTTTGTCGTATTCACAAGAGGTGGCGACAAAGCTTTGATAACTGGTTCAAACATTTTTTCGTAAGCTGAACCACCCGTGCCGACCAAGATTCGGTTTTTTAAAACCATTGGCAGATTCGGAGTTGTTCTTTCCAAAAACACCGGTTCGCGACCATCAGACTGCAACTTGCCACTTTGATAGTAGCTTTGCATATCTGTCGTGATCACACCGATATGGAAATCAAGCAATGTCATCTTTGCGATTTCGTCAGCAAAGACTTTCGCATTGGCACTTAAGTTCGCTTGAACTGCACCCATACTGCCGGAGTTATCGATCACAAATAGAATATCCACTTTCGGTTTGAAAGTTTGCACGTCTTTTGGTTTTTCAGACACGCCGTCTTTCGAATCTTTTGCTTGGGGAACGATGTTCGTCGAGGTATCACCGCAACCTACAATCGTTCCAGCAATAACAAGGCCTGCAAAAAGCTTTTTAAACTTATTCATCCCTACTCCTTCACGATCTCTTTCGAACAGCCTTTTTTCACATCGACTTTAAAGTTTGAAAGTTCATCAAACCAAATTGTCTTATCGTGAGTAAAGTTCATCGCATACTTGTTGCTTGAACCTGTGCTGCCGATTTTATTTTGTGCAGGACCCGCATTCGCTAAAATTTTCGAGGCTGAATCCACTTGTTGGATCATTTCGACTTCAACAATGCGCAGGCGTTGCATTACTTGTTTTGAGTCTTCAAGTTCAATCTTAGCCAGCTCTTGCAAGCGATTGAATGCCGCAGCTTTTGAATCTTGAGCGCGCCCTTGGATCTGCGTTTTCAAAGAGTCAAACTGACCTTGCAAGTTTCCGAACGTCAAAGATCTTGAATACATCTTTTCCGCAGCTGTTTTTTCTTCAGCTAAGAAAGCTTGGCGTTTTGCCAAAATCGCAAGGGCTTCATCGCGATTTGCGTAAAGTGGTAATTGGTGAGCTTCTTTAGCCAAACTTGAAGTTGATTTCAAACCTGTTGAAAGGCTTTTTACCAAATTTTCAGCTGCTGGTTGATTCGCATCTTGAGTTAATTTCTCAAGTGATACCAAATGCTCACCAAATTGCGTTTTCAATGACTTCATTGTGTCCGTCACAGATGAATAGTCACAAACTTTCAAACGGCTAAATGCATCGAGTAGGTACGACTCCATACCAACCCAGCCTTTAAAGTGCGGATAAGTGAGAGTTTTAGTGATAGCGATCGCATTTTGCGGCTCACCTTTACGCATGTAAGCCCACGCCATCTCTTCTTGTACCTGGAACCAGTAGTCTGATTTCTTAGGGATTTTTTTATAATACTGAATAGCTGCATCCAAGAAACCGTTTTGATAAAGCAAACGACCCGCAGTGATCGTCATCAAATCGGGATCAACCGGATTGTTTTTTACTTTCATCAAATGCGCTAATACTTGGGCCGCTTTCGCAGCATCCCCTTTGATACCCAAATTCAAAACAAGCTGCCATTGCAAAATCGCGCGCTCTTTTGTATCGGGTTGAGTTTTCTTGATCAGCTCTGTCAAAGTATTGATGTCTTCGTTGACGTAGTTCTTTTGCAAAAGAACTGTCATCTCTGGATCTTTACCGAACGCTTCCGTCCAGTATGGTTGCCATTGAACTTGCGCCCAATTCCAAACATTGTCCTTAGAGATGCCGTTTTCTTTCCAAAGATTCAAAATAGCAGCGTCAATTTTTTGCGGTTCTTTTGAACTGAAAAGTGTTTCAACACCTGTTAGTTTCAAACCATTTTTATAGTACAAGAAACCTTCAAGAGCTTTCCCAGTGTCCGTTGTCGCAAAACTTTGACCACCGAAAGCCATGTTCCATTGGAATAAAGCTTTTTCGTAGTTCTTCTCTGTCAAATATTGAAAGAAGATGTTTTGTTCTGCCGTTTGAGGATTCACGGCTTTTTTTAGCTTTTGAATTTCTTCGTTTTCAACAAACGTCACTGCCGGAGCACCTGAGCCCTCAAGGATTTTCATCAAATCCTCTTCAGCACGTGCCACCGTCACACTTCCAACTAAACCACCGATCAAGCCGATGGCAGTCAATGATTTAACTATCTTCATAGCATCCATCCCATTTGTACTGAAGCCACGTTTGTGATCATAGATTGAGTTTTGTCGTAGTACTCAGCCTTGTACTGTTGCGCGCGGTATTCCAAACGAGTTGTCATGTGGTTTGTTAACCAGAAACCCATTCCGATACCCGCTGTTGCCAATGGGCTTGATGAAGTTGAAAGTTCGATTTGGCCATAACCTGCAGTCAGGTAAGTATCAAAGTGGGCAACACCCAAGCTGCCAAAACTCAATTTACCAACAATTGGATACCAGTTCACCAAAGCCACTGACTCTGATTTTGGATACACAACTTGTGGGTAAAGATATTTTGGATCACGAGGATTTGCTGCTGCATCTTGATTAGCACGCTCAACAACCGCTTCACCTTCTGGAGTCAGGTTGTTGAAAGAATAGTTATATTTCACACCCACGCTCCATGATGGATTGATGTGATAGTGAACATTCATACCGACGTTGCGTGTTTGGTTGTAAGCATCGCCGTTAAAGACGCCTGCGAACTCGGGCGCAATTTCAACGCGGTTCGCACGGGGAATAAAACGATTTTGCGATACAGCTGTTTCAACTTCAGGATTCAAAGCACGGGCTTTTTCATACAACGCTTGGTTGCCACCGAAAGAATCGATTTCTTCCTGAACTTGCGCATTCGCAGAGATTGAAACAAGAAGGCTTAAAGAAAGTAGAACTGATTTCATCGTCGACTCCTTATTTCACTACGATATCAAAGTTGATTTTTTTAGTAACCGAAACACCCGCACGTGCATTCGACGCTTCGAATTCAATTGGATATCTTCCAACCGCTACCGCAGTCGTGTTGATCACCATCTTACACGTTTGAGTCGCGCCCCAGTTGCTTGAGCATGTCAACGAGCTGCCAGGCAATACTTTCGACAATGAATCTGTTTTGCTTGTCGTGATTCTGCCCAAAGTTGAAGTATCGAAAACAGAGAAAGTAATTTGGTTGATCTCTCCCGTTTTCAATTCATATGAATAATCCAACGTTGTTTCTGGCATACGTGGTCTTGCAACGACTTCGTATGTTTTTTCAAAGATCAACGAAGGCACCCCGAATTTTGATACCGCTTGCAGAGCCAAGCAGTAATCACCATCCGTCAGGTTATCAACGTTATTAAGATTGATCTTTAGTTCACCTGTGTACTTGCCTTTGAAAGAAGTCTCTTTGTAAGCGGCTCTATCAACCTGAACAAGGGCACCCAAGCTCATTTTACCTGAACCGTATGATGGCGTCGCACAATCAGTCACGACCACGTTCAAATCTTTGGCGTTCACCGCGTCTTGATCTTCTAGCTCGAACGCAAGACGAGTTTCTGCCTTCATTGGAACTTTGTTCGCGATGATTGTATTGATAATCGGTCTTTCATATTCATTCGTGATAATAACTGGAATGAATTTAGTCTCTGTCGACTCAGGATAGTTTTTAACTCCAGGAAGCGTTTTCATCACGACTTCCAAAGTTTCCATCACAGCCATTTGACCGTTCAAAAATTCTTTGTTTGGAGTCCACTTGAAAACACCCGTTGCAGCATCAAAAGTTGCACCCGGAAAACGATCCAAGTTCGCCACGATGAACGTAAATGGAATATCTGGAACCAAGACACGGCCAGCGATTTTAATTTCGATTGGGAAATTAACGCGGCCGTTGTATTTACCGGGAGCATCGATCTGCAAAGAGTCTTTTGGCAAAGGCTTTTGCGGCTCAAGCTTACCAGAATCAGGAAGATGACCGTTACGTACAGAGTCCGATGCATTTTTCATCGGATCTTGTTCACAACCAGCTAGAAGAATCGCACCTGCTAAAAATGGAATTAAGATTTTCATTTTTTACCCCTGACCTTGTCTTCTTAATACAAATGGATAACTAACTTTCACGTCCACACCACCTTGAGGCAGAGGGAACTTCCAAGTTTTCAAACGAAGAGTGATGCAATCTTCAACACCCTTATTTGCCAATGATGAACTTGCGATATTCGCTGTCTTCACAAGTCCGTCAGCACCGATCACAAAATCCATTGCGACACGACCGTTCAAACCTGCATTGTTTTGCAATGCTTGCTCGTAACAAAAACGTACTTGGCCCAAGTTACGTCGAATGACTTCGTCGATTTGCGACTTATCAAGCCCCGTTGCTACTTCAGCATCTGCACCCAATTGCACTGGTGAACCACCAGCTGAACCAACAAGTGACAGACTGCCGTAACCAGCCTGGCCGCCACCTTTACCTTTAGTTCCGTAACCGCCACCACCATTGATGTTAGCGCCCGGACCTAAAGCTGCTGATGTGATACCTTTACCGTAAAGTGAAGTTTGCACACCACCGCTACCTGCCGTGCCACCAAGTCCCGGGCCCGCTGTCGCTTGAGCAGCACCCAAGTTCAAACCGCCACGATTCTTTCCACCTTTAAGACTGCCAAGTACTGATAAAGCACCCGCACGTTTTACAGCTTCAGAATTTTTCGTCACGACTTTCGTAGCCGTGGGATCTTGAACTGAACTTGCTGTCGTTGGTGAAACCATTGTTTTACTGCGAACGACGTCACGGTTTGATTTAACGATCTTTACGATTTGTTGCTTGATCTCTTCAGTCACTTTGACACTCTCACGAGGGGCGAAAGTCACAATCGAAGTGATCAACAAACACAACCCCGCAACAGCCATGATCGAAGCACGTAAATCACGACGATCTTGTTCTTTGATTGCGCCATCCATTGGAACAGCAGCCACATCCGTTGCCAAACGCAATGAACCAAAGCTGCCAAGTTTCAATGATGAGTTTTTAAGTTCTTCAAAATTCAGATCAGCAATTTTAGAGAATTTAATGCGGCCTTCTTCTAACGGACCAACATCACTCACAACTTCAAGACGTTTTGTATCGTGACGTTGAATCAGATGAGCTGAAGTGCCTTTAACCGAAATCTGACGAGTCACTTGACCCGAATTATCTTCAAGGACGAGACGTAAACTCATTTGTTGTTCTCCACTTCACCCAAAGTCGCTGATTGTTTCATGCGATCTTTAAAATCAGCCCGAACACCGATAAGGCTGTTTAACACTTTGTCTTCTTCCACTGTTGTGACAGCTTCATCAGAAAAGTGATACTGACCGCTTACCAAAAGATCCTCAAAGTTCATTTCTTGAGAACCTTTTTTTGGCGTCGAAGCTGGAGTTGCACTTGGTGCTGCCCCTGCTATCGATGCCATAAAAAGAAGAGCCATTAAGATAGATTTCATTAGTTCTTCTCCTTGATGTCAGAGTCTTTTTTAGAAGTCGTCACGTTAGGTGCTGCTGCCAAAGTTGCTAAACGTGATTCGAGGTACTCAACCATGCTGCGACGGTGAGCTTTCTTCTCCATCGCAATGGCTTGCTCAATAGCACTTGGTACGAATGGATTTGCTTTCAAGTTCGTACGAGCTGTTTCAAGCTCTGCCAAACTTGGCTTTTGCTCTTGAGTCTTCAAAGCTTTCACTTCGCCAGCGACTTGAGTCCAAGCCGCTTTTTGCTCTTCAGGAGCAATCGCAGCTAAAGCTTCCACTTCTTGAGTGATTGCTTGATTCCACTCTACATTTTGGGAACCGAATTTACGGTAACCTTCTTTAGCTGTTTCTTGTGACCAGAACTCTTTTAACTTGGCATCGGCCATGCTCGCCATGTTTTGGTTCGGAGTTACTTGTTGAGAAAGTAGCATGAGGTATTCTTGCTCTTGTTCCGGAGTCAGACCTGCTGGCATCGGCAATGAAAGAACCTCATTATAGAATCTATGATTTTCTTTGCTCACCAAGTTCAACGCCAAGATTTGAGTGGCCCAGTCCCCTGTTGCAATTGCGCGGTTTGTGATGCCATCGATTTTCTCAAGCATCTTCACGCGCTCTTTCAAACCAGCTGCCAAAGACTTTTGAGTTTTTGGATCAATAGTTTGTTTTGCGATTGTCGTTGAAACGTCAGAAAGCTCACCTTGAAGTAAGATCTTTTCGATCATCACAAAAGAATCTGCTTTCGAAGTTCCTTTTTCTTTCAATGCCTTCTCAAGAACTTTTTTATCACCAGAGTTGCCGTAGATTTCTAAAGCAGCACGAGCATAAAGACCCATGTTCGACTTAAAGTGTGGCTTCAACTGTTCAAGCTCAGTACTTGGATTTTTTGAAGAACGCACCAACTGCATCGCAATCAAAGCTTTCTTCTCTGCATCTTGGGATTGCTTTAAGAATTGCGTGTAGTAGATACGCGCATCTTGATTCGCCAATTCCGAATACAGAGCTAATTTCAACATCTTCTCATCATTAGTTAATGAACTGAATTTCATTTGCTCAGCAGCTTTCAAAGCTCCAGCAAAGTCCAATTCCAATTCTGCAAACCAAACTTTACGACCGAGGGCGAATTCTTTTTCATCCGTAGTCAAACTTGGCTCACGTAAAAGATCTTCAACGGCATTACGAGCTTCAGTGATGCGGCTCATTTTTTCGTTTAAGAGAATTTTGTTCTTATAATAAGTCTTGCGGTCTTCTGCTGAAGCAGCCTTAACATCAAATGCCGTCAAAGCAGCCAAAGATTGTTCAGGTTGAGCTTCTGCCAATTTCGCAGATTGAGTTAGGATCGACTTTTGCTCAATGTTCGCAAAGTCAGCTTTATGAGCTGGGAACTTTGCCGCAAAATCTTTCGACCAAGTTTGCATGCGAGCATCGTCTTTTAAGATCGCCAATGCATCCAAAGACAAATCAGCCGCTTGTTTTAAAACTTGCACGTTGCCCGTTCCTGTCATTGCCAAGTCATGCATCATTGGCGCTGCCGCTTGGTAGTCACCTTTTTGGTAAACGGCGTAAGCTTTTTGGTACTGAACATCGAGAGCTTTAGATTTCGAGATAGATTTCGCGAGATAATCATCTTGAGCTTGCGTCAACAAAGCCGCATCTTTTGAATTCTCGGCATTCTCAATTCCTAGCAGCAAATTCTTTTCAAGTTTGTCAGCGAGAGCTTTTTGTTCCGTCGCGACCTTTTCTGAATTATGTTTCGCAAGAATCAATTGATTGGCTTGCATCGTCCATTGTGTGGCTTGAACAAATTGTTTAGCTTGGGCAGAAGCTTGTGCTCCCCAAACCAACATGTCTTCATCGTTAGTGAAAACTTTGAAGTAACCGTTATAAGCTGACAACAGTCCCGCTGACGGTGTCGAAGTCTCTAAACGATTCCAACCGACAACAAATTGACGAACACCTTTATAAGATTCGTCACAGTCAGCAACCGTACAACCCGTCAAAGACCATAGATCCAAAGACTTTTGGAACGACGCTGTAGCGATATCCATTTTCTTTAAATCAAAAGCCAATTGCGCCATACGTACTTGTGACTCTAGACGAACCTTAGGGTCCGTGTGCTTGTCGTAAACGAAATTCCAAGTATTCAAAGCCGCTTCTTTTTGACCTAAGCGAGTTGCCTCACGTGCCAAAATTGTGACCTGTTGAAGTTTGAAAGCTTCTGGAGTCAAAGAGTACAAAGTCTCTGCATCGGAAGCTTGCACTCCACGAGCAGCCATGAATGTTGCCATATCACGCGAAACTTCCTCTAGGAATTGCGCATCGACGACATTTTTTTGAGCAGCACTACGAGATTGAAGATTTGGATTTTTAAGAATTTCTTGAAGTCCACTCAAACCCGTATCCACTTGACCCAAACGAAGCGCACACCAAGCTTTGCGGTAAGCCGCAAGGCCCAGTGAACTTGCACCTGGAGTCGTTAAGACTTTGCCGTAAAGCTCTTGAGCTTTCGCAAAATCATTTTTACGGAAAGCGATTTCAGCTAAAGATAACTGCGCCTCTGCAACTTCTTGCGGATTTGTAGACGACAACATTGAAGAATAGCTTTTTACCGCTGATTCAGTTTGTCCTAGCAACTCATACAAACGGCCCATTTGAAGATGGATTTTATTTGCAGAAGACGGCGGAGTTTTCGTCAAAGCCTCTGAGTAATATGTCAGAGCTCTTTCACGATCTTTATCGCCTGCTTTACAAACAGAACAACCTTCGTTGATTTCTTTCATCGAAAGTTGACGAGCCCGTTCAGCATGCAAGTCCGCCAAACGCAAAAGCACCGCAGCCCTTGCAGGATCTGACGGCGCCAAGCCCATATGAACTTGTGTAAGTTTTTGAATTAATAAATCTTGAGTTCCCGCCTGAGCAGCAGATTGCTGCGCCAGTGCGGAAGTCGAAGCCGCCAGCGTGGCAGCAGATAAAACCAATAAAGTCCGTTTCATGGTTTGTTCCCCTACTCCGGCAGCGCCGGAGTGGCTGGTCTACACTCCAGCTTCGCTGGAGTAAGACGTTATTTAACTACGACGGCGAATTTGATATCGCTATACCCCGCCTGATTCATTGCCAAAATAATTTGATTTAAATAGTCATACTTCACTCGGCGATCTGCTTGGATCGTCGCAATGCCTGGGAAGGCTTCGCCCGGATGAAGTTCCTGATATTTTTTTCTCAGCTCGAGTAATTCGGCCGTGATCGAATCCGCCGTAACAACCTTGTTTTCGACGTAAAGCTTTCCTTCGTCCACTTTGATCACAGGGTTTCTTTCAAGCACGTCCGTCAGATGAGCTTTAGGAAGTTCCATGTTTTTACCCATGAACAAAATCTCTCCATTTGAAGAGAAGTTCATCAATAGGAAAATCACAAGAATCGAAAAGGCATCAATCAACGCCGTCAAAAGCAAGTCTGCCGCAATATTGCGTTTCAGCTTAGCCCCACGCGGATTGATCACAGATTGAGTATCTAACGTCCCCATCAATACGGAGTGTTTTAATATTCCATGAGAGATCATAGTGGCGAAACTCCTAAATCAGTCATTCCGTTTTTCTTTAAACGATCCATCACATCAATAATGTCTTCATAGGAAGTTGAAGCCGTAGGCTGAATCAATCCCGTGTTCAAAGAAGGCTCCACTTGTTTTAAGTTAGAAAGTGCCTTTTCTAAACCTTCCCAATTAGGAAGCTGATTGATTTGAGCTACGCGGAATTTTTTAAGACCAGCAGGCACCAAAGAGCTCTGCTGAACTTCTAAATCCAAATCCCCTTTGTCTGTCATACGAATCCAAACTAGCGGAGACTTTTTAGTATCCTCTTGAGCTTGGCCGCCGACAGCTTGCTTCACGTCCATCGAACCCACATTGAGCCACACTGCTGTGATCAACAAAAAGCAGATCGAAACAGAAAGCAAGTCGATGAACGGAATCAAATTCACTTCAAAATCTAGATGTTTCTTTGAGTTTTTCACTCGAGAACCTCTTTACTTGAATGATTAAGAATTTACTTCAACAGGACGTTCGTTTTTCTTTGTCGGTTTGATTTGGTAAGTTGAAAGCGGCTCGTAAGAGTACGACAACCAGTTAAATACTTTCAAACCACCTTGATTCAAATCTTCAGCCAAACGATTTGCACGATTTTGCAAAACTGCGTAAGCAACCAAGGCTGGGATCGCAGCGATCAAGCCGTAAGCTGTCGCATTCATCGCCTCAGAGATACCTGCAGAAAGCAAAGAAGCTTTTTCAGCTGGATTCGCAAACGCAACGGCCGCGAATGATTTGATCATACCTGTGATCGTACCCAATAGACCCGTTAGAGTCGCTACGTTACCAAGCATTTGCAAGAACGCTGTACGGTGATCAAGATGCGCGTTTTCTTCAATAAGAACTTCGTCCATTTTGCCTTGGATTTCTTCTTTACCACCCAAGTTGCGAGCAGCCATCGCACCCGCTGCAATCGCGCGAGCGACTGGATTTTCTTTCATCGCGTTTTGACATTTTTGAATGATTGAATCCATTTCGCCTCTGCGAATTGATTCTTCAAAACCCAAAGCGAATTGTGATTGAGTCAATTTACGACGTACGAACAAAGCGTATGTTCTCTCGATGATGATCGCGATTGATACCATCTGAATCGCAAAAATCGGCCACATCCAAAAGCCACCATGTTCAAACGCTACTGCCAATTTAGTCAGAATTTCCATATTCCCCCCAAACAAAATCCTTATTAATAACTAACGCACCCTTAAAGATTACAGATCAAAGTCCAGCTTCTTGTAAAGCAATTGCTCTCAAACATAACTCGCTACGTTATTTTGTCCACGAAGCATCAGCGCGTGTATTTCACCAAACCATATACGCTGGCGGTGCCTTTTCTACTCTGAAAACCGCATACTAATGATTCAAAAAAGGAGTCTTCATGGAGCCCGAATTTCAAAGAGACCGCGCTCGCGAGCAGCAAAAAAGACCGAACACTTTTGTTAAAGAAGAACCGAAAAGATCGACAACGACAACTCAACCGGAAACTTACAGAAGAACTTTCGCACGCGAAGTCGATGTTGCGATGGGGTTGATGTTTATCATGATCGCGTTGGTTGGAATGGTTGTTACCGACCTAATGTCGGCGCATTTAAGTTATGCCCACAACATCATTCATGTGGTCAGCGGTGTCTTAGCACTCGTGTTTGCTTTTAGAAGCGAAAGATCGGCGCGCGTTTTCGCGCTCAGCTTCGGTACTGTCTATGGTTTGCTAGGAATTTTAGGATTCGCGCTTGGAAAACCGCAAGTAGCGACCGTGGGTCACATGGCGCAAGATCGTTTCTTATGGGTTCTCAGCCCCGAAATTCTTGAGTTCGGCACGACCGATCACATCTTGCATGTCATCTTTGGTGCCGTGTTCATTGCCGGCGCACTCATTATTCACAAACGCAAAGTTCAAGGCTCGGCCCGCGTCGTTGAATCCACTATACGTGGTCACTAACAAGGAGATTTAAAATGGATAGATCAGCAACAGCCCAATGGCGTGGAGATTTCCGCACTGGTAAAGGCGAAATCACAACTGTCAGTAACGCGCTTAAAAAAACACCCTACTCTTTCCAAACACGTTTTGAAAACACACCTGGAACAAATCCCGAAGAGCTCATCGCAGCTGCTCATGCAGGATGTTTCACCATGGCTTTGAGTGCGGGTATTTCAAAAGCCGGGTTTAAACCAACGGCGATCGAAACCTCTGCTCGTGTGACATTAGAAAAAGATGGCGACGGCTTTAAAATTTCAACTTCTCACTTAACGGTGCAAGCAGTTGTGCCAGGTTTGGATCAGTCTGTGTTTTTAAAATATGCTGAAGACGCAGAAAAAAACTGTCCCGTTTCAAAAGTATTAAATGCGAAAATCACGATGGACGCTAAAATCGTGACCAACGAGAAAAGCTTCCCTACTGCAGCGCCGTAGTTGTTGTATCTCCAGAGCATTAAGTTGGACTTGATGCTCTGGGTTCTCATCATCTTTTAAGCCGCTTTTACATGCCGTCTCGGTAGCTGGATAACGAAGCAGGTATTAACACTAGCCGTATCAATAAATATCCTGCCAAGATGACTTCTGACTATTCCATGAGAAATGCTAAGACCCATACCGGTCCCTTTTCCAATAGATTTTGTGGTAAAAAACGGTTCAAATATTTTTTCAGCTATCTCAGGCGTTACACCTTTACCAGAATCTGTAACTCGAAGTTCAAAAAGATCATTTGATTCTACAACATCTAAACGGATCCACTTTTCTTCTTTTCCGTCGACCGCATCATAGGAGTTGTTTAGAAGATTCAATAAAACCTGGCAAATTTGAACACTTCGACACTCGATCTGATGCTCTATAACAACCGGACTCACGTTAAACTCTATGCCATGGAGCTGAAATCTCTCACTACAAAGTGAAACTGTATCTTCGATTATTGAATGTAATGGTACCAGCTCAAACTCATCTCTAGAACCATCCCGAGCAAACGACTTTAGACCCCTGATAATCTTTGCGACTCGATCAACTGTTTTGTCAATTCTCGCAAGTCCATCGCCCACCTTATCCAAATCAGGTATGATATCTTGAAGTTCCGACTGCGTTTGCGATGCAATAAGTTTAATAGTTGCAAGAGGAGTATTGATCTCATGAGCAATTCCTCCCGCCATTTCTCCCAGAGCTGTGAGGCGACTTGACTCAATATTGATCGCCTTTTGCTGATTCAATTCAGCAGTTCTTTCTGAAACTAAATTCTCTAAATCAACATTATGTCTCTCTAAAATATCGTCTCGTTGTGCAATAGCATCTGTCATTTTATTAAATGAGCGAGCAAGAGCGCCCAATTCATCTTCCCTGTGATCCTCTATATGAGCACTCAGATCTCCATCGGCAATTTTCTTTGTCACACCAATCAGCTCAACCAACGGTCGAGTTATTTGACGTTTTAAAATGAAAAAGAAAATCACAAGTTCCATGATCAGAGAAAATAGGCCGCCAAATAAAACAAAACCCATGTTATCAAATGCGGCTTTTTGAATGACTGATTTTGGTAACATTGTGACGAAATACCAGTTCGGGCCAGAAATCAGTGTTGCTCCAAAATAGTAATTTCTACTTTCAAAAACCAGGTCTTTTTTATCGAACTCGGCATGAGACATCAGTAGAAACTGTTCTGTTAATTCGGAGGATGATTCTTTTGATACGTCAAACTTGCCTTCGTGTTCTTCAATCTTCGTTTGAAGCTCAGGATGCGCAATGAGCATACCATCGGCGCGCACGATAAAATTGGATGTATCGGCTAATTGATCGTGCAGCGTACGACCAATGATCTCATTAGTAATCATGTCGTGATGAACCGATGCCACGAATTGTCCCTCAATGTAAATAGGCGTCGATGCCGTCACCATCCAAATCTTAGAGACTTTATCATAGAACTGGGCAGTCCAAACTGATGACTTGCTGGGATTTTTTTCTGGTGTCGCAACGGAAAAGTATTCTTCATTCGTGATTTGAAGCGTGTTCTTGGCATCAAAAACCCAATTCGGAAACTCCGGCCAATAGAGCACAATTCCATTTTCTGGAAATGTAAAGTACGTATCTTGAAAGCTATGGTGAAACGCTGGACCAAAATTATTTGAAACATCTAACGCCGCCAATGTCTTCGCCATGAGACTTCGATCGGGACGTTTGTTCATATTGATAAAAACTCCGGAACTATTCCGACCATCGAAATGCTCTGGCCTACTGCGTATGGCTTGATCGTCAAAAACACGTGCTTGAAGTGCAAATTTTTTTTCGAGCATAGGATCATTGAGATAGGACTTGTAGCTTTTGACAAATTCATTTGTCAGAAATGAATGCGTTTTCATGGACTCACTGAAAGGCAACTTCTCTCTAATGCCACGTTCGCCAACATAGTTGGCTAGAGCAATTTTCGTACGCTCTATAATAGAGTTCCTGAGATGAAAGTAACTAACCAGGGATACAATTGAAACGATGACCGCTATCCTACCTGCCATCGAAATTAAAGTTGCCTTTGCTAAGCTTTTATTTCTATTCATACAGCAATTTTCGTTTCAGTAATAACTCGACCTAGTGCCGCAAAGCTCACGGGATCCAGTAAATCCTTTTTCTGCTTGTTCATGAGTTCAAAAGCGTCAGCCGCTTTTAAAGGAATTTTATGCTGAGGATTTGCAATAGTATAATTGCAGAAGGTATCTGCAACTGCCACGATCAAAGCCATAGGATGAATTTTAGTTTTCGGTATTCCGCGAGGATATCCTTGGCCGAGAGCATCCTCGTGATGTTCGTAAGCGGACTGAATAACTTCTGGGGGCGCTGTTCTCAGCGACTCTAAAATTTCTTTACTGCGAAAGGCATGCGACTCTACAAGCTTACGTTCTTCAGCCGTCAAGGATGCTCGAGACTTTTCAAGGACTTCTTTAGGAATCTCTTTTTTTCCTATATCATGAAATAGGCCAGCAAACGAAATCTTAAAAAGAGTCTGGGGAGCTTGCCATCCCATCTGCTTAGCGATCATCAAGGAAATCAAACTGACTCCTAAGCTATGGGCGTAAAGATAGTCGGTGTGCTGACTCATTTGATCAAGCAAAGAAAAAGTATCATTATCTTCTGATAAAAGTCCCACACTCGTTGTTAAAAAGTCTTTTGCATTTTTAAATAGTACTTCATCAGTCCCAGCTACAAAGGCTTGTTGCACAATTAATTCACCAGTGTATTTCATGAATCGAAGTTTTTTTGAATACTGCAGACGATCGCTGTTAGAGACTGCTCTAGAAAACTGGATAGTAAAACCTACGACTTTCGCAAAGTCTTCCTGCCGAACGTATAGGTACAGCAAGCCCTTTTCTTTCAGCAGATTAATTTTCTCCGGCGGCAGCTTTCCGCCCTGATGCGCAATCTTTATATATTTGCTTTCAGATATGCGGATGTAGACAGGATAATCTGAATCTCGTGAGGCAATGAAGTCTTCTAGAGGGAGCTTACAAAATTGCGAATCCAAATCTATCGGAGCTTGCGGGGCTTCAGATTTAAGCAATCCCAGCAAACGTCCAAGTTTTTCCTTAAGTTCTTCTTCTTGAAAAGGTTTTGGCAAAAAATCATCTGCACCCAGCTCGTGAGCTTTTTGCGTCTCAATGATCTGCGAAAAGCCCGTCATTAGAATCACGGGTATTGCCTTATTATTTTTGATCCATTTTAAAAGATCCACACCGTTCATATGTGGCATTTGGATATCGCTCAGAACTAAGTCCGGCGAGCTCATTGCGATAAGCTCTTGGGCCATTTTTCCATTATTGGCTTCCGTCACGTCATATTCAGGAGTCAATATCGCTTTAATTGCACCGCGAAAATAGTCATCATCTTCTACGATTAAAATTCTTTTTTTCATGGGGAGCCTCACTCACTACTTTTCGGGATAAGGCTCATATTGAATAACGGGCCTCAAGGAAACTTAATATCTCTCTCGGAAGTGATTAGGTGGAGTCTGGAAAATCTTAAATTGAGGCACGACTTGTTACTCTACCAGATTATTAAGCTGGTTTTCTTTTTCCCGAAGGCTCGATTCAATGCTTTGAATTTTTTTATTCTGATCGTCAATATTACGTTCGACTCGTGAAATCTGTGCGGATCTTGAAATCGTGCTCATCCGGTTGTTGGCTTGCGCCTCTTGCAGACGATTGATTTCACTTCTAAGACTCGTGATCTGTTCATTCATATCACTGCGTTCATTATTCAACTGAGCTAGTGCTTGATCTTTCTCGCCTTGAACTTGGCGATCCGAATCCAAAACACTTGAAGCAATTGTCAGGCGTTGCTGTCTCATAGCATCGAGTTGTGCTTGCTGATCAGCCAAGGTTTGACGAAGCTGTTCAATCTTTACTTCGCGCTGATCTATATAGTTACGATAGTCCTCAAGGTAACTCATCTGCTGGGCATTTTGCGCAATGAGATCTTCTTGGGTGCGAATATTGTTCTCGAGTTCTTGTCTTGCCACACCGGCACTGCTCGATTGATCTCGCAACAATTCAGCTGCGCGCTGATTGATATAAGTTTCCATTCTTTCAAAGCCACGCAGCTCATTAAGAATGTTGGAAATTTCCGTGCGATTTTGATCAATCTCAGAATTGTAGTTCGGTGTCGCCGTAGTGGTCTGTTGTTGCCCCGCACTTTGCAGCTGCGACAGTTGATTTTCTTGTGATGACAAACGGTCACGCTCGGATTGCAATCGGCTCGTCAGACCTTGAATTTCCGTGCGCAACTGGCCCCGCAAGGTTTCACGCGCAATTTCTTGAGAACTTGGCGGTGGTATCGACGTCACGCTTCGACGTGGGGGACTTTGCTGCCTTTGTTCGGTGATCATTTGACGAGCGGAGGTGAGGCCTTTATCCACACGGAATAGCCAGAATGAAGCTCCGGCCACAAAGACAATAACAAAAATCAGCAAGCTACGTGTCGTCATAGGACTATTTTATGTCTTTGAAGTATGAAACCCCAGTCTTTATGCCAATAAACAATGTCACTGCTTTTACGCATGTCAGAAGTCGTGAAAAAACCTTCTCACGCGGATGAAATCTTATTAAACTCTGAACTGCTAAACGGAGGATCTATGAGCAAAAAAGTTTCTGCCCCAAAAATCAATATCGGTATCGACGAAAAAGATCGCAAAAAAATCGCTGACGGTTTGTCGCATGTTCTTGCAGATACTTACACGCTTTATCTTAAAACACACAACTTCCACTGGAATGTCACTGGACCGATGTTCAACACATTGCACTTGATGTTTGAAACTCAGTACACAGAGCTTTCATTGGCAGTGGACGCGATTGCTGAACGTATTCGTTCATTGGGCATGTTTGCACCAGGTTCGTATGCAGACTTCGCGAAATTGACAACGATCAAAGAAGCGAAAGGTGTTCCTGAAGCTCAAGAGATGATCAAGCAACTTGTTGAAGGCCACGAAGCCATCACAAGATCCGCACGCAAAGTTTATCCATTGGCTGACGGAGTTGAAGACGAAGCGACTGCCGATTTGTTAACTCAAAGAATCCAACTTCACGAAAAAACAGCGTGGATGTTGCGTTCAATGCTTGAGTAGTTTTTTAAGTTAAATTTAAAAACAAAAAAAAGCGCCCCTTCGAGGGCGCTTTTTTTATACTAACATTTCAAGGTAAAAGTAGATCGCACAAAACGGATAAGCAAAACAGGCTGAGTACAACATCTGCCGCCACGACAGACTTTTCTTGTCGATTTCAAGATTAACTTTCACCCTCGTGTCCCAACGATGTACGAGGGCTCCCAAAATCAAAGCCGCGATACATGTTAAAATAAGAATCACGAGTCCCGTTGTCATACCCTCTTATCGGTATAAACAGGAAAAAGCTTAAAGAGCCCACTCCCCAGCGGCTTCTGGCTGGTAATCCACCGCTAAAACACGGATGGCCTTCACACTGCCATTAGGAAGCGGCCAATCAATGCTCTGACCCACTTTAAGGCCAATGAGGGCCACACCAATCGGGGCCAAAATCGAAATCTTACTTTCTGTAAGGTTGGCATCCTGTGGATAAACGAGAGTGACCGACGACTCTTTGCCCGTCTCTTCATCAAGAAAGCGCACACTTGAATTCATCGTGATGATGTCAGCAGCGATCTCCGTTTGCGGAACTACTTGGGCACGACTGATTTCTTCTTCAAGCGCAGCAGCACCTTTAGAAGTGTTCGTTCGAACCAGTTGCGAAAGTTTTAAATAGTCTTCGTGAGTTAATAAAATTCCTAATTCTTCTGACATAAAGAAATCCATTCCTGCTTCATATTCAAAGCGGCTGTAAAGTTAAAATTTAAAATGTAGCAGGCGGAAGGATCAGGAAAGAGACTTTAAGTAGAAACACTCCATCCGCCTTTAGAAATAAAGATCAGCTCTTGGCTCGCGAGACGCGCCAGAGCAGTGACCTTCAAGGCTGATGATTGTGAGTGTTTTACTGACATGCTTTAATTCTAACTGATTATTAAATATGACACAAGGATAAGTAAGCCCAGCATATGTGGGATATATAGCTTCATGGGGACCCCGCGAGTTGTTTGTTTCCTTTAGGCTAAGCCAATTCAAAGAAAACTCTCAAAAGATTCGAGGTCCTGGTGTTAAGGATCAATTAACTTCAGGGATTTTTTACGGCTTTTTCGTAAGGCGAATTCCGTCCTCATCGATTGTGATGAGACGTTTTTTATAAAGACCGCCCAGCGCCATTTTGTATTTCTTTTTGCTGACGCCAAACAACTCGTAAATCAACTCGGCCGCGGCTTTGTCGTTCACTGGCAGGTAGCCGTTTTTTTTGTTCAACATCTCTAAAATCTTTTCGCCGATATCGCCCGAAGATTTGTGACCATCTTTAAGTAACGCTAAATCAATCTTGCCATCAGGTCGAACTTTTTTGATGTAGCCTTTAACACGCTCACCATGTCTGAGATCTTGGAAAGTTTCATTCTCATAGAGAACTCCCCAGTGCAAACCATTGATCACGGCTTTAAAACCAAGATCCGTTCGCGCAGCGATAAACAAATCAACTTCATCGCCCTCTTTGTAGTCACCAGGATTTTTATCGATGTAGCGATCTAAACGCATCGATGCCGAAATGCGATCACTCTTATCAAGATAGATGTAAACAACAACATCTTGACCCATGCGAAGCGCACGCGATTGTTCGCTGAACGGCAAGAACAAATCTTTCGGCAGGCCCCAATCAAGAAAGGCGCCTACTTGCTCCATAGATTTGATTTTCAAATGAGCGAACTCACCGACCATCGCATAAGGACGGTCTGTGGTTGCTACCAGACGATCTTCTGAATCCAAGTAGATAAAAACTTCCAACTCGTCACCGACCTCACATTCCTGTGGGACGTACTTATTAGGCAACAAAATCTCGCCATCGTCGCCTCCATCCAGGAAGAGACCATAATCTGAGAATTTGACGATTTTAAGCTTATTGAGCTGACCAATTTGGACCACGGTAGAGTTCCTTGTATAGAATGAAGGATCTACTGGATTCATATGATAAAGTCAAAAGCCTTGATCTTCATTCGAGAAACACATAAAAAAGACCCTTCAAAAGGACCCTTTTCATGATCAGTACAAACAATGTTAGCTTGCGTTTCGGTGGCAAAAAACTTTTTGAAGATGTGAACGTCAAATTCACGCCAGGAAACTGCTATGGATTGATTGGCGCCAACGGTGCCGGCAAATCCACTTTTTTGAAAATTCTATCTAAAGAAATCGAACCTAACACTGGTGATGTCATTATCCCTGGCGATTGCCGTTTATCGATCTTGAAACAGGATCACTACGCTTACGACGAATACCCTGTTCTGAAGACAGTTCTGATGGGTAACGACCGCCTTTATAAAATCATGGAAGAAAAAGATGCTCTTTACGCCAAGGCCGATTTTTCTGATGCAGACGGCGTGCGCGCATCTGAACTCGAAGGCGAATTTGCAGAGTTAAACGGTTGGGAAGCTGAATCTGAAGCCGGTGTGATGCTTGCTGGTCTTGCGATCCCTGATTCTTTGCATGGCAAATTGATGAAAGAACTTACTGGCGGCGAAAAGGTCAAAGTCCTTTTGGCGCAAGCTTTGTTCGGTCAGCCTGATATCTTGTTGCTAGATGAGCCGACGAATCACTTGGATATCTATGCGATCCAATGGCTTGAAGATTTCTTATTGAACTTTGAAAATACGGTCATCGTTATTTCCCATGACCGTCACTTCTTGAACAAAGTCTGTTCACACATTGCCGATATCGACTTCGGTAAAGTAACGACGTTCACTGGTAACTATGATTTCTGGAGACAATCGAGTGAGCTGAATCAACGTTTGCTTGCTGATCAAAATAAAAAATCTTCTGCGAAAGCGGAAGAACTTAAAGCCTTCATCGCGCGCTTTAGTGCGAATGCTTCAAAATCAAGCCAAGCCTCTTCGCGTGCGAAGCAACTTGAAAAGTTGGAGTTCAACGACTTACCAACTTCTTCTCGTCGTCAGCCATTTATCGGTTTTGATGTGAAACGTGAACTTGGCAATGACGTTTTGGTTGTTGATAAACTCTCTAAATCTCTTGAAGGCGAAGTGATGTTGAAAAACGTCAGCTTCACTTTGAAAAAGGGCGACAAAGTTGCGTTGTTGGGTCGTAACGACTTAGCAAAAACGATTTTGATGGATATCTTAGCTGGTGAGTTGGCTGCTGATTCTGGCACTTTCAACTGGGGTATTACGACAACTCGTTCGTACTTCCCAACTGACAATTCAAAATATTTTACTGGTGACGAAGAGACTTTGGTGGACTGGCTTCGCCAATATTCTGATGACAAGGACGAGACGTTCTTGCGTGGCTTCTTGGGTAAAATGCTTTTCGGTGGCAGTGACGCTTTGAAAAAGCCATCGGTGTTATCAGGGGGCGAAAAAGTTCGCTGCATGTTCTCAAAGATGATGCTTGCGGGTTCAAACATCTTGATCCTTGACGGTCCCACGAATCACTTGGATCTTGAAAGCATCACGGCTGTGAATGAAGGCCTTGCGCGCTTCAAAGGCACAGTGATCTTCACGTGTCATGACCATGAGTTGATTCAAACTGTCGCGAATAGAATCATTGAATTTGGTGAAGATGGTGGCGTTAAGTACGACAACCATATCACTTACGATGAGTATTTAGCTGCGACTAAGCCGTCGTAGGGTTACGAATCCGTCGGCGGATGACTTTCGCGGCGGGCTTGGCGCTCTTCTACAAAATCCATGATCAATAAAGCAACGGCGCTCTCAATGGCGCCGCTTTTTTTTGCCTGCGGCTCTGCTTGAGTTTGCATACCTAATGATTTCAACCACGTTTTGCTGCGCAAGCTGTAGGTCAATACACCACCCGACACAAGCACCATGGCCGTGTAGATGATGAAGCCAGTTGTCGCTTGGAAGCCGCCATCTTTTTCGACTTGGTTTACGATGTAGCTGACGAGGAATGAAGCGCCTACCAGAAATAGGACAAGTGAACCTATCGTTGAAACGATAAGGAGTGTGATCGAGCGCACGTGCAACACAAGTTGTTGTGTGAGCGCTTGGCCGGGTTCTTTAAATAACTTGCTGGCGTTACCGATGAAAAAAGAAATGAGTGGAATCAGGAGTTTTGTCATTACTCACCTCTCTTGTAGAGCATGCGAGCAATCAGAAAACCCGCAACGGCAGCAATACCTACCGATGCCATTGGATTTTCTTTTACGAATTCCGTGGCCATGTCTTTTACTTCCTGCGCTTTTTTGCGTTGGTCTTCCGGGATTTGATCAGCAACTTGGTTTTTGAGATTTTTCATCTCTTCTTGCAATTGCTTTCTGATTTCTTCAATCAATTGATTACGATCCACGGTGGTTCCCTTCGTAAAAATTCTCGGTTTCCTATCGGCAGAATGCCGTCTAAATTTAAAACATTTCTGAGTTTTCGGGACGTAGGTCGGTGTTTATCCTTGAGCTTACCATGCTGGATAGTGGTTAATAGATAGCTATGGTAAATCAGTCTGGAAAAATCTTAGTTGTCGGTGGTTATGGTGAAGTGGGTCAGCACGTTGTTCGCTCTTTGGTGAGTGATGGTGTTGAGGTCGTGGTTGCGGGTCGCAGTCGTGCAAAGGGGGACGCGTTTGTTGCTTCCTTCGGTGGTGATGTAGCAGTGTTGGTTTCATTTCGCGAATTGGATTTGAGTGCGCGTGAGTTTGGCTCGGCGTTAGAGGGAGTTACCACGGTCATCATGTGTGCGGAACCTCCGCATTTAAATTTCGTGACTCATTGTTTTGAAAGCGGTGTCCGCTATCTCGATATTTCTGCGGAACCCAATTATTTGGGTCGCATCGCCGAATTGTCTGCGATTGCTTCTGCAAATAAGTCATTAGGTGTTTTGAGTGTGGGGATTGCCCCAGGCTTAACGAATTTGTTGGTGAAAGACGTTTTCGGGAAAGTAGATTTAAATTCTGCTGCTGCGAAAGCTTCATTGCAGGTTTCAATCGGCGTCCTATTGGGCGTGGGCGACTCTCATGGAGCCCAAGCCTTTGATTGGACGATTGAAAATTTATTGAAGTGGAAAAAGTCCGCTCAACCAGTTCAATTGAACTACGGTGCACCTTGGGGAGAACGTCGCTCCTACCCGTTTGAGTTTTCAGATCAATATATTTTGGAAAAGTCTTATGGTGTGCCGGTGACGACGTACACATGTTTTTCATCTGCGCTCTTAACAAATATTATGTTCAGCTATCGACATCCCTTGTTGGCGCCGATCTTCCGTCACTTACCGAAAAAAGTTTTGCACCTGATGAATTCCCCGATGGGCAGTGATGCTGGATATTCATTGCGTGTGGAAGCGCGCAATGAAAGCGGCCTGGTGCATGCGATCACGATTTCGGGTGAAACCGAAGCGAAGATCACTGGAGTTGTCGCGGCTGAAGCTGCCAAATTTTTGATGACCACCACCGCTACGGGTGTGAAACACATCCACGAGGTCATGAGCCTTGCAGATATTTGGGAAAACGTTCAGAAAAAAACGGCGGCTATGCTGGTTTCTTAGAAGGAACCAGCTCTAGATCATATTTTAATCCTGCTTTACGAAGCTGATCCAAGATGGAGCATTTCACTGCATTCGGATTTGGTTCACACCCGCTACGGGTGTAAACCTTTTGAGTTGTCTGCGAGATTATTTAATTCCAAGAAGGAAGTCGAAGTCGTCTTTCGACAGAGCACCACTGCCCGCGCCGATATCTTTTGCAGATTCGGTGTCTGAGAAGAGGGATTCGAATTTCTTGTTCTTGCGCGCCTTGAGCAGTTCCATTTTTTCTTCCAAAGATTCGTGCATGATGTATCTGAATACTTGCACGGCCTTTTTCTGACCCAAACGGTGCGCACGGTCTGTTGCCTGATTTTCAACTGAAGGATTCCACCACGGTTCCAAATGGAAAACGTAAGAAGCCTTCGTCAAATTCAAGCCGACCCCGCCCGTTTTCAATGTCATCACCAGAACAGCACCGCCCGGAGTTTCATTGAAATCACGCAGCAGCTTTTGACGCTGTTTCGTTGGAATCGCGCCATGCAAGACAAACACCGGAATGTTCGCAGCTTTGAGTAACTTTTCAGTACGCTCTAAAGTTTGCACGAATTGCGTAAACACCAAGGCGCTTTCGCCCGATTCGATGATCTCTTCTAAAGACTCCATCAACGCTTCCAGCTTTGGTGGAGTTTGCTCGTACTTCACTTGAGGCAAAGCCCCCGGGTCCGAACACGCTTGGCGCAAACGCAACAAGGCCGTCAACATTTGCAACTGCACTTGCGACTCACCAGACTCTGTCATCGTCTCTTTTATCTTCTCGTTATAAGCTAAAGCAATATCGCGATAGATTTTCTTTTGACGTTCTTCAAAAGCAATCGAAACCTTCGTCTCTTGTTTTTCAGGCAATTGATCCAAGATTTCTTTTTTCGTACGACGCAGCAATAACGGCTTCGTACGCAATTTCAAATCATCAACATCTTCAATCAACACCACTTCGGTATTGACGAAGTGACGACGGAATTCATCGTACTTACCTAAACATCCTGGCACAATCAGGTCCATCAACGAATAGAACTCACCATAGTGATTTTCCATCGGTGTACCCGTCATGCAGATCTTAAAGCGTGCTGGCAGCATCCGCGCCGCACTTGTGCGTTTCGTCGTGATATTTTTTAAATTCTGAGCTTCGTCAAAGATCAAGACGTTCCAATTGTATTGGCTCAACATCTCATCGTTCTCGAGTAACAACCCGTAGGTGATCACAAGAACGATGTCTTCTTTGCTTTCTAATTTTTTCCCGATCTTTTCAGACTCTTTGGCAGCAAAGATTTGCAATGGCAATTCTGGTACGAACTTCGCGATTTCACTTTCCCAGTTGTAAACCAACGAAGATGGCACCACGACCAAAACTTGGCCCAGCTCTTTTTGCACGCGCAATTGTTCTAGGAACGCCAACGCTTGCAATGTCTTACCCAATCCCATGTCGTCGGCAAGCAAGGCACCCAATCGCAAAGTATAAAGATCAGAAAGCCACTGAAGACCTTCGTGCTGATAAGCCTTCAATTCCGCTTGTACGGTTTTTGGAACAGGCGCCAACTTCTTAGGCCCATTCAAACCATCATAGAACGAACACAGCTCTTGCCACTTATGATCTCCACGTATCGTGTGCCCCGAAGCACGCAATGCCAAAAGCTCGAGCGTCTGACTTTTTGGAACTTGATAGAACTTGTCAGACCATTTCTTTTTAGAAGTTTCTTTTTTGCCTTGTTGCAAACGATTCCAGAAATTTTCTAGACGACGCAACGAAGGAATTTGCTCCTTCGGAACAAGATAGAAGCGACCGTTGTATTCAAGAACTCCCTCGCCGCCCATGTTTTTGATGGCGTCACCATGCACTTCCATCCCTTGCAGGAAGAAGCGAGGGTTCAGCTCAAACCAATTCAACATTTTATCATCAAGATTGCTGACGATTTGGAAGTCGACTTTAAATTCATCCGGTGTCAGCTCAATCAAAGCTTGGCCATTCAGATAGAATCTTACACCTTCAGACTTCATCGGTTGCAAAACAACCAAGGCCTGAATGACTGAGAAAGGCTCTTTGCCTTCAGATGGGAAGTTAAAGACGCCGCCTTTTAACAACGGATCTTTATCAACGTTTCCATCCCACATTTTACTTAGTAAACCGCTGCGCGCTTTTTTAAAACTATTTCCTTGGCTTGTGAGGGCCATAGTTTTTAAAACTTCAAAAATAATTCTGAACTCACGCTCAACCATTCCAGAGAATACGATTTCACCTTCAGATGAATAAATCGAATACGGCTCGGTGATCATTTTGAATAACTTCTCAACGAACTTTTCGAAACAACCTGTCACAGATTTTGAACAAAGATCCATGAGCGGAATATTTTTTTCAAGCGCATTGCCTTCACCGCTGACCAAGATAGCTTGGATACGCGAAGACAAAGCTTCCATTAAATGTTCATTCGAACAAGTAGTCCCGTCCGTCAAAATTCCATCGAAGTGCAAAGTCAGTGCTTCTAAAGTCACATATTGCAAAATGCCCAAGTGCTTGATGAGCTTTAAATCCCATTCACGTTTTTTACCAGCACGAGAAACCAAGTTTTTCGCATCGGTGTTGAGCAAGTAAGGCAAGCCCTGAGTCAATGTTCGCAATAACAAAACGGCTGGAACACTCCAACCCTTTTGACGAAGTGGCAAATGCCCTTCGCGTTCACAAACTCGCTCAAAAGTAAAACCACCTTCGGCAGAAAAATGCATGTCCAAGTGACTCGCTTTAGCCGGCAATCTGTGAGTACCACCTGCAATGCGCACTGGAACTGGACGAGTTCTTAAGTATTTTAATAAGGCGGTTGCTTCCTCATGACCACGGATCGAGAAAGTATCAAAGCCTTCAGCAAGCTGACCTTCCTGAGTTCGCGTGAAGAAGTCCTTCAACATTTTTCGTTCACGAGCAAATGAGAACGCCACCAAACTTTGTGTCTGCATGTCGAGCGCAAAGCTCGGGAAGAATTCAAAGTGACGACCTTCTGATTGTGAAGTCAACGTCACAAAGGCCGTGATATCGTGATCAGATTCTTGGAATTTCACATCCCAATAAAAATGCTCTGCCACATCAAGGAAGATGTTTTTAATCTGCAAAGCTTTTTCAGCATCTTGCTCAGATTGCAAATAAACCGGGACGCCGCCCTTTTTCATTTTCTGATTGATGCGATCAACCAGCTCTTGAATGACTTCTTCAATATCACTCAAATCACGACTGACAAAGCCCTCATCAACTCGTGATAAGAACGGCCAACCTGGATCTGTCGACAATTTGCGAATAGCGTTTGGCAAAAGATCACGTGGCACCAAAGATTTAAAGGGATGACGTAAAATCTCGCGACTAGAAACTTGCACACCATTCGTAAAATTATAACGAATGATCGCAGAGAGATAATTTTGTTTCTTCAGATCCGCCCAATAAACAGCTTGATCGATATTCAATGGTTTTCTGAAAACTTGAGGCATATCCCACAAGAAAGAATTACGAGGATCTTCCTCGAGCTTCACATCTTGAGTTACATAGGCCTTACCCAAATCATTAGGTAAAATTTCTTGAAGAGCCGCAGAACCACGGAACGGAACTTCATCTAAAACGATACTGATCGATTCAAATTTCAAATCCGCAGGCAGATCAGGATTTGTTTGAGAAGCTCCGGCTTCTTTACCTTGCAAAATGATTTCTTGGAATTCTTGGCAAACCATCGAGATGCGTGGTTCAAGACGACGTAAGAATGCTGGATCAGAAGCTTGCGCCCACCACAACAAAATCAAAGCCGAGTATTGATGTTTGCACTTTTCATCGCGATCTAAGTTGGTGCACGATAAACAAGAGACATCAATCAAACCTTTCGGTTCGACTTCATCAATTTTAACGATCACCTCACGGGCAACATCTTCATCAGCGAAATAAAATTCAAGATGAGCGACACCATTCTCGTCTTTCGAGAACTTATTGCCCTTCAGTTTTCCACGGTGAAGCACCTGCAAACCCGCCATCAACACGTCTTGCTGATCGAGGGGCGCCAGGTCTTTAAGGCTCGGGCGTTGAGAGATTTTTACTAAGCTCAAATCTGAAAAAGGCATAAAGGCCATTTTAGCAGAAAGATCGCAAAAAAGTCGCAAAAAGGAGACCTTTTTTATGCCACTAGTCGAGATATTTTGCTAAAAGAAGCCTTCGAACAAAGGTGTCCGCTTGAAAACAGATTTTTCTTCACTTCCATTATCGACTGAGCTCTTGACTGTTTTAAAAGAACTTGGTTACGAAAATCAGACTCCCATTCAAGCGGCCAGCATCCCTGTGCTTTTGGAAGGCAAAGACTTGATCGGCCAATCCAAAACTGGCAGCGGTAAGACGGCAGCATATGCCCTCCCACTCCTGCAAAATCTTTATTTGGAAGACAAATCTCTTCAAATCTTGATCCTCTGCCCTACTCGCGAATTGGCTACTCAAGTGGTCACTGAAATTCGTAAGCTAGGTCGTCGCCTTGAAGGCTTGCAAGTTTTGCCACTCGTTGGTGGTGTTGCTGGCCGTGAGCAAGCGCAATCCTTGGATCGCGGTGTACAAATAGCCGTGGGCACTCCGGGTCGCGTTCTAGATCTCATTTCCCGTGGTCGCATGTACTTAGCAAACATCAAAACTGTTGTTCTTGATGAAGCTGACAAAATGCTCGACATGGGTTTCGAACAAGAACTCACAGCATTGATGGCTGAGTTGCCAGTTCAACGTCAGACGGCTTTGTTCTCTGCCACGTTCCCTGATTCAATTGCTGCGCTTTCAAAGCGCTATCAAAAAAATCCAGAGCGTATTGCGATTGAAGACACATCGGCTGAAGCCACGACAATTGAGCAGTTCGTTTACGACGCCTATCCTGATGACAAACCGAACATGCTTATGCGCATCCTTCAGCAACATCCGTCTAATTCGACGATTATTTTTTGTAACATGAAAGCGACCGTCAAAGAGTTGGCTGAACGCTTTGCTGAACAAAATGTTGGCAGCGGGGCTCTTCACGGAGACCTCGAACAACGCGAACGCGATCAAGTCATGGCGCTATTCCGCAATGGCAGTTATCGCATTTTGATTGCTACCGATGTGGCGGCTCGTGGTTTGGATATTAAGGGCCTGGAACTGGTTGTGAATTTCGACATGCCTGCTCAAGCTGAAACGCATGTCCACCGCATTGGTCGTACGGGACGCGCTGGTAAAGCGGGTGTTGCCGTGACGATTGCAGATCCTCGCGACAGTTTGAAAGTCCTTGAACTCGAAAAGATCACCAATCAAAAAATGGTCCGTCAAAATCTAGGTTTTAAAAATCAACATGGCTTAAACAAAGAAATGCGCGAAGCCGCGATGCAAACTTTGACCATTTCTGGTGGACGTAAAGATAAATTGCGCCCTGGTGATATCCTTGGCGCGCTCACTCGCGATGTGGGAATCGATGGCTCTGAAATTGGTAAGATCGAAATTCAGGATAAGATTTCATACGTAGGTATCAGTGCGAAGGCTTCTCAGAAAGCGTTCGAGGGTCTTCGCAATGCAAAGATCAAAGGTCAGAAGTTTCAGATTAAGTTGATGAAGTAAGTTTGTCTCACTCCGCCTTCACTGGCGTAAGCACCCCTCTGCCTTGCAGGGTGTTCTTGAGTTTGGCGTTGTAGACAGCCATCAGGGCTTCGCGCACTTCCGGGCCTTCGATGAGACCCATGGCCTCTGCAATTGCTTGCAACGTCGCCATGCCCTCTTCGGTGTTTTCAACACGCATATGATACGGGCTTTGATTTGGTGATGAAATTTTCACGCGTGGCACATTCGCCAATTCATGATGACGATAATGAACTTTACTAGCTTGGCGCCAATTGCCATCAGGGACAATTAATTGCACCGGCTTATTAGACTGACAAACCAACTCTGGCGTCAATTCCATGGCATCATCGGCTGGATAAAACAAAAAAGTTTGATACTGGTCTGTCAAAAGATCCGATAGATCGAGAGCGCCTTCGTCGGCCCCCGTCTGCAATCCACGAATACGCATTTCGCTGTTCACAAGTGCTTTCACAGCTAAGCGGCCAGTATTTGTTGTGCGTTTCAGTTCACGATTGTGAACGACAAGACAAAGACGGGTTTTCAAATCCAAACGCGGAATCAGCGTACAGATACAAAGTGCTTTATTTAAAAAACACTCAGGACAAGGATCTTTAGTTTTACGTTTGCGTTCGTTAGTCACGCTAAACCTAGTACGCTGATAATGGGATTAAGACAAGGTGCGATCGTCGAAGGCGTACTATTAATCACTTTAGCTGCGTACTAACGCAACTCAACCTTTCCTTCTTTGGTGAAGGGAATGCTAATGAACGATAGCTTTGCCTTGCCTTCGATTTTATACTCGACCTTGTTGGCCATAAGGATATCACCGAGGTTATTGAGGATGTCTTGGTATTTAACCGCTAAGGGAACTTCCACATTAGCGGTTTTATTTGCCGGGACGAGAATTTCTTTATCCGTCGTTCCTTGAGAAAACTCTTTGCCTGACAGGAAGACTTTATAGTCCACCGAGTTCACTTTGATATCTTTATTGTTCGGGTTTTCAACCTCGACAACAAAAACAAGTGTCGTGCCTGTCATCGTCGTTCCGCGCGGGTAAACATTGACCAATTTCGCTTTCGGCTTTTCAAGCATGCCGAATAGGCCGCTTGAACAACCGGTGAAAGCGAAAATACTTATTAAACTGATCAACAATACATGCGCGCGAATTTTCATTAATGTATTACGTTAGCCAACTTAGTTGGCTACGTCCTCTATGATTACGATCGCACTAAACGCAGGATGAGGTCTATTGTAAACTTCATTCGTTCTTGTTTTTCTTACGTTGCCATTTTCATCAAGCAAAACTGTACCGTCTTTTTGAACCATTGGAATCTCAGCACCTCTTGTACGTTCAACACGAGAGAAAAGATCGCTGACGATGTCTTCACGCATACGAGTGCAACCACCTGAAGCGCGCGTGCCTAGTTTTTTTAGATAAGCATTCATCACTTGGTGTAAAGCCAAACCGTTTTTACGATCGTAGAACATTGCATAAGGCATGTCTGCATCGAATGAACCTGAACGGTGGTCTTTATTAATCCATTGAATTGGATAGTAACCAGTTGCTGTCACAGAGTAATACGAGTTTGGTGGCTGCTTCACGCATTTTGAACTTCTGCGACCCAACTCCAATTGTTCACGGCCTGTTGAAACTTTATCGGTAGCAAGCAAATAGCCATCTTCATAAATACGAACTGTTTGTGCAGTCGGACCTGCTGCTGCTTTGTTAACAACTACAATGTAGCGGAAATCACGAAGCCAAGGACGTTTATCAAACGCCGTTTTGATTTCAAAACGTTCAACGGGATAGCTAATAGGAGTGTATTTCTTTGCTTCTTCTCTTTCACGAGGAAGAACACTTCTCAGTTCACGCTCTGAATATGAACAGCTCTTGCCACGACCTGGCAACCAATCCCAGAAACCAGCTTGTGCTTGAGAAGTCCACACAAGTGCTACCAACAACGAACTGAAAACAAGCTTCATGAGTATATCTCCTTTTGTTTGACTCAAAGTCTTAAATGAAAACACCTTTTGGCATAAATATCCCTCTGTGTTGAGCAAAAGCTTGTAAAAAACATAAGAAGTGGAGCGGCAAATAAAGGAGACCGAAATTCTATCCGAACAAAGTTGCAATTCCGTGTGTTCAATAGCAAATTAGGAGGGAAATAAGCCTTAAAAAAAAGTGGACGTACCCCATGAGATTACCTGAGCATATAGAAAACGCTTTCGACTTGAGTTACCTTGACTTCCCAAAATGCCCCACTACGGAAATCAAATCGATCGGCATCCTGGGTGGCGGGACCGCAGGATATTTAACTGCATTAGCAATTCAAAAAATGCATCCATCAATCAAAGTCCAAGTGATTGAATCAAGCAAAATTCCAGTGATCGGGGTTGGCGAATCAACAACGACTGAAATCGTTCCGTTCTTACACCGCACTTTGCAAATTGATCCTTTTGAGTTTTTCAAAGAAGTGGAACCAACGCTAAAACTGGGTATTCGTTTCGACTGGGGTTGCCCAGGTGATTACAAATTTAATTTCAGCTTTTTTGCAAGTCACCAATACGAATCTTATTACCACGAAAACTCGATTGAGAATTCGAACTGGGTTTCTGTATTGATGAACAAAAACAAGTTCCCGATCATCCGCCAAGATGATGGATCTTTGTTGTCATTCCTTCCAAGCATTCCGTTTTCTTATCACATCGATAATAAAAATCTGATTCGCTTTTTAAGAAAAACTTTGAAACAACGTCGCATCGAAATCATCGATGGTGAAGTTGATCAAGTAACTCAAGATGAAAACGGGTTTGTAAAATCGCTTAAAACAGTAGAAGGTCATGAGCTCGCTTACGATCTTTATGTCGACTGTTCTGGATTCCGCAGCAAACTTTTAGGTCAAACTCTAAAAACAGAATTCCAACCCTTCAGCGACACACTTTTCACTGATAAGGCGATCACTTTTGATTTGCCGAATAATGACTCTGTCGACGTTTACACTTCTGTGATCACGATGAATAACGGTTGGACTTGGAAAATTCCAATGCGTTCAGAAGATCACTACGGTTACGTTTATTCTTCAAAATATTCAGATGAAGAAACTGCCGTTGCGGAAGCTCGCGCTAAATTCGGCAACTTTAAAGAATACAAAGTTGTCAATTTCCGCTCTGGTCGACACACACAAGCTTGGAACAAAAACGTGTTCGCGCTGGGTAATGCCTATGGCTTTATTGAACCCCTTGAGTCGACAGCGATTCAAACTGCTGTTCACAGCATCATAGCCCTTTGCCGTTTGATGCCGAATTCACACTCAGATCATACATCGATTGCAGCGTTGAATGGTGAGGTCGCAGCGACTTGGGATTCATTCCGCTGGTTCGTAGGTATGCACTACAAGCTCAACAAAAAATTAGACACTCCATTCTGGAAAGACGTTCGCGATAAAGCTGAAATCGGCAGCGCCAATGCGATCATTGATTTGTTCAATCAACGTCCACCATTGAGTGCAGGCAACTTGGGCACAGGCTCACCTTACACGGCTGTTAATGGTCTCGTGTTCAATTCATACAGCTACGACACTTTGTTATTCGGACAAAAAGCTGTGACGAAGCCTTTAAAAAAACCAGCAATGACAAAAGAAGAGTATGACAGCAAAGTGAAATCATATCTTGCGCTGACAGAACGTTCGTTGACGTTGCATGAAATCTTCACGAACGATTACTTGTTCAGTGAGGAAATTTTAGAGCAGCTATTCTTGGACACAGATACTTGGATCGTAGAGACCGAAGCCTAGTTCGATCGCCATCCGAGTTTGAATTTTTCTTCACACGCGGGACGTTGGTCCCGCGACCTGTTTGAAAAGCAGGCAAAGCTGTCTATTATTTAGCAATGACTAAATACATAGTATCTCTACTAACAGCGGTCTTGTTCTTTTCAATAACTCCAACAGCTCATGCGGCAATCTCTCCAGTTTCTGTGTCGATTGTCCCGCCAGCTCAATTCCCCCCGAATGATTTCGCCATCACCGGCGCTCGCGTCAGTGCATTATGGGGTAAGCACCGAAACGTCTACGGCATCGACGTCGGTTTGCTCGGTAACATCACCGAACAAACTTTCACTGGTCTAGCCGTCTCAGGTATTTTCAATAAAACAATGGGCACAACAACCATCACAGGTTTGCAATTTGCCGGTATCACGAACATCAATACCAGCAAAACCAGAATCTTCGGTCTTCAAGCAGCCCTGGGTGCCAATATCAACTCCGCTGAATCTTCAGTTACAGGCCTCCAATTCGCACTAGCCAACATCAGCGGCTTCACAACAATCTATGGAGTCCAAGCTGGCGTCTATAACAAAGCAAAAGAAGTCTACGGCTTCCAAATCGGCTTAGTAAACGTAACCGACAACCTCCACGGAATCCAAATCGGCCTAGTAAACTTCAACAAGTCAGGCCCCTTCGCAATCTCCCCGATCCTCAACGTAGGCTTCTAAAAAAAGTATTTCTCCTCCCGCAAACGCACCAAATTTAAAATTTCCCCTCCCAAAGGCAGCAGTTCAAGTCAAAAAGAACTGCTGCTTAAAAATTCCAAAATTCAAACTCCCAGTTCAGAAATAAGTACCGTTTTTTATCTCCTTAATTCCCGACAGCATTTTCCGCCAAAAATAAATTTCTTAAAAAATTCCCAATATCATTTCACCGAAGTTGATCGAAGCCGTTGGAATTTCTCGCGGACCCATCGAAAAGAATTTCGAAAGTAAGCAATTTGCTAGGAGCTTTGCTGGGTATTTTGGAGATCCTATCGAAGAGAGGCCTTCGGGGGCGCATGGATGCGCGAACCGGGCGAAGCCCGGCCCCGACGAGTCACGATGACGTGCCTCTCGCAGCGTAGGAGCCCCAAAATACCCAGCAAAGCTCCTAGCAAATCCGCCTTAATTATCGCAAAACTCCCTTCGATGGGTTCGCGCGAACTCCTCGAAATGCCGCAAAATCAACCGCAGTGCGAGGACGTCATCGGCGAACTTTTCAACAGCGAAATTCGTATATTTGTTATGGAGATTCGACCGTCGAAGAAGTGCTCAGCAAGAAAAAAAATCTTGGTCTCATTTTGAGAACCCTCCACAGTTTATTTTAGAATGTCCGAAGAATACGTCACAATTGATAAAGGTCATGATGAGTTTGGAGGGGGAATGAAATTCATCGTATGGTCTCTACTACTGCTAGGGCTCTCTGCCCAGGCGCAAGTAAAGCCCGATATATCACAAGCAAATCCAAGTGCCTTAGAAATGAAGGCAAGAAAGATCTATGAGCGTCTGACTGGAACGAAGCTTCCTATCGACAGCCCAGTGGTCGCGCAAATGGTGGCGGCGTTAAATCGCGGCGACACTCAAGCGGCGGCACAGCTGGCAACTCAAGATCCCAATTTCTACAACATCACTGTGAAGTTGATGGCGTTGCAATTGTCTACGCGCGACGAAACGATCAAAACTCCTCTGAACGATTTCGTGGCTTCAATGATTGGTGTGACTCGCGATCAAACAGATGCGCGTGAACTACTAACAGGGAACTTCTATTATATGGGCAGTGGTACGGGCATTCGCTCAAACCTCATCCCAGATCTTTTGATTTCAAATAATCACTATGATGACTTGGAAAAAAATCGTGTAAACTTGGCAGCGAACTTGGTTCGCGTCGAAGGTCAAATGATCGCAACAAGTGCTACGGCAACTGCTGCGAATCCAGATCCAGCAGGTGTTATTACATCGAGAACGTTTATGGGAGCGCATGCTTTGATGGGCACGAATCGCCGACTAGTAGAATATACTTTCCGCGAATTCATGTGCGTGCCTTTGAATGAATGGGCTGACACAGGCGCTTCGGATGGCCGTATCGGTCGCGACATTGATCGCTTCCCTGCAAACAACCACACGACATTCCTCACTTCATGTAAGGGCTGTCATACTGTGATGGATGGTTTCCGTGGAGCATTTGCGAAATGGGATTTCGACGGCATGGGTATCAAGCACTCGGCTGTAAATACTCGTGGTGGTGCAAACAACTACACGATCGCAACTGACACTCGCGGCATCGTAAATAAAATGAATAAGAACGCGACGATCTTCCCGTCTGGTTATCCACAGAATGATGATTCGTTCGTGAATAATGCGACTCGCACAAACAATGCGCAGTTGTTTGAATGGCGCGGATCTTCGGTTGGTGGCAATGGCACGAAAGCCTTCGGCACAATTGTGTCGAACTCAAAACGCTTTAGCCAATGTATGGCAAAACGCGTTTTTAAAACTGTTTGTCGTAAAGAAATCGATATTAACCAAAACCGCGAATTGATTTCTCAGTGGGGCAATGAGTTTGAAGCCAGTGGCTATAAGCTCAAAGCTCTGTTTGAAAAAATCGCTGTGAAATCTCAGTGCCTAGAATAACGAAAGGAGAAGACATGAAGAATTTTTTTAAATCTCTACTAAAATGGATTCCCCTTTCTGCACTTTTATTCGTGGGTTTTAATAACTGTGCTCAACCGGTGACTGAGGACTATGACTTTGCTTCAACAGGTCGTATCGAAGCTGAAGAAATGGACTCTGAAAAACTAGGCATTCCTATTGCGCTTTTATCTGCAGAGCAAACTTTGCAATCAATGCTTAACGTAACGAATGTTGCAACAGCGCCGGCAAGTGTGCTGACTGAATACAACACTCGTTATGGCGCATTGGCTGCGGGTAATGACCTCAGTATGGCGAATGCGCCTTTGATGTTAAGCTCCACAAGTCTTGCGGGCGAAGTTTGTAATTCCATGATCACAAATGAACGTGCGATGGCAGCTGCTGATCGTGCTTTCTTTGGGAGTGTGAATTTCAACGCTGGTATTTCGACGATGAGTGATGATGTTGTGAAAGCCAGCATTCGCGGTATGGCCCGCTCATTCTGGGGACGCAACGAAACTCAAGACGAACAAGTTTTACTCTTGAGCTATAAGTTGGAATTTACAGATGCGTTGGCAGCCAATGCACGAACTCAAGCCGCTTCATCAGCGAACTTTATGACGGCTTTGTGTTCTGCGATGCTTTCAAGCTTGGATGCGATTACGTACTAGGTTCGCGTAGATTTTTTTAGAATTTTTAAAAGAATTCAGACTTGATTCTCTGGGGGGAGAAGATGGCGAAGAATAAAAAAGACATTCCTTTGTGGGCCGCAACAGGCCACAGTAAACCGATCACACGCCGCGATTTTTTATCGGCGGGACTTCTCCCTTTTGCTGCGACGATGTTTGTTCCAAACTGGTTGTCACTGGTTTTGGGTCAATACGCGAATGCGGCTGATGGCGCGAACTGCCCTCTTCCAGAATCAATGATTCCATTTGTGACATTGAATTTGGCGGGTGGTGCTGCAATGTCGAGCAACTACCTACCAATGAATTCAAGTCGCGAACCTATTTCGAGCTATTCGAAAATGGGTCTAGGGAATAACCAAGTCCCTATCGAACGCGAATTTGGTAACGTGCCTTTTGCAGGTATGGATAACGGCGCTTTGCTCAGCAAAATGCTTGAAGGTATTCGTCAACAAGCCGTTGCGGCGACATTGGCAAAAACAGCCTTCGTGGCAGTTCCTTGCGATTCACAAAACGACACGGCTTCTAATAAATTTGATATTTCAGGTGCTGTGACGAAAGCAGGTCTTATCGGAACAGCCTTGCCGAATCTAGGTCAAGTGAACAACCGCACGGGCATTCGTCAAGAACCGGCGTTGATCGCTCCCCCATCACCTTTGATTGTAAATAACTATAATGCTTTGCTGACTTCAATTGGTTATAGCGCTTCATTGGGTCGTAATCTCAATGCGGCTCAACGAAATCAGTTGGCGAAATTAATGAGTAACCTCAATTCGACTCAATCACGCAAGCTTGCGTCCATTCAAGGTGGCGCTGGTGTACAAACGGTGCTCGACTGTGCCGGTATTAAAAATATGGACACAGTTCAACGTGGAGCTGGGATCGTGGATCCACGCCAAAACGCCGCTTACGCGCAAGTTTGGGGTATCAACGCAAATACAAACGTGGGAAACCGTGAACTGATTTTTGGTTCGATGGTTTTCAATTCTCTCAGTGGTCAAGCTGGTGTTTCTAACTTAGAGCTAGGTGGCTACGATTATCATGACAACTCTCGTACGACTGGCGACACTAAAGATAGAGAAGCTGGTGTTGTAATTGGTCGAATCCTGCAAAGTGCAGCGGTTCTGAATAGACCTGTGTTCATCTACGTTGTGTCGGATGGTTCAGTGTTTAGCCAAGACTCACAAGCTCGAAATGCAGGATGGGCTGGCGATCGCGGCTCGAATGGTGTTGCATACATGTTGTACTTCAATCCGAATGGTCGTCCTCAAACGAGCGACTACCAAATCGGTCACTTCAACAACAATCAAGCAGCCGATCCTTCATTTATCACAGGTGCCAATCCTGAAAATGCGGCGGCGGCTGTGTTTGCAAACTGGTGCAAAGCGAATAACCGTATGGATTTATTTGAACGCATTGCTGGAAGAATTTTTGACTCGGATCAATTAAATAAAGTTGTGAAGGTAGCTTAAATGAAAACGAGAAACTCAGTCCGTTATCTGATCTCGACAGTAGGTGCTGGTATTTTGCTAGTCGCATTTAATAACTGCGGCGAAGGCTTCATAATGCAAGAGATGTCCAGCACCGACGCGATGTTTTTGTCAGGCAAAGCTTGCGATGAGCAATTGATGAAGGTATATCAAAGTACCTATCACGGTTTTTTGAATAAGACCTGTCAGAACTGTCACATCAGTGGTCCCGGTATCGGAACCTTTGCGAGTGAAAACGTCAAAGTTTCGTATAACTCATTCATGAGTATTGGCTCTGAAAAAATCTCGAGCCATGCGGTTTCTGATACTCATAAGCCACCGTACACGGGCTCTCAAAATACGGCTGCAATCAACTCCTACAAAACGACTTGGGCAGCAGCTCAAGAAGGGTATGCATCGTGCGTCGCTCAAAATGGCGGTGGTGGTGACGACGGCGGTACGGACAACCTACCTAAAAACGTCGTGCGCTCTATCGCAAAACAAGTTCCAGCAAATCTATCGACGACTTTCCAGAAATTAGAATTTGATTTAGATGCACAAACGACTAATAAAGTTCCATTGGTGGCGGGCATTGAATTGCGTGTTGCTGTTTTAAATGGTGTTACTCAAGGTTATGAATTCAGAAATCCTACTTTAAGATTGAAGGCTGCCAATTCGGGAGCTCACAATGCTCGCGCACTGAATATAGTCATTAACAATATTCTGCAAACCGATATCACGACTTATGTGAATATCGATTCCAACGTGGACTCGACGACAGCTGTGAATTTGGCACCGAACGCGGGCCTAGCATGGTCTGTGCGAACGCCAGCAAGTACGGATACGATGGCTTTGGAATTCCAAAACATTTCGGCGACCACGGTGACGACACCGACGACTCCTACGGACCCGACTACTCCAACTACGCCGACGGATCCAACAACTCCTACTCCGACTGCGCAAACTTATACGCAGTTGATTGCTAGTAACGGTGTCTTAGGCCGTTACTGCGTGAGCTGTCATGGTAATAACGGTTCGGGCGGTTTGAATCTTTTAGTTTATAACAACGCGAAGAATGCGGCGGCAAATATCAAAGCCCGTATGAATAACGCGAACAACCCGATGCCGACTTCCGGTTTAGTACCGCAAGCTCAACGTGACATTATTGATGCGTGGGTGGCGGCGGGCGCTCCGCAGTAGAGCGGGCTTCATATAGATAAGTTTTAGTGAAAACGCCGGAGGAAACTCTGGCGTTTTTTTTATTTTGAGATTGTCGTTTACACCCGTAGCGGTGGTGAATTCGAGTTCACTGGAAGATTAAAACTCGAGGTTTGCGTCGTTGCTTGCTAATACAGCTGTTACGGTTGTACGACGTGGAGTCATGGCCATCAAGGAATTGTCTCGGACTGAATTTGCTAAACTTGTAATATTATTTCTCTTGAGGTCTTCTCCCCACATTCATAGTTCAAATTAGAAGAGCAAAAGAAATTTAAACGCGATCAATCGCATTCATAAAAATTAAATTCAACCACGGCCATATGAATGCTTCTTAAACTGTATCCACAAGTACTCTCCATACGACTTTTTCTTTGAAATTATCGCAAATTCTCGAGTGAAAAACCCGTGCTATAACACCTTCACACCCGCTACGGAGGTAACCATGGATCTATCTCAATTCAATTTCACAAGAATTTCAAATTCAGAATTGCTCACGCGCTTTGGAAAATTGGTTCGCACGGAACGAAAAATCACGCATTTGATCTTGCAGCATATTGCAGAAATAGACTCTAGGAAGTTGCACCTTGATGAAGGTTATCCAAGTCTCTATGAGTTTTTAATGGAAGTTGGTGGTTACACTTCTTCGTCTGCACTCAGAAGAATGAGTTCTGCGAGACTGCTGCGTGATGTTCCTGAAGTTGCATTTAAAATTGAAAGTGGCGCTTTGAATTTGTCGCAACTGACTCAGGTTCAACAGGCCATCAATACCGTTCAGAAATTGGAATCTCGACAAGTCAATGCGGATGAAAAAAGAGAATTATTGGCACTCATTGAAAACACAACTCAAGATCAGAGTGAAATCATCCTGAGTCAGAAATTGAATTTGCCTGTGGTGCATGAAGAAAAAGAAAAGCACAACGCAGATGGCTCGGTGACTTTAACTATCACATATAACGTAGAAGAAATTGCTGTTCTTCGTCAGGCTCGCGATTTGATTTCGCATACTATTCCAGATGGAAAATGGTCTAAAGCTTTGGCTCATTTGGCGCAGAAGGAAATCAAACGTAGAACGCACGTCAATTCAAGAAACCTAAATTTTGCAGAGAAAAGTTCTAAAGGAAATATACAAAAAGAAAATGAATCAGCTGGAAATTCCAATAGAAATGCTGAATCCAATAAATCCTATAACCGAAAGGCTATTCCGCAAGCGATTAAGAAAATAGTATTGAATAGAGATAAATGCTGCCAGTACAAAAACAAAAGAACCGGTAAGATATGTGGAAGCAGACGATTTATTCAAATGGATCATCGTCAATCTGTCTGGGCAGATGGATCAAATGAATTAGGAAACTTGAAGGTTCTTTGTGCTCAACACAATCAGCACAAATATCGACTTGAGCGAGACGGTCGATAAAGTTTCTCACCAGTTGGGAAGTAACTTGCTTGATGGTCCCAAAAAACAAAAGGCGCCTGGATTCCAAGCGCCTTCGCGTAATTTCAATTTATTAAGTCGGATCCTATTTCAAGAACACATGGCCACAGCTGATCGCGCCGCCCGCGCCGACTGCTACCGGTTTGCCGTTCACGAGTTGCTTCATCGTGTCCACTCGTTCAGCAAAGTTCTTTTTGCCGAAAGCTTTCAAGCCTACTGTGATCAAACCTGCCGTTACTGCAGCCTTCAACCACACGTCCTTCGGTACTTGACCGAATACACCCATGATTGGGTCACGAGCGTAATCGTTAATCAAATGCCCAAGATCTGCAGAGTACATCATCACCGGGAACATCCCTGCGAATGTAACCCACGCGAATGGCAGAGCATAACCAATTTTCGACCAAACACCACCCATCGCTTTGATACCGTTCATACGGAATGCACGGTTCAACCATTGTGACGGAGTCGAGATCGTCGCCGCACTTGTCATCACCAACATCGCCAAACTTGCGAATGGCATGTGAACTTGCCATGCATAGTAGCTCATCGCATAACCAACAGTCAGTGCTGGAGCGATAACTTTCAACAAACGACGGTGCGAAGCCCACATATCTTGGAACAAAGGTACGTTACGAGCCAAGGCCGCCTGAATGCCTGTTTTCAATCCAAATTGATCGTCACCGAAAGATTCGAAAGTTCTCAATGTTCTTGTCAAAAAAGCGTTGTTACGAACAACTTCCGTCTGACGAAGCTTCTGCCAACGACCTGGTTGCGCAGGATCTGTCGGTTTCACCATCTCAAGATCTGTCGTCGCCTCTTTATAAGCTCCGAAGTAGTTATTCGCATACAAGTTCAACTTGATTTTCATGCGCTCCCCTTCCGTTGCCTTTTCAAGGTAACGAGCCAGGTTCGCGTCTTTCATCATTTCATTCTCAGTAGTTGTTTCTGCATTTTTCTCAACAAACTCGATCATTTTAACGTAGTCTTCACGACCTTGTTTCGCAGCAACGTCTTTATTTTCAATGTGCAATCCAATTTGCTTAGCCAACGCGTCTTTGTAGTAGTCTTGCTTCCACTTCGAAGCTTGAGCTTCCGTCACGACACCGGTTTGGAATTTCAAGTACAAGTCTAACTTCTCAGTTGCTTCTTTTTCTGCACGAGCTTGCTGACGACGAGTCAACCAGTCACCTTTCGGTGGCGTGTATGTATCGGCCTTCGCAAAGCTTTCTTGAGCACGAGCCAACTCATTGATCTCAAGATTTAAACGAAGTGTGTATTCGTAGCTATGCTTTTTGATTAAAGCTGCATTCGCCATCACTGCGTCTTCTGGGTGAGCTTCTCTCAATACTGCCAAGACATTTTCTCTCGCTTTATCGCTGAAAGAAGCAAAGTCTTTACCTTGAACTGCAAGGATACTATCGCCTTCTTTCAACAAGTAAGAGTACAACGATTGACGGAAAATCAGAGCTGCATATTGAGCTGCTTCTGGAGAGAACTTTTGAGTCCAAGCTTCTGGGATGTATTTCACAGCGTAGTCAATAGAACCTTCATAACTCAAAAGAGTCAGCATCATGCGTGTGCGACGAGCGGTCTCGATACCTTCTTTACCGTTTTTGATACCGTTTACCAAGAAGCTCATGTCTTTCTCAAGACCTTGAAGGATCGAAAGAACTTCTTGAGAAACTTGCGAGCCTTCAGAAACTTGATATTTTTTTGCAGTCAAAATCGCTTTGCTCAAAGCGTTTTTCGTTAAACCAAAACGATTTGCTAAGATGAAGCTTTCATGAGCTTGCAAGTCAGCGGGAGCTTTGTAACCCAATGCCTTTGGAATGTTACCAAAGATTGAGCTTGCGTCGAACAAGAACTGCTCGCTGCCCGGCAAACCACGTTGCTTCATAGAGATATTGATTTTTTGCTCAATCTCACGCTCTTTTAAAGACTCATTTTGTGGTTTCATTGGATCTAAACCACGCGCCTTCATTGAGTTCTCAACTTCTTTAGTCACCATTTCGATAACTTGCTGACGGCTTTCTTGAGAGTAAGAAGAAGCACCACCGTTGATGTGCGCAAGGCCGTTACGAACAGAGTCGTTGATCACTACTTTATTAGTATTAGGATTGTTCGGATCGAATGTGTGCTCGATACGTGCCTGCATTGATTCAGACATGTGAGGAGCCACCGCATTGGCGATCGCAGGAACCGCAACAGTATACTGTAAAACAACCATCGCTGTATCAACCGTACCCATAACAAGTGCACCCAAGTAGAATGTCTTCGCATTCACTGGAACACCTTTTACTGAGTTACGAGAGAAATAGTACGAGTTATTCAAGAAGCGACGAACCACTGAATGATTCGCAGCCGCCACCGTTGGAGCCCAACGATCTAGGAACAATTCCAAAGAGTTCGCAAAAGTCACAGAGGCAAATTGAGCTGCCGTCGTAGTCATACCTGCAAACACGTCGAAAGTTTCTTTCACTTCACGACCTGCGATTTTCAAACCGCGAATAGCTTTATTTTTACCAGTGATAGCTGCGTCGGCACCGCGAAGGGCTGTGATTTTTTTACGAACACCTGGGTGAGCGTATTTAACAACCACTGAAGTCGCCAACATCGCTGTTAAGATAGAGCCAACATACATCACGCGCTCGATCACTTCTGGAGCCAAATCGAATGCGTTAGCTTTTTGAACAGATGCGAAAGGCATCATATTAGTTAATTTGCGAAGAGCCGCAGCCACTACTGGGTGCTTCATCGTGAAAGAAGCCGTTTGATCTGGCTTCCAAACTGATTTTTCAGGCATTTGTAAGTCAATACCCGTGAAGAATAAACCAAATGAAGCTGTCATGCCTGGCGCGATTTGCGAAACTTCTGTGCTACCAGCACGATTTTTAGCGCTCATAGAAGCGGCCATCAACAAGTTGATTTGTTGCGCTTTCATAGCAGTTTCGATGTCTTTTAACTCGATTGCTACAGACTCAGTTTTATTGGCGATAACGATAAGATCTGCTTGAGCCATTTCAAGTGCCGTCAATTCACCCTTCCAGCCATGACCAGCTAGAGGGAAAAAGTGAACTGGAACTTGCTTGCTTTCGATACCAGAAGCGGCCAAATCAGCACGATTGATGAAGAAGAAACCTTCACCTGCTTCAGTACCTTTGCCAGCCGCTTTTTCAAACAATGTTGAAGAAGAGTCAGCAGACAAGAAAATGAATTCATCAGAAGCATGGAATGGTGTGAGTGGAAGAGCTAATTGCAAAGTGTTTGGTGAGTTAGGAACCGCGATATTCAACGCAGCACCTGATTTTGAGAAAGCTAACTCGGTTGCAAGTTTAGTAGTACCCACCCAACGTTGTGAGCGCATGAAGAAGGGGTCTTGATCCAAAGCTGGATCGCTAGAATCGAATGAAATTTGGAAGTTAGCATCGCGAGCTTCAGCGAATTCCTGCCAGATCGGATCAACCTCACCATAGCTTTTATCCACAGAAGTGCTGCGGGCTTGCGGTAGTGCGTTTGAAGTGGCTCCATGGCTTATTAGCGGCTGTAATGAGATCTGTGTAGAGATCAAAACCGATAAAACCATTCTTGTGACTTGCGCTCGAGATTTAAAAACCATATTAGCACTCACTTTCCCACCTGGGTATCTACCCATGAAATAGCAAGTTCAGCACCGTCCCGGAAGGCTTTAAAATGGAGCTGGCGACGTCATCACTGTTAAGGTCTTTAAGGAGCGACAATTTACGATTACTGGTCATTCACGATGCCGTTCCACTATGAGACAGCACGAAGGTTGTCATTAAAATCGTGGTGGCATTAAAATGTCGCTTGTAGATGGGATCAGAGGTAATTTCGGTGTTAAGCGGCGGCTTTTTCAGCGGCGGCGGCAAGTTCCTCGATATACGTTTTACCACCCATACTCATGTGGGTGAAGCGGATACCATAGCGAGTGAAAATCTCATCACTGCCAGGGAGTTTTACTTTACGTGAAGACACAACGATTGCTTTCGCGTCAAAGTTGTTGTCTGTAACTTTATCAGCGAAACGAATGTAAACTTCTTGCTCTAAATTAAACAGTTCTTGGCGCACGATCACACCTAATCCTGTCTTAGATATATCAGAGCAATAAATTTTATAAGTGCGATCCTTAGTCAAAAACACAAAGTGTTGACCCGAGATGTGACGCTCGTTTTTACGGCGCATATTCACATCAGGCACTTCTTCTTTGCTGGCTTTTTTAAATTCTGCACGTGCACCCAAAGAGTACTCTTCCCATTCGAGAACTTTCTTCCACGGGCCATTTGCATTTTTACTAATCAAAGTATGCTCATTCACTTGGCGTTGATTGATCAACGAGAGGACTTCGAGATAAGTACGAGGTTTTTGTGGTTCATCTTTCAAGAACCAATGCATCGGCACTAACAATGAAATTTCATCGTTGACCATGACTTCATGTTTTGGAACTGCAGGTCTTGTGAAAGTGCCTTCATTAACGGGAGCTCGACGGATTCCCGTATTGTCTGAGCGCTTCACGGGAGCTTGTGAATACTCTAGATCAGAAAAGTCAGGGTGCTGCATGACCATCATCCACTGATTCATTTGTTGATTGAAGATCATATCGAATAACGTGATCTTGCCCGATTGGATCCATGAGATAATCTCAGGCGCCTCGAACGGTCCCGCTTTTTCTTTATTGATCGAGAGGTAATAACCCTTGCTCATAATCTCCTCTTACGTTCCTCAACATGGTACTTATCGGTACCTCGACCCTGCCGCTAAAGGAAAAATCTCGAAATGGAATGTAGCTCAACTTAGAAATGCAGCTCGTAATTTTCATCATTAAAAAAACTTTATAAAAGACTCATTGTCGTCAAAAATTTAGACAGCCAAATGACCTCATCCTAGAGTAAAAACGGTTAAAATCTTGTGTAAACTTTAACAAGTTTTTAGCAGTGGACTTTTAAGAAGCGTTCGCATTACATAGCCGACTATGCAGCTGGAACTTTTATTTCCCAATCCTAATCGTTATGTCCGCTTCCTTCTTGGAATGTATCTGAAACGCAAACGCACAGAGATGGCGTATTCAGAAGAATTCATCGCCAACCACCTTGGGTTGAAAGAGGGTTCATACAAGAAGCTTGAATCCGGCCACATGAATTTTACTAACGAGCATTTTGTCCGACTGCAAAACCTCCTCTCTTTTGAGGCTGATGACCTAATTGAAATCAGAAAGATCGTGGATGTTCAGTTCATCAACAATCTGTCTGCTGAAATGAGCGAGAACTTTCCAAGATGAGGAACTCCATGAACTTCAATACTGATGCTGAACGTTTTCGTGAATTGATTCATGAACTGGGGCTGCCTTTAAAACAGTTGCCCTCTATTTTGGGTCTTAAAAATGCAGAGTGTTTAGCTTGGTGGGCGCAAAAGTTGGATGTGAAAATCACAGATCAACACTTTGCCCGTTTTTCGCAATTGATTGCGATCAACGAAAACGAACTTTACCTTGGCACTTATGATCGTGACTTGGCAAAGCGCCGTGTATTCGGCGAATACACTTCGCTGCCTGCACGCTATGAAGACAATAAGAATTCTTTCGTCAGAACTTCAGCGCATATTATCCGTTACATCACTTTGACTCGCGGGTCATGGTTTGCGGACCAAGTGGTTTCTAGTTTGAATGTGTCACCATTGATTTATAAAGACCTCGGGACACAAATCAATCTGACTTACTTTGCTGATTTGCTTGAAACACTGGCGAACATTGGTTTTTCACAAGATGAGTTGGATACTTTGGCGAGCGTAAACTTTTTGACTTTAGGTGGAAGCGCTTTAGGTCAAAAATTTAAGCAAGCCGAAAACTATCACGACATCTACAAAACTCTGGCAGAGAACTTTCACCATTTCGATTCTAACTTTGAGTACAAATCAGAGTTTGTAGGTCGCAAATATAAATTGAAAACGACATTGCCATTGACGGATCATGAGGCTCTTAAAAAAGATCCCGAAGCGATTGAACGCCTCATGCGCTACAGACATATTTTGTTGGCGTGGTTCCCGTATTTGGGAGGCATGGCACCGCTTTTCCCTAAAGCCGAAATGAACTTTAAGTCACAAACGGTGCAAATGGTTTATGAGATTGATCTCAGTGCAGAGCCTAAGCGGCCGATGAATCTCCACGTCGTCTCGTAGATAATTCTCCTAAGATACTTTTTGCGAATTCTGGAATGCTTGGCAACTTATCGTTAGAAGTTGTCGGCATGACCTCAAACATTTCATCGATACATTGTTTGTTTTCAGCATAGACCTTAGCAAAATGTGGCAAGTTGAAATTCTCAACCAGCAACATCATGTGCGGAGCTTTGACTGAAGGGTGCTCAAACAACAAGCCCGTTTCCATCTCCCCGACTTTTTCTACCCATCGTGAAGCCCCGTAAGTTTCGTTGGTACAGCCGATGATATTGTCAAAACCATTTCTCATCGCATTCATGCACACCATGAAGTAACCAATGTCTGAAAGAGCTAAGCCCGAATTCTTTTTTGAAAAAGATGGGTCTACAAACCACGCGTTACAATCGACAAGCTCTGGATGCTTTTTTTGAAAGCGTTTAAACGTTTCCTGCAATCGCATTTCGAGTTTTGGCATCAACGCCATCAGAGGTGTTTCAACTCGATGTTGATTGGAACGATTTAGATATGTCGTTCGAATCGCAAACACCAATTTGGGATTTATAAAGTCGGTCGTGTCGTATATTAAGTAATGTGTACCGATCATGTCGTGCTTATCCATCACGACATAATTAGGATCTGTCCTTAGAAAGTTTTTCTGCTTCACGAAAAGCACGTCACTGAGAATCTTTTGGGCCACAGGATTGTCCAACTGCTCTTTCGCGTAATCCAAAATCACCAGACGGAATTGACTCATTGTACTTACCTCAATGTGTTGAATATCTACTCGAGAGGAATGACTTAGAAATAAAGTCTAGTTTATAAAACTTCTCATATTTAGTCGTTGAAGCTGTTCCCCATAATTCTATCATATTTTTATCAAGGAGCGGGTCCCATGCACGTATCAAAACCAGGTCAATCTACGGAAAATTATTTGGAAAGAACGAAGCGCAATCTTTTTTGGACTGGCGGCAATGAAGGTCAACTTAAACTCAAGAATCTCAAAGTGGGCGTTGCCGGTCTAGGTGGCATGGGTTCGAACATCGCTGAAATTTTAGTGCGTCTGGGTGTGGGACATTTGAATGTCTCAGATCCAGACGTCATTGAACTTTCAAACTTGAATCGTCAGGTGATTGCGAACCTCAACACTGTCGGTATGACGAAGCTCGATGCGTGCCTGCTTGAGCTTCGCAACATTGAACCAAACTTGGGCCTTAAGACATTTCCAGAGGGTATCAACGAAAGCAACGCTGAGGCCTTTGTAGAAGGCATGGATATCGTCATTAACGAAATCGACGTTCTGCACATCGATAAGCAAATCCATTTACTTGAAGCCGCACGAAAACGAAACATCCCTGTCTACACGACACTCGTCGTGGGTGTTGGAATTCACCTGTACAAATATGATCCACAGAGTTCATTCACACCGCACGATTTCTTAGGTGGAATTCTTAAAGATCCAAGCCTGGAGATGCTCGTAAAAACTTTAGGGCAACCCCTCCCTAGCTATCTCGAAGGACAAAACCTCGAGGACTTTAAACACGAAATCCAAAGCCGAGGAGGAATTCCCATTTTCGGCGCGAGTACTTATTTGGGACAAAGCCTATTGGTAATCCGTGCTTTAGCCGATCAAGGATATATCCGCAGTAGCTCCGAAGTGCCCCGCACTCCGAGCCTCCCAGAGTTCTTGGTCTTAGACCCATTAACTTTGGAATTGAAGACCGCGGTCATTGGACGTGATGGAACAACTAAATTCAAAACATAGTGCAATATTTTTTCATATGGGCCCCGGCTTGCATTCTCGCATCGAGGCTCAAAAATTTTCTGACCTCTTTCCCCATATTGCTTTCTTAGACCAACCACAAGGTATGGGCTTTGCCGAACTTGTTGATTGGACATGTGAAGCCGTGAAAGCCCAATATGCGCTGACGCAAAAACCCCTCGTACTTTTGGGTCATAGTTTTGGTGGACAGTTGATCGCAGCCGCCTTGCCTCGCCTTGGCTCCATGGTCAAAGAAGTGCGCTTGGTGAATTCGGCATTTGATCCCTTTGATTGTTTTGCCAATCTTCAAACTCACCTTGCACCTGAAATTGCCAAAGGCTCTGGCTTTTGGAAGGATCGCACGACCGATGAAAAATTGGGGCTTATCTACTCCATCGCCGAACATCCCAAGATGGCCGAAGCCTACTGGCATAATTCGACTCATCAACAGAGTTATCAAAAACTCAGTCAACCCCACCCTGCCCTTAATATAGGCAGCTTCGTGAAGGTCTTCACAGAGTTTCTGAATGAAAAACCTCATCTGAAGAATGCGCCGTGGGCGGGCCCTGTGACGATTTATTATTCTGTCGCGGACAATCTTATTCGTAATTCTGCAACTGTGGAAGGTTGGCTCCAGACATTCCCTGGGGCAAAATTCCTGGAAGTAAAAAACGTCGGTCATTATGGGTTGTTTGAGTCAGCTGAATTGGCAGCGCAATTTTTTGTCAGCGACCGATAATAGTTTACAATGCAGTGGGGCATCCCTATTCATTACAGGGGATCACATCTATAAATGGTGCCTTCGAGGTATCACACATGAAAAGACAGTCCGAGTTCGCATCATTCTTAAAGAAAAAGCGCTCCCTTGCTGGCTTATCTCAAAAGGAAGTTTCGGAAGAGTTAGGCTATTCAACACCACAGTTTATTTCAAACTGGGAAAGAGGCATGTCCACGCCACCTATCACGGCGATTAAGCAGCTTTCAAACCTTTATAAAATTTCACTCGACGAAATTTTCGAACTGCTTCTGAAAGAAACAGTCGAACAAGTTACTCACGATTTGAAAAAGAAATTCTACGGCAAGAAAGCTCAGTAGGCAGCTCCGCCGGGCTGGCTTACTAAAGAAATACATTGTGAACATTCTGTACCAAGACGATTATATTTTTGCTGTTGATAAACCTGCGGGTCACTTCGTTCACCCGCCTGAATTTTCTCCGTATCCAGTTCCAAAAGAAAAAATCTGTCTTTATCAATTACGCAAATTGATGAAGCAAGATGTCTACCCAGCTCATCGTTTAGATGCGCCGACAACGGGAGTTTTGCTTTGGGCACGCAGCCGTGAAGGTGCGCGTGAACTGGGTCGTTTGTTTATGGACCGTGAAGTTCAAAAAACTTATTACGCTGTCGTTCGCGGTTATTTGGACGCTGAAGGCACGATCGACATGCCACTCGAAGTGGATGAAGACGGCACGACCGCAGAATCCGTAACGACTTATAAAACGCTCGCACAAGTTGAGCTGCCCTTTGCTGTGGGCAAAAAGTATCCCACCTCCAGATATTCCCTGATGGAAGTAAGACCCGTCACGGGCCGCTGGCACCAAATCCGACGCCATTTTGATCGTATCGCCCATCCACTGTTGGGAGATATTGAACATGGAGACTCTCACCACAATAGATTCTTCAGGGACGAGCTGCATATAAAAGGACTTTGTTTAAGAGCCGCCCGTTTACAGTTTACGCATCCATGGAACGGCGAAAGTCTGGATATTCGAGCGCCGCAAGACGAAAAGTGGGCGAAAATTCAAGATCTCTTTAACTTCAAATAGGCAATTTGTGCTAGTGGAAGTGCAGTCTCTCCCTAGGCAAGCATGGCAAACTTTGCTATCCTAAGCCAGTAATAAGGAATTTGTGATGGACTCTACTTACTTTTTAATTGGCGGCGCAATAGTCATTTCAATCTTAAGCTTCGCAGCTTACGCGATCTTGGCATTGTTCTTCCCGGAATGGGTGGGCATTACTGGCAAGGTGGCTCGTGCTGCTGAGCAATCACACCTTGAAGGCACCGACGTCGACAAACACGGCTTCGAAAAAATCTCTGAGTAGTTATTTCTGAGAGCGCTCTCGGAACTTCATGGCGCTCTCTTCCATGTTCTGTTTTAAAAAGCGACTAAAGTAGTTCGCGTCCTCAAATCCCAGATCATAACCAATTTCTGAAATCGATAAGTGCGAATAGACTAACAAACGTTTTGCCTCGAGCAATAGTCGCTCTTGAATGATGTCTTTTGCAGACTGACCAACAAGGCGTTGGATTTTCGCAGACAATGATTTTGCTGAAATCTTTAAAAGCTCTGCATAAAACTCAACTGCATGTTCAGTTTTAAAATGCACTTCGACCAAATCGCGAAATTCACGATGCAGGTCTTCTTTGACTGTCGATTTCGCAGTGGGCTCTTCAAGGTCACGCGAAAGTTTGAGCAGCAATACTTCTAGGTACCCCTGCAACACCTGTTGCGACAGCTTATCTGGATGCATAAACTCGGCTTCCATTTCCACGAACAGGGATTCCGGAAGATTTTTAAGATCCCACTTCGCAACATCTGGAAATATGTCGACTGAAAAATAACTGCGCAAAGACTCATTCGTGAATTCCACGACAAAGCCTTTGCTCGATTTAGCTAACTCCCAGCCATGAACCTGACCAGGTTTAAGAATGAAAACTTGCGATGAGTGAACATTGTGGCGAGTGAAATCCACATCGTGCCAGCCCTTCCCTGTTTTCACAAAGATGAGCTGATAAAAATCGTGCTTATGCGGAAATGGAATTTTAGGAGCCAGACGATCTTGCAAGCGGTTGATGCGAACATCCCCACGCTCTGCCAAGCCGATGCCGAGTGTCCCGATCGCATGCCAGGTGCGCGAGGACTTTTTCGTCGGCATGTTACTTCGCCCCTGCTTCGATCCAACGTTTTACGAAATCAACTTCTTCTGGAGTCAATGGTGCGCGACCTGAACTTGGTTTTGGCATGAATGAATCCGTACGACCTGGAATCAAAACATTATAGATCGAGCTCTCGTCTGGAGCGCCCGCCTTTACAAGCTCGTAGTCTATAATAGAATCAAGGTTTTCAAGTTTGTACTCGTAACCATGTGATTCGCTGGTATGACAGCTGTAGCATTTTTTTGCCAAGATCTCTGACTTTAAGTTTTCAAAAGTTAACGGCAAAGTTGCGAAATCTGTTTTTGGTGTCGGCTTCGGAGCTTCAAGGTTACCGCAAGCTGAAAGTTGATTCACACGCAATGAACCAGAGCGGTTCGCTGATTGATCTTCCATCCAAGTTTCAAGGATCATTTTCTCACACGCAGTCAGTTGCGGATAAGCACTCGTTTTTGGAGGCATCTGACCTGAGTACACTGAATCAAGAATTTCTTTTTTCTGAGCAAGAACACTCTCAGCCGTACGCATTGAATGGCTGCCACCGGAATGACATTCCAAACAAGTTCGCAAAGAAGTTTGTGACACCACTTCAAAGCTAACAATACTGTCAGCAAAAGATTTTTTTGGTGAATCATTGAGTTTATAAAGACCTAAATCCGCCATCGGATAGGTACAACCAAGAACAGTTGAAAGAACTAAAAATGTGATGAGAATTCCGGCATTTTTCATAGCGGACAGTTCTATCAAAACTGCCCACGTTTAACCACCCCATTGCAATTGCTACAATTGGGGCTGATTTAAGAAGTTATCTGACACTCTCTGGAGTGAAAGTGAAGGTATAAGTCATTCTACCTTGGCTATTTTTGATCTTAGCCGCTGCTGGGAAGTCCCATTCAGAAAATCGTTGCACCATACATGCTTCGACTTCCTTATTACCTAATTGGGAATTGTCCACAGTTGCTTTCACAACCCGGCCTTCAGCATCCAGGTCCCAACCCATGACAACTTTACCTTCCATCTTGCCGTTCTTTTTAAGACCGGCTTTGTAGCAAGATTTAAGGGAAGTGAAATTACGGCTGATGGTTTTCATCACCATGTCCTTGCGATCTTTAGCGCTGACTTCACCAACGGGAGCGGATGACTCAACCGAAGCTGGAGCACGAGTGTTCTCGACAGCACTATCAAGTACTTGATCTAAATCTTTTGCATCGATGGTTTCGATTTCTGCGACTTCAGGATTTGGAACAGGCATTTCAATAAATTCGTCTGCCCAAGTCTGAATAGAAAAAACAGATAGCAAAACAAGTATAGCCGTTCGCATAGAAGCCCCCTAAAAAAATACCGATTTTTTTACGTACGAACGACGTCCAACTGTTACTAATAGAATAGCAAATGAGATATTGTGGATTCAAAATTAATTTACCCACCGTCTCAGACAGAGACGGATTAAGAATTAATTTTTGAAGAGGTTCTAACAAAGCGACGGTAGTGCACCTTTTCTGGGTTTGCGTCCACTTCTTTGATGAAATCGAGCTGACGCTGCACCATCTTTTCAAATACGTAAAGTAAGCCATCATGCTTGCGTTGTGAAACATCAAAGCCTATAGACTCCCCGACAAGCTCGATCAACTGATGAATGGCTTCGATGGTTGAAAAACAATGCTCGTTAGGCTGTTTTCTCACTCGGAATTGAGATGGCTTATCGGGAGTAAAACAAACTTTCGGCAAGGCTTGTAAGTTTAAGCTTTTACGAACCATCGTTTTTGCTTTTGCCCAAGTGCCATCGATCACAAAGATCCGTAGTTTTTTTCCAGTTGGGAATGCAGCCTTACGCTCAGAAACCGATAGTGGCGAAAGATTCACCGATTGCACGCCCGGATACAAAATCACCGAATGAAAATTGGGATCATTGATAAGCTCATTCACGCGTTCATGGTTCGAATAGTCTTCACCAACGATGAGGTGCGAATTTTCCAAGCACAAGTAAGACATGCGTCCCGTCGCAATTCGGCGACGGACTTCGATAGGATGAATTAAAATGACGAACTCCATGTGCGAATCAAAACGCTCAATGTGTTTGCAGTAACAACCAAATGCGGGTTGCAAACAACTCACGCACAAATCACGAAACTTGGGTTTTGATTGTTCGAATTGCTGGCGTTTTTCAAAGTAGTCATTCACGTTCATAACGGCATCCTAGCGCAGTTGGCGCGCAAGCTGTATAAAAAATCGACGAAAAATCAAACTCCCTTTTCCTGACCTGGACCATGCTACAATCGTCTCTAGTATGATCAGAGATTTATGGAACGCTTTCCCACGTTTATTGGAACAAAGGATCAATGCTTTGTTAGATAGTGCTGAGCCCACTCCGGCAAAGGCATTTCAACTCTACAAAACATGTCAGTTCGAAAACCTTTGGTCTGAAAGTTTTGAGAAGTTCTCTTCTCAATTGAATGGATATTTCACTATTCCAAAGATGGAACGACGTAAAGCTGATCTCGATGCAATCTTAGACAGTCCCATTCGTATGGATACGTTTGATGCTTTTCAACTCGATTTTAGAAATTCACTGATCGACAATCGCGAAATGGTGAATATTGCGAGCTGGGCGCATCATTTGATTCGCGTCAGTCAAAAGACCAACAGTCTGGTGATTTCAGAAGACGTCTTTACTAAAACTCTTCACTACATCACGCATCCACCGCTTTTTGAAAAAGCGATGGATATTACTTTCGAAGATTTCTGTGCTGCTTGGAAGAAAACCGTCTTCAAACTTTTTGGCAAACAATACGATAACGACTTAGAACATATTTTAAGTGAACTGCGTTGGTTAAATACGCAGCTTAAAATACAAGAAGCTACCGACCCGGCTTCACCTTTTTGTCCGACAATCTATCTGACTCAAACGGAAATCGATTGGACCAGCCAAGTATTGCGTGCAGTGAGTGACTATGCGGCTGTTCCAAAATTTCCATTGTCAAAAGGCCCACAAAAGCAACGCTTAATAGATCTTGAGCGTGCATGTCGACTTTATAAGATCGTCGAAACGACAAAGTTACCTGAACTTATTAAACACCGAGACAATATCAGAGCGACCATTATTGATCGTTGCGAGAGTCTCTTAAGGGAGAGAGCGCGGTAATATTTGAGCATCAAGGTCCTGGGGAAGTTGGTCTAAGTTCTCAAGAATTTAACAATTTTTTAACGCCCAAGCCTTGTGAATCCCGAAGATTTATCCGCTTTATATAAGGTATGCTACACAAATTTCGCATGCATCAGGAACAAAATAAAAATATTCTGATTATCCAATCGGACACGGCGAATATTGTTCAAGCAACTACGTTTCTGGGCAAGCGCGATTGGGTCATCCGTACGTGCACGCGTTTACAAGACGCCATTAGTGCCATTGCGGAAGCTCAACCTCAGTTCGTCATGGTCAGTATTGACCATCACAACAAAAACATTCGTTCATTCATTAAAATTCTTATGCAGTCTTTCCCGAATCGCGTGATCGTATTCGCAGAAAAGCCGCATGTTTTGACTTACCACTACTTTAACGAGATAGGCAGTCAGTACAACATCTACCCGCCTGTCAGTGGTCCCGCGATCGAAAGAACCTTACTAAGTTACTACAAAGCGCAACTCGGCCCTGGTGACACGAAAGTTCGCATCTTTAAAGGCCCGCAGTACAATAAAATTGAAAAGTGTGAGTACTACGCTTACAAGCCTCGGGACCCATTAGCACCGTTGGCTCCAGCTCTTTCAACAATTAAAGCCAAAGAAATTCTTTCGATTGTTGAAGAGTCTGCATCTGCTAAAGATGTTGATAACAACATTGCACCAAGTTCTGAGACCAGCAGTTTTAGAAAAAAACAAAATGTTCCTGTGTTCGAATCTGGTGAGGTCACTGAGAAAAAAGAAAAAACTTATGACTTTGGTGATGTCACTGCTAAAAAAGCCAAAGAGTTTTCACTAGGTGATGTCGAGGCGAAAGCCGACAACACCGACAATGGTGACGTCACGACGACGGATGAAGAACAAAAAGCTGGTAAAGTTTTCGCCACGAACGAGAGCGAAGCTACAGGCGAAGTCAAAGAAGCTGAGTCTGCAGCCGCAGCTCGCTTTGATCTCGTCACTCGTGACACGACCGAAGTTAAATTCAACCTCGTCCATCATCAAGAATCGCTTATCTCGCGTGCGGCACATGAAGCCCTCGAAAAAACGGCGATTCGCAGTATCGTAAACCATCACGAAATAGAATTGATTGAAGTTGCTTCTGACATGTCTTGTGTCGTAGTCGAATCCACAAGATTTTCAGGCTATTTGCTAGTAGCACTCGGAAAAAATAAAGAACTCGATGCTGCGTTCATGGAAAATCTCAGACAACGACTTTTCCAATTCCTGAAATCCAACGGTGAAGAGCTCAATGAAGGTGATCAGCCGATGAAGTTGACTCTGCAAAAGGTCGCATTCAAAAAATGGGCCGCGGCGGAGGCGGACTTTTTACGACAGTCCATTCACAATAAAGATGAAGTTTCGATCGCGTTCTTCCCGCATCGTGAACTCAGAGCCCACTTTGAAGATTCAGCAGACGAAAAAATGGCGAAAATTAAATTAGCGGATATCGTTGCTGACGTGCCAGTAGATTTTAATCTTTATCTCTATCTTGAAGAGAACAAGCGTTACATTCACTACACTAAAAAAGGCAACGCCTTGCTTTCATCGCAAAAAGCCCGACTTGAACGTCAGGGTATGATGCACATGCACGTTGAAAAAACGGACATTCCAGAATTCAATCGCTATCACACGCAAAACTTTCTCAATTCAAAAATTGAAAACTTCCACGCCGAACTGAATACCAAAGCTATTTAGGGTTTTGGGGAATTGTATCCGGCACGGTGTTCAAATACACCGGCGACTCATACCAACTTTTAAGAATCTCATCGTACCGACCCGATTTGCGTAACTGCGCAAGGCCTTCGTTGAACTTCTTCAACAGTTCTGGAGATTTGGGATTTTTTTTCGAAAGCACCAAATGGTATTCCGATTTTGAAATCAGATTGGGATGGTAAGTGAAAAGCGCCACGTTTTTGCCGTATTCTTTTTTAAGCATGACATAGCCTACTTCGACATCACTCGGCACCGCCTGCACCCGTTTACTCAACATCATACCGAAGCTTTGAGTGTCTGAAGTCAGGCGTAGCACTTTTATTTCGCCTTTATTTTCAGCATCAAGAAATGCCTGTCCCATTCCACCAAAGCCTCGCGTAGCAGCCATCGTGATATGTCGCAAATCAGAATAATCTTTCCAATCGAACTTCTCGCTTTTCAGATGAAAAAAAGCATAACGACCTATGTAGATAGGATCGCTGTAGAAATAATATTTTTCGCGCTCTGGCAAACGAGCATAGGCAAGCGTCCCATCTCGTTCACCTGTGCGAGACAAGTTTCCAGTTCTGGCCCATGGAAAGAATTCGATTTCTAGATCGACGCCTTTCAACGCGAAGGCTTCGCGTGCGATTTGAGCAAAAAGGCCTTTTTGTGGAAGATCCTTGGAGACGTACGGAGACCACTCACCTGAAGTGATTCGCACTTTTTCATTTGCATGAACTGTGTGCAGAGCTAGAAATGCAAAAATTCCGATCAAGAACTTGATAAACGCACCTCGAATCTGATCAATCATAACGCAAAAGACTCTGCGCGCAAATTATCCGTTCTTTGTCCTGAATGCTAGACCTAGCGCGCTACTCGAGGCTATGCTGCTGCCTATATTCAGTGAGGACAATAATCATGAAGTTTAACACTCTCAGATATCTAATTTTGCCATGGTTTTTACTCTTCTGCGCGATCATTGCGGGCATAATTGTTGTCGGTACTGTCCTGCCGGTAGAGCCGGTTTATCAACCGTACCTTTACTACCTTCTAGGTGTTGGAGTTTTCTTCTGTTTGCTTTCAAACTTCAAAACTTTGACGAAGGCTGGAATTTGGATCGCCAATAGTTTGCCACGTGATTTAAGTCGTCGCCCTTGGTGGTGGATCTTGCGTGCTGTTGTGGCGATCGTCTTTGCTTACATCATTTGGGAAGTTGGTAAAATGCCGTGGGTGCCGGTTATCTGGCAAGCTGCAGTCGTTCCAGTTGTCTTCACAATTTGCTTGTTCATCGCGATCTGGAGTTTGATGGGACCAGTGCTGTCTTTCTGTTCGCGCGTTTCTTTTAGCCGTATCACAGCTTTTATTTTGAGCTGGCCGATCTTTGCATTGGTTCCTATCACGGCCGTTTTCTTAGGTAACACGGTGTTATTGGCATATAGCGAAAGCCGTCCTGACTTTGCTTTCAACGGCGCGCCAGCAAAAACACAAGAAGTAACACCTGTCGCGGAAGCAGTTGAGAATGAAGAAACAATTCCTGCAACTAATAAAATTGCAATTGAACTTCAAGAAGCCGCACAATCGACGGGCTCTTGCCAAGAAAAACTAAAACTCATCCAAGCCTCTTTGACACCAACCGGTGATGCCGATGTTATTTACTGGGCGATTCGCGCAGTGAAATGCACGGACATGAAAGCTGTTATTGGCTTGCCAAAATTAGCTGACATTATGATGAAAAATACGAATGCCGTTGTTCGTGCGACTTCAATCAATGCGATGCTTAAGTTTGGTGCTGAAAATGTTAAACGTATCAACTATCTTTTGATCAAACGTATTAGTGAAAATGAACCAACACAAGTTATCGAAGCTGCTTCAAGTGTCATGCTTCGTTTGGGTGATGAAGAACGTGCGATGGTCAGCAAACGCCTGACGACACTTTTGGACAATCCTAAAACAAGTGCTGTGGCTTCAAAACTTTTGGTGTCGAAATTAAAACGTGAAGATCTTGTCAGCGAATTTGTTGCTAAGAATTTGACAGAGACAAGCCCCGATCGCCAACGCGCCATCAGCATGATCTGTTCTTTGCCCGAGCAAAGTCGCAAGAATGCCGAACCACACATCGACGTTGTCGTCGGCAGCATCAAGGCTGGTGACACAAAAGATCCAGCAGTCAAAGCCTTGGAGTGCTTGGGTCAACCAGGTCTTGAGATCTTAAGAAAAGAAATTGCATCACCAGCTAAGCTTTCTAAAACCGTGGCTGCCCGCGCATTTGCTGAAGGCACGTGGAAAGATCAAAAGACCGTTCTTGAAACTGCCAGCGCCTGTGTTCACGATGTCGAAAAAGAAGTTCGCAACTGGTGTGCTCAAGCTTTAGGTGAAGTGGGTGCTGAGGCCGTACCACGCATATTAGAACTTTTAACGTCAACGGATTCACAAGCTAAAGACAGTGCCGCTCATGCATTCAAATTCTTCAAAGATCCAAAAGCGAAAGAAGAGTTGTTAAAAGTGCGCGCGCAAAATTCAGGTTGGATGGCGAGCCAAAAAAATCTTGAAGTCGCTCGCTCTATCGACAAAGCCCTTGTGAACATGAATCAATAGGATTCAATTTTAGGGAACAGCAAAACATTCACTTATGTCTAAAAAGGCATCCAGCTCCTGGATGCCTTTTTAAATTTTATCCTCATATCCTCGTCGTTTAAGAGAATACTCATATAACTAGAGAGTATAATAACAAGAAATAGTCAAAGGAGGCTCAAGATGAAAACACCGCTGCAGAGACGCCTCTACGCATTGACCCTGACTGCCCTATGCTTTTTCTTTACTTGTGCTGCCACTGCCTCAAAGACAGTGTTTAAACTAACCACCGAAGAAAATCCCCCCTTCAACTTTACAGACGAAAAAACTGGAAAGTTCGTTGGAATCGGAACTGAAATGGTTAAAGAGATTTTTGAAAGAGCTCACCTCAAATACAAAATCGTTCCACTGCCTTGGTCGCGCGCCTATAATCTTGCTTTGCAAAGTGCGAACACGTGCGTGTTTATGACTGCTTTCACACCTGAGCGTGTATCTTTATTTAAATGGATTGGTCCCTTCACAAAAGTTGAATGGGTCGTGTACGGAAAAGCTGGCACAACCGTGAAAGTCAATTCTATCGACGATCTAAAAAGTTTACGTGTCGGTGGTTACCGAGACGATGCGCCTGTGATGTTCTTACAAAAACGCGAGGTCAAATTTGACCTTGTAACGAGTGACGGACTCAACCCCCGAAAATTGAAAGAAGGCCGCATTGATGTTTGGATCACAAACAGCACTCGGGGTCCATTATTGGCGAAAAAACAAGGCATCGAGGATTTCACAAAGCTCTACACCATTGGAGTGATCAATCACTACTTGGCCTGCAATAAGCAAATTGAAGAGTCCGCTTTCAATGCTTTAAACAAAGCGGTGAAAGAGATTTGGTCAGAAGGGCTGCTTGCAAAGACCGCGAATCGTTATTTGCACGCAGAGCTGTAACAATCGCCTTTCACGACGAATATCCCCGCCACAAACAGTGCACATAATAAGCGCGCGACGAATGCCAAGGTTCAATAGGGTGAATCTTTTCGTTGAGGGCTTTTGCAACAATCAAATCGTTGTGCGGAAACGCATCAGCATCTCGCAGACAGCGCATCGCTATCATCTCAACCGTCCACGGACCTATCCCCTTCAGCGCCAAAATTTCATTTTTCAAAATCGCAACGTCTTCACTTGGGGAAAGTGTAAGTTTATTTTCCAAAACATATTGTGCGAGATTGCGAATCGCCTGAGCCTTCACTCTGGTGATGCCAATTTCTTCAACGGGACTTTTCGCTAAGACTTGTGCCGTCGGAAAAGCATAAACCTTACAGTCATTTTCATCTTGCCCCAGATACTTGCCAAATTTCTCAACCAATTCACGTTGTTTCTTTTTTGCAGCTTCCGTAGAAATCAACTGGCCCAGAATAATTTCAACGGCGGTCTCGAAACCGTCAAAAGCACCCGGCACGCGAACCCCTTCTGGTTTCAGCTTTTCTGTCTGAGGCAGAAAATCAGGATTGTGATCAGCATCGAATAGATTTTTAATTTTGAGCATCACGGAACGTACCTGGGATAGCGGCACGTCGATCAGCTTTACATCCAGGCCCGACTTATCAAGATTTGCCGTCACGATAATTTCGGCAAAGCTTTTTCCATGTTGTAGATAACGTTTGTACGTCAAGCCCGTAACGACCTCAAGGCCCACCGTCTCGTGGCGCTTTAAGTAAGAATAAACAGATTTAAAATCGTAAGGACTTTTTACTGGAATAAAAAGATGAAAATCTTCTGACGTCAGCAGCGCATGTTTTTGGCGATATTGACTTGGTGAAAGTTTTGTCGTTTTTTTAAAACTTTCGTTGAATCTACGAATGGAATCAAACCCAGCAGCAAACGCGATGTCCGAAACAGAATGCGCACTTTGAGTGAGTAGTTGTTTTGCCAGCTGCAGCCTTTGTCGAATCATGATCTCTATAGGTGATGCCCCTAAGTGCTCTTTAAACAGTCGACGCAAATGGCGATCAGAAAAACCTAACCGCGCTGCCAAGTTTTCAACACTCAAGTCTTCCTCACGCGATTCTTCAATTAAACGCAAAGCCCGCGACACCGAAGGCCCCGTCCCCAAGTGCACGCCAGCGTGCGGTGCTAATTCAGGATGACAACGAAGGCACGCACGAAAACCCGCTTTCTCTGCTTCAGAGGCGCTTTTAAAAATCACGATGTTTTCAGGTTTTGGTTTTGCGGGGCAAACAGGCCGACAATAGATTCCTGTGGTTTTTACGCCAAAAAAGAAACGTCCGTCATAACGAGGGTCACGCCGTGCTATGATTTTTTTAAGGTCTGAATCTGAGAGTTCTTTCATGGCTTTGATCATATCTCGAAAGCCTATCACGACTGGCCGTTTTCGGACATCATCAAATGCCTAGGCTTTTTGCCATTTTCAGCCTATATTGGCGCTTTCAAGGAGATTCTCTAAAATGGCTTACCATGTTCACAGTGACAAACCGATGTTTGATTTAGTAATTGGCGATAAAGCATTTTCCTCTTGGTCAATGCGCGCGTGGCTTGTAGCTGTTCAATCAGGTTTGCCATTTAAAGAAATCAACATTGAACTTGATACTGCAAAAACAGCAGCTCAAATCGCGAAGTACAGCCCGAATGGCAAAGTACCCGTTCTTCGTAATGGCAAAATGATTATCTGGGATTCATTGGCGATTGCTGAGTATTTGAATGATCTTTCTCCGGAAGCCCAGTTGTGGCCTGAAGATATGGGCGCTCGCGCGCTCGCACGTAGTTATGCAGCAGAAATGCATTCAGGTTTTACAAGCTTGCGTTCGCAAATGACAATGGATCTTCATCACGATGCGGAACTCAGACATCTTTTGCCTGCAACAATTTCTGATATTAATCGTATCTTAGATATGTGGAAACAAGCTTTGCGTGTAAGCCAAGGCCCGTATTTATTCGGTGAATTCTGTATTGCCGACGCGTTTTTTGCGCCTGTTGTTTGCAGATTTAAGTCATACAAAGTGCAAATCAAAGATCCGATGATCAAACAGTACATGAAAAACATCGAAGAGCATCACGGTGTGCAATTCTGGATTGAAGAAGCGATGAAAGAAAAACGCGCGAAGCTGACTTTCAAATAATAGCACTTGCGGATATCCCATTAACAAAAAAAAAGCCCGGGGAAACCCAGGCTTTTTTTTTTGACTTAGTTTTACTTCGTAAAACTATCTAGCCAAGAAACGGCAATAACGAGCGCCAGTAGCTACTGATTGAGAAACAGAAGCTGATACTGAATCACCTGGTTGTACGCGTTTGTCGATGCGCTCTTGAACGTCGTAATCATTGCTGTCGCCATGACCTTCGAAAGTGAACACAACATATTTGAAATCAAGTGTGCTGCCTGATCTGTTAGTCAAAGAGCAAGTGTGTGTGAAACCACGGCTTTTAACTTTACCGTAGTGGCTCTCAAGAGCTGCGTTAGCTGACAAAGACGCTGCTGTAGCAAGGAATAGAACGAGTGCTTTCATTGAAACCTCCATTGTGTTGAAACCGTTTATTATGGAGTTTGTGTTTGAAGTCAAAATTCTGTTTGGTAATGTTTGGTTATGCCAAGGCGTGTGATGCTTTTTGGCACTTACTTTGATGACTGAATCATTTCAACAAGGCCTGGGAAGCGCTTGCGTAAACAGTCGCTGCGCAGCGAAGTCATTCTGCGAGTACCTTCTTCACGAGTGCGAATAACACCGGAGTCTCGCAAGATTTTCATGTGATGAGAAAATGTTGCCTTTGTCACTTGGTATTCAAATACACCGCAAGCTAGCTCTTCGTTGGGTACTTTCAACAACTGCTTCACTATCGAAAGTCGCACGGGATCTCCCAAGGCTTTTAAGACTTGCTCGAGAGAGATAGAATTTATCTTAGGATGTGAGAGAGCTTCCATTGTTAGATAAATATCTAACATTAATCTTGCGCTCTCGCAACCTAAGGTTTAATGTCTTGAATGTTCGATATCTATCTAACTAATAAAGTGTCCTAAGCGTCCTCAGTATTAAGGTTCTAAGGTTTTTTTATGCAAAGCTCCTCTGTCTCCCCAGCGAATTCAAAAGGTTTAATATTACTATTGGGTGTTGCCGTCGGTGTCATCGTCGCCAACCTCTATTACGCTCAACCCCTGGTCGGGCTGATCGCGAATTCATTGGGACTTGATCCGGCAGGAGCTGGCCTCATTGTGACATTGACACAAATAGGCTATGGACTCGGCGTTCTCTTTCTTGTGCCGCTGGGTGACCTATTAGAAAACCGTAAATTGATTTTGACTATCTTAGCTGTCGCAATCGTTTCTGTTTTGGGCTTGGCACTTTCGACTTCACTAGTTCCTTACTTCGCAGCTGCACTCCTGACTGGGATTGGTGCTTCTGCAGTTCAAATTATTATTCCCTACGTTGCACACATTACCCCGGAAGCGATTCGTGGTCGTGTCGTTGGTAGCTTGATGAGTGGTTTGATGTTGGGGATCATGTTCTCTCGCCCTATCTCAAGTCTTTTGACGGACTTACTTTCATGGCATGCCGTCTTTTATCTTTCAGCATCGCTGATGATAGTTCTGGCTTTCACTCTGTATCGTTTTTTACCAAAACGCCAACCTCTTAATTCAGGCATTTCCTATTCAAAATTATTAGCATCGATGGGTCACTTATTCGTGCGCACACCGGTACTGCGCCGTCGCGCGATCTATCAAGCTTTTATGTTTGGTGCGTTTTCAGTTTTCTGGACAACAACTCCTCTGTTACTTGCAGGTCCTGACTTTCAACTTTCGCAAACTTCGATTGCTTTGTTTGCATTAGCTGGCGTTGCGGGCGCGATCTCAGCACCTCTCGCAGGCAGATTTGCCGATAAAGGTCTGATTCGTTCAGGCACCGCGATTTCTATGGCAGTCGCTGCGATTTCGTTTTTGATGACTCATCTTTTTCCGATGGGCTCGATGCTTTCACTCTCGTTGCTTGTGATTTCTGCGATCTTACTTGATGCAGGCATCACGGCGAATCTGGTTTTAGGACAAAGAGCCATTTTCTCGTTACGTGCAAAATACCGCTCTCGCTTAAATGGACTTTACATCGCAACTATTTTTGTCGGTGGTGCTGTGGGCTCAACGGCTGGCGCGTGGGCTTACGCACATGGTGGATGGGCGATGACTTCTTTGGTGGGTTTTTCAATGCCCGCTTTGGCGCTGATTTATTTTGCTACCGAATGGCTGACAGGCTTTCAAAAACGCCGTCGTAAAATAGCGCCCGCTGTTGCTGGCGCTTCACACTAAATATTCTGATTTAAGTCCCGTGAAAATGGTTCGATAATTTCGGAAACGCAAAATCCAAAAACGCACGCACAGTTGGGTTTTGCACTTTCTGATTCGGCCACATCATATAGGCGGGACTTAAAAATCCTTCGTAGTTATCTAAAACGCGAATCAAATTCCCTCGCTCAATCTCTGCAGCACAAACAAATGCAGGAATAAACGCAACCCCCACATGCTTCAATGCCATATCCAACAATGCAGGTGTATTATTGGATTTAAACACAGGCTCAACCGCTAAAATTTCACTCTCACCTTTTTTATTTTCTAATTTCAGTTTTGCCTTCACCGTTTTTAACTCGGGGCCGAATAAAATAAGTGGATGAGTCAAAAGATCACTGATCTGCTCGATTTTTTGTGCCTGTCTCAAATACTGAGGGCTAGCGACCAGCACGAACGGCAATGTTCCCAACAGCTTTGCTTTCAAATTGGCATCTTTTAACTTCCCGATACGAATCGCGATGTCGACACCGTCTTTAACAATATCAACAACATCAATTGTGAGATGTAGATGAATGCGCACCCCCGGATGCAATTGACGAAAAGCTCTTAGAATCGGATTCAACAAGGGAGCCATGTCATCGACGGCGGTGATTTTTAAAACTCCCTGCATTCCTTGTGAAGCGTCGTTCACTGTTCTGATTGCATTTTCTAATTCATGAATTTGCGATTGCGCGCGCTCAAAAAGAGTTCTCCCAGATTGAGTCAGACTGAGTTGTCTCGTTGTGCGATAAAACAAAGTGACGCCCAGATCTTTTTCTAGTGCAGTCACGGCACGACTGACTCGCGAAGTAGGCTGACCCAAAAGCTTTCCAGCTTTCGTCAAACTACCTAGTTCAGCCACTCGTACAAACACACCCAATTGGTCCAACATGATTACCACCATTTTTGCAAAAATCATTTACAATTATGCATACTACCGCAAAAGAGTCCCCCGCGGTAGTCTAGAGGTATATCCACACAGCAGTGTGCAAAGGAGATCTTTATGAAAATAGCAATCGTAGGTGCAACAGGTTTCGTGGGAACTTATCTCTTGGCAGAAGCCGTAGAGCGTGGCCATCAAATCACAGCCATCACTCGTAACCCAGAAAAAGTTCCCGTAAACAAAAACGTCAAAGCGGTCAAAGCCGACGTCACCAATGAAAATGACCTTGCTGCGGCCATTGAAGGTCACGATGCGGTCATTACATCAGTGCACTTCACGCAAATAAAAGAAAAAACGATCGTCGGCGCTGTTCGAAAAGCAAAAGTCCCAAGGCTCTTAGTCGTTGGAGGAGCAGGAAGCCTCGAAATCGCTCCAGGCAAACTGCTTTTTGATATTCCTGAGTTCCCGGAGGCCTATAAATCAGAGGCCAAGGCTGGTGGGGCGTTCCTCGATGAGCTTAAAAAAGAACAAGATCTCAATTGGACCTTCCTAAGCCCGTCGGCTGAGTTCATCCCCGCCCCGAAAACCGGTAAATTCCGCCTGGGTAAGGATCAGCTTTTAAGCGATTCGACTGGTAAAAGTAGCATCAGAAACGGCGATTATGCCGTCGCGATGCTAGATGAAGTAGAAAAGCCACAACATGCTCGTCAAAGATTCACCGTCGGTTACTAAAGCCGTCACTTCCCATTGAACAAATTTCTGACCAGGAGGGGCTTGATTGATAAATCGGGCCCTTTTCGCTATGACTGTTCCCTGGAGCGGCCTTATGGATATCCAAACATTTTTACACCATCAATACTCCCTCAGAAAGACCTATCATCCAGGCTTTTCCGTAAGAGCCTTTGCGCGTCTGTTAGAAACCGATCCAAGTTCCCTCGTTAAAATCATGAAGGGTACACGCCAACCAAAGCCAGAAACTTTGAGTCGTTGGTTAAAGACCCTCCACGTAGAGGAAGAGGCTCGCCCCTCTCGCAACAAAAAATTTCCGCACTTTAAAGAAATCGACAATCAAGCTTTTGAAGCGCATTACAGCACTTGGGCTCATCCACTTTTGATGGAGTCGCTCCGCTTAAAAGATTTTGGCTCAAGAAAAAAGACCGTCTGCAAACGACTTGGCATGAGTGAAGAACAGTTCGATCAAATTCTAAATGCCATGTTGGACGTGGGTTTCGTAAGAAAAGATCCGCGCGATGGCCGATACATTGCTAAAAGCATTACGACTGCGAACATCACGCACACGACGGAAACTCGTAAAGCCATTCAGAAAAAATATCTGAGCCTCGCTATCGAAGCGATTGATAAATATTCTCTCGAAGAACGTGACAACGTCACGCTCGCGGTTGCATTGGGTGATGATGATCTTGAAAAAGTAAAAATCATTCTCAGCAAAGCGCGCCAACAAATCGGCAAACTCTCGAGCCGACATAAACAAAAACTCACACGCGTCTACAACGTGGCGACAGCGGTTTATCCTGTCATCGATAAGGATTAAGCAGCGATGAGATTTATTCTAGCACTCTTCATTTTTTCTTTAAGCACGACGAACGTTTTCGCGATCGGTGGTGGGGGCGGCGAAGGCGGCGGTCAAGAAACCAACGGTGGCGATGGCTTCGTTGCCGAATACCTTCACGTTTTTGATAACTTGATGAAGGAACTACCGAATAAAATCATTCTTCCGAACGGCAAAATTATTTTTAAACAAAGACTTATCAATGGTCGTTTGGAAAGTCGCTATGCTTCTGTTGAATATCTCATTCTTGAGAGCATAGAAAAGGGAGCTTCTAATCAACCTTATCTCACTCCCCCTACGATCACAATTTCTCGTACATTCTGGAAGGCCCTCACTCTTGAAGGCAAACGCCTGCTGACCCTGCATGAACAGTTGTTTATCGCCGGATACGATGACACGGACTACTCTTACTCTTCTGCAGCCTATGACCGTATCGTCAACGGACAGACTTACGATAAGATAGTCTTAAATAGCAGCCTTGCTACTTGTGACGAACAGTTCTTTGACCGCCTGTCTAAGGCAGATTTCGATGAATCATTTCCCTCATTAGACCAACAGAACGCGGCCTTTTATGCAGCGACGATCGTGGGTTGTCTTGACTTCATTAAGCTGTGGGCACAGTGGGGTAAAAACGTAAATCAATGCATTCTGTACACGCCACTATCCGCTGTTGTGCAAAGCAATCGGATTAAAGACTTCCCTACTCGATTTGAAATTTTAAAAACGCTCGTCCAAGCCGGCGCATTGCCAAATCTGGAATGCTCTTTACGACAATCCGCTTGCAAGATGGCAAAAGTAAAATTCGAGTATCCTGAAAATCAGATTCTCTTCAAACTCATGAAGTGCAAGTAAGGTAAACAAGCCAGCTACATGCGTTTATTCTGTTTTGACTGAGTGCCGCTCGCACTTGAGCTTTGCTCTCGACTCTCAGACATATCCTCAGAGCGGGCGTCTGCAGAGTGATCGCGTTGTTTACTTCGGCTCGCTTGTTGTTGGGCTTTAAGAGCACCATCCCAGCGTTTACTCGTTTGATGAAAGCCTCTGTTTTTATGATGACCAGACATAGTGACCTCCTCATTTGCTTTCCATTATAACAGGTATTGCAAATGCGGAGCGGGACCAGTGCGACAAAGCATTACTTTCCGGAAGGTTGATCCAAGAAGTTCTCAAGGGCTAAGCCAATACCAATGCGTTCGTCCTGGCGATCATAACCGATCAGTGAGTGACCGTACCCTGAACGCAGACTGACGATCCAGCGAAGATGTTCTCTCCATGGATAAGTGTATTGCAATTCTAAGCTTGGAATTTTTGCGAGCGGAACTTTTACGCGAATGCTGTTGGGACCGAAAGACTGAGCAAGTTCTACTTCACCAATTCCCATGTAATCATAGATATCAGAATTGTCGTCATAAGGACCACCATCATCGACACGTGCCCACATTGTGATAATCGCTGCCGTGCTTGAACTCATTAAATAGGCGCGTGCAAACAATCGATCCCATCCGCGCGACAATCCTTGCACTTGCCCATTTGACTGATGCATATAGCCCGCATCGAATGCAACCAAGTCCATGCCGGCAACTTGGCTATTGCGGTTGAGCTTTCTAAAGAAAAGCTCTGGCATATAGTTGGTTTCTCGGAACGGTTTTGACCAAGGTTCATTGTAAATCTGCCACCAGGCGTGATGGGTATAAGCGAACAATAAGTCCCAATCGCTCTCTGCAATTTTACGATAAATCGGCAGCATGAAACTGATTTGAAATTCAGCTTCTTCCTTTTTATAGAAATCATTATTGTTGCCAGGATCGACGTCACTTTTATATTTGTTATAGAGATCTTCGTGAGGTGTAGCCGTGTACGAGAACGGCAAAAGATAAGAACCCTTGTGTGGGAAGAGAGACCAACGCGTCGACAGCAATTGATCATAACCTGCGACATCGAATGCGCGCGATTTTGCTTGCACTCCAGCATCGCTGGTCGACTGAGCGTGAGCTCCAGATACGAGTGATAATGTTGTCAAAGCAAGGGCGGCCTTCACCCAGAATTTCTGCATACTGGCAGTTTAATGGACGCGAGATTTGAGATAAAGGGCATTCAAAAACTCGTTTATGTTCTAGCCCCGACTAAGGTGTGACTCCGTAGCGATTGACGATGCGCTCGAATTCCTTCGATTGGCGGAATTGCTTTAGATAGCCATTGATCTCATGAGTAGTTGGTTTCAGCCCTTTACGAACAATCACCGTATGGAGATAAGGCTGATCAATACGTTTAGAAATTAAAATGCGACGACGAGCTGGATGAGTCAGCAAATACCAATTCAGAAATGCATCTGAAACGATGGCGATATCCCCTCGACCATCCAGAATCATCTCAATGCTGCCATTGTTACTTGATGTCAGTTGCATGCGATATTTTTTGCGCAAGAATTCGGGATCAGAATTAAAATTCGCAAAGCCGTAGTGGTAGCCAAGCATTCCCACCATCGTTTTATTTGTAAAGTCCGAAAAATAATCTTCGTTGCGACCAGGCTTTTCAAGCGCGATGTAAACTTCCTTACCACGCATAAAAACATCAGAGACATCTACTTGAGTTTTATCCCAGCCCCACTCGACGTTATCGAAGAAGCTCACATCAAAAACTTTATTTTTGAAATCGGTATGTCGGCGCATAGCAGACGCAGGTATCGCGACAAATTTATATTTGCCCTGGATAGAATTCAAATACGCAAGGACTTCAACAATGATCCCCGTTACGCGGCCATCTTTATCAATTTTAATGTAGGGAGGAAATTCCGTGGCACCGACTTTGACTTGCACAGCTGCTGCAAAAGACACGGAGCCACATAGGCATGTGAAAATTAAAAGCAAAGAGAAAAAGTTCCGGAATATCTTCAATTCAGTCCTCAATCAAATACAGCTCAGCAGCCGTGATTCTTTCATGAACTCTGTTGAACACCAAATATATTTTGACCCCGGTTAATTATTTCAACTGTTGGTATTTTTCATTCGAGAATGTCCCCGAACCTTTGCTCGAGTTTTCATAAAGATCCCCGCAAAATCGCTCTCAGAAGCTATTCGTACGATTTGATCGCTTGAATCTGTTTCAGAGGTATCTCACATCCGTCGGACATGATCATGTAGTCGACGCGATTTCTCGTGATGAAATCAGTAATCAAACCAGTACTGGTTTTTATTTCTGATTTCTCAGCGCCGTAGCTGACAACAACGGGATGTTTTTTAACCGAAAGACTTTCCAACTCATCCGTGTAATCACAGCTGATTTCCTGACCTGGTCCCGGCAAATGAACGTGTGCTTTTTCGTTTGATTTCCATTTCATGACGGCCCCTTTTTAAGAATAATTAAACCACTAACTGGACCAAATACGTAGCTAGCATACCCCTCATGCTAGCAAACAAATTTAGACATATAAACTATCATTGCCGTCATGACCAAGTCAGGGAAACCTTAATACTGATCAAAAACCTTCAAAAGGAACTCAGCATGGACAGCATTTGGGATGAACTCGGCAGTAAAATGAAAACAGCTTTCGAAGAGCTAGAGAAAAAACGCAAATCAGATTTCGCAATGATCAAAAATATACCCGGCGTATTATCATATCTTAAAGACATGAACGCTGAAGAACTCATGCTTCTTTTGGATCAAGCCAGAAAAATTAAAAAAAGAAAGAATCCCAAATTCCCAGCAATCAATGGCGACTTTTATGACACCGCAGCTCTCCTGAGTCCTGAAGAGAAAGCCATCCTTGATAGCGTCACGACTTTTATGAAAAAAGAAATTTCCCCCATCACCAATGAATATTGGATGAAGGGTGAATTTCCGTTTCAAATTATCGAAAAAATGAAGGCGCTGAATATCTGTGGTCTTACCCTAGAAAAAAAATATGGCGGACAGGCTCGTAGCTTTGTACTTGAAGGAATGATAGGCCAAGAGATGGCTCGTATTGATGTCTCGACTTGCACGTTCTTTGGTGTTCATAGCGGATTAGCGATGAACTCAATTGCCCTTTGTGGCTCTGAAGAACAAAAACTCGAATTTCTACCAAAGATGGTCAGCCTTGAAAAAATCGGAGCTTTTGGTTTGACGGAGCCCGAAGTGGGATCTGCTGCCTCCATGGGACTCAAAACCACTTGCAAACGTGTTGGCGATTCTTGGATCATCAATGGTCAAAAAAAATGGATCGGCAATGCCACTTTTGCTGACTACATTATAATTTGGGCCAAAGATGAAGAGGATTTCCAAGTAAAAGGTTTTATTGTCGATCGCAATACCGCAGGCCTTACGACTGAAAAGATCGAAGATAAGATGGCACTTCGAATTGTGCAAAATGCCTTGATTACTCTCAAAGACTGTAAAGTCCCAGAGGCGCGCCGCCTGCAAAATGCAAATTCATTTAAGGACACCGCTGCGGTATTAAAGAAAACTCGTGCCGGCGTTGCATGGCAGGCTGTTGGTTGTGCCCGTGGCGCATATGAGCACACCCTCGATTACACAATGAAGCGCCAGCAATTTGGCCGCCCTATCGCTGGTTTTCAAATGACTCAAGACATGTTAGCGCAAATGCTTTCACAAATCACCGCGATGCAAACAATGGTTTTACGGCTGAGTCAGTTGCAAGATCAGAACGTAATGAGTGACGAGCAAGCTTCTTTAGCAAAAGTATTCTGCACAGTCAGCTGTCGCCAGGTCACCAGCATGTCGCGAGAGCTGATGGGCGCCAATGGCATCCTCATTTCAAATAACGTCGCTCGTTTTCTTGGAGATTCTGAAGCCCTCTATTCTTACGAAGGCACAAAACAGATTAACTCGCTGATCGTCGGCCGTTCTATTACAGGAATGAGCGCCTTTACTTAAAGCGCTCTCTTGTATCCAAAACGTGCTGTTAATAATCACCCTATTTCGTCTATAATCTCGACAGGACTCGACCTACAGAGTCCCTCGAAAATAGCCGATAATAATATGTATGCGATTTCTAAAACCGCTCGCTGTCATTCTTATCTTTCTTCAATTCAGTCTGACTGGTTGTGCCCACAATCTAGTGGCAGGTGGCTCACAAAAAGGCAAAGCCTCTTGGTACGGCGATGAACATCAAGCGATGCGAACAGCCAGTGGTGAAAAATTCGATATGAATGAGCTCACGGCTGCGCACCGAACACTGCCGTTTAATTCCATTGTTGAAGTAAAAAGTTTGAGCACAGGGAAATCTGTACGAGTTCGCATCAATGATCGTGGTCCATTTTCAAAAGGCCGAATCATCGATGTTTCTAAAGCGGCCGCTTCTCAATTGGGTTTTCTCAGCAAAGGCACTGATCGAGTTGAGATCACAGTTATTACTCTAGGCGCTGCAAAAAACTAAATTTTAATTTCTTGATAAAGACGGCGCACTTCTTCTTGACCATATTTTCTTTCTAATCTTCTAACGACAAAATGCCCACGTGCCATATCCTGAAAGTGATCCATGAAAAGGACATTGATACTGGCCCCGCCAGCAGCGCCAATTAATGGAACTATTTGCGCTGCAACTTTTTCAGAAACAACCATTTCAAATCGAGAAGCAATGTTGACGATGAGTTTTGAAATCAGTGGTGCGCCCTCTTTGGCAAGACTATGATCTGCCATGACGGTTGCTGCTTGCGAAACAGCTTTTGCTAACGCGGCTCGCGTTGCGAAGTATCCAGCATCGACGGCATCGTCACTTTTTGTATTCCCACCAAAGGCGAACACTTCAAGACATGCCAGCTTCGTTTCGGATAAAGATAGATCTTCACCTTCGCTACGAGCGATATCCAGTATTGAACGCATCATGATGGTAGTAGATAAAGGCAGTTCTACGAAAAGTGCAGTGACACCAAAGAAACCACTGACCCCGCCTGTTCCTGCAACGAGGGCCTTGTGATAAAGATTTTGGGAAGGCTTTTGTTCGTTACTATTGGGTTCGTTGAAAGTTTTCAGTGCGACATTGAGTGCCACTTGAATAGATTTTTGCGTGGCCCCTTCAATAGCGCTTCGGGCTTTTTGCGGCAGCATCGCAATGCCTTTTTCAATCGGCATACCCAAGAGATTCGCGATTTTTGCACCTAAACGAGGTTTTTCTAAGAGGAACTTAGCACCGCGCAGGTATTGAAGATCTATGTCAGTCATCACGGCCTCCTATATAATGTACACTCAAAACGTTAACAGTTTTTTGCCTGCAAATCTAGAAATCCTGATAAGCGCTTGTCGAGACCTCCCCTAGAAGGCGAAGCGTGACCGAAGTTGGTTGGAAATGCGCAGTGAATATGCTTAAATAGCAATTCGGAGGAAACACATGGCAAAGTACGTAGATGGATTTGTAATCCCTCTTAAGAAAAAGAACCTTAAGGCTTATCAAAAAATGGCGCAGATCGGTTGCAACGTTTGGATGAAATACGGTGCACTTGATTATTACGAGTGCGTTGGTGCGAACATTTCTCAAGCTTGGGGCACAAACTTTCAGAAAACTTACAAACTGAAATCAGACGAAACTTTGATTTTTGCGTTTGTAACTTACAAATCAAAAAAACACAGAGACGCAGTGAACAGCAAAGTTCACAAAGACGCGCAAATGAATGCTGAAAACTATGATGCTGACGTTTTCGATATGAAACGCTTCAGTGCTGGTGAGTTTGAAGTGATCGTGAAAGCGACACCTAAACAAAAAGCAGGTCCAAAAAAGACTGCTAAAAAAGCAAAACGCTAAATATCGTTTCGCGGTTTTCCACAAAGAGGGCGCAATTCTTCGCGCTCTCTTTGACTCAAGATATGCGCGCTTTTAACAGGCTCCCCTTTTGAGTCAAAAAATGGCGTCGGCTTTCCGGCTCCAGTCAATTTTGAAACTAACATAAATTTCACTACTCGCAACATGAAGCCCAAAGAAACCTTTTTTTGCGCCAATGGTGGCAGAGCACCCAAGGCAAATCGTGCTTGCATGCGTTCACGGATCGGTCCAAAAACTTTATCGACTTGCTCAGCGGAATGCATTTTTAAAAAGATTCTTGAGGGCACTCCGATATAAGCCATCGACGGACTCATGGCATTGCCCATGGGCGTTTTACAACAATTCGCATACCAACGATACATGCCAGTATTAGAAAGACGAACACACTCCATACGCTCAAAGCCTGAAGTAAAAACATAATGCGACGGCATCATCGGAATAATGTCAGTCCCGCCATTCGTATCCAGAGTGTCACCACGCTTTAGATAGTGGGCAAATGCCTGACAGTCATCGCACAAACAAACCGCGCGATAGCCATGAAGATGTTTTGTATCAACGTCACCACGAACAGCACCACAATCACATTCAACTGACAGTTTCATTGGAACTCCGATAAACAAATTGGCGATCACACCATCGTAGGTCGTAATAAATAACCTGGCAAGCTACTGATCATTGGCATGGGACCTGTTCGTCAAAAGTGAAACTTTTTAAGATTAAACCTAAAGAGGTGCAGCTTTATGAAAGTTTACTTTAAAACAACTCTTCTTATCGTCGTGGTGTTTTTCATGATGACTAGCGATGCCGCCAATGAGTCTGCCAAGCCCGCATGGCCAACGGAATTAACTCTTGCTGGTGGCGGTAAAATCACCCTTTACCAACCGCAAGTTGAATCGCTCAAAGACGACATTTCAAAAGCTCGTGCTGCGTTTAAACTGACCGCAGACAAAAAAGACACTTACGGCAGTCTGTTGATCACTGCCAAGACTCAAATCGATAAAGAACAAGGTCTGGTGCAATTCGAAGACATCAAAGTCAGCGATGTCCAATCCCCTACAGCCACCATTGACAAGAAATCATTCGCTACAGAAGTCGCACAAGAACTGAACAAAAAGATTCAACCCATCGCTTACAAAAACCTCTTAGATAATCTGCACGCAAATGATCAGGAAGCAAAAGCCGTTACGTTGCAAAACACGCCTCCGCATTTTGTGTTTAAAAATAAGCCGAGCTTATTGATTATGATCTCTGGTGATCCAAAGTGGGTCGCGACATCAGAAACAAAAACTGTCGAGCGAATCATCAACACCTCTGCATTGATCTTGCATGAAAAAGACAAAGCCTATTATCTGTGGGCGCTGAATAAATGGTTTACCTCCAAAGAGTTGATGGGCCCTTACCTGGCGGGCAAAGAAAGTCCCTCTTCTAAATTTGTGATGATTAAAGACGATCTGGTTAAAAAGAAAAAGGTCGATCCTATCGAAGGGAAAACACAAAAAGGCGAAAGCATTTATCCACCAGGTCTCAATCCAGAAATCATCATTGCAACCCAACCGACAGAGCTTTTACAAAGTGATGGCACTCCGAAATATGAAGCCGTCGCCAACACTTCGCTGTTATATATGTCGAACTCTGCAAACTCCATATTTATCGATTCGAAAAATCAGAATTACTATGTGTTGACGGCGGGCCGGTGGTTTTCAGCAAAAAGTCTGGATGGGCCTTGGAGTTTTATCAGTGGCAAACAGTTACCGAAAGACTTTGCCAAAATCCCAGTCACCAGTCCGGTCGCTGAAGTTCTGGTCTCAATTCCGGGAACTCCTCAGGCTAAAGAAGCCGTCATTGCCAGTCAGATTCCGCAGACAGCAAAAGTGGATCGCAGTTTGAAACCTGAAAAGATTGAATGCGATAATAATAAATTTCAGTGGGCTAAAATCTCGGGCACGGATCTCGAGTATGCCGAGAGTTGCAACACGCCATTGCTTAAAATTTCTAATGACCAATATTACGTCATTCAAAATGGTGTGTGGTTCAATAGCGGTAAACCAGAAGGTCCTTGGCAAGTTGCCATTGCTGTTCCTGATCAGATTTATAAAATCCCTTCTTCTTCCCCCCTTTACTACATCACCTACGTCAAAGTTTACGGTTCGACAGACAAAACTGTGACCGTCGGGTATACGCCCGGCTATCACGGCACATTTACATCTGCGGATGGCACAATCGTTTACGGCACTGGTTACAACTACACGTCTTATTCTTCTTCACAAAATTGGTATCCGGCGCCTTCAACATATGGATTTGGTGTCGGTTACGGTTGGGGATATGAAGAAGGCTTTTTCATGGGCTTCACAATGGGAGCATTCATGTATCCGTGGGGTTGGGGCACATGCTGCTGGGGACCAACCTTCGTTAATGTTAATGTCACCAATACCTACACTAAGTGGGGAGAGAAAACTGTTGTCTCTGGAGCTGGCGGGCATGGTGTTACAGTCGACACTATCGGCAAACAAAAGTTCGTGAAAGGCAACGACAGCTCGAACATCTACACTCGTCATGACGGTGAAGTTTATCGACGCACACCTAATGGTCAGTGGCAAAAATATAACGGCCCGAACACCTGGGCTGATGTAAACGACAAGATTGGCAAAAAAGATCTCGATCAAATTCATCAACAACGTGCCTCTGCAAACGAATTTCACCCTGATCGCACACAGTTTCAAAATCACCAAAATTTTGAACGCGCAGGAGGACAGCCTGCCCTTCGTGGTGGTGGCGGTGGATTTCATGGTGGAGGTTTTCACGGTGGTGGTGGTTTCAGAAGATAATTATTTAAAATAATGAACGGAGTTCTTATGAAAAAGATGCTAGTGATTTTATTTTTGTTCAGTTCACATTCTGCATTGGCAGCGCTTGACTACGGAATTGAAGCAGGTGCACGCCAACAATCTGGTGATGTTGCCGGAGCCAATTTTTCAGCGAATTCTCGTTGGGGGATGCAGGCTGGTGCCTTCGCACACTTTCCAATGGAAGGGGGACTTGCGCATTTCAGAACAGGGATTCTCTACACTCAACGACCACTCGAGTCCGAAAGTGATATCACAGGGCACAAAATCCAATACAACTTGGACTATCTCGACTTCCCGCTTGCGATTTTATTTAAACCGCAAGAAAAGTTTGGCATCTATATGGGTTTTATCGCGTCAGTGAATATTGCTAAGTCTTGTACCGGCGATTCTGCTTGTAAAGTCAGTGACATTGATACGCCCAACTTCCCAATGATTTTCGGCGCAATGATGAAATTCAATCCCAAGTTAGGAATGAATGTTTATTTCGATGGGGCTAATGGTTCGGTTGCTAAGGGACTTGGCAATTACAAATCGTTTGGTATCAACCTGACCTTCTCAATGGATTAAACATGATACAACTCATTCGCATTATTCTGATCACAGTTTTATTTTTGATGGGAACTCGCCCCGTGTTCGCCGCCATGAGTGATTTCACAGATCCTAGTGACGGATATCTCGACATGACGAACTGGTTACTGGAACACAAAGGCTTTTTGCCAGTACCAATCATTATCACTGAACCTGCTATTGGTTATGGTGCAGGCGCTGCCCTTGTATTCATGCAGCAACACGATCAGACAATGCGATTACCTCCGACTATCACCGCGATTGCCGCAATGGGAACAGTCAATGGCAGCATGGCTGGAGGTGTTTTTCATCGCCGTAGCATAGACCAAGATCAGTGGCGCTATCTCGGTGGCTTGGGTGCTGCTTCAATGAATTTAGATTTTTATGGCCTCGGAGGATTTGCAACGACGTCTTCTGACTTTTCCTTAGGCTACAACTTAAAAGGCCTCGGCACCATTCAAGATATTCGTAAGCGCCTTGGTGATACAAAATGGTATGTGGGATTAAGATACGTCTACATGCACACTACCGTCAGCTTTGACAGTGACTATCCAAGTTTTTTTGACGGTAAAGAAGTGGAATCCAATAATGGGGGCCTTGCCATCGTCACCAATTTTGATTATCGCGACAATACTTTGTCACCTGAAGATGGCTATCAAGCAGAGTTTCGATATTTCTTTTATGATAAAGTTTTTGGTAGCGACCGCAAATATCAACTCGCCGTTTTAGATATGACTGCTTATTGGAAGTTTACTGAAGAATGGGGTTCAGCCGCACGGATCATGATCAAAGATATTTCTGGAGATCCTCCATTTTACTCTGTGCCGTATGTCGACCTACGAGGTGTTGCGAAAATGCGTTATCAAGGCGATACCGCCATATCAACTGAAGCCGAACTACGTTGGCGTCCTCAAGTGCGTTGGGAATACTCACTTTTTGCGGGAGCAGGAAAAGCAAAAACCAACGATGGTGCATTTGAAAACGATGACACCGCAGTATCAGGTGGTGCAGGTTTTCGATATCTCATCGCGAAACCCTTAGGAATGCGAATGGGTGTCGATTTTGCGTGGGGTCCACCTGATAGTGAATTCGTGTTTTATATTCAGGCTGGTACTGCTTGGAACTAATCTTAACCAAATCCTGATTGCCTGATTTGTGAAATCGTGCGAAGAATTCTTTTCCCACAGAAAGACACGACCTTGAAAAATAATAGACTCTCTTTGATTTTGATTCTGGGCTCTTTGACAGCCTTGGGTCCCTTCTCTATCGACATGTATTTGCCTGCATTTTCTAAGATGGCAATCGCACTCGATACGACGGTTGCAAATATCTCTCTTTCACTTTCGAGCTACTTCGTCGGTATTTCTGTAGGTCAATTATTCTATGGTCCGTTGTTAGATCGTTTCGGCAGAAAAAAACCTTTGTACGTGGGTCTTAGTATTTATCTGTTGAGCACTTTGGGTTGCATGCTTGCTCACAACATTGAAACTCTGATCGTACTGCGTTTTTTCCAAGCCATTGGCGGTTGTGCTGCCGGAGTGACAGCGATGTCGATGGTACGCGATCTTTTTACTGCGCGTGAAAGTGCAAAGATTTATTCGATGTTGATGTTGGTCCTTGCGATCTCTCCACTGGCAGCACCGACATTTGGTGGTTTTCTTGCTGCGAGTTTAGGCTGGCAATGGGTGTTTGCCGCATTGGCTGTGATTGGTGCTTCGATTTTAACAGTCGCTTGGCGCTACCTGCCTGAAACACATCGGCCCGATGTGACTCAGTCCTTGCGACCTCTGCCGATCCTGCGAGACTATTACACTATCTTGCGTCATCCTCAATTTTACACGTACGTTCTTGCTGGCGCAGTGGCATTTTCGGGATTGTTCGTTTACGTCGCGGGCTCTCCGATTATTTTTATGGAAATTTTTAAAGTCAGTGAGCAAGTTTACGGTTCGATCTTTGCCTTTCTTGCCGTTGGCATGATCGGCGCAAGCCAAGTGAACGTGTTCTTGCTTCGTCGCTTTGGTAACGAACAAATACTGCGTGGTGCTTTGATTGGCCTTAATTGCGCCGGAGTTTTATTTTTTGTCGGCGCGTATCTTGATTGGTACGGCATGTATGGGACCATTGCGATTTTATTCTGCTTCTTAGCTTGTATTGGTCTTTCAAATCCGAATGGTGCAGCGATGGCGCTCGCTCCATTTGCGAAAGATGCTGGTAAAGCAGCAGCTCTCATGGGCTCTTTCCAAATGGGCATGGGGGCTTTAGCTTCGATTGTCGTGGGAATTTCAAATGCTCAGCAGATCTTCCCAATTGCTGCAATCTTTGCCGGCTCTGCAATCATCGCGTTGAGTATTTTTACTTTCGGTCGTCGTCGCATCACTGAAATCGTTCAAGCAGACACGGTCGCCGCGAATACAGCTGCGCACTAGTATTGACTGAACCGATACGAAGAAATGGTGTGTCAGACTTATCAGTTCTTTTTCAACGTGGGCGCAAATTATTAAAGACCGTGAATCATTTCTTCTGATCTAATAACGTCTTCCATAGTTTTTACTTAATTCATTGGAGCCGTTGAAGTGAAGAATGTTTTGCGCTTGTCGCTGCTATTATCGTTGCCCTTCTCCTCGCCTGTTTTTGCACAAGATCAAATGAGTTCCGTCATCGTGAATTCAGACTTGAGCAAACAATCAAGTCCGCTAGTACAAGCACCGGGCAACCAAGTTAAGAAAAATGAAAATGAAATCAAAGAGCACACACCTAGCAATTTAGGTGAAGCACTCGGCAATGAGCCTAATATCGAATTCCAGGGCGGTCCACGCGGCCAAGCTGAAACTCCGCAAATTCGTGGTTTGAATGCTGATCGCATTTTGATATTGGATGAAGGTGTTCGTCAGAACTTCCAAGGTCCTCATGCAGGTCGCGTATTTTCAGATTACTCATTGTTTGAAAATATCGAAATCGTCAAAGGTCCATGGTCATCGCTTTACGGCTCTGGCGCCATGGGTGGTGTGATCAACTTTAGAAGATCCACTGCTGCCGACCTTATTCGTCGCACTCAAAAAGAACAAGGTGTTGAATTGGCTCTTGATGGAGCTTCGGGTTCAAGTGCCTTTGGTCAGCGAGTGACGGCGTTTGCTCACACTGATTATGTTGAACCCTTGATTTCTTATCATCGCTTGAAATCTGAAGACATTCGTTTGGGCAACGGTGATTTGTTGCCTTACTCCGCTGGTGAGACTCAAGATTATTATTCTTCATTGGGTTTCAACTTTGGGCAAAATCACGCAATGACCGTGAAGCTTGATTACTTCATGGATGACAGTGTCGCGCCGTTAAATCAAACGACGAGCACTGAATCCGCGGCGCTTCTTGCAGACACTCATATCTCGAAGCAGGACATCGTGGGTGATTATATTATTTCTCGCGACGGTTATGATATCCATGCGAAGCCTTACTTCCGCAGAACCGAAGTAAAACAGGATCGCGTGAGCGATGGTCGCGCCGACATGCAAAGAGTTGATACAGCAGGTGTTGATGCTTGGGTGAATCGTACATTTGCAATCACGGATACTGTGACAACTGTGAATACTTTCGGTGCTGAGATTTTCCAAGATATCAATCGCGGCACAAGAAACTCAGGTGCAATGGACTCATTCCCTGATGGTACGACAACTCAAACAGGTATCTACGCGCAAAGTGCAGTGAAGATGGGACCGCAGTGGACTGTCACACCGGGCCTTCGTTATGACACTTACGACACGGAAGATTCATCGGGCCAGGCAGCGAACAATAATGGCCAACAGCTTTCTGCAAAGATCTACACGAGCTATGAGTTCGCTCCAGAAAAAGAAGTTTATCTTGGTTGGGGTCAAGCCTACAATGCTCCTCGCATGCAGGATCTTTACGTTTCGGGATTGCACTTCCCAGGTGGCGGTCCAATTCCGAACAACTTCTTTATCGCCAATCCTGATTTGAAACCGGAAACCGCAGATACTTACGAGCTTGGTACAAAAGATGTTTGGCATTTAAATGAAGGCCAATTCATCAACTTGAGCGCGACGTATTTTTGGACGGAAGCCAAAGACTTCATCAATCGTGATGTCGATGTTCAAGGTGGAACGACACAGTTTAGCAACTTGGATAAAGTGCGCTTAAACGGTTTTGAAGTTTCATCGAAGTGGCAAAGCGCTCAATACGGTGCAGGACTTGCTTACGGCCAGGTTCGCAGCTTGAACAAAAACACCGATGAGCCGCTGAGTGATACTCCTGCAGATCATTGGTTGGGTAAGTTTGAAACTTACTTGAGCGACAACATCATTCTAGGTACGGACTTAAAATACGTCCAACGCCAAGATCGCGTACCAGATGGCACGGACCCTTCAAGTGATTACTTCACAGAAGACTTTTACGGCGGCTACCAACAAGGCTTGTGGCGCGTGAATCTTCGTTTGAACAATGCCTGGAACCGCGAGTACCGCGTGCACGGCTCCAACATCGATGCTGAAGGTGTAAGCCTGAAAGCCGTTGTGAGTTACATTCTTTAAAATTAAAAAGGCCGAGAGATGATCTCGGCCTTTTTAATTTTGATCTCATTGATACTATTGAGCAACAATTGTTCCCGCATACGCCTTTGTACCCGCAGGCGTTAATGGCGAAGCATTGCTTGCATTCACTTGCATTGGGCATGTGGCACTCTTGTTCATAGTTTCAGCTACGACCTTACAATCTGTATCCGATGAACTTGTGATCGCCATTCTAAAAGCCATTACTGATGTGATCGGCAAAGCATTAAAATTAAACGTCACTTCCGTCGTTGCGCCTCTTGAAAGTGTGACCGAATTCGCTTGCGATGTTTGAGTCATCGTTTGGAAATCGTCCGAGTACGCCATCAAATCAAGACTCAAAGTTTGTGCTCCTGTCCCGCAAGCAGCATCAGGTCCCAAGAAAAGATGAAGCTTCACTGAGCTGACGCTCGTGCCATTCATTCCATTGATGTAAGCAGCAAATACAGAACCAGATCCCGCAGCAATAGTGAAACCTCCTGATGAACCACTAGGATCACAACTCATCCCAACGGTTTGAGAAGGTGATGTAGTTTCTTCTTCTTTAGTTTCTTCACAACCGATTGTGGTAATAAGAATAGACGCAAGAACCCATTTAGAAAACGTACCAGTGTTCATTTGAACTCCAAGAAAGGTGTTTATTTGTTCCGAGCGCATCTAACATTTCGGTAGAAGTTTCGGGGTCCTTGACGTTTTTTTGACAATCTCAGAGTGACTCGCTCCATATTGATAATGAGTCGTTCTGTTTTTGAACGTTCGAGGTAGCCAGGTATAATGAAGACTCTGAGGTGAAGAGATGAAGACATTCATTCTTTGTGCATTGCTATTGAATTCACATACCGTGTTTGCTGATGAAGCTGACGACCTGGTGAAGGCCATTGAAAAAACTCAAGCCGACTTAACCAATCCAAAAACTCGCGAAGCCATGATCAACACAGCGGACTCCAAAAAAGTGGCCGAACAGGTCAAAAAGTTGTCAGGCAGTTCCGGCAATGAGCAAGAGATGTATTCCCTCGCATCGGATGTTTTAAATAATATGAAGGGCCTGTCGCAAGAACAACTAACGAAGATCATCGAACAAGCACAAAAAGACCCTGAAGGTTTCGTCAAAACTTGGACGCCTGAGCAAAAGAAGAAATTAGAAAGCATTGCTGAACGAACTCCAGCGGCGGCTTCAGGCAAACGTCCTTAATTAATTAATTAATTTATTTATATTCGTCGTGGAAATTCCACCACGTGTACATGTCAGTTTGAGGCCACCCCTTGGGAGAGTCTTCCCATTTTTCCTGACGACCGTAAGGGGTTAAATCTAAAATCGCCCATGGTGTGCCCATGTATTCAACTCCCCTTCCGCCGGTGTAGTAAGTTCGATATATTTTGTCGCCATCGCGGACGAAAACACTCAATGCGTGTTCTTTGTCGCCGTCAATTGCCAGGTCTTTATTAAAACTTGTTTTCCAACCGGAATACCACGGCGTCGTCCATTTCATGCGCTTTTTATGTCGTTGGATACTTTTTAACGGACCATCAGAAATAAACACGAACGATGTGTTTCGCGCATGCACGTGAGCAAGGTGCGGAATATGATCCGCTACGAATGAACAGCCCTTACAGAAGCTGTCATCTTTGGGATGATACATAAAGTGATAAACGACCAATTGCTTTCGACCTTCAAACAGATCAAGCAAGGTCTTTGAACCTTCAGCACCTTTGAAGACATACTGGTTTTTGATTTCCATCATGGGAAGTCTGCGGCGAGCGGCACTGACTTTGTCACGCTCTCGAGTGTTCTTTTTTTCTTTGATCCGTAACTTTTCGACTGCGGAACGAAATGCTTTTTCAGAAACGACTTTAGGTAAAGACTTCGAAGGCATTTTCACTCCTCGTTACGATTTCAAGCTCCAGAATTTGAATAAGATGAACTTCCATCTGCGACCTTAAAAAAACGCGCTAGTGTGCTTTTTAAAGCCTCAGCAGAAAGTGGTTTTACGAGATACTCCGAAAAACCGTTACTCATCGCTTTTGCTCGCTCATCTTTAAGTGCAAAAGCTGTCAATGCGATGATCGGTGTACGCAAACCCTTTTCACGAAGTTCTTTCGTCGCAGTATAACCATCCATCACTGGCATTTGAATGTCCATTAAAATGGCATCGAAGTTTTTAAGTACAGCCTCATCACGTGCCTCTTGACCGTTTGAGCAAATCTTGACGTTAATACCAAGGTGTTCAAGATATTTACCAAATAAGAACTGATTATCTTCAGAATCATCGGCTAAAAGAACAGATTTACCTTTAAAGATCGAAGGAAGGCCTTCTAATTCTGATGAGTCCATCGTCCCGCATTTTGCAACCACCGCGCCCGATTGCGCTTGTTGATCAACAGAGCCCGCGTCGAATGTGAAAACAAAAGTACTTCCCTGACCCGGTTGAGTTTCTTTCAGCTCAAGAATTCCACCTAGCTCCTCAGCGAGACGCTTCGACAAGTGCAGGCCCAAGCCCGTACCGCCAAATTTTCTTGTGATGGACGAGTCCGCTTGAGAGAACGGTTGGAAAAGTCTTTCTGATTGTTCCGGTGTCAGACCAATGCCCGTGTCTTGGACTTCAAAAAGTATAATTTGACGTTCCGCCTCGCGCAGAGCTCTCGTTATAACAGTGACGCTGCCATGATCTGTGAACTTCACAGCATTGCTGATGATGTTAATAAGAACTTGTCTGACGCGCATACTATCACTGAACACCACATCAGGATAATTTTCTTCAATATCAAAGTTTAAAGCAATGCCTTTTGATTTGGCATGAATTGAAAGGGCCAAGTTAACGTCTTGAATAAGCTCTGGCAAAGAGAAGTTACTTTTCTCAACATCGATTTTCCCGGCTTCAATTTTAGACAAATCCAAAATCTCACCAATCAATCTCGTCAAGCTGGTCGCATTTCTTTTAATTGTCTCAAGATACAAGTTGAGTTGCTCACGCGTCACTTCTTGTTCAAGAGCTAAGTCGGCATATCCTTGAATGACACCCAATGGAGTTCTGATCTCGTGACTCATGTTTGATAAGAATCTTGATTTCGCATGACTCGCAAGCTCAGCATCTTCAGAGGCTTTTTGATAAGCTTTATTGCCTTCAACTCTCTCAGTGATGTTGATGTAGGAAACAGTCAGACCCGTCACTTCACCAGCCGTTTGCAAAGGCTCAATCGTCACATCAAAATGCAATTCTTTTCCGCCCACACGGTGAGAGATCATTTTTCTGACACCTTGTTTAGTTGAAAGAACTTCTTTCTTCAAAATCAAAAGTTGAAGGGCTTCCTGTGCAGGATAGAGATTAAAGTCTGTAAGTCCCACGTGTTCTGCAGGAGTTCTGAAAGGATGAAATGGATTATGAATCCACGTGTACTTCAAATCTGTGCCGCAGGTATAAATAGTGACCGGTGCATTTTTAAGAGCTACGCGAAAAAGTTCTTCTGAACGTCTAAGATCTTCGTTGAGTTGACGCGTTCGCAGGAGCGCTTTCACTGTGGCAAGTAAGACCGGTGGTTCAAACGGATGTGTAAGGTAGCTGTCAGCGCCCCCCTCGAGTCCGTGAATTTTATCTTTAGAAGTTACAAAGCTGGCAGAAACTTGAAGGACTGGGATGTGGGCCGTTGTTTTATTAAGCTTAATTCTTTTACAGACTTCAAAACCAAGAATGTCGGGAAGATGAATATCTAAACTCACGAGATCAGGCTTTTCTTTTTCAACCTGATCAAGTGCTTCTTGCCCGGTTGCCGCTTCAACGGTTTCGTAGCCGTTGATTTGTAAAGTTCTTGCGATCGCATAACGAGTGGCTTCGGTATCATCAACTACAAGAACTTTATATTTTTTCTCGGTCATATCTAATCCCTAACTTTATAATCCACCCCAACATGACTCAGAGCCTGTCGAAGATCTTTAATCGCTGTCACTTCATCTCTTCGTTCCTTAGAAATAAAGGGCGTAGAGTAATCATTGAGAAATTTTCGTTCGAAATCATTGAGTTTTTTAGCACTGTTCACGATTACTGGGACATCGATGTTGCGTTTTTCCTCTCTCAATTTCACCAAAATTTCAAATCCGTCAATCTCGGGCATAGAAAGATCCAAAAATACCAAATCAGGCTTCCACTTTTCGATGACATCCAGTCCCACAGCGCCTGACGAGGCCTCCCAGAACACGGCATCAAGCTCATTCTTAACCAAATTTTTAAGAACATAGCGGGATGACTCATCGTCATCGATTAAAAGCACTTTGAATTTTTCTCCATTATCAAGATTCTGTGCGGGGCTGTTTTCCTCATCGTTGGTTCCATTTTGCGAGCCCTCTGATGTAATGAGAACTTTTTCGCTGTCTCCGCAGTAGTTTCTCGGCACCCTAAATCGGAAAACCGTGCCTTCACCAATCGTGCTTTCAACAAAAATGTCGCCACCTAAAAGACCCGCCAACTTTTTAGAAAGCGGCAAGCCCAAACCAGTACCACGTTGTTTTTTATGGAGGGGTGTCTCGACCTGAGAGAAATCTTCAAAGATATAATCGAGATCTTCTTTTTTAATTCCAATACCGGTGTCACGAACTTCAAACTCAACCACATCCACGCCAATAAGTTTTGACGACACCGTGACTGAGCCTGCTTCAGTAAACTTCACCGCATTGGCGACAAGGTTTCTCAAAATCTGCGCGATCTTGCCTTCGTCAGAATTCATCATGAAATCAAAAGTGGGATCAAACACATCAAAGGTGACATTTTTATTTCCCATCAACGGTCTGAAGACCCCTCTAAGACCACCAAGGACCTCTTGAATATTGAACTCGGAATTACTCACTGAAACTTTTCCAGCTTCAACTTTTGCAATGTCCAAAAGATTATTAACAAGTTCCATTAAAGTCTCTGAAGACTTTTTGATGTACTCCACTTGTTTTTGCTGTTCGCTTGTTAAGTCTCCATCGACTTTATTTAGAAGCAACCAAGACAAACTAATCACTGAACTCAACGGTGTTCTAAACTCGTGAGTCATATTTGAAAGAAAACTGGTTTTAATCTCGTTAGCTTTTTGTAGCGACAGAGCTTTTTCATCAAGCTCCGCATACAGAGCTACCACTCCGCGATTGGTTTCTGCCAATTCACGATTCAATTCCGCCAATTCTTCTTTTGCAGCTTTGACTTCCTCTAGGGCGGTCATCAGATCACGATTCTGATTTTGCACTTCTTCAAAAGCACTGACGACGTGTTTTGATGATAGGTCTGTCAAAACCACATCCAGTTGTTCCGGTTCAATGCGCTTTGTGCGTTTTGGTAAGCTTTTACCAATAGTGATTTGGGTACCTTCACCCACGTTAGACACGATATCAAAAAAATCCATGATTTTTTTTGACCCGATCAGACCCACGCCCATTCCCGTGGAAGAGACATAAGTTCCGCTAAGCACTTCTGAAAGATTAGCAATACCGGGACCTGAGTCAGTGACTTTAATCACTAACATTTGCTCGCCATCAATTTTAAAAGAGTAATCAATATGGCCCTTGCCCGCGTATTGATAGACGTTACGAGCAAGTTCGGAAACAGCCGTTGAAATTCGCGCGCGATCTTGAGAGTCAAAACCCAAAAGCTCTGCCATACGACGAGTTTTTTGTCTTGCCGTCACAATATCTGGCTCTTGTCTAACCACGAAGCGAATCAACGGTGTTAAGTTCATGTGTTTGCCTTTACAACGACTACTGTCGTGTCGTCGGTCCCGCGAGAGAAATCGCGATAAATGATTCCTGCAATAATCGAAGGATGTTTAAATCTAATTCCAGGGTAAAGTTCGAGATCCCAACGCGAATTAATTCCATCAGAAATAAAAATAACGGGATCAGATTGTGACCAGGCTTGAATTAACGGGCGATGATTCCGAATTTGCACACCCGCCGTGCCGTTATGAGAGATTAAAGATTTATATCTGCCTGGTTCTTGAATAACAGCACGGATATTTCCTGCACCAAGAAATTCAATCTCATTGGCTTTTAGATGGGCGATAAAGATCGCACCACCCCGAGTGCTTTTTAGACGGTTGTGAATTTTCAAAAGCATCGTGTCTGAAGACATTGGATCACTATTGAGAAATGTATCTGCTGTTGTGACGGCAACGGTATTCGCAGCTGGTCCGTGACCCAATCCATCCACGACGCAAACACTGAATGTGCCGCCATTTTCTTTGACACTCCAGCCATCACCACAAAGTGTTTCACCATTAACCGGAACACTGACGGCACCAACTGAATAGTTGCCAGAATTATTTCTGCTCGGGGGTTGCTCGTAAATGCGTGCAACCAAGACAGAGCCTGTCGGCGAAGAATAAAAATCAAATACATCTGATTGCCTTTTTATTGAGCCAAGCCCGGTGCCTTGCGTGCCACCCGAACTAAAGCCATCAACTAAAACCACATCAGGATCAAAGCCAGGGCCCTTATCAATCGATAGAATCTCGACTCCCTTGAGTCCCAGTTCTTCAATAACACGAATAAGGAGCTGTCCCTCTTTACCGTATTTTGAAAGGTTTGTGCCGAACTCATTAATAATAATCCCCACGCGTCCCGCGCGAGTTTCGTCAAAGTTCAGAGACTCGCAAAGAGCGTTTCCAAAACGACGAACTTCGCCCACGACTGTGGGGTCCGTCACCTTGAACGCGGTGGATGTACTGGAAATATTATTTCCATTTAATAACAGTGACACGAGTACCTTTCCCAATTTCAGTTTCTATTTTAAAATCATTCATAAGACGACGCGAACCCGTCAGACCCATGCCCAGACCGCCACCACTTGTATAGCCATCAGTCAAAGCCAACTCTAGATTCGCAATACCCGGCCCTTGATCCACGAAAGACAACTGTAAACCCGATTTATTCAATGAGTTTTTCACAGAGGCCAGTTCGCACTCGCCACCACCTCCATAATCGAGAGTGTTGCGGGCAAGTTCACTCGCAGCCGTAATAATTTTCGTCTGTTCAATTATGCTAAAACCAATTTCAATTGCCCACGCACGCACTTTTTGTCGAACGATGACAATGTCATTGGGAGCTCTGATTGGAACAGTCTCACCCTTTATCAGTTGCATCTTCTGATTCCAAATCGGCTTCTGCTACTTCAAGATCTTCATCTACAGAAAGATTTAGAGTTTTGCGCAACAACGCCATCCCGCGATCCACATTCAATGCTGTTTTAATTCCGTCGAGTGACAAACCTAATTCAACAAGAGTGATCGCTACTGCCGGTTGCATACCAACGACAACAGTATCTGCATCAAGAATTCGCGCCATACCCGCAATACCCGCAAGCATGCGACCGATAAATGAATCCACGATGTCCAAAGCCGAAATATCAATTAAAACACCTTTTGCACCCGATTCTACAATCTTCTGAGTGAGATCGTCTTGCAATGTCACAGCCAACTGGTCATGCATGTCCACTTGAATTGTGACTAACAAAAAACTTCCCATCTTTAAAATAGGAATTCTCTCCATACCGGCCCCTACTACGCTTTAACCTGTGAAAGTTTAACAACAGTTTTATTCATTTTGCCCAAAGCCAATGCGAACGCATCTGCTAAAGAGGACTTCGTCGCCACACCACCAAGATCGACACCGAGGTGAACAATCGTCGCTGCGATTTGCGGACGGATACCGCTGATAATGCATTCAGCGCCCATGAGTTTTGCAGCTGTCACAGTCTTGATAAGATGTTGTGCTACGAGAGTATCAACAGTTGGAACACCCGTGATATCGATGATGGCGATCTCACTGTTTGTTTCCATGATTTTTTGAAGCAGGCTTTCCATCACCACTTGGGTGCGGTTGCTGTCCAAAGTACCAATCATTGGCAATGCCAAAATTCCATCCCACAGTTTTACAACGGGAGTAGAAAGCTCTAGCATCTCTTCTTGCTGGCGAACGATAATTTCGTCACGCGTTTTTTGATATGCCTCTGTCGAGAACAAACCAAGATTATCGAACAGAAGAGTCGCCGTCCAAGTTTCATCAGCCAATTTTTGAGGATTCATACCGTACTCTTGACGAATCAAGCTGAACAACGGCTTTTTCAAAGAGAACACAAAGTTCGCCGTTTCACTTGGCGAAAAGCCCAAAAGACCGCGGCTGCGTGAAATCTCTGACAAAATATTTTTAACTGGAGCCCAAGCTGGGTTGTTAATATTTTGATCCGCTGACTGCATCGCTGGAGTCACCGCATTCAAGAATGCTTTGCAATTTGCTTTCAATTCATCCAGTGAAATTTTTGTCGACTTCGTCGCTGTTTGTTCAACGATCCAATCCGTTAAAATTTTCTCTTCATGCTTTTTTATCAATAATCCAATTTCTGTGCCCATAAGAACCTCGCTTAGAAACGTTTGCATCTACACAAAATTCCTAATTTACAACGAAGTAAAGGTCCACAGATTTCGAAAATTAAAGATCGCGGCGTGGAGGGCCTTTGAAGGCCACTTGAAGAAATCGCAACATCGTAATTTTTTACTTCCAGCAGAGACTAATTTCACTGAAAATTTGCCTCGCTTACGTCAGCGATGCTTACTTGGCAACATAGTCGAATCACTTACCGAACGAAGAACTTTTTCGGCCTCTTCCAACTTTCCAAAATATAAAATAAAAGGTAACGAAAACATTCTGCGCAGACCACGCCGAACTAAAAAAACGTAAGCGTGATTTTTTGCTTCCCGGAAAAAAAAGGATACCAATTTTGGAACGCGGACCAACTCAACATATTTAAATCGACTCAGTTTATATTCAAAAACTTTGTTCTTTTTGCGGATCAAAACAGCGTCAGATAAAAAACATCTTTGAGAATTTAGTAAGCCACGGTGATTCTTGAAAACCAAAGCGTAAAAAGGTCTTCTCAAACTAAACAATAGGATATTTTAAACCAGAGTTCTTGCGACCCAAAAAAGGGTTAAGCTTCGGTCAATTCTGTCCAAAGTTTGGTCATTTTTGAGAGGGAAGTTCCTAAAAGAAGAATTTTTTTCGTGCGCCCGCTTTCCCAGGAGGATTCCCCTTGTGCCAGCCCCGTCTTCTGGTACAAAAACCCCATGGAAATCCAAAACTTAAAACGTCCCGAACTTCTTCTTCCCGTAGGCACAAAAGACATGGCTTTGGCAGCTATACATAACGGTGCCGATGCGATCTTTATGGGCGTGCCCCACTTCAATGCTCGCGGACGCAGCCACGATTTCCAAATCGAAGAAGTTAAAGACATCATCGACACATGTCACCTTCACGGCGTGAAAGTGAATCTTGCATTCAATATTTTAATTTTCCAAAATGAACTGCAAAGCGCTGTTGAAGTGCTTCAACAAATTCTGCCGTTAAAACCTGACGCATTCATCGTTCAAGATTTAGGTCTTGTGCGTATCATCCGTCAGATGGCGCCATGGCAGCGCGTACATGCCTCAACGCAAATGTCGGTGACAAATGCCGAAGCCATCCAATGGGTCGACGATCTTGGCATTCAACGTTTTGTGCTTGCGCGCGAAAATTCAATTAAAGAAATTCAAGCGATCAAACAAAATACCGAAAAAGAAATCGAAGTGTTCGTGCATGGTGCTTTGTGCGTGAGCTACTCTGGTCAGTGCTTCACTTCTGAAAGCATCGGCGGTCGTTCAGCCAATCGTGGTCAATGTGCGCAAAGCTGCCGCTTTAATTACGAAATGCATGTCGATGGCGAGAAAAAAGACTTGGGTGGCAAGTCCTTCCTAGTTTCTCCTCAAGATCTTTGCGGTATCAACGAAGTTCCAAGCTTGCTTGAAGCAGGTGTTGATTGCTTCAAAGTCGAAGGCCGTCTTAAAACTCCTGAATACGTTGCGACGGCGGCAAGAAGCTTTGACGAAGCCATCGTGGCAGCTCAAGCCAAATTGCCTGTGGACAGCCCGATCTTGTTGAAAAAACAAATGGCAACAGCGTTCTCGCGCGGTTTCTATAGCGGCTGGTTCCATGGTGTGAATCACCAAGAACTTGTTGAAGGCACCTTCAGTGCGCACCGTGGTTTTGAATTCGGTAAAATCTCTCGCATCAACTCCAACTCGATGGAAGTTGAAATCACCGAGATGATGGCGCTTCAAGGTTTAAAAGCGGACTTTATCAAAGCTGGTGACGGTATTCTTTGGGTTTACAAAGATCGCCAAGGTCAAAACGCTGAAAAAGGTGGGTTCGTATTCGCAGTGAAAACACTTTCGCCGCGTAAATTTGAACTCGAATTCTCTCGCGATATCTCGATGGAAGGTTACTATCAAGGTGCTCGTGTATTCTACAATCACGACAAAGACATGAAGAAAGACGTCAGCTTGAGTGTTGAAGATAAACAACGCAAAAAACGTCTGCCTGTCACAGTTCGTGTTAAAGCTGTCTTAGGTGAACCATTGCGTGTTCAATACACAGATGGCACTTACACAGTGGCTGGTACTTCAGAAAACAACTGTGAGCCTGCAAAGAACAGAGGACTTAATGCCACTGATCTTCAAGAAGAGTTGTTCAGCTTAATGGGCAGCCCTTTCCGTGGCGAAAAATTTGAAAGTGACATCGACAGCACAACGCCACTTTTCTTGCCTAACCGTCAGGTCAAAGAATTACGCCAGCAACTTGTCAAAGATTTGGCAGAGATGCGCGTGCAAAATGGCGCAGCTCCAGTGATTCCTGAACAAGCTCACACCATGGCGTGGATCGACAGTAAAAAGATCACTGCAAAAAAAGCAGAAGGCTTAAAATTAAATCTTCTTTTACGTGATAAACACCAAGTGGAAGATGTTGTTCAAGCTGTGAAGGCTGGCGAATTGCAAGCGGCTGACATCAACGTTGTGATTTTAGATTTCGAATTCGGTTTGGATTTCTCTCCAAGCTTGAAAGTCGTTCGTGAAGCGGGTTTGAAAGTCGCGTTGGCTACAACTCGTATTTTAAAACCAAACGAACACCGCAACGTGAAACATTTGTTGTCGCTCAATCCCGACGCGATCTTGGCAAGAAATTTAGGTGCCGTTCAATACCTGCAAGCCAACAACTTCCAAGGCCAAATCCTTGGTGACTTCAGCTTGAACGTTGCCAACCATTTGACGGCGCAGTACTTGCTCGACAAAGGCATCTCAAGCGTTTGCCTGGGTTATGATTTGAACAACCAACAAGTGAGTGACTTGATCCAAGCCGGTGAAGCAAGTCGCTATGAAGTGACAGCTTACCAATACATGCCAAGCTTCCACATGGAACATTGCGTGTTCGCAGCATTCTTATCAAAAGGCACAAGCTTTAAAGATTGCGGCAGACCTTGCGAAAAACATGACGTGAAATTGAAAGACCAATTCGGCAACTGGCACCAAATCAAACCGGATCAAGAGTGTCGTAATACGATGTACAACGGAACTTCGCAGTCAGCAGCACGCTATGTGAAAGACTGGGAAGCGTTGGGGCTTGGTTTCATTCGTTACGAAGCCTTAAAAGAACGCAGCAGTGAATTGATCTCTAAGATCCAAGCGCACATTGACTTCATCAATGGCAAAAAAGATCTAACAGCGTTAATCAAAGACATCGGTGATGTTGAAAGTTACGGTTTGTCTGAGACTCACTTCGGTCGCGAGAAAGAATATCAAAGCCGTAAGAAATAGTCCTTATACAACTTAAATTAAAAAGCCCGGTTCATCACCGGGCTTTTTTTATTTATCGAATTGAGCTTTCAGGTACTTTTCAAACTCTCTTAAGACGGAGTTCATGACACCTTCAAGCAGTTGATCAAACTCAGGGTCACTCCCCGCGTTTAATTTCACGAAATCCTGCAGAATTAATTTCTCACGACTGGCATCGAAAAACGGCTCCCCTTTTTCTTTTTTGATCTTCCAAATCTGCATAGTCACTTCACGACGACGCACCAACAAAGCAAAGAGCTCTTTATGGATTTGATCAATTTCTTGTCTGAGTTCAGGGATAGTTTTCTTCATAATTTATTTTAGCCAACAGTTTAATGAGCACACAAGAAATGGCCTAAGAAACGCTCACTGCCTTCACTTCCGTCGAGAAAGTCTCTGCCCCGATAGTGATATCTAACTGCCCCTGCTGGACCAAGATAGTCCAGCGATTGTTCTTTTCGACTTTTTCGCCCAAAGCGTCCAAGAATTTCGAATCCAGTGCAAAAAGTTGCAATTCAGAAGCACGATGAACATCACCGCCACGGATTTCATTCAACAGCACTTCAGGATTTTTATAAGTGAAAACCAAAACCTCTTTCGCAGACTTAGCTGCTTTATGCAGTTTACGCGCAGAAGGGTTCCCAATCTCGATCCACATATCGATCGAATTCATCGCCCCTGCCTTACGTAATGCTGGCGCCTCGGGGTCGGCTAAGCCACCGGGAGTAAACTCAAGACCCTCTTGATACGCTAAACAGTAAGCCAACACGCGACTGAGCATGTATGGATAAGTTTCCGATGGATGCTGAGCCACGCGGAAATCCAGCGACTCATACACACCACGATCAATATCAGAGAGTTCAATTTGAAAACGAAAAAGCATAGCTCATGCTATGCCATTTCGCCAAAAAATGGGCAAAGAATATTAAGGGAAAGTGGGCTTATGGGCCGGATTTGTCCAGGCTGCCGCACCCGAATCAAAGAATGTGTCATCAACGCCAGCAGGTAAAACCCAACCACTCAAATTCTGATTGAATGAGTCTACATTTAAGAACATTTGAGCCATGCTTGTTAGCCCCGGACCAAAGCTCCAACTGCTAATGTTTTGATTAAAGGCATCCGCATCTTCAAACATTCCATACATCGTCGTCACAGCTGACGTATCCCAAGCACTAACCGTGTGAACGAGAGGCTGATTGAATGCATGCGCTCCCAAAAACATATTACTCATATCAGTCACGCTTGAGGTATCCCATGAAGACAATGATTGATTGAAGTTAACAGCATCAGCAAACATAGAGGTCATATTTGTGACTGCCGAAGTATCCCAAGTGTTAATCGGTTTATTAAATGCCGTGTTCGAGAACATGTTGCTCATGTCCTTCACAAGAGACGTATCCCAATGCCCAATCTCGCTGTTGAAATTCGTCGCATTTTGGAAGAGGCTTTTAAAGCCAGAGGAGTGCCAAGCCGGATTCGATAAATCTGGAGCATCGGCCGCTGTGATTTGTACGTTCGTGCAATAGGCAAACATAGCTTCCATCTTCCACCAAGGATTAGGTCCCCACTGTTTCACCTCGATAAGTTTTAATTTATCAGTGCCGCTACAAAATTGAACCCAAGGTAGATTCGCACCGGTCATCTTTACTTCGTAAGTTCCTGGCGTGCTGTAAGTGTGCGAAACGGTTAAGCCACTGCCACCACCGCCATTATCTATATTCTCACTCGCAGTACCATCGCCCCACAAGATATCAAAGTCGTATCCGACCCAGTCGACCAATGGAAAGCTAACAACCGTCGCACCCGTAGAACTACCATCTGTATTATTCGTCTTAAAAGAAACTATAAAAGAATTTCTGATGTGACCAACCGATGAAGGACCATAAGCAGCCGCTTGATTGCCATCTACATCTTGTGCCGTGTTCGCCGCCAACGAAATATTCATCGTGCCGTCACCAGTACAACCAGTCACCGTCACAGTGGCTGTCGCCGTCGTACCGTTTGTAACGACAGCATTACAACCAGTACTGTCGGTACCACCCACAGTCACATCACCATTTGTTAAATTGATTGTCGTCGCATCAGTATATGTGACTGTGTAAACGAAAGAAGTCGCACTCGTACCAGAAGTAATCACCGGTCCGGTCACATTTATTGTTGGAGCTGGATCAGGAGTTGATGAAGGGGCTTCAATTTTGCCACTAGTTTTACTTGCGAATAAAACTCCACAACCTGTTAAAACAGACGCACTAAACAAGACTAACAAAGCGCAAAATGAGCGACGTACCCATGTATTCATGAGTTCTATTTCGGAAATAAAATGTGAGAACTTGAACCAACGTCGGTGTTTTTAACAGGTTAACGCAGCAAAAATGCAGCGCCCGAGGAATACTTACGTTCCCGAGCCAGCATGAGACGCGAGTATTTATTCACAGTAAATTTCTGAGTCGCTAATCTCAGCAATCGCTTTGTGTCGGCCCTTAGGAACGATCACCCCTACTGAGTTTCCGCCGTCGCAAGCATCTTCAATCGTACGATAATAAGTGAATATATCGCCCGTTTCTAGATGTGTAACATCGGCTGATTTGTAGGCTCCACGGCATTGATATTTGGTGAAGTCTTTAAAGAAATCATAGTTTGCCCAAAATAAATCGCGAGAGATTTTAGCTGGAACTTCCGGCGACACCGAGAAGCGAGCATCATCTTTTAATTCGTAATAGTACATGCCACCGAAAGGACATGCTGCGAACACGCTTGAAGAAAAAAGAATAGTTGAGACGAGTGTGCTCAGAGTTTTCATTATTGTTGCTCCAAATATCGTTGAAGTTTATCGAGAGATTGTGACCAACCTTGAATACAATCTTCTTGCAGTTCATTGGGTACACCCTCTTGAGAAAGTTTAAACCGACTGGCAGCTTCTCCGACCGCTTCGAATTCAAAAGTGATATAACCTTTTTCAGGCCACACGCCAGGCATCTGTGCTTGTTGAGCCGAGATCGCGTTACCATTCTCATCAGAGAATTGATCCGTCATGACGATACGTTGGTTTTCTACGATTTCTTCGAAATGACTGACCATCCCGCCGCCACCTTTATCGTAACCTTTCATATTGATAAACATCTTCCCACCTTCGCGGAAATCCATATCAACCCGATCAGCGTAAAGATCTTTGGGCCACCACCAAATTTTGATAGCTTCTGAAGTTGTAAATGCTTGATAGAGTTCCTCGACAGGAACATTAAACTGCCTTTCGAGTTCAAGCAGTTTTGATTGTGAAGTCGAATTCTTATGAACGCCTTGTTGTTTTTGGCTATCGTGGGAAGTTTGCATGGGAGACTCCTTCGCTCCCATTTATTATCCTCACTCGTGTCATGAATACGACTGTCAAGTCATAGTAATTTGACAATGTTGTTGCAGCTCGGTACCTCTCATTTTAGGCGGCGCTGACAGCTACTTCCATTGCGGCAAAAACCTTTTCTTCTAGACCTTTTGCATTGAAGGGCTTCAGCAAGAATCCCTTGATATTGAATTTACTCGCTTCTTTGATTCTCTCGGTGTCTGCAAGTCCACTCATCATCAACACCGGGGTTGTGATTTTTAATTCTTCACGCAGATACTTAAGAAAATCCAGACCACTGTCTTTTCCCAATTTCACATCGAGTAAAATAATGTCAAAAGTTTGGGACTGCACAAGCGCCTTTGCTTCCTCAGCATTCTGAGCACTCAAGACCGTGCAATGACGGCGTGAAAGGATCAACTGAATGGCTGAACGAATGGTCGGTTCATCATCAATTGTAAGGATCAAAGGTTTCTCTTTCAGTTGTGCCATGTTAGGCCGCCTTCTTATTCATAATTTCGCGAGCAAGCTGCTCGGCTTTAAACGGTTTTTGGATAAACTTCACCGCAAATCTGTTTCTTAAATCTGTAATTTCAGAACTTTCAGCGTAACCACTTGAGAAGACAAACTGGGCATCTGGTGCCAGCTCACGCATTTTATGGAAAGTTTCAATGCCGTTCATCTTAGGCATAATCGCATCAAGGATAATGATTTTATAACGCTCAGGATTTTTTTCCAGAGCCGCTAGCGCCAATGCGCCATCTTCATAGGCATGAACACTTGCACCATAGCGTTTCAAAATCTCAGCCCCAGCATTACGCAACGTCTCTTCGTCATCTGCCAAGAGAATTTCTTGGCCACGAAGAAAGTTTTTTGAAACAACAGCAACTCGTGCAGATGCTGGTTCACGATATGCAACCTTACGAGAGCGAGGGAAATACAAATGGAAGACCGTTCCATGTCCTTCCTCAGAGTAAAGTCCAACAGCCCCTTTATGATTTTTCATAATTCCGTAAACCATCGACAACCCTAAGCCGGTCCCAGAGCCCGGCTGTTTTGTCGTAAAGAATGGTTCAAAGATTTTCTCTTGAAGATCTTTTGGAATGCCAGAGCCGTTGTCTTCAATCGACAACCGCACGTAGTTACCTTGAGTGACAGATTTGTGAATAGCGCAATACGGTTCGTCTGCTTCAATGTTCGTTGCAGAGATTTTGATTTTTCCGCCACCAGGCATTGCATCTTTCGAATTCACGGCCAAATTCATCACCACTTGGAAGATCTGCGTAGAGTCCCCTTCTGTCGGCCACAAGTCTTTATCCAAGTCGATCGAGACTGAGATCTTTTCATCCAAAGAGGGTTCGAGAAGACTGACCGCCTCTTCGATGGTTTTTTGCAAATCAACGATCGTGTGTTCATAATTGCCTTTACGTGCGAACGCCAAAAGTTTTTTTGTCAGTTCGGCACCACGTTCTGCGCTAGTCTCAATCACTCCGAGTGATGACACTAAATGGGGATCGTTGGCATAATCCTCTTTCAAAAGACTGGCATAAGCTAAAATCCCACCGAGCATATTATTAAAGTCATGGGCCACACCACTTGCTAATTGCCCGATAGCTTCTAGTTTTTGAGATTGCATCAGCTGGCGTTGAGTATTAGCGAGTTCTTCTGTGCGCATCTGAACGTTTTTTTCGATACGTTCATTCATGAGTTCCAGCTTCACTTGGCGCTCTGAAACTGCACGCATTTGTTCTTGGATTTTAAGACAGCCAGGAATCAAGAATGAAATTTCAAATAAAACCCAACCCGCATGTTCCATCCACTTCCAGTGATTCACCGCTGAAACACCGAAGACAGAACTGGGCCAATATATACCACGTAACAAGTGATCCAATGCTGCAACGGCAGCCGCTGTGACTAAGACTTTCCAATCACGATAAAATGCTAAGAAAGCCAAGGAACCAAAAATATGGAAATGAGTTTCGATTCGACCACCCGTTAAGTGGATCAGCAGTGCCGACATTCCAATTTGCGTAACCGCGACAACATGACGAGTGACAGCTTCGCCAGGACGTAAGAAAATAAAACTGCATGGTAAGAAGGTTAAAAGTCCGCCCAGCCCCAATGCTGCCCAAACATGCGGATGCAACGTCGCCACACTGCCATTGTATGCAGACGGCGTCAGAAAAACTGCGCAACCGATTGCGAACATCCACTGCGCGATCATCAAATAGGAAAATAATTTGTCAGTGCGAAAGTAGTTTTCACTTCTCATCGCCAAAAACATTTCATCTATACGCTTTTGAGCGTCCTGACTTAATTCTTCCATAACTTCTTTCTAAAGATGACAACCAAAGGTCGGCATTCTTGCAAATTCAGATTTGATAAAAGGACCCGTCACAATACGGGCAATCTCAAGCGCACCGGGACTCACACCCTCGTGCCCGCGGCTTTCCGTGATGCCACCTTGAAACAGTAAATTTCCCTCTGGCGCATACAACATTGTTTGCCCCGATGTCAGAGCACCAAATGTTTTTGCGACTGTGCGATTTAAATCTTTTTCGACATCTACATTAGCGATAGCTCGCGCTTGCCTTTCAATGGCCTGTCCTTCAAACTCATCTTGCGGGTCATAAGAAATAAAAACTTTCACCGCAATTTGCGCGCCTAATTTTGTTTTAAGACGTGATAACTCCGTCAATGTGGCTGTTGTGCAGGTACACTTCGGATGCGCAAAAACTAAAAGAGTGGGAACTTGTTTATCAAGAATGATCGCGTTTACCGACCCAGGGAAACGATCAGGTGCAGCCACTTGCGCACCTGCCGTGAAGTTATATTCTTCGAAAAGATAAAAGCCGACCGCTAAGAGAGTTCCGCAAAGGAACAAACTTATCAGAGACATTTTTGAATTGTTCATGTCTCCCTTATCGGTACAGATTACAGTTGCTTAATTGAGAAGTTCGGAAAAAATTGAGTTTCTCTAAAGAATCACGAAGCGAAATTATTTAGCTCACTGAGCTTTTCAGAAACAAAATGATCAACCATGTTTTGGAAGCGCGCATGTAAGCTCAACATCGCGACGTCTTTCGCAATCAGTTGAACTAAACGCAGATCTTCTTCGTTAAATGGAACGTTCCCTCGTTTATCAGAGAAGGTCATCACGCCTAACATCTCATTTCCGATAATCAGTGGACATAAAAGACAAGAACGAGTGCGATACTCATTCGTCTTAACGTGGGATCTTTCTTCAGCCGTCAGACGATCTTCTTTTTTAAAGTCATCAACTAAAAGCGGACTGCGAGTTTTCCAAACTCGACCAATCAAACCAAACTGAGGATCAATTTCTAATGCGACCTCTTTCAATTTATTTGTTGGTCCATAAATAGCTTGAGCACGCAAATGCGTACTTCCGCCTTTTAAATCCGTTAAATAAATTGTCGAACGTTCGGCATTTAAATAAGAGCAGATTTTTTCTTGGATGTTCGAAAGCTTCTCTTCATAAGCATCAGCAGAAGATGCAATACCAGAAACCTTCTGAAGCATTTGCACAACGCTGGCTTTGCGGTTGTGAGATTTTTCTTGAAAAACAAATCCAACAATCAAAAAAACCGTGAAATACATTGGGAATGCCACCGGAAAAAAGACATCTAAGAAAGGCGCAATTCCATCAATGCCCCACTGAGGAGATGTTTGGGAAACAATCGCCGCTGCAGACATTGCAACCAAGATAAAACGACGAACGTCATGCAACGACACTGTCCCAGTCTGACTGATTCGCGAACCCACGATATAAGAAAAATAAACAGAAGCTGCAGACGCAAAACCAAGAGCCGTCCATCGCAAAGCAACGAACTCGTGTTCGAAAGATAAAAACATTCCCGTGAATACAAATACCGCGAGCGCGACATTCGCCATGACTTCAATTTGACGCTTGCCCTTTTCAAGAGCTTCCAGTGCGACAAATGGAAACGACACAAGCCCCACAGCCAATATATTTATGAGTTGAAGATGCTCTGCCGTCAGACCCGTAATGGCGACAGGCGTTCGCTCAACTAAACTCAAACTGCCGATTGTGAAAATCATCGAAAGATAGAGTAAACGACGATCTTGCGGTTCACACATCCACATCACACCTAAAATACTGGCAAGAATAGGATTTAAAATCATCAGGCTCTGCCAGCTAGAAACGAAGTGAATCAGTGCTGTGGGATTTGTAAATACATTTTCTGGAAGTAAAAACATCGCCCAGAGTATTAGTCCCGCAAATCCCACAAGCCCGATGCTGCCAAATAGAATGCTATTTTGAAGTGTGATCTTTTTAGGGATCCACTTCTGGACCTGGGCCGAAAGCGATATAGTCTCGCGATTATTCGCCCAAGGCAGCTCGACCGAATAACTCGCCACGGGCCTTTTAATATTTTTAAGTTTGCGCGCTTTGAGTGGTTTAAACTTCAAATCCAACTTGTCGCTGACTTGATCAACCACTTGCTGACTGACGCAAATACCACCTGCGGGCGCAATCTTTTCTAGACGTGACGAAATATTCACGTCGTTACCAAAGGCATCTTCAGCAGTCGCAATAAAGTCGCACAGGTGAACACCAATGCGGATTTGGAAGTGCTCCTCAGGCATTCCACCAAGATTGCGTTGATAAAGTTGCGACTGAATATCATAGGCACACTTCACCGCTTCTTGCACACTCGGGAACTCAATGAAAAATCCATCACCGAGTGTTTTAATTTCTCGGCCACCATAGGCTGGAAAAATCTCACGCAAGATATTGCACTTTTGGCTCAGCAAGTTCATTGCTAAATTTTCGTCGCGATGAAAGATCGCGCTATAGCCCACAATGTCCGTGAACATCAACGCTGCTAATCGGCGACGATCCAGCGCGGGGCTAAATTTAACAAAGGACCTGGTTGATAGTGACATGCAGAGGATATCGGAGTCCGATTTTATTTCTAAAGACTGTGTTTGCAGTTCTAGTCGCCGCAAATATGAGTTAACTCACAAAGAGTACTAATCCAGAAATTTTCTCTGATTTTATACGAGGTTTGGATTTAATTAACGGACTCGCTGGTCTCTTTCATCTTCTTTAACTTGCGGAAGATGTGTTGGATCTTCACTGAAGATAACTTACCCCACAGGTCTGAGCCGTATTGATTAAGATGCCCACCGTCTTTGTAAACAAGAATGTTTTCGTTCGAGAACGGAGCGTTCTTCCAAAAATCAGAATTAATTTCGACCGGATCTAAAAATTTGACGTTATTAAATTCAGCAGCAATCGTTTTGATTTTTTCGTTGGCATCGGTTTGCGGTTTTAACACCTTATGCAGATCCAATTTACTCACATGGCTCTTCAATTCAAATTTTTGATATAGCGGGCTGTAGGTCTCGCGTAAGTATTGGTTGTATCGAGAGCTTTCCACACCAGGAATACGCCCGATGATTACAACTTTGTGTCCGGCCAGTAACTGCAGCGTTTTTCTAAAGTCCTTTTCAAAGTCTTTGAAGCTAGAGATATAGTTCCCCCAGTTCGCAGCCAGAACGATGATCTCTTGATCGGGAACATCCTCTTTGAATTGATCTAGGAGTGTTAAACAGTGAGCATTAGAATCGTTTTTAATGTCTTTTTTAGTCCTACTCGTCAGGCTCAACAGTGGCGGACATGTGTCGACAGTTTTAGCTTCGATCACATACGACTTACCAAGAGCTGAAACAATAAAAGGCGTAAAATGTCCCGCGTTCGAATCGCCGATCAAATAAACGCGACGGCTCGATTTCAAATTACCAAACTCACACTCGTCATTCTCTAAATTATGACAGTACTTCTCATCAATGAACGAAGTCTCAGTTTCGAATTGTTCGATATTTGAAACCCTCTGCGGCATCCCCTCTTGTTCTTCGATCGAAGACGTCGCAAACCAAAAGGCCGCGAATGGTATAAGCAAAAGTATCGCAAAGGACTTTGAGAGGTTCCATTTAAGAGCGATAAATTTGTTTTCATAAAAGTATCTCGTCAAGTACGACAACGCGAACATGATCACAAGATCCATTGCCAACAATGATGGCGAGATCTCGTAAGACCCCGTCAAATATCTTGTGTAGGCAAGCACTGGCCAATGCCATAGGTAAAGCGAGTACGAGAAGTCGCCTACTTTTCTAAGATATTTGTTATTTAAGAAATGTGTACCCCAGTGAGCACCTTGCGAGCGGCTTGACCAAATGATCAAAGCGGCAGCTCCGCAAGGAATCAAACAAAGAAGTCCCGGAAACCACAAAGTATCATCGATAACCACAAAAGATATCGCCAGCAGCACAAGACCCAAGATACTCGCCGGGCGATGGAGATTTTTCTTCCAGTTTGCATCTGTCAGCTTAAACAAAAAGGCTAAGCCAGCACCAATGCCAATTTCACCGAAACGCGGCAAAGAATTGAAGTAGATGCCTGAAGACGACTCTTTAAGAAGGTGCAAAATATCGGCAAAAACCAAACTACCTATGATAGCGACGATGAGACCTTTAAAAACAGTTTTCAATTCGAACTTACGAAGCGCAAATATCAGCAACAACGGCCAAATAAAATAAAACTGCTCCTCAATGGAAAGCGACCACGTATGCAACAATGGGTATTCGTTCGAATTGTTGGCAAAGTAATCCAGGCTGTTGCTAAAAAAGAAATTTGAAGTAAACGTCAACGAAGACGCGACACTACGACCGAGCAACAAAAAGTAATCAGGCAGGAACAGCAAATACCCGGCAATCAAGGTAACCAGTACAACTAAACAGAACAGAGGAAGAATACGTTTAATTCTTTTGCGATAGAACTCAGCAATTGAAATCGTTCCCGTTGAGGCAAATTCAGAAAGACAAATGCTCGTGATTAGAAATCCAGAAATAACAAAAAAGATGTCGACGCCAAGGTAGCCACCCGGCAAGAAGTTTTTGTTTAGATGGAATATCAAGACAGAGAGAACCGCAATGCCTCTCAATCCTTCTACTTCTGGTATAAATCTCAACTTACTCATTTAAAAACCTTAGGGATTAAACTTCCCCCTCTTATAGACCATAATCCTCAAACTAAGAATTTAATTTTGTTCGATATTTTAAACCCTATAAAAGCTGTCAGAAATTCGACTTAATAAGAACTATTAAGGGGACTTTCTTGACCCGGTCGGGCCTCTCATCTATTAAGAACCAGCTTTCTCTTTATAGTGGAATCGTAGGGTCATATGAATTGTATAAAAGGTATTTTTAGTGCGTTGAGCTTTGCCATAGCCCTGCTTATTGCTTCGACTCCATTGCAGAGTCAAGGGAGCACCGTTGATTTTGATGTCCTATGCTACCATGACGTCAGCAAAACCATGCCTGGAAATTCATATGGCATCACCCTGGCTCAGCTAGAAGAGCAGTTCGAGTTTTTGCAAAAAAATTATTCCATCGTGAGCGTCGACGACATTATTCAGGCTTCCAAGGGCAAAAAAACCCTTCCGCCCAAAGCCGTTTTGATCACTTTCGACGACGGCCTGGGGACTTTCTATGACCTCGTCTACCCACTACTCAAGCGCTATAAGTATCCAGCGGTCTTTGCTGTGGTTGGTAAGTGGATCGACGATGGCAAATCCCCGAACTATGGGTACGCGACATTCAATCCTCCGATGACTTCTTGGGCGCAACTTAAAGAAATGTCGGACTCAGGTTTAGTCGCCGTTGTTTCCCACACATATGATATGCACAATGGGCATATTTTTAATCCGCAAGGCAACGAACAGGCCTCTGCCGGGTTCTTAAAATACAATCTGGAAACTAAATCCTACGAGACTGAGGCGGAGTTTTTTGCCAGGGTCAAAACGGACTTAGCCGAAAATGAAAGACTCATCAGCAAACATATTGGCAAGAACTACCCTCTGATAGTTTGGCCTTATGGCACTTACAATGGTCTTTCGCAAAAAGCTGCCACTGAGCTTGGCATGCCTATGCAGTTCTCAATTGAAAAAGGGCTGAACAATACTCGCAATCTAACATTGGTTCATAGGGCGATGATACTTTCTCATTTCTCTATTTCTGATTTTGCTCAAGGAATGAAAACTTCCTTCATCTACGACGCCCCCGTGAGAGCCGTTTCTGTGGATATCGATTCTTTGTGGGTGGGTTCAGACGATGCTTCAAATGTGAACCTTGGCAAATTGAACGACAAGGCTGCAGAGGTTCTGCCGAATGTCGCCTTGATCCAAGCTATTAGTGCGCAAGGTGAAGCGTACTTCCCGACTTCGCAATTGCCAGTGAAGGCGAATTTTTTCGGTCGTGTTGCGCATGTATTGCAAAACCGCTCACGAGTTGAAAGAGTTTATGCAACGGTCCCGCTGCAATATTTAAAAAACGAGCTGACGACTCAGCGTTTGATTCATGATCTTGCTACCTACAATGATATCGATGGCGTTTTCTTTGATGCTCGCGGTGTGGGCGCTAAAAAGATGGATAAGCTGATGAAACTGGCGATGGAAACGGGCTCTGAGATGAGACCTTTCTGGGCGTATGGGTATAGGGGCTCTCGCACTCCAAGCCATGCAAGCTCGTTTGAATACATCATTAAGGATTTTTATTGGGGTTCGTCTAAGTCTAAACTTTCGAAAGCTGTTCGTGAATTTCAAGATTCCCAAATGATTGTGTCTTTAGATTCAAAAAATATTTCCGCGGCAGCAGATGGTTATAAAAAGATCCGAGATCTTGGCTTGAACAACGTGTTCTTACCCATGAACTTTAATACTTATACTGACTTGCCATTCTTGAAGGTCAACTTCCATGCAGAGATCAATCCCTACTCGCTGACGGCGGATGAGCACAAGTAGATGACTCACTCACCTTTCCTGACTTCTTTGGGTTGGAATGATTTCTTTCAAGCTCAGTTTGATAAGATCCGCGAACCCGGTCTTTATCCAGCTCGTATTATTAGCCAGGGTCGTGGCCACTATTACCTGCAAGCTTCAGCAGAAGACGTTTTAGAAGCCGTCATCAGCACTCGGTTATTTAAAGCCAGTAAAGCTTCTAACGATTTTCCAGCAGTGGGCGATTGGGTGGCCTTCACCCTTGGCCAAGGGCAAGAAAAAGCCAATATCCATCATGTCCTTGAAAGAAAAAGTTGCTTGGGCCGCAAACGCGCGGGCACTGCAAATAAGACCCAGCATCTTGCAAGTAATGTGGACCATCTGCTGATTGTGACTTCACTCAACGAAGATTTTAATCTTGAACGTTTGGGCCGATATTTAGAAATTGGAAAAAACTCAGGCGCGACATCACATATTCTGCTGACGAAATCAGATCTGTGTCCTAACCCAGGCGACTATCTGCAAAAGATTAAAAATGAATTTGGCGATGTAGAAACTTTTTTGGTTTCGAGTCTTGCGCCAGAATCAATAGATGTTCTAAAAAAATTCTTCGCCCCAGGTAAAACCACAGTGCTACTGGGTTCTTCCGGTGTTGGCAAATCGACTTTAAGTAATTACCTGACTGGAAACAACGACCAACAAACCGGCGAACTGGGATTAGAATCAAAGGGCAAACATACAACTACTGCCAGAAACATTCTGCACACTCGCTGGGGCGGTCTTGTTATCGATACTCCTGGGATGCAAGAAATTCTAGCTATCAACAGTGAACCAGCTGAAAGCGCGCTCGAAGACTTTTCAGATATCGAAGAGCTGACTTTAAGTTGCAAGTTTACAAACTGTCGTCACCAAAATGATCCTGGATGCGCAGTGAGTGCTGCCCTCAAAGCAAATACGCTCTCCGTGGAACGCTGGGCTGCTTATCAAAAGGCGTTGAGTAAAATTAAAGTCCCTAAAAAGAAATGGCAGAAATAGCTGAAGTTATGCAGGCGCAGATTTTGGGCATAAAAAAACCGAAGACATTGCTTCGGTGATTTATTTCCATTTCGTGTGAGGTCGCCATGCTTTCCGAAGAAAAAATGGCGGGGTGGACGGGACTCGAACCCGCGGCCTTCCGCGTGACAGGCGGACGTTATAACCAACTTAACTACCACCCCACAGCGATTTGGAGAACTAGTTATAGCCATGACTTCCCAGCATTTCAACAACATTTTTACATAAATAAACGACTTTTTTGCCCTCAAACACGGTGAATCACCGTGTTTCGCGAACTCTTGCGCATAATTTCAGCAAACCGGGACCTTGAAAACTGCTAAAGGTGGAGTACATTGGGTCCTTCGGAGGAATTTCCATGAAAAAGATCCTAGTCAGCTTGTCACTTGTTATTGCTTCATCTGCGCTTGCTGAAACAACGACTTACACTGTTGAAGGTATGCATTGCGGCTCATGTGCGAAAGCAATCACAGCACAAGTTTGCAAAATGGACGGCATCGACAAGTGCGATGTGACTGTTGGTAAAGTCGTGATCACTCCAAAATCTGGTGCAACAATCACACAAGAGCAAGTTCAGACAGCAATGTCGAAAGTCGGCGATTACAAAATCACTGGCGCCACTTCTACAAAGTAGTCTGCTAAAAAGAAGGTTAAGTAAATACTCCGATGGAGTCGGAGTGCAAACCAGCGCAGATCGGTCTTTGACCGATCCTTGAATGTTGAGCTCGGCTTGAGTTTGCTTTGACTGTAAATTGACCGAGTTCCCTCTCACCTTATAATGATTTTCATATTTGAATTTGTCATAATGTGTTCATGGCAGATGTTGGAACTTTGTTAATCATTGATGATGAAAATGAGCTGAGAGAAATTTTAGTTTCTCTCCTTGAAGACTCTGCTGCAGAAATTCATGAAGCCTGTAATGGCATCGAAGGCATCACCCTTCTTCAATCAAAAAAATTCCACGCAGTTCTGTCTGACGAAAAAATGCCTAAGAAATCGGGCCTCGATGTGCTTCGTTGGATGCGCGAAAACAACATCAATATTCCTTTTATTATTCACACTGGTTATGGCCAAAAAGAAGTTGTCGACCAAGCTCGCAAGCTTGGTGTCTATGCTTTTCTGGATAAACCCTTTGATGAACGCAAACTGATTCAAACTGTGAAAGAGGCACTCGCTCTAGGCGTCGCAATCAATTAATCTCTGCTCTATTTCTTAACCATTCCTTGTCTAATTCCCGCTTACACTTCATTATAGTAGGACATTAACCGGGTGCCAGCAGTGCTCCCTAGAACAGGATTTCCTCATGAATAAACTTTTTTGGATCGACATGGAGATGACAGGTCTCGACGTTGAAAAAGAAGTTATTATCGAGGTCGCAGTCGTCGTTACGGACCTAAAATTTAAAGAGCTCGACACTTTTGAAACAGTTGTTAAACAACCGCAAAAGTTTCTCGACAGTATGGATGCATGGAATACAGATCATCATAAAAAATCAGGCCTGACTGCGAAAGTTCCAAACGGAATGGACGCTGATCAAGTTGAAGCAAAGCTTGTTGATTTAGTGAAAAAGCATTTTCCAGATCCAAAAGATCGTCCGGTCTTAGCGGGCAACTCGATCATGCAAGATCGTTTGTTCATTAATAAGTACATGCCTGATTTTGCAGGACGTCTGCACTATCGTATGTTGGACGTCTCTGCTTGGAAGATCATCTTCAATAACAAGTTCAAGTATATTTATCAGAAGTCTAACAAGCATAGAGCATTGGAAGACATCAGAGAAAGCATCCAAGAACTTCGTCACTATTGTGACATGATCACTCTACCAACTAAGTAATCAACTTCAAGTCGGCGCGCTCACAAGCCGCCGACGTAGTACAAGATGGTGTCGTTGTGATCGTAAAGATCTTCTGAGAAACGCATCACACCATCTGAAGTCAGCTGTGAAGTCAGAGGAATTAAGTAGACTGGAATTGGATTTTTTAAATCAATTTTAGTCGAACGATCCATGACTTCACCGGGCTTTGCAACAGTGGCTTCAATTTTCGCTCTCGTCCACTCTGTTCCTCTTAAAAGATATTCCGCAATATCAATCGGTTTTTCCAAACGCACGCAACCTGAACTCAATTGACGTTTTGGTTCTGCGAACAATTCACGTTGATTGGTATCGTGTAGGTAGATCGAGAAATAATTAGTTAATTGGAACTTCACAATTCCCAGTGCATTACCTAAGTGAGGGCGTTGACGAATATTCACCGTCTTATCCATATCAGGCGTCATCGCCCACCAATTGATGGAACCTGGATCGAGCTTTCTCGTGAATCCCTCATTCCATGCTTCATAGTTATGCTCGTTAAAGTATGCACGCACTTGATTGGGTGTGAGCCATTTTAAATCTTCGACTTTATCTTCATAGAAAATTGTTGGTGGCACAACCCAGAATGGATTCAAGACTACTTGAACGAGTCGATCTTTCATTGTTGGCGTTTTTCTTTCAGCACGCCCATTGATGACTTTAAAACTCATTGAAATAGGACTTTCGACATTTTTATCAACCAGTGCAAAATATGAGAACGAGGTGTTCACAAAAATATATCTTTCATCAAAGGAGCTTGGGAACCAGCGAAGCTTTTCCATGTCCGCTTGAATTTGATGAACACGATTTAAACAAGGCTCTTGCAAGTAACGCATTGTCGGACCGCGAGGTGAAATAATACCGTCGGGCTTGAATTTCAATGTCCACTGCAAATCGGCGACGGCTGCAAGCATTTGTTGATCAAAGACTTCGTTCATATTCGAAATCGAATATCCTAAGAAAGCCAAACGCGCTTTGATGCTCGGAATTGTTGGGTCCATACGACCCACTTTCAAGGCTTTCTTAGGAGTGTAGACTTGCCCCCAAGATCCATCTTTGCACGCTGGATAAAATTTTTGAAGTGCTGCCTGCAATGATTTATAAGGAGGTGACTGACTGGCTAGAGCTTCGATCACATTGTCTGCACGATTGCCATTTGCAAGCACGAGCGCTTGAAATTGTTTTGAGGTCAGAAAACTTTTTCGCATTACTTTGATATCACTGCCCACCCAGCTTGGGTCGATAGCGCCGGTGTAAACATCCATAGCCAATTTGAGATAACGTTCATTCGCGTGCGGTTTAAGCCAACGACTGTAGTCGCCTCCGGTTCGAAAGACTCTTTCCATTTCAGCAGTCCAATAAGCATTTGGATTCAAGCCATGTCGCCAAGAATTCTGTGCAGCGATTCTGAGATCTTCAATGTACATCTGATTGATAATGGAACCATAGGTCGGTCCCGGAGGCTCAGCTGGTGGTTTTGCAAAAGCTTCAGCTTGACCGTTCGGTGTCTGAACATTTGGTAGTGTGACCACCTCTTGGGCAAGTAGCGTCTGTTCACCAAAAAAAAGAATCAGAATCACCAGAAGTAAGCGCCCCATGACATCGCCTCCTAAAATTCCAGGTTGATGTTCCTGATTTCAGGATAGCTCTGTCACAGGTAATGAAGAGTCCGGCAGAGGCCAAACGCCTAAAAGATTTCGAAAAGAAAATCAGCGTTTTGTAAACGCACAATGATAGAGTACACACTCCCCTCCTTTCGGAGAGGAGTCATTTCTCCAGATTCTACATAAGTCCAAGTGCGCGCATCGCTTCGATGGCCTCAGGATCTGAAAGAATGTTGAGGTATCTTGCTGCCACAGTTTGTGGGAAATCGGTGTTTTGATTGTACTTCGCTTGATACTCCACGATCAGTTGATAGCGTTGCTCGATGTCCATGAGTTTTACTTCTTGGATCAACGCTTGTTCAGCAATTGCAAAGGCATGGGCGCTCATATCACGATGGGTGTTCTTCATGAATGAGCCATCGGCTGCCGCGATATAAAGTTTGTAGTAGTTGCTGCCTTCCGTGTCGGCTTGACGGAAATTGAGGTTCGCGCTGGCTAATTCTTTTCTGAATTGGCTTGGTGCGAAGTCTCTGATTTTCATCATCATCGAAGAGTAAATCGCGCGGCCCTTGCTGGCTTCTGACAGACTTTCAAATTTTTTGTTAAAGTCTTGCGCCATTTTGATGAGGCCATCGCTTGTATACTTTCGGCAAGGAAGTTCATTCTGAATTGCGGTGATCAACGTGCCATAGGCACCATTCACAAGATCGCGATAAGCAGGCTCTGCAACACCACCCGCTCTGACGTTGATGTACTGATCAGCAAAGAAGTTAATCAGAGTCAGTAAATACTGATTGCTCGTGTAAGTACCCGCCGTTTTCATCGTCGCAAGATAATCGGCAACCTGTTCTTTAAGCTGTGTTCCTGCAAAGCGTTCTTGTACGGAACCTGGTGCAGCAGATTCAGCGCGACTCACCCAGGTTTGCACTGGCTCGAGCTTGTCTTTCAATAGCGCATCGATATTGCGTTTGCATGAGAAATTAGGAACTCGCGAACCCATTGCTAATTTGGGTGCTTCTTTCGTTGAAAGAGCTTTGATTTCAAGACTGGCTTCGCCACCCATTGCTTCAGCTAAAATCTCAACCGCCGCGATGTTAGCGACTGATGTGAATATTTCTGAACTGAGTGCGCTTTGCGCTTCATCCATTGAAATTCCACTAAGCTGTCTGACCGCAAAGCGTTCATTTTTGTCCGTCACGATTGTTGTCGTGTAGATTTTGAGACGACCCATTTTTGATTTTGCTTCCAGGCGTACCAGAGGAATTGCTTTGGCTAAATCCAAGCGATAGATCTCTCCACCGGTTTGCCGAGTCACCTGATCGACCCGACCCGTGCCTTCATATTGGTGTTGTCCTGGAGGAGGAGTAGGTTGTGATGGTGGAGCCGGTGGCTTAGGCAATTCTGCTGCATGCACAGAGATAACAGCACATGAAAGTGCCGCGAAGATAACTCGATTAAAATTTCGGAGAATCATTGTAGGTACCCTTCCTTGGATTAACCTGTTGGTTGTTTTTTGCGCCGAAAATTTCAGTTCTAAAATAGGGCTCGAAGATAGCGTTTGATCGCCGCATTCTGCCCATATAGATCATCTACAAAACGCACTACTCCGTCAGAGCTCAAGCTCGAAGTCAGATAAGCAGTGTAGATCGCCGTCTGATGTGATTTAGGTACTGGCAGTTCCGTGGATTTTAAAATCACTTCACCGGGTCTTGCGAAAACGGATTCAATTGTTGCGCGATCCCAGGGTGTGTCTTCAAGTAAGAACTCAGCCAAATCAAGTGGTCTTTCCAAACGGATGCAGCCACTGCTGAGTTGTCGCATGGGTTCGTTAAATAATTCACGCTGATTTGTATCGTGCAGATAAATCGAGAATGAATTTGTCAGATCAAATTTTAAAACACCCAGCGCATTTCCTAAATGAGGCAACTGGCGAATATGAATATCAGGTGTGATGCGCCCTTCACTGATCGCAAGCCAATTGATGGTAGTGGGATCGATGCGCTTTCGAAAGCCCCCGTCCCACACTTCATATTTATGTGAAGTGAAGTATTCGATGATCTCGGGTTTCGTAAGGTTTTTGAGATCTTCCACTTTGTCTTCTGAAAAAATTGTGGGCGGCACCGTCCAATAGGGATTGATGATCACCTTTTGAACTTCGTCGATCATTGTCGGTGACTTACGTGCGACGCGACCGTTGACTGTTCGAAAACTTATGTAACGGGGTTCGTCGTAGGACTTGTCGACAAGAATGAAATACGACATTGCTAGGTTCACGAACACATAGCGCTTTTCAAAATATTGCGGAAACCACCGCATCTTTTCCATGTCGGCTTGCATCTGCTGCAAGCGCTCGTTGCAGGAAACATTTAAGAAGCCCCACACTTTGCCATTCGGAGAAATCTCCCCATCAGGTTTGATTCTGAGATTCCACTGCACGTCGCTGACGGCGTTTAAAAGGTCTCCATCAAAGAGGTCGTCTTGAGTCGTAAAGTAGTAACCAAGCAGGCTCAGGCGCTTTTTAATGAGCTCAATCGCTGGGTGGCGCATGAAGAGTCGCAATGGTTTATCGAGTGGCGTGATATTTTGCCAAACTCCATCACGACACGCGGGATAGATTTTCACAAACGCCTCTCGCACAGACAAGTAAGGTGCATTTTTCGGAGCAAGACTTTCCATGAAAGTACGACTCTCTCGCCCTGCTGCGAGCAACATCGGCATCAATTCTTTCGGTGTCAGGAAAGGTTTTCGGATCAACTTCACGTCGCGCCCAACAGATTGGGGATCGACACTGCCAAGATAGAGGTCTTTTAACATTTGTAAATACGCCTGATTTGCTAGAGAGCGCAGGTTGTACTCGATGTTGCCACCGCGCACGAAGTAACCTTCCATGCGTTCAGTCCAATAGGATTTGGGATTAAGACCTTGGCGCCAAATGCCGAGCATAGTTTGTCGCATCTCTGAGATATCGAGCTGACTTAATATCGAAGCATAGTCGACACGTTCAGCTTTTTGAGTCGACAGCTCTTGAGCCGCGACATTTTGAGTTAACAATACCAACAACAAAAACAGAGCAATCACACCACCGAATCGTCCCAAGGTGATTTCCTCCTGATACATATTTGGATTTGGAAATTGAGATTGATCATCTGGCGATCAAATATCTTTTAGGAAGAAATAAAATTTGCCGCTGCTTAAAATCAGCGAGAGATGGAGTGTATGCCTGGACTTCGGTGAATGAAGATTTCTGCTGTGGAAGACATCGCGTGCGCTTAAACAAAAAAAAAGGGAACCGTTAGGTTCCCTTTTTTTTATCGCTAGTAGCGATAATGTTCTGGCTTGAATGGACCGTTTTGGTTCATGTGCAAGTACTTAGCTTGCTTGCCAGAAAGTTTCGTCAACTTCACGCCGATTTTTTCAAGGTGAAGAGCTGCCACTTTTTCGTCAAGGTGTTTAGGCAAACGGTAAACTTGGATCTCTTGGTACTTATCACGGTTCATGAAAAGTTCCATTTGAGCCAAGACTTGGTTCGTGAATGAATTCGACATTACGAAGCTTGGGTGACCTGTAGCGCAACCCAAGTTAACCAAGCGACCTTTAGCAAGAACGATGATTTGTGTGCCGTTTTTCAAAGTGTGGATATCAACTTGTGGTTTGATCTCGCGCATTTTTGAATTTTTGTTCAACCAAGCCATATCGATTTCGATATCGAAGTGACCGATGTTGCACACGATCGCGTTGTTTTTCATTTTAGTGAAATGCTTTTCAGTGATGATATCGCAGCAACCAGTTGCAGTTACGAAGATATCGCCCATAGAAGCAGCTTCATCCATAGTCACAACTTCGTAGCCTTCCATCGCTGCTTGAAGAGCGCAGATAGGATCGATTTCTGTGATAAGAACGCGAGCACCCAAACCGCGCAATGAGTGCGCAGAACCTTTACCCACATCGCCGTAACCAGCAACAACACACACTTTACCAGCGATCATCACGTCAGTAGCGCGTTTGATACCGTCAGCCAATGATTCACGGCAACCGTACAAGTTATCGAATTTAGATTTAGTAACAGAGTCATTGATATTGATAGCAGGAACTTTCAACTTGCCAGCTTTAACAAGCACTTCCAAGTTGTGAACGCCCGTCGTTGTCTCTTCAGAGATACCGATGATTTTCTTCATCTCTTTAGCGAAACGTGGTTCGTGCATCATGTTCGTAAGGTCACCACCATCATCAAGGATCATGTTGTAACCTTCTTTACCCCAACCTGTGATCGTTTGTTCGATACACCAGTTGAACTCTTCTTCAGTCAAACCCTTCCAAGCGAAAACTGGAATGCCCGCTGCTGCAATAGCTGCTGCTGCGTGATCTTGAGTAGAGAAGATGTTGCAAGAAGACCAACGGATTTCCGCACCCAGTTCGATCAATGTCTCGATCAAAACCGCAGTTTGGATTGTCATGTGAAGGCAACCAGCAATGCGCGCACCTTTAAGAGGTTGAGATTTTTTGTACTCTTTACGAAGAGCCATCAAACCTGGCATTTCAGTTTCAGCGATCTTGATTTCTTCACGACCCCATTTAGCAAGTTTAGCGAAAACTTCTGGGTTCTCCATTGCTTCTTTAGAAACTCTGTAATCAACTTTTGCTGGTGTAGTAGCTTTTTTAGGAGCTGCTGCCATTGCTTTTGCATTTTTCTTCATAGCTGTCTTTCCGTTGTTCGTAGTCAGTGACATGTTTTAAAAATCCCTTTGAAAAGGTTTGTTAATAATGTTTTTAAATTCTTTAAAAGCTGCTTCAGTTCCGCGAGCCGAGCTCGCTACACTCTGCGGGCCTAGCCCTGTAAAGTAAGGATCTGGTAGCCAACATCAGTGATCAACACTGTGTGCTCGTATTGAGCCGAAAGCAGACCATCTTCAGTTTTGTAATACTTAATCGAAGAACCAGGAATATCAAACTCAATCAACTCATCGGTCCCTGCGTTAACCATGGGTTCCACGGTCAAACAAGTCCAAGCCATGATCTTCTCACCCTTGCCCTTTTTCCCAACTGCGGGAACAAACGGCTCAGTATGAAAAACGCGGCCAATACCATGACCACCGATCTCTTTAACAGTCGTATAACCTTTGCGTTGAACAAACTTGTTAGTCTCAAAACCAAGGTCCCCAGTCATCAACCCAGGACGAAGCATTTCAATCCCAAGATCACGAGCTTGACGAGCCGTCTCAACCAGATCAACCGCCTCAGGCGTACCTTGACCAATGATATACATCTTCGAAGTATCACCAAAGAATCCATCAATGAATGCTGTCACATCGACATTCACAATATCGCCATCTTTCAAAGGCGTATCATCAGGCAACCCATGACAAACAACTTCATTCACAGAAGTACAAGAATATTTAGGATAACCGCCATAACCAATACAAGCAGATTTCGCTCCACGAGTAAGCATATAGTCGTTAGACATAACGTCGATCTCATTCGTCGTCATACCAGCCTTCACATACTTATCTAGATAAGTAAGAGTGTCGGCAGCAATACGACAAGCAAGTTCCATTTTTTTGATTTCATCTTTATTAAGAGGCTTAATTCCCATGGCGAAAGGTATAACATAGAGAAATCACATTTCCCAGAGAGAACTCTCAATTCAAGAGCCAGTCTCACACTGTATTCCCCAATGAAAATATATCGCTTTAGAGCATAAACAGCTCTCAATATGGCGAGTCCTATCGGGACGAGACCTGCAGCGATTGGCCCGAAGGGAGCCAAGAGCCAGAAAAGCGGAGTGCCGAAGGCGCCAGCCAGAAAAAATCCAAAACACCTGCGAAGCCATGAGACAAGACCACACCGTAGGTCGTTCAAAAGGGTGCAGATGCAAGGCGGAGGGTTTCGACCGAAACGGAGGCGTACCCCAGGTACGTCGGAGAGAAGGGCGAAGCCCGACAACGCAGTCAGATGCGCCCTTTTCAACGACCGTAAGACAAAAAAAAAGCCGGGGTTTAGCCCGGCTTTCTTTTTCGACTTAGTTATCTAAGACCTATTTAAGGTGTTTAGAAACTAGTTTAGTCATATCGAACATAGAAACTTGAGTTTTACCACCGAATACAACTTTAAGTTTGTCATCAGCGTTGATGTTTCTACGGTTTTTAGAGTCTTGAAGACCGTTCTTTTTGATGTAAGCCCAAAGTTTTTTAACAACTTCAGTACGTGGAAGTGGAGAAGCACCAACAACTGCTGCCAAAGCTGCAGATGGAGTCAAAGCTTTCATGAAAGCTGGATTTGGTTTGCGTTTTGTAGCAGCTTTTTTAGGAGCAGCTTTTTTCGCTGGAGCAGCTTTTTTAGGAGCAGCTTTTTTTGTAGCAGTTGCTTTTTTAGCTGGAGCTTTTTTAGCAGCAGCTTTCTTAGTAGTAGCTTTTTTAGTAGCTTTAGCCATTTTCAAATTCCTCCGTTAAGGTTTTTGTTTTTCGTTTTATGTTACGACTCGATTAGTGTGTATCTAAGTCCAGGGCTTTGTCCAAAAAAAAATGAAGCCTCAATACATTTTTTTTCATTTTCCCTTGGGAGAAGGTCATTTTCAGAGGGAAAACACCCGAATATTGCGAGTTTGTCAGAGGGAAACGCCGTTTTTTCCCTCGAGAAAGTGGATTTTCCACTCGAACAACCGCTCTTTCCCCTCGAGAAAACCTGCTTTTGCGGCGATTTTTCAACTCTAGACTAGAGAGAAAACGCATCAAACCGATACGTTTACTATGAGTTTTCAAGCGTCGTTCAAGCAAATTTTGAGAGAGAAAATGCACGGAACACAGACTGAGAAGTCATTTGCGGGTACATCGTTAGACTCTGATCCAGCTCACCTAGCCTTCTTAATGAGCCAGGTTTCAAAGCTACAAAACCCAATTCCTAGAGGGAAATACCCCGCTCCAACGGTGCGTCCTCAAAGAAAAGCCCACATTCTCAATGCGGCGCAGACACAAGCATTCAACTTCTTCACTATATATATCCACGACTTCTCGCCAGCTTTCACAGAGGGCGAACTAAGAAAAGCTTTCCGCAAACTTGCATTGATCCTGCACCCAGACCACGGCGGCCAAGCAGAACAATTCATGGACCTCAAGACTCACAACGAAACTCTTCAATCCGTTTTCGCTAAGTAATCATTTAGCAATCAAGAACCAAACAATTCAAAAGACCCAAAAAAAAGAGCGGCCCTCAAGCCGCTCTTCTTATTCATACATATATAGATAGAAACCAGTATTAGACCATTTTGAAACGGATACGCTTAGGAGCTGCGTCCTCACCGAGGCGCTTCTTGCGATCTTCCTCATACTCAGAGAAGTTACCTGGGAAGAACTCAATCTTAGACTCCCCTTCGAATGCCATGATGTGTGTACAAACGCGATCCAAGAACCAGCGATCATGGGAGATAACGACTGCTGAACCACCGAACTCTAGCAACGCTTCTTCAAGCGCACGCATTGTGTTCACGTCCAAGTCATTCGTTGGCTCATCCAGAAGCAATAAGTTCGCACCTTGCTTGAGGATCTTTGCCATGTTCACGCGGTTTCTTTCACCACCCGACAACTGACCCACTTTTTTCTGTTGGTCTGTACCAGAGAAGTTAAACCATGAAACATACTGACGAGCATTGATCTCACGAGTGCCGAGTTGAATAACGTCCGCACCACCTGAAAGCTCTTCGAAGACGGATTTATTTGGATCCAATGTTTCACGTGATTGATCGACGTAAGCGATCTTCACAGTCTCGCCGACTTTGAACGTTCCAGCATCTGGAGTTTCTTTACCCGTGATCATGCGGAACAAAGTTGATTTACCAACACCGTTCGGCCCGATAACGCCCACGATGGCCCCACGAGGAATTGTGAATGAAACATCATCCAACAACACTTTGTGATCGTAAGCTTTCGTGATGCCTTTTGCTTCCACAACGATATCGCCCAAGCGAGGTCCCGGCGGAATGTAGATAGACATCTCTTGAATTTTATCTGGCCCCGCTTCTTTCAACAGGTTTTCGTAGTTAGAGATACGAGCTTTTGATTTCGCCTGACGAGCTTTTGCACCCTGACGAATCCAATCCAACTCTTTTTCAAGAGTACGAGCACGCTTCTGTTCGCCTTTTTGCTCTTGAGCTTGGCGACGATCTTTTTGCTCCAACCAAGAAGTGTAGTTCCCTTTCCAAGGAATACCTTCACCACGATCCAATTCCAAAATCCAACCAGCCACGTTATCCAAGAAATAACGGTCATGGGTTACAGCGATAACTGTGCCTGGGAATTTCGCAAGATATTGCTCAAGCCACGCAACAGATTCCGCATCCAAGTGATTCGTTGGCTCATCCAAAAGAAGAATATCAGGCTCAGAAAGAATCAAACGCGCCAAAGCGACACGGCGTTTTTCACCACCAGAAAGATTTGTCACGTTCAAATCTCCCTCTGGACAACGAAGAGCATCCATCACTAATTCAATTTTTTGGTCAACGTCCCAACCACCCAAAGCTTCCAATTTCTCTTGGATTTGACCTTGTTTTTCGATCAGTTTTTCCATCGCTTCAGGTGAAAGATCTGGATCACTGAACTTGTCATTGATCTCATTGTATTCTTTCATGAGCTTTGGCAATTCACCCATGCCAGAGAAAATATTCTCTTTCACAGTCATAGTTTCATCGAGTTTTGGTTCTTGCTCGAAGTAACCAACTTTCATTGTTTTCGAAGGGAACGCTTCACCGATAAAGTCTTTATCAACACCTGCCATAATTCTGAGCAAAGTGGATTTACCAGAGCCATTCAGACCCAAAACACCGATTTTTGCGCCGTAAAAGTAAGATAAATAAATATCTTTCAGCACATATCTAGTTGGAGGATATACTTTACTTACACCCTTCATTGTGTAGATAATCTCTTGAGACATGATGTCACTCTCCTATTTTCAAGGTTCGCAGGATAGAAAGTAAGCAATCTATCAGGCTAAAAAGACTTGTCAAATGGAGTTCGATTCAAGACACTATCGCCCCTGTGCATGAAGCACTTGCGATAAAAAATGGAATCTTTAAGTATTAATGAGTGACGACAACAACGGCGAGTTAACAAAACCTAAAAACGAGGCGAATGAGTCTCAGACCGCAACTCCGGCTGCGTCTGAAGCTAAACCTGCGTCTCGTCGCTCGCGCGCCACTCTTGGCACCTCGTTAAGTGGCCTATTGAACTCCGACCTACAAAACGCTCTTCAAAGCTGGGACAACGTGACTGAACAGGTCGCTAAAAAAGTCTCTCCTGAGCAAGCACAACTGCGCGAAGTCAAAAAAATCCTCTCGGATTTAAAATCAAAACTAGAAGAATTCGACGACAAGTAACGCCCGTTGAAAATGGCCCAGCTCCTGCGTTGGCCTATTTTGAACAGGCTTGGTTCAGTTTTCTAATGTTATTTCTTGTCGTGTTTTGAACCACCCAAACATTCGGGTGACTCAAAATTGATGGTGGTTTGTTGTTTCGCCCACTCGTCTGGAGAAAGATCTCTTTGTGTTAAGGCGTGCAGACCCGTTTTTAGTTCTTCAGCCAAAACAGCGTTTACTTCTCTTTGGCGATCGATGCGGGATTTGCCCTCGAAAAGGGCTGATACGATAAGAACTTTGAAGTGAGTTTCAGAGCCCGGTGGAACCGAGTGCATCGAGCTCTCATTCTCCACCTCTAGATGAAGCGGAGAGAATTTTTCAGATAACAACTTTTGGATGCGTTCTTGTCTTGGTCCCATTTACTTCTTATGAAGTTTGGACTTCGCGTAGTCAATGCCGATTTTGGCCATCATGAATACGCCCTTTTCCTCTAACTTTTTTTCTACATCTTTCGCTTTGCGAAGTGCTTTGCCAGCGAAATGATCAGCAAGAGGGTTGCCCAATTGAAGTTTATCAAACTGCCCGTCTTGAACCCACTCGTCTGCCACTTGATCAGCGACTTCCATCACTTTCGGAGCTTTTTCACGAATGATATCGGCACCGAAGAAATTCAAATGAATCTTTTGACGCTCTTCTTCAGTTGCAGAATCAAAGCTCGTGCTTTCTTGGGCTTGCGGATCACCGAAAGTGTCTTCTTCACTTGCTGTTGAAGCGAAGACTTCATCAGATGCATCCAAGCCGCTCATGGGCTCTGAAGCCGCTTCGTGCGAAGGACCAACGCCCTCGTTTTGCGCTTCCGTGTTAATGTCTTCTGAGTCGTCATGAGCTTCTACAGAATCATGCGACTTATTAGAAGAGTGGGCTTTAGATGCAGGCTTTTTAGAATGATGTTTATTCGAGTGCTTCGACATAATAACCTCATAGGAAGAAGATTCCTCAAGATTAAAACCAATGATCGTTAGAGACAAGCTTTATGGAGCTTGTCTAGCTTCAGACAAGCTTTATGGAGCTTGTCCAGCTTCAGACAAGCTTATTGAAGCTTGTCTGGCTAATGAAGCTTTTCTGCCCAATGCAGAAACTCACTTTTCATCTGATCTAGACTGGAGTCTTCCACATGGCCCCAAAGCATTTCCCGACGTAGAGTGTTTGCTTCAGCAACTTCCGCAGCTGTTAAGCCCCCTGCCTCCATCAGACGTAGTAAATGCAGATCGGTACGGCGTTTGAAATCACCATAATCTGTTTCTGTCGCTTCCTTTAAATACTCAACAAAGTCGTAAGCTGCAGGATGCATAAAAACCTCCATAGACTCCTCCGGCAAAGCCGGGAGTGAATCAGATTAGAACTATTTTAGTGAAGACGCTTCAACGGAGCTATTTGTGTTTTGCCAATTCACGGAAGCCGCAGTAAAAACCTCGACCATGAACCTACCGATCATTGCACAATCCAAAAACTACATCGTTATTAATAAGCCGGCTGGCGTATCCGTGCACAATGATCCTGCCGACGTAATTCATTTGCTGAAAAAGCAATTACCCTCTGGAAGCTATCAAGACATTTATCCCGTGCATCGCTTGGATAAAGAAACCAGCGGGCTGCTTGTTGTTGCGTTGAATGAAAAATCCGCTGCCAGTTTGGCGGCGCAATTTCAGAGTGGCGAAACGACAAAAATTTATTCGGCGGTTCTACGTGGCGCCATCACGGATCTGACTTTGCATTGGAAGTGGGCGATTTCAGACAAAGCTGAGGGCCGCAAAAATCCCCAAGGCATGAGCAAAGACCGCGTTAACGCCGAAACTCTGGTTACCGTTGAAAAGACAAATAAGTTTTTCTCTTTAGTCCGAGTGAAAATCTTAACGGGTCGTCAGCATCAAATCAGAAAACACGCGGCCATGGCTCGACACGCGATCCTTGGTGATGATCGTTATAGTGATCCCAAATACAATTCGAAAATGGCCGAGCTTTACAAAACAGACCGCATGTTTTTACACGCACAAAAACTGACAATCAAAATCGACAACGAGAGCCACACGTTTGAAGCTCCGCTCCCATCTGAATTCTTAAGTATTTTAGATTAAAATTATCTGACCGGGGCTTTTTTCGGCGGAATCTGACTATCAAGTTTAGATAAAAAGCTCGATACGAGATCTTCACGTTCTTGCCCCGAAACTGGGCGCGCACCCAATGGGTATTCCTTCAAAAGTTCTGTAGGAACTTCTAATAAAAATCTTGATGGAGCAACAGGCTTCACCGTGCCATTTTTCTTACGCTGCTGACAGCGCGACATAATCAAACGTTTTTTCGCGCGAGTCACACCGACATAGAACAAACGACGCTCTTCATCGATATCAGAACCCAAGTTTTTATGCGGCAGCAAATCTTCTTCAAGACCCGCTAAGATCACAACCGGGAATTCCAAACCTTTTGAAGCATGTAGTGTCATCAACTGAACTTTGTTCGGTTGCTCGTCGTCTTGATTAAGATCATCACGCAACAACATCGAATCCACAAAGGCCTTAATGCTATCAACCGTGTAAGAGCGCTTCCCTAAATAAGAATCCAAAATGCGCCCCAAGATCTCAACGACTTGCCATTTTTTTTCAGCTTGCAACGGATCCGTCGCAGTTCCAAAAACATATTCGCGATAACCAAGATCAGAGAACAGCTGAACCATCTTCCCACCTGGAGAAGAGCCGATATCATATTCCAAAATATGCTTCGGTAAATGCTCGATGAAAGCCATCACGTGATCGATGGATTCACCAGCTTTATCAGGCACGAAAGCCTCTTGCCATAAACGACAAGCATCCACGAAATTGATACGACGATTCAATGCAAAATCAGAAAGCCGCTCGATCGTTGTGTCACCAATTCCACGCGGTGGAACATTGATAATACGACGAAGTGAAACTTCATTCGGCGCCAAGGCTTGTTTAAGGTAAGCCATGATATCTTTGATTTCACGACGATCAAAAATCGACGTACCACCACTGATAGCATAAGGCACATTCGCACGACGCAAAGAAGACTCGATCATCCCACCTTGAGTATTGGAACGGTAAAGCACCGCGAAATCTTTGTAGTCGTAACCTTGACGTAAGAAATATTGAATTTCTGAGACGACGAATTCGCACTCGTCCTCTTCACGCTCAAGGATAAATAACTCTGGCAATTCGCCGGTGTTTTGCGCGGCTTCTGCACGCAAAATTTTTCCGTGGCGATTTTTATTTTTTGAAATAGAAACGTTCGCGACCGCGAGGATTTCTGCAGACGAACGATAGTTGCGCTCAAGCTTGATGACTTCAGCGCCTTTAAATTCTTGAGGGAAGTTCAAAATGTTTTTTACTTCCGCTCCACGCCAGCCATAGATCGACTGGTCGTCATCACCAACAACGGTGATGTTGTTGTGTGATTTAACGATTTTCGCAATCAGATCCATTTGCAGACGATTGGTATCTTGAAACTCATCGACCATCACTTGGCTGAATGAGTTTTGAACTTTTTCGAGAATATCTGGATTTTCTTTAAACAACGTCAAGGGACGAATCAACAGACCTTCGAAATCAACGACTCCCAAATGCTCAAGGCGCTTAGAAAATTTTGGCGTCAACACTTCTACCATCTCGTGGTATTCGTCGAACGCTTCCGTCACAGGGGCCATGCCTGTGCGTTTATCGTTGATCATGTTGAGAATTTTATCGAGGTCGAATTTATCTTTCGTCGACGTTTTGACGTCTTTGATCAGATCTTTCAGGATCGCATTGCAATCCGTTTGGTCGACGATTCCGAAGTACGGTGAAAGACCAGCATGTTTATGAAAACGACGAAGAATTTGTAAACCAAACGAGTGAAAGGTTCCTGCCCAAAGACCTTTTCCCGCCGTACCTAGCTTCACCCCTACACGATGCTTCAGCTCACGAGCTGCTTTGTTCGTGAACGTGAGCACGCAGATATCCTCAGCCTTAGCGACTCTTTCGGAAATCATACGCCCCGTGCGTGAAACTAGAACTGTCGTCTTACCTGAACCCGCGCCTGCTAAAATCAACAAAGGCCCGAAGTTGTGCTTCACGGCCTTTTGTTGCTCGGGGTTCAGCCCCTTCAACCAATCTGACATTTCTAAAAACTAAACGCGGTTGTGAATCAAAGTACGAACTTCGTCTTCGAATACAACTTCGATTTTATCTGATTGAGCGTCTTTGATGAAACCCATACCAAATTTAGGATGATTCAATTTTTGGTTTTTTTCGAATTTCGATTTCATGTTGTAAGAAACAGTTTGAGCTGAATCATTACCCATCAACATTTCGAATTCATTTTTGTGGCTAGATTTACGTGAGCTTAAAGTTTGTTCACGTTTTTTCGCTGCAGCACCAGTCAAAGCTTTGCCAGTTTTCGTTTGAGCTTTTGGCAAAGAGTAAGTCTTTTTGCTTTTGCAAATTTCGCATTCGATTTTCGCCGAAGTTGCAGTCGTGTGAGCTAAAACAACATGGTATCTATCGGCATCACACTTTTTACAGAAAGCATAAAAGGACTTGGCGACTGGAGGCAGAGTATTCATGAGAGTTCCTATCTAGTATTGTTGTTTAAGATTATAAATCGTAAGGGGTTCGTCCAGCTTTTTTTGTGCAATCTCGCCGGCGCTCAAATAAAACGGACCCTCGTTTCGCTCAATCCTATGGTGAAAGTCTACCATACTTTGCTCGTCTTTAGGATCAATCTTATTCCCAGTTGGACCGTAGTTCTCTAAAAAGGCCAAATCGACCTCTTTATTAAAGAATTTTTCCCAACAATTCGTGTTGACTTGAACACGGTAAGTCACAGTTTTCGCATGAGAATGAACAGGTGCGTAAGCGCCGATCACTTCCATATGGCCATAATGAGAATGCAATTTCAATGCGGGGCTGCCCCATTGAGTCATTCCAGAACATTGCTCTACGTTGGCGTACCAAAGCCCGAAGGCCTTGCTTAAGAAGCCCAAGCCATAGAACTGTTGCTCCTTTGGCAACAACGAGTTTACGGAACAAAGATTATGGGCCACCCACTCCCCTTTGTGCATCGTAGGAATGATGATGAACAAAGAAAGCGGAATCCAATCCATCTCGTCGAGGGATTTCACATTCTGGATTTTTGAACTTGTTAAAGCGGGACTGGCTGTCGCCGGAAACTTCACAGGATCCAGGGCCGCGCGAACTTCGGGAGAAAGCGCACTGGCACGAGCTGCAAAGCCTGCCACAAAGCCTGGCATGATAGCACAATCATAAAAAACCCAACGTGGCATAGCCATGTTCGAAGGGCCGAAAGCACGCTCCTCAAGGGAATAAATGCGATCTGCAAAAGCGGTATTTTGAATATCGAGTGGATTTTTAAAAACAACTTGTTGCTGTTCGAACCAGTCTAATCTGTGAGCCGTGCCCGCATGAGCAATTTGATTTTCCGGACGTACAAACACATAGGGACGAATGTCCTTTGAATCAATCCACGCGGCTTTGGCTAACAGTTTATTCATTTCAGCGGTCCCACCATCTCTTCAGGTCTAACTATCTTATCAAAATCTGCTCCGCTGAGGAGTCCAAGATTTATAGCTTCCTCACGAAGCGTCGTGCCATTTTTATGAGCCGTCTTTGCTATCAAAGCTGCTTTGTCATACCCAATATGTGGATTTAGAGCAGTCACTAACATGAGTGAATTATCTAAATGCTTTTGAATCTGCTTGGTGTTGGCCTCAATGCCACTCACACAATGATCCGTAAAGCTTTCAGCCGCATCTGACAGCAGTCGCACTGAGTTGAGGACATTAAACACGATCAAGGGCTTAAAGACGTTCAATTCAAAATGACCTTGCGATCCCCCAATCGAAACAGCCACGTGATTTCCCATGACCTGAGCACAGACCATAGTCATAGCTTCACTTTGAGTGGGATTCACTTTTCCTGGCATGATCGAAGAGCCGGGCTCGTTCTCTGGCAGATGAAGCTCACCTATACCACAACGCGGGCCAGAACCCAATAAGCGAATGTCGTTTGCGATTTTTAGAAGCGAGACAGCAACTGAATTCAGAGCTCCACTTACTTCCACCAACGCATCATGAGTCGCTAACGCTTCAAATTTATTTTCTGCAGTGACAAATGGAACTTTTGTTTCACGAGCGATTTCGGCAGCGACTTTCACAGCGAAATCAGGATGAGTATTCAAACCTGTGCCGACAGCCGTTCCGCCGATTGCTAGCTCATGCAAATGCGGCAAAGTGTTTTTCACTCGTTTGATAGAGTGCTTCACTTGCGTGACGTAACCGGAAAATTCTTGGCCTAGAGTCAGCGGAGTCGCATCCATTAAGTGAGTGCGACCGATTTTCACGATCGTTTTAAATTCCGCTTGTTTTGCTGATAGAGCCTTTTCAAGTTTCTCTAACATCGGAATCAATCTGTTATGAATCTGATCCGCCACCGCGATGTGCATCGCCGTTGGGAAGGTATCGTTCGAAGATTGACCTTTATTCACGTCATCATTCGGGTGAATATCTTTCGATGGCAATGTCAAACCCTTCATCACCATCGCACGATTGGCGATGACTTCGTTGGCGTTCATATTCGTTTGCGTGCCAGAACCTGTTTGCCAAACGACGAGTGGAAAATGTTGATCGAGTTTTCCTTCGATCACCTCATCTGCGGCTTTCACGATCAATTCGCATTTGTCTTTTGCTAAAAGTCCCAGCGCATTGTTTGTTAACGCTGCAGATTTTTTCAGAATACCGAGAGCTTTAATCATCTCGCGTGGAAAACGATCGCCGCCGATTTTAAAATTCTGCGTCGACCTTTGCGTTTGGGCTCCCCACAATGCATCTTGAGGAACTTGCACATCACCCATCGTGTCTTTTTCGATTCTGAAATTCATGTGGACTCCTTGTCCGAATTAAATATTGCGGGCGCTGATTCAGCTTTCGCGACTCCGTCGCTACAGCTCTGCCGGCGTCCGCCGCGCAACCTGACCAACGTGTGCTTGCGCAGTTGGATAGATCACCAATTCTTGAATATTTACGTGTGCGGGACGAGCGACACACCATGCGATTGTCTCAGCAATATCGTCGGCTGAGAGTGGCGTCATGCCTTCATAAACTTTGTCTGCTTTTGATTGATCATTGAAACGCACGAGTGAAAATTCAGTATTCACCATGCCCGGTTCAATATTAGTGACGCGTATTTTCGTACCAAGCAAATCCATGCGCAGACCTTCCGTCAACGCACGCACCGCAAATTTTGTTGCGCAATAAACACCGCCACCTGGGTAAGTGTATTTACCTGCGACCGAGCCCAAGTTGACGATGTGACCGTGATTATTTTTGACCATCTCAGCCACCACTCCCCGAGTCATGTACAGCAAACCTTTAATGTTGGTATCGATCATCTCGTCCCAATCATTGAGGTTCGACTCCTGCATCTTGTCGGTGCCTTTTGCGAGGCCGGCGTTATTAACGAGGACGGTCACTTTAGAAAGTGCTGCGCGATTGATTTCCATCCACTGGGTGACTTTTTCACGGTCAGTGATGTCGAGGACGTCAGTCTTTACTTGTATCTGAGGTGAGGCTTGTTTGATTTCGTGAACCAGCTCTTGAAGGCGTTCCTGACGACGACCTGTCGCCCACACCGAAAAACCCATTCGTGCCAACGCCTTGGCCGTAGCCCAACCAATACCTGAAGTTGCGCCCGTAATCAGTGCCCACTTTTCTTGCATAATCTGTCCCCTGGTAGAGGGAATATGTTAGCGAATCCAAAGGGCGTTTTCACTCTTCTTTGTTGACACGGCGGGCCCCAAAAAGTTACCCCTTTCCTCTATGAAATGGCTCATGAAATCAGAACCTGATGTATTCTCAATTGATACCCTCAAAAAGGACAAAACCACTTGGTGGGAAGGCGTCCGTAATTATCAAGCTCGCAACTTCATGATGAATGACATGAAGGTCGGCGATGAGGTTTTATTTTACCACTCCAACGCTGAACCATCAGGCATTGCAGGCCTGGCACGAGTTTCTAAAGCGGCCGAAGCAGATAAACTGCAGTTCGATAAAAAATCTGAATACTACGACGAAAAAGCGACGAAAGAAAAACCGCGTTGGTTCTGCGTGCAAGTTGAATTTGTTGAAAAATTTCCGGAAGTGATTTCTTTGGCTGAACTTCATAAAAACGAAAAGCTTGCCGAAATGATGGTCCTTAAAAAGGGCCAACGTCTGTCTGTTCAACCTGTCAGCGACAAGCATTTTGAAGTCGTTAAAAAGATGGGCAAGTAATTGAAGAAACTTTTCCTGGCACCTATGGAAGGTGTTGTAGACTGGGTCATGCGCGACACACTGACACAAATCGGTGGTGTGGATCAGTGCGTGACCGAGTTCTTGCGTGTAACGGATCGTTTACATCCTGAAAGCGTCTTTTACAAAAACTGTCCTGAGTTAAAAACACAATCCCGCACTCGTCATGGAGTGCCGGTGTTTGTGCAACTTCTTGGTGGTCAGGCCGAACCTTTGGCATTAAATGCGCAACGTGCAGCGAAGCTCGGTGCTCTTGGTATTGATTTGAATTTTGGTTGCCCTGCTAAAACAGTCAACCGTCATGATGGTGGCGCAAGTCTCTTAAAATCTTGTGACCGCGTTGCCAACATCGTTAAAACTGTTCGTAAAGCTGTTCCCGCTGAAATTCCAGTGACAGCGAAAATTCGTTTGGGCTTTGACGACCCTTCAGCCTGTCTTGATATCGCTCAAGGAGTCGAAGCAGCCGGTGCAAGCTGGTTGACGGTTCACTGCCGTACAAAAACAGATGGCTACAAGCCACCGGCTTATTGGGAATGGATTCCGCGCATAAAAGAGCGTTCAAAAATTAAAATTATCGCCAATGGTGAAATCTGGAATGTTTCAGACTTTCATCGTTGTGTGGAAGTCACTCAGTGTGATGACTACATGATCGGCCGTGGCGTGATGTCGAATCCGTTTATCTTTAAACAGATCAAACAGAGCCTGCACCAACACCCAGTGGAAGAAATGAATTGGCTGCGCGCAAAACCTTTGTTGCCGCAATTCTTTGAAGCCAGTACGCTTTACATCAACGATTATTTTGCTGTGTCTCGCAGTAAGCAATGGTTGAAAGCTTTGTCTTTGAAAAATCAAGAAGCCAAAGTCGTGTTCGATGAATTGAAAATTATTAAAAAACCTATTGAGTTCAGATCTAAGCTGGAACTCATCTGTGAAGGATAATGAAATGAACTGTCATTGTGGAAAACCAAAATCATACGAAGAATGCTGTGGCCCTATTCACTCAGGCGAAGTTTTAGCAGCTACATCAGCAGACTTAATGCGCGCTCGTTACAGCGCTTTCTGTGTTAAGGACATCGACTTTCTGTATGAGTCTTTAGACCCACAAAATCGCAGCGACTTCTCTCGCCCTGATACAGAAACTTGGGCTAACAACGCAACGTTCACAGGTCTTGAAATTATTAAGACAGAAGACAACGGCAACAAAGGCCAAGTGGAATTCAAAGCTCACTACACAATCGGCGCTGAAGCTTATCTTCACCATGAACTGAGCACATTCCGCAAACAAGCGGGCCAATGGTTCTACAAATCAGGCAAGATCTACGAAACAGCAGCGCGCTCGTAGGTACCAGGTTCCTTTTTCTTCCGAAAAATCCGATCTTCGGATTTTCGGAGAAAAAAGGAAGCAGGTACCTTTTATTGCGGCCTACCGGCCACCCTTCCACGGATTTTTCTGAGCTTCGGCTAGATCTTTATCACTGAAATCTTTAACCCAGTCTTCGTAGCCTTCTGCTTCCATTTTTTCTAATGGAATGAATTTAAGCGACGCTGAGTTGATGCAATATCTTAAGCCGCCTTTGTCTTTTGGGCCGTCATCAAAGATGTGACCCAAGTGTGAATCGGCGCGCGCTGAACGCACTTCGATACGAGTCATTCCGTATGTCGTGTCCTTTTTCTCTTTCACGATGCCTTTATTATTTTTGATCGGTTGAGAAAAACTTGGCCAACCCGTTCCAGAATCAAACTTATCTTTTGAAGAAAACAGCGGCTCTTTCGAAATCACATCAACGTAAATTCCCGCATGGTGGTTATCCCAATAAGCATTTTTGAAAGGCATCTCTGTGCCATTGCGTTTTGTGATTTCATATTGCTCGGGAGACAAAAGATCTTTCAATCCCGCTTCATCTTTTGGAAAAGCACATGTCTCGGGATTGTATTTGTCGGTTTTTTGATTTTGCACTTTGGTCTCCTTTTTCGCCGATGAAGACGCTGATTTCGAATCCGCTGCGAAACTCATCGAACTTACAAATGTCATTGCGGTTGCGGCTAGTAAAAACTTTTTTGCTTCCATTTCAACCTATATCCTCGCCATCATAATAATCGACGGCAGCTTGTTCCTTCATCATAGCCCTTACCCACGTTCCCGCAAGTCCCTTTGACATGTCGCCCGAGCCCCAAGCTGAGATTTTTTTGGAATCGGGGTAAGCCACCACATCCGTACAAGCCATCGTGGAGATGCAAATACATCTTAAGGGCCGCGAAGATGAGTTTTTTAAAGAATGCGCATGATCGGGGCCTGGTGGAAACGAAATATAGTCCCCCGCATGTACGAATAACTTTTGGTCTCCTAAACGAAGCTCCCCTTCACCTTCCAAAATAAACAAACCCTCATCGTTGGAACAATGATAGTGATAGGGAAAGGCCACGCGACCCGGTGGGATTTCGTACCAAGTGCAACCCAGTCCTTTAGAGCCTGTTTCGGAGGCCAGCGATTTACTGCTGTAACCGAAACGACTGCCGCGACTTTCAGAACGAGACTCAACGTCTTTGAGGTTGATAATATTAGGGTGTGTGCGCCCCATAAATGCCCCCGTGAAGCTATTGCAAGCCAAGTGAAAATGCCCCTGCATTTCCTTGCTCAGTCATCAAAAGCATCATAGTCCTTTTGCGCATGAATCGTCGCGAATTTCTTCAAGGCTTATCAGTGTTATCTGCCACTTGCATGGTCCCAAAGGCTTTTGCAAATTACTTTCCTTACAGCGCTTATCAAGGTGACATCAGTCCTTTAAGTGTTGCTCAAAGCATTGCTACACAGGATTGGACAGGCGATCGCCCTGATTTCCCTCATGATTATCTGTGGGCCAAACACAAATATGATCCTGCAATTGCGGCGACTCCAATCAGTGATGTTCAAGACGTTGTTGTTGTTGGCGGTGGTATTGCTGGTCTTTTGGCGACACACATGATTTCTGACAAGAAGGTGACACTTATCGAGATGGACCCTTTCTTGGGTGGCAACTCGAAAGGTGAAGTTGTTGGCAAGCAAGCTTTCTCGATTGGTGCGGCTTATTTGACGATTCCGACTGAAGGCAGTGACCTCCACAACTTGCTCGCTGATTTAGATTTACTTGATGCCGGTCGCATCGAAGAATCAACAAGCGTATATTATCAAAACAAAGTGCACAGCAACTTCTGGGATGGCGACACGGATCCAAATCGTCGTGAAGACTTCCGCTCTTTCCATAATCACATGAAACGCATCGCTCAGGAAAATTATCCTGACATCATGGGCGACAATGCTGACGTTAAAGAGTTGGATAAACTTAACTTTGAACAATGGTTGAACCATTACTATCCAAACTTGCACGTGCACATCAAAGAATACCTGCAACTGTATGCATGGTCTTCGTTTGCTGGCAGCTTAGACGAAATTTCCGCAGCTCAATTCATTGGCTTCATCGCGGCTGAAACTGGTGGCGTGTTAGCGTTCCCTGGTGGCAACGCCGCTGTGGCTCAAGCGCTTTATCAAAAAATCGCAAAAGCTCAGAACAAACAAATCCTGACTCAACGTTTGGTGATCGATGTTCGCACTGAAAAGAACTACACAAAAGTCACTTACGTCGACACTGCTGGAAAGATGACTTCGATCAAAGCTGCTCAAGTGATCATGGCTTGTCCAAAGTTTGTGGCGGCTCGTCTTATCAATGAAATGCCAGAAGATCAGTTCAAAGCGATCGACGATATTTTGTATCGTGGTTACGTGGTTGCGAACGTTTTCGTTGAAAGCGCGCAACGCAGTCCAAGTTTTGAAATGTTCTGCTTGCGTGGTGAAATGCCAGGTTATCCAAAACCTGGAAATCTACATCCTCGTCCGTTCACAGATATTTGCTTTGGTTCATGGGCTAATAACGACCCGGGTCCATATCAAATTTTGACGGTCTATAAAGGCATCGCGCTTGATGGAGCAAGACAGTTCTTGTTCAATCCTGCAGCCCATGATCGTTATCGCGATATGATCGTGAAAGAGATCCAAGATATCTTTAAAGCTTCAGGGACTAAAGGCGAAGTCAAAGGTGTGCGCATGACTCGTTGGGGACATGCCTTGCCACTAGCAAAACCGGGCTTGATGTCGAATGGATTCTTCGAAACTATCAACCGCCCTATCGGCGATCGCATTTTCTTTGCGAATCAAGACAACTGGTGCAACCCGTGTTTTGAGGCCGCGGCTTATGGAGCCATGGGAGCTTTGCAAATGGCAGGCTTGTACCGAGCTTAATAATTGAAATGAGGTCGTTAGTTTTCTAGCGACTTTCTGATCTTAAGGACGCGTTTATTGAGCTCGTCCACTTTTTTTGCCCATGCAGATTTCTTTGAAATTCCTAAGACAAACGAAAGTTTTGAAACTGGCTTCGGCATGTGACCGAAACTTTCAATTTGAATCCCGATTTTTTCGACGTTTTCTTCGATGATCACTTTCGACCCGATGAAGAGATCCGCCTCACCCGCCTCGAGAGCTTTAATTCCGTGCGCGACATCAACGACTTCAATTTTTTTAACGTCGGAAAGCTTTAAAAAGTTTTCGAAGTCAGGTCCGTAGTAGTAGCCCAAGACATGGGCAATCGTGAACGGTTTTAGATCACTCAACTCATTCCAAGTTTTTTTCTTGGTGGCCATATTTGAATTTTTAAACCACAAGAACATATCACGAGTCATAAGTGGTTCAGTGAAAACCACATAAGCTTCTTTGCGTGGATCCACCACGAGTGGCCCCATGACATCGATTTGCCCCAGCTCAACTTGTTTGATGGCGCGTTTCCACGGCATGATTTTCGATTCGACTTGATCTGCAGAAACATCGAAAATTTCTGGAAGATAGTAAGAGATGGGTTTGGCTTTTTTAAAGTCTTTGTCGGATATCGGCATGATTCGATCCGAACCATGCGTAACTGCGGGCTTAGCGTAAGCCGTCGATGCAAAAATCAATACCGAAAAAATCCAAATCATTTTCATCTACGCAAAGATATACAAATGTGTGCGAAATTACAAAGAACTACTTAACGAAATACCAAAAAGGACTCTGAGATTTCACAAGTGTAAGGTTTAGTTCCGTGGCAATGGACCGCATCGTTTTCTCAGAATAAAAAGACACGTGAGTTAAATCACGGCGGTAATGCCAGTCATGAAAAGCACCCTCACCTTTATGACCAGAAGTCATCACCGCTAAAATTCCACCTGGTTTTAAAACCGAAGCCAGTCGAGCGATTTCTTCGCGTGGATTATAAAGATGCTCCCACACTTCCGTCGCCGTGATTGCGTGATAATTTCTGCGAAACACATCTTGATCAGGGAAATAAAAAAGATCGTAGTTCGTAACAGGAATGTCTTTGAGTGCCATCAATCCCGATAGAAAAGCCTTTGAACCACAACCGTAATCCAGCACTTTTAAGTGCGCTTTTTCGATCGGCATTTTTTCTAAGTGCTTAGTGACGAAATCAACCAACGGCTGCAAGAAGGCGATGTGACCGTCGCTACCTGTTTCGGTGTGCAAATCATAACGTGCTTTTTCTTCCATTGCCGTCATGCGTTCACTGGGATTCATGAAAATGAAGTCACATTGATCACAATGAAAATAGCCTTTCTCAGGTTTTTTCATCACCTGGAAGGAAGCTGTATTTGAGGACTGGCAGAGCAAGCAGTTAGTCATATTCAAATCATTGTCCCCGTCTGATTATTATGTCAAAATGTATTCATGGCTAAAGTAGTTATATATACAAAAGATCCTTGTCCTTACTGTACACGCGCAATCAACTTCTTTAACGAAAAACACATTTCGTTTGAAGAGATCGACCTCACTAGTGATTTCGATGAAATGGACCGCATTAAAAATGAAACTGGCTGGAGAACCATGCCTATCATCATGATCAACGACAAATTGATCGGCGGTTACACAGATTTGAAAACTCTGGATGACGAAGGCAAACTCGACGCCATGTTAAAGTAGATGCGAGCGAAGGTTTTAGTTTAGTAAAACCTTCGAGCACATGGCTTTGCCTGTTGGTTGTTTTGATAACGTGTTCGTATCTGGAAGCGTAATCAAAGCATGCGATGGAATAGTCACTGTTTTGAGGGTCGCTAACATTTTCTCTGCGTGCTTTGCATTCGCATCGTTTTTTGCAATCAATTGTTCATAACCTTGATTCATCAAGGCTCTCACTTCATCCGTGTGTGCTCCATCTACCGACTTTAATAATTCTTCTGCTAAATAAGCCTTCGATGGCTGTCTTAATCTCAAAATTGAAAACAGATCTTTTTCTTTGCCCGCTTGCTTCAGTGTTCGATAGAACTCAGCCAAGAAAGCTTTTTTGCCGTCGTTAAATTCTTCGCCGATCAAAACTTCGATATCCATCGACACGATACTGGAAACGTCGTGCTGTACGTAATGATGCATGACTAATTTTCTGAGCTCCTCATTCGGATGCAAATCATGATGTGAGTGGATCCCCGCCATGATTGGATAAATTAAACTGACGCGCAAACGCTCGTTTTGCAAAAGCTGTAAGCCCACGTCAGTGAAGTCTTTCGCGATTTTTTCTGGCAACTCATAACCGCCAATAAGGTAGTTGTCGAATTGTCCACTTGCAAGATGTTGAGCAACGATGCCGCGCACTTCTTTTGAGTAGGAACTGTAGTTCTTAGAAACCATTTGATAAATAAAACTGCGGGCTGTTTTGCTTTCCGCTGCATTTTCAAAAGCTCTTAAAGCTTTCGCTGCATCTGTCGCTTTCGGACGAAGACCACTGCGAATAGCAATCAGGTCAAAGAACTTCATCTTTTCTAATTTGGTACTTAATTTAAAATCCCATGCACGTGGGAGCGGCTCTTTCGAACGGTCACGACTGATGCGCGTCGGACCCTCTGGCTGATTTTGCGTCAGGATTTTTTTCATCTCTTTGATGCGCATTAAGAGATCTGAAATCTCTTGTTCATTAAGATACGGTGCTAAAGCTTCTTGTACTCGCTCAGGGCGCAATTCCAAAACCGCACGATGCAATTCAGGACTGACTTTGCTTGCAATCGCTGGAGAGAAATAAATTTTGTCAATCGAGTGCATGAATGTTCTTGTATGATCAATCGCGACTAAGCGCCCATCTTCGCCACGCACGATGTTTTTATCTTCCGGGCGATCGACGTTAATGTTCAAAGAATCGAATAAAATCAAATCAGAATATCTTTTTGCATAATCCGTGTTCTCAGCCCCTGGCGCATAAAGATCTGTGGGATTGTAAAAGAGCTGCAGAGAATAATTGATGCCTTCAATTTGGCGGTGAACCGTCACCGGAACCATGTTCAGTCCCAAAAGGCGATCTAAGATGAAGTTCGCGACTTCAAACCGATACGCGTTTTTTACTTTGCCATCATCGTCCTCTTTCATGACAGCGACGATGTTGTTTTGAAATTTGACGAAGTAGCTTGTCGAAATACCTTTGCCTTCGATGATTTCAGCAACTTGTTTAATATCTTCAGTCATCAACACTTGGCGCAGATGTTCTTCAAGGCGATTGGCATCTGCTGTTTGACCACGTTCACGCAAATTCCAAATCGCACCTTGCGGAATGCTCAAGCTTGCGGGCACTGCTAGTGCCGTTGCGCTTAAGAAGGATAATATAAATGTCGTGACCCAGTTTCGAATCATGTACACAGCTTTGCTCCGTTAATGTTGTCGGATCTCATTTTGAGACAATGGCAAAAGCCGTCATCCCACTGACTGAGATCTGAACAGTCATCACGTTCAAAACCAAACCAGCAGCTTCTCAGCCGCAGTTGGATTCCTTAACATTTATGAGAGCAAATGAAGGGCCTAAGATATTTTTTAACTTTGTAAACTGATGCTACTCTAGCGGAGCCAGAGTGTGGACAAGCCTATTGGCGCAAGTCTGTTCGCAGACTCATATCAACGGGGACTGAGAAGAATTTAGAAACACCCTCGAGCATTTCATCAACAGTCGTCGCTTTCGCGCAGACACCGACGAGCGTATTCCCGAATGGCAACCACACACCCGTTGTGCGCACATAGAAACGCACTTTTCTCATCGCAAGGCTTTCGCCAAAATAATGGCGGCAGGCATGGATTAATTTAATAAGAACTTTTCCGTATTCAGCACCTTCTTCTTCCGAAGTGCGCGGAGCCTTTTGTCCTTCACGACCTTTTGGAGGTGCAAAGCCCAACTCTTCACCGAGTTGCCACATCATCCAAGGACGCGCAGCTAAACCACGACCGGCCATCGCCATGTCACAACCCGTATCACCTAACATATTCAGTGCATCTTCTAACGTTTGCACATCACCGTTACCGATCACAGGGAAGTCGACTGCTTGATGAAGCTGTTTGATTTGCTCCCAATCAGCCCAACCACGTCGTTTTTGTGCCGCAGTTCTGGGATGAAGACAAACCCACGCAGCACCGGATTTTCTTAAACCCGAAACAAAGGTCAATAGCTCGTCAAATTCTTTACTGCTGCCGACGGCTCTGAGTTTAACGCTGACAGGGACCGAAGAATTTTTGACGGTCATCGCAACAACTTCCGAAGCGTAGTTAGGATCGCCCATCAGCGCGACGCCGTAATTGTGCTTCAGTGCTTTTTGCACAGGACAACCCATGTTGATGTCGATGCCTTCAGCACCCCACTCGATGAGTCGTTTGACTGAAAGCGCGATATCTTTTTCTTCGTTGCCAAGAATTTGTGGCACAAGACCTGGCTCAAAAGCGGCTCTTAAAGTTTCAGGAGTTTTTTCGAGATCTTCATAAGGCAAACGACGAGAGTTCAACATCTCGGTCGGCCAAATTGTGTAAGCATTTTCTGGAAGATACTCGCGCATCACTTCGCGAAGTGCGACATGCGTTAGCCCCACCATGGGGGCTAGGCATAGAGGGAAATTAACTTTCCCTTCAAGAATAGGACGATGCAGACCGAGAGATTTAGATTTTTGCATTAACAGACGCCGGAGAAACCTTTTTCAAAGTTTCGTATGCTCCGAACATCAAGCCAACAAAGAAGAAATCGCCAAGGACTTGGTTTGTGAAGAAAGGAATCGCTGCTACGAAACATTGGAAAAGTCCCGCAGTCGTTTTTGCATACATGCCGTCCATCATCCAAACACCAAAGTTTGAAACAACGAAGAACACCAAGCTTGATGTCAAAGTCAGAGTCGCTGTTTTCGCAACTGACTTTTGTTCACGCAAGTTCCAACCGATCATCGCCACCAATGCAAACGCACCGTACACGAATAAGATTGTGCTGTGGAATCCACCTAGCACAAGATCGCTCAGCGCTAAAGCTGCTAGTGGAATGAACAGGCTTTGTTTTTTTGAATCAAAGTAAGCTCCACCGAAAAGTGCCATCGCACCGATCGCCGTGAAGTTCCAAGGATGAGGGATCAAACGACTGAAAGCCGCTGCCAATACCATTAAAATCAAAACTTTTAATTTCATTTTGTGTCCTGTCTTTGAGAGCTTAGAAAACTATCATTTACTCAAGCGATTGTCCACCAGGTCTTGAACCACGGAGGGATCTGCAAGCGTTGATATGTTACCGAGGCTATCTGGCTGATTTTCAGCGATTTTTCTAAGAATTCTACGCATGATTTTACCAGAGCGAGTCTTAGGCAAAGCTGGTGCCCACTGAATCAAATCTGGCGTCGCAATCGGGCTGATGTCTGATCTGACCTGCTGGATGAGTTCCTTTTTCAACTCATCCGTTGGAGTTACTCCCGCCTTGAGAGTCACAAAGGCATAAATTCCTTGGCCCTTAATATCGTGAGGATAACCCACGACTGCAGCTTCAGCGACTTTGTGATTCCCAACAAGAGCTGACTCAATTTCAGCAGTACCTAATCGGTGACCCGAAACATTGATCACGTCATCAACACGTCCCGTGATCCAGTAGTAGCCGTCTTCATCGCGACGGCAACCATCACCTGTGAAATACATGCCTTTGTAAGTTGAAAAATAAGTTTCTTCGAAACGTTTGTGATCTCCGAATACGGTTCGTGCTTGGCCCGGCCAAGAATCCGTGATTGCTAAAACTCCCTCACCGGCACCTTTGATTTCTTTTCCCTCTGGAGTCAACAAAATCGGTTGCACACCAAAAAATGGCAGCGTTGCTGAACCAGGTTTGAGATCAATCGCACCCGGCAGTGGCGTGATCATAATTCCGCCCGTTTCCGTTTGCCACCAAGTATCTGAGATAGGGCAGCGTTTATCACCCACGACTTCATAGTACCATTGCCATGCTTCTGGATTGATCGGCTCACCTACTGATCCTAAAACTCGCAATGATTTACGTGATGTCTTTTTCACATAGTCATCACCTTCACGCATCAGTGAACGAATCGCTGTTGGTGAAGTATAGAGGATGCTGACTTTGTGTTTATCAACGACTTCCCAAATTCTTGAAGGCGTCGGATAGTTCGGCATGCCTTCGAAGAAAACTGAAGTCGCGCAATTCGCAAGCGGACCGTAGACAATGTAAGAGTGACCAGTCACCCAACCCACGTCCGCCGCGCACCAATAGATATCATCTTTGTGATAATCAAAAACAATTTCGTGAGTCATGCTTGCCCACAACAAATATCCACCCGTCGTGTGCAGTACACCTTTTGGTTTTCCAGTAGAGCCCGAAGTGTACAGAATGAATAATGGATCTTCGGCATCCATTTGTTCAGGTTCGCATTGATCACTCACGCTTTGAGAAGCTTCGTGATACCAAAGGTCGCGACCTGTTTGCATCGTCACTGGATCTTTTGTGTATTGAACAACCAGAACTTTTTCGACCGTTGTTGTTTTCGGCAGAGCTTTATCAACATTTTCTTTCAATGGAACTTTTTTCGAGCCACGCAAACCTGCGTCTGCGGTGATGACGAATTTAGATTTACCATCGTTGATACGATCAGAAATTGAATCTGGCGAAAATCCTCCGAACACCACTGAGTGAACTGCACCAATGCGTGTGCACGCGAGCATCGCATAAACCGATTCTAAAATCATTGGCATGTAAATCGTGACGACATCACCTTTTTTAACGCCCATATTTTTAAGGACATTGGCGAAGCGATTTACTTCTTTTGATAACTCTTTGTAGGTGATTTTTTTGCTCGGTGCTTGGGGGCTGTCGCCTTCAAAAATGAAGGCTGTTCTATCGGCATTTTTTTCTAAATGACGGTCGATACAATTATAGGAAACGTTGAGTTTTCCACCTTGAAACCATTTGATGTTGACCGGGCTGTTGAACGAAGTCTCTTTAACTTTGTTCCATTTTTTGAACCAATGCAGGCGCTCGGCTTGTTCGGCCCAAAAGCCTTCTGGGTCAGAAAGTGACTTCTGGTACATATCTTTGTACTTTTGACCGTCGATCAGGGCTTTTTGTGCTACGGCAGGTTGAACCGGAATGCGCTCTAAATGCATGTAAGACCTCACTATTTCAGAATATACCCCTATCCTATTCCTTAGCTTCCTCAGGTCAACGCAATCTTCACTTTACCCAGGGGCAGCAGTCTGTTACATCGGTCTTAAATTATCGGGGGTTTTAATGAAGTTGCTTCTTACTTTGGGCGTCGTTCTCACTGCTTCTTTTGCCTATGCGCAAGACACAGTTCTTCAATGTACAACTTCACGTGAAACGGGTTTGGCTGCTGTTTACATCATGAAGGGCCGCTCTACCGATAAGCTTTTGAAGATCGAAGTTCCTCACCACGGCAAACAAAACAGTGCTGAAATCAACTCTGAAGACCTTGTTGAAGGTTACATCTGGTTGAACACTCCAGCTGGAGTTGACGAACGAGTCCTTGCGATCACTGATGGTGGCGCTTGGGATATCATCGACATGGTTGGTGGCAAAGCGACCTACTACCCAGCTTACTGCCAAGAAATTGAAGACTAATCCGCGGTAGCGGGCGGAGCTGCTGAAGCAGCACTGTTTTTAGATTTAAAAATTTAAATAAAAAAAAAGCCCGGTTCATCACCGGGCTTTTTTTTTGTTTTTTAAGTAGAAAAACACCGGAAGCTGCTTCAGCTTCGGGCCCGTATGGGCCCTACGCTCTGCCAGCGTCCGCCGATTAATTAACGTCTTTGTAGTCAGCGTCGATCACATCGTCGCCGCCCTTGTTAGGGTTTGCTTGTGCACCTTGGTCTTCAGCGCCTGCAGGTTGTTCACCTGGAGTGCCACCTTGTTTTTTATAAAGGTCTGAAGACAATTTGTGAGTCAAGTTTTGCAATCTTTCAAATGCACCCTTCAAGCTTGCGCCGTCAGCAGATTTGTTCTCAAGAACTTTTTTAGCTTCAGCGATTGCTTCGTTAGCAGATTTTACTTCTGCTTCTGGCAATTGCGAACCTGAATCCTTGATCAATTTCTCAGTTTGGTAAACCAAGTTATCAAGGTTGTTTCTTTGAGTTGCAGCTTCTGCTTTTTCTTTATCCGCTTCCGCTTGCATTTCTGCTTCTTTCACCAAACGATCGATCTCTTTATCATCAAGGCCTGATTGCGCAGTGATCTTGATGTTTTGAGTTTTACCTGACGACATATCTTTTGCAGATACGTGCAAGATACCGTTGGCGTCGATGTCGAACGTTACTTCAACTTGCGGAACACCACGTGGAGCTGGTGGGATACCCACTAGTTCAAAGCGTCCTAGAGTTTTGTTATCGCCAGCCATTTTACGTTCACCTTGCAACACATGGATGTCCACTGCTGGTTGGTTGTCCGCTGCTGTCGAGAACACTTGCGATTTCTTAGTTGGGATCGCAGAGTTTCTTTCGATCAACGTTGTCATAACGCCACCCAAAGTCTCGATACCCAATGAAAGCGGAGTTACGTCTAGCAACAACACGTCTTTCACGTCACCAGCAAGTACGCCACCTTGAACTGCTGCACCGACTGCAACAACTTCATCTGGATTTACTGTGCGGTTTGGCTCTTTACCGAAGAAATCTTTAACTGCTTTTTGGATTGAAGGGATACGAGTTGAACCACCCACCAAAACGACTTCGTCGATTTCAGAAGGTTTCAAACCAGCATCAGCCAAAGCTTTACGGCAAGGCTCCATTGAACGTTTCACTAGTTCTTCAGTCATTTGATCGAATTTTGCACGAGTCAAACGAGTTTGAAGATGTTTAGGACCTGATTGGTCTGCAGTGATGAATGGAAGATTGATCTCTGTTTCTTGTGCAGAAGAAAGTTCGATCTTCGCTTTTTCAGCTGCTTCTTTCAAACGTTGAAGAGCCATTTTGTCTGTTTTCAAATCGATCGCTTGATCTTTTTTGAATTCAGAAATCAACCACTCAAGGATCACAACGTCAAAGTTGTCACCACCCAAGTGTGTGTCACCGTTCGTCGCGCGAACTTCAACAACACCGTCACCAACTTCCAATACGGATACGTCGAACGTACCGCCACCGAAGTCGTAGATAACGATTTTTTCGTCTTTCTTTTTATCCAAACCGTAAGCAAGCGCTGCTGCTGTCGGTTCGTTGATGATACGTTTTACTTCAAGACCTGCGATTTTACCGGCATCTTTCGTTGCCTGTCTTTGCGCATCGTTGAAGTAAGCTGGAACAGTCACAACTGCTTCAGTTACTGGTTCACCCAAATAGTCTTCAGCTACTTTTTTAAGTTTAGCTAGAACGGCAGCACCTATCTCTTCTGGAGATACGTTTTTGCCTTGAACTTTGAATGCACAGTCATTGCCTTTAGCAACAACAGTGTATGGAACAAGTTTGATTTCTTCTTGAACTTCTTCAAATCTACGACCTACGAAACGCTTCGCAGAGTAGATTGTGTTTTCAGGATTCGTCACTGCTTGACGTTTAGCGATTTGACCAACCAAGCGGTCGCCGTCTTTAGTGAAAGCGACGATTGAAGGAGTCGTTCTTGCGCCTTCTTCATTGACTAGAACTTTAGCCTCTCCGCCTTCCATGATGGCAACGCAGGAGTTTGTCGTTCCTAAGTCGATACCGATAATTTTACCCATTTTGTGTCTCCCATAAGTCTGCGTATTTAATAAATTAATCTTACAAAGTAAATGTGTGTCGCAATGGGAAATCGTCAAGGTCAGGGAGGCATTTTTTTTGAATATTTTGGGGTGGTTTTTGGTCTCAAAAATGACCGATTTTTAATGAGTAATATCAGCATCTTACGGACTTGTAACTCGTGTTCTGTGCGCGCTTACAGCATTATGGCTCTTCGCTCCTCCCTTCAGAGAGCGATGCAAGATCCCTTAGTAGCCCTGGTGTAACACCCTTCAACCCCAGGGCTCTTTTTTTAACCCAAGCTAAAATCCCAGCTGACTGCGTTGCGACACCGTTGCGGGATTCATAAATCTAATTATTTCGCGATCTTTCGGTTCGACTCGATTTCAGTCATGATTTCGTCGTAGATCACCTTAAGGCCGTTGCGGTTACGCACGCTCAAGATTGGCCAATAGATGGAATTGTCGTAGAGGAACTGCACTTCAGTTTTTTGAATTCCCGATGAGCGCTGCAAATGTGCGACAGCTAATGGTGATAAGTATTTTGAATTTTCACGAATCGCTGTTTCTTGATAATCAGAACTAAGAGCAAAGTTAAGCCATTCCATCGCCAGAGTTTTTGCGAATGGATTGCGCTCCACATTTTTTGTAACTGCTAAATAATCAGTCCAAAATGTCACGCCTTCTTGTGTGAACGCCAGCTGCCATCTTTTTTCAGCGTCTGGCAAAACAGAATGGGAGCCTCCCCATGCGGTCGTCAAAATCACATCTTTAACATCAGCATCTTTAGGTTTGCCTTGCCAGAATTTTGCGTTTTCTAAAAGCGTGCGCAGTTTGGCTCTGAATTTGGGTGTGGCAACGATATTCACATCGCTGATTTGATTCGCGTTTAAACCCATCGCAAGTGCGGTGATATAAATATTTGCTTCGTAAAAGTCCTTCGATAAAGCGTAACGGCCTTTGTATTCGGGCTGCCACAAAACATTCCAACTTGTTGGAGGAGTTTTGAACTGGGACTTATCGAACAGCAAACTGTAGCCACCTGCCGCAAGTGGAATTCCGTATAAACGCCCACCTTCAGTCACAAAGCTATTGGTGATGTATTTAGGACTTACGTTTTTCAAATTTGGAATTGAAAGCGCATCGAGTGGAATCACCATTCCGTTTTTAATAAAATTCGTGCGCTCGTCTTTAAAGAAGTTGTGCGATGGTGAAATCACATCAGTGATCCCCGCTCGCACACGATCGAAAAACTCATCAGGCGTTAAAACCTGGCGCAGATGAAAGTCGATGTTCTTACTATACTTGTTCCGAATATATTCTTTAAATTTTAGAATCGCGAATTTGGGCGCGTACGAGGTCCACACATCCATGGTGAGAACTTCATCATAGTGACACGTATTTTCGAAGGTAATATTAGTTTGTTTACTATCAGGATCAGCATTGGCGTTGACTAAGAAAACGAACGCAAAAAAGAACGCACAGAAAGGCTTCAACACTGATTGAAATATATAGTTTAACAAGAAGTTGTAAAGAGAGAAATCAAGGGGAAATGGCAGTAAATTGCTATTGATGAAATATCTTGTGCGCTGAGACCCGCGCGGACAAATGTTTTCAGATGTTTTCCTGCAATATCCTAAAATAGTGCGGGCATTCACAATAGAAGAAAAGGCGACCTTACGAGCCGCCTTTTTCATCATTATTTCTTAAAAAATCCAGATTCTTTTTTAACTTCAAGGCCACGAGCTTTCGCGATGTCTCGCAAAAGTTTTTCTTCATCCTTGTGTAGCTTTTCTGGGAACTCCACATTGATGTGATAGTAGATATCACCGCGACGACTGCCACGCAGTGATGGCAAACCTTCACCTTGAAGTTTCACCGTGCCATTACCGTCGGTGCCTTTTGGAATTTCCAATTTCGCTTTACCTGTGACAGTTGGAACTTCAACTTCAGCACCTAGTAGCAATTGAACATATGGCACTGAAAGTTCAGAGATCAAATCGTCTCCGCGGCGTTCAAACTTCGCGTGATCTTTCACGCGGATCTCGACGTACAAATCCCCTGATGGTCCACCAAGGTAGCCACCCTCGCCTTCACCTGAAACACGCAAACGTGTTCCTGTGTCGACGCCTGCAGGGATTGTTAAGCGGATTTTTCTGTGCTGCGCTTGACGGCCTTTGCCTTTACATGGCTTGCACGGATTTTTATTCATTGTGCCTTGGCCATGACATGTAGGACATGTTGAAGCCATTGCGAAGAAACCTTGTTGGCGAACGACTTGGCCCGAACCACCGCACGTTGTACACGTAATCGGTGTTGAACCTTTTTCGGCACCTGAGCCTTTACACTCTTTGCATGATTCTTCTGTATCGAATTCGATTTCTTTTTCTAAACCTGTGATGACGTCTTTCAACGTGATCTCAGTCACGTAACGAAGATCAGCTCCACGGCGTGGTTCATTTCTGCTGCGGCGTTGACGTTGTCCGCCGCCGCCACCGAAAAGATCTCCAAAAATATCACCGAAGTGCGAGAAGATATCTTCAGTATCTTGGAAACCGCCACCACCACCACGACCTGTAAAAGCATCGTGGCCGAAGCGATCGTACTGCGCACGTTTTTGAGGGTCGCTCAAAACTTCATAGGCGCCGGCGCATTCTTTGAATTTATCTTCTGCTTCTTTGTTACCTGGATTTTTATCAGGATGGTGCTGCATCGCTAGTTTGCGATATGCTTTTTTAATGACGTCTGCTTCCGCATCGCGAGCAACGCCTAAAATCTCATAGTAATCACGCTTTTGACTCATCTCGACAACCTTTGACCCAATTCAGCAAAATAGTATGGGTAAAGTATGGTAACGATTGGCAAACAGTCAATTTATTGCGTCTTTTTTTTCATGGATTCGATTTTTTGACGAAGACGCTCAATGAAAGCAGGATCCTGCTCATTTTTGATCATCTCTTCGAGGATTTTTTCGGCTACATCTATACTTCCAGAATCAGAATACAAACGACCCGCGAGCGAATAAAGCCAGCCAGGGGCACCGTTATCCGCTGCTTGCTTGAATAGCTCAGCGGCTCTTTTTTTATCACCTACCTCATAAAGATAGTGATAACCAGCGCGATAGAGAATCGGCCAGTCGCGAGGGAGTTCCTTTACGCCTTTTTCAAATATCTTAGTAGCTCCTTCATAATCGGAAATGACCACAGTAAGGGCCAATCCGCCAGAAGCATAAATAATCCTAAATTTAGGCGATAGATTACTCGCTGAATCCAACATTTTATAAAGCCATGAGTTTCCCTGACAGACATTTTCAGCGACCTCGACTTCACAATAGCTGAAATCTTGAATTGCGCGAATCCAAAGTGAGTCAGCCATAACTTCATTAAAACCAAATGCTAAATGCTGGATATTTTCAGGAGGAGCAATGAATGCTTTAGACTTTCCAGAAATTTCAACTTTTTGAAAATGAGAAAATGTGATGAGGCAAACAGCAAAAATCCCAAGCAATATGCCCGGGATTTTTGATTGAAACTGAATTGAATGAATTAACGGATTAGTTGATTCCATCCCGAGTATTTCTAATAACTTTATTGCTATCAATTGTCCAATAGTCGTCAACTGCAGCACTGCTTGAAGAGATACGAGCTCCAGCACCAGCTTGGAAAGTCGTCGCTGCTGTTACGCAAGTTGTACCTACACCACCAGTACCCGCACACATCGCATCGACAACTGCAGGAGGAGCAGCATTATTCGCTCCATTGATAGTTTTGCAACCAACCGACGTAGCAGTCATAGTTCCAGAACCCGCCACACAGTATCCGAGTGCTGCAAAGTTTTGCACTGTAGGAGTCGCAGAATAACCATTCGCAGTATTGGCAGTTACACCAAGACCTGAGAAACCAACATTGTATCTCAAGTTACCTTCTGGATAAAAACCAACAGCACCGAAACGGCTGTCGTAAATATTGTATTCAGCAAAGAATGCTTTTTCAGACGTATACAAAGTCGAAAGATTCGTCTTCGCCTCTGACTGACGAGCCTTCGCCATATACTTATTTACTGATGGGATGGCGATAGAAGCCAAGATACCGATAATGGCCACGACGACCATCAATTCTACAAGCGAGAAACCGCGCTTGTTTTTTAAAAACGAACCAGACATGTTTTCCTCCAAAGTATGGTTTTTACAAAAACGTTTGCTATACCTCACAATTCTTGCAAAGAGTTTGTTGTAAAGCAAGGTCCTGTCTCACTCTGAAACCAAAACCAGATATTTGAATTGTTGACGAGAAAACATCATTGCCGTGTGGTCATTCTACCTGGACTCGACTTGCCTCTTCAAGATGAGTGATCAGATTGAGATATGAGGTAGAATGTTCTCATATGGGAAATAAGAACGGAAATAACGGCAGCAACTATCCTTTCTCCACTCCGGAAGGTGAGTCGTCGGTACAAACTGTACCGAAGGTGGACACTCCGAAGATGTATAAAGTGATTCTTCTCAACGATGACTACACACCGATGGATTTTGTCGTCCTGGTTTTGAAACGCTTCTTCGCGAAGACGGAAGATCAGGCCACCCAAATTATGATGGACGTCCATAAAAAAGGCGCCGGCGTTGCTGGAGTCTACTCTCTAGAGATCGCAGAGATGAAGGTGATGCAGGTCAATCAATTTGCACAACTGAATCAGTACCCTTTGAAAAGTACACTCGAGGAGGAAGCATGATGAGTCGTGAATTAGAGCGCAAGCTCGCTGAAGCCACGGAATTGGCCAAACGCAATCGCCATGAATTCGTCACCCTTGAACACATCCTGTTAGTGCTAACAGAATCTCCCCTCATGGTGGAAATTCTTGAAGCCTGCAGTGTAAATGTACAAAAGCTTCGTACAGATTTGCGGGACCACTTGAAAGCCGGCATCCCCCACATCACAGATGATCAACTCACCACATATGGTGGATTTGATTCTTGGACGCCGGAGTTCACACTCGCTTGTCATCGCTTGATTCAACGAGCAGCGATTCAAATGAAATCCGCTGGCCGCAATCAAATTTCTGAAGGCAGTCTTTTAGTGTCTTTGTTCTATGAACAAGATTCCCACGCGGCGTTCGCATTGGCGAAACAAGGCCTGACACAATTTGATATCATTAATTATATCTCTCACGGCATTCGTAAAGATGGACATGATAACGACATCCCATCTTCATCATCGAACAGCCAAGGTTCCGCGATCGACGGACAACCGTACGAAGAAGGCAAAGGCTCTCCGCTTGAATCTTTCTGCGTTAACTTAAATGATAAAGCGAAGACTGGAAAAACAGATCCATTAGTTGGCCGCGATGACGTCATCGAAAGAACGATTCAAGTGCTTTGCCGCCGTACTAAAAACAATCCTCTATTAATTGGTGAACCCGGCGTAGGTAAAACTGCGATCGCTGAAGGTCTCGCACAAAAAATTGTTTTGGGTGAAGTTCCAGAAAAACTCAAGAACGCCGTGATCTATTCACTCGACTTAGGTGGCTTACTTGCAGGCACAAAATTCCGCGGTGATTTCGAAGGTCGTTTGAAAGCAGTTGTTAAAGATATCGCAAAGCGCCCGAACGCAATTTTGTTCATCGATGAAATTCACACGATCGTGGGCGCTGGCGCAACGAGCGGTGGCTCGATGGACGCTTCTAACTTATTAAAGCCTGCTCTTGCTAATGGCGAGATCAGCTGTATCGGTTCAACCACTCATCAAGAATTCCGTCAGTACTTTGAAAAAGATCGCGCACTCAATCGTCGTTTCCAAAAAATCGACGTCAATGAACCGTCTAAAGAAGACTGCTTGAAAATTTTGAAAGGCTTGAAAAAAGCTTACGAAGAATTCCATCAAGTGAAATTCTCGGACGAAGCGTTAAGAGCTGCAGTAGAACTTTCAACAAAACATATTCACGGAAAACTTTTGCCAGACAAAGCCATCGACGTGATGGACGAAGCTGGCGCTTACTTCCGTTTGAAATTCGAAGCGAAACAAGAAATTCTGATCGACGTTTTGGAAATTGAAGAAGTGATCGCGAAAATGACGGGCCTGCCCGTTGCCGCGATTTCTGCGAGTGAAAAAACTCAGCTTCGTGATCTAGATAAAAAAATGAAAGCCTTGATCTTTGGTCAAGACGAAGCGATTGACCGCATGGTCGCAAGTATCAAGTTTGCTCGTTCGGGTTTAGGTCGCGCGAACAAACCTATTGGCAGCTTCCTCTTCACTGGCCCGACAGGTGTTGGTAAAACCGAAGTCTGTCGTCAGCTTGCATCGATCATGGGTGTGCACTTTGAACGCTTTGACATGAGTGAGTATATGGAGAAGCACTCGGTCGCAAGACTTGTCGGCGCACCTCCGGGATACGTGGGTTATGAAGAAGGTGGCTTGTTGACAGAAGCTGTGAACAAACATCCCTATTCTGTTTTGTTGCTAGATGAAATTGAAAAAGCGCATCCTGATATCACGAATATTTTATTGCAAGTGATGGATGCAGGTCGACTCACCGACTCGAATGGTCGCGTGGCTGATTTGAAAAATGTTGTTTTAGTGATGACGTCAAATGCGGGTGCTCTTGAAACTTCACGTGGCTCGATCAGCTTGGTGGATGAAAATCGCAGCTCGCTTTCGATGGAAGCAATTAAAAAAGCATTTGCTCCGGAATTCATCAATCGTCTTGATGCCGTTGTCTCATTCAAAGATTTATCGGAAGACATGGTGATGAAAATCACAGGTAAGTTTGTCGATGAATTGAAAATGGTTTTGCTGGAGAAAAAAGTAGAGCTGAATGTTTCACAAGATGTCATTCGCTGGTTGATGAAAAAAGGTTTCGACAAAGTTTATGGCGCGCGTCCTTTAGCACGTTGCGTGGATGAACATTTGAAGAAAGCTCTTGTTGATGAATTATTATTTGGACGCTTAGTAGATGGTGGGCGTGTCAATGTGGAACTAGATAAAGATATGTTGCGGTTCCAATTTAGCACCACCCAAGGTTCTGGAAGCGGTCAAAAAAATCAAAAGCAACCTGTCACGACGTGATGGCATTGACAATTTCTCCGTAGGACTCAAAATAGTCATGTAGGGCTTCGCTGAAGCCCGAGGAGAAAATTGCAATGGCTATGTTTAAACGTATTGGTCTTTTCATTCTAACGAATATCTTGATCATGGTTACTGTTGGTATCGCTTGGACGATCATCAGTAATGTTTTCGGACTTAACAAACTTAATAACTACATTCCGTTCATGATGGTGTTCTGTGCTGTTTGGGGTATGGGTGGTGCGTTTGTATCACTGCTTATGTCTAAATGGATGGCAAAAATGTTCCACGGTGTGCAAATCATCGAGCCGAACAATCCGAACCCACAACTTCGCCGTGTGCTTGAGCGCGTTCACGAATTCGCTCGCCGCGCACAACTTCCAAAAATGCCTGAAGTCGGTGTTTACGAATCTATCGACATGAATGCGTTCGCAACGGGTCCTTCTAAAAAGAACTCGCTTGTTGCCGTATCAACAGGTTTGTTGCAAATGAACGACGAACAACTTGATGGCGTTTTGGCCCATGAAGTTGCCCACATCGCTAATGGCGACATGGTGACGATGACTTTGATCCAAGGTATCGTGAATGCGTTCGTGATGTTCTTCTCTCGTATCTTGGCAAATTTGATCGCATCCAATGTTGAAGATCGCTACCGTGAAATCGTTCGCTTCGTTGTGACGATCTTAGGCGACATCGCGTTCTCAGTATTGGGTTCAGTCGTTGTAAATTACTACTCTCGTAAAAGAGAATTCCGCGCTGACGCTGGTGGAGCAAAATACTCTTCACGTCAAAGCATGATCGCTGCTCTTCAACGCTTGCAATCCGTTTACGAATTGCCGGTTCCTGCTGAAGAAGGTGCGACTGCGACACTGATGATTTCGAATCGTCCTCGCGGTGGTATCGCTGGTTTATTCATGACGCATCCTCCACTTTCAGAGCGCATCGCGACTCTACAAAGAGGACGCTAGCCTACTCCGACGAAGTCGGAGTGTAGACAAGCCCTACTCCGACGAAGTCGGAGTGCAGACAAGCTTGTAAGTGGCATGAAAAAGGCCTAAGCTTTTTTCATGCCACGTTTAGTTTTAGCACTCTCATTTTTTGCGATTCTGATGGGTTGCGCGACGACCTCAAAAAAAGACACTCGTCTTGATACGCGTATAATCCCTCCACTACCAACATTTTTGCACAAATGGTCTGGCGCCAGTAACGCTGATCTTGAAGCCCTGACAGCAGGCGCACGCGAAGAAAACATCAATTGGTGGCGCAACTACACGCTAGGCCTGCGCTACAAAGACAAAGAGCCTGCGAAAGCCTGTGCGAAATTCAAAGATCTTGCGAACACAGTCGATTTTCCCCTTCACGACGTAGCACTCTTACGCGCTTATGAATCTTGCCCTCGCGCAGAGAAATTGCCAGAGCTCCCGAAGCTTTCACCGAGCTGGTATCGCGATCTCTATGCTGACATTAAGTTGAAAGAAAGCAGTGAGACCCCGGAACTCAATGACGACTTTGACGCTTTGATTGAAAAAGCCAAGATCGACAGCAATAAGAAAAACAAAGAAGAGTTCTATAAAAAAGCTCTGGCAGCTGCACAAAAATTAAATGACGCCGAGAAAATCGCTGAGACTGAAAAATCACTCTACAAAAATTCTCCGCGATTAAACCCTGAACCGACAGACAAAGAGCTTTTCTCAGTCGCATCGGATTATCGCTTTTATCGTGAATTCGATAAAGCTATCGATACTTATAATAAGATTTTGCAAAACAAAAAATCATCTTTCGATGACATTTTCCAAGCGCAAAAAAATATTCGCCAAACGTACAAAGTTGCGCAACGTCGTGTTGAATACATCAACGCCACAGCTGAACTTGTAAATCGTGCGAAAGCCAATTTTGAGAAAAATAAAAAAGACCGTCTTGCGATTGCTCGCTATCACGATTCCCAAGTTTTGTTCGCAAGAACTTTATGGACGGAAGATCAAACTTCGCAAGCTGTGAAAGTTTTAAATGAAACTCACCGCCGCCTGCGTGGACTTTATCCAATGGATGAAGTGTTCTTTATCTTAGGACGCATCGATGAGGAAAAAGGCAATTTTGAAAAAGCGCTTGAGTACTTTGAAGGCAGCTTCAAACAACCTGTCAGCATGGCTGATCTGCGCGAGAAAATCGCATGGTTGAAATCTTGGAACTACTACAAGCTTAAAAAATATCCTGAAGCGGTCACAAGCTTTCAAGAAATGAAAGACACTGTTAAAGATCCTTCAGATAAAGCCCGTGCACAGTTCTGGTTATCACGTTCACTTCGTCAAACTGGTGAAGAAGCCAAAGCTAAAGAAGGTTTTGAAGCTTTGATGAAGGACGATCCGCTCGGTTACTACGGTGTATTGGCTCGTCGTGAACTGAAAGAAAACTTCTCAGGCCTTGCGACAAACCCTGAGCAAAACCTCAACTTGAGTCTTTTGAACTTAAGTGAAGTCGATACTTTCCAGCGCCTGACTGCGGAGTGGCTGATTGCGGTTGATGAAAAATCTTTTTCAACAAGAGTTCTTTCAGACATTACGGATGATTTGAATAAACGTAAGATCACGAATGAACAAACTTGGTTAACTATTGCATCAGCTTACGCGCGTTCTGGTTCATACCTGGCACTCTTTTCGACACTGGGTGGTTTACAACCTGAAATTAAAAACCAATTGTTGAACGATCATCCTGATCTTCTATTCCCACAACCTTACGGGACATTGATCGCAGATGCCTCAGCAAAATCAGGTGTGCCTAGTGAGTTGATTTATTCGATCATTCGTCAAGAATCTGCATTCGATCCTGAAGCACGCAGCAGTGCTGATGCCTTCGGGTTGATGCAGCTATTGCCATCGGTCGCAAAGCAATTGGCGGCCCGTTATAACTTGGAATATTCCGAAGCGACGGACCTGTTTAAGCCAGAGATCATCATCCCCTTAGGGGCCCATGAGTTGAAAACTTTACTGGCAAAGTACGACAATCAATTCATCTTGGCAGCATCTGGCTATAACGCCAACGACTCTGCAATCAGAGGATGGCTGAAAACGCGTATGCGTGATGACTCAGTCGAATTTATTGAAGAGATACCCTATGAAGAAACGCGCTCCTACGTGAAGCTTGTGATGCGAAATTACGTCTTCTACCGTCGTTTATTGCATCCTCAAGAGTCACTGCCCTTCCCGGAAGACCTCTTAAGACTGAAAAAGTAACCTTTATTGACACCTCATTGAAAGACCTTCCAAAGGACAAAAGAAATTTTGTCCTTTTTTATTTTCGGGCCTAGGATGCCGATGTTTTCGGGGGTTTAGTCATGAATAAATATAAATATCTCGCCGAGGTTATGTTCCTCGTTGTGATTTTAACTTCAGCTTCTTCATTCGCAAAATCATCGACGGTACTAAGCTGTCTGACGGATGGAAGCAAAATGCACATCAGCGTTCGACTGGTGAATAACAAAATTGAATTAGCAAAAATAATGGAAGAAAAATCCACACAAGAAGTCAGCATTGAAAAAGCCAAAGTTGTAAATTCAGAAAAGTATTTCAGCCTGACGGGCCAAGTGAATAAAAAAAGTTTTAGACTCGCCGTTAACCTTGAATCGCAAGATATTCCCAACGGCAAACTGTCTTTCACAAAAACCAGCTCCAAAGATAAAACTCAAAACATGAACTGCTATTACTCGGAAACAGGTTTAAATATCTAGTCTACGGTCGCTCAAGACCGAAAATTATGTAACTCGTCTCACTGTGAGACAGCTTTTCCCCTTATTCCCCACCTATTCCCCTTACTCTCAACGAAAATATTCCGATAAGGAACCTGTAGAGGAAGGGGATTCGCTCATGTTTTCACGTAAATGGTGGACCGTATCAGCATTGTGCGCCGTCTTGTTTTTTGCAGCATTGGGCTTTTACGTTGATCACCAAGACAACGCTTCTCCTTCTCGTACCCAAAGTTCTAAAAAATCAAATGATGATCGTCTGTTTGAAACTTCGAACATCACTTCTAAAACCAATAAGGTCATCGACGAGCCGAGTGCCTTGTTCAATGACCCTGCTATCAGCCAAGCTTGGGGTTTGAAAAAATCCGATGCCGCTCGTGCTTGGTCTGTTTCTAAAGGCAGTAAAGACATCGTCGTGGCTGTGATCGATACAGGTATCGATGATAAACACGAAGACTTAAAAGCCAACCTTTGGGAAAACCCAGGTGAAATGGGTAAAGACGAAAAAGGTCGCGACAAAGCAACAAATGGAATTGATGACGACAAAAACGGCTTCGTTGATGACGTTCACGGTTGGAACTTTGTTTCTAACAATAACAAACTTGACGATAACCATGGTCACGGAACTCACATCGCCGGCATCATTGGCGCTGAAGCAGGCAATGGTAAAGGTATCATTGGTATCTCGCCACAAGTGAGCTTGATGGTTCTGAAATACTACGATCCAAAAGTTCCAGGCACAGACAATTTAAAAAACACAGTTGCTGCGATCAAGTACGCGGTTGCTAAAGGTGCGCACATTATTAACTACTCAGGTGGTGGTACGGAGTTCTCTCAAGAAGAACACGATGCTGTTGCTGAAGCAGAAAAGAAGGGCATTCTTTTCGTTGCAGCGGCGGGTAACGAGCGTTCGAACTCTGACAAAAATCACTACTACCCTGCTGACTACAAATTGAAAAACATTATCTCTGTGACGGCGATTGATCCGAAAACGGAAGTCTTGTCGTCATCCAATTACGGTGTAGAGACTGTGGATATCGCGGCTCCAGGACAAAACATTTTGTCGTGCTTGCCAGGCAATGCTTACGGTTACATGACGGGAACTTCGCAAGCTACCGCGTTCGTATCTGGCGCTGCCGCCCTTGTGATGGCGAGCAAAGAGAACTACTACAAAGCGGAAGAGATTAAGAAATACATTCTTGCGACAGGTGATGCACAAACCCAGCTGGCTTCAAAAACCAGAACGTCTCGTCAGTTGAATCTTTATAAAGCTCTAACGATTTTAGATAAAGGCGTGACGTTGAGCGGGGTATCCGTTCCAGAGTCCGCGAACATCAAAATCGGTGAAGATCCTAACGACACGCCTGTCGGTGCCTCGACGAAAGAAGCGGCTGAGATTAGTAAATTCAGTCGTTCCTTGATGAATGCCGTGGGTGGAAAAACAAAACCAGATAAGCTGGGAACAGAAAAACTGGGAACGAAACAACAAGATCTTTAAAAAACAAAGGCCGCTGGAAAGCGGCCTTTTTAATTTTCAAATAATTCGCTAAGACCAATCAAAAAGGTTCAAGCGCAAGGCGGAGGATTTTGGCTGCCACGAAGGCGTGCTCCTAGCACGTCGGAGAGCAAGCCAAATTTCGACAACGCAGTCGATTGGGCCTTTTTCATTGGTCTAATCTAGAAAGTCAGAGGCGGAGATCTTTCCGCGAATCATGACAATCACACCGGAAGCCATACAAGCAATTGCGACACCAAGACCGATAAGATTGCGGTGACCCAAGTTCATCATACCGAGCAAGATCAACATCGCACTTAAAGCGTACGGACCCCAGAAAAGATATTTCTGCCATTTAGGCTTCATCGTTTTTTCTGCAGTTTCTTTCGCCAATGGTTTTTGTGCGAGATTCACCATCATCAAAGAATTGATTTGCGCAATCATACGATCGCAAAGTGCATCCCCGCCTTGCGCCGCTTTGATCTCTTCATACTTGCTTGTCGCAAATCTAAGAGCATCCAACTTTTGGCAGCTGCGGATGAATTCATCGTGCAATTCTTGATTTTCAAAATTCTCTAAAAGATTTTTCCATTTACGAACCAAACTTGGTTGTGCCTTCAATGAAGGATCTTGAGGCAAGCCTTCCAAACGTTCGAACAAAACGTGGCATGAGTAGCACTCTTTCGAACGACGGCCATTCATCGCGCCACACTTCGGGCATGACTTCATCGCTTGCGATTCAACAGCGTCTGAAAGAGCTTCTTTCGGAGTCTCTTTCACGATCTCTTTTTGACTATTGGCGTTATTTACTTCAGCAGAAGGCGCAACTAACGAAGCTTCGTTCGCCGAAAGTAAGAAGGCATCCACTTGCTCAGGATTTTCTGGTGGATACTCGAACGCAAATCGTGATTCACATGTTACGCATTGAAAAACAGGAATCTCCGAGTGAATTTCTTCACCAGAGACTTCATAAAGCTTCGTACAATGTGGACATCGGACTTTCAATTTCACGTGGACTCGCTCACTCTTTGTGTTACTAATAACATGATGAAGAAATGCATTCAATTTTTCAAGCAGAAAGCCAAGGATTTTCGTTGGCCGATTCTCGCAGGTGTTTTAGTCGGTACAAGCTACATCCCTTTTCCACCTTGGGCACTTCTCTTCTGCTACGCACCTCTTTGGCTTTTCGCCGTTCGCGATAGTAAAAATTGGAAGCAAGCTTTCTGGGGCGGATGGATCACGCAATTCATTCTGACTCTGATTGGCTTTCATTGGATCGCCTACACAGCTCACGAATTCGGTTCGTTGCCGTGGATTGTTTCCATTCTTGCTTTGCTTTTATTTTGTGCATTCATGCATATCTACATTGCGGCGGCCGTGGCCATCGCTGTGTGGGCGCGCGATCGCTGGAAGCTTTCAACCGTCGCAACACTTTTCTTGATTCCACTTTTGCATTCACTGTTTGAAAGAACTTGGCCGGCGATTTTCCAATGGAATCTTGGCTACACTTTGTTGTGGGCAAAAATTCCTGCTTACAATTTCGCCGACGTTATTGGCTTTGAAGGCTTGTCGTCATTAATTCTGCTAGCCAATGCTTGGTTGGGATTCATTTGGATTCACCAACTTTCAGCAAAACAAAAAGCTTTAAAACATCTATTCATCTTGATTGGTTTGTTTTTTGGTTTGGCCATTGCGGGCGTTTACCACGGAGCAAAGTGGAATGAGACGGATCGCCAAGTTAAAATCACAGTTGCTCAAGGTAACATCGGCAACCAAGAAAAAATCCAGGCGGAAAGAGGCCGCGCATTCCAAACAGATATCATCAGCTTATTCTTAAGACTTTCTTCTGAAGGTGTTGAGAAAGCGCCCGACACCGATTTGTTGTTATGGCCCGAGACGGCCTTCCCCGACTATCTTGATTCGGCTCACAGATATCGTCGCTATCCAGAAATTCTCGCTCAAGGGTTGCGCACTATCGGTAAGCCTTTGATGACAGGTGCATACTCAGCAGAAAAAGATGACACAAAAGGCACGATTTACTACAACGCGCTTTTCTTGGTCGATCCAGAAGCAAATCTGATCGATACACCTTATCGCAAAACTCAGTTGTTGGCATTCGGAGAGTATTTACCGCTCAGCGAACGCTTTCCGATTTTGCTGAAATGGGTGCCATGGATTTCTAATTTCGGTCGTGGTCAAGGTCCCGACCTTCTGACGTTGCCAAAAAATGGTGAAAACATTCATTTCGGTGCACAGATTTGTTACGAAGGTCTTTATCCAGAATTCACGCGTGGCCTTTCAGAAAAGGGTGCTGATGTTCTTGTGAACGTCACCAACGATTCTTGGTTCTGGCAACCTTCAGAGCCGCAACAACACTTGTACATGACGCTGGCTCGCGGTATTGAAATTCGCCGACCGCTTGTGCGTTCTACCAATACGGGTATTAGCACCGCGATTTTGGCTAATGGTGAGGTTCTGCAAAAATCTCCACTCCATGAAGAGTGGGTTGGCGATTTTGTCATTCGTTATAAAAAAGACGCGGCCCAGACTCTGTTTGTTCGTTTTGGTCATTGGGACTGGATCATTCTATTAGCCGCAGCTATGCTTATTGTTTTACGAGGTATACTCAATGCAAGGTCTCGTCGTTCTTGATTGGATTGAAATTCTAGAAAAAATTAAATCGCACGCTACCAGCGAAGCTGGCCGCGAGCGTGTGCTTGCGATTAAAGTTTTGTCTTCGCCACAAGAAGCGCAAAATAGCTTTCAAGAAATCGCTGAAGCCACAGAAGTTTTGAATCAGGGCTTGCGTCCTTACATGACAAGCCTTGATCTCTATTCGACATGGTTCCCGCGTTTAAAGAAAAATGCCGTTTTAAAAACTTTGGAGATCAAAGACGTTCGCAGCTTCTGTTTGGAAACGCTGGCTTTAAAAGAAGCCTTGATGCCGATTGAAAATACCTGGTCACAAAAAGTGCGCGAGCAATTGATGGATGCTGGCGAGCCTTTATCTGCGATCGAACAAGTTTTGACTCCAGGTGGAGAGATTCGTTCTGACGCTTCCGAAACTTTGTTCCGTTTGTACAAAGAAAAAGAGCGCTTGGCTCGTGAAGTTCAACAGACCATGGATCGCTTGGTGAAAGATCACCAAATGGAAAACATCATCCAAGATAAATACGTCACGACTCGTGATGGTCGTTGGGTGCTCCCCGTGCGTTCAGGGATGCAACATCACTTGCCGGGTGTAATTCATGGATCTTCACAAACCAAACAAACTGTTTTCATGGAGCCTGAAAAGGTCATCCCGACAAACAATCGCCTGCGCCAAATTGACGTTGAAATTGAAGACGAGATCGAAAGAATCTTAGTCGAGCTTTCAAAATATCTTTCGCAACAAGCTTCAGGAATTGAAACAAGTCGCGAATGGCTTGAAATCGCCGACTTGCGCTTCTCTCAGGCCCAATTCAACAATCAAGTTCAAGGTCAAACAATTGAGTTCTCTGATGGCTCATTGGAATTGATTGATGTCCGCCATCCATTGCTTCAGCTGACTGGCAAACCAGTTGTTTCAAATACAGTTTTACTCGAACCTAAAAAGTCCATCTTACTTCTGAGTGGTCCCAATGCCGGCGGTAAGACTGTTTTGCTAAAATCCATTGGTATTGCGGCGCAAATGGCGCGTTGTGGTTTACCAATTTGCGCGAGTGAAACTTCCAAGATTCCATTCTTTAAAGAAATTCTGATTGGTATCGGTGATGCGCAAAGCGTGGATGAAGAACTTTCGACGTTCGCGGCCCACTTAAAAGTTTTATCAAAAGCAGCAAGCTTAAAATCGCGCGATAATTTAATTTTGATCGATGAGATCTGCGGATCAACCGATCCTGAAGAGGGCTCTGCACTGGGGCGAAGCTTCATCGAAAAATTCTGTGCGAATGATGTCTTTGCGGTTGTGACTTCGCATTTGGGACCTTTGAAAGCTGGCTGGGACGATGAAAGCCCTGTCTTGAATGGTTCGATGGAGTATGACGCCAAAACTGGTCGCCCGACTTATCAGTTCATCGCGGGCATCCCGGGTGACTCATTGGCGATTCAAACTGCAAAACGCGTTGGTGTTGCACAAGACATCGTGGCTCGTGCATTGGAGTTATTAACTCCAGCAACGCGTGCGCGTTTGGCCGGACTTGATCAGATTGAAAAACTCAAAAGCGATATTTCGGCTTTGCAAGATCATCTTCGTCGTGAAACGCAAAAAGCAACCGCGACGAAAAAGAAATACGAAGGTCTGCTCGATCAATTCAATAAAGAAAAAGAAGAGTGGCTGCAACGGACATTGAAAAAAGCCGAACGCAAAGTCGAGGAAGCGATTTCACAAGCGAAAGTTGCGCAAACTTTTGAACGTCATCGCACTTTGCAAGATATTAAATACAAATTACCTGAGATTGTGAAAGCAAAACCTATTACTCAACCGGGTGCTCCAGAGAATGCGGCTGAGTTTACAAAGCGCTTCCCTGCGGGCTCAAAAGTTTATGTGCCTTCATTGAATCAAGATGGCTTGGTACAAAGTGCGCCGAATGCCAAAGGTGAAGTTCTGGTGATGGCGGGATCGATTCGTTTACAACTGCCATGGCAGGAATTGCGTTTACCAGGTAAACCGCAAAATCCAACAGGCCAATTAGTTCGCCAAAGCACAGGCTTTGCGGTTTCATTTGCAGAAGAAGATCGCACTTTGGATCTGCGCGGAAAAACCGTCGAAGAAGCTTTGGAAGAACTAGAAGTGGCTTTAGACAGAGCTGCGACTTCGCGTGAAGATCGCATGAAGATCATCCATGGCCACGGTACTGAGGCTTTGAAGAAAGCTGTCAGAACTTACCTGTCTCGATCAATCTACGTGAAGAAGTGGAAGGCCGGCTCACCAGAGTCTGGCGGCGACGGAATCACTTGGGTAGAAATCGGCGAGTCGTAAATAGAAATAAAAAAGGCAGATCATCGATCTGCCTTTTTTAATTTTTAAATCAACAAAGCCAGTTCAGCTCCGGGCACAAGCCCTGCGCCTCCCCGGCGTCCGCCGCTAGTGTTGCGGTTTGCCTTCACCGTGGCAGCAAGGTGGAGATGGTGGTTTGTGACAGAAGTAACCACATTTAACAAGTCTCCAGTTTTTCCAGCAACGTTTAGTAGCTAGAACGTGACCTTTAGGACAAGCCCAAGCAACCATGTCGTTATTCTCAAACTTTACAGCTTGAACAACGTCCTGGAATTGTTCGATCTGCTCCATAGAAACCGTGTACTCAGATTCAGCATCCACATCGCTAAAGTCTGCAAATGCAGTCGCAGAAAAGATAGAAGAAACCGCGAGTAAAAGTAGCATCATTTTTTTCATGATATATCCCCTCATATTAGTTACGCCATTCGGCGAAGGGTGTTAGCCAATCACAGGCATGTGTCGAAAGCAACGACGCACCTCAATGAGACTTCTCATATCGAGAACTATAGACCCTGCAAGTACATGAAATGATGCAGCATTCGAACGCGTTTCAGAGTGAAATATGGCACCGCTATTGCTCTTAGTATAGGCATCAGGGGGCTTTATGACTACGAAACTTGAAACTGTAACTAAGATCGCTTTACTAGGACTCGTACTTCTTATGACGGCGTGTTCGAACTCTAACGACACTTCTTCTTACGATCTTGCATCAAGAGATATCGATTCATCTGGGTCGAATTCTTACCTTGCTTATTGCAACCAAGGTTCGGCAGCGAATTATACAGTAAAACTTCAAGCGTATGTCGCAAGCTCAACAAATCAAATCAACTACAACTACGCAGTGATGAGATTGTCTTCTGTGCCTTCCACTTTTACTGGCGGCACAAGCCACTTCGCACTTTGGAAATGGTATGCTGATTCATCAAACGCTGTGACATTCAATCAAACAGCTTTGCAATTTTATGTGTACGACACTTCAACTGGTGACGCGATCACTGGCTGGATCAATACTTTGAAATGGTCTGATATCTCTGCGAAGTATGCTTCATCGGGATTAACAGTCGCTAACTTCTTGGCTCGCCTTAACATCATCGTTTACCTTGATGATCCAAACGCACAGTACGATGTTCTTGAGCTTGCAAGTTACACGACTTCAACAGGCGCTCTTATCGGACAGCTTGATATGTTGTTACCAGTGTTCGCTGCAAACCCAAATGACTACGCGACAGAAGCAAATGGTTCAGCTCGCGCAGCAAGACTCAAAGCTCTTCACCCATTTGCTTCTCAAGCATCTGCTGGTTTGACGAGCGCTCAGTTCCAAACAATGTCACAAAATTACTGTTTCTAATTTTCCAAGTTTTGAGTCGCCGGATGGCGAGAAGGCGAAGGGGCGCAGGCCCCGATAGCTGGACTGGCAGTGCCTCCTGATAAAGTCTCTGCCCGCTTGAAACAAAAAACCCAGAGTGCTGCTCTGGGTTTTCCCTTTGTCTAAAAAAAATCAGTCCAGCTCCCGGGGCCTGCGCCCCTCCGCCTCCTCGGCATCCGCCGAACTAGTGCGAGCTTTCTTGGCTGACATCGTCCGCCTGCAGATTCTCCCCTTGGCGATAACGATCCACCAAAGTTTTATCTGTTGTCGGGAACGAGAATAACAATGAATGCACACTCGTTGTTTCATCTTCTTGAGTCACAGCGATGTATGTCAGCTCTTTGGTTTCGTGATCTGGGAATTCTTTGATGAAGCAAACAAGCACGTTGCCATCAAGATCATTCTTGCGCCAGATTTCATCGGCACTCTCGATAGTTTCTTCACGTAAATCTGCGTAGTTTTTAAAATCATCTTGAAGAATGTCTTTTTCACCACGCACTGTGATCATTGCTTGATACAAACCCATCGCCAGAGGATCCCCTTCTAACAAGGCATCGCCTTCGATCGCACCGCCAGAAACCTGCTCATAGGTTTTATCGTAAACCAATTCACCACGTTGATAGTTGTGCATAAGATTCGTATCGCGCGTTGGGAAGTGTATAAACACAAACGTCGGATACTCGTCGTCTGGGGACACATAGGCCACTGCTACGTATTTGAAAGCCTCTTCGTCGGATTCAAAAGATTTAATGAAGTGATAGATGGCTGGATCGCCATTGAATGTCTTTTCATCCATCCAAACTTCATCGGGCTCATCGAGTGTGATCTCAAGTTGCGACTCGCGCTCGAGCTGCTCATCGTCTGAGTAGTCGCTACCAATTCTGAGCGCTTGATATTCATCTTCGAGTTTTTTGATATGGCCTTCGAAGTATCCGAAAAGATCTTTTTCGCTCTCAAATATCAAACCGTTCTTTTCATCAACGACGATGTACTCTTTCTCTTGAGTTTTCTTTGTCTGCGCACGTGCCTTCGCTTTGGTCCCCGATTTCGCTGCTGTCTTCGCCATATCCACACCGTTCCTTAAACGTCTATTATCGAAAGAATCTTCGCCTTCAACAACAGGAAAAATTCAGCTTCACGACGAGCCTCGTCAAATCGAAACTTTTGGCCTTGCAAGAAATTCGTTTATTCCACACCATTTAAGAAGAAGCATCTAATGAACCTCGCAGGGAGGCGATCTTGGTCAGTTTTGAAGAATCAAGTTTAGAACGCATGGAAGCTTTACTCTCTCATTCTGCTATGGGAGTTCACGTTCTCTTTGAAAACAAAGCTATTGCTGAAGTTCTCAAAGACGTCAAAGACGATAAAGACTTTTACAGCTTTGATAAGATGAAAAAGGTCCAGGACGTGATGACCGAACTTATCGCCAAGAAAAATTACTTCGAAAAAATGGCTTATCTGCAAGCTTTGGATAAAGAAAGCTATCAGATGCTAGTGCGGGCGTATTTCCACATTGTGGAGAATACAGTTCGTGCAAGTCATGAGGACTTCCACTAGTATCGGTGGGATGAATTATCCAGTAGAAATCTGTATTGCCGGCGCATCGGGCCTTGTTGGTCATGAATTGCTTATGATCTCAGCCCATCTTGATCAAGTCTCTAAAGTGAAAGCCATTTCACGCAGTCCCCTTGGGAAAATTCCTGCAAAAGTTGAAAACTTGATTATGGATTTTGATTCTTTGGAATCGAAAGCCGAGGCCTTGCGTGCGGATATTTTCATTTGCTGTTTGGGTTCGACAATTAAAAAAGCCGGCAGCCAAGAGGCCTTCCGCCGCGTTGATTATGATTATGTTGTGCAATTTGCTAAGGTTGCTGAAAAAGTGGGCGCCAAAAAGCTATTGGTCGTCTCAGCAATGGGCGCGAGTGCGGAATCAAAAGTTTTTTATAATCGCGTAAAGGGCGAAATGGAAGAAGCTCTTTATGATTTGAACATTCCGCAGATTGAAGTGTTCCGCCCAAGTTTGATTTTGGGTGAGCGCAAGGAAGCTCGTCGTGGCGAAGACATTGCGCAGAAACTGGCTCCCGTTTTAAATAAAGTGATGATGGGACCCTTGCGCAAGTACCGTGCGATTTCAGCAAAAGACATTGCGAAAGCGATGGCCATTGCGACTGTGAATTTTTATGAAGGTCGCTACATTTATGAAAGCGATGAGATCCAAGCTATTGCCGATGGATTAAGAGCGGCGGAGTAATTTAATTCCGCTCTACACCCAACCCCGACATCATCATTTTATCCAACAACCTTGCTGGCAGGAATTTTCCAATCGCTGCATGCAATCGAATTCGTCGGCCCAACAAATAATATAACTTCGGTGAAGAACTCAAAACCGCATGAGCCATCGCTTGGCTTACAACTTCGACTGGAATTGCATCCCGCACACTTTCTTTCACGCTCGAACGCAAACCTTCGATTTGTTTGCCATAAACTTGCTTCATTTCAGGCGACATGCGTTTTGATGACTCTTCACTATGTTGAATAGACTTTGACCAAATCTCGGTACGCACTGGTCCCGGCTCAATCAAAACAACACGAACATTGTGAGGCATAAGCTCACGGCGCAAAGAATCCGAAAAAGATCTTAAGGCAAATTTAGATGAACAATAAGATGCTAAGAATGGCGACGAAATCAAACCGCTAATGGATCCTACGTTGATCACACGACCATGGGTCGTTCTCAACAACGGCAGAAAAATTTGTGTGAGTCGGACTGCTCCGAAAAAATTCACTTCAAACAGCTCTCTCCACTCTTTTAACTCAAGACCTTCAATCGGTCCTGCAACGGCTATCCCCGCATTGTTCACGAGAACAAACTCTGAAGCATCTCTAAGATGTTTATCCTCGGGTGAAGACTCGTGGGCGGATGCTCCCAACCCTTTTTCCACTGCAGCAAAAGCCGCGCGGATATCATCCTCTGAAGTCACATCGAGTTTTAAAACAATCAATCTATCTGGGAAGTTTTCTTTAAGTCGTTCTAAGGATTTTACGTTGCGAACACCACCATAGACGATGTGACCTTGCTCCAGCAAAGTATTAGCTAAGGAATATCCTATACCCGTCGATGCTCCGGTAATGAGTATTTGCTTCATATGTTTCTATCATCTCAGTGAGAGATCGAAGCGTCCAATTCTTTTTCACTATTCCAGACATTGGGTCTCAAGCCTGGAATGCCAGAAAAAGTGTAAAATTCTTGGAGTTCTATTTCGACATTCGACAGTTTTTTTATCGCGAAAATAATCTTAAACATGCATTCTGTCCTCACGGAATAACAAACAAGCAAGTCACGGAGGCGAACGTGAAAGTTCAAACCACCCTCTCGATTGCGGCATTGTCTTTGGCACTTTCTGCGTGTGTCGTGAAGAGTTTTACACCCGAAGAGTCTGTATCTCAGATGACATTGGGCGAACCGATTAAGTATTCGAAAGTCGATATCAATGCAAATCCATTGGACAAGACTGTCTGTGACCCATTTGAGGAGCAACCGTCTCCATCAATGGATCAAGGTATTAAAGCAAGCCTGCACTATAGAATAGCTGGCATGCCTGCTATGACAAATTCAGAAGACTATGTGAGCTTTGCGAAAAAGTCAGATCAGAAACTTTTCTTTGCTGACATGAACGTGCCAACTCGCATGTTTGATGCGGGTTTCACGACTCAAGCAAATGACACTTTAGCTGATGATAGCGGTCAACGATTGATCGAGTACTTTGGTGTGAAGTTCGAAACGATTTTGAAATTGAGCGCGAACGACACCGAAGGCGACTATGAATTAGCTTTGCTTTCAGATGACGGAACGACTTTGAAAGTTGTTGGCGGCACAGCTGCTGCGCCAACTTACAAAACTGTGATCGCAAATGAAGGCGACCATGAAACTAAATTTGGTTGTGCTTCTGAAGTGATTAAAATGACTCGTGACTCGCAAGTACCAGTACAAGTGACTTATTTCCAGGGGCCACGTTATCACATTGCGAATGTGTTGATGTGGAGAAAAGCTAGCCAAGCAGGGAAGGATTCTCAGTGCGGCGCTAAGGGTAATGAAATGTATTTCGATCCGAGCTCAGGGGCTCCGAAAAAAGCGTACAACGATTTGTTGGCGCGCGGATGGAAAGTTGTTCAGAAAGAAAACTTCTTCATTCCAAAATCTGAAAGCTACAACCCATGCGTTGAAGGCACAAATCCTGTGATCTCAAACTTGAGAGCCACAGAAGTGTTGTTGACAGGTGTGTTCTTAGCTTGGAACACGGACATCCCAGCGACTTCACAAGTGAAGCTTGTGAATAAATCAACGGGCCAAGTGATTGTGACAAACTCTGATAATGGTTTGCGCACAAATCACAGTGTTCAAGTGATGGATCTTCAGCCCGACACCGTCTACACAGTGCAAGCTGCGAGCGTGTCTGAAGATCTAGGTAAATCACTCAGTGCTATTATTGAAATTAAAACTCAATAGTCTGACTTCGAGCCAGACTGTAGACAGATAAAGGTTTCCCACCGCAAAGCCGATGAGAGGGATATGAAATCCAGGATTCTCTTATCGGCTTTCTTTTTTATTATCTTCGGTGTGACGGCTCACGCTGAATACCGCGTCTTCACTCTGAAGATCTCAAAGAAATCCGCTGATCCTAAAACGCCCTCTCAAGACTTCCGTCTAGTAGAAAGCAATCTCGATCCCGAACAATACCGTGGTTACTACCCTGTTGCTCCTGATGAAGAGATCACTTACATCGATACGTGGATGTGCTACGGTCGCACAGACGGCTTCAAAGAGTTCTGCCCCAACCCAAAGGGCCAGAAAGACAGAGACCCCGCCTCGACCCCTTAAGATCCCCGTCCCTTTTTGATACACTGGGTTCATGTCATCTATCGATAGTTCGACAAGAAAAGCCCAGCAAGCCGAATTAAACGATCTGCAAGCTGAATATAATCAGAAGAAAAAGAAAGTCGTTCGTGACAACGAAAACGATCTTGCTGATTTGAAAGACCATTACGCAGATAAAAAATCGAGTTTGGCAACGAGCAATGAAGCTGCGGTTAATCACATTCGTGATCGTCAAAAAGCACAGATGGATAAAGCTTCTGATGAGCGCGCTCGCCTATCGCAAAATTATAATAACAAGACTGAGAACATTCAAAAAAACTACGATCAAAAAATGAACGATATGCGCGAACGCAGATCTGAACAGATGGAAGCTGCTACTGCCGATTCTCATCAAAAAGTTCAAACTGTGCGTGCGAAGACTCAACAAGAGTTGGATTCTGTTCGCAACAAAGGTGACGAGCAAATTCGTAATGCCAAAGGCAAATACAACAACGAAATGAATTCACTCAATGAATTCAGTAAAAGTCGTTTGGAGCGTCAACGTGCGCAGAATGACCAAGCTATTCAAGGTGAAGTTGTTCGCGGTCGCGATGGTTTAGAGCGCGTTCGCACACGAAATGAAAAAGAAAATACAGATTTGCGCGAACACGGCAAAGCTCAACTTGCGGAAGAACAATTCCAACAGGAAGAAAAATTCAAAAAAACAGACGAGACCTATGCTCGTCGCTATCAAAAGCAACAACAAGACTGGGCTGCGAAGGAAGACAACCTCAACAACCAATACAGCAGTCGTATCATGCAGAACAAGGGCCGCTATGAACAGCAGCTCGATAATCAAAACAAACGCTTCCAAAGCACTTATCAAAAATCCGAAGAAGCTCAACGCGAATCTTTGAACATTCAATCAGATCGCTACACTGCCGAATTGGCTGCGACGAAAAAAGAATTCGTGCGCGATAGTCAAAAGTACAATGATAAACAAGACGATCCGTTCTACAAAGTTCAGGATCGCGGTTCACGCATGCGCCAGAGTTTAAATGGTGACTTCTTTATTCTTGAAGCCTTCGTACCAGAACATGAAAAAGACAACGTAAAGGTCACGATTCAAAATGATCGCGCCACCGTTTCAGGCCAAAGATCATTCAAAGATAAATTGGAAGATGCAGATGCTGGAAAAACAGTGTCTTCAAATTCCTATCAAAGTTTCCGTGAGGAATTTGCATTCGATAAACCGGTTGTATCAGAAGGTATGACTCGTGAGCGCAGTGGTGACTGGGTCACCTACAAAATTCCGATCATGGGCGCATTCAAGTTTGATAAAAAGGCATAGCTGCTTCAGCTCCGGGCCAGCGGCCCTGCGCTCTGCGGGCGTCCGCCCTCAGGCCTTCATCATGTAGCGCACTTCGCGCATCAAGAATGAAAGACGATTCTGAACATCAGAAAGCAATTCGATATTTTCTTGGAGTTGTTTTAGAGCGTCGACTTCCACTACTGGAGTGTCTGACATTTCATGATAACTTTTGTGAACGAAGGGTTCTTGAGAAGCTTCCCAGATTGTTTCGGATTTAGTTTCCGCTACTTCGTTGTTTTTAACGTCTGTGATTCTCATAGTGCTCTCTCCTTGGCAGGCCTCGAGATCTCAAGGCCGAAATCAAAGTCTATTGTTGTTAAATCCGCTATCTCAACTTAAAAAATCTTACATTACCTATTTACCTACTCCTGCGACGCAGGAGTGCAGGCAAGCCTAGTATTCGCACTGCAACGAAGTGTCGTCTGTCGCTGCCAGAGCGGTTCTGTCGTCGCCAGCTTCAAGATAAGTGGCCATGACCGAACCCTCGCCGTCTTTGTGCTTCAAGCCCAAGACGTGACCAAGCTCATGCAAGAAAATCGCTTCAATATTTATGCCTCGAGCCGAAGCTGTGAAACTGCTCGCAGTTCCTGACCAATAAAAGTCGTAGTTATCATCGTTGATACGCATGTCGGCTTCTTTAATTTGGTCTCCAACTGAATATATGCTTGTACGAGCTTGTTGAGAGGCTTTGTTCGCCTCCCAAGAAGTCATCCAATAGATGACGTTTTTGCCGTCACGAGATGGAGCCACTGCGCCCTTCACTCGTTCAGTAGTGTTGATTTCAAATAATTTGTGACCAACTTGGTCCTCCCAAGTCTTCGCCGCTGAAGTCAAAGCTCCAACGTACTCCTCAGGAATTGATTCATGAATATAGAGCTTAATTGGAATATCACCCTTCCAAGAAACCCGCTCGCCGTACACATTCTGCACGAAGCCGCAGTCCTCTTGTGCTTTCGGGGCACAGGCTTGAAGAGTCGACATCACTGTAATAAGCGCAACCGCGCCAAATAACTTCCACATACCGTTAGCTATTACAAAGGCAGGGCCACTTTGACGTTGCGAAGACCCATGGCTAACCGCGTGATATTGCTAACAAATGAACTCCCCTCGGAAAGTGTCTCACTCTGATAATTCTAAAAATGCAGTCAGTGGTTTTTGCTGAATCAGCTAAGCGTGCGTATTCATACACAATTTTGCTGTCGAACTTCTTGTCAGCACTTCGACGCAAAATGTGGTGCGAAAAGTGACTAATCCTCTGGGCACAGCGCTTGCTTTATAGTGATACATGACTCCGGCGAAGCTGGAGTGACGACAAGCCGGGCCATTTCACAATCGTGAAGACCAACGAGCCCACCACACTCATCACACATCCCATCTTACTGGCCGCTGGAGAAAAAACTCCCGACCAGCCGCGCTTCGTTTACTGACACGGGCACCCACATTTGTTACAGTGCTTTCATTCAAAGAAAATTTAATAAGGAGCTCGAATGAAGAAATTAACTATTATCCCTGGTGATGGCATTGGCCCAGAAATCATGACTCAAGTTGTGAAAGTATTGAAGCACGTGCACGCCCCTTTTGAATATGAAGACGCTCCTGCAGGTGAAGTGGCTTTGGCATCTCACGGTGATTTGCTTCCACAAACTACTATCGATTCTATTTTAAAAAATCGCTTAGCAATCAAAGGCCCCACGACAACTCCAATCGGTGGCGGTCATAAATCTATCAACGTAACGATGAGACAAAAATTTGATCTTTACGCTAACGTTAGACCCGTTAGATCGTTGCCTGGTGTGAACTGCGTTTGCCAAGACGTGAACCTCACAATCGTTCGTGAAAACACAGAAGATCTTTACGCAGGTATCGAGCGCATGGTGGATGAGAACACAGCTGAATCTATTAAACGCATCACGCGCAAAGGTTCTGAGCGCATCGCTCAATACGCTTATGACTTGGCTGATAAAACAGGTCGCAAGCAAGTTGCTATCGTTCATAAAGCAAATATCATGAAACTTTCTGATGGTTTGTTTTTGAAAGTCGCTCAAGAAGTCGGCGCGAAATTTCCGCACATCCTTACTAAAGATGTGATCGTTGATAATGCGTGTATGCAACTTGTGACGAAGCCACAACAATTCGACGTGATCGTAACTGAAAATCTTTACGGTGATATTTTGTCTGACTTGTGTGCGGGTCTTGTCGGTGGCTTGGGCGTAGTTCCAGGCGCGAACATCGGTAAAGACATCGCGATCTTTGAAGCAGTTCACGGTTCTGCACCAGATATCGCTGGTCAAAACAAAGCGAATCCAACAGCGTTGTTGCAATCAGCAGTGATGATGCTTCAACACATCGGTGAGAATGCAAAAGCTGATGCGATTATGAAAGCGTTGATCGCAGCACTTGCTGATATCAACTGCCGCACGGGTGACCTCGGCGGTAAAGGTAATACGACTTCGTTTACAGATTCTATTATCCAGAAATTATAGCGGCGGACGCCGAGGAGGCGGAGGGGCCGCATGGCCCCGCAGCTGGACTGGTTCATTTAACCAATCTAAATCCGACGTGGGGCGCGCCACTGGTGTATTCACCTTTTCCGCGAGCCCCCGTTCGATATCGAGCGCAATATTCTTCTGCGCACAAGAACGATCCCCCACGCTGCACCTTTTTTTGAATTCCTGGTTCGAGTGGGTCATAGCTGTCGGTCGGTCCTTGCGGATCAAAGTTCAACTGTCCTTGTGGTAATCTGCGATAGTAATCAGGTCGATACCAATCAGCGGTCCACTGCCAAACATTTCCAGCCATATCATAAAGTCCGTAGCCGTTAGGTGGAAAACTTCCTACAGGCGAAGTTCCCACGAATCCATCTTCGCCAGAATCCTTCATTGGGAAACTGCCCTGCCAAGTGTTTGCCATGAAGCGCCCTTGAGGTTTGTACTCTGCGCCCCATGGATAAGCTTTTTTACTCAAACCACCTCGAGCAGCGTATTCCCATTCTGCTTCTGTAGGAATGCGCTTCCCAATCCAGCGTGCGTAAGCTTCTGCATCTTCATAGGCGATATGCACGACCGGATGTTTTTCACGGCCCCGCAGACTGCTCTCTGGTCCTTCGGGATGATTCCAACAGGCTCCCTTCACCCACTGCCACCACTGCAAATGATCATCAAGTGCGACCTTATCTTTGGGTGGCACAAACACGATAGAGCCCGGCTCAAGCATCTCAGGATCAATATCGGGAAAATCTTCTGTGCGCAGTGCACGTTCCGCGACAGTGGTGTAACCCGTGGCTTTTACAAATTTTTGGAAGTCTTCATTGGTCACAACATGACGATCCATATAGAAGCCTTTTACATGCACCATGTGCAAGGGGCGCGCGTCAGGTAAGCCTTCTTCTCCCATCCAAAATTCACCACTAGGAATCCACACCATGTCTGACTTCTCGCCGACTGTTGCAGGCTTGATATCTTTCGCTTCTGCAATCGGCATCGGTCTCAAAGTAATTCTTGAAGGCTCATCACTCATGCAAGTTTGGCCATAGATCACATCATTTTTTTCGTCCCAAGGATTGTTCGCTTCACGTTGCGAAATCGCGTAGTCGCTGACTGCGATACCAGTGATGGCGATGAAAAAAAGGAAGACTCTAGGTTTCGTAATTTTCATACTTCTACGCTCTAAGAAGCGCGCCACAAAGGCAAGAGCGGCGAAGTCTGGTGTGATTTGCTTGCGAGAATTATATTGCTGAAATACAGACGGAAAAAACTGGCAAAAAGTCTGAGAGCATAACTAAATAACTACAAACAACAAAGGATGCCGGCATGAAAATGCTTTTCGTGGCTTTAATTTTATTATTGGCAAGCTCGAGCTTTGCCAAAACTCGTAACACCATTTGCAGTTACTACTATCGTCACGACATCTTTTCGCAGAATCTTTATTTGATTCTGGAAAAAGACAACGGCAAACAAACCCTGTACATGGACACGCCCACTCCATATGGCATTCGCGTTTATCCTTACGATATGAAAAAGGTCCAATGCGGAACTGCGAGTCTGGAAATTGAAGCCATCGCCAGCAATCAAAGAAAAGTGGCGTTTAAGTATCCTGTTAAAGATGGAACAAGTGGTGTGCTGATTTATTTTAATGAGCTAAATGAGCGCGTTGCGGATCTTGTGATGAAGTGTTCCGCCGCAGAAATCAAAAATTTCTGCGGCGAAAATTAATCGGAGACCAGTCCAGCTCTCGGGCCATGCGGCCCTCCGCCTCCTCGGCTCCTCGGCTCCGCCGGCTAGTGCAGCGATTCGCGTTCTAGGTGGTCTTTCAATTCTTTGACCTCTGGAACTGTGACTTTGTAAGGACGACCGCAAACTTGGCAAGTCACGTCGACCTCTTCGTTTTTATCAACCATGTCTTGAAGTTCTGCTGCACCTAAAGTTTCAAGGGCGCGAATCACGCGCTCTTTCGTACATGGGCAGTAGTAAGAAACGACAGGTTCATGTTCGATCTCTTGGAATTCAACGCCTTCAAGGAAGGGACGAACCAAGTCCTCTGGAGTTGCGCCCTCTTTCAACATTTTTGAAATATTGATTTTAGTTTTCTCAGCATTTTGTTGAATCTTCTCAACCAATGCTTCTTCCACACCTGGCATGACTTCGATGATCACGCCACCGGCAGCACCGACTTGGCCGTTCTCATCAAGGTAAACACCGAGTGATACCAACGAACGAATTTGATGTGATTGATGCAGGTAATGAGCGATGTCTTCACCGATCTCACCTGTGACCATTTCAACTGTTCCTTGGAACGGTTGCTTTTGAAAAGGTTGATGACGAGCCACAGTCAAAGTGCCTTTGCCCATGGCTTCATGCAGGCTTAAACCATGATCGTAATTTTCAGGAATAAATTGTGGGTTTGGAGTGTAGCCACGCACGTGACCATTCCAGTCCGCTTCTGCGTACACACTTCTTAAAGCGCCTGAGCCTTTGAACAACAAGCCGACTTGTTGACCTTCTTTAAGTTGCGACGCCATTAAGATCGCGCCGACCATGCCTCGCCCTACCGCCACAGTTGCAAGAGGAAACGTGTTTTGCAGCTTTTGCATTTCGCGGACAGCTTGTGTCGCATCAACAGCGGCAATACGTAATGTGAAATCATTTGAAACAAAGCGATGAACTCGCTCTTTTTTAGCACTTTGGCTTACATCGGCCATGACAAACTCCCTGGGATGCCGCAAACTAACAAAGCAAAAACAGAGAGTCAAACCATGAAGATTTACATCTTTCGACATGCCCAAAAGGCCGTAGATTTTACGAGCGATCCTGATTTAACGGAATCTGGGCATTTCCAGGCCGAGGCTCTCTTGCGCAAAATTCTCAATCGCGAACTTGCGATGCCGACCGAACTATATGTTTCCCCTAAAATCCGCACCCACTCCAGCTTTCGCCCACTTTCTCAGCATTTAAATTTGCCTCTACAAATTACAGAGGATTTGAATGAACAAACTGGTGAAGAAAGCCTGTCAGCGTTCCGTCAGCGCATTTTAGCTTTTTTTGAAAATCACTCCCGCAAACCCGATGCCGTTGTTTATGCCTGCTCTCACTATGATTGGGTTGTTGAGGCCATGGCCGTTTTACCAGCGGATACGGATTTGACCACAGGTGAATTCAGTCACTGGAGCCCCCTGCAATGGGCGGCGTTTGACGTCGATTCCGAAGGTGTTTTTCATTTTATCGAACTGAAAAGGATTTCTTTATGATTCGCAATATCTGGGCCGTTGGTAGAAATTATGCTGAGCATGCTAAAGAACTCGGTAACGCTGTTCCTTCTAAAGAATCTGGCGCACCGATGATTTTCTTAAAAGCTGGCAGCTGCGCGACGCTCTCGACAAAAGAATTTCATCTTCCAAAAGGCACCGAAGAATTGCATCACGAAGTTGAATTGGGTTTGCAGTTCGATGCCAATTTGAAAATTTCTAAAGCTTGTTTGGCTATCGACCTAACCGATCGTGCGAAACAAAATGTTTTAAAAGCCGCTGGTCATCCTTGGACTTTGGCGAAAAGTTTTAAAGAGGCCTGCCCGCTTTCTGATTTTTTTCCTGTGAAAGACATGAATGAACTTTCGAATTTGCAGCTGAAGTTCACAGTGAACGGCGAAGTCCGCCAAAACGGTTCAACGAAAGACATGATCTTTGGAATTCCACAGCTGCTCGAATACGTTCTTACAAACTTCCCTGTCGAACCGGGTGATTTGCTGATCACCGGAACGCCGTCAGGTGTCGGCCCCCTTCACCGTGGCGATCAGGTTACGGGCGAAATCGTGGGAAAAGTCACACATTCTTGGGCCGTAAAATAGCTCTGACAAAGCACTCATAACGCATAACATCATGAGTGCGTCTTTAGCCCCTCGCACGACTGTCAAATAGCTTGAAATTCGCTGATTCTAGAGTGATTATTCCGCCATTCAAAATAGGGCTGGTGAATCGCTATGAACGACGTTCAATCGCAAATTGTTACTCGCGGTGAAGAGATTATGAAACGCATGGAAAGCCAATCAAAGGCTTCCATTTTCTCAAAAGATTTCTGGTATGGCTCCATCATGGAATGGAGTATGAAAAATGAAAAATTCAAAACTAACATGTTCCGTTTCGTGGACGTGCTTCCCTCAATCAACTCCGGCGACGAAGTCGCTCGTCACTTGAAAGAATACTTCGCTGAAGATGGCGGAAAACTTCCTCCTGTATTCAACGTAGGCCTTGGACTTGGTTCTCTAGCTCCCGGCTTGATGGCGGGTGCGATTAAGAAAAACGTTGTCGGTATGGCTCAGATGTTTATTACTGGCGAAAACCCAGATGAAGCATTGCCCGTTTTGAAAAAAGCACGCAAAAACAAAATGACTTTCACTGTCGACATTTTGGGTGAAGCAATCTTATCTGAAAAAGAAGCGGCCGAATACTCGAACAAATGTATCGAGCTTGTGAACTGGCTCGCAAAAGACGCAGAAAAATGGGATGAAGTTCCTCAGATCGATCGCGATCATGAAGGTGCAATTCCAAAAGTAAACGTGTCTGTGAAAATGACGGCACTTTATTCGCAAATCAAAGATCTTGCTTGGGATGAAACGAAAAAAATCTTGAAAGATCGCATGCGTCCTATCTTCCGCTTGGGTATGCAAAAAGGCGTCTTCATCAATTTGGATATGGAACAATACTCAGTCAAACATTTGACTCTAGAAGTGTTCCAAGAATTGATCAACGAAGACGAATTTAAAAATTATAAATTCTTTGGTATCGTGATCCAAGCTTACTTGCGTGATTCATTCGACGACGTCAAAGCATTGACTGAGTTCGCAAAAAAACGTGGCACGCCATTCTGGGTTCGCCTTGTTAAAGGTGCTTACTGGGATTACGAAACGATCGAAGCTGAACAACGTGGCTGGCCTGTTCCAGTATACACTGTGAAAGCTGAGTCTGACGCGAACTACGAAGTTTGTGCTAAGTACTTGCTAGAAAATATTAAATCCATCCGCCCTGCTTTTGCATCTCACAACGTGCGCACGCTCGCTGCTTGTATGATCATGGCAGAAAAATTGAACATCCCGAAAGAAGCTTTGGAATTCCAAATGCTTTACGGAATGGCGGAACCAATTAAGAAAACTATCGTCGACATGGGTTACCGCATGCGTGAATACGCTCCAGTCGGTGAATTGATCCCAGGCATGGCGTATCTTGTACGTCGTTTGCTTGAGAATTCTTCGAATGAATCTTGGTTGCGTGGAAAATTTGCGGATAACAAAACAACTGCTGAGTTGTTGAAAGATCCAGCTTCGGGTTTAACTCCGACTTCACCGATAATTCCTAAAAAAACCGGCAAATTCTATAACGAACCGCTTTTGGATTTCGCAGTTAAAGCTGATCGCGAAAAAATGCACAAAGCTTTGAATGAGTTCAAATCGAAGATGCCCGTCAATGTTCCTTTGCACATCAATGGCAAAGAGATCACGACTGGAAATATTTTTGATCGCGTGAATCCTTCTGAGTCATCTCAAGTTGTTGGTAAAATCTCAATGGGTACTGTTGAGCACGCGGAACAAGCGATGCAAGCAGCTCACACAGCTTACAAAACTTGGAAGACCGTCCCTGCTGAACAACGTGCAGCGATGGTTGATAAGCTTGCAGACATCATGCAACGCGAGCGTTTCCAATTGATCGCGACACAAGTGATGGAAGTAGGCAAGCCATGGGCGGAGGCTGATGGTGATATCGGTGAAGCCATCGACTTCTGTCGTTACTACGCTCGCGATATGCGTAACATCCAAAAACCTTTGCGTGTGGGTGGTTTGCCAGGCGAAGTTTCTCAATACATCTACAAATCTCGTGGTGTGGTCGCAGTTATTGCTCCATGGAATTTCCCATTGGCGATCTTGGCCGGCATGGTGACAGCAGCGGCTGTAACAGGAAACACAGTTGTGATGAAACCTGCTGAACAATCAACGGTTGTTGCTTGGGGTTTGATGAAAATGATCGTCGAAGCGGGCTTCCCGACGGGTGTTATCAATTTCTTGCCAGGTTATGGTGAAGAAGTTGGTGAATACATCGTTAATCACAAACACACGACAATGATTGCGTTCACCGGTTCTAAAGCTGTGGGCTTGCATATCTTGAATCGTGCTTCAATCGTTCAACCAGGACAACAACACGTCAAACGTTGCATCATCGAGATGGGTGGTAAAAATGCCGTCATCATCGATAACGATGCGGACCTTGATGAAGCAGTGGACGGTGTTCTTTATTCTGCATTTGGTTTCTCTGGACAAAAATGCTCGGCAGCAAGCCGCGTGATTGTTTTGGATGAAGTTTACGATCGCTTTACTGACCGTTTGGTTGAAGCCGCTCGTTCTATTGAAGTGATGTCGGCTGAAAATCCAAAAGCTTACATGGGACCTGTCGTTGATAAAGAAGCGCATGAGCGCATCTTGAACACGATTGCTGAAACTGAAAAAACGAACAAGTTGTTGTTCAAAGGTTCTGCTCCTTCTAACGGCTTCTATGTTCCACCGACGATCTTTGGTGATGTTCCAGGTGACGCGAAATTGGCTCAACAAGAAGTCTTCGGACCGGTTGTAGCTGTGATTCGTGCGAAAAACTTGGATCAAGCTTTGGAAATCGCCAACAGCACAGAGTACGCTTTGACTGGTGGTGTGTTCTCTCGTTCACCAGCGAACATAGCTCGCGTGAAAGAAGAATTCGAAGTGGGTAACTTGTACGTCAACCGTGGCATCACAGGTGCGATGGTCGATCGTCATCCATTCGGTGGATTCAAAATGTCAGGCATCGGTTCAAAAACCGGTGGCCCTGATTACTTGAAACAATACATGGAACCAGCTGCTGTGACTGAAAACACACTTCGCCGTGGCTTCGCTCCTGCTGAAGAATAGTTTTTTAAAAGTACACTTTTTGCATTCAGGAACTCCCTATTTCTTCAATCGAATAGGGAGTTTTCTTATGTCCGAACACGCTGAAGTTGTCCGAGATTATGTAGCCCTTCGGAATTTTCTCGCTCGCAGCAATCCAAAACCGAACATGCCTTTTGAAATTAAATTTGTCATAGAAGGAAATATTTTACTAGCGAGCAACAGTATCACTTTATCGAAAACACAGCTTGCGAAGCTAGAACCCCTAGTGCCCCGACTTCTGGTTATAGAAAATCAATTCTCATCCTATACTCGTGATCTGACTGAATACGCGAATAGATATTTAAATAGGAGTACTTTAGACAAAAGTGATATTATTGAACTGGCTATAACCCATAGAAAAAGTTTAGGTTTGAATTACGGATATGAACCTTAAGCCAAAGCCTTTTTGAGATCGTCCCAAGACCCAGAAATTTTAAATCGGCGCATAGCCAATGACTCTTCGCAAGTATTAAAATTTTCGTAGTCGTACAATTTCCAACAGTTGTCTTTGAATTCAAAATGAGTAACTTCAGATGTGCCGCGAAAAGCCAAACACAATTCATACTCATCATCGAGATAAGTAATAACCCCATAAAAAGTATGACCTGCGATTTTCCCAGATACTTCTCTTAAGAAATCCCACTCGTCCGTGTAGTTTTTTTCGCCGCGAATAAGTTCATACTCACCCGCTACTACTTGCTCGAGCGTGAAATACGACAACCCGCTTTGAGGAAAATCCTCAACCTTGATGACGGCAGCGACCTGAAACATCAGTTCGTATTGGCTGTTGGCGTGAAACTTCATGTAGATCTTTTCGGAGTGACTCGCTTTGAAACTGAGTCCGGGTGGTCCTGATCTGGTTGATGGTCCAGGGAATCCCCGATAGATCGACTACTAGAGCTCTGAGATCGCTTTTTGTATTTCTTCAAAACTCAATGTCGGCCGGGGGCCCGCTGCTCTTTTTTCAATGAGTAAGTAAGCCCACAGTTCGTTGTTGATCATTTTAATCTTTGCTTGAGTGTGTTTTATTTGCTCAATTTTTTTATCCATCTTTGCAAGCATGTTTTCACGCAAGTAGACTCCGATCGTCTTTTTATCTTCAGCTGTTGGCGAGACTGGTTTCTTGAGTAAGTTTTTCGGAACGGCAAAATTAAAATGCCCCTTCACCGTTGTCATTTTAAAGCCAACCAAATCATTCTCGATCAACACACCATTTTCAACCTGCAGTTGTTCATTTAAATAGCCTTTGCCTTGATCAAAACGGCTTAAGATATAAATCAAACGATCGCGTGCTTCTCCCATCACTGTCAGTGCTTGATTCATTTCAGTGTTTACACCACTCAAAGCTTCTGTTGCTTCTTGCAGATCCTTGCTATCAAGTGACTTCAAATCTTGCTTCAAGCCTTTAACGATAAGACGCGAATCTTGCGCCCAAGTTTCAACTTCTTGAAAGGTCATGTACTTCCGGTAGTTCTTAACATTTTTGTCGGAAAAGAAAGGCCAAGCCACGTAGTCTAACTCCGACCATGAAGGACGCCCCTGTTTTTTTCTAAATGATAAAACCGCATGACGAACTTCGTGATAAAAGCTGACGTCGGGTTTCCCCGTATAGGCCGCCAAATGAGAGATATTAATCGTATTCGCGTGCGATGAGAACTGCGCCATCACTTTGATGTTCGGATCATAGCTGACAACCGTGCCGTAAAGTTCTTGAAGCTTATAAGCCAGGCGATTTAATTCTGCGCCGTTCTTAATCGGAACGATGATGATCTCTCCGTCGACTACAGAAATATCAATGTCGGCTTCTTTCATTTTTTGAGCAGCATATTTTAGACGAGCTTCAGGTTCTTGCTTTTGAAGAAGCTCATAGATACCAGGAAATTGATCGCGTTCGGTCGTATACATTTCCAACAAAGACGAATGACCGACTGGCATCAACACCTGTTCGCAACGGACTTGCGCCATCGCCAAATGCGAGTGCCCAATAAGGCTTAAGACTGTCAAAACCGACAGCCTGAAAACCAATAGAAGTGCCGATGAGGTTCTAAAAAAGCTCATAACAAGAGAGGATGCATTCGCAGGGCCAATCACCCCACGACCATCCGACGCGTTTCGCATGATGACCGATATATTATACATTTAAAGTATAATTAAGTTCCGAATATGACTTTCTCTTTTATCAATGGGATTGCTAGAAATGCTTCATCAACTCAAGGAGAATTCAATGAAACACGTGATGACGGCATTTTTCGCACAAGCAGTTCTATTAGCTCTTTCAATTTTCGTTTCACTTCAAGCTTCCGCAGCGACAACAGCTACACCAAAGCATGTTGTTCTTTGCGAAATGGAACAAGAAGCAGAACCAACAAATCTTGAAACAGTTCAAACACAAGACATCAAAGAAGTGACCTCACTAAGCCCATTCTTCCTCAACCTCGGTAACATCCATTTACAAAATCAAGAGTACACGACAACAGATTTAACGTTCGAAGAAATGAAGACGATGTTCACAACAGGCGACTACCAGTGGGATGATCTACAATTCGTTACGATGATCGTAAAACAATCAGGCCAAATCTATCACATCGTTAAATCATACCCAGGCGACAACCAATACGGAATGATCTTCACGGATGCCGGCAAATTAGTGGGAGTGATCGAAGACGGTTCCATCAGTTTGTACCAAGGCCAAAAAGGCGACAAAGTTTATTGCTACGACCTACAGTAACAACTTACGAACAAATCAAAATGGTTCAGCTGCAAGGCGGAGGGTTTTGATCGAAACGCAGGCGTACTGCAGGTACGTCGGAGTGAAGAGCAAAGCCCGACAACGAAGTCAGATGGGCCATTTTCATCTGTTCGCTCTAAAAAGGAAAAGGCCAAGTAGATGTCTACTTGGCCTTTTTAAATAGAAAAATAAGGGTGAGAACATCATGCTCCCAAAACACCATCCTTGGTATCACCCCTCCCGTGAAAATAATACTTCCACATGCCAACCAGCATTTCAAGCAATTCATTTCACTTTTTTTAAGAATTTGTGATTTGAGGGTATCGGGAGATGAGACGCGGTAGCGGCGAGGGATTTGAACTGCTTTGAAGGGTCTTCGTTCTACGTCGGCACGCCTTCCGGGCTCAGAGCTCCTGCCCGCTTTGCGGGCAGGGGCCCATCCATGGGCCCGCTAAGGCCGAGTTAGAACGAAGACCCTTCAAAGCAGTCCAAATCTCGTCCAACCGACGTATCAGCTCCTGATTCTCCGCAATTCACAAATACTTAAAAACAGAAATGAATCGTAGAAATTAAGCTGCCTAATCGCGTTTAAGAAAAACTGAAGGATTATGTCACAATTCTCGCGCAAGGCGCGATTGCCGAGCGCAGCGATGGCGAGAATGGAAAGCCCATGAACGAGGCTGTTCAAAAAGGTTCGGATGCGAGGCGGAGGGCGTTGGCCGAAACGGAGGCGTACTGCAAGTACGTCGGAGAGAAGGACAAGGCCCGACAACGAAGTCAGACGGGCCTTTTTCAACAGCCGATTAGAAATCAGCTACTAAATCAACTAATTCTGGGTAGTCGACGTAGGGGTTGCGATTTCCTTGTACATTGAAGATACCGTCGTTGCGACGTTGTTCTTCTTCGTCTACGGGGTCTTCTTGGTTCCATTTGCGTAGTACGGCTTCTTCGTTTTGATCTACGTACTGGTCGTATCTTGTGGCGAAGTAGAAGATGGCTCTGGCTACGTTGCCTTTGTGGTTTGTTGGTGGTTCGAAGATTTCATCAGAACCGCTTGTGCCGATGCCGAATCTTGAGTCGCGGCATTTTAGAACTTTTAGATCTTGTGATACTTCACCGAAGGGGTGGTTGCCGCGAACCGCGTTGATTTCTGAATCTGTTGGGAACAAGTGGTGCAAATCAGATTTTTGTAAATCAGTTTGGTATTTGCCAGTGAAATGGCTTTGTGGCCACGTATGCTCAACATTGATCACAGTGTTATCTGGGATGCGGTTAGGTTGAGGGATGTTGCCACCGCGGAAGTCGGCGTTTGTTTTGTCTGTGTTGCAGTAAACGTCGCGAACTTTGTAGCCTGTGCCGTTTTGTGAAAGATAGAAGTTACCCATCAACCACACACGCGCGTTGCCGTAACCGAAAGCTGTGTGCTTATAGCACTTGCCATTGGAACCATCGCAGCTGCTTTGGATTTTATCGAAACCACCATTTTGCACAACGTGCGATGATTTCAAAATGTTCTTAAGACTGATTTGAAGAGCTTGGCCAGAAAGACCGCTTTTCATGTCTGAATAGAACTGCTCACCGTAATAAGCGTAGATTTTAGATTGATTCGCAGCTTGCGCTACAACGCCAGAAAATACAAAAGATGTGATTAGAATCACTGTCTTAATGAGTGTTGAACACTTCATTCGGGTCCGCCTTTTGGTGGGTGATTTACAGCCTCTCGGTCGCGGACGAATTTGCGGACTTATTGCAATAGTGTCAACAAAGAACTACGAATTAAAGATGTCAGCTTTTAGTTCAGAAGCAGGAGCGTCGAACTTTTTTGAAGCGACCAAGAAGCGCCAAGCGAAAGCCATGACGATACCGATCAGCGTACCACCAATATGAGCGGAGTAAGCGACTCCCCCACCCAAGCCTTCTGGGGTTGCGAGCAAGCTGCCAAAGTCGGCTATTAAAAAGAACGGAATGATTAATAACGTCGGCAAATAAATGAAACCAAACTGCCCTTGAACAGGCGAGATAAAGTAAACGTAGCGAACTCGACGGCGAGGTTCCGCCAAACAATAAAACGATAACAAAGCACTGACTGCTGCACTCGCGCCCACCATCGGAATAGCTCCGTGGCCGTTAATCAATAAAAAGCCTAAACCACCTGCCAAGCCACCCGCCAAATAAATAACCAATACACCGAATGAGCCGACAAGCGCCTCAACTGCAAAGCCCATCACAAGTAAGAAAATCATATTGCTCAACAAATGCACCATACCCGAGTGAGAAAACTGGTAGGTAAACCATGCTAAAGAGTTTTTCTGAATAGAGCTCAAACCAAAACGAAACAGAGCTTGCGAAAAGTATCGATCTTGGAAGATCTTCATTTCCTTTTGCCATGATGCAATCGCGATCGGATCGCCAGAAAATTTATATTCGCTCGATTGTTTTAAGAAATCACCATCACGCAAAGCCAATGCACCTAGCACTTCCATTTGCGCTTCATCTTTTAAATCGACTCCACCAAGCCATGGTGGCAAGTCTTTAGCAATCTTAGGATGGGTTTGCGAAAACTGATAATAAAGACGGCCAGATAATACCAACGAATCCTTTTCCAGGATCGTCAGCTTATTCCACGGCTCCGTCGTTTCTTGGAAAAAAACAAAGAAGATAAAAATATTCAGGAAAGCCAAAGTCAATGTCAGCGGATACTTCAGTAGGTTTCTGAGGTCTGCTGGACATGGGAAAATCATTGAACACCGTACTTGTCTTTGAAGCGTTCAATAAATTCGTTTTCTTCAGCACTTGCTGGCACGCGAGACTTCGATGCTTTTTGCATATCTTCACGCAATGACCAAATAGCTCTGACGTAAATCTTATCAAGATAATCACGCAGGACTTCTTCTTTTTGAACTTCTTCGATGTCTTTCAATGCTTGCACGTAATGACCACGCTCAAGATCGGTTTGCATCGTCACAACTTGCGTGCTTAGCAAAGACTTTTCAACAAAATCAGCTGAGCCAATTTTACCGGCTTCTTCATCAGCCAAGAATTTCGCTAATGTGCACACTTCTCCTTCACTGATTTCACATGCTTTTTCAACGTAAGCGGTTTGTGTCGCCATATCTTCAACAGTCAAAGACTTCGCAAGATAAGCAAGCCCCTGCAAGTTTGGATCTGTTTCAGTCCAAATCGCAACGTCAGCTTCTTTTTTCAAACACTCTGGAGAGAATTGGTCTAACAAGAATAAACTCAAAGCCGTATCAAGGCGTTTTGCGCCCTCAAGATCATTTACCGCCGACGTACGACAAGAAATATCAGGAGCCATTGTTTTGGCAACTACACTGCGTTTGATATTGTCGACAGATCTGATGACGAACAAAGCTGCCACCAAACCTAATCCAACAAAGAAAAAACGCATCCACGTGCCGATAAAGCGAGATTCCACTGCTACAGGTCCTGGGTCACAAGAATTTTTCAAAGTTACAACCATCGTGTCGGAAGCTCTTTCATGAAGAGCACGACGAAGTGGATGACCCAAAACATCAAGAAACGGAACAGCAACCATGACGATGCTTAAATTCCAAAGCACTGCACGTAAAAAGCACTGCGGATAACTAAGGCGCTTGTTCTCATCACCCGGATAAGTAATCACACGCAATTGCATAAAGATTTGACCTGGAGTGCCCTGCCACACCAACCAAAACACTGATTGCAAGAATGATGTGATGAAAAATGCCATCACGATAAATACAACCCACATGAAGAGACCTTCTGCAGATTGAGGATTGAGCATGAACAAGGCTTTTGATTTTTTGAGGAGTCCCGCACCCAATAAGCTCACAACGGGTGACATGATCAAAAAGTCGATCACCAACGCAAGGAATCGATCCCCTGGAGAGGCAATAGATGGTCGTTCTTTTTTAAACGACGACGGAATCTCAGGCGACGATAGATCTCTAAACAACATAGAAAACGTATCGGTCTGAGATTCAAAGTCCTAAAGGTTTATTGTGATATTAATGCGTGATTTTCAGAGCTAATAAGCGACCCGAATCATCCAATTGAAAGTGCGCTTCGCCCACGATTGTGCGTGAAGAATCAATCAGACTATAGACTTGCTCGCCCGCTTTGTCAGACTTAAGGCTCACTTCAGAGAATTGAAGGCCAAAGACTGTCGCAAACTTATTAAGGAATGATTTTTTGTTATCAATTGCAAGAGGTTGTTCGCCAGCTTGTGCATCGATGAACTCCAATGACTCCACTTTGCCTTGGCTGAGTTTCATACCATACTTGCCTTCAAGGAATGCAAATACCAACTCATCACGCAAAGACGGCTTTTCCGCCAACGCTAAAGCGCGCGAAGAAGTATCCGTTGAAAGTTTTTGAGCAAGATCATGCTCCCATTGGAAATCACGATCTGTTGGTTGAAAGCTCGCAACACCACGATTGCCCGTCGATGCAAATTCATTTTCATCGTGCTTGTTCACCAAAGATTGATTTAAGAAAACCGCCATGATCACCACAGAGGCAATTGAAAGAACTAAGATGGAGCGTTGCTCTTGAATGCGGTTTTGCATTCTTCTTCTGAACGATTGTGACTTTGGAAATTCGATCACTTTTGCGTTCCCCATATTTGCACTCCCTCTTTTTAGACCTATCGGGGTTCTGAGAAAAATCTTAAAACACCCAATGAATTACAAAACACTACTTTGCGAGGAATGTGCCGACCTATTATCCATTGTAGCGTGTTTCACTGTAAAAGCTCTTAGCAATCGTTTAGTAGAAATCGAACGTCTCATTTTAAGACTCGCCTTTAGGCGAGGATATGACAATAGTTAACTACTTAAGCCAGGAGTCTTTGCCTTGGCGCATATCATTCAGATTATAAAACAAAATGCGATCCAAACTCACTCCCTGCCCTTCGATCTTGTGACCCTTGGCACTTTCGTAAACGGCTTCAGGGATGGAGATCTGTACACCCTCACCAAGTTCATCAACGGGATACCAAACACCAACCAAAAGCTGACCACGCGAAGGCGCGCCTTCGATTTTGGCGCCACGAAGTTCCTTTAAGGCTTGTGCGACCATTTCAGCGACAGAGGCAGATTGCCCATCCACCAACACTCGCAACGACGAGCGCGAAGGATTCGGCGCCCAGCAAGAATCTAATTTGTAAGTTAAAAGATCTAAGCCGCGATGCAGATGCAACAACTCAACTTGTTTGATGTCATCGAGATCATCAGGCAGAGGTAAAAGTTTTGGATCTTGCGAGCGAGGTTTGTATAACATTCCCACACTCTTTGGCTCACACAAGAAATAGGAAAGCACGCGTAAGCCCGCAACAAAGTTCCCACCGGGGTTTCCGCGCAAATCCAAAGTGATTTGCTCCGCTTGTGAAATCGCCGTCTTCATTTCACGCATGAGTTCTTCGTTAAAAAACTCAGCTCGGAAAGAGGGAATCACCAGATGGAGTTGTTGTTTTCCAGTAAACTCCATTCGCGGCTTTTCGTCTTTTTGAACCTCACTTGGTTCAATAGTAACGGTTTTTTCTTCGGTCAAAGTTTTGATTTTAAATTCGCCCGCTTGCGACTCCATAGTCCACGGACTTGGCTGTTCGCCATTAATACTTACAACAATATCGCCACGCTTGATTCCCGCTTTTTCGGCAGCCGAATCTTTTAATACGCGAAAGACGACGAGTTCACTATCGACAAACTCCCCTTCGAGCCCCGTGGATTTACCGGCCCCGGTCCAGATTTTTTTAACATCACCCGGATTAAAAATCTCCAAGTGTGACACTTGCAAAAGCCCTAGGACATTACTGATATCTTTTAGAATTAAATTTTTATCGGTATCACGCGTGACCAGTGCTGATCGACGCAAACAAGTCTGGCGCCATTCTTTCATGGTCGCTTCATCCAGATAGATTTTTTCGTAAACAAGATCACAGACGATAGGATACGGATTCACAAATGAGCGCTTCGACGAGAACTCATAGGCGCCGTACAAACAGATGATTAGCAAAATTATCGCCGGAATGTATTTCACGATTTCAAATCACCGTCATCATAGTGGTTAGAACGAAAAAAAAGCCGAGCTGCAAAAAGCTCGGCTTTCCATAGAGCACTTGAACGCTTAACTGGTCCATACTTCGACTTTGTCGAAGTAGGCTGTCTACACTTCGACTTCGTCGAAGTAGCCTGTCCACACTTCGACTTCGTCGAAGTAAGAACTAAGCTGCAACAAGTTTTTTCTTACGAGCAGCTGTTGGGTCGATGTGGTATTGCTTCACTTTACGATAAAGTGTTGCGCGACCGATACCCAATGATTTTGCAGCTTCAGTCAGATTACCTCTGTGGTGAAGAATTGCATTTTCAATTGCTTGTGCTTCAAGGTCTTCCATTTTTTGAACGTTAGAACCTGATGCTACAGGAGTTGGGAAAGCGATAACATTGCCGCCACCAACTTCGTTATTAAGTGGGCTTGAACCCGAAGATAGAGAAGGTACACCAGCAACAAGTTGTTGTCTGAAGAAATTATTCTCTAAACCCTCACGCCATTGAGCGCTTGAGTAAGCTTGCACCGTCACATCGTGATTTTCCCAGTACTTCTTTGCATTCTCGATCGTTTCCTGGCTATCGCTCACCACGATCATAACTGTACGTGACATTTAATCCTCCCATTTTAAAACATTTCAAATGTCTAATTGACTCACTTTGTACCTATCGGCGTTTCATGGTGAGAATTTAGGGGTGAACGTAAATATTTTTTGAGACAGTGCAAAAGTCCAGAAACACTCGACTTTTTGAAAGCTCACAAAAGGCTATTGACACAAATATGGAAGGAATTCGCCAAACTTTAGACAAGTTTCTGCGAATTGCGTAATAGAGTTCAAAAGAATGAGGGGCTGATGTTACCGAAGGTCGATGACAAAACTCTTCGCATCTTCTGAGAAAGTGTTCTCAGTGGACCCTGCTCGCTTCTTGAAAACGAAGACAAAAGTTTTCTCATTAATGAGACGAGCATAGAATCGTCTCTCTGGTATTTTTGCTTTGCTATCTTTATCAAGCATCGCCACTTCACAAACCGCACCAGAACGAGGCGTGTTTGAAATTTCAGTGAAGCTTCTCTCTAACGCGTTCTCTGTGCTTTTTCCAAATGTACGATCCAAAAGTTTTAAGCAAGTGGCTTCGTCCATCTTTTTAGTTTTGACGTCGGGAAACTCATAAACGTCGATCAACTCACCGTCTTTACCTTGAACATCACGGCGAGCGATATTGCCGACATAGTCTTTGGACTTCATCATGTTCAAAGGACCTTGTTCATCCTTATGTTGAAACATGATTTCTTCTTTAGACGTAAAGTTGTAAGTCTTGGCTTTTCCAGCCAGAGAATAATCCACAGCTAAGAGTAAAACACCTGTGATGATAAATTTCGTTGTCATAGAGGTTTTCATTAGCGAGATCCCCCACGTGACTGAGTCGGCGTATCAGAGGTAGAAGACGGCGCACTCTTGCCCATCTTTTGCATCATAGCTGCGTATTCTGAAGGTTTTGCTTGTTTGAAGTTATATGTGTCTGAACCATTCTTAACAGTGACCGAGCTGCCATTGACTTTACCAGCGTACTGCCCGCCCGTAGCAAGCGTCATACTATATTGACCGTTGGTTTCGTAACAAAGTTGCTTCACCGGGGAATTGTCGTCGTCTTTACACATGACCACGAACATTTTTTTGCAGCCACTGCCTTCAAGGAACAATTGATTTTTATCATTAAACCGAACCATGATGGCGCCCATCGTGCTGCCTTCACTGAATACAAAGGTCACTGGCATATTTTGAAATGCAGGTGGAAGTTGCGCCTTAGCTTTTTCAAAGTCGTCTTTGCTTTTGATGCAAACAGCTTGCGAGCTTAACGCGATAACAGAAATAAGAGGAACGGTAAGCCCAACAAGGATTCGATTTTTGATCATGAGTAATCCTCTATAATCAAATCTTACAGTGATGTGGCGAGAACATCATGGAACTTTCTGAGTTCCAGATCTTGGTCGAGGTATTTTAAACGGGCTTTGCCTTTAACCTGGATCGTAAGCTCAAGGTCTCTATGGGGGAGATAAAAAAAAAGCTCCGAGTTTCCTCGGAGCTTTTAGTTTTTAACTTTTACTTTTCAGAAGCAGAAAATTATCTGCGGCCTGATTTGATTTTCACTTGAAGCTTAGAGATCAAGTGAACTGCCATCTTTTCTTGAACTTTACACATCTTAAGTTCATCGCGGCGGTATGATCTTTGAGAAGGAGTCAAAGTTCCTGTCTCAAGTTCCATTTCGTAATCCAATTTAGAAGAACGGATGCCTTCTAATTCTTTAGTTTGTTGTTTGAACAACTTTGTAACACCAGAAAGAGGAGCTACTTCGATCCACTCTTCTTTACCGCGGTACCAGCTCACCATTCTCAAGAAACGGGCTTTGTTTTTCGCTAGAGTGAACTTTGGATAACCTTGATCGTTCAACTCAAGAATGTTCTCAATTTCATCAAGGTTCGTATCGTCTTCTTCACCTTCCATAAGAAGGGAGTCGGTCATCGACGCAAGTACTTCGCTTTCGTCTTCATCAAGATCAGCTTCGAAAGCTGAGGTTTTTTTACCTTTTGATTCTTCTAAATCTGAATCAAGGTCTGAATCCAACATATCATCTACTTGAACGCCACCATTTGGATTGATCAAAACATGCCTCCCCAAAAACGCAATAAACTAGAGATCCATCATACCAAAAATACTTCGGTAATGCTGCGAACCATCTAAGTTGTAACTTAAAGTGGAACGGTTATATCTCACTTTCACGGATGACACAATATGTTAATTGCGTGAAAAAAGGTGAATATTCGCCACATTACTTCAAAGCAGCTGCTTCCAGTCGATAGCCGCCTGGTTTTTTCCAAAAGAAAGAGGGCGTCGCAATTATTTCAATTCTCGAAACCTGTACGCCATTCAGAGGAACTTCCAGCATTTGCGATGCTCCCAAAGTTCCTTCTAGTTCCCACAATTCGCGAACGCCATTTGGATTTGTTGAATAAAGTCTCACAGATTTTACATTGATATTATTTCTAAAACCAATCAGACGCAGACGCGTGAGACGATTCTGCCCATTTTTTAAGCTGAATGTTTTATGGCTTTCTGCAAATCGATCTAGCTGAACAGATCCGAGTGAGTAGTAACGCTCATTAGGAGGCGGCGGAGGTGGTGGTTCATTCGGGTCATCAGGAAGTGGCAAAGGCAAACCCGCAAAAGAAACTGCGGTAACGATCACGACAATAAACGCACTGAAAAATTTCAAGAATGATTTCACGCGAACCTCCGTTAGGACATGCCTAGGTTAAAGGTTCGCGAAAATCTTTGGAACACTCGGCAGCAAAAGCTGCCTTTAATCAAACTAATCCCAGCGAAGATGTTTTACTGATTCGCCTGAATCACGAAGCTCTCTCAAAGCATCGATACCGATTGCTAAATGCTTCTCTACATAATTTGAAGTGACCTTTTTATCGCTCTCTTCTGTTTTAACACCTTCTGGAATCATCGGGTTGTCAGATACCAAGAGCAAAGCACCACGAGGAATTTCATTCACGAAGCCTGTTACAAAGATCGTCGCAGTTTCCATGTCGACAGCCATTGCACGAGTGTGCGTAAGGTAGTCTTTAAACTTCTCATCGTGTTCCCATACACGGCGATTTGTCGTGTACACAGTGCCAGTCCAATAATCGCAGTTATGTTTCGCGATCATCGAAGAAACTGCACGTTGCAAACGGAATGACGGAAGTGCTGGGATTTCAGCTGGCAAATACTCATTCGAAGTACCTTCTCCGCGGATCGCAGCGATTGGCAGAACGAAGTCACCAAGTTGGTTTTTCTTTTTCAAACCACCGCATTTACCCAAGAACAAAACCGCTTTTGGATTTACTGCAGAGATCAAGTCCATACAAGTTGCAGCCAACGCCGAACCCATACCGAAGTTTAAGATTGTGATGTTTTCGAAAGTGGCAGATTGCATAGGACGATCAACACCGCGAACTGGGACGTTGAATTTTTCTGCGAACATTTTAACGTAGTTACCGAAGTTCGTAAGCAAAATGTAGTGACCGAACTCTTCTAGAGGTACTCCAGTGTATCGAGGGAGCCAATTCTCGACGATATCTTTTTTTGTTTTCATGGGGGGACCTCTCTTTTTTTGTTAGACGAATAATTGGTTTAAGATAGCATAAGTCTGAAATTTAAAAAAGAGGCCACGTAATGAATTCCGAAAATCCTACTATGCATCTTCATATTCCTCCGCGTCTCGTCAACGTGGGAGGAGCTCAGATTAGCCGCCTACTTCCCTACTCGAAAAAACGTATGGTAGGTCCATTTATTTTCTTCGATCACATGCCGCACTCACACTTTCCTGCAGGGCAAGGCATGGATGTGCGTCCTCATCCACACATTGGCTTGTCGACTTTGAGTTATTTACTCGAAGGACAAGTTCTTCATCATGACAGTTTAGGTCATAAGCAAATTTTACGTCCCGGTGACGTGAATTGGATGACAGCGGGCAAGGGCATTTCGCATTCAGAGCGTTTGCCACCCGAATTGAAAACTCATGAATACGATATTGAGTTGATGCAGTTTTGGATTGCGTTGCCACTCGCGTTTGAAGATGTGGACCCGGCATTCACTCATCACGAAGCATCGAGCATTCCAAAATTTAAGCGTGGTGACTCTTCAGTGACGTTGATCGCAGGCCAAGCATTTGATGAACGCTCCCCTGTTGCGGTTTTCTCGCGTTTGTTTTTTATGGATGTGAACACACCCAGTGGTTCAACCTTTGAGTTTAACCCTGAAGATCAGGAGTTAGCGATTTACATCTTGAATGGTCGCTTGCAAATTGACGACATCGAATACAAAACAGGCGACTTTGTTGTGTTGCCATTCAAAGAAGTTTTAAAACTGACTGCACTTGAAGATTCTCAATATATAGTTTTAGGTGGTCATGCTTTCCCTGAAGAGCGCATCATCTACTGGAACTTTGTTTCGTCGTCTAAAGCAAAAATTGAGGCGGCCAAGGAGGCTTGGCGAGACGGCAGCTTTCCTCAAGTTCCGGGAGAGACCGATACAATCCCGCTCCCCGCTACTTAGTCTAGTGAGTTGTTACCAAACAACTGCCACAGATAATTAGTTTATTTGAAGAGCCTTTCACTTTGAAAGGCTCTTTGTTTATGTCAGAATAAAAACCAGATGAATCTATCGAGTTTTCAATTGCCACAGATCCATTCCCCACGTTGGGCCCAGGGCGGCCACCTACAAACTTTGTGGGGGCACTATCTGTCGTCCGAAATGATCCAAGAAAAATCACGCCTGTTTAAAATTCAAACTCGTGATGGTGATCAAATTGTTTGTGAAAATTTTGAACGCGATAGTGACTTCATCGCTGTGCTTTTGCATGGACTGTCTGGAGATTCCAGTGCGGATTACATGCAGCTGACTGGCAGCGGTTTGCTCGCGCATGACATTCATACTGTGCTGATGAATCATCGTGGTGCGGGTCCTTACTGGAGCTCGGCACGTTTGCCTTATCACTCTGGCAGCGCTGAAGATCTTTCGACGGTTGTAGGTCATCTTCGCAAAACTTATCCAAACAAAAAAATTGTGACGATCGGCTTTTCGATGAGTGGCAATGTTGTGAACCTGAATGCCTGTGGCTATCGCTCAGATCATGTTCCTGATTTGTCTATCAGCCTCAACGCGCCCGTCGATCTACATTTATCTTCTCAGCATTTGGGTTCTGGCGTGAATCGAATCTACGACATTCGTTTCGTTTATCGTTTGCGCAATCTAATCAATAAGAAAGTGGCTGATGGGATTTTACAAATTCCGCAACCGATTCCGCGCTTTTGTACTACTCGAGATATCGACGCTATTTTTACTGCACCAGTTTCGGGTTTTACCGATCGCAATGATTATTACGATCAGTGTTCAAGTGGTCGTTATCTGGATCAAGCTGAATGCCCGATGTGGATGATTACTTCTGCAGATGATCCTTTTGTAAAAGCATATACCTACGACAGCGTTCAAACGGGCGCACGTCTTCGCAAAGACATTCTTCCGACAGGTGGTCATTTGGGGTACTTGCATGACAATGGTTTGAAAGTCGAACGCTGGTTAAAGCTTTGGGGTTTGCAATTGGGTCAGACACTGCAGAATCTGTAAAAGAGTTAAGACACCACTTGCGAAGCCACTAGTAAGCTGGCGGCTCCATTTTCATTCTTTGTGCTTCGATCTCATCTAAGTAAATATTCTCGCCATCAGGATCTGCCGCCAATTTTTTAAGACGATCAAGCTCCTGCTTATTGGAAGCGTTGGTCGCTTCATCTTTGTAATCGATTTGAAAACCTGTTGAGATCAATGTCGTCGCGGAACCATAGATCAATTTCGCTTTTGAATAGCGAGTATCGGGAATCATTGTGGTCTTCCACTGCTCGACGGGAACTGCCTGAGATTGAATTGATGGATCAATGATGTATGGCACCAGCTTCCCGTCTTTTTCAACGAGTACTGCAGGGGCCACGTGACTATTCCAGGATATTTTTCTGCCGGCCTTGGTAGGATGTGGTACGACCAGCTCTGCACCATCTCCCGCTTCGACGAAGGCCTTCATGGGTGTGATGCCTTTAAGTAGCATAAGGCGTGACATCTCGTGAGCACGCTCGACGCAGCCGCCTTGTGGGAAATTAAAAGGGATTTCGGTGTGGGACTGCATGTCCTTAAAGAGCTTTTGCGCTTCAGCTTCACTCATGACTGAAACTGTGATTTTCCCAAATTTCGTCGTCGTGTGAGACGCTGTTTTACTTGTATTGTATTGTGGTTTGCTATCACATGCTTTGGTTGAAGCGTTCAAGCGATGAAGAGTTTTATTGAGGCCTTGAGAAAAAGACGACAAATCATCAGCTTGAGCTGATGAAGCGATCAACAACAGAATAAAAAAAAGCCCCGTGCTTTTCACACAGGGCTTATCGGTTTTTTAAGCGCATTTATAAGGACTAGAACTGTCCTCGTCTCATTTCGAGACTATTTGATTCTGATAGACAAGCTGACGTCAGCAGTAACTGGGCAACCCACTTTGACTGCCAAGTTTTTGCCATGCACGTATGTATAAGCAAGGTCGATGGCTTGATCATCCACCAAAACTTGATAACCGGTGTTACCTACACGTTGAAGTTGCAAGAACGCGTAGTCGATTTCTTTGGCTTTCGTTTCGCCACAAGGCTGACACAACTCATGTGTTCTCATTGAGTGCTGAAGCGCAGACACGGCTGCTTGCGCTTGTTCACGGCTGACAACTTGGCATTGATCGGCCATTGCTGCTGACGTTGATAGAAATGCAGCCACTGCCAAAAGTACACGTTTCATAACTCTCTCCTTTATAAAAACTAGTAAATGGATGTTCCGGCGTTGAGCTTTGCAATCGAAGCGCCACTCACATGACCAACTCAAAGAGCAGCTATTGCCGGACAATGAAGTCAAACTGTCTAGGCCTTAAACACTTCCCCGAAAAAGGCCGTCACAATGTCTTCAATGTTTCTTGAGACTCCTCAATTGAAGCTGATTTTTTCGAAAATTCCTGGAAAGAAAAAAACTATTTTCGGTGTTCTTAATTTTAGTTCCTTCAACAATTGAGGCGGAAAAAGCGTGCTTTAAAAACTACTGAAAAACTTTTACGCAGGGATTTCGTCCGGAGTGTCACAGAAGTGGGCGAAAATAAAAACATTCAGATCTTCGTTTGAATTTTAAACCTTCGGAAATATCCTGACGAAGTAAGAACAAGATTCGTTAGAACAAAAGTTTTGAAAATGCCAATTCGGAAAATTAATTCGGGAGGACTCATGAAAAAAAATCTATTAACCTTGTCGATCACTGCCACGTTTTTAACTTCGACATTACTTACTGGTTGTGGTGATAAGTTTACTAGCCTTGACGCACAGGATGCTTCAAGTTCTTCAAGTAATGGCGCCGAACAAGTAGAAGCAACACCATCATCTAAGATGATCTCAGAACTCGAAGCAAACTTGCGCTCGGGCACTGTTGGTACTTCCAGCGTGAACCAAAAAGCAGTGGTTTCTAAAATTGCATTGCCTTTATCATCAGCTCAAATCAACACTATCTTGGCTTCTGCACAAGCATTCATTAATGCTAATGGCTTAGCTAATAGCTCTGATATGTCTGCGATTATTTCGCAAGTCATCGCAGGTGCTTCAACTGGTGTTGGCGCTTTGAATTTGAAAGATCCAGCTTTGATTTCTCAATTGTTATCAATGATTGGTAACAGCACATTGACATCATTAGTAAATCAATCAGCTACGACTGTTTCGACAACTTTGCTTGAGCAAATTGCTAACAACGTATTCGCCAACATGAATATCGCTGGCTTGCCAGTAGGCAATATGTCAACGGCTGCGAACACGATCATCAACTCGATCGTTTCAAACTTGGCCGCAACTGATCTTGATGCAAGCGGATTCTCTGGCGTATTAAAAAGTATTGCTCAAGGTGCAGTTGCTGGTATCGGTAAGTTGAACCTTGGTAGCACGACTTCATCAACGATCTTGAACACAATCTTAAGTTCATTGGGTGCGGGTTCTTCATCAGGTATCACATCATTGATCTCGAGCTTGGGCCTTTCAGGTTCTGGCGCTTCATCAATGGTTTCAACTCTTGTGAACGCGTTCTCAACAGGTGCAAAAGCTGCTCTGCAAAACTACATCAACTCAGGTAAAACTTCTTCGACTATTGGGACACTTTTGTCAGCAGTATTGAACGGCTTAAGTGGTTCTGCTGCGAGCAACACGAATGCTTCGGGTACAACAGGCGTTGTGAGTAACATCATCACTTCGGTTGTTGGTTCCCTACTTTCAAATCTGATCAAAAACTAATTTTGCTCCAAACGCCGCCCATCATCGGCGTTAGACCCCTGAAGTGGTTTCAGGGGTCTTTCTCTTTTTACGATAAGAAAAACATTTCTTTTTACCTTAATCACTCTGTACGATATGGAATCTTTAAAAGAAGGATTCCACATGATTAAAGAGTTGAGTGAAGAGCAAGTCCACACAATGACCCTCGAAGAAAAAGACGAGTGGTGGTTAAAAAACGTATATAAAGGCGATATGCCTCAATTGACTATCCGTTCTGCCCTGACAGGTATGATCTTGGGTGGTATCTTGAGCTTAACGAATCTTTATATCGGGATTAAGACTGGTTGGACACTCGGCGTTGGTATCTCTTCCGTTATTTTGTCATTCGCGTTCTTTAAGTTGATGGACAAGATGCGCCTTGGTTCGCACATGTCGATTCTAGAAAACAATGCGATGCAAAGTATTGCGACAAGTGCGGGTTACATGACCGCTCCATTAATGGCGTCGATCCCCGCTTACATGATGGTGACAGGCCAAGTGATCCCAATGTACCAAACATTCTGGTGGATCATCGTCCTTGCAATCTTGGGTGTTCTTTTCGCTTTCCCTTTGAAAAAGCGTTTCATCAATGACGAACAAATGCCATTCCCTGAAGGTTATGCTGCAGGTGTGGTTTTGGACAGTCTGCATGATGACGATGGCAAACAAGGTGTATTCAAAGCCAAACTTTTGATGGCGGGCGCTGGTTTGTCTGCATTGATTGAGTTCTTGCGTGCGGAAGCAGTTTTGACTTCGTTGAAGTTGCAAGCTTTGACGTTGCCGGGCAATTGGGATGATTTCATCTACAAGTTTGCGACGCCAAAAATCATGAACAGCTCTTTCAAAGATTTGACGATCCAATGGGACACGTCAATCGTAATGTTGGGTACGGGCGGTTTGATGAGCATGAAGACAGCGATGTCGATGCTTATCGGTGGTTTCATCAACTACTTCATCTGTGCTCCGATGTTGATTGATATGGGCATCATCCCTGAAGCCAAATTCAAATTGATCACGATGTGGTCTTTGTGGGGTGGCGCTGCGATTATGACGACGGCTTCTTTATTCTCTTTCTTCTCTAAACCGCAAATGCTCATTCAAGCATTCACTAAAGGTTTGAAGAAAGAAAAGAAATCAGACTTACTTGAAAAAATCGAATTGCCACTTTGGATCTCGTTCGTCGGTGTTCCACTGGTCGGTGCCGTGGTTGTTTACTTGGGCCACACTTGGTTTGGTATTCACTACTGGTTGGGTTTGATCGCGATTCCATTGGTATTCATCTTTACTTTGATTGCGGTGACTTCAACTGGTTTGACGGCGATTACTCCGGGCGGTGCTTTGGGTAAATTGACACAAATTACTTACGGTGTTTTGGCTCCGGGTAATGTGACGACGAACTTGATGACTGCGGGTATTACTTCTGAAGTTTCTTTGAATGCTTCGAACTTGTTGATGGATATCAAACCAGCTTACATGTTGGGTGGTAAACCTCGTCACCAAGCAGTGGGTCATATTTTGGGAATCTTTGCGGGGGCTGCGATTGCAGTTCCAGTATTCTATGCGATCTTCCACGGTGATATTTCACAATTCACTTCCGATGCGTTGCCACTGCCAAGTGCTTCCATCTGGAAAGGTGTTTCTGAGGCTTTAACAAAAGGTCTTAGCAACTTGCACATCTCTGCTCAAATGGCGGCACTTGTTGGCGCGATCTTGGGTATCGTGATTGAGATCATCAACAAAAAAACAAAAGGCCGCTTCCCACTTTCGGGTGTTGGTTTGGGTCTTGGTTTCGTTTTGCGTTTTGCTGATACTTGGTCAATGGCTTTGGGAACATTGCTATTCTGGATCGCTCGCACAAAATTCAAAGATCCTAAGAGCTTTGGCTTCAGAGCGTTCGTTGAGAATCAAGAAACATTGGCTGCTGGTATTATTGCCGGCGGTTCGATCATTGGTATTATCTTGATCCTTGCTGAAACTGCTGTCGGATAGCCGACGGTTCCGAGGAGACAGCAAAAGCCCGGTTTTTATACCGGGCTTTTTTTTGCTTATACACAAGTTGGTGATGCGCATTTACAGAGCTAAAGTTTGTGAATGAAGCATTATAAGAAAAAAGATTTTCCCGTAGAAAATATCCGACGATTCCTTGAAGTAGGACCCATCGTTCTTGTAAGTTCCCAATATAAAGGCGAACACAACATCATGTCGATGGGATGGCACACCGTCTTGGAGTTCTCGCCCTCGCTGATTGGTTGCATGATCACTTCTGAGAATCACAGTTTTGAACTCATCAAAAAATCCAAAGAGTGTGTGATCAATATTCCCGAAGCGCATTTACTTGATAAAGTCGTGAAGGTCGGAAATTCCAGTGGCCTTGAAATTGATAAATTTGCAGAGTTCGGTTTAACAGAAGAAAAAGCGAGCAAGGTCAAAGCCCCGCTGATCAAAGAATGCTTTGCGAACTTTGAATGCAAACTCGTCGATGCGAAATTAATACCGAAATACAATTTCTTTATTTTTGAAGTGGTGAAGGCCCATGTGGCGACCTCTCCCCGATTTCCGGAAACAATCCATTATCGAGGAGATGGTATCTTCATGTTATCTGGTAAAAAGCACGTTCATCGAAAATCTCAGTAAACTTAGATAATCGACTTCACGCAACCACCGTCGACTCTCAAGGCTGAGCCTGTGATCGCTGACGCTTCTTCAGAACTTAAGAAAGCCACGAACGAACCGACTTCTTCGGGTTTGATAAATCTTTGAATCAAAGAAGTCGGACGAGCTGTTTTGAAAAATCCTTTTTCAACGTCAGCTTCTGTCACTTTATCTTTATCAGCTAGTTGTTTTAGGAATGTGCCGACGCCTTCTGATTTTGTTGGACCCACCAACACAGAATTCACAGTGACATTTGTTGAGGCCGCAGCTTCAGCCATACCGCGCGCCAGTGCCACTTGCGCTGTTTTAGAAACTCCGTAGTGAATCATCTCAACTGGGATTTGCATCGCTGATTCGCTGGAAATGAAAACCACACGGCCGTAATTTTGTTTGATCATGCGTGGGAAGTAATGGCGCGATAATCTTGCTCCTGACATGAAATTTCCATTCCACATCTTTTCCCAATCCGCATCTGTGATGTCTGCAAATTCCTTTGGCTCAAAGATACCAAAGTTATTAACGAGAACGTCCACCTCTGGGAATTGCTCGATGACTTTAGCAACACCTTCCGTTGTTGTTAAATCCGCCGCCACTCCATGCAGCAAGTCTTTGCTGATGCCTTTTCCGACAAGCAATTCGATCGCCTGGTTCACACGTTCGTTGGTGCGACCGTTGATGATGACGGAATAATTTTTGCTCGCGATTTTTTCAGCAATCGCGAAACCAATGCCCGCTGTAGAACCTGTAACCAAAGCCAATTTATTTTTACGCATCTTATTCTCCTATTCGTCGCGCAGACGAACTTCGATTAATTCAATTTTAAATGTCAGATTGGAATGCGGCTTGATCAGCGCACCCATCTGGCGTTCACCGTAAGCAAGTTCAGAGGGAATAAAGATCGTGCGTTTGCCGCCTTCTTTCATTCCGATCATGCCTTGGCTCCAACCGACGATAACTTTTTTAGAGCCAACAACAAACTCAAAAGGCCTGCCATGGTTTGCTGTTGAGTCGAAGACAGTGCCATCATCGAGATAGCCTTCGTAATTTACAAAACAAAGTGCCCCTTTCGCGGCAGCTTTGCCTGTTCCTTCAACTGTGTCTGTGATTTTCACTTCGGGTTGCATAGAATTCCTTTAATAAAAAGCACAGTCAGCATAGCCCTCGCAATCTCGAAGCTCAAGACTCTGTTTGTTATCACATCGTGGTCCTTTTAGGTTGCGACATGCTTCGGGGCCCAGCAAATTTGGGGCATGGGAAGACTTGCAAACGGACAATGGATTGTTGAGGATTTGATTTCAAAATCTCCCGGTGGAGAATTTAAACGCCAGGAGCAACACTTTCGCGACAAAATCGAACCGCGCGGAAATTTTCCTCCAGAAAAAGACCGCTATCACCTGTATGTTGCCTATGCTTGTCCTTGGGCGCACCGTGCTTTGATTATGCGAAAGCTGAAAGGCCTTGAACGCATAATCTCATTATCTGTTGTGAGCCCCTTTATGCTCGACGACGGATGGACTTTTAAGAATGACTTTCCTGGCGTTGAATACGACACAGTTTTAGACAAGACTTATTTACGCGACGTCTACACCGCTGCGGATCCGACCTTTAGTGGGCGTGTCACCGTGCCGGTGTTGCTGGATAAAAAAACTAAAAAGATCGTTAACAACGAATCGTCGGAAGTCATTCGCATCATGAATGAAGCCTTTAACGACATCACGGGCAACTCTGAAGATTTTTATCCGCGCGAGTTCCGCACTGAAATCGACTATTGGAATAACGAAATCTATGAAAACGTGAACAATGGTGTTTACAAAGCAGGCTTTGCACAGACTCAAGATGCTTATGATGAGGCCGCAAAGAAGCTTTTTAAAACCCTCGATCAAGTGGATGAGCGTTTGTCTGGCAGAAACTTTCTGATGGGCGCCAAACTGACCGAGGCGGATATTCGACTTTACACGACTCTCGTGCGCTTTGATCCGGTTTATTATGTGCATTTTAAGTGCAATCGTCGCATGATTCGCGAGTACCGAAATCTATCGCGCTATCTTCACAACCTTTATGAAATGGATGCATTTAAAGCGACGACGAAGTTTGATCATATTAAGACCCACTACTACGTCTCGCAAAAGCAGATCAATCCATTTCAGATTGTGCCATTGGGACCAGAACCTTTAACACCGCCGTAGCGGAAATTAACGCGGCTTCAGAGCGCGGGTCGCGATGAAAACGTCGATCAACTCATGGATGCGGCCTTGGCCCTTCCATGAGTCTTCATAAAAGCCAATCAAATGAAATCCCGCTTCAGTTTGTCCACCGATCAAGTCTTGTAACGAGTGTCCGAAGGTAATTGGCTCGTTATAACCAAAAAGCGCTACGCGCTCTTCTTCAGTAATACTTGTTAAATCAGAATAAGGAATCTTGTGCTTCATTTGCAAGATGCCTTGTTTTTCTAAAGCGGCATCCAATGTGAAACCCACTGGGTTTGTCACGCCTGAAATCAAAGTGCCGCCGGGTTTTAAAACTCTAAATGCTTCCTTCCAAACTTTTTTAACGTCGGGGACAAAGCAGTTTGAACACGGATGAAAAATAAAATCAAAAGTGTTGTCGGCTAACTGATGCATGTTCATCATGTCGCCTTCGATCGTGTGAATCTTGAGTCCATCACGATCTGCCACCATAAGATCTTGCTCAAGTTGCTTTGGAGAATTATCAAGCAACGTGACATCAGCGCCTGCCGCCGCGAACAGTGGTGCTTGCTGTCCACCACCTGATGCCAACGCCAGAACTTTAGAGCCTTTCATCTCTGGAAACCAATCACGAGGAACTTGTTTCGTCGGCGTTAGTACAACCGACCAATCGCCTTTACGTGCGCGTGCGACTTCATCACTCGATACAGGCAGCGTCCATTGGTTTTTCTCTTCAACTTGAGCATCCCAGGATTTTTTATTTCTTTGAACGACATCATCCATTTTTTATACCTTTGACTCTTCGATCAGGAATTCGATGACGGCATTTAAACGAGCATCATCTTGGCGTTTCACGCCCGACAAAAAAGCGAAGTTGATCGATTTAAACTCCGCTGTTGGTAAGATCGCCATGAGCTCACCGGAAGCAACCTCTGCTTTCACTGCAAAGTGCGGAAGTATCCCCACTCCCCCACCTGCCATGATAAGACTTTTTAAAGATAACACATCATGCACTTGAAATTTGTTTTGCATGCGCAGCTCATGGGTTTTGCCATTCAGCTGGAAGGATTTTTCTCGACTTGGGCGGAATGCCAAAGCACCTTCTTCCAATAACCAATCGAGAGTTTCCTTCTCCGACATCTTTCCAGGCACGACCGAGGATCTGCAATAAAATCCCAACTCCACTTTCATAAATGAAGTTCTAAAAAGATGCGCGTCACCATCGGCGCCCGCACGAATCGCCAGATCGATTTTGTTTTTCTCTAAGTTCATGACTTGATCTGCCGCGAGTAAGTTGAGACGCAGCTTTGGGTGCCGTGCCTGCAATTTGGCGAGACTCGGGATCAAGCTGATGTTCATGAAGTCATGAGGTGCGGAAATGGTGAAAACACCCGACAGCCCCACCTGCAATCCTGATTCGCTCACTGAGAGCTTTTGCGTTGCCTGAAAAAGATCCTGGCAGGCCTGAAAGTAAATTTCACCATCTGGCGTCAGACTGACGTCGCGAGTAGAACGAAACAAAAGGCGTCTTCCTAAGCGTGTCTCAAGGGAAGAGACTTTGCTGCTTACCACAGATTTCGACAGACCTAAGTGTGTAGCGGCAGCTCTAAAGCCGCGTAATAGCGCCACATGGTAGAAAATGATACCTTCTTGGGAAAGGTCAATGATGCTCTTATTGTCCTTCATTACGGACAGTGTGTACCAATCATAGGGGATTATCAATTCCGATTTTAAGGCGTAGATTTATTTTCAAGGAACACTAACACAACGGGAGCTTCACTGAAGCCCCTCAAAAAAGGAATTTGTTATGAAAAATCTAATTATCTCAAGTCTTCTGGTTTTCAGCTCTATCGCTGCTCACGCAATCGATATTCCAAAAGGTTTCAAACAGGAGAAAGTCCAAATCAACGGTTTTAACATGAACATCTACAAAGGTGGACAAGGCGAACCTGTTGTTCTTCTGCACGGCATGGGTGAATCGGCTTTGATGTGGGAACCGGTGATGAAGGCACTGGCAGCAAAATACACTTTAATCGTTCCCGATCTTCGCGGCGGTGGCTTGAGTGATGCTCCTGAAACGGGTTACTCAAAAGTAGAAATGGCTGCTGACGTAAAAGTTTTGCTTGATCACTACGGCATCCCACAAGCGCACATCGTGGGTCACGATATCGGTTTGATGGTGGCGTATGCTTTCGCAGCGAAATATCCACAAAGCACTAAAACACTGGTTGTGATGGATGCGTTCTTGCCTGGTGTAGGACCTGGTGATGACATCTACAACTCTCCAGACATCTGGCACTTCCGCTTTTATGGTAAAAATGCTGAGAACTTGGTGAAAGGTCGCGAGAAACAATATCTTGATCATTTGTGGACGACTTTCTCTGCAGATCCTAAAACTTTCCCAGAAGCGAAAAAAGACTATTTCTCTCGTCAGTATGCAGCTCCAGGACACATGCGTGCAGCGATGGCTTGGTTTAAAGCTTTCCCACAAGATGCGAAAGACAACCGCGAACTTTCTAAAAAACAATTGCCGATGCCAGTTCTTTCAATCGGTGGTGAAAAAGCAATGGGTGCTCCGTTAGCAGCAACAATGAAAATCGTAGCTCCGCAAGCTGAAGGCCTCACATTGAAAAACACAGGTCACTGGTTGATGGAAGAAAATCCAAAAGCAACGATCGAAGCCTTGGATCAGTTCTTAGCTAAACACAAACAAACTGTTGCTCAAGCAGCGCATTAGTAAAAAACCGAAGAAGGCCACCTGCATATTGTTTTGCAGGTGGCCTTCTTCGTTTTAAATAAAAAACGCCAACACTCGCGAGGGGGCAAGTGTCGGCGTGGGAGATCTCACGAAGATTATTTTTTGCTTTGAAGCGAGCCTTCAAGAACCACGATGCCTTCTGCGTTGCGAACTTTCACAACCATACCTACAGTGAGAGTTGTAGGCAGATTTGCTGGCCAAGTTGCTGAGTCGAATTCAATCTCTTGGCGAGGAATATCTCCATCGCTCACAAGCTCTAAGCTCGACACCAAAATCTCTTGCTCACCGATGACGACATACATGCTGAATATTTGTCCGTCGCTGAAGCCTTCAATCTCTGCTGTTAATTTCTTGATGCCGTTTTTATCTCTGTACTTCAATGATGCTTCGTTTTCTGATTCTGTCTCGCTGCCTTCTACTTCTGCTTCTTTCATTTTTGCGATCAATTCGATGCGGCTGTCTACTTTAGTTGATTTCTTAGCTGCTTTTTCTGCTTCTTTTGCGGCTTTCTCAGATTGCTTAGCTGCTTCCTTCGTTGCTTTCTCAGATGCTTTTGCTGCTTCTTTGGCTGCCTTCTCTGCTGCTTTAAGGGCTTTGCTTTCTGTTTCTTGTTTTTCTGCCTTCTCTGTTTCTTGCTCTACTTCTTTGATGCCGTTTTTAGCGAATGATTGCGTGCTGATGCTTAATGATAGAACTACACCGATGATTAAAAAGTTACGTGAAAGCATTCCATATCCCCTTTGTGTTGTGTCGTATGTATGAGTGATATTGCAAGCGGGCTGCCAACAGTCGGCACAAGTCTTTTCGCTCACTTAGAAATGCAGACTCAATTTGCGACGTTGAAAAGTTAAGCGCGCTTCTTAGCAAGAGTTCACGTAAACACGCGCAAAGATTGATGATAAAGAGGAACGATGAAGTCTTCGACAATCTCTAATTTGTGATCACATAATTTCGAGTCTAAAACCGAAAAAATGAATTTCCACCAACGATAACTATTTGTAATTAGGTCGATATATCAATTTGATACGATCACAATTTTAAATCAAATAAGATCGAATTTTGTACGAATAGCGGCCCATTCGATCACGACAATGGCAAGCCGCAGCACCACTGCGGTAGCGTGCACAGTCGTCGTCGCGCTCCTTGCCTTTTATATCTGTTCATTGCTACTTTAGAGGTTCCGCGTGGGGCCATAGTTCAATGGATAGAATGCCTGGCTTCGAACCAGTCGGTTGCAGGTTCGAGTCCTGCTGGCCCCACCATTATCGATTAAAAAATAAAAAGCGCTGATTCATCATCAGCGCTTTTTTGTTTTCAGAAGAAAGCCTTCAAACCACTAAAAGCTTCCGTCCACGCTTTCAGCTTCGTCTTCAATATCATTGTCGCTTTGAACATCCTTCAGCGCCGTTACGATCGCTTGAATATTCATACCCAAATCCGCTTCTGATCCATCATGCACGAAAGTACCATTGAACTTAATTGTGATTCGATCGCTGGTTTCAAACGAGCCGTGTGAATTTGTTAACGACATTGAGTTGCCTGACGAACAGTCGTCATCAAGATCAAACTCAATGCGCTTATAAGTTCCCACGGGCAAAGCAACACTCTTCAATGTTGTACCCAAGTCAGAAATCGCAACTTCACCTAAGTAGAAATCAATGTTGTCTTCATCTTGCTCGGGATCAGGATTCGTCGCTTCACCTGCTAATTTAAAACGCAAGCGCTTGAAACACATCTTCAACGAACTTACAGCCATCACATCTACGTCAGCATCCGCTGCAGTTTTGAAAGCTAAAGATGAATTGAAAGAATCAAATTTCAAACTCACTAACGGATTCCCAGTCGATGTTCCATCGCTCGAAGCACAAGCAGTCATGATGAATGTCAGAAGTACTGCTACAAAGATTCTCATGGAATCATCCCTTCTTCGTCAGCGGGAATGCCGCGAAAGAAACCTGGTACACTCGATCTTTTTTCAAATCATTCTTTTCAATTTCAACGACTTTGCTTAAAGCCTCGTTCAAGATCTCAGAGATCTTTTCATAGGCCGTATCCGATACCGCTAACGTATGACCTAACAGCAGTCTTTCAGTGCGTGGCACTTTATCAATAGCTTCAACAGCTAGGACATAAATCTGTTTGTAGAATTCCCCGAGTGACAAACGATAAATACCTTCAGAGCAATCAAGCAGCTTGTCTTGAACTTTGTATTTACCTTTACCCGCTTTTTGAATGAAGTTGTGCGCCAATAAAAACTCAAGCGCATCGTCAATTTCTTTCGGGCTGACTGGAAAGCTCAGGCGCTCTTGAATCCAATCGATTTCATTTTTAAAATCATCAAGCGCAATCATCTCACGAATGGCAACATAGTGCCACTTCGTTAGATACTTATACGTCTCAAGCTCTTTAGAGTTGCCTTCTTCATAGCTTTGGAACTTCTGCATCTTTTTAACGAGCTCAAGTTTTTCTTCACGATCATCTGAATCATTGAGCTCAATCATATACTTTAGATATGCCAGCTCATCGGTTTTAAGTTTCAGTTGTTTCTTGAGACTCTCGAGTGCTTTATCAGAAAGATTGCGCTTTCCACTCAGAACCATTGGAAGCAGCCCCACTGCCAATCCCGCCTTCTCTGAAACTTTTCTCAGAGAAAGATCAGCATCGCTTGCTTGAAGAAAGGCGAACCATTCCTTCAAGAACTTGCGATAGTCATGATAGTGGTACACAACAGGTTTCATACTCTTATCATCTCTTGGTCTGGGTGATTTCACAACGTCCAGATTTGTATTTGTGATCACTTTGAATAGCAATTATTCAATAAATTCAGTAGGTTATATTATTTTTGTGATTTTTTAAGAAGTCTCATTTTGATCATATGTGATCACTTTTTGACACCTGTCTAGACCATGGTACAGCTGGCTTTCACCAATCGGTGCGCGGACTTAACCACAATTCACCCTCAATCGCTGATAAATCCTTCTACACTCAGCCTTTATTCAAGTGCATGAAAACACTCACGTCAAGCACTCGGCCCTACACTTGCATTCAATAAAAGCTGTGATGAAACGGTTCTTACTCTTTACTCATACCGTGGGGGGCATCCTCTTACTTGGATTTGCATTTCAAAATTGCTCGCGCATGTATATTGAGATTGATCCGTCAGATAGAGCAGCAAAGATTTCCAGCGAAGATACATTTACGAATAGCTACAAAGATTCATTTAATATCGGCAACTTGAACACTTCTTCTGACTGCAGCATTGATAACCGCAACTTGAATATCAGCTTTGTTTTTGAGTGTTCACACTCACAAAACAAGAAAAGCAACTTGATCCACATCCAGAATATGAAGCTCGTTATAGTTAACAGTGCCGGCAAAATTGCCTGCGAAATGAAGGGGGACTTCAGATCGAAAATTCTCAACACTAAGCGATTGAGCTTTTCACCTTGCACGAATCTCACCTCTGACACTTACAAAGTTTACTTCTTAGATGCAGCACAACCATCAGACTCTTATGCAACGACAGCATTAAACAGCGAGACACTCACCTTTAGCATTAACAAGCAAAAAGAGCTCTGCTCTGACAAAGCCAACTTGATTAACATTTCATACGATACAAACATAAACTACGACAACATTGAACCCCCACAAGGACATTGCGATTACCACAGCTCGCTCCTTGCCGTGAGTCTCATTTCTCCACACGGCTTGGAGCTGACACCACCTCTTGATGGCATTCAGTACAACATCCAAGGAAATCGCGCCCAGCCCGTTGCGCAAACAAAAAAGCAAATCTCTTGGTTGGGTTCAGACACCACCGGAGTTTACTTCTTAGCTTTACCTAACAAGAGCGGCGAAATTTACAGTATCAATGAACTCTTTGGCGATAACACCCTAGGACCCGATGGCCGATACGCAGCCAACGGATTTTTGGCTTTAGCAAAATATGACTCCAACAATGACGGACAAATCAATTCCGATGACGAGGTTTTCGCAAAACTTCGTCTATGGAATGATGCCAATCGTGATGGCCTTGCAAGCACGGACGAAGTCTACAGTCTGCACGATAAAGATATTGCGGTGATTGATCTCAACTATGATGACGATCACTTTGAAGCTGATGAATACAGCAATCTCACTTTAATGAAGGCGATCGTGAAAACCACAGACGGAAAAATGCATCTGATGTTCGATCTGTGGTTGAGACAGTTGGATGTCGTAACAGAGTAGCGTCGACCGCTAATCTTTGATAATTAAGTGATTCGTCAATTCGTTACGAAGAGGACCTTCTAAAGGGAAGTGAGTCTTCAGCAACTCACCACTGCGACTGATCGCAGCTTTATAAGCCGCCGCCCAATCACCCTTATGCAAATGCACGCGCAAATCATTTAAGACTGAATCCCAAATATCTGCAGGTAATTTTTTGGCGATGCCCTCATCGGCTAAGATCACAGCTTTCTTTTCCATCGCCGAAACGAAAATCAAAATGCCCGTGCCGTTTTCAGTACGGTTGATTTTGTTAGCGTAAAATTCCAACTGTGCACGTTGATGAACCGAATCGACTTCATCGCGCTCAGGAACAAAGATTTTTTGAATGAACGGAATTTTCGCAATCACGTGAGAGAGCAAGTAAATCGCTACAATCACCACTGGCCATGCCCACACCCAAGGGCGCACCCACAACCATTCGCTGTATGGAATTTCCACAGCGATGATCAGAAGCAAAAATAACAACGTCAAAGACAAAGGCACATGACCTACAGAAGATGAACGCTTCACGATCACAGGAACGATCTCACCACGTGTTTCAGCTTCAGCAAGTTGAATTGCTGCTTCGATAGTGTTGAGCTCTTCTTGGGACATGTATCTATTAATCCAACTCATGCACGCTTCCTTTTGTCTGGCTTTCGCCGACTACCAAGATCCACTCGAGCCACCGCCAGAGAAACCGCCGCCGCCGCCGGACCAGCCACCGCCTCCTCCGCCGCCAAAGCCGCCCCCACCGAAACCACCTCCGCCGAAGCCACCAAAGCCTCCGCCTCCACGATAGTATCGGCCACGACCGCCACCAAAACGTCCCAAGATTGAAATAATAATCAAAACAAGAATGATGATGCCGATCGGAAGATTGCCGCCTTCTGATTTTTCTTTACTGGTTTCATCAAGATGATTTTCTTGACCGAATTCTTTATCAGCCAGAGTCAAAATCTGATGAGTGCCGACAACAACACCTGCGGAATATTTTTTCGCACGGAAAAGTGGAATCACCTGATCAGAAATAATTCTTTTCGCGTAGATATCAGGAATGGCACCTTCAAGACCCTGCCCCACTTCGATGCGAAGCTTACGATCATTCGCTGCGATTAAAAACAAAACACCATTGTCTTTTGCTTTATCACCGAGCTGCCATTTATCTGTGATTTGAATCGAAGCTTGTTCGATAGGTAAATCACCCAAAGTCGCGACGATCAGAACTTGAACTTGCGCAACACCACGACGATTGAAGTCGTAAAGTAATTGCGTCAACTCACGCTCATCACTGCGAGTCAGTAGCCCCACCTCATCCATCACCGGACCGGTTAAGTGAGGCACTTGGAATTCAGCTTGAGCAATCAAACTACTAAAGCTGAATAAAAAAACAACGAACCAAGAAGCTAAACGCATCTTAGAACTTCACCTCTGGAGCTTTTTCAGCAGTTGCTTTTTCTTCTGCTGTCATATCCCACTGAGGCATTTTTTCGAAATGGTACATCAACGAATTTGTCCAGCTTGTCGGCGGAACAGTCACAAGGTTGTTGAACGCTTTGATTGATTCAATATAACGCTGACGAGCGATCGTGATGCGATTTTCAGTGCCTTCCAATTGCGCTTGAAGATCACGGAAGTTTTGGTCCGCTTTCAAGTCAGGATATTTTTCTACAACAACCATCAACTTACCCAATGCTTGCGACAAAGAACCTTGCGCCTCTTGGAATTTTTGAAGTTGTTCTGGAGAAACTTTTGAAGGATCAATTGTTGCTGCTGATGCTTTCGCACGTGCTTCAGTCACTTGAGTCAAAGTTTCGTTTTCGTGTTTTGCATAACCTTTAACCACGTTAACAAGATTAGGAATCAAATCCGCTCGACGTTTGTATTGGTTGTTCACTTCTGCAAGTGCTGCTTCAGTAGAGTTTTTTCCTTGAGGAAGTGATTGCACACCACAACCCGTAGTGAACATCATCAACGCCGCCATCAATCCCGCAACAAATACCATCATCATATTTTTCATTTTATGAACCTTTCTCATTAGCACAAAGTCCAGCTGTTATTTCTATCGAATCTCTCGATGACCCTCAATTAAAAGCGGATTATACTCGTTGAATGACACGCACGATTAAGCTTCATTATAAGGAAATGGCGGGCTGCATCTTTGTAGACAAGATCGCCGGCATGAACACGCACACTCCCGAACACGGAAAGCGTGGCCTTGTTGAAGTTTATGAAGAAGAATTCGGCAAAAAGCTTTTCATTGCTCACCGATTAGACAAAGGCACTTCAGGTGCGATTGCTTTCGGAACTTCGTCTGAAGCAGCTGCTGAGCTGTCTAAGCTTTTTGAACAACACCTTGTACAGAAGCGTTATCTTTTTCTGACCGATAAAAAAATCGGCGCTGCACAGTTTGTTGTCGAGTCCTTTATCGAAAAAGAAAAGAACGTCTTTGTCAGTTCGCAAGCTCAACCTGCAAATTCCAAAACGACTTTTAAAAAGCTCGGTGCCCGCGGCAGCTTTGATTTATGGGAAGCGATTCCGCATACAGGAAAGCCTCACCAAATTCGCTTGCATGCTTCGGATATGGGAATTGCTATTTTGGGTGATAAAGAACATGGCGGCTCCCCTTTTCATCGTATGTGCTTGCATTCATTGTCATTGAAGTTTGAATTGCAAAATCAAAAAGTCGATTTTGAAACCAATCTGCCAGTGTGGGCCCGCGAAGCTGATTATACCCCTGAAGAGCTGCGTATCGAAGAAGCTTTCGAGCGTCGCAATCGCATGTGGAACCTAAAATCAATTCCAGAAGAATCTTTGCGTATTAGCCATCGCGAGATCGACACTTACCGTATCGATCAATACGGCGATGTCTTGTGGGTCTATTGGTATAACGAGATTGATCCAACGAATGAAGATCTCGCGCGCTTTGAGCGCATGAGTAAAGACCACGGCAAAAAGATTTTAATTCGCAAGATGCTCAATCGTGGTGAAAACCCGAATGAAGAGTTGCTGTGGAAGATCGGCGAAACAGAAGCTCGCTGGATCGCGCTTGAAAACGGCGTGAAGTATGAACTGCGCACAGACTCAGGACTGTCGCCAGGTTTATTCTTAGATCAACGTGAAAATCGTCAATGGATCGCCGCTCATGCTGAAGAAAAACGCGTCTTGAATCTTTTCTCTTACACAAGTGGCTTCTCTGTTGTTTCAGCTTTAGCGAACGCACAAGAAGTGACAACTGTTGATGTCAGCAAAAACTTTATCGAGTGGTCGAAAAGAAATTTTGAATTAAACGGCCTCGATCCTGAAAAATACGAATTCTTTGTCAGCGACTGCTTAGTGTTCTTGAAAGGCACTGTTCGTCGTAAACGCAAATTCAGTTTGATCGTTTGTGATCCCCCGTCTTTCGGTCGTTCGCAAAATGGCGTGTTCTCTATCAGCAAAAATTTTGAAGAGTTGGTTTTAAACTGTTTGATGTGTTTGGAAAAGGACGGCTTATTGCTGCTTTGTACAAACTACGAAAAATGGACAAGCGGAGATATTCATCTCCGCCTGAATAAACTTAAAAGTCAGTTCTCTTTTAAAATCTTGGATGCCCCTCCACAAGGTCTCGATTTCGAGTTGCCTGATGAAGAGCCATTAATGAAATCCGTCGTTATCCGCAAAAGCTAAGGGTAGAAATTAAATCTGACTTGGATTCGTTCGTCTCCGCGTAGTCCCATTTTCGAACCCGTCAGGAAGGGCGGGATTGTGCGAGCGATGGCTTTCTTTTTCGCAGGATATTTCTTTTCATTCACCCAGCAATCAAAGCGAGATTCAGAACACAGCTTTTTGAATTCGTCTTCGTCATCTTTGAAAACGTAAGTATCAACCGCGCTGGTCATTTTATTTGATAACTCGATGTCGGCGTCGTCAACGATGATGCTTTCTTGAGTAGGCGTCTTTTTCTTTTTAACAAGTTTGACGGGTTTAACGGGCTTTTCAACGTGCACTTCAGCATGAGCTGGTACAGGTTTTGGCTGCTGATTACAGTCGCAGATCGCGCGCTTTAAAGACACGCAAGAGCTTAAGAATAACATCGATGTGATTAAGAGAGTACGTTGCAACATAGTCGGCTATACAACCACTCCGATGACAAATGCACAATAAGGATTATCTATAGCGATGAAGACTCTGATCCCGATACACACGAACGAATTTACGAGGGAACGGCGTCGATGCGGTGACAGGAAACGTCCCCGCGATTGCGGTATTTACAAGAGCTGCTTCAGCTCCAGGCCTGTGGTCCTCCACTCTGCCAGCGTCCGCCGTTACGCCTTCAGCGTTCCACGATTGAACATCTCTTCAAGGTAATCGAAACCCGAATCTTGGGTGCGAAGGTAGTAATAAGCCTTCAAGATGTTGATTTCTTCCTCTGTCAAAGAAGCATTGGTGCCACGCTTTTTAAGGCGATCTTGAGAGATGTGGTAAAGCGACAAAGCACCCGCCACCGAGATATTAAAGCTTTGTACAAAGCCTGACATCGGGATGATCACGCGTTCGTCAGCAGCAGCCACCATTTCTGGAGTTACACCGTCTTTTTCATTTCCCAAGACCAACGCCACCTTGCCTGAAAAATCAATTTCATGCAGAGGTTTTGAAGTCGCATCCAAATGAGTCACACAGATTTTATATCCGTCTTTTTTCAGTTGAGCGACGCAGTCTTTTGTCGTTTTCCATTTAGTGACTTCCACCCACTTGTCAGCTCCTTGAGTGACACGGTTGGATTCTTTAAACTTCTCTTGAGTTTCGATAACGTGGAAATTGCCAAAGCCAAGGCCCTCAGCACTTCTCATCACCGCAGAAATATTTCCGCGGTCATAGATACCTTCAAGCACAACAGCTGTATCAAAATTTCTTTGCTGAGCGATGCGGTTGATTTTTTCTTTGCGATCTTCAGTTAACAAAGGGCCCAAGTGTTCCAAGACCAGTTGGTAGTTCACTTTCAGTGAAGCCTTAATTTGAATTTCTGGTCCATATGGAAACATAGGTAAACCCTTCGTTAGCGGTACAAGTACTCAGGATTTTTCGTCAAATCGCGAGTGATATTTTTTTGGTGCGCTTCCAAAGTTCCGCCACCGATCTCAAGCAACTTCGCATCTCTCCAAAGTCTTTCAACAACGTACTCACCCACATAACCGTAGCCACCCAAAACTTGGATCGCGCGATCTGCAACGTTTTTCGCCATTGTTGTTGCAACAAGCTTTACACCGTCTGAATCCATACGGTTGCCTTCTTTGTTCAAATCCATGCGACGAGCAGTTTCGTAAACATAAGCACGCGCCGCTTTGTATTCAGCATAGCTGTCAGCAATGTAGCGTTGAATTTGACCGAAGTGGTTCAATGATTTTCCGAAAGCTTCACGTTCTTGAGCATAACGAGTCATGATCTCAACAGAACGACGTGCAATACCCAATGACATCGCTGCCAAAGTCAGACGCTCAATCTCAAGATTGCGCATCATGTGTAGCATTGAATCACCTTCGTGACCGATCAATGCTGATGCAGGCACAACGCAATCTTGGAATACTAATTCAGCGGTGTTTGATGCACGCATGCCGAGTTTGTCTTTAATTTTTTGACCTACTTGGAAACCAGAGTGTTCTTTCTCAACCAAGAAAGTAGAGATCAATGCGCGACCGCGAGACTCGCCCGTTTTTGCATAAACAAGGACCAAGTCACATGGAGTGTTGTTCTCATCAATCGTGCCGTTTGTGATCCACATTTTACGACCGTTGATTACCCAGCCTTTATCCGTTTTAACTGCTTTTGTTTCCATGCCCAAAACGTCAGTACCGATTGCGGGCTCTGACATTGCCATCGAACCAACCCATTCGCCTGAGCAAAGTTTTGGAAGAACACGCATGCGTTGCTCATCACTGCCGTTCACGGCGATGTTGTTCACACAAAGCATCGAGTGCGCAAGGTAAGCCAAAGCAAAACCGGGATCTGAAGCTGACAACTCTTCGTGCACGATGGCCGCTGCAGTTGCGTCCATGCCGGCGCCACCGAATTGTTCTGGAACTGTAATACCCAAAAGGCCCAGCTCACCCACTTTGCGGAAAAGTTCTAAGTTGAACTTTTCTTTGCGGTCATGTTCGTGAGCTTGAGGTTCGATCTCAGCCTCTGTAAAGGCTTTGACTGTTTCACGAAGCATTGAATGCTCCGGCGTAGGATTGTAAAGATCGAATTCTTTCCAGTTAAATGACATATTTCCTCCGAGCGAAAACCCCTGGAATCTATTTTCTGCGCCTCACTAGAGCAAGAACTTGAGGTCATTTTCATCGATATTATACATTGCATCATGTGAGGTTAAAGCCTCTTCTTGGGAGTATAACCTAATCTCTGGAGGAAATGCCTATGAAAGCCTCAGTTTTGGGTATCGGCACCGAACTGGTTGATGGTCAGACGATCAACCGCAATGCTTCGTGGATTTCAGGAAAACTCAAAGATTTGGGCCTGCAAACGAATCTGCATTTGGTCGTGCCTGACGATAAAAAACTAATGTTGGAAGGCATGGACTACTGTGCCGCGAACTCGGATGTTCTTTTCATCACCGGCGGCCTGGGTCCCACAACCGACGACTTCACTCGCGACGTTGTCGCTGAATGGTGTGGCGAAAAAATGCGTTTTGATGATGCCTCGTGGAAGCACATCAACGAGCGTTTGAGCTCGCGCGGTTATGTCGTTCGCGATATTCAACGTCAGCAATGTTATTTTCCTGAAAGCGCTTCGGTGATGTTTAATCCTGAAGGCACCGCAAATGGATTCACTTTGAATGCTCGCGGTAAAAAATTATTTATTTTGCCGGGTCCTCCGCGCGAAGTCGCTGCGGTTTGGAATTTGTCTGTGCATCCGTGGCTTGTGGAAAATTCAAAACACCTTGATCCGCACATCTCACGTAAGTGGGACACAATGGGCGTTGGTGAAAGTGATATCGCGACGATCGTTGAGGAAATTTTGGCTGGAGTTCCTGAGGCAGAAAAAGGTTATCGCGTGCACCTGCCTTATGTTGAGGTAAAGCTTTCTTATCATCGTTCGGAAGAAGGAAAATACTCTCCGTACGTTGAGAAAATCACCGAGGCACTGAGACACTGTCTGGTCACGACCGACGGTGAAGACGTCGCCCAAGCATTTGCGAAGGAACTTGCGCGCATTCCCTCAGTCAGTTTGATCGACAGCGTGACGGGTCAGTTTTTGATGAATCGCTTAATGCCGGTTATGCGTGAATTCATGACTGAAAAAGGTTTTCTTTTCACAAATTCGGGCGGACGCCCGGCAGAGCGGAGCACCGCAGGTGCGGGAGCTAAAGCAGCTTTGCATTTGGAAGTGCTTTTCAAAGACGTTCACACAGCGGAGTTAGTCTTTGAACACAAAGGTCGCAGATTTACTGACATCATCGACTCCCCTTACAAAACTGCGAATATGAAAGAGCGCCGCATGCAGTTCGTTGCTGAAAAGGCGTTGATCTTTTGGCTGAAGCATTTACGCGCTATTTGAGGGATCTTCACAGCGCACTGTTTAAGCCTTAGACAGTGCCTAGCAAAGCGTCGTTTTCAAAGGGTAAAAGCGAACTTATCAGAGCTAATACAGGCATAAGTTCTGCTCTTGCAGAGACCCATGAAAACACGTCTTCCGTTTTTATCAGTTTTGGGTCTTTCAGTAACGGTCTTTACTGCGCTGGGTTTGTTGACCCAGAGTGCCCGGGCGGCTGACTTTCTGGTCACTGAAAACGACCTGTGGTTCGATGGCCAAGACGCCACTATCGTGAAAATTTCAGCTGAGATTGCTGGATCTGACATGGCAACCATCCGTACGGCATTAATTAATAACGGCGTGAACCTATCTTACGTGCAACTTTCAAACTCAGTAACTCCGTTCGAAAAAGTAATCGTGCTTTCTCAAGACGAAGCTTTGCATGTTGATATCGTTCGCATCAATGCCGCGTTGGCTGATTTAAAAATGAAGGGCGCGACAAATCCAGATTTAGATTTGCCATTGGCAGTTCGTGTTCATGATCTCAAAGGCCACAACGATTTCGTTGCGGCTATTTCTGGTATCAAAGAAAAAACAATTGTTGAAATTGACGCCGCCGTTGAGAAATCAAAAAAGTCTGGCGAGCCCGTGATCTTTAGATACTTTTTGGATGATCGTGAAAAAGAAGATCCAAAAACTTGGTCTGAGTTAAAACCTTACTACCGCGAATCCATTGTCGGCACTATTCCTTCAAACTCTTTCGGTCGTATGCCGCTTGTGATCCCTGGTGACAGCGTTGTGTTCCATACGCGCACTTTTCACGGACCATCGATTGTCGGTCGCTTTAATCCTGGCTTGATCAATGGTTCAGTGATCCGCATGATCACGAACAATAAACTTGTCGAAGCTTTGTTCTGGAGACAGTACGCTCCTGAGTCAATCCCAGAAACTAAACTGCTTTCTGATCTCAAATTGAATTTGAAAGATGTGCGCGAGCTTGCTCGGGGTTTGCACAAGCTTTATCCAGCAGGCTGGGTCATGAAGGGTGTGATGGAAGCCAATTCCAATTTCAGCATCGTCACGGACAAGGTCGATCTTGTAAAAGAAATTGAAGGCTACCGCAATTCTGATTTTGAAATTCTGCGCGCTAAGACCGTCAAAGAGTTGGCTGGCTTTGATGAAGATGCAATCTATCAAAAACTGCAAGAACACCCAAATTATTTTGGCTGGAGAATCAGTCAGTATTTAGAAAAACCTGAGAACGCCATATTGCAACCACGTGTTGCGATCGACCGCGAATTCCGCGTGGAAGTTATCGCGGGTAAAGTTTTGCGTGGGGCTACGATTGACCGTCACAACTGGTTGTTGGAGCTCAAAGGATTGCCGTTTGAAGTTTCATCGCAAGAGACGATCACGAAAATTGAAAACTTCACGCAAAGCCTGATCGACAAACTTCCGCCTGAACTGCGTGAAACAAATTTTGCGTTTGATACTGCACTATTGAAAGACGGCAGTTTCGTCGCAATAGAAACCAATCCGGGCAGTGAATCTGGCTTCTTAGCTGATGAAGGCACAAGCGCTGAATTGCTCAATAAGTTCTTAAAGAAACTACCGAAGCTTGTGAAGCAGGGCCAAGTGAAAGGCCAAGGACTTTCAGGTCGTGAGCAAATGAACTACATCGCAGACCATTTCTCTAAATGGAACATCAATGCTCAAGAACAGTATTCTGGTTTCAAATTCGAGTCTGACGAAATGAAGACCGGATTTAAAGCTATTAACGTTTCATCTAAGTTTAAAATCAAATCCCGTATTCCAAGCTGCCGTCGAGTCCTGTCAGCTGGTTAACAGCGAATTCCTCTTGCAATGGGCCTGCCCAATTGATAGGCTTTTTCTATCAGCTCATTCTTTCGAGCTCTAAATATTCCCATAGGAGGGTTGCCATGATTGTAGCAAAAACTTTTTCAACTAGCCGCAGCTCTTCTGTTTGTTAGTCTGAATATTTATTTAAATATTTAAATTTCATTCTTTAAAACACCTCGAGCCTCGCGGCCTTATATATTTATTTTTTAATTTATATTTTTAAGGAGTTACCCGAGTGACTACGAATCACTTTTCTTTTCCGTTTAGTTACGGATGGAATGGACCACTATTGCAAGACGGTCCCATAGCAAGAATTATTAACCAAGAAAAAGGTCTTTACCGAATTCAAGTTTCTGATAGCGAAAGCCTGTGGGCACAGCTTTCGGGAAAACGAAAACATGTAATCCAAAACGCACTGGAGTATCCCGGTGTCGGCGATTGGGTCAGTTATACTCACTCCCTTGGCGATGAGCGCGCGATCATTCATGAAGTGCTTGAACGCAAGACGTGTTTTTATCGAGGCGGTTCGAAAGATGATCAAATCGTCGCAGCTAATATCGACGTGGTATTTATTGTTTCGTCAGCGAACAGCGAAATGAATTTGAATCGCTTGGATCGCTACATGACCATCGCGTGGGACAGTGGTGCAAAGCCCGTGATTGTTTTAAGCAAGACGGACCTGTGTGAAAATCTCGTTGAGGTGATAGCAGAAATTTCCGATCGCCATATCGGAGTCGACATCTGCCCCGTCACGATGAGTGACCTGGAAACACTGTCGACGTTACAGCCTTACTTGCAACCGGGGCAAACCGTGGTGCTGCTCGGCTCTTCGGGAGTCGGCAAATCCACTCTGACAAATGCACTGTTGGGCCACGAAGTCGCGGATACCGGAGGCATTCGTGAGGACGACGATCGAGGCCGTCACACGACGACCTCTCGTCAGCTTTATCGTTTGCCGAGTGGTGCTTTGTTGATGGATACGCCAGGCATGCGGTCGCTTGCGATGGGCGCACATGAAGACGGTCTTGAAATGCAATTCGCTGAGATCACTGCGATAGCAGAGCAATGCCGCTTTAGTGATTGCCAACATCAGAGCGAGCCCGATTGCGCGATCCGTGCAGCTTTGGAGAATGATGAGATAGATCCCGACCAGTGGCAGAGTTATCTAAAATTGCAAAAGGAAGTTTATCATCAAAAGTTGAAAGAAGATCGTCGCTTGCTTGAGCAAGAACGCAACAAGTGGAAGAAGATCACGAAAGATGTGCGTGCACGCTTAAAGCTGAAAGCCCGTGGAGAAATTTGAAACTTCAGCCAGAATCACTACCATACGGCAGTAGATGTTTAATACCTGTAATCTCCACTGCCACCCTGGTAGTGGAGATTACAACATTTTTATAGAGCGCTGGACCGATATTGTGATGTAGCTACAAAAGAGGTACACTTGAAAAATGAAAAAAGTTAAACGTGCAGCCAATGCTACTTATAAATACAAGTCTTCAGAGTGGGATGAATCAAAATCCGTTGAAGTCACTCCCGAGAAAAAATCTGCGGGAATCTCAACTAGCATTCGCCTCCCTAAAGAGATGGTTACGAAACTAAAAAAAGTTGCCAAGAGAAAGGGCGACGTTGGCTATCAAACTCTTCTGAAGATCTGGATCGCCGAAAGACTTGAGAAAGAAATCGCTTAAAACAAAAAAGGCTCCCACTCGGGAGCCTTTTTACTTTTGCCAATCTGCTTTCGCATCAGGCCAAACTATTTCAGCTTCAAACCCTTCAACGCATCACCGAGGCTGCCGAAACCAGCACCTTGTGATTTGCCCGCTGAGTGATCTTTCCAGCTTGTGTCTTCCGCTTCGCCCGGAGGACGAAGAGAGATCTTACGATCTTCGAACAAGATTTGATCTACTTGAACCGTGATGTCATCACCACGTTTTTTATTTTCATAAGCTGCAGCGTCGACTGAATCTCTCCATTTTGATTTTGGCAAAAGACCCGTCACACCCGGAGTCAGTTGAACGAACAAACCGAAAGCTTCTTTCTTTTCAACTTTACCATTTACAACAGTACCCACTGGGAACTTCGTTGGTACAGACATCCAAGGATTGCCTTCACCGTCCGCTTGCTTCAATGACAATGAGATTTTCAATTTCCCACCTTCAAGCTCTTCTGTTTTCAAAAGCTTTACTTGAACCGGCATACCGATAGAAACAACTTCATGTGGATCGTTGATACGTGACCAGCCAAGCTCAGAAACGTGGATCAAACCTTCAATGCCACCATCCAACGTCACGAATGCACCAAAGCGCTCGATACGAGAGATAGAACCTTTCAACAAAGCACCTGGTTGGTGTTGTTGCATGAAAGCGCCTTCAAGCTCTGCCTTTTGCATATCAAGAATACGACGACGAGACACAACAATGTTACGACCTTTAGGATCGAATTGAGTGACGATGAATTCGTATTTTTTGCCTACGTACTCAGTCAAATCAGAAACAAATTTAGAATCGATTTGGCTGACAGGACAGAACGCTGTTTTACCTTGAACGTTCACACGGAAGCCGCCTTTAACCGCTTCAGTTACACGACCTTCAACAGGTAATTCCATGTCGAAAGCGTCTTCCAATGAATCTGTCGTTGCATTCATCGAACCTTTTTTCGCCAAACGCACTTCACCGTTTTTAAAAGCAGTGACAACTACGTCGATCATATCGCCGACTTTGTATTTTACTTCTTTGTTTTCATCGAGAAGATCTTTAGTCAGGATCAAACCGTCAGTCGGTGTTCCAGTCGAAACGAAGGCTTCTTCTTTATTGATGGAAAGGATTTCGCCGCGAATTTGGTCGCCGACTTTGAGTTTGCGATCAAGGCCACCAGAGGCTGCAAACATTTGCTCGAAACTTTCGAAATCTTTTTTAGAATCAACATCATCACCAAAAATATCTTTTTTAGACATACTAATTACCTTCGCTGCTTTTCTGCTTCAGCTCGGGGCCCGAGGCCCTGCGCTCTGCCGGCGTCCGCCGACCGTGAGGGTCCTACTCTGCCCTAGCAGCAAGGATTTCGGTATGACTAACGCACTACATCTTTTGGTATGTGACGCTGATTTCGGTGCGGTAAACCTTGGATCCGCGGGTGACCTTATGCTCCCCTGCGGTTACTTCCCCAACGGCACTTTGAACTCGATACTGGCCGAATTCGTCTTTGGCTTCGTGCTGTTGCGATGGAGCCACGCCCAGAGTGTTTTTCTCTGAATCCGTGAATATAGTTGCGATATCCTCAAGACTGGCGATGCTCGCATCCAGCGAACATCCCGTTTGTGTGATTGTTAAGCCCACTAAGAAGGCTATTGATAAAATACATTTCATCTTACGCCTCCCTCTTAGTTCCACTCAATCAAAACAGAACCTGATACGCCAGCAGCTGGTCCCGTGACACTTGTGAATGAATCCAAAGCACTTGAATTAACGTAGCCGCCACCGCCACCACCGCCGCCGTAAATGGATGAACCGACAGCACCACCGCCGCCACCGCCGTAACCACCACCACCGCCACCGCAAGCTTGGAGAGTTGCGACGCCACCGCCACCACCACCGCTGATAGAGAATGCTGTTACAGCCGCACCACCGGGTGCTACAGGTGTTCCGCCGACGCCACTCGAACCTGCACCAACGCTAGATCCACCGGCACCACCGCCATTACCAGAGCCCGTACCGCCGGCACCGCCGACGTTATTAACTCCGGCCTTACCACCTTCAGTTGCGGCAGACGTTTGACCGTTCGTAGCAGCAATGACGCCACCACCATTACCACCGCCGTTTAAGCCAGTAGAAGCACCACCGCCACCACCGCCCGCGATCGCTAATAAGACATCTGTCGGAGCCGTCGTAGTCCAACGAACTGCCGAAGCACCGCCACCGCCGCCACCTTTACCAGATGAACCATTACCGCCGGCACCACCGCCGCCACTACCACCGTTACCACCACTGAGGCCCGGACTTCCAACATGAATCTCAAAAGTACCAGCACCTGGTGCTGTGTAAACCGCGCTCAAAGCACCGCCTCGGCCACCAGTTCCGCCTGAACTGCCAGTACCGCCACCGGCACCTTGAACAGTGATCGTAAATTTACATTTTGAAGCTCTATCTGCATCTACAGTCAGTGTGTAAGTACCCGCGCCTGGATATGATTGAGATCCCGGTACACAACCGCCAAGAGTTCCCGTAGCACCACCACCGATAACTGCCCACTCTGAACCCGTGTTCATCACCGAAATTGTTTGATAGACACTCGTTAAAGATCTTTGAGTTGCGCCATCAATTGTCTCGGATCCGTTCGCAAGAATATTTACGTTCGCTCCGCCCATACGTTTAAATGTCGCGCGGAATCCAGCTGGCACACTCGCCACTGCTGGAAGATTTGCCGTCGTCGTATTCGTGATCATGTAGAAGTAATTATCTTCACCAGTCGCGACAGTAAAATCTGCAGTCTTAGCAGTGATCGTCGGCGCACCACCTGGAGTTGTCCAAGTCAAAGTCCCCGAACCATTGGTCGTCAAAACTTGATTCGCATCACCGTCATCAGCAGGCATCGTCAGATTGTAGTTTGTGAAAGAGTTCGGTGCACGAAGTCCCACAGTTCCTGTTGTCGCACCTTTAATATCTACACCCAAAGCCGTCGCGATACCAGAAGCATCCAGCGACAAGAGCGAACTCACCGCACCCGAAGTCGTTGGTGACGTCGGAGTCCAAGTTGAAGAGATATACATCAATACTTGGCCCGCAGTCGGAGTCGTTGAAGAAACGTTGCGACCTTGGATTTTCGTTACTGCAAATGCACCCGCATTTGAAAGTGTCACGTCACCACTTGCTGCTACCGCAGTCGCTGCAGATGAACCGTTACCAACCCAAATATTTGCAGAAGCCAATGTTGGCAATGAACTAGAAGGTGCAGTACACGCGAAGCCAGTCGCAGTCCAAGCTAGTACATGGCCGTTTGTAGAACAAGCGATCCCCGCACCCATCACACCTGAACTATTATTTGCTACGATCCCGTAGTTTGTACCACTAGCAATCTTCGAACGAGTGATGGCCGCAGAAGAACTGATATCAGTATCAGCAATAGTCCCATTCGCAATATGTGTCGAGGTGACTTTACCCGTACCGATTGAAGTTGCACCCGCATTGTCGATTGTGACATCACCACTCATCGTCACAGAAGCCGCCACATTCGAACCGTTACCAACCCAAATATTTCCAGACGTCAATGCAGCCACTGACATCGAAGGCGCCTGACACGTAAATCCTGTCGCAGTCCAAGTCGGCACGTGGCCCACCGTCGCACAAGCAAGACCATTTTGCATAACGCCTGAGCTGTTATTCACAACCATACCGTATGCAACTCCCGACGCAATTTTCGAGCGATCGATATTTGCACCAGGATTGATATCCACATTATCAATAGAACTATCAAGGATATGATTCGAACCAATTTTACTCGCACCGATTGTAACGGCGCCAGCATTATCCATTGTCGCATCACCACTCATTGAAACAGCTGTTGCTGTTCCACCGACGTTACCCACCCACATTTTTGCAGCGGCAAGACCTGGCAATGAAGCCGAAGGCGATGTCCATGATAAAACACCCGAACCATTCGTCGTTAACATTTGGCCATTCGTACCTGTACCCGTCGGTAAAGTCAGAGCATAAGAAGTCACCGTCGCTGGAGTTTGCAAAGTGATGTAACCAGAAACTCCATCGAATACTCTCACACCTGTGAAATCAGCGATGCCTGCGGCGATTGCACCAGAAGGACTGCGTTTTACAATCGTGCTCGCAACATTTGCATTACCAGCACCTTGGCAAACCCACGCTGAACCATTCCACGAAGCAACGTCACCACTCGAACAAGACAAGCCACCGAGAGTATCAGACCCCGATGCTGCCGTTGCCCAAGATAAAGTTCCTGAACCATTTGTTTGTAATACCTGATTTGCTGAACCATCAGCAGCCGGCAATGTGTAAGTCACATTCGTACCCACCGTCGCTGGTGATTTGAAGCCAACGTAGTTGCTTGAATCTGCATCTGCAAAACGCACTTCATTTTGCGCGTTCATCACAAGATTGCCAGTCATGGTGTCGCCAGTTTTAGCAACTTTTGCACCGGCACTTGTCGTCAAATTGTCTAATTGAGTTTGAATCGAAGAAGTTACACCGTTCACGTAAGCAAGCTCTGCACTCGTTGTTACCGAATGAGTAGGAATGCCATTCGCATCAGAAACCAATGCGCGTGAAGCCGTGATTGCAGCCGCATCACTCATCACACCAGAGGCGTTATTCACAACAACTCTGTTTGCAGTTCCATTTGCAAGTTTTGATCTTGCGATCGCTGCGGCAGCATTCACGTCTGCATCCACGATAGAACCGTCTGTGATATTGCTTGTCGCCGTTGCTGCAATCGTGATCGATCCATCACCATTCGTCACCGTCACACCAGAACCAGCAGTGATATTAGCTTTTGCTAAAGTACCATCTGATTTACCAACCAATAACTGACCATCAGTATAAGTTGATTGACCTGTACCACCACGTGATACCGCCAATTGCGCTTCTGAACTCACCAAACCTGAACCATCATTGATCAAAACGTGATTCGCAGAACCAGCTGCAACTTTATTACGCGCAAGTCCCGTTGGGATGTCTGCTGCTTGCAGCATCGAAGGTTCCCATTTACTTGTCACAGTATTATAGCGAAGAACTTGTCCCGTTGTTGTTGGTGCTGTCACCGCAACGTCAGTACTTTGAATTTGCGTAGCGTTTGCGCCACCCGATGCACCCGCATCCGCAGCACAATACCAAACTTTTGTAGTGTCATTCCATTTTAACAACTGACCATCAGTACACGCAGCCGTTGTGGCAACAACTGTTTGACGAGCAGATCCATCCCAGAATCTTAAAGCTTTCATCGCAGAGTTGTACCAAGTCGCACCTTCGTTAGAACCCGTGAGAGTTCCCGCTAAAGTGTCTTCTTGTGTTTGATTGTATTTACCTACCGTGATTGTTTTTTGATTGCTCATTGTGATGTGGCCCGTTGCCAAAACATCTTGAGAACCCATATTCAATGCGCCCGACATTGTGTCGCCCGCTTTTGAAACTTTACCTGCCAAGTCTGTTGTTAAATTCGTTACCTGGCTTTGTGCAATCGTTAATGAATAACAAGAAAATGTATTCGCCGGACTTGTCCATACAAGGGCCTGGCCCGCGCCACACGAAGTCCCCGGCATATCCGTATATTTGATACCACCAGCAAGATTTGACAACGCAGTATCAAGACCCGTAATTTTTGAAGTTGCGAGTGCTTTCAGAGTTAAATTTCCTGAGCCATCAACTGCGATGTCAGATGTGCCCGGCACCATAACTCCGCCAAGAACAGAATTGGAAGCCACTGGTAAAGTGTAACTACCACCACCAGAGCCACCATCAACAATACATTTTAAAACATTATTATCTAATGTCAGGATGTAACCCGCAGGACAGCTATTACCTGAAACGCCACTCACTGCCGATTTCGCAAATGCTTGAACTGACGGATCTGTTTCTGCAGCAGGAACATCTGTTGAAAGATTTGGAAGGTCCGTTAACTTTGCATAGTCCGTGGCCGCGACTCCACCGAGTTTTTCGGAGTCAGCGGCCTCTTCCGCGATCATCGCGTAAGGGACTGTGCGAATTTGATGGTATGGCAAGATCGCTCTGTATCCTTGAGAATCGCCGTTATCAAATTCAATTCTTACTTTTCTAAAATCATCTGCGATAGGAGTATATGTGCCGGGGCAAGCGACATTATCTGAAGAAATCGGGCTGCCTGTTGCAGCTCCATTTCCTAATGATGTGACAGCGGAAGGATTGAGGTTAGAGAACAAACGATTCATTCCCACAACCGACTGGCCTGTGACGGGGTTCGTTGGGTAATAAGCATTAACGGAGTTCGCACCTTTACCAAGTGTGAAAGTGAATGTTCCCGATGTAGATAATGAAGTCGTAAACTCTTCTGAATAAAGAATACAGTTGTCTTTACTCATGAGCTTAACTCGAAACGCAACGGGTCCCGTCAGCGCGAGTCCAGTTGAGTCTTCGATAATTTTTCCTGAAATACTAATTCCGACCGGGTTTGCATTAGATGTCGTACAAAGAAGTCCCAAAATAATCCAAACCTGCAAGAACGTAGACATAAGGTTTTTCATGTATAATTATTCGGATTCAAATGGACGAAGCTTTAGCTCACATTTTGGTAACTCTCTGAATTTCCTAAACAAAGACAAGATGCTTTGACAGCAAAGCATCAGTTGGCGGTCAAAAATATCAATAAATCCTTATATTTGGAAGACCTTGAAATTGTGGAAAGTCGTATATTACAAACCCGCAATTGTTCATCAATCAACCCAGGGATTATTACGAACACCCGACCGTGGTCCCGCAGTTGGGGCAGCGATAACAGCTTCCAGTCAGCACCGTGTCCACACCACAATCAGGACATTTCATCACAAAGGGTGACGAAGGCTCACCCGGCTCTGCTGCGATGGTTGCGTTTTTCGTGTCGGCAAGGGCTTTGTCTGTCGACGGCGTTTTCTCTTTTAAGTTCAGCGGCTGACTTTGCTTACTTCCATCACGATAAATCGCGACAGCTTTCAGTCCGAGCTTCCATGCTAGGAAGTAAATATCACCGATATCTTTTTCGGATGTTGTTGAAGGCAGATTCACTGTCTTAGAAATCGCACCGCTCACGAACGGTTGCACTGCCGCCATCATCTTCACGTGACTTTCCGGAGAAAGAACTCGATGTCCTGGGGCTGCTGTTGCGCAATCAAAAATCGCGAGATCTTCGGACTTGATATCAGGACAACCTTCAACACCACCATGGTCTGCAATATATTTTTGAATTCTTTCAATCGTCGCGTCGTCGTAATTCAACAGTTTTAATGCTGGAGCCACTGCTTGATTAATAATCTGCAGCTCTCCCCCACCGACTAATTTTTTAAATTTTAACAGTGAAAAATCGGGTTCAATGCCTGTCGTATCACAATCCATTAAAAAGCCGATGGTGCCAGTAGGAGCAATAACACTTGCTTGAGCGTTTCGATAGCCGTGCTTAATGCCTTCAGCGATGACATCTTGCCAAAGATTTTTAATCACATCGCCAAGGCCTTTTGGCAAAAGCTTCCACGAAATTTTGCTTAAAGCTTTTTCGTGTTTCTTCATCACTTCTAGCATCGATGTCCGATTTTTTCTGTAACCGTCGAAGGGTTCTTTGCACATTGAAAGTTCAGTACTCGTTAAAAATGCAACACCCGTGATGAGTGCGGTGATAGCACCTGCCCACGCACGGCCATCATCAGAGTCGTATGCCAGCGCTCGACGCATTAAGAGGCTGCCAAGATTCGCGAAACCAAGGCCAAGTGGTCTATAAGCATGACTGTTCTCTGCAATTTTTAAAGTAGGATAGCTTGAATAATCGACAAGAATTTCTTGTGCGATAAATAGAATTCTTGCTGTGTGGCTGAGGGCTTCGAAATCAAAACTGCCGTCGTCATTGAGGAATTTAACAAGATTCACAGAAGCCAAATTGCACGCGGAATCATCCAAGAACATGTATTCAGAACATGGATTGCTCGAATGAATTTCATCTGACTTAGGACACGTGTGCCACTCGTTGATCGTGTCATGGAATTGAATTCCAGGATCCGCGCACACCCAGTTAGCGTGCGTGATTTTATTCCAAACTTCTTGCGCGGGAATTTCTCTGATGGGTTTTCCATCGATGCGCGAGTTGAGTTTCCATGGTTTACCAGTTTCGACTGCTTTCATAAACGCATCGGTCACGCGCACGGAGTTGTTGGCATTTTGACCTGACACTGTTTTGTAAGCGGGCCCTTCGAAGTTCGGGCTTAAGCCTGCTGCAATCAGCATGTGGGCTTTGTGTTCTTCGTTCATCTTCCATTCGATGAAGTCGATGATCTCTGGATGATCGATATCGACAACGACCATCTTCGCGGCTCTTCTCGTCGTGCCCCCGGACTTGATCGCACCCGCCCCTTTATCAAGAACTTCAAGGAATGAAATCAGACCCGATGAATGACCACCGCTTGAAAGCGGTTCGTACTTACTTCTCAGTTTTGAAAAGTTCGTGCCTGTGCCTGAACCGTACTTAAATAATTTTGCTTCAGTTTTGGCGAGTTCAAAAATGCCCTCGATGGAATCTTCAACGTGTTGAATAAAGCATGCAGAACATTGCGGACGCTCGTAAGCATTTTGAGTTGGAACGATTTGTTTTTTCTTTTCATCCCACGCAAAGTGTTCACTCGGCGATTGTATTCCGTAGGCTTCGAACAAACCGGCATTGAACCACACAGGGCTGTTGAAGGCCCCACGTTGACTCAACAAAATGTATTTTAATTCTGCCGCGAAAATCTCCGCGTCTTTTCTATTCGTGAAATAGTTTTTTTGTTTCAATCCCGATTCAACAATCGCATTCACAACGCGATCTATAAGTTGTCTAACTGATTTTTCTGAACCTGTGCGGGGAACCCCAAGTTTGCGGAAATACTTGCTGGCAGCGATATCAATCGCCATTTGCGACCATCCCTCGGGAGCTTCCACGCCCTTCATAGAAAAGAAAACTTCTCCCTTACGATCGCGGATTTCACAATCCACCTTCTTCCAAGAGAATAGATCTTCGGGCTTCTGCCCTTTTTGCACGAAAAACGTCGGGATATGCAGAGATGATTGTGCCATAATTTATTGTATAAGCATTGAGTGAAGCCGCGAAGCGTGAGATCTGTTTATGGACCTTGGATTGGGCTTGACCCCGCTGCCAAGTCGGAATTTACTCTTTGCCATGCAAAATACAGTGGGAACCGATATGACGAATCAGCAAAACCCTGCACTCGCACAAGACCGTGGGATTTATTTGGACTACAACGCGACAACGCCTGTGGACCCGGAAGTCTATCGTCAAATGGAACCTTACTTTAAAGAGTATTTTGGTAACCCTGCCAGCGCTGCCCATCACTGGGGCTGGATGGCTGACAATGCTTGTACGAAGGCACGTACGCAAGTGGCTTCGCTCATCGGTTGCAAACCTCTCGAAATTACTTTCACAAGTGGCGCGACGGAATCAAACAACTGGGTGATCTTTGGTTTGCTTTCAAAATTACGCGAAGAAAATCCTAATGGACCCATTCACTTCATCACTTCCAATGTCGAACATAGCTCCGTAAAGGCTGCGATGGGCGCGATGATGAAGCAAGGTGTGGAAGTTGACTTCTTGCCTGTGAATTCATTCGGCCAAGTTGAAATTGAAACTTTGCGTGCCGCTATCAAACCGCATACGAAATTGATCAGCTTGATTTGGGTGAACAACGAAATCGGAACTGTGAACAACATTCCTGAGATCGCTCGTATCGCTAAAGAAAATAAAATTTATCTGCACACAGATGCGACGCAAGCTGTGGGTAAAATCCCTGTAAACGTCACTGAGATGGGTATTGATATGTTGAGCTTTTCTGCTCACAAAATCTATGGACCTAAAGGCGTGGGAGCTTTGTACATTCGCTCGAGCAATCCCAAAGTTTCTTTGAATCCGTTGATCTATGGTGGCGGTCAAGAACGTGGTTTGCGTTCTGGAACTTTGAACGTACCTGCGATTGTGGGTATGGGTGCTGCGATTGAACTTTGTCAGAAAAATTTTGCGACAGAAATTCCTCACATGGTTTCGATGCGTGATCTTTTATGGAGTGAGTTGCAAAAACTCATTCCGGGAATTCGTTTGAATGGTCACCCGACTGAGCGTGCTCCAAATAATTTAAACATCATGCTTCCTGGTGTGAAAACAGAATCGATCTTGCCGCAACTTCAAAAGATCGGCGTCAGCACGGGTTCTGCTTGTGGGACGGGCGCGATGGTCGTTTCCCACGTACTTTTGGGCTTGGGTTTGAAGACCGAAGAGGTTCAATGCAGCTTGCGTATGAGCGTCGGTCGATGGTCCACGGAGCAGGATATGCTTCGTGCTGCTGAGATTCTGGCCTCTGCATATCGTTCGAAAGTTCAGTAGTTTCGGCTATTTAAGATAAATAAAAAATTAGCCCTCTAAGTGATTTTAGCCTATTGACAGTTATGTTATACTAATCGAGTAATCCTGAGGGTGGATCGAGTGATTCGCCTCTGCGGAAAGATCTTATTAGGAGTTTTTGTTTATGATAGTCATTTCTACTGAAGCCGCACAAAAACTAGCAAACTTGAAAAAAGATGAAGGCAAAGACGACTCTGCTTTCTTGCGCGTTGAAGTCAAAAAAGGCGGCTGTTCAGGCTTGTCTTACAAAATGGATTTCGACACCGTCCCTCGCGATGGCGACAAAGTTTTTGAATCAGCTGGTCAAAAGATCGCTGTAGATCCTTCAAGCTTGCTCTACATCTTGGGTATGACTTTGGAATACTCTGGTGGTTTGAACGGCAAAGGCTTTGTGTTCAACAACCCGAACGCGAGCAAGAACTGCGGTTGCGGTTCAAGCTTCAACGTTTAAGGCGGCGGTCGCCGCGGAAAGCGTCTGAAATTAAAAAAGGGAGCTCGAGAGCTCCCTTTTTTTTCACACTATTTGCACGTCACACTTCTAATCGTCCTTGAATTATGCCCATTACCAAAGCCACTGAGTCGACCATCTTTCGTCCATGCAAGCTCCTCTTGCCGAGGGAACATTTGATAGTCTCCGCCGAAGTCTTTTTTATAACCCAGAAACATACACAATGATGTAAAGCTTGAGTCGTGGTCACCCAAAATCGCGACAGCAACACCGCTTGAATTCAAAATTTGCGGCTGAAAATAAGTTACTGAACCATCTGGATTTTTAGTTAACATTTCACTCACGACAGGCTCTATCGCAAGTTTGCCGGATTCACGGATGATCTTAAGAAGCTCATCGGAAATAAAGTATTCCCCGTCACCTTCAAGCTCAGCCAAGACCGCTAGTTCATGAGTAGCAAGGCGATACTTTTCTCGTTGGCTCAACGTTTGCCATTCCTCCACCATCAGCCGCGTGATGCGCGTGCTTGGCACAGAGAAAGCTTGGCGGTTAAGTTTACTTGCAGGGATACATCTCAAACCTTTTTTGATCTGCCAGAGGTCTTTTACATTTACGACACTCAATGTTTCGGAAACTTTTTCTTGTCCGATATTATTCAAAACCAAAGCGATTCTGCCCACCATGTCCGAATACTCGCTACAACGAATATCGCCACCGCCACCACCACTATTACCGCCATCAAAAGATGCGGCCTGCGCCGATAGCCCGGCCATAATCAATAATCCAGACACAAAAATAGAAATCAAATTTGATTTTTTCATACAATCTCCAATAGCAATCTCAATGCCTCAAATTGCGGGTTAAAAACCAACTCATACCAGGGGAAGCCGAAGTGCTGACCAATGTTTTGCCAGCCGCCCTTTTTCGCCCTTGTCAGTCCCATCTACTGAAGTTCAAACAGCGCTTGTGCCAGCTCAAGATCAGAGACTGTTGCCTGAGGGTTTGCCTCACGAATGGCATTAAGAGCTTGAGTCAGAACCACAGTCTTCGCCTGACCACCCGTCGCGACGAAATAGTAAGCGTCCTCACGCGCGTTGAGGACTACCTTCGTATCTACCCCTAAAAGCGTGAGAGGCGTCCCCGTGGTGAGAAATGCAGGTCCACCACTCTCTCCATCGGCTTGATAGGTAAACGGTCCTACAATGGAAACTCCATTATCACCGGTCCAAATTGCGTGGGCTACATGGTTCGTTAGAAGTGAAACTGCGAACAACAACATCTGCTTTTTCATAAATCTGCCTTTCGTTAAGGGGTTTCAATGAAAGGCAATTTAGGCGCATGGTGTTATTTTATATACTTAAAGTTACTATAAAATATGCCGATATTTATAGTATAACTATATAAAATAGCTAAATTACTGAAAGGACTTATGATAACGATATTCAATTTTAAGGATTATAAGCTCTTTTTAAAGGCTATTGAAGCTGAGCGCGCCAGTGTTCAACGCGGATTTCGCAGTCGACTATCCGAGGTTTTGAACTGCCAAAACGCTTATATTTCACAAATCTTCAACACTCACTCTCACTTCAGTCTGGAACAAGGATTCAAAATTACGGAGTATCTAAAACTCTCAGATAGCGAAACCAAATTTTTTCTATTACTCATCGAACGAGCTCGCGCAGGCACAAAAGAATTGGCCCAACATTTTTCAAAAGATATCGAAGCTATGCGCGAGAAACATTTCAACGTCAAAGAAAGAGTCTCGGAAGCGAAAACTCTGACACTGGAAGATCGCGCAACTTATTACAGCAGCTCCCTTTACGCTTCGATACACATCATCACAACAATTCCAGAATTTCGAACGACAGAGAGCATTGCGACGGCATTAAAAATACCGCTAAATGAAACGAAAGAGATGATTCTATTTTTACTATCTTGCGGCTTACTTGAGGAAAAAAAAGGTCAACTAATACCGGGCGGTACTCAGATTCATTTACCTAAAGATACGGCCCACGTTCGGCAGCATCATACGAATTGGCGCCTGACAACGATCGGTCATCTGTCGAGCAAGAAAGACGGCAACGTTCATTATTCGACTGTCTCGAGTCTCTCTTTAGAAGATGCAAAAAAATTGAAAAATAAATTCGTTGAAGTGATTGTCGAATATATCGAGACAGTCGGCCCGTCAAAAGAAGAAACCCTTTATAACTTCAATCTCGATTTCTACGAGCTGCTTAAATAACAAAAAGGTACCTGCATTTACTCCGACGAAGTCGGAGTGTAAGTCAGCTGCGCAGAAACACTGCGCAAGCAGATTGGCAGAACTAGATCCCAGTGATCGCCAGCGCTAGTTCCAAATCACTTGCTTGCTCTTGAGGGAAGACTTCGCGAATGGTTTGGAGTGCGCGTTCTAAAGCCACGCCTCTCACTTCACCTTCCGTTGCGATAAACATTGAAGCGTCTTCTTTAGCAGCTACTACGATCTGCTTAAATTGATCTTTGCTAAAAACAGGCACTGACAACGTCTTAGATACGCCGTCTTCCGTTGTGAATGGACCAAAGCTCGTGAAGTCCTTGCCCATGCCCACAGACAATGCGTGTGCTGAAGACATCGATAAAGACGCCAGCAATGTTAATAGAACCAATTTATTTTTTCTCATATCAACTCCGTTTTCTAAAATATAGATCTTTTAAATTTATTTTTTCTTCCAAGTTTCAAACTGAGAATGGCCCGCGCTGTTCTCACCTACCAGAATCAGGGTTCTTCCATCTGCCGAACTATAGATCTCATTCATCGTCACTAGCGCATCGGCATCTGAACTTTCAAACCATTCAGCAAGTCTCAGGTTGGCTTTGTTGTAGAGGCCCCAAATATTTTTTTCGCGGTGATAACTATGAATGGCGATGTGTTGATCTCCGATCAATGTGGCTTTCAACCCATAATCTTGAAACTCTTGAGAGACTCCCGTAGTCGAATCTTGAAGGTCTTTAACGTCGATCTGCTTCAGCGCTGTCATGTCGTTGGTGAAGGTGTCTTGAGAAATCCAAATTTTATCGCCGTCAATCGCAAGAATATCCACTGGAGAATCAAAAGATCTTTCGATGAAAGTTTGTGTCGCAGCTTCGTACTTCACAAGTTTTTTACGAGAATTATAAAGAAGGTCTCCGTTGCTCAGTAAAAAGCCATCTTCACTTTGAGGGATGTCTAAAACTTCTTTTGTAGAAAAGCGGTAAATGTGTAAATCGCCTCTTCTGACCTGCGAATTAAATGCAATTTGATCTGCATTAAGAACAAACCATTTTCCCAAAAGTTCGTGAGGCAAAACTCCAGAGCTCAGCTCTACTCCGCTTAAAACATCGAGAACAAGAAATTTTTTTTCATTGATCGCAATCAATGATTTTCCGTCAGGCTTTAATTTAATTTCCCAACCGTTGATGCCTTGAATTTTTGAAATACTATCTTGTCCCCAAGGGCGCATTTTTCCAGTGAGTAAATCAAGGACCTGAAATTCAACGAAGCGGCCTTGAGAGTTCGGAGCGGGACTTTGAAGAAGAACTTCATTTTTGTTTGCAAGCGGGGTTACTACTGAATCCCCTAGAACGCTCAAAGTTTTCAGATTTTTAAATTTTCCCGAAGCGAGATTAACCAAGAAAAGTTCCTGGTTCACGACAACAACAGCTTTTTGAAGTTCGACATCTACGAATTTGATTTGCGAATTTGATGGCAATGACGTGTGCTTGGAAATTTCCCAAGTGGGACCTACTTTTTCAGCCGTTTCTTTACGCGCACGGGCCTCAGTTTTTTTATCTTTGATATTTTTGCTACCAAGTTTAAGGATGCGTTTAGAAATTTCATTTTTGATTGTGGCATCGTCTAAACCAAGCTCGACTTGAACTTCGTTTTTCTTAAGTTGGAAGTTTTCTTTGAGCACCCCCGTTTTCATGGAACTCGAATTTTCAACTAAAGCAACATCCAGCTGGAACTTCATTGCACTCAGGTCCTGCAATGTGGCTTCAACCTGCTTGGCTGTAGGAGGCGTCTTAAGAAGCACACCAGAACACATGGGGGCACTTTCGCCCCAAGACGGAAATAGGAATAAAAGAACAATCCCGCACGCACATAAGCGAGGCACCAAATACGCGATAGTAGAGGAGATTGTTGGGCTTTTCATCGTATTGCTATTTATGCAATGCCGATGCCCTGGAATGGCGCCTATAAACCAATAGGGTTTTTTGGATGGAAACCGCCTGTCCAGAGAGTGAACAGGCGCCCCTTTTCGGTCTTTTTTAAAAGCTCATTACATGGTGTAGAAGAACTCTTCTTTGACGATTTTGCCATCTCGAACCGTGTACAGACCGACTTCTTCAGCAGAGAAACTCTTACCTGATTTTCTGTTTTTTCCTGCCATTTTAAAGTGAACGGCGAAGCTATCACCATTGGTAAATGGTCCGTGCACATCGCATGATGAGACTTCGTTTTCGGCATCCCATTGTTTGTTTTTTTCGCGAATAGCATCAATGCCCGATAGCTCTTGCGGCATGCCTGGCATGTCGGTCGCTTCGATGCTGATGATGTCTTCTGAATAAAGACTGTCGATGGCTTTCATGTTTTCACCGCGCGAACAGAACTCGACGAGTTTTTCACCGACTGCTGTGACTGATGAAGATGATGACTTGGCAGTTGTTGAACTGACTTGCGATTTTTGCATTTCCATAACGCCTCCTTACAGACGTTATCTATTTTACTCCTGATTTCTAGAGAGGATGAATGAAAGTTAACACCAGACTTCGGGCGGACAAAAGGTACCTGCTTACTTCCGCAGAAACACCGCATTACAAAAAGGTATTTTGGTTACCGGACTTCGGACGGAAGCGGCGAAAAAGGAAGCAGGTACCTTTTAGGCGGCTTTAGATGCTGTTGTTAGGAAGTTTGTTATGTGACTGGCAATGACCATTGGTTGAGTCTTGCTTGCTAAGTGGCCAGCGCCGGAAATTGAGACGATGCTTTCGCAGGCGATTTCTTTTGCGAATCGTTGGTAGACTTCAGGAATGAAAAGCAGATCTTTTTCGTCAAAGATCAAACAGCACGACAGTGCGAGTGTTTTGAGTTTTTTATTCCACAAGCTCCAGTCCTCAGAACGAAGCACCCATGCGAAATTATAAATCATCAACGAGACGAATTTAAGTTTGCGGCCCCTTAATTCATCTAACGATTTTCCGTCTTCACCGTCAGCGCGGAATAATTTATCGCAACGTTTGAGGAAGGATTTTCCCATCGGTGTTGCGAGCAACATTGCTACACTCGTTAAATTAATTGGGATACTAAAAAAGAAACGCAATTCTTTCGGAAGGAAATTCTTAACAGGTTCTGTGACCATAGGATTGATCATCACGAATCTTGAAACAAGATCTGGATATTGTGCAGCCAAGGCCCACGCCATCGCTCCACCATAGCTCAAACCGACAACGTAAACTTTTTGTTTTGGAAATGTCTCGCGAATGAAATTGGCAAGCGTCTCAACTTGCACACTGAAAAATAATTTATCACGGCCCATGTAGAGATGAGTCAGATTAGGGATCACCACACGGTATTGGGAAGAAAGATTATTTCCGACCTCTTCCCAATGGTGAACACTGCCGCCATAACCATGCAGCAATATCAGGACGTCGCCCTGCCCTTTTTCTCGGAAAGAAATTCGATGAGACATACTTCAAATCTCATCGGTACTATCTGTTTATGGCCGCAGTCTTGTTTTTCGGCGATTGCGTAGGAGGTGCAAAAAGCCACGGGGCTTGAAGCTGGACTAACTTCTAGTTACGGAAGCTAAAACTATTTAAAGCCGAAACAAAAACTCCCTCCTTTTGGAAGGGAGTTTTTTAATTCCTTACTCTTGTGGCTTTGAGTTCGGATCTGTTTTTTGATTTGCTTGCTCAGAGCCTTGTGGCTTCGGTGGACGCTGTTGGTTTTGCTGTCCGCCTCCACCGCCCTTAGCTTGCTGTCCCTGCTGCCCGCCGCCACCCTTTTGTTGGTTTTGGTTTCTTTGCTGGTTCTGCTGTTGGCCTTGCGGTCTGTTCTGACCACCGCCGCCTTGTTGTTGGCGTTGTTGACCTTGCTGTTGATTCTGCGGTTTGCCTTGCTGGCCACCTTGTTGTTTTTGCTGATTTTGATTTTGCTGACGTTGTTGGTTTTGTTGACCACCACCGCCACGACCTTGCTGTTGGCCGCCGCCCTTAGCTTGCTGCTGTCCTTGCTGCTGGTTTTGTGGGCGCTGCTGATTTTGCTGACCGCCACCTTTACCTTGCTGCTGACCTTGCTGTTTTTGCTTTTGCTGATTTTGATTCTGCTGTTTTTGCTGCTGTTGGCGCTGTTGATTTTGTTGACCGCCGCCTTTAGCTTGCTGTTGCTGACGTTGTTGTTGAGGCTTTTCAGAACCTTCAACATCACCATCGACATCTGCTTGCCCAGCACGATCGCCAACGGCAGAACCCACTTCAATTTTCTCATTCAACAACATCGTGTCGTTCACTGCGTGTGATTGAGCGGTTTTTGAAGTTCTAAAGCCACGGATTTTTTTAACTTGGTTCGCCGCTTTTTCAACTTGTTCAGTTAAATCAATCGTCACGTCACCAAAGCAACGCAACTGACAGCTCAAACGACGAGAATCGATATAATAACTTGTGCCGATCAAGTTTAATTCCGCCTTTGAGGGAGGTAGAACATTTTGATCACCTTCCACAATGCGAACGCGACACTCAGCACAAGACGGCACGCCCTTACAGATCGAACGGATTTCAAGATTGTTCTCCGTTGCAATTTGCAGCACCGATTTACTTGGTGAGACTTCGACTTCTACATTTTGTGGTAAAAACTTTACCTTCATACTTCTTCCTAACTTATATGACTGATTCTACTTTGGCAGAGCCAAATTTACTCTGCCAATGCCAGAGTGTGAATCAGCCGTAGATCAGCCGAGGATCACTTTCACAAATTTCTTCTTACCCGCTTTGATGACCACACCGGCCTTCAATTCTGCAGATAATTTCAATTTGATGTCAGAGACCTTTTGGCCTTCGATCTGAACACCGCCGCCTTGGATAAGACGAGTGGCTTCACTATTTGTAGCAGCCAATCCTGCTTTCACCATCAGAGGACAGATCGCAATTCCCTCTGCTGGAACATCAAATGCACTCAATACAAATTCTGGAATTTCATCCGGAACACCTTTATCAACAAAGATGCGGTTGAATTCGTCTTCAGCACCTTGAGCAGCTTCAGCAGAATGGAAACGACGAATTAAGAATTTCGCCAAATCCACTTTCACAGTACGTGGATGTTTGCGGCCTTCCGCTACATCTGTTTTCAACTGACTCAAGCCAGCTGCTGTCACGTCCGTCAAAAGCTCGTACCATCTGAACATCAACTCATCTGAAACACGCATTGTTTTACCAAACATGTCTTTCGGAGTGTCGATCACAGAAATATAATTATCTAAAGACTTCGACATTTTGTTCACGCCATCCAATCCCTCAAGGATCGGCATCGTGAGCACACACTGAGGTTCTTGACCGTATGCTGACTGCATATCTCGGCCCATCAAAAGATTGAACTTCTGATCGGTTCCGCCCAATTCAACATCTGTTTTCAAAGCGACAGAGTCGTAACCTTGAGTCAGTGGATACAAGAATTCATGAATAGAAATCGGCACGCCACCTTTGTAGCGTTTCGTGAAATCATCGCGTTCAAGCATTCTTGCGACTGTTGATTTCGCAGCCATTTGGATCATTTCAATCGGCGTAAGTTTATTCAACCATGTCGAGTTGTAAACGATCTCTGTTTTTTCTGGATCTAAGATTTTAAAAATCTGTTTTGCGTATGTTTTCGCATTCTCTTCAATCTCTTCACGAGTCAAAACCGGACGAGTTGAATTCTTACCAGATGGGTCACCGATCAATGCTGTAAAGTCACCGATCAAGAAGTGAATGTGATGACCCAATTCTTGGAAAGTACGAAGTTTGTTGATTACAACGCTGTGACCAATGTGAATATCTGGACGAGTAGGATCTGCACCCAATTTGATATTCAACGGCTTTTTCGTTTCTTTAGAGCGTTTTAGTTTTTTGAGCATCTCTTCATCATTGATGAATTCCGCTACACCAAACTTGATACGCTCTAACTGTTCGCGAGGATCTAAAAACGTCATTCTCATCTCCGCCGATTAACGAGCGTGTTCTACAGCACGAGTTTCACGAACTACTGTGACCTTCACATTGCCTGCTTGAGGCACTTCGCGTTCGATCTTACGAGCAACATCGCGAGAAAGCATCACTGCTTGGTCGTCAGTCACTTTGCTTGATTCAACAAGAACGCGAACGTCTTTACCTGCTTGAAGCGCCAAAGTTTTCAAAACACCATCGAAGCTGTTACCGATGCTTTCAAGATCTTGCATACGGTGAACGAACGCATCGATTTGTGGACGACGTGCGCCCGGACGAGAGCTCGACAAGATGTAAGCAGCGTGAACAATCCAAGCCAAGATAGAATGCGGCTTTTCTTCTTCGTCGTGCGAACGGATCGCATGGCAGACGTCTTCTGATTCATTATATTTTTTTGCGAACTCAGCACCCACGAAAGCATAAGAACCTTCCGCAGTGTGATCGATGGCTTTACCGATGTTATGCAAAAGACCTGCGCGACGAGCCAGCTTAGAGCTCACACCCAATTCACCAGCTAGCAAGCCAGCGATTTGTGCGACTTCCAAAGCTTGGTTCAAAGCATTTTGACCTTGGTAAGAACGGTACTTCAAAGCACCGATGATTTTAACAAGCTCAGGGTGAATGTTTGGAACTGCAAGTTCCACAACAATACGTTCACCTTCTTCTTTGATTGATTTCATAAGTTCAGCGCGTTGTTTCTCTGCCACTTCTTCGATACGAGCTGGATGCACGCGACCGTCTTCCATCAATTTTTCAATTGTGCGACGAGCGAGTTCACGACGAACTGGATCGAAACCAGAGATAACAACTGCTTCTGGAGTATCGTCAACGATCAAGTCAACGCCACAGTGAGCTTCCAATGTTCTGATGTTACGACCTTCACGACCGATGATCTTACCTTTCATCTCGTCGTTTGGAAGTGCCAATACAGAAACTGTTCTTTCAGAAGTGTATTCAGAAGCAAAGCGCGCCAACGCTGTCGCCAAAATGCGACGAGATTTTTTCTCAGCTTCTTTTTGTGCTTCTTCTTCGATTTGGGAAATTTTCTTAGAAGCTTCAAGTTTTGCTTCGTCTTCAATCGCAGCAAGCAATTGACGTTTAGCTTCGTCCGTTGTCATCGATGCAACAGATTCTAACTTCTGTTTCAACTCACCGATGTGTGCTTCGCCCTTTTTCTCAAGGTCTTTGATACGATTTTCAGAGATCACGATTTTGTCTTCGCGGTCTTTCAAAGAATTCAAGAAACGATCGTTCTCTTCATTCTTTTGTTTGTATTGATCGTCGATTTCTTTCAAACGACGCTCTAATTGCGACTCTTTGTTTTTCAAAGTCGATTTTTGTTTGTGGATGTCTGTTTCCACATTTTTGCGAGCACGCGCTTCGAAGTCTTTCGCTTTCGCTTCAGAATCACGTTTAACTTTGTTCGCTTCTGAATTTGCTTTGTTGATAATGCGCTCTGCTTCTACGCGAGCTGACTTTTTGCTATTCTCGTCTTGAACACGTTTCACGAGAAATACAGCAATACCCCCGACCAACAAACCAATGAGGGCTGTAATTACTAACTCCATCTTCCTACTCCTGCCACAGTTGACAATCGATCAGTCCCGAATCGGTCACAAGGTAATCCATGACGATATCGTGGCTTTCCATGGGGATTTGTTTTTCTGCGACCTGAAAGTCGAAGCAAATGCCCACTTTAATTCCTGAGAAATCGGCCAAGGCTTTATCATAAAAACCTTTTCCTTTTCCCATGCGACTGCCGTTTTTATTAAACACAAGCCCCGGGACGAGGACGCCTTGCAATTCACTTACTAAGCTTTTTTCAGAATCAGGAGAAGGCTCCATAACTCCGAACAGTCCAGGGACAAAAACATCACCAGCGAAAAACTCGAGTTCTAGGTCCCGCATCCGCGGGTAGAACCATTGAATCAAAGAAGGCGCGGTCGAGACATTGACAGCAGCTTCCTGGGGCAATGCTTTGTAAGCGGCCCACCGACCCGAACGACTTTTTAAAAAATCATTCAGAGCTTGATCTAAGTTTTTTTGATTTTGAATAAGGCCTTGAGAGAACTCGCGCGCGCAAACCGCTTTGTAAAAAGCCCGGCACTCAGATTTTGAGTTCCAATTCGCAGTCACACCAACTCCAAGAGCTCCAACGGAAGCTTCAAGGTTTAATTATTCAAAAGTCGTGTGTTGCTTTTAGAATTTTCTAGATCGAGAGAAAGTTGAAGAGCTTTTTCCTCAAGTTTTTCCAACTCGCGGTGCGCTCTCCTTTTCAAAAGAATGAGTTCTTCAGCCAAATTCATCGCTGTTAAAACTGCTGCGTTTTGAAAAGAACCGTTTTTAGTCACGGTCATTGCTTGATTCATTTTTGAATTTACGAACTCAACCATTTCCTGAACAGTGGCATCATCGTGAGAGGTTTTTAGTTTGTAAGGGACACCTGCAATCAGGAAATCGAAGGTTTTTTTATCAGATGTCACTTTTGCACCTCAAAGCTGTTGAATCAATTCGCTCGACGTCTAGAAATCTCTAGCTCAACACAGTTAAAATTATAGCGCTAACTCACTAGTATTCAACCGCTTTTTACTTTTTAGAACAAGTGCATATAATGCCCAAGTCCTTCTGGATTTCACACGCCACAGCGCGCTTGCCAGAGTGATCTTTGAAGTTCAACTCCTCGATCACCTTGAAGTTGCGGCGATAGTTGAGACGATACCCATTGAGCTTTGTGTCAAGATAGGAGTACTCGTCTGCTTTCACGGTCCCACCTAAGAGCACACTCGCAATCACTTGTTGCGCTGGAGCCTTTTTTTGAGCCTCAGAAAGCTTCAGATCCACATAGACGCCGTTCTCCTCCACTTTTTGTAGAGTCAAAACGTAAACAGGTTTTTTACCTGCCTTTTTTATTCGCATTAACGCCCGCTTGTTCAGACCGTTTGCGTCCAAATACGAAACACGACGTTCTTGCAAAATTGAACTCGAGGTCACAAATTTTTCGTCGATGAGTTCTTTAAGGCGATCGAGGTCGACCTTGAAACTTAAAGTAGGGTCCTGCAATTCAGTGAAGCAGCGCGTGAGGTTTTCATAGGACAAAGACACGGGCTTTGATGACGAAGAGGCACTGGATGGCGCTTCGCCGGGAGCAGCGCTCGCAATGGTGCTAGCTAACAATGTGAGGATGAAGGTTTTGAATTGCAAAGAACTTCCTTCCTTAGAATATCTTAGCAATTAAATTGTGCATGTCGTGAGGCAGACTCTCAACTAAAATCTGCCACTACCTGCTTTGACGACAACTGATGAGGCGCCTTTTTTAGAACTGATGAAACGGTACGAGCCTGGGAAGACAGAAACGAAGTCGTCTTCATTCATCGGCATGGAAACCAAATACCTTGGATGTACACGTGCGGACACGTCACCTGGATATGTCACCCAGTTTTCTGTGAAGGTGCCGTCTTTACCGAATGAATAGATCGGGCTCAAGTCCATCATGCTGCCAGCGTTATTCCAAACTTTGCAAAGCTCCTGACCGAGTGGATCTTGTTTTGGATAAGTGGCAACGCGCGCGCAGATTTCATAAGTAAATCTTTGCACAAAGTCGCGCTCCCATGAGCCTGCAAGATATAGATCATTGAAGTTTGATTTATCAAGTCTGAAGAAATGTCTGCCCATGTAGAACATCGTGAAGAAAATCTTTTGTTGTTCAACGATGTTTGTGAAATCGCGGAACACTTTGACGCCTTTGCCTTTAACTGACGAAGGCACCGTGACTTTTTCTAAGTTAATCACGATGCTGCCACCGTCATTCACTCTAACAAAACCTGGGTAAATTGAATTTTCAAAACCAAGAATGTAACTGCCTGTTTCAACCTGCGTTGCTTCGTTGAGGTTTAAGTAAACCGGATCAGCGCAGTTCATGCGTTGACGTTCGTCACAGCGGATCGCTTTCACTTTTCTGAAGACCTGCATGCGACCAGGAGTCCCATTCACAGTCAGATATCCACCCGCCTCTGCGATTCCAGAGAGGAGTAACGTCATTGTGAGCATCAAGAGCGACAAAGAATTTTTATGTTTCATACATCACTCCTTTCTAGAAGCTTTCGTTAGTAGCGCGACGGCTTTGAATTGCTTTTGCTAAGCGGTAGTCTTGACCGTAAACGTCGTCGACGAATCTCAAGTAGCCTTCTTTCGTTTTTTCTACCGTGAGGTAGATGAAGTAAACCGGAACAGGCTTCGTCAAATAAACTTTCTTACTCCACTCTGCTGGAACTTCGTCACGTGATTTCGGACCGAAGGCTTTGATCGCCTCTGGTGACCACTTTGGTTGATCTCTGAGTAAGTGAGCTGCTAATTCAAGTGGTTTTTCTAAACGCACACAGCCCGAGCTAAAATGTCTGTCATTTTTCTCGAACAGATATTTTTCGTTCGTATCATGCATGTAGATCGCCCATGGATTTTGGAGTGGGAATTTCACAACCCCCAAAGCATTGTCCAAACCTGCATCTTGTTGGATGTAGTAGCTGAAGTTTGCTGGCGTCATGTTTTGCCAATCGATGCGACGTGGATTCACTTCGCGATCAGTTGCCATATCATACAGACGCATTTTGTGTTTTCCCAAGTAATCAGGATCTAACTTTAAAGCGGGCAATTTATCTTTGATCGCCAAGTTTCTCGGAACGCCCCACGTTGGATTCAAATCCACATATGTGAGCGAGTCCTTCATTGAAGGTGTTCTTCTGAATGGTTGACCTGCGATTGTTTTAAAGAAGAAAACTTCTTCGCCGTCGTTTTCATAAAGACGGAAATCTGACATCGCAAGATTCACGAAGATATAGCTTGATTCCAATTGGCGTGGCAACCAACGGAGTTTTTCCATTGTCATTTCAACTTGTGAAATGCGCGAGTTCACTGAGTAGTTGAGGACGCGCAAAACTTCAGAGCTTTGAGTTGAGCCCACTTCACCGTCGACGGCAATACCGTTTAAGAGTTGAAAATTTTTAAGTGCGTCTTCGAATTCTTGATCGAAGCTATCTCCACCTGAAGTGCTCACTGGGTAACCGATTTGATTTAAGCGAGCGCGAAGCTGCGATACGAGTGGCGACTTCGTACCTTTTTTAAGTTTAGCGCCAGTTGCTTTAAGTCCTGCCCAACCGCCTTGACCACGGATGCCTTTAAGTTGCACGAGAGCCGCTTTCAGATCTTGATATCTCGCACTGAGTGGCGCCAGACGCTCCATCGATTGTGCGAAGCCTTGAGGGCCAGCTTCGATAGCTTGTTCGATCATTGAATAATCGGCGAAGCCTCTGAGTTTGTATTTGATGTCAGTGTCGACTTCATTAGGTTCGAAGCGGCCGTTTTGGAGATGACTTGAATAACGGATGAGGGCCTCTGTTGCCATCATCTCAAGCGTGATCCAATTTTCTTTTTTCGTCAGCGTGACGTTGTAAATACGATCGATTTCGTTGTCCCAATAATCTGCGGGATTCAGACCATGTGTATCTGCCGTCTGAAAAAGATTTTTCAGCGAAGCCATAAGCTGCGTGGGATTACCGTTTTGATCAATCCAAATTGGTTGATAGTTGCGGAGGCGATAAATTTGATCGAGCCTATCCGTATGGATAAGAAAGTTCGCCCAAGGTGGTTTAATCAGCGGTACTTCGGCCTGACGACCTACGTACTTCTGCACCTCGGAGGCTTCTCCGTAAGCTAATGCCATTTGCGGCAATGCCAGAAGCATCGCCATAAAAAGTCCCGATTGTTTAGCCAGTTTCTGAAGTCTCATAAAACCTCTCCAGGGCTCTTATAATCAATAAAAGTGCCAGGGAGAGGGGGCTTAGGTTCGTTTTGAGACAACAGACCCTAGACAGGTGACGTTTCAGGGCGTCCTACCGAAAAACTTTCGGGTTCCAATGGTTTAACTATGGAATGGACTAAAAAGTGCTCTGCAAGGCTCTCACGTTTATTTTTTGGTTTGTTCTTTTATCTCTCTATGGTTGGTTGTTACTTTGTGGTGGCGAGTGCCAGAGTCGAATTGGTCTGTGCCTTGATTTTGCGAGCGATACTCTTCGCCTTCGGTTTGGGATTGGATGATTTTTTCTCTGAGGTCGGCGCCGCGAACTTGTTGAGTGTGTTCTGATTTTTGGGATTTATTTTGATGGCCCATAAATTCCTCCTGTGAGTTGTTCTATCTTTTATTTTAGTTGGAATTTGCGACGTGTGATTTTCTAGATCGGTTTTTCTCGTCCTAAGGATTGTGTCTGTTGGCGGCTAGCTCGACCTTTCGAATTGATTTTGTAATTGTTGAAGGAAAATAAAAAAACGGCGGAGTCTCCCCCGCCGCCACACGCTTTTCTAACTTTACTAAATCAATTTTCTTAAAACACTATTGATAGAGCTTTTTGAAATGTCCGAACTTACCGACGTCTTCGGTAAAATCATCCATTACTCGGTCAGAAAAATAATCTGTTAACCATTTAATATGAACTAAATCTGGAGCGTCCGCTAAAGCAGCAGCATCCAAGGCTGCATGGCTCACCGGAACTTTGATTTCAATCACTCGCGCGTCCGAAGGATAGCGCAGTAAGTGATCCGATGTTTCTGGAGACTTAAATTTCACAGAACGGTCTACTGTGATCTGAATATCTAATGCCGATCCTGATTTTGTGGGCACTTTAATTTGAAACGCATCACGTGCATACACAATATCTAAAATTGAAGTGGCTCCATCTGGATTCAATGATGTGAACAGTTTAATAAACTCTTCCACCGCTGCCGCATCACGATTTACCGGATCCGCTTTCAATACCTCTAGTATGAGTGCACGTTCATGAGAAGATACCGATCCTTCCATCAATCGTTCAATCACTGAGTCTGGTGCCAACACACGATGTTTGGTTACGACATTCTCAAACTCAGGATGATCGACTTTAAACTCCATCCAAGATTTAGCACGCGTCACCGCCGCACGCTCTGTCAAACCTGTCGCTCGGTCGTACGTCAGATATTTGCGCACACGGAACTTCGCAGTGAACAAATCACCCGACTGGCCCTTCTCGTGAAACTTGTAAGGATTCACGTAAGCCGTCTCGGTCAGATTTAATTTTCCCGCAGGTGGTACATCTCGCAATGTTAAACGCGAGCCAAATAGACGAGCCAATTTAGATAGAGCATAAGAATATTGACGACCATTCGCCGTGAACTTTCGTTCCGCACGCAAGCCCGTCGTGTCGTGCATCACCGACAACTGAAGATTTGAAAGAACACTTCTTTCATCATTAGAAAATACTTGAGGCTTTCCCGCAAAACGTTCAATCACGAACAGTTTGGAGCAAGTAGGCCCCGCTGCTACAGCCAAGTCAGACACAAACAATAAAATGGATAGAGAGATCAACGCTTTCACGACCAAAACACTCCTGATTCCGAAAGCAATCATCAAGCTCTATGCCACTCCTCCTCCAATAAGTTAGTTATCAGTTCTTCCCTAAACCGATCTGCCAAATTTCGCTGAACAACAATGTAAAAAGCAACTGTTAATGAGGAATACTCTACTCCAGCGGAGCTGGAGTGTAGACCAGCCCTGAATCAACAATCGCTCGTTCATTCGTAAGATACTTCACGATGTCTACATCAGGCGGATTCGCAATCCCCGCGCCTGGCTTCGGTCCAGTCAGTTCATCTAACGAGTAATCCATCTTCGCATCGTAACGACGCTCCCACTGATTACGCAGCCAACGCTCACGAGAATACCATTCACGTTTGTTATCGTTATCACGGCATGAAGCCAACTCTTGAGGATCTCGAGCACCCCAACGGTACTCAACGCAGTGATAAGGATCGAAGCTGATATCAAATAAACGTAAGCGCAAGTCTTCCAAATCCAGAGTTACAGAACGACCTGCTGAATTTTTATAGCTGAACTGACATGCATGCGCTTCGCTTTGGTAGGCGGTCAACATGTCCTTCGCTAATGTGCGACCGTTATAATCAATAGTACGATCACCCGCTTTGTAGCGCTCAATCATTTGGCGAGACTCCGCAAGCAAATCCATATACGCCACTTTCAAACGTGCATCACGCGCCGATGTGGCATACAACTCCCACTCTCCGTCTGTGCCGTAGATATTTGCCGGCAATCTTTCTGGATGAGCTTTATTTTGAACGCCCGACCGAATCGCCGTTTCAACTGCGACTACACGATCTTTTGAACTTGTGCAGATATCACGAGCTAGATCGCGCACGTCTTGAATTGGATTAATGCGGAAGCCTTCTTTTGCCATACGAATACGCAAGTAATCGTGATAGCCGAACTGACGTCCGTTGATCACAAATTTACCTTTAGTCCAATCGCCACCTGGATCAGGTTGATTGCCATAGAATTGTTCGAGGCTGTAATTGCGAAGCTCTGTGTTTTTCACAGGCTCATAGCGACCGCCATAATAGGCACCTGAAGAATCTCTTTTCGCACCCACAAGACGGTAAGGTCGGAAGTTTTTAAATCCCGCACCTTGTCCCGGAGTTGAACGCAAGAACTTGGGCGTGTACATGCCCGATGTCAAAGTGTTGTCAGGATGTGCATCGATATAAAAGATTCGGCCATCATCAGTGACTTTGTAAACGATCGCGACGTGGCCGTTTGGATCGTAGGTCACAGTGCCTGGGCGAATGCCTTCACGATTCAGAATCACAGGATAGAAGTCAGTGAACAAGCGACCGTCTTCCAAACCCTGCATGCGATAGTTCGCAGAATATCCTTCTGATTGCACAATTTCAAAAACTGAAGCCGCACGCGGATGTTTCACCTTCATCCAACTCGATGAAGATAAAACGTCATAACGTGAAGTCACAATGTTACCGAAGCGCGTGTAGCGCAAATCATTATTTGGTTCTTCAGGTCCACGCACACGTTTTGAAATTCCGCTGGTCATCGAGAATGGCAAACCATTCTTCCACGCAAAATATGCGCGCACATGATATGGAAAATCGGAACAATCAGCATAGTGAACCATAGAAGGTGGATCGTCATAACGATAACGATTGCCAGAGCCCTTCATGCAACTGTCCACCGTATCGCATTCACGACGTTCGACGGTCTCGCCTAATTCGGCGATGAACTCACCAAAGCGGGCTTCATCTTGGACGGTCCAATCTGTGCGAGTTGTCAGCCAATAGGTGCCAGACGCCTTATCCTCAAACCGAACATCTTCAGCTTTGGCGTGAAATGAAAATACCAGAGTCGACGCCGCCAAACAAAGGCGTACAGAATTAGAAATGGAAATCATGAATCCCCCCTCAATATCCAGGCTTTCAAGACTTCCGTTTTAAGTCATCTCTGAGCAAAGACCATGACTTAGTTTTAATGTGAGTATGTCAAAAACAAAAGGGCCCGCTCTCACAAGCAGGCCCTTTTGTAGACTAGCAAAGTTCTGTTTAAAAATTGTGAGATCTACTCCGGCGAAGCCGGAGTGTAGACCTACCTTAGTGAGCGCAAATATTTATACGCATCCAAAGTATCAAGATAGTCGTCGACATAAGTCGTAGAACGACCAATTGATTTCAAATCGATATCGCAATCACTGCGCAAGAAGAACGCTTTGAAATTGCCGCAAGTAAATTGGAACTTACAACCGTTTTGGTCACATGAAAGTGCTTTATCTCTGAACGGAACGTACTCACGATTTGCTTGAGCGTTATCAAGTGTCTCGTAACACTTCTTAGTTTTAGAAGTGTCTTTGAATGCTGGACAGAAAATGTCTTTCACAACCGCTTTATAATCTTCAAACGAAGATTGACTGTTCAAGTTCACAACGGAAGGAGTTGAAACGATTCCGCGAAGCATCGCGACCTTACAATCTTCAGCTGATTTACCAGGACAGAAGAATTTGTAGATCGGAAGACCCGCAGAGTATTGTTTACCCCAGTAACCTCTGTAAACACCCGTGCTAGGACGCATGCGCAAACAGTTCGTGCCTTTGCACTCAATGGTTTTTGAAGCGAACACGTTAGAAGATTTCGCTGGAGCAAAACCTGCTGGGTAATCCTGTTTATCAACTGAATTCCAAGTGCCATCAGCACCGTAAGTTTGGAAGTTCGTTGAAGTCAAAGCCCCCGCAACGGGAACACCCAATACACGAGCCAATTGCGGCGCCAACATAAAGCCCGCGTTGCAACCATGGAAATAAACGTAACCATCACGAGTAAAGTTATCACGCAAACGCAAGAAACGTTTATCAGAAGAACCATCTACTTCGATGCGATTCCATTTACCATCAATCAAAGCACCGAACTGAGGTGTTGAGTGCGAGAACACATGCAAAGATGCGATTTGTTTAAACGTATCCATTTGGGCAACCATAGAGTCGATATCAAATTCTGATTTCAACTGATGGCGTACTGAGAATCCGTTTGCTTCAACAGTCTTTTTATTGCGTGAGTAATCTGGATCAGAATCTTCACCAGAGACGCCTTTCTCTTCAACAGAGATCAAAACGACTTGGTCATTTGGATACATCTCTTTCAATCTATAAGCTGTGTTGCGAGCTGAGTGCAACATCATATAGCCTAAGTTTTTTCCGCGGGCTGCAAGCAGAATATGCGTCTTTGCAGTACGGTCGATATATTTAGCGTCTCCCCAACTTGCGATCATCCAAGCATGAGCTTGCGACGTCAAAGTCACGAGTGCGAAGAAGACCAAGAACAGACTTCTGAACGACATAAAAAAACCTCCAAGTATTTTTTAGTACGGCAATTTGTTTACCTTATTAGTAGGCGAATTCACGATTACAACAGTGGAAAGAAGTCATCTCTTCATGCTTGTACAATCTGTTTACATCCCAAGATAAAACCGTTTTTATTTTCGTTTTAGAGGCGTTTTGAGAGGGAAATTGTCACCTTGAAATAAGTATACGGAGATAACTTCGACACCATGGGGAAGACTTTCATGATGCCTCTCGGGAAAGCACTCCAGCTCAAAAATATGGCAGCCTCGGGTTGTCACGGTTATTGCTTTTATAGGCAGCGTTCAACTTAACAAACATATTAGGAACTATCTTGGAGGATAAAAATGGTTAAACAAAACCACCTAAATTTAGGTAAGCTCGTTTTAGCTGCGTTCGTAGCGACAACAAGCCTTATCGCGACAGTTGCACCGGTAACTGCAAGCGCACAAGTGTCGGAAGCGATCTTAAAGAAGTCTCTTTTGATCGTGGGTCAAGTTTACTACATCTCAACTGAAGGTTTGAATGTACGTAGCTCTAACTCAACAACTGATAAAAACGTTGTTGGTAAGTTAGCTATTAATGACCAAGTAGAAGTTGTAGACGTCCTTGACGCTGAAACGCCTCTTGTACAAGTAAGAATCGTAAAGTCTAAAGCTGTTGCAGCTGATGCTGCTCCAGAACTTTATGTATCTAAAGACTACTTGAGCATGAAAGTGCTTGAGACTAAACAGTCTAAGTACTTTGTTATTCAAAATATCGCGACTGAAAAGACACGCGTTTACGAGCGTTGCTTTGAGTCTGATAACTGTGCTCACAAACTTATCTTTGAAACAGACATGGTTGTAGGTCGTCCTGAAGTTGGTACTGACCAAGATCCACATGCTTTCAAAACACGTGTTGGTCATGCTCGTATCACTGAATGGGTGAAGTTCTATACTGATACTTATCAGCACTACCCACCATGGTACACTGCTGGTCAAAGAGTAGATACTATTCCAGCTCCATTGATCCGTGGTATGTCTGATTTGACTGCATCACGCAAATGGCAAGTAACTGGCAGAGATGGCAACGATACTATGTACGGTGCTTTCGGTTGGTATGCTGCTAAAGTCACTCCATCTGATGAAAAAACAGGTATGAACTTCCAATGGATGCACGGAACTATCGGTTGGGGTAAAGACCAAGATCGCGCGATTCAATTGACTCGTGGTTTCTTGATCAACCTTTTCGGTGCTCCAGGTTCTTCTGGTTGTACACGTCTTGAGAATCAAGCGATTGCTTACTTGAGACATTTGTTGCCGACAGGTACTGACATCTACCGCGTTTACGCTCGTGAAGCGACTCGTGAGATCACTCTTCAGAACCGTCCACTATCACGTTACCAAAAAGAGTACGCTCAAAAAGGTTTGTGGTCTTGGATCCTTCTTACTGATGGCGCGAACAAATCTGGTGGTTTGACTGCCGATGCAGCGACTATCTACGCTAAGAACATTCCATTCCAACCAGGTGTGAACATGATTGAACGTGGTTTCTACTACGTAGACCAATATCCAAACGCAGTAGCTTTGGACACTAGTAAATCTGCATCTTCTGGTCAATCTGGTGACAGATACGAAATCGGCGCTAACAAATTCAGAGGCGCGTTCTTGGTTGATGAAGGTAAATTGGCTGGCTACTCTCACCCTGACTACTACCAAACTGGTGGTCGCGTGATCACTGGCGGATTTGATGACTTCAGAAACTCTGTACCATCATTCTTGCAAACTAGTGGCAAGTTCTACGTTGCTACTCCTCGTTAATTTTCGACGGAGCTAGAAACTAAAAAGGCGGCTTAAAGGCCGCCTTTTTTATTTAGTCCAGCTCTCGGGCCTGCGGCCCTCCGCCTCCTCGCCGTCCGGCGATTACTGGAACAAAGAATCCACGAACTCCTTCGAGCTAAAGCTGCGAAGATCTTGAATTCTCTCACCCACACCAATCAGCTTAATGGGAATTTGCAACTCTTGCGCAAGACCGACAGCCACACCACCTTTAGCAGTGCCATCCATCTTCGTCAAAATCGCGCCCGTTAAACCTAAAGCTTGATTGAACTCTTTAGCTTGCATCAAAGCATTCTGTCCTGAGTTCGCATCAAGAACGATCAAAACTTCGTGAGGAGCATCGGCAATAACCTTTGTCATCACACGTTTCATCTTTTTGATTTCTTCCATCAAGTTGGCTTGCGTGTGCAAACGGCCGGCAGTATCGACGATCACGATATCGTAGCCTTGCGCTTTACCTTTAGAAATCGCATCAAACGCCACAGCCGATGGATCTGTCACACCTTCTGGAGAGAAGATTTCAACTTGCGCACGATCTGTCCAAACTTTCAATTGGCCACCTGCTGCCGCACGGAATGTATCCCCTGCAGCGACCAAAACTTTTTTGCCTTGGCTTGCAAGTTGCGCTGAGATTTTGCCGATGGATGTTGTTTTACCAGCACCATTCACACCCACGATCATCAAAACTGTCGGGCCTTCAGCCGCAAAATTGATTTTCGCAAGAGTGCTATGATCAGACAGCTTGCCTGTTTCCGAGCCTGAGAAGATTTTAACGATTTCGTCTTTGATCGTGCTGCGAACAAGTTCGTAATCTGTTTTTTCTTTTTTAGAAAGATTCGTTTCAAGAGCGCCCATCAAACGCTGTACAGTCGCAGGTCCCAAGTCGCTCGTGTACAAGATCTCTTCGATCTCATCAAGATGCTGAGAGTTTGCATCTGATTTAAACAGATTGCGAATTCGGCCAAACAGGTTCTCTTCTGTTTTCTTCAACGCCTCTTTAAGATCCACTTCGCGTTCAGCGATGACTTCTGTCTTGGGTTGATGTTTCGCGGCTTCTGCTTTTTCTTCAGCAGCTTCATGATAATCAGAAACGATTTGCCCCGTTGAATCGATGCTCGCAAGTGTTGCATCTTCTGATTCAGCCGCTTCGACGTTTTTATTTTTTTGCTGATCTTGGCGACGTGAACTTTTGTAGAGGCCCCAGAAGACAGCGACAAAAATCACCGTCAAAAGAAGTCCGACAATCCCAAATAATAGTTCCACTTGCGTCTGGTGAGCCGGCGACATCATAGATAACTCCTTCGCGTTCGAAGGCTTTTATCTACCCTAGATTCCGTGATTTTAAGATGAATAACTTAGTGCGGCGAGATCAGTCCAGCTACAGGCCCGTGGCCCTGCGCCTCCGGGGCAACGCCCCTAAGGGTTTTCTTGGGTATAGAAGTTCTTTTCGAACTTACGATAAGAGTCCAAACGAACTTCTGAGCCCAAAATGTCCTTCATGCGCTGAGTTGTCGCATTCTCGAGAGTGCGCATTTTAAGAATGCCCTCTTTGACATAGTCTGGATGGATCAGATCGCGTTTTTCTTGGAGTTCTTTAACAATCGCTGCAGATGCCGCCAAAACCTCGATCGACTTCTCTTCTTCTAAACGCCATGTCTTCAGCAAGTACGCAGAAGCGGCCTTGTAGAACTTCTTTTGGAATTCAGCATCGAGATACTTTTGCGAGAAATTTTTCGTATAGATCACAGAGTCCGTGTAATTATCTTTGATCTCGTCCACTTGTGGAGGAGCAAACTTACGACGTTGTAAGTCCTCTTGACGCTTTTGTGCTTCCGCCAATGTACGAGTCTTCAGTGGATTTTGATCCATGACAACGATCTTATAAGCTGTCTCACCGATGAAGAATAGCAATGCACCCATTGCAACACCCATCACGAGACTGCGATTGTTATCGTGGCGACGTTTTTTCTGAAGATCCGTTTGTTTGCCGACCTCAGGAACAGATGACTGACTGATATCAACAAGTTTTGTTTCGAACGAATTATGGATGGCTTGTTGCACATCCTTTGTCATGCTACTCCACTCACTGGAATCCATATGAGGGCGGCAGACTTTTTCAACCTGATTGAAAACTTCCTTTTGAAGCAGTTCACGCTTATGCATGAGCTCCGTCAAAAGATCCATTTCCATTTTCTCAATACGTTTTTTCAATTCAGCATTTGCATCTTGAATGCGGTCTTCTGAATTTTTCGCAAATTGACGCTCTTCGCGCTCAAAGCGTTCTTTGAGCTGCATGCGTTTCGCTTCAACTTCATGATCAGTTTGTTTTTTACTCTCTTCAACGGAACGAAGTTCCATCGTGCGTGCCGCGATCAAGCCTTTCAGCTCTTCGACCTTCTTCTGCTTCACTTTGATTTCTTCAGTGATCATCCCAAGTTCTTTGGTATTGTCAGCAACGCTGGTTTGAACATTGAGGAGATCTTCCCGAGCCTGCTTTTCTTGACTACGGAAAACGGCAGCACTTGTCTCGGCTTCACGAGAATCCACTTGAGCTTGCGCCAATGATTTCTGCAACGCTGCGACTTCGTCTTTGTGACTTTCGATCTCTTTAAAGAAGTCATCGGCATCAAGACGTGCTTTTGACACGATCTCGTCTGCTTCAATTTTTGATTTCTTAATAAGAGCTTCAGATTCTTGCTCTACTTGTGAGCGAGCTTCGGCAACAAGTTCTGCACGAAGCTGTTCAGAAGTACGACGAGACTCTGAAAGAATTGCTTGGGCTTCTTGATCTGCTTTTGCTTTCACCATCTCAACGTAGGCATGAACTTCATCACGCATTTCTTGAGAGAACTTACGAGCATCTTTTAACAGATCTTGCCCTTGGGATTCATAACGGTTCAATAAAGCATCAGCCTCTTTATGGGCATCAGCCAATTTCTTTTTACTTACCGTCTCTGCTTCTGATTGAAGCTCTTGAGCGCGTTTGTAAATCGCTTGAACTTTTTTCTCTGCTTGGATTTCGCCTTCGTAAATCAACTGCGCGGCTTTTTTACGAGCTTCGTGCAAAATGTTGTCTGCCTCTGGGCTTGAATAATCCGGCATGGGTGCGCGCAGAGATTCAGGACGCAACTCATGAGTGCGAGAGCGATCTTCTTCTTCCACCGCTACTACTGGTGGAATATTCGCAGCCGCATTCTTAGGAACTTGCTCTGCATGCATGTGAGCTGTGGCCGCGTGCGGAGTTGCATGGATCTGTGGAACAACCGGAACTTCTTCTTCCTCTTCCAATGAAAGATCAATGCAAAGAATGTATTCGGACTTACCGATTTGAATTTTATCAGATGCAATAACGTTGATTGGAACGTTGGCTGTTATTTTAGTGCCATTGATGAAAGTTCCGTTTGAAGAACCTTTATCTTCGATCCAAACTTGCTCACGACGACGAGTTACTTCCACATGCACGCGTGAAATAGAAGAATCATTCAACTGAATCATACAGTCGACAGAACGGCCAACGGCGAAGCCGTCATCATTGATGACTCGCTTCACCACTGTCTCTTTCTTATGAATTTCTACAGTAAACACGCCTTGTGGTTTCATTTAATCATGATGCCTTAACTTTACGAGACTCCTGCATATCGCGAGTTCGAGTTTTAGCTGCTAATTCCTTATTTACAGTATCTTCAGCTAAAGCCTCAACAGCGTCTCTATGCTCGTCGAATCCAGGTTCTTGTGTCGGATAGTTATTGTTGTCAGAACGGTACCACAACAAGTCTAAAGAAGACTCGAAACGATCGATCATCGATACGTAAGAGCGCTCTGGTGACAAGATTGTATTACCAACGTGTGACATCAAAGAGAACACGATACCTACGATAGATGTTTGCATCGCATAAGAGATCTCGTGAAGGAAACGATCCATCACGTTCTTAGTGTTCTCGATATCATTTAAGTTCATACCGCCACCAAGTTCTTGAAGACCGCCGGCGATACCGACGAATGTACCCAAGATACCCGCAACAACGAAGAGGCCTGGCAAGATCGTTAGAAGATCGTTCATGCCCGCCATCGGCAACACACCGAACACGCGGTTAAAGCATGGGTTATGGTGGAAAGTCGCCTTAGTGATATTCAAAAGTTTAGGATTGTCTTCCGTCCACTTTAAGAATTTCAATTGTTTCAAGATGTCTTTTACTAACCAAGCACAACCTTGGCGGATCAAAAAGATTCTATCGCTCATGCTCATAACAGCATCGGGCTTACGTCTTTTCATTCGATCGCGCACTTCGAATACTTCGTAGTAAGTTCTTTCTAAGATTTTTTTAGACAAAGCGTAGAACGACACGTTCTCTACTTTACCTGGAATTTCACCTTCAATAAATGTGTTCACGCGTTTTTCGAATTCGCGAGCGAACCACTCATGTCTGCGAACCGTGTAGTAGATCATCGCACGGAAAAATACCGAGCAGACGAACACAGCGGCCATCGCGTACGGTAACAACAGAATAAAGTATTCTATTAATGCCTTTCCTGTCACAACTCACCCCTTATTTTTTCTGATCCATGCTGAATCGAACGATCACACGTTGCGCTTTCTTACAGTCATTCTGTTTACAGAACTCTTGTGCAGTAGCGATGTTGCGATTTTTAACATTCATTACTTCTAAAAAGCTTCGTCCTGAGACCTTCATCAAACTCATAAGTTCTTTTTGATGGGCAAAGTTGACGTTCCCCTCATCTAACAAGTACGAGAAGATCGAATTTGCACGGCGGTAACTCAAGTCCATGTTATATTTCAAAGCCACTTTGTCTTCGGCCTTTGAACTCTTTGGATCGATAAAACGACCTTTATATGTCGGCGAAGCGAAACCAATGATCTCAACCGCTGAGATTTTATTTGCCACTGTCGGATTACCGAAAAGTGATTTGGAATAAACTGGCATTGCTTTTTCGAGCACTTGCTTCATTTGCGCTTTCAATTTATCAGAATCCGAATCGAAGTACTGTTGACCGAAGTCCAAGACCACGTCACCCGTTTCCATATCGATATCTGCTTTGATACCCGCTTTCGCGAAACCTTTTTGAATTTCGTGAGCAACAGATTTACGTGCTTCGAGTTCTTGACGAGCTTTCGCAAGCTGACCTTGAGTCGCTGAAAGTTGACCTTTCAAACCACCAAGCTCACCTTCTTTAGCAGCCAAGGCACCTTTAAGATTACCCAATTGGCCTTTTGCTTGTCCGAGTTCGCCTTTGGCAGCACCCAATTCAGCTTGCGTTTGACCAAGTTGGCCTTTCAAACTGCCCAATGCGCCTTTTGTCGCACCCAATTCTGCTTGGGTCTGACCTAACTGACCTTTGAGATTTCCCAATTGTCCTTTAGTAGCACCCAACTCTGCTTGCGTTTGATCAAGCGCACCTTTAACAGCGCCCAACTGTCCTTGCGCTTCGCCGAGTTTTCCGCGAGTCGCATGAAGTTGACCTTTTGTATCACCCAATTCGCTTTGCACGTTTTGCAACTGCCCTTGAGTTTGATCCAATTGACCTTTTACGTGTTCAAGTTGACCACGTGAGGCTTGTAGTTGTTGTTGGTATTCAGCATTCGCGCCAGCGAGCTCCTGAATTTGTTCTGCACTTTGACGTTTCAACTCAGCTGTCTTTTGAGCAAAAACCTTTGCAGAGATCTTTTGTTGTTTCAAAGATCTTTGAAGTGCCGCCATTCTGTTCGCAAGCTCTTGACGATTTTGCGCGATCTCGGCTTCACCCTGTTGAATCAACTTTGTCTTTTGATTGATGTCTTGTTGTAAAGAACCAATCTGTTGTTGCTTTTGTTCGATCTCAACGTCTTGATCTTTAATAAGCTCATCACGATTGATGACTTTGGCTTTCGCCATCTTATTAGAGTTCATCACGTTACGAACCATTTGTTGGTACTTATTAAGAGCTTTGGCTTTTGAATCGTTTTCTTGTGCTTCTTTGATCAAACGGTCTTTTTCAGACTTTGATTCCTCTTGAAGCAAAGTCAGCTTGTCCATCAACTCTTGATATTCTTGCTGCTCGTCTTTCGACGCCTGCTTATCCATGTATTCGTTCTTCACGTTTTCATACATGGTTAATTGATTCTTCAACTCCTGCACTTGTTGAGTCAGTTGTTGGTTCTCTACTTGCGAACGAAGAGCATCGGTGCCTGTGCGTAAACTTGCTGTTACATATAGGAGCAAGAAAATCGCACTCAAGCCCAAGAACAAATCCGAATAGGACGTCCAAAAGCTATCGTTGCCGTGACCTTCTTTGTTCTTATGATAATTAAACGACATTGCTCTGCCCTTCTTGTTGGCAAAAAAACTCATATTCTCTTCGGTCAGGTCTCCGAAAAAGTTCACATGTAAGGACGTCTAGATATTGGATTTAGTACAATTTTTCTGGAATCCGAGGCCAAATTACGAGTGGTTTACATGAGTAGTTTGGGACTTTGGGCGAGGTTTCGATTTTTTGTCGAACTCCTCGACAAGACCATAGACTGGTCTCGTGGTGAGATGATGACCAAAAAAAAGAGCCTCCGGGTGGAGGCTCTTTTCAGATTTTTTTGTAAATTCGTTCGCCGAATTATAGGTCTTGAAGCGATACCGACACCATCGTCGATACACCACGCTCTTGCATCGTCACGCCGTAAAGCTTCGATGCTACTTCCATCGTGTGCTTATTATGCGTAACAACGATGATTTGCGAACGTTTCGCCATTTCACGAACAAGGTCGTTGAAACGGAATACGTTGGCGTCATCAAGTGGAGCGTCAACCTCATCCAGTAGACAGTATGGAGATGGCTTCACCAAGAAGATCGAGAATACAAGGGCAACCGCTGTCAGGGCTTTTTCACCACCCGACATCAAAGTCACGTTTTGCATTTTCTTTCCTGGAGGTTTCGCGATGATCTCGATACCCATTTCTGACTTTTCTTCATTCTCATGAAGTTCCAATTTCGCCTCGCCACCACCGAATAGAACCGGGAATACGCGAGTGAAACGGTCATTAACAAGGTCGAAAGTTTCTTTGAAACGTTTAGAACAGATTCTGTTGATACGATCGATAACTTTACGAAGTTGTTCTTTCGCTTCAGTCAAATCTGCGTGTTGTTTCGTCAAGAACTCATAACGTTGAGCCGTCTCTTCGTACTCTTCAATCGCTGACAAGTTAACTTCACCGATTTTAGATAGTTTTTCACGAAGCTCTTTCAACTGAGCATCTGCTTCGAACGGATTGCCTTCACGGTCCGCGTATTTTTCAACAACGTCTGGAAGGTTCAACATGTACTTTTCGCGAACAGCGTCGATTAGGTATTGCTCCTTCATCTTCGCTTGCTCAAGTTTCAATTGAGAGTCGTTCATTTTGTGCTGACGTTCGTTGCGTGCACGTTGAGAAGACATTGCTTCGTCTTCAATTGTGCGAGCAGTTTCAGACAACACTTCGTATTCATCTTTTGCGCGAGAAACAGAAAGTTTCAAAGTTTCTACTTCAGTCAAAAGACGTTCGAATTCGATTTTCTTTTCTTCCAAGTTCATTTGGCTCTCAGTCATCTGAGAGTTGTAACCTTGAGCCTCTTCACTCATACGAGTCAGTTGAGAATCAAGTTCGCCCAAAGACTTGTTCACCATTTCAAGCTGACGAAGAACACCTTGGTACTCTTGCGTTTTAGAAGCGGACTTGACTTGAAGCTCAGTCACTTCTGCTTGAAGACCGTCAAAGCCCATACGAGTTGAGTTCAACTCAGAGTTCAAACGTTCAACGTCTGATTCCAAAGTGACTTTTTTCTCGCGTGCTTCGAACAATGCTTGGTTCAATTCTTCTGATTTCGCTTCTTGAGCTTCTACTTGGTCAGTTAATTTCTTAACTTCACGCTCTTGCTTTTCAACTGCGTATTTCGCATTTGTTAGCTCGTTTTCTGCGCGCTCAAGATCTTTACGAAGCTCTGTGCATTTGATCTCTTGTTCGATTTTGCGTTTTTGCGCGCCTTCGAAATCATTCAATACATTTGCCAATTGCTCTTCAGTTTTTTTCAAAGCCGCTTGAGCCAAAGCCAATTTGCCTGCCCATTCGTCTTTTTTCTCTGACAATTCTTTGATCTCACGGCGACGTTTTAGCATGCCTGAATCCGCAGACTCAGAAGCACCACCCGTCAACACACCGTCAGCAGTCAAAGTGTCACCGTCTTGAGTAACGAAAGTCCAACCTTCGTACTTCGCACGTAACGCCAAAGCTGTGCGAACTGAATCAACGATAGCAACGCCATCAAGAAGGTAAGCAACTGTGTTTTGGAATTTTTCATGAGAGCGAACAACGTCTTTCAAGATGCCTTGAACGCCTGTTTCATTAACTGGAGCCGCTGCACGAGTCACACCCGTTGCTTGGTTCGCAGACAAGAAGCTTGAACGACCTTGTTTGTTTTCTTTTAAGTGCGAAACCGCTTCCATCGCGATATCTGAATCAGAGGACAACAACATTTGTAGGCGTGAACCCAATGCTGCTTCCATCGCAACTTCATACTCAGCAGGAACTTCAACAACCTCTGATACAGGTTGGAAGTGAGTGACAACAGATCCGTCTGCCATCAACTCAGTAGATTTCGTTTTTTGCCACAACATCACTTGTTTAACACCTTCTTGGAAGCCCTCGAAGTTGTTTTGCAAGTTCTCTAGGCCGTAAAGGCGAGATGCTGTTTCATTTAAATGATCTTTGAATGATTCAACTTCTGCTTTTTTAACAGCCACTGAATCAGTAAGGATTTTTTTGTTCGCTTCGAAAGAGTCTACGTCAGACGCAAGGTCCAACTGCATTTGTCTTTCTTTATCAAGCTCGTTTGAAACCTTCTTGCGACGGTTTTCGAAATCGACTTGTTTCTCGCGAAGCTCATTCAACACCAATTGTTCGTTGTCTTGACGTTCCGTCAAATCAGCGATTTGTGCGTTCAATGAGTTTACACGTGCATCCAAAGACGACTCTGACTGACCGACAGCGAAAAGTTCGCGGCGTTTTACAGTCAAATCTTCATCCACTTCAGAGATGCGTGAATTTGAGTTTTGGTAGATGTCGTTTTTCGAAGTGAATTCAGCAGCCAATGACTCAGCTTCTTCTTTCAATTCGTTCACTTGCGCTTCCAAAGTACCTTGATCGCGTTTCAACAACTCTTGGCGAGCTTGTTGTTCTTGCAAGATCGTACCCGTCATTTGTTCGTTACGACGAGCTTGTTCGATTTCGAACTTCAACTCTTGGATCGCCATCTCTTTTTTCTGAACAGACGATTGTTTGTCATAGAAAAGAGTTTGTGATTCTTCGACAGTTTTTTCTTTTTCAACGATTTGAAGTTTCAAAACTTCCAATTGTGCTTGAAGAGTAGAAAGGTTTGTATCGCCTGCTACTTCCATGCTTTGTGCTTCGTCGAAAATGCGTTGGGCTTCATCAGCAGCGCGTTTCAATTCCACGTACTGAGCTGAAGACAACCACAGGTCCAAATCTTCGATTTGGTTTTTGATGTTGCGGTAACGTTCTGCACGTTGCGCTTGTCTTTGCAAAGAATCGATTTGGCGTTTCAACTCGCCGATGATGTCTTGCAAACGCACCAAGTTTTGATCTGTTGATTGAAGTTTACGTTGCGATTCTTTTTTACGAGCTTTGAACTTCGTAATACCCGCAGCTTCTTCGATCAAGTGACGACGGTCTTCAGGTTTTGCTGTGATGATTTTACCGATCATACCCTGTTGGATGATCGAGAAACCTTTAGAGCCAGCACCCGTATCCATGAACACTTCCTGAACGTCTTTCAAACGCGCTGGTTCTTTGTTCACGAAGTACTCACCTTCACCATTTCTGTGAAGACGACGAGTGACCATAATTTCAGAATGTTTCAGATATTTTGCAGGGAAAGGTCCACCGTCATTTTCCAATGTCAGAGACACTTCACACATGCCCAGTGGAGCGTAACCATCGGCACCCGCAAAGATAACGTCCGTCATCGTCGAACCACGCAGGTCCTTCGCTGACATTTCGCCCATAACCCACACGAGAGCATCTACGATATTTGATTTACCGCAACCATTCGGTCCAACGATACCCGTAATACCAGCATCAAAATGAATTACTGTGCGATCTTTGAAAGATTTAAAACCGCAAAGCTCAATCTTTTTAATTCTCAAAACTTACCCCTCTGTTACGAGCCTAAAGTCCAGCTCGAGACAATCTAATCCAATGTGTCTAGACCTTTGTCCCAAGTCAACAATGCGCTACCAACAAACCACCTCCGCGCTTAGTCATTAAGCAGACCAAAAGGTGCCAGGTGACCTTTTCTGTCTACATCGCGTCACCTAAGAAGATGCCAGGGGATTTTTCACGACTCATACGCGTCATCGAGTCCTTCGTCAGCCTCAACACTCCCAATTGATTTTCTGTTCCGAGATGCGACGGATGCAACTTGCCTTCTGCTGAGGGAACAGGCAAATCGAGCTCATCAATATCAGCTCGAGCATTTCGAGTTTTGAAAACGGAGGTCTTAAATGTTGTCACTTCTTTTAGCATCAACTCTTGCCCACGCGGCTTTGACTTTGGATTGCAGAATCATCGAAACGCCAGAAACAGGCGCTGCGAAAACGACAGTGGTTCAACACCAAGTCAACGAAAGCGCGTCACACTCAATGTCGCCCTTCAAAACAGATTTAGTAAATGGCTTCGTGGCAGTCAGCCGCGGTTACGGTGTGATCAACATCGTGAACAACAAAAACGAACAAATCGTAAGCTTCCACGGTGATGTTACTCACGGCGGAATCGTTGGCGGGAAAGTTTACTACAAAGACTCAAAAACTTGGGTCGAAGCGGATTGCGTTCTTAAATAATTCGCACACGCTCAGTGAATAGAAAAAGCCCGCACATCGCGGGCTTTTTTTTTATTTCTCAAACGGTCGAGTGATTCTAAAATTACCTTCGGAATCACACTCGGGGTGGGTTTTTGCAAAAGACATCTGCTTGCGCATCACAGCACCGTTGCGGGAAGATTTAACCTTCGTAAAACCAATGCCATGGTTCATAAATAATTCCGAGTTCATTGCCTCGCGGATAACTCAGACGAAAATTGAACTTAGACGCGTTCGTCGACAGCCACGCAAAAGAATCAGTCAACTCAAATGCTTCTTCTAAAACTGGTCTCCCCGCTGCGTGAATATCAATCGCACGACCAGAATGATGTTCGCTGTAACCAGGGATCGCAACGTGAGTCAGAATTTTTTCAAGTATACGTCCTTCGTTAAGTCGACGCTCAATCAAACTTTTCTGATAGATGTAAGAGCGAAAACCTGAAAATGGCATAAGCGAAATTGCATCAGCATGAGCCGCCGCTTTCATTTCTCGCCAAGCTCGCGCCGCCGATGAAATTAAAATGAACGGCTTGCCGTCGCAGTCAATGTCTACGACTTCAAGTTCCTCCAATGGAGGTTGCGCATGAAACGCCAAGCGATTCGCCTGCAAATGCAGTTCGCGAATACCGAGCGCTTCGTAAATTTCTTTTAATTTTTCACTCATGCATTGAAACTAACTTGAATAAATCGGACTGCCAACTTGCTTGCGCACCGCTTCTGGAAAAAGAAGCGGGTACCTTTTAATCGGCGGTGGGTCGCAGGAAATCAGCTGGAACTTTTTCGGAATCGGAGAAAAGTTTTTCGAAAGCTTCCGTGCATTTTTCGGATGTCAGAGGCTTTTCAATCATGAGCGTATCCGCAAGCAAATCGCTGAAGCGACTACGGACATGTTCGACAGCTGCCGACGACACAACTATCAACGGCACCTTCGGCAAAATTTGATTTTTATATTCGACAAAGTCTAAACCAGTTTCTTCACCGGCCAGAAAAATATCAGCAACAATAAAGCTGTACGGCGATTGAAATTTAATCGAAGAGTGAATCTGCTTTTTCGCTTCCTCACTGCTCACCGCCCAGTCTAGATGAAAATCAACGAACTGCTTCTTAAGGAGAAATTCCCAATGCGGACGAAGTGCAAGATCATCATCGATCACCAATATGCGCTTCTTCATAAGATAAACCCCTCCTTGGGTTTCACACGGACAATTTTTAAAAAGGACCGCTCCCGAAGGAGCGGCATTAAAGATGACACAGGCCGGTTATAAACCGTCACCTGGCACCAACTACTCCGGCGAAGCCGGAGTGCGAGCCAGCCTAGGCTGTTTGCAGTTTACGGGTTGCAGACCACTTATGAACTTTCTCGAGCGAGGCTTTTTGGGCGTTTTCAAGCGCCATGAATGGTGTTTTGGCCTGTGCTTCGAGGTCGATCATCAATTGCTGTGAAATCAGCTCAAGGTGCACGAGGAAAAATTCCCCGTCATAATCTAAAGCCATTTTCACTAAGCTGTCTGACGGCGCTTGTGCCGCAATCAATTCGATCGTTTTATTACAAGAGGTCAAAAACAAATCCAAATCCTCAATTGTCTCAATTTTATTAGATATCTCGATATTGTTCATAAAAGTCCTTCCGTTATCGTTAACTAAATCAATGCTTCTACTGCTTCCTTACAAACTTTTGCCGAGAGGGGTTTTTGTAAGTACAGTGGCAAGCCTTCCGGCGGATGCGCGAGCGTATTCATCAATGCATCAAAGTTTTTCATCGAGAAGCTCGACACGAAGATAAAGTTCGCCGCCGCTTCACCATAACGATTCCAAAGATCAATACCTGTGCCGGGTCCTTCTAGGAAAATATCCGAGATGACGAGGTTATAGGGTTTGTCGTTTTGAAATGCGTGACGGAGCAAAGCTTCTGCGCCTGCTTCATCTGTTTCCCAATCGATTTCAGCGTTGGGATAACTCGTTTTCAAGATGTTCTCCCACAAAGGCCATTGCGATGAATCATCCTCTACGACTAAAAAGCGCAAAGGTTGTAATGTATCAAAGAGCAAAGCCATTGGGACAGTGTCAGCTACCTTAGTATGTGACTCTAAATTCGTAGTTGTTTCCATGAACGAACCTCCTTAGAGATGTGTTAAGCATCGGTGTTTGATTTTGGCTTTTTGCTAAAATCGTTTGATGAATTCGCAAAACATTGATTAAATGTCTGGAATTATGGCGAAAATACTCTGCGTCGAAGATAGCGCTGAATTCTTCATCTATCTCAGTTCCATTTTAAAAGGCCACACTTTGATACAGGCTGAGTCCCTCTATGAGGCTTTCAGAATGGTGCAAAGTGGTCGTGATACCTTTGACTTGGTTCTTCTCGACATTTCTCTGCCAGACGGAAATGGCATGAAGGCTTTGCCAGAACTCAAAGATGCTTTCTCCTCGAAAGCGGTGCCTTTCATCGTGCTGAGCTCAGATAATGATGTCCTCAGCAAAGTGGCTGCCTTCGGTATCGGTGCAGATGACTATGTTGCGAAGCCACCTGATTCATCAGAATTGCGCGCTCGCATTGAAGCACGTTTAAGAACTGCAAGCTTGCAGCAACAAAACCTTAATCAAATTCAAATCGGTGATTTGCTGATCGATTCTAATCGTATGCTTGTCGAATTGAAGAATGAAAAAGGCACTGCACAGATTGATCTGACGCCATTTGAATACAAGATTCTTCGCACAGTGTGTGCTCGCCCTGGCCAAGTTTATTCTCGCGATCAATTGATTGATCAAGTATGGGGCGTTGGGAAGTATGTGACGGAAAGAACCGTCGATGCGCACGTCAGTCACCTACGCAAAAAAATCGCCGACAGCTCAGTAAAAATCGAAACGGTGCTGAGCGCGGGCTATAAAGCCGTCGTCCAAGCAAAATAGCCTTAAAGGTAATTGCTGATTTGCGGAAAGCTTGTGGAAATTCTGCGGCTAAGCGATTCAGCATGCTCTAGATATTCATTGATCTCTTTCGTATGGAGATCCATCTGCGGCATCGTTTTCAATTCAAGATCCAAACGACGCGAACGCTGCCCAAACTCCTTAAAACCCAAAAGCTCAGCAGAACCAGTTAACTTGTGACAAGCCTTCCAGATGTCTCCAGTTTCATTTTTGGACACACCTTCCCTAATCACTCCCATAGCCTCTGTTAAAGACATGTTGAAGCGAGCTAGGATTTTCAAAACAACAACAGGCGCCGTATCTTCCAAGAGGTGTTGGAAGGCGAACTTATCAAATCCCGAGATCGCATTAAGCTGAGTGCTGACGAGTTCTAAATCTTTTTCGACCATGGTCTTATCCTTCGTGTTAATTTGACACTTCCTTGGTTAAAAAGATTACCTAATAAGGTGCAAAATTTAATTTAAATTCGTTTGAAGAAATCTTCAAATGTAATTAACATCCCGCCAAATCCGCCAGACGAGTATGAAATCCGATGAATAACAAGAATTTAGACAGCTCGAAACCTGACCAAGTCGAAACTTCCTTTTTTCAAAAGGCAAAGAAACTGGTGCTCTTTATACCTATCTTCACAATGCTTTTAGGTGGAGCTCTGACTGTCTACATATACAACGACCTCATGAAGCGTGAGAACAACAATCTCAAGCAAGAGTCCGCACAACGTTCCCGAGAGATCATCAATCAACTAGACCTCTTACTTTCTAACTCGATTTTGCGCATCCAATCTTACGAAGAATTTCTTGGCACTCGCGCGAGTGACTTCCGCCGCGATCGCAATTTCTTGTCGCAATCATTGTCCTACACCATCTTTCAACGTATGGCTGTTTTCGGCGTGAAGTGGGATGGCAATCCTAAAAATCTCGCGCAAATTAAACTTCTCACGCGTATTGATGGCATGAACTCCACATTGCCAAAACCAATTACGAACACGATCTCTTCACCGTTCATGCGCGATTCAATGCAAAAGCTCGTGATGGGCTCAGAATATCGTCGCGCCGTTTTACATGAAGCTGTGGACGTCTCGCGCTTCTCGTTGATTTTAAAATCACGTTCTTCGAAAAACGTGATCTTTATGTTTACGACACCTCTGTCAGCAGTATTTGAAAAAGTCGATTTGCGTAAAGGTGAATCCATCGACATCACGGATCCTGATTCAGGCATCTCGTGGACGGTTTGGAACAAAGGCGACGGCAGTCAGGTTGAGCCTGCGAAAATTGCTTTCACACTCAAAGCAGCATCTCGTCACCAATATGTTTTTGAAGGCGGCTTACCACAGTCGGGAATTAAAATTAATTTCCGCTTTAATTTCTTAGAAAAAGAAAACAACTTCTCCCCTGCGCTCATCGCCAGTGCGATGGTGGCTTTGCTAACGCTGTTGGTTTCATATTTGTTTTATGTTCTGGTCACACAAAATCGCATCGTCAGCAGACTCGTTGTCGAGAAAACTCACGATCTCGAAAAGACTCGTCAAGATTTGCAAGAAGCTTTGCTTGGCAAAAGCCGCTTCCTTGGCAATATCTCCCACGAAATTCGTACTCCACTGAATTTGATTTTGGGTATGATCGACCTTTGTGAAGAGCGCGATAAAGATAAAAAGCTCGAAGAGTATCTGACGAGCATGCGCTCTTCGGGCAATCACTTGCTGTCGATGATCGAAGACCTTCTTGACCTTGCAAAGTCCGAAACAAATGACCTGCAAATCCAACCAAAGAAAATGAATCTTGCGCAGTTCCTCAGCGAGATTGCAAAAATCTCTGGCCAAGACTGTTTGAAAAAGAATTTACGCTTCTATGCGCAGATCCCTGCAGACCTGCCGTCAGTTGTGATCTGTGACCCAAGTCGTTTGCGCCAAATTCTTTTGAACCTGTTAAGAAATGCCTGCAAATACACGAACTCGGGTTATGTCGCTCTCAGAGTCAAAATTCTGAGCCTGCCAGGTGCCGAAAAAATGACGGTGAGATTTGAAGTAGAAGACACCGGCGTCGGCATTCCTCAAGATAAATTATCGCGCGTATTTGAAGCCTTCTTCCAAGTAGAAAGCTCTTACAAATTATCTGAAGGCGGCGTTGGTTTAGGTCTTGCGATCGTTAAAGAACTTGTGCGCAAACTCGATGGTCGCATCAACGTTCATTCTCGTCCAAAAAAAGGTTCCATCTTTGAAGTCGACTTAGACTTTGAAGTCCCTGATCGTTCAAGTTGGGTTGAAGCTTACAAGTCTGCTGATGAAAACGATCAAAAAACGATTGTCGCGATTTCTCAAGATCCACTGTTCATGGAATCGTTGACGGCATTAGGAAGTCACTCGAACTTGCGCCTGTTTAAAGAAAGCAATTTGGTTGAACCTAAGGCGCAAGTCGCAAATCGTTGGTATATTCTTGATGCCGATGCAGATGGCTTTAGTTTAGATCGCGCCTTAGCACTTTCAAAATTGGCCAACGTCATTGTTGCAGGAAATCGCAAAGCCATTTTGGACCAACGCGCGGACTTCCCGCTTTTGATTTTAGATAATGCTCCAATTTTGAGTATCGAGATTCTGACTGCCATTGGCCTGTCGCCTGCTCGTCTTGTGAAACGTGCCGACAAAAAAGAATCCACACAAGCACCTGTGAAGACCAACACCGAAGTCCGAGATGATTTAAGCTTGATCGTTGCCGACGACGACAGCGGCAATCAAGAACTGTACATGGCTTATTTCGAAAGCAAGCCTTGGAAAACCGAATACGCCATGAACGGCCAAGAGGCTTACGATCTGTTTATGAAACAGCCATCGGATATCTTAATCCTCGATGTGCGCATGCCACTGATGGACGGCTTTGAAGTAGCCGAAAAAGTGCGCGCTCATGAAAAAGAGCATCAACTGAAAACGACACCTATCATCTTGGTCACAGCGGACGCCCTTGAAGAAACGGTGGAACGCGCCGGAAGAATCCCAGGAGTTACATTCTTAACAAAACCAATCCGCAAATCCGTTCTCTTCGATTCCATCGGCAAAACGCAATCTGCGAATTAGTTCCTGCTTAATTAAATAAGAACGAACTATTCGAAAGTGTGTTTCGAATAAATAAAAAAGGCATTCGTTTGCGAATGCCTTTTATAAGAACTGTTTTTTTTTAGAGACTACTTACAAGAGTCTGAATTACCAGAAACTTTCATCATTGGTGGCATGATCAAAACCATGTACTTCACGCCGTTTTTATCAGTAACAATTGCAAGCGCACCGTCTTCAACACTGTAAGCAGTGCCAGACACCAAAGCGACTTTCAAATTATTATCTGAATAAATACGAAGAAGATCCATTTGTGTTAACTCCAAAACCTTTTCAATTTTTGCAGAGTTAGAAGCCATCGGCTTACCATCTTCAGCATTCACTGAATTCAACATTCCATCCTGAACAGTAATCTCAAAAGACTGGCTCTTATTATCAGGGTTACAAATCTTAATGCTGTCATTAGCAGCAAACACAGAACCAGAAACCAAAGTCACAGCAATCATCAAAAACATTTTCATAGATACTCCTCTGTAATTAGTAATTCATTTTCACCAGACCATTGAGCAACACCTATGCCACAAAAAACCCAACCAACATCTCCACAACCCCACCCAAGGGAACGTGGCAAAAGCCACAGGAATTCCTTACCCCAACTGTAGAGAAATAAATCAAAATCCGCAGACGAAAACAAACGAAATCAATCCGCAAACAAGAACCACATTGCACAGCCCGATCCACTAAAAACAAAAAAGACAACCGAGGCGGAAGGCTCTGGGAAGAGGATCCTTTTCTTTCTCAAGACATACGAAAATAAGATATTTGCAGAGTGCAGTGGGCTTCGCTTTGCAATCCTACCGAAGAGAGGCCTTCGGGGGCGCATGGACAAAAATAGCAGGATGCTATTTTTGCGCGTAGCCCGTAGGGCGATGGGCAGGAGCCCATCGCATGCGCGAACCGGGCAAAGCCCGGCCCCGACGAGTCACGATGACGTGCCTCTCGCAGCGTAGGAGGGCAAAGCGAAACCCACTGCACTCTGCAAATCCCCCTTATTTATCGCAGGACTTCGAGCAAAAAAAAGGGCCCTCTTCCGAGAGCCCTTGCGGAGCTAGCTATGTAATTTCTTGTTTTTCAGAGCTGATCGAGCTGCTGCCAATCGTGCGATTGGGACTCGATATGGTGAGCATGATACGTAGTCCAGACCTGCGTTGTGGAAGAATTCCACTGAGTCAGGATCGCCTCCGTGTTCGCCACAGATGCCGACTTTAAGATCTGGTCTCATACGGCGGCCTTTTTCAACCGCCATTTGCACCAACGCCCCTACGCCTTCGCGATCAATCGTCACGAATGGATCTTTCGGCAACAAACCTTGAGAAACGTAACTGCCCAAGAATCTGCCCGCATCGTCACGTGAAAGACCCAAAGTTGTTTGAGTCAAATCATTCGTGCCGAAGCTAAAGAAGTCAGCGTGCTCAGCAATTTGATCTGCTGTCACTGCTGCACGAGGAAGTTCAATCATGGTGCCGATTGTGTAGTTGAATTTGATACCTTGTTCAGCTTGGACTTTTTCAACTTCAGCAATCGATTGTTTACGAAGAATTTCAAGTTCCTTCGCCATGCCCACAAGCGGGATCATGATTTCAGGAACAAGCTTTTGTCCTTCTTTGATCAACTGACAAGCGGCTTCAGCAATAGCGCGCACTTGCATTTGATACATTTCAGGATACGTGATCGCCAAACGGCAACCGCGGTGACCCAACATCGGATTGAACTCGTGAAGAGCTTTGATCTTCATTTTCAATCTTTCGAAATCAGTGCCAAGGCGTTTCGCCAATTCTTTTGTTTCTTCGTCAGTGTGTGGAACGAACTCATGAAGAGGCGGATCCAACAAACGAATTGTAACAGGCAAACCTTCCATGATTTTGAACAATTGATAGAAGTCATCACGTTGCATTGGCAATAGTTTCGCCAAAGCTTTTTCGCGATCCATTTTGTTATCAGCGATGATCATTTCACGAACAGAGTCGATACGATCAGCACCAAAGAACATGTGCTCAGTACGGCAAAGACCGATACCTTCAGCACCGAAACCGCGCGCTGTCGCTGCATCTTTCGGAGTGTCTGCATTTGTTCTGACTTTCAAGCGACGAACACCGTCTGCGATTTTCATGATGCGCTCAAAAGATCCATCCAATTTTGGTTCGATCGTTTTTACTTCGCCCAAAAAAACTTCGCCTGTGCTGCCGTCCAAAGTGATCACATCACCCTTCTTCAACACATAGCCTTTTACTTTCATTGTCTCGTTACGGTAGTCAACTTCGATATCACCACAACCAGCTACGCAGCATTTACCCATACCACGCGCAACAACGGCAGCGTGTGAAGTCATACCACCACGAGTAGTGAGGATACCTTGGGCTGCCACCATACCCGCAATGTCTTCAGGAGAAGTTTCAATACGAACAAGGATAACTTTTTTGCCGTGCTCTTTCCATTCAACTGCTTCTTCAGAAGTGAAAACGATTTGACCGTTCACACCACCTGGAGACGCCGGCAAACCTTTTGCCAATTGAGTCTTCGCTGCTTTTGGATCCAGTGTTGGATGTAACAATTGATCAAGAGCTGCTGGATCAAGACGCAAGATCGCTTCGTCTTGTGTGATCAACTTTTCATCGATCATGTCGCAAGCGATTTTCAACGACGCGGCGGCCGTACGCTTTCCATTCCGAGTTTGCAGCATCCACAAAACACCACGTTCAATTGTGAACTCGATGTCTTGCATGTCACGGTAGTGACCTTCAAGTTTTTTATAAATATCAACAAGCTGTTGGTAAGCTTTAGGCAAAGCTTCTTCCAATGACATCACGCCGGCTTTGGCAGCCGCTTCTTTTGTAATTGGCTGAGGAGTTCGGATACCCGCAACAACGTCTTCACCTTGTGCATTGATCAAGAATTCACCAAAGAACGCTTTATCACCAGTTGATGGATTACGAGTGAACGCAACACCCGTTGCAGAGTCTTCACCCATGTTACCGAACACCATTGATTGAATGTTCACAGCAGTACCCCATGCAGCTGGGATGTCGTGCAATTCACGGTAAGTGATCGCACGTGGTGTGTTCCAAGAATGGAATACTGCAGAGATCGCTCCCCACAATTGCTCCCAAGGATCTGCTGGGAATGTTTGACCCGTTGAAGTGCGGATCAGCTCTTTGAATTTTTTAACGAGAGTTTTCAAATCATCGACAGTCATTTCTGTGTCGAGTTTGTAGTGCTTTTCTTCTTTCAAATCTTCCAAAGTCACTTCAAGCAATGAACCATTCATGTTCATCACAACGTCAGAGTACATTTGGATAAAACGACGGTAAGAATCCCAAGCGAAACGCGGGTTGTTCGAAGACTTCGCTAAGCCCTCAACCGTTTGATCATTCAAACCCAAGTTCAAAATTGTATCCATCATGCCTGGCATTGAAGCACGTGCACCTGAACGAACAGACACAAGCAATGGATCATTCACGTCGCCAAATTTTTTACCAATTTTAGATTCTACTTTTGCCATGGCTTCCTGAACTTTTGGACGAACCCAGTCAGGCAACTTTCCGCCTTCTTGATAGAAGTGCGTGCAGATTTCAGTACAGATTGTGAAGCCCGGAGGAACCGGAATACCGAGTGAAGTCATCTCAGCAAGGTTTGCACCTTTACCGCCAAGAGTGTTTTTCATTCCTGCATTGCCTTCAGATTCGCCAGCCGCAAAGAAGTATACAAACTTTTGCGGAATAGCTGCTTTAGAAGCCGAGTTATCAGATGAAACGTTCTGCTGCATAAGTCATCCTTCGCACTCCAACTGAGTCGGAGTAAGCCAATTATTTTTATGGCTTATATAGAACATCTCTAAACATCTAATATCAATGGAAAAATGGCAGCCAGATCAGTGCCCGAACGGTTAGAGTCTTCACTCCTGAAAAGGTGCTTCGGGGACTTCATTAAAGCCGAAAGAAATTGAGTACTTATGTTAGTGCTTGGGAAATAAGCAAAAATGCCCTCTGTCGACGCATCGTGGGAGTTTGCAGTTTATGGCTCTGTGACCTTTTGTAAATCCTGCGGGGTGAGATCAAATGTTCGCCCCACTTGCTCAAAGACACCGCTGGTTTTAACAAAGACTGTCACGATATCACGAGGATGAACTTCTGATTTTTTAAAGAGCTGACTCAAGGTAAATTCTTGGATTTTTCGCACGCGAGCCTGCCCGGCTTCATCACCAAAATAAATCGGATCAGCCGCCCAATCATAAAGCAGCATCTTCAAGGCATGATTGCCATAGTCGGAAATTTTTAAATGATAAGTTTTCAGCAAAGCCCAACCCGGTTTGCCAAGTGCAGCCTTTAAATTTTCGGGCATGCGTTTATAAAGCTGCGTGTACGATTGATGATACCACGCCATCTCTAAGCCTTGTTGCACTTGCAGGTTGTCTTCGATATTTAATTTTTTAGACTCAAACCATTCGCGCATGTCTGAATACTCAAATCCGTAAGATTCATTGCGAAGTGAATACTGAATGCGATCAGAAATTTTACGCATTAACTGCACATTGCGTTTTGCACCGATCGCCCGATATTCAAAACCGAACATGTCACTTTGGTCATAGGTTTTGCCGGTTCTAAAGCTGACGTAAGCCATCTTAAAACGATTGCCATCAAAGTCTCGAATGTCGCCCATGAAGTATTTAAAAACTCCGCTAAAGAAATTCGGTTTTGCCGAATCAAAGAAACTTTCAGTCAGAGATTTATTCGACATGATCACACCATGATCGAAAGCTTTGATTAACTCAGCAAGCATATTGGCGCGGCGATAGTATTCAGCGATCTCAATAGCTTTTTCACGTTGGCGTGGTCCCGTGGGTTTTGCTGCAACGATGTGTTCGTGCAAATGCCCGCGTTTTTCACCAATACCCATTTGAAAGTTCCACGCGTCTTTGACAAGATCACCTGCAGAAATTTCTTGAGATCGCAGATGCAACTCCACACCAGAAAACTTCTCAACACTACGACGAGAGCGGAATTCAACTTGCTTAAACACATTTGAAACATCGACATTATGAACGCCTGGTCGATAGGTTTGTCCAAGAAAAACTGTGTCTATGGGGAACTTCAGTTGAATCACTTCTTTTACTTTGATACCGGGTACGGAACGATCTTCGTAAAAAGTGCGCTCTTTGCCGCTTGAAACTACAATGATCAGGTTGCGTTTGATGTTATCAGGTAAAAGATCCCATTCCAGCAAACGAGGATCCATTTCGGGATAATTTTCTTTAGCCCAAAACAAGTATGAATTCGGAATGCTAGCATCCGTAAATTTTCTATCAAAAAGTCCACCCACCAAACCATTGTGGGTCGTCAAAATCTGCAAAACTTTATTAGTCGCATCCATCTCAAGCTCAACAGCGGCACCACCCAGAGAATAGTCTCTGAAGATATCGCCACAACGAGGAGCTGCCTGAAGACCGGCACTCCAAATCAGAGCGAAAATCATGATGGTTGCACGCAAACATTGTAGGCCTGACACCTGTCAACTCCTTGGACAATAGAAGCCACGACGGGCGCTCTCGAGCCTGTCGAATTCTCTATGCACTCTAACAGTGCAATCGAAAAGCCTATGACTCCCCTTCAAAAATCAACGAAAATTTATATATATGGGGTACCCATGCAACCTCAGAAATTAAGCCTTTGGAGAATACTTGTCGGCCCACTTCTCACGATTTTAACAATCGTGGTGGTGCAATTTTTTGCCCAGCAAAACGTCAGTATCCCACCTGTTGCGCTCCTGATTTTGTCGATGGTAATTGCATCCTATTTCGGGAATGTTTTTTCGACAGCTTTTTCTTGTGTCGCGGCTTGGGGCTATCTCGTCTTCGCTTCGATCACTCCCTATTCTCTGATGTACAATCCCAGTGAAAGTAAAATCCGCGTCTTAGTCTGGTCTTTAGCTGTTCCGGCAATTGGTTTGTTGGTGAGTATTTTAAAAAATCGCTCTGAGGCACCTTTAAAAAATGAACTCGAAGCACTTCAGAAATCTCAAAAAGATCTATTAGAAAGCGAAGAACGTTTTCGCATGATCGTCTCTTCAGCCCATGATGCGTTGATTGTGATCGATGCCCAGAGCCGTATCCAAGAATGGAATCCTCAGGCCGAGATGACCTTTGGTTGGAAGCGTTCGGAAGTTCTGAATCACTCGCTGGCGGAAACAATCATTCCCATGCAATATCGCCAAAGCCATTCCCAAGGCATCAGTCATTACATGAAGTCTGGCGAAGGACCTGTTTTAAATAAACGCTTTGAGATCACGGCACTCAAAAAAAATGGCGTGGTGATTCCCGTTGAGTTGACCATTTATCCTTTTAAACAAGGTGGGAAAACTTTCTTTGGTTCATTCTTGCACGACATCTCTGAAAAAAAACGCACAGAACGAAATCAAAAAGCTCAAGTCGAGCTCACTCGAATTATTACTGAAACAACCAGTTTGACGAACGCCATTCCGCAAATCACGCAAGCGCTCGGTGCGGGAATGGATTTCGCAGCAGCAGAGCTGTGGCTTTTAAATCCCGATCATATGTTAACTTGTCGAAGCGTTTGGCCCACGGGTGATGAAGAACTCGAACCATTACAGAAATCATCATTGCATACGCCGATGTCCCCTCATCATGCTTTGCTGAATGGGAACCTCGATACGTTTGACTGCTTGTGGATTCCCGAACTCAGTGTTGATGCTCGCCATGATCGTAAGGAAGCGGCTCAACGGGCGGGTATGCATGCCTACGTATCATGCCGTATTTACGATGGCAGCGATACCTACGGCCTCATGACGTTCTATCATACATCCGTATTGCCTCGCGATCCTCATTCTCTGCAAATGTTATCTGAAGCTGGAAAAAAAATCGGACTGTTTGTGCGTCGTCGAATAGCAGAAGAAGAAATCTCTAAACTCAATCGAAGTCTTGAAATCAAAGTTGAACAACGTACCCAAGATCTCGCTAAAGCAAATGAACATCTGAGTCGCGAGATTGAAGAAAAAAGAACTTTGTACGAACAAGCCCAAGTGGCGAATCGCTTAAAAGACGAATTCTTAGCAACGGTATCCCATGAATTGCGCACACCACTGAACGTCATCATGGGTTACAGCGAAATGCTGGTTCATGAAGAACTGAGCAAACAAGAAACCCAAGAATACATCAGCACCATTCATCGCAATGCCAAAGTTCAATCACAAATCGTCAATGACATCTTAGATATTTCACGCATCGTAACTGGAAAATTGCGTCTGAACATTGACGACGTGGATATCGCCAGCGTTGTCACTGCTGCCATTAAATCGGTGGAGCATTCCGCGTTGAATAAACATATCACCATCACAACTCATCTCGATGCGGAAAGCAGTTCGGTGGCTGGGGACTTTGGACGTTTGCAACAGGTGTTGTGGAATTTGATTTCTAATTCGATCAAGTTCACTCCCCGTTACGGACAAATCGATATTTCTACGAGCATCATTGAATCCCAAGTGGAGATCTCTGTGAAAGACTCGGGTCTTGGTATTGATCCAGAATTTTTGCCATATGTTTTTGAACGCTTCCGCCAGGAAGATGCCACAACCACTCGACGTTATGGCGGCTTAGGCTTAGGTTTGTCGATTGTGAAAAACATCGTGGAGCTTCACGGCGGCAGTGTGATCGCTCGTAGTAACGGAAAAAATCAAGGTTCTGAATTTCTTGTGACCCTGCCTGTGCACGCTGTGAAGATACGCCCGACATTGCCACCCGATATTGATTTTGAAAGTTCCCACAAGGTCCTCGAAGGAGTTCGCGCGCTTGTCGTGGAAGATCAGGTCGATGCTTTAAACTTAATCGCGAAGGTGTTGTCTCGCGCCGGGGCCGAAGTATTTACGGCTTCCAATGCCACCGATGCTTTGCAAATCGTGATTCGTCAAAAACCAAATTTATTAATTAGTGACATCGGTATGCCTGAACAAGATGGCTATTATTTGATTCAAATGGTGCGCAAACTGCCAGCCGAGCATGGTGGCAACATTCCCGCTATCGCTTTGACCGCGTATGCACATCTGGAAGACCAAGAGCGCGCCAAACGCGAAGGCTTCCAAGTCCACGTTGCCAAGCCCGTCGAAGGCTCGAAACTTATTTCTATCGTCGCAGATCTCATGGGGAAACCGGGTGCTGCTCCAGAAGCAAAAATCTAGGACTCATTCAAAGTTGGACTCATTTATTCTGTGGATCTAAGTATTGTGCCGTGCGGAGTTTGGTTTTTGCGCGTGTTTAATGAGCGTGATACTGGCACAATTACGGAGGATCTTTTTTTCGAAAGGTGTTTCTTATGAAACTTTATTTTTCTCCTGGTGCTTGTGCTTTGGCTTCTCAGATTGCTTTGCGTGAAGCGGGATTTGGGTTTGATCTTGTTCCTGTAAATTTGAAGGACAAGACTTATGCTGGTGGTGATTACTATCAGATCAATCCGAAGGGTTATGTTCCTGCGTTGCAAATGAAAGATGGAGCTGTGTTGACTGAAGGTGTAGCGATCTTGCAATGGATTGGCGATCAAGCTCCGGATAAAAATTTGATTCCTAAGGCTGGAACTCCAGAGCGCACTCATGCAGTTGAGTGGTTGAATTTTATTTCTACTGAAATGCACAAAGGCTTTGCAGCTTTGTTCTATCCACAGAATTTGAGCGAAGAAGGCTTGAAAGCGACTCATGACAAAATCCAAAAGCGTTTGGCTCACTTGGATAAACACTTGAGCAACAAAGAATACATTTTGGGTAATGGCTTCTCTGTTGTGGATGCTTATGCTTTCAATATTTTACGTTGGACTCGTATGTTGAAAATCGATACGGATTCGCACAAAAATGTTTTGGGCTTTATTGACCGCGTTTCCGCTCGTCCATCTGCACAAGCAGCACTGGACGGCGAAGGCATTCGTCACTAGCTGGTCTTGTTTACACTCCAGCTTCGCTCGACTTGTCTACACTCCAGCTTTGCTGGACCGGTCTACACTCCAGCTTCGCTGGAGTAGGAAAAGGCGTTGTTATCGACGCCTTTTTATTTTTTAACTTACTCGAGAAATTTCGGCAAATCTGGTTTGAGATTTGGATTCGGATTCAAAGTCATCGCCGCTTCGATGATGAAATCTTTGAAGAACGAGACATTCGTGAACTCCACGTACATGTGGCAGTTCGGTGCATTGTTGTAAGCGCCTCTTGTGATCCCACCCACAACATACTCTTCTCCGATTTTTAAATACGCTGGGCCACCTGAATCACCACGACACGCACCCGCCCCCGCTGTTTGATCCAGAATAATCAGACTGCGCCACAATTTCCACACCGGAACAGTGGCTGAATAAAGATTGAGCGTCGGAATTTTTTCTTCGTCACTGATTTTACCAAAACCTGCTACCACGAAATCATCAATCAATGTGATCTTGCGACCGGCATTGATTTTCGCAGGTTTAAAACCTGCTGGAGCTGGCTTTGATAATTTCAGAACCGCGATATCGCCCAACTCTGTGCGGGGGTAATTATCAACATCCATTTCCTCGCGTTCATTGGCAACGATACCACTCACCGTTGCTAATTTGTCGAAGCTAAAAGTTTTTGGCAACACCGAGCCAAAGTGAACATACAAGTTCGTCGATTTTAATCCCGCCACACAATGTGCCGCCGTCAGAACCAAATTCGAAGAAATCAAAGTGCCCGTGCAAGATTGTTTGAATGGCGAGCTGTCGCTTTCAATGATCGCCACTGTTGATGCCGCCAAAGCATCCTTCGGTGCCACAACAGCGCCACCGACGATTGATGACTCCTGAGCAGAATCATGAGCCAGTTCGTCTGTATAACCATCACCTTGCGCACATGCAGTCACGAGAAGAAGTACTGTTAAACTTGTGAATAACGATGAAATAAGTGCACCAGCACCTGCTTGAGAACGCACGAGAAGCCTCCAGAAGAGCTTAAAGCTCAAAAACTGTTTAGAAAAGCAAGGCTAGTGCCACCAAATAAAAAAGGCGCCTCCCTCAGGAAGACGCCTTTTGAAATTTAAGATTAAAACTCAAAAACTAAAACGTTTTCAACTTAGCAGCGATGTATGAGTTCAACGTTGCCATCGGCACACGCTCTTGAACCATTGTATCGCGATGACGAACAGTCACTGCTTGGTCGTTGATTGTGTCAAAGTCGACAGTCACACAGAACGGAGTCCCGATCTCGTCTTGACGACGGTAACGTTTACCGATTGATTGTGCTTCGTCGTAAGTCACGTCCATGTCTTCAGCTAATTGATCACGCAATTTATCTGCAATCGAAGACAGCTCTTCTTTTTTAGACAACGGCAAGATCGCAACCTTATAAGGAGCGATTTCTGGGTGTAGACCCAAAACTACGCGCACATCTTCTTTACCCGCTTCATCTGTCGAAACTTCTTCACGGTAAGCATCACACAAGAAGGCCAAGAACAGGCGATCACAACCCACTGCTGTTTCGATAACGAACGGAAGATATTTTTCCTTCGCTTGTTCGTCGAAGTACTCCAAGTTTTTACCAGAGAACTGCATGTGTTGAGTCAAATCGAAGTTACCACGGTTATGGATACCTTCTAGTTCACTGAAGCCCATTGGGAATTTGTATTCAACGTCCACAGCTGCTTTCGCGTAATGCGCAAGCTTGTCATGGTCTTTGAATTTCAAGTTTTCTTTTTTGATGCCGTACTTGATGTAGAAGTTCCAGCGACGCTCTTTCCACTCTGTGAAGAAGCCTGCATCAGTTCCTGGTTTTACGAAATATTGCATTTCCATTTGTTCGAATTCACGAGTACGGAAAATGAAATTGCCCGGCGTGATTTCGTTACGGAATGACTTACCGATTGCCGCAATACCGAATGGAATTTTCAAGCGTGAAGCTTGTTGGCAGTTTTGGAAATTCACGAAGTGACCTTGAGCCGTTTCAGGGCGCAAGTAAATCACGCTCGCAGAATCTTCCAAAGGACCCATGTGAGTTTTAAACATCAAGTTGAAGTTGCGTTCTTCAGACAAGTTTTTGCTACCGCAGTTAGGACATTTTTTTTCGTTGATGTACGAATCAGTGTTGTCCGCGCGGAAACGAGTTTTACAGTCTTTACAGTCAACCAATGGATCTGAGAAACCATCGACGTGGCCAGAAGCTTTCCAAACAGTTGGATGCATCAAAATCGCGGCATCGATACCTACGATGTCCGGTCTGCGAGTCATCGTGTTCCACCATGCGCGCTTCACATTCAACTTCATCAAAGAGCCCAGGGGACCGTAATCCCAGCAGCTTCCCAAGCCTCCATAAATTTCAGAAGATTGAAAAACGAATCCACGACGTTTGCTCAAACTCACAAGGGTGTTGAGGTCTTCACAATGCCTAATTTTCATGCTGATGCTCCTGTCTACCCTCCGACTTCGTCGGAGTATATTTGCCGTTCTCCCACGATGGCTTCGAGGGCGTAACGCAGACAATATTGGTAACCTTGAGCCCATGGTCTAGTCAAGAAATGCACTGTGAATTCGGACCAAGTCTTGCTTTGAAATTCGGTCTTTGCGAGCCTTAGGTAAGTGAGGTGATGCAGTGTTTAAATCCTATTTCTTTGCAGCGGTAATGATGACTTTAGGTCTTCTTTTGGTGTCACCCACTTCCCACTCAGAATCCGTCACAAAGTTCGTGAGCAAAGAAGAACAAATCCGCGCCGAAATGCTCGTCATCTCGCGCCACCTTGGCGTCACTTGCACTGAGTGCCACACGGTTTCTAACTTCACCGACTCTTCCAAAGCGAATTTCAAAATTGGTAAAGAGCACATGAAGATCACACAGATCCTCAAAGATTCAGGTTTTGATGGAAAAAAAGGCCCCATGGCCACGTGTTACATGTGTCATCTAGGTAAGCTACGTCCCGCGTTCAAAGAACCCGCAGCCGCTCTGAACGGCAAGTAATCAGCTCTGCTTTTGGAGGATCGCTTTGTAAGCGGTCTCGAGGAATTCGACCGACTCTTTATCAGAGCGGCGCACGGCTACGTGATAAGCCTCAGTGACCATGGTGATGTTCGCCCCTGCCGGGACTCCCAGCACTTCATAGGCATCCCAAGAGTGGCCATTATAATTAAACATCACATTGAGGATTTTTGGACGAGGACGATTCGCAAGATCAGGATGCACCGGGTCTCTCATGCGTGGGCGCGCCACAGTCACCGACGGCTTCGCCAAAGACCCGCCTTCAGCTGTTTTGGCAGCTTCAGAGGTTAAAACGGGCTCGCTATCAGGAGTGTCCATCTTCAGCTTTGTCGGCTTCGGACCGCCCCCACGGGAAACTAAGTACCACAGAATGAATGCCCCAGCTCCCACCGCGTTCATGATCAAAAAATCTTGGCTATTCATCTAAAGTCTATTATTGGTTGAGGCCTTCTAATTATCAAGGAGTCCTTTCTATGGCAGCCCCGAATCCTTTCGACCAACAAAACGCTATTCCCGGTGTGAAACATATTATTGCCGTTAGTTCAGGCAAAGGCGGCGTTGGTAAAAGCACGGTCGCAACAAATCTAGCGATGGCTTTGGGCAAAAAGAACAAAGTAGGTCTCTTGGATGCTGACATCTACGGTCCGAGTATCCCTCGAATGTTAGGGACTTTGAACCAAAAGCCGGGCATCCAACCCGACACGAACCGCTTGGAACCGTTGACTCGTTATGGGATCAAATTGATGAGCATCGGCTTTTTGATTGAAGAAGGTGCGGCCGTTGTATGGCGTGGACCGATGCTTTTCAAAGCGATGGACCAATTTCTTAAAGATGTAAACTGGGGCGAGTTGGATTACTTGATCGTCGATCTTCCACCGGGCACGGGTGACATTCAACTGACTCTTGCACAGAAAGTTCCTGTGAGCGGTGCTGTTGTTGTTTCGACTCCACAAAACGTTTCGTTGATCGACGTTAAAAAAGCGGTCGATATGTTCCAACGCCTGAACGTGCCTTTGTTGGGTATGGTTGAAAACATGGCTTACATGTTGAATCCTGTGAATGGCGAAAAAATGCAGCTATTCCCGAAAGGCGAAATCGACACTTGGGCTGCTTCGAAAGGCATGCCGAAGTTGGCTGAAATTCCATTCAACCCTTCAGTAGGTTTGGCTGGTGAAGCAGGTATTCCTGTTGTTGAAGCCAACGCAAGCGGTGCCGAAGCGCAAGAATTCATGCGCCTGGCTGATCGTTTGCGTGAGTTGTTGCCGGTTTAGTTTTTATATCCGCTATTTAAATTTGAAGCCTACGAACTGGAAGATCTTTGCCCACACGTAGGCTTGAGCGCGCCACCCGACTGTGTTGACGTTCTCAATCGACTCACTAAAGTGGCCCGCATTTTTCAGAGTCAGCATGTCTGCTTTTAATCCCTGATCTTTTAAGGCCGCAATAAGTTTATAGCTATGAATTGGATTCACGCGTGAATCGTTGGCTCCGACTAAAATAAAAAATTCTGTGGGGTTTTTGCCCGTTTGTTTTAATTCAAGTGGTGAGAAGTTTTTCATCAACTCTGCGGTTGCTGCTTCGTTGGCATCGCCGTAGTCTTGTTTGAAAGAAGCCCTGACATCGAGGCGCTCTTTACCAAGCATGTCGTGAACACCCACTTTAGGAATGACAAGACCAAACACGCCTGGAGCTTTCAATGCTGCCGCTGCGACAACGAAGCCACCATTCGATGCACCTTGCGCGATGATTTTTTCTGGATTTGAATAGCCGTTGTCAGTCAGCCACTGTGCTGCTGCGATCGTATCGTCCAGCGTGACCGTTTTCTTATCAGGTCCCTTTGCTTGATAGTACCACTCGGTGCCGAATTCGTTACCGCCACGAACTGCGGGACCTACTAAGATACCGCCTTGTTCGATGAAAGCTTTTTCAATTCTGTTGAACTGATTATTATGCATATGACCCGCGGAATTAAATCCGCCGTAAACAGAAATGTACGATGGATTTTGGCCGTTGATTTTAATATCTCTTCGGTGAGTCAATCGCATTGGGATCAATGTGCCGTCTGCCGATTTCACTTCCACGATGTGCGAGATGTATTTAACACCTTTGTCGCTATTGAGTTCTTTTTCTATCGCACGCAGATCGGGTTTCGTTTTTAAATTCCACGTGTAAAAGATTTTCTTATGCACTTTGCTTGTGAAACCGAGAGTCAGGACTTCGCCTTCTTTCTCCCATTTTCTATCGATGATGTTTGTTCCCACTGGAATCGTCATGTCCGCGATTGATTTGCCCGAAGAATCAAGAATTTCAAAATGGCGATCAGCTCCGCGCATATGTCCAATCCAGATGTGCTCGCCGATTATTCCTGATGCTGTGATGACCTGACCTTCTTTTGAGAAAATCGGCGTTACAGCTTTTGTGACAAGGTCATAGGATTCGATAAAGCCTGTGCCTTTATCGTTTTCTGTTCGGAATAACAAAATGCCGTCTGCTTCACCTACAATTTCTTGGAAACTGTTTTTGAGAGCCAACACTTCTTTACCACCCCGTCCATCGACGATGTAGTAATTCTGTCCTGAGCTGAGCACTGAGTAGTTTTTAAATTGCGCCCAGATGTATTGCATATCCATGGACGGAAGCGACCTATTCGTCGCGACGTTGATAGCTTCAACGCTGTGTCTGAAGGCTTTCGCTTGATAAGCGATCACATCATCTTGCAGCCACGCGATTTTCGCAGTCGTATTTCCGCGCGCTTCAAGACGATGAACTGTGCGCTTGCCGTCTTTCAGCGAGTACACATCAAAGAAGAAATTATCGATGCTACCCTTTTCATAGAAATAAACCACAACGTAATTCTGATCTGGTGAGACTGAGAAGTTACTAATGCGAATTCTGTTATTGCGAGCTTCTTCAAAATTATTCGCCAGAACTTTTTCGCTATCACCTTTTTTTATGATGAGATCCGTTGATTTACCGATACCATTATCGCGCAAAATTAACTGATCGCCATTGCGCAGTTTTTCCGACTTCATTTCGCGACCATTCGGATGGTCGCTCAAGTTGCCCTTAAAAATTTTGTCGGCGATTTTGTTAAGATCAGAATCTTTAAGACTGTCAAACACGTCGCGATTGCGTTCGCGAATCATCGTTAAGCGCTCGGACGATTCGAGTTCGAGATTAATATACTTCTCGGAGTTCGATTCGAAGACGAGTTTACATGCCGGAGCAGCTTGAACAGCGGATGCCGCCAAATTAAGCAGAACCAATTTCGCGACGAACGCAGTACGAATATGACTCAAATGACATCTCCCTGACAGAGTGACAAAATAAGGCATTTTCAAAGTACGAGAAGGCCACCAAAAGCCATCAGTTGCTCCAAAAATCCCTCACCTCTCAACATAGCCAAAAAGATGCCAGAAAAGTAACCTGGCACCTTTTTCATCAGAAGCGGATGATTTCGCCGTGTTTCGGTACGTGGAAAGCGCCGGGTTCGAATTTATCTCTTTGGATCAGGTCATTGAGTTCTTTTGTAGGTTGCGCCATTGGTTCGTCACTCAAACGGAATGTGCCCCAGTGAACTGGGATGCTGATTTTTGAATGCAGATCTTTGTGAATAAGAATGAATTCTTCCGGATTGATGTGTTGTTGCTTCATGAACCAGCGCGGTTCGTAAGCACCCAACGGCATCATGGTGACGTTCACGTCGCCATAGCGTGCGTGAATATCTTGGAAGTCTTTTGAATAGCCCGTGTCACCTGTGTAGAGGAATTTCCACGCGGCATCTTGCACTAGCCATCCGCCCCAAAGAGATTGATTCGTGTCGAATGGAGTTCGCTTCGTCCAATGTTGCGCGGGTGTGAATGCGATTTTCAAATCTTTGAAAGTCGCTTCTTCCCACCAATCGAACTCTTTCACATTGTGGAGTTTTTCTGATTCGAGTAATTCGGCCGTGCCCAGAGGAGCGTAAAATAAAGTTTTGCCTTCGGCCTTTTTTTCGAGCTCTCGCAAACTAGGTAAATCAAGATGATCATAGTGATTGTGCGAGATAACGACAATATCGATCGGTGGTAGTTCCGCGATCGTCATCGGTACTTTCACAAGACGTTTTGGCGCGACAAATGGAAACGGCGAAATCTTTTCTGAAAAGACTGGATCAATAAGAATGTTCACGCCGTGAACTTGTAAGAGCGCTGACGAGTGACCGATCCACGTGAAGGTTGTTGCCGTTTTATTTTCTTTTAAGAAGTTCAAATCAGGCGTGAGTACTTCTGGCTTAAACTCCGGCTCTGGAGGTTTCGACGTTGTCCAACGCTGCCAATACCATTTAAGCACGCTCGCCTTCGGCTCATTGTCGTAGTTATTGTAGAACTGCGTTTTTCCGCGATGTGGTTTGTTCGGATCGTAATACTTAAAATTCTGACAGCCCATAGAAAACCCTAGCGCTGTTAAGAGCAACAAATACTTCATGCCGTCAGAATCTCTCTGAACTACTCTTCTGTCTAGACTGTTTTAGTACAAGCCGCGGATGCTTCTTATTTGGTCGAGCTTTTGTTCGAACTTTGTCCAGTTGTCTTCTTGGGCGATAGGGAGCCAGATGTCTTCGAGTTCATCGATCAACAGTGAACATGCTTTGGGTTGCTTAAAATATTCGTGCTGTTGTTTTGTCTCGTCAGCTACTTCGACCGACTCTATTGCCTCTGATAATTTTTTGAACGACTCGTGTTCGTAGATTTTTGTTTGTGGTGACCTTGCAAGGCGCTCACTGTTTATTCCCGAATGCAGATCAAACAAAGCTTGTTCAAACGGTGCTTTCGTTGCTTGCAGGAATTGAAATAAGTACGCCGTTAAATCCGTGTTGAGTTCTGCTTGTGCAAGTTCACTTTCCATCGGATTGCGCAAGTTCAAACGTCTGAGCAAATTTCTGTGAATTGCAACGGTGAAGGTGCCCGAGAACTCTTCCAGAATTTCTTCCACCGGCAATTGTGGGAACGCGGCTTCAAGTGCCGCACCCAACTGATACAAATTCCACAGCACACTCGTTGGTTGACGACCGTAAGCGTACAAACCTTGGTTGTCGAAATAAGCTGCCGTGAATTGCGGATCATAGTGCGGTAAAAATCTGTACGGGCCGTAATCGAAACTCTCGCCCGTGATGTTCATATTATCTGTATTGAGAACTCCGTGTACAAATCCCGCCGTCATCCAACCAGCGGCCGTGTCAGCGGCTCTCCCCGCAACGGCACGCAAGAAACTCGCTGCCAACTCATGCTCGGTGTAGACTGCAAGCTCTGGATAAAAGTGCTTCACGCAATAATCCAATAACTTTTTGATGTTCTCCGTTTGTTTGAAGTAAGCCAGGCGTTGGAAAGTTCCATAGCGCACATGACTGTGATTCAGGCGAACTAAAACTCCCGCACGCGTTGGTGAAGGTTCATCGTGACGTTCTAAGTTTTCACCCGTTTCAAAAACCGAAAATGTTTTTGAAGTGTTCACTCCGTATGACTCTAATAACTCGGTCGCGAGTATTTCACGGAAGGCACCCTTTAAAGTCAGGCGTCCATCACCTCGGCGTGAGTACGGCGTTTGCCCACTCCCCTTCGTCCCCAGATCTAACAACTTTCCATCCGCTTGAAATTGCGCGAACAAAAAACCTCGACCATCCCCAAGATCAGGATTGTAGTGCTGAAATTGATGGCCATGGTATCTGAGTGCCAAGGGCGCCTTTAAATTGCCTGGAAGGGGCTTAAACGCCGAGAAATGATCTTGCCATTCCTGCACTGACAGCTGACCCAAGCCAACCCTCTCTGCCGCATCCTGATTGCGATAGCGAAGAATGGCTTGTGGGAATTTTGCGGCCTCGACTTCGTCATAAAAGTCAGGTCCTAGGTCATAAATCGGTGGCGTCCAAGTGCTGTTCATAAGGATGGTTATAGAGGGAGTTTCATCGGTTGTGAATGAATTTGAATTTTATTGTCGTAATTCTTTGGGAGCATAGACCGGAAACGCAATGATCGAGACTATGGCGCGCGTCACTGTCCGTTTAGATTTGATTCATGGGCACAAAATACTTTTTCTTCACCGTTATTACCGCATTCATTATGAACCTTTGCACAGAGGCTTTTGCTGACACTGCAAACTACACAGTGGACCTTGACCGCGTCGCAAAACGCGTTTCAACCGAAGTCGCTTACAATGACGATCGGATCAATGACGAAGACACGCGTGAAGTGAAAGTCGTCTACAAAAATGCACGCAACTCGCGCTTCCCCGGCACCTTTAAAAGCGGCCTGTCGATGGATCGCTTAGGCGGTATCAGCACGACTGGCGGCGTGCAGTTCGCGTTTTAATTTTAGTGGAATTTAAATTTTGGAAATTAGTTTTGCGGAACGAGGTTGGCTTTAAAAAAGCGCTCACCCGGGCAATAACCGCCTCGATCGCAACGGTGGAAATTCAAACAGCCACCTTCTTGCTGAATACGCATGATATCGTCTTCTAAAATATCTTCAGCTCCACGACTTAACAAACCTACAACCTCACCCTTTGAATTGAACAACGGCGAGCCTGAACTGCTATCAAATGTATCCACATCGGCATGAATAAAGTTTTTGAAATTTTCTGAAGTTCGTAACACAGCTTGATCTTTTTTAAGCGGCATCCCCAAAGGGTACGAATAACTGAACACAGTTTCATTCTCAAAGATCTCACTGGCAATGCGTACGGGAGTTACACCCTTCACCGCGCGGTCTAAGCGGATGATTGCATAATCTTTGCCTGTGCTACCGAAAGTGTTTTCCAGCTTCAAAATTTCTTGGCAAGTGTAGAGCTCGGTCTTTTTCGTTTTGCCCACCTTATCGGAAGTAAAACCGAACAGCACCGAAACATTCTCACAGCCTTTCTTGCGCTGATCAAAACAATGTCCCGCTGTTAAAACCTGATTTGGAGCGATTAAAACTCCTGAGCAAAATCCTAAAAGGGGTTGATCCTGAAAGGGCTCATCTGCACACAGCGGATAAAAGTCCTTTAAAGTTTTAAACGGCATCGCAAGTTTATAGTTATCAACGAACATAGCTGTGGCCGCAGCCATGGGATCGAGAGTGCTTTGTTGAATATCGATGCGAGTGTCTTCGCCGTAAATCACGGGATTCGCAGTATCGGTTTTTCCCGTCGCCACGCGCGACTTTTCACAACTCGTTGTTGAGAATAAAACAGCTATTAAAGATCCGAATGTGCAGAGCGATTTCAACATGCGATCTTTGTACTACGCCACCACTCCCATGGGCGAGTCCCCGCCTTCATACGTGTCATTTGTAGTCAACCGTCTAAAGCTTAGACATGTGAGCGGAAACGAGAGCCGTTTTCAGCGCGCATCGATCTTGCTCTCAACGACGGTTTGATATCAAAGGAGTTGCACGTGAAAGTTGGAAAATTAAGTCTATTAGTATTAGGCGCCCACCTTTTGGCTCAAACAAGTTATGCGGGATTAGATGTTTCTGCACCTCGCGGTGAAGCGACAACTCACTTCAAATCTCCTCAGGGAGTCACTGAAGTCTGCATCATTCCTAAAAAACTTTCTCCTTCTGATTTTTCTGATAAAGATTTGAAGGATGAAAAAGAGCTGTGCTCTATGGATTTTTACGGCATCAAGTCTGATGCGGAAACTCCAGTTCCGATGATCACTTGTCCTAAACAGCAATCAACAAATCCAGCTACCTTGGTAGGTGTTTTACCAGCTGGCATGACGAAAGCTCAAGCTGAAGCAAAACTTTGTAAGGGTCCTCACAACGATTTCGATATGGAAGCGAAGTTCAAAACGAGCATCACTTGTTCTTATGTGCCCGCTAACCTCGCTTACTGGCAGCTTTCAAAAATGTTTCAAGCTGGTCGCGTAATGCCTGCGGTGCTTAGAACTTTCGATGCGACTGAGCACGAAAAGATTATGAACTTGGGCCTTCAATACTCTGAAGGTCACGCTATCGAAGCTTCATGGAAACGTATCGAAAAAGCGGAAAACGCAGAGCCAGATCTTCTTTACGATACAACTCGTAAAACTGCTTACGGCGCACTTGTTAAAAATTTGAAAAAAGAAGCTAAGTACACTGTGATCAGTGGCGTTGGCGTTTACGATACACGTTACGAAAGATTCTTGAAGCAAGCTCCTTTCTTGCGTGTGGCAGATGGCCGCTCTGTTCCTGTGCTTGCTCAATCAGATGAATTAAAAACGATTGTCTCGACGGCAGTTCAGATGAAAGACGTGTCTGACATGATTTTGTTGGACGTTCTTTTGAGCCAAGAAGATCGCATCGGTAACATGCACGTTCGTTACGCGTGGTACTGGCCAGAAAACGGTCGCATGGTTTCTAAAGTGTCGAAGGCTAAATACAACCCGGACACGAAACAGCCAGAGATTCCTAAAAAAGAATTGGATATGGCGAAAAAGTCATTCCTAGTACGCGAAATGTATTTGAAAGACAATGACTGCGGTGTGAACGTTGATAAACGCACGAACATGATGCGCAGATATGGTGTCCTTGAGCAAGTTCGTCATATGAGTCCTGAGACTTATAAACGCTTCATGCAATTCGCAAAAATCGCCCGCAATCCTGAGACGATCAAATGGTTGCAAACTGAATTGCTATTCAGACCTATCGACGTTCGTGGTACAAAAATCAGCTTCTTAGCGAATGTTGATTTCGCAGCGAAAACTCTTTTGGAAAACTGCCGCTCTGGTTTGTTGAAATTAGATTTGAACGTTGACGACTACGCTCCAGGCGCGAAACCAACAGTTCAATCTTGCGATATCTAAAGGTAAAAGGTACCCGCTTCTTTTTCCAGAAGCGCTGCGCAAATAGATGGCAGAAAATTAAACCCAATCAACAGAGCACTGACTAAAAATCAGTGCTCTTTGTTTTTGTCCCGTCGGTTAATCGCTGCGTTAGTAATGTTACTATCGCATACGCAAAAAACTGGTCCCTACAAGTTCGCGGCGAAGCGCTCTTCAATCGCCTGTTCCATCGAATAGAGTCCCGAGTCTTTATCACGCAACCACTTCGCTGCGAAGATAGCACCGCGACCGAATGCCGCCCTGTTAATACTTTCGTGAATCAAGCGAATAGTTTGATTCGGCAAGCCGAAGATCACTTCGTGCTTACCGACGATGCCGCCGACGCGGATGGAGTTCACGTGCTCTTTCGCATCAAGTCCGAGCTTCTCTGCGATTTTCATCGCTGTGCCTGACTTATCTTTTTTATCACGGAAATGTTCTTCGACGATTTCAATATCTGCTTCGGGTGCGATTTGTTTTAAAATCTTTGAAGCCACCAACAACCAATTAATTCCGAGCGTGATGTTGGGTGAATGTAACACCGCTGTTTTCTCGCTCAATGACTTAAGATACTTTTTCTTTTCAATGGGATAATTCGAAATAGCCGAGATAATCTTTACGCCCGCTTCAGCTGCGCGATCATAAAAGTGTGTACCATGCTCACTTGAGAAATCAATCAGTGCATCGACTGGATAGCGAGTAAAGAAATCATCATCAACATCATCAGTGGAAAACATCGGCGACGAATGATCGTTCAAACCTAAGAGCTGAGAAGCAAACACTTCACCTTCGACAGGAGTTCTACGCACAACCCATTCTAAGGAACATTGGGGATCGTTGATGATTTCTCCGGCGACCGCTTTTCCCGTTCGTCCAAATCCCAATAACCCTACTCGAATAGTCATACGTACTCCTTCTAGCGAACAGCGGTCACTCTGACCGCGATGTCATGCTTGCTCCTTGCACGACTTTCAAAAAAGCCGCACAGAAATCTTTTCTGCTCCGACCATCGGAGCAGTTTATTTTGTTTAAACTAAAAATTAAAAAACAGAGTCGACTTTTTTAAATCGACTCTGCCGTCCGCTTGCGCACCGCTTCTGGAAAGCTGGCTTGCACTCCGACTTCGTCGGAGTAGGCAGGTACCTTTTGCTATTGTTTTTCTGGGCAGATTGCTGCTTGTTCTGCTGCGGAAATTTTAAGTGCTTCGATGGGTTTGAAATTTACGACCATCGCTTCGACTTTTGAATATCCATCCAGATTGCCATCGGTGTTTTTTCTCCAATAAGCGCGAGCCTCTGAAGCTGTCCATCCACAGAATTGACGAAGAGAGATTGCTGCAATTACACCCGATGCATGCCATCCATTCCAACAGTGACCATAGATCGGTCCTGAGAGTTTACCTTTAATACGGTCATGGATGAGTTGCAGAATCGCAGGTTGATTCGCAGTGGTCAACGCGTTCTTCTGCTTGTAGTTCAAAGTATTTTTATCTTCACCCGTGCCACACACAACTTGCTTCGGAGCTTTGCTGTAGTTTTCTGAGTAATAATAAATTGCTGTCGAGAATCCTTCTTCACAAAGATTTTTCAAACCATCATTCGGAAGTGGATTTGTATTCGAGCGCGGATTCGTGCGGTGATATTTATTATTCGCACCACCACGGTAGTAAACGCCGTGAAGAACAACACGGAAGTTTCTCGTACCGTAAAGGTCTTCGTAACCTTTTCCGCGGTTGTCAGTCACCTTGCTGAACGGCTCATATTTTTTGTAGTGATTTTTCCAAGTTTGAAATTCCGTGAACAACTCATTCTGAGTTGGCGCTGTTGGATTTGTTTCTTCAGCTGTTGGAGGATTAGGAGTTCCTACCGCTGGAGTTTCATCAGTGGGATTTTCGGTTGTTGGATTTTCAACAACATTGTTAGAACCATTTTCCGTTTGTCCTGCACTTGCATCGTGAGAAGAATTCCCCGCGCAAGAAATTTGAAGAGCTGAAACGCACACACCGACAAGAACCAATTGAGTCAACTTCATCAATGCACCTTTGTGAGTGGTTAAAAAACTTGTGGCTTTCAGCATAACCACAGCTGTTAACTCACACACATCCAGACATCGCGACAACTAGACCAAAGCCACGTCCAAAAAATCAAAAATAACCAAACCCAAACAGAAATCTGAACTTTTTCGAAAAGTTTTTCGCCGCTTTTTCGAGAAAAAACCGTTTCATGGCGAGATGATTTTTGCCCAAAAGTTGCGCGATTTCTCGAATGAAAACACGATTTCGATACATTTTGAGAATCGAAAGCCACCCTATTGAAAAGCAAACTTTGGTCGAGGTATTCTATAAAAGTTGAAACCACAAAGGCTCGGGAGACTCGGTAAGCCGGGTGAATGCTTTAGGGCCAGCTAAAGGAGGCAGAGGATGAAACATCGTAATCACGATCATCACGATGAACCGCCAAAGTGACGTGCGAATCACCAGGATTGCTACACAGACGCTCAGAGTTCAGGCGTCTTTAAAGAATGATGAATAATAGGTTGGATCTGATGAATTAACTCATAGGAGGTTCTCCGGGTTATACTCGTTAGGATAAGATCCTTCCTTTGCCTCAAGGCAAACCGTGCGGAAACGCCGGGACGCAAAGCTAAAGGGATGTCGGTGAAAGCCACGTCAGCCAGCTGCCAAAGGTGAGTCACCTGAGGAATCAGAGGTTGTGCATATGGAAGGTCAGTACTACATATACATGGATTGGTTTCATTCCCCTTAGCAAGCGAGTTATCACAGACGATTCCTCGCTTGCACTTTTTTTGGGGTGCCCTAGAAACGGGCGAGAGACCTACTGAGCAGACTCAGCAGGGATTACGATACGAGCGCCAACAATAATCGAAGATGGATTACGAATCTTATTCTTCGCCTTAATATCACTCAAAGAAACATTATACTTCGTCGCGATGTCAGAAAGGTTTTCACCTCTCTTAACTACGTGGACTTTGTTCTTCGCAACTTCGCGAACAGATGTTGAATCAGGTCCGCCTGGTACGCGGATCTTCATACCGATCTTAATCAAACGACCACGTTTCAAATTATTCAAACGTTGAAGCTGAGAAACGCTTGTCGAGTACTTTTGAGCAATCGTGTACAAAGAGTCACCCGATTGAACGATGTAGTAACGACCGCTGCTATCAGAACCTTCAGTTCCCGCTGCAACAACTGCAGATACTGGAACTGATTTTGTTTTCTTAGCAATGCTTTCACGATCTGATCTATCACGAAGTGGTGTACGATCTGGAACGTAGATTTTCATACCTACGCGCAATTTCTTGCCACGTGGAAGATCATTCAAGTCACGGATGTAAGCAACACTTGTACGGAAACGACGAGCAATCGAGCCCATGTTGTCGCCACGTTTGATACGGTAAGTTTGCGTATCACCTGAATCGGCTACGTACTCAACTCTTTCCGCAACACTCGATGCGGCAGCAACAACTGCAGCTTCGTTCATGCCTGGTGGAATACGAAGAACAAGCTCAGAACCTTTAACTGGAGCCACTTCACCTTTGAATTTTGGATTCAAAGCTTTCATGTCTTCATAGTTCACGCTCATCTTTTCAGCCATCTGACGAAGATTCACTGGTTGAGTCACTGTTACGTGATCGAACTCAATCGGTGGAAGATAATCAATATCACCGAAACCATATTTCGCTGGATCTTTACCGATCATTTTAGCAGCGATAAATTTTGGTACGTAATTGATCGTCTCTTTAGGTAAACGCTTTTTTCGAGCAAGTTCCCAGAAGTCGCGAGTGTAGTGATTCATCACTTCACGTTTCACGCGATTCTCGCCCACGTTGTACGAAGCCATCGCCAAGTACCATGAACCGAACACACTGTAGAGACCTTTGAAATATTCAGCAGCAGCTTGTGTTGCGAACACAGGGTCACGACGTTCATCGACAAAGGCGTTGATATCAAGGCCATAACGTTTACCCGTACCACGGATAAACTGCCAGTAACCAACAGCCGCTGCATGTGAAGTGGCGTTTGATGTAAAACCAGATTCGATGAGTGCGATGTAGAACAAATCTTCTGGCAATCCATTATCACGCAAAACTTTTTTCATCAGTTTTTCGTAACGAGTAGAACGTGCCAAGTAGCGTTCCATATGTCCACGGCCGCGGCCTTGGAAATACGCAATCCATTTTTCAACAAGAGGGTTTACCTCAGTCGGAATGGTTTCTAATTCCTGATCGACCACCTTAGGACCTTCCGGGTCAGAAAGGCGGAACGACGAAATATCTTTCAACTCGGGGCTTTGCTCCCCTTCAACAGATTTGGCTCCTGGACCTGTGCTCAATTCCTTATGGGCACATGCAGACATAAAGGCCAGGACAGCCAACAAAGTAACAAGTCTCTTCATGAGAAGTCCTCCGACAGGGTTTCAGGCTACAAAACCCACAAGATTTTTTCAATCAAACATCTCACTTATTTTGCTTTTTTATTCAGCAAATCTTGCCATAAGACTGGGTTGAGATCGTAAGGTCCGCGATCAATCAATCGATAGATCATGACGTTTCTTAGAATGGCTTTTACATAAAAACTCGTCTCATTCCAAGGAAGTTCGTCGAACCAAATTTCATCCAGAGGAGCACTGCTATTTTTTTCGCGCAGGGCGCTGGTTTCAGGACGTGAGTCTAGCCACAACTTCATTCGATACGGACCAGCATTATATGAGGCTAAAGCCAGAGGCACTTGCCCTTTGAACTGATCCATAACACTCGAGAGATAATATGAGCCCATCGGAATGTTCACATCAGGTCGGAACATGTCAGTTGGAATTTCAATTTTCAGTCCCAACTTTTTTGCGACTTCCTGCGCAGTAGGAGGAATCATCTGCATCAAACCCAATGCATTCGAACTCGACACCGCACGCATGTTGAATGCGCTCTCTTGTCTCGTCAAAGACTGGAACAGCACGGGATCTACGCCATAGCGTGTGCCTTCTGCTTGAAATTGTGCTTTGAAAATTTGCGGATATGCGATTTTTATCACATCTTCTCGACGCAAATTGGAATCTGTTTCCATCGCTTCATTCACCCAACGAATCGCGAATGGAAATTGAAATTGCTCAACTAATTTCTCTGCTAATTTTACTTTCAAAGTTGCGTTAGTAATTGCTGGCATGTCGAGCAACTCAGCCTGTGCTTCGTTGAACCAGCCTGACTTTGCGAGCGTCTTAAATCTTTTCCAAGAATTTTTCTGTTCACCAACAAGATAGATCTCAGACTCTAGTATCGGCGTCTTTTCCTTTGCTGCAGGCCAAACCAATTTATTTTGATTCGCTTCTGCGCGCAAACGCAGACCGTAATACGAGAATGGATAACGCTCCATCAGATCTTGCGCCAAAGTTTTTGCGCGTTCCGCATTTACTTTTTCCTGAGAGCGCACGAGCCAATAAAACGCGCTCAATTGATAACGATCCTTATCGAGTGTCATCAAACGCTCCAGCAACGCACTCGCATTCGAGAAATTTTCTTGGCGATAGTAAATCAATGCTGACCGCAAAAGCGCTTCTGCAGACTCATCTGTGCCCGCATGCGCCGTCACCAAGAGATTATAATACTTCAAAGCGGCTTCGTATTTGCCCGTGAAATGCGCAGAACGCGAAAGCACCCACAATGCACTTGTCGATTGCGGAGAGCTCGGTGCTTTGTCATAAGCTGCCTGCGACAAAGTGTAAGATCCTTGGAAGTCACCTTTTCTGTGTAAAGCATGCGCCCATTCAAGCAATCGTGCGCTGTCGGCCTTTTGCATCTCTGTCAGGATTTTTTCTTGATTCGCGCTGCTCGCGTTGCTGTAAAGATCGATCGTTTTATCTTTCCAACGTTTTGTCGCTTGGCTGCCTGGGAAATTATTAAGCAACGTCAAAATATCTTGGAACGCGGCCATGATTTCATTTTGTTTGAGCGATTGCTTAATGCGCTCATCAATTTTCTGTTCCTCACCGTCCCAGAAACCCGCAACAGCTTTTGCTTCAGCAACTGTCGTTGTTGTCGCACCTGGAATTCCTGCAGCAGCAGCAGTTCCGTTTTTCTGAGCTTTCGCTAAGAATTCTAATTTTTCTTTGAGATAATTTGAATCGCGATAGAACTGCGCTTCTTCGTAAAAGAATTTGGCTTCTTTATAGTTAACTTGCGCAAGCGATTGATCACCGAGGTAAGTATAAGCTTGAGCTTTTTGTTCACGACTTAATAAATCACTGTCCGTCAAAAGTTTTTCAACTTCAGCAGTGACCGCAGCTTTAGGCTTCGTTGCAGCAGTGTCTAGTTTACCGATTGATAAACGCACCCACATGCCTGCCAGGTCGCGACTCCAAGAGCTGCCACGCAAAAGCGCTTCATGCTTGCTGATTGTTGCTAGAGCTTTATCTACGAATGCAGATTTTTTATTTTTAGCGAAATCTTTTTCGATACAGTTGAGCCACGTTTGTGCGACCCAACCTTGAAGATCTTTATTTTGATTAAAAACTTTTTCGCCGAGCTGTGAACACTCTGTCCACATTTGGCGTGATTCGAAATATTTTAACTGAACAAGTGACGTTTGTTTTTTGTAGGTCTTTTCAAAGCCGGGTTCATAGATGTTCACGGCCTTTGAATTTTGGAACTCTTTATTGAGATCGATCTTAAGAACTTGGGCTTGAGCGGACATCGCTCCTAGTAAAATTCCAATTCCAATCAATCTCATGAACATCCCTTCTTCTATTTACAGTAGTATTTCCCGTTCAAGTAAACATAACCATCTGGACGATTTCCGCGTGGATCTCTGTGCAACCAGTGCAACAAGCCACCTTTACCGAAACCGATAAACTGTCCACCCATCGCGATCTTGTCGCCGACTTTCAATGGCACGTGTTCACACATATCAAGATTATAAACCGCTTGCATGATCACACCATTTGAAAGACGCACGTACCACTTTTGGTGAGCAGGTCCGCTCTTATCATCATTCAAAAGTTTCGTAACAACAAGGTTTCCACCTTGGACATAATCCAAAGTCTTGCGATCTGCCATTGCTTGAACCAATTCAGAATCGTCTAGGACTTCTGGATTTTGATTGTTCACTTTTTCATTGGTCTGATCGATGTACTCGCGGCGATTGAGTGCATTCGAATTTATGGCAACAAATGACAACAATAACGCGACAACGGCAAATCTGATTTTCATAATTCCCCCTCTAGAACATGAGAGGGCACCATCCTTAATTACCTAAGGATGTTCAATTCATAACACCGCGTTGAAAAAATTTACTTATATTCGATATTCTCGATAGTGACGAACTCTTCGCCCACCGGCTTCACAATGCGGACTTCATCGCCCAGCTTCTTGCCTAAAAGTGCTTTGGCCACCGGGGACTTCCAAGAAATCTTGCCGTTTTTAGCGTCAAACTCATCTTCTCCGACGATTTGATAAACGACCTCATCCCCGTCTTCATTAGAGATGGTGACTGTCGCGCTGAAGCGAATAATCGATTCAGCTTTCAATTTCACAGGATCAACGATCTCAGCATCTTCAATTCGCTTCGTCAGAAAGTGCACACGCTTGTCGATCTCACGCAAACGACGTTTGCCATACTGATAATCAGCATTTTCAGAACGATCACCGTTGCTGGCCGCCCACGCCACGATCTCAACGATTTTAGGTCGTTCCACGTGCATGAGTTCATGATACTCGGCCTTGAGTCGGGCTAGTCCTGAGGGCGTAATGTAGTTTGGTGCTTTGTCCATGCGTCGACCTTAGCCTAAAAATACTTAGCTAGTCAAAAATCTTCCCCATCATTGGTCTTAAGACTCTATTTTACCGAATATTTCTCGCCGAGAAGTAGATGTCGGAGGACCCATGGGAAAACAATGGAAAAGACTACTATTTGCGGCGGTGATATCATCATCGGTTTTTGCCGCGACTTTTCTTTGGTACCGCTCCTCTGAAAATAGCAACAGACATGCCTCTGACGAAAAGCCTCTCGCCTACGTCGGAAAAGTATATGAAGACATTCAACGTCGTCCCGCAACTCGTTTGTTGTGGCAACTCGTGAATACAGGTGAACCCTTATATAACGGTGAAGCTATTCGTACTTCTGAAAAGGGCGAGGTGCGTATTCAGTTCGCCGATTCAGATCGTTATTTAGATCTGGAACCTGAATCATTGATCGTGATCAAAAAGTCTGAAGGCGAAATCGCCCTTGATTTGATGGAAGGTTCTCTATTCGTCAATGCGAAAGCTGGTGGCACTGCTGATGCAAACGCTCCAGGCCTCGTGTTGAACTCTGAAGGCGGCAAGGTCGACCTCTCTCAAGCAAGCGCCTCTCTTTCAAAGGGCAAAGGCAATTCACTTGATGTCCAAGTCTTAGAAGGTAAAGCTTCTTTGAAATCGAAAGATGGTAAAGCGAAAGAACTGACGTCTGGTTCTGTTTCTGCGCTGGGCGCGAATGGCGTGCAATTCGATCGCAGTGCTTTAAAGATTCTTTCTCCTGCTCCTCAAAAACCAATCGTGATGGATGCTGAGGATTTGAAACCTGTTTCCTTTAAATGGAGTGGCTTCCCTGCCAATTCAAAAGTTTCTTTATGGATGGGTAAAACTCGTAAAGAAATGAAAAACACAGGTCTTGCTCCAAAAGACGGCACAAACGAACTTGAAGCGAACATGCCATTTGGTAAACACTTCTGGAAACTTGTGGCGACAGATGCTTCTGGCGCCGTGGTTGGAGAAAGTACTGTTTATCGCTCTGAAGTTTTAGCACGCTATGCACCTACTGTGCTGTTCCCAACTGCCGATTCAGAAGTTCCAGCGACTTCTTCACCGTTTGATATGACATTCAAATGGGAAAAAACAGATGACACTCGTCAGATGTCTCTTGAAGTTTGGAGCGACGCAAATTTAAAACAGAAATTGATGGCGAAGTCTTTTACTGCTGAAGACTCCTACACGCTGCCTGGTTTAAAAGATGGTACATACTATTGGAGAATGACATCTTACTTTGCTGATTCAGATAAACCGATCTTAGGCAAAGTGCAAAAGTTCACCGTGAAGCCTGCGGCCCAAGTCGCAGCAGAACCTCCACCGCGTGAGCCCGTTATCCCCGTTCAAGTTGGCTTTAACATGCCTGAGTCACAATCGACTCAGTACTTCGTTCAGAATCCACAGTTAGGTTTAACTTGGAAAGCTGATAAAATGGATAAGGTCGCTTCGTGGCGCGTGAAAGTTTTGGCTGAAAACCAAGACCCTTCACAAGCCCAAGTACTTGAATCTAAAGAAGCGAAAATCACAACTCCTGTTGCAAAACCAGGTCGCTACATCGCTTCGATTGAAGCTATCGACAAAACTGGTGAAGTCATGGGTACGACTCCTGCGCAAACATTTACAGTTGCGGAATTGCCAGCGATTGCTGCTCCGAACTTCTTACCTCTTGAGGGTTCACTTCAAGCTGGTGGCGATGGTAAATCTAAGCTTGAGTGGAGTAAAGTTGATGGTGCCAAAGAATATTGGCTGACGATTCGTAAAAACGGCAAAGAATTGCGTAAAGCAAAATATGCTTCGAACACGACAGCCCTTAAAAATCTTTTGCCTGGCGAATATGAAGTAGAAATCTCAGCGGTAGACCAACATGGTCGTAACAGTGAGCAAAGCTCGCCGCGTAAGCTGATTGTTCCAGATAAATCTAATCTTCGCGCTCCGACGCTTAAGAAAATCAAGGTGAATTGATGTTGAAATTCGCTCTGACTTTCATTTTTGCATGTACGGTGGTGAGCTCTCTTGCTTTGGCGCAAGAGAGCTATCGTCGTCTTGTAAACTTCGAATGGGAAGCCATCGAAGATGCAAAGTCATATGAGATCGAACTTCAACAAATGAAAGATGGTACAACTCCAGGCAAAGTCTTTTCTTTCAAAGTAAAAGACGCTGCATGGAATGGCCGTTTGACGCCTGGTAAGTACATGATGAAATTGCGTTCACGTGACTACCGTGGTGTACCGGGTGACTGGTCAACGCCAAGTGAATTCAATGTTGGTTTGGATACAGCTCAATTGAAATCCCCTGCTCCGAAATCAAAAATCGATACGGGTGAAAACAACGAAGCGAAAATTACTTTCCAATGGGCCCCTGTTGGTGGTGCTGAAAAATATCTCGTCGAACTTTTAGATAAAGACGGCAAAGTGATTAAGTCTGAAGAAACAACGGCAACAGAAATGAAGATCTCTGTTCCTGTGGCTTCGTCTTACACTTGGAAAGTCAATGCGATCGCTAAAGACGGCATTGCTTCGGATGCAGTTTCTGTTGGTGAATTCACTTTGATGGGTAAACCGATCGAAGCACCAAAAGTAGCAAAACCTGAAACAGAATTCGTGCGTGAATTAGCTTGGACAAAATCAGAACACGTTTCTGGTTATGATGTTTATCTTTTGAAGTACGACGAGACTTCGAAAAAATGGACGAAGTATAAAACCTATGACAACTATCAAGAGAACACTTTGCCATTTGATGAAAACTGGCCCGGTGGTCGCTATCAACTTGTGGTGAAAGCCAAAGGTGATTTGCGTTCTCACGCTCCCCTTGCGAAACAAAGTTTCAAAGTGCGTTCAGGCAATCGTTCACCGGCTGCTGAATACACGGCCCTTGTTCGTAAGTCGATCGACCGCGTGTCAGGTTTTTACGGTATTGCTTCTTACTTGATCACACAAATGCAGTTTAAAGGCACGAACATGGAAAAGGCTTCGGCGGTTTCCTATTCCGCTACGGGTGGTACAGGTCGTATGGGTCTTGGTTGGTTTGGACCAGACACTCCATGGGGCTTCTTGGGTATTATTGACCTGACTGGTTTTACATTGAACGGAACAACGCAAACGTTTGCCTCGATGGAAGTCAATAGCGTCTATCGCATGCAAATGGGTGATCGTGGCGAACTTCGCTTCCAAGGTGGCGCTTTCTATAAAGAACTTCCAGAAACGGTCGGCGTGAAAACTTCGACAACGACTTCATCTTCTGAAGATCAAATTATTAAAGCGGCAGGCCCGCACATCGGAGCAGAGTACTGGTACTCTCTATCACCGAAGTTCGGTATCCAGTTCAACACTCATCTCTACATGTCAATTCTTGGAGTGAGCACTCCAAACGGTCAGCCTTTAGAACCGACGATGTCGACACAGTTTGGTGTCATGGGCAGTTATCGCTTCACTCCGACTTTCACAGGTCTTGTGGGTTACGCGATGAGAGAAGATAAAGTTGCATACAAAGCCAATCCTGATTCATCTAACTTTGCTGTCGATGGCGACGTGAATGAATCAACAATTCTCGGGAACTATCTCAACTTCTTTGCGGAATGGAGTTTTTAATGAGGATCCCCATATCGACGAAACTCATCACAGTCACGATTTTGATTCTGGTCCTCTCGACCGGAGCCATCACGTTTATTTCTTCTGACTACTTCGAGAAAAAAGCTTCTGAGCAAGTCGACATTGCCAATTTGGAATCCGCATCCGCAAAAGGCAAAGAAGTCGAAAACATCATTGCTTCATTGGTTGATAAAACTCGTGTCAATGCATCGATCTTGATGAAAGGTACGACCGTAGCCCCTACCGCACCGGGCACTGTTGTTGAAAACCAAGATCTTGATTTCAACTTTGGTAAAGACAAAAATTTTATTTCTATCGAGATCGTAAAATTAAACGGAACTTCTGTTGAAACTGTCGCTCGCAAAGTGAAAGAAGATTTGCTCAAGCCTTATAACTTGGCTGGAAACTACATCACGCATGTTCGTTCTTGGCAGAAATTCCCTATGCAAAGCTTAGCGCAAGGGAATATCGAAATTCGCAATAGCTCTTATCCAAAGGGTCCTGCGATGGTGACTGTCGGCGTACCGTTGTTGCGCGATGACCAAGGTAAGATCACGCATATGGCTTTGGCTGATATTGCGTTGGCTCCCCTACAAAAACCATTTACAGATTTGTCTGAGCGGACTCAGTATTTGATCGATAAAAATGGTGAATTGCTTGCTCATAAAGACGAGCAAAAAGCCATTTCTCGAGTGAACATGAGTCAGTACCCACTCGTACAAAAAGCAAGCAGCCAAAAATCTCCTCAGTATCAAACGAAGTTCAAAGATCCTGGCAGCAAAGCTAATTTCTTTGGTGCGGTTGTGAAAACGTCTTATGGCGTTTCGGTGATCTCGCAAACTTCTGAGGAAACGATCCTTGAGGTTTCCCACGAGGTTCGTCGTCGAGCGATCTTCGTGGCGGGCTCTGCGATCTCTGCTGCGATTTTCTTTATCTTTTTGTTCTCTATGACTTTGACTTCTCCAATTGAAAAATTGGCAGAGATGATCAACTTGGTTTCTAAAGGTAACTTCGATGTGAAGGCCCGTGCGCAAGTGCGTTCTCATGACGAAGTGGGCGACTTGGCCGAAGCATTCGATCACATGACTCAAGGTTTGAAAGAGCGCGATAAAGTAAAATCACTCTTCTCAAAGTTCCACGGATCTTCTGTTGCAGAGGATTTGATCAACAACGACATCGGTGTCGGTGGTCAGAATAAAGACGTTGTCGTCTTCTTCTCCGACATTCGTGGTTTTACGGCATTCTCAGAGAAGCGTTCTCCAGAAGAAGTCGTTGAGATGCTCAATGAATACTTTGGTGCGATGGTTAAGATCATCAATGCGCGTGGTGGTGTCGTCGATAAGTTTATCGGTGACGCGATCATGGCGGTTTGGGGTGCTCCTCAAGGTTCACCAAAAGATGCACACAATGCGGTGATGGCATGTTTGGATATGCGTAAGTCGTTAGAAGAACTCAACGAGAAGCGTATTGCGCGTGGGCAGCCAGCGATTAATATCGGTATGGGTTTGCATGCGGGTAAAGCGATCTCGGGCACAATTGGTTCGGATGAGCGTATGGAGTACACGGTTATCGGTAACACCGTGAATACCGCTTCACGTATCGAGGCTTCAACCAAAGCATTCGGTGCTGACTTGTTGATTACGGATTCAGTCATCGAAGGTGTGGGCGATGCATTTGTCGTAGAGCTTGCCGGTGCAGCTGAAGTAAAAGGCCGCTCTGAAGCTTTGAAGATGTATAAAGTGCGTGGTTATAAAGCTGAAAACGGCGAATACGTCACCGTACGTACGGCGTACTCAGACTACGAACCAGAAAAAGCAGACAAAGTAAAAATCAAGGACGCGGCGTAATTCGCTCGCGGCCTTTGACTAAAAGAATTAAACCTTTGGCGTCAATCCGTCTTTCAACGCATTCCTCATAGCGATCATCGCCGGAATCACGCCAATCAAGACACCCGCTACCAAAGTCACAATCAGATACATGATTTCCACGAACGAGAAGCCCCCGCCCGTCAGGTACAAACCAAATTCGCGCTCGATCCATGGAGCTACCAGACCGATCGCCCCGAATGAAAAGCCAAGTCCCACGACGATACCAATCAAAGTCAGCAGGCCCGATTCAAAAATCAATAAACCCGTTACTTGCTGAACACTCGCACCCAAGGCACGTAAGATCGCAATCTCACGACGACGTTCTTGAAGTGTCGTCAGCAAAGCGATCAACATCGACGTCAATCCAACAACGACTACCATCCAAGAGATCGCTTTCAAAGAACCCTCAACGTAAGACAATCCATCCCACAGCTCCGCTAACGTTGCGCCAGGAATGATCGCTAATAAAGGCTCTTCCGCAAATTCATTGATCTCACGTTGTAACTTCAAGGTCTCAACACGATTTTTTGCACCGACAAAGAACGCTGTGATGTCGTCGACTTTCAAATTCTCACGCGACAACTCGTATGCAGGAGTTTCTTTCCCTGCAACCGGAGCCGCCCCATCATGCCAATCAACGTGCATCGCTTCCATGCCTTCGAGAGTGATGTAAACCGCGCGATCTAAAGCCGTACCCGTTGGTGACAAGATTCCAACAACCTGGAAAGGTTTATCATCGTGATGTTGCACGCCATGACCATGAGTCACACCGTGTGCCACCACAACATTGTCGCCGAGTTTATAACCTAAAGAGCGCGCGACCTCTGCACCCAAAACAACATCGAACAGACCACGGAACACGCGGCCCTTTTCGATTTCGACTTGGTGATTGCCTCTGTAATGGTAATACTTAAAGAAATCTTCGTTCGTCCCCACAACGCGGAAACCTTTGTGACCATCCCCCAATGAATAAGGAATTGTCCAAGCGACTGCGGGGTGATCTTTCAATTTTTCGTAAGCTTTATAAGAAATATTGTGCGTGGGATTACCGACATTAAAAACTGTGAACAGCAACAACTGCACAGGACCACTGCGCGCACCAACGATCAAATCAGTTTGTGAAATCGCTGAAGTAAAACCTTCTTGTGCGGATTTTCTAATGCGTTCAACGGACAACAAAAGTGTCACGCTCAACGCAATAGAAAGAACTGTTAAAACAGAAGTCAGAGCACGATTGCGTAAAGACTTAAATGATAACGAAGGAAGAATCATCAAAAGGCCTTATTTATCGCCGCCAGCGAAACCGCGCGACTGAAAAGATGTTGGATGGTGCGATCATGAGATACAAATACCACCGTGGTGTCGTAAAGTTCTGCTAATTCAAACATCAACTTCAAGAAGCGTTCGCGATGATCAGTGTCCAAAGCCGAAGTCGGCTCGTCTGCTAACAACAAGCTCGGCTTACCCAAAAGGGCGCGCGCTACAGCGACACGTTGTTGCTGTCCCACACTCAGTTCCATCACTTTTTTCGGTAAAATATCAGCAATGCCCAAGTTGCCACACAAAGCATGAATCACAAGATTCAAGTCAATGTTGCCGACACGCTTTTTACGCGCGGGACTCAAGTGCAATGGCAATTCGATATTTTCTGCGACTGTCAGATAAGGAATCAAATTGAAGTTCTGAAAAATGTAACCCATGTGTTCAGCCCGAAAAGCATCGCGCTGACGATCATTGAGTTGCATGAAGTCTTGACCGAGGATTTTCAATTCACCAGCAGTTGGCTTGATCACACCCGAAAGAATTTCGAGCAACGTTGTCTTGCCAGTTCCGCTGGGGCCATGAAGAAACAACTCTTCACCTTTACTCACAGAAAAATCAGCGATATCTAACGTCGCCTTTTTTTGCTGTGGGTACGTGAACGAAAGTTCTTTCATCTCGATCAAGTTATTGGAGCTCAATAGCCTCTCCGTCCTTAAGGACCTCAACGGATTTTTGTACGCCATCCCCAGAGATCTCTACGTTCAAACTCTTAAACCGTGAAAACACTTTTCGCGGGTTCATTTGAATAGTAGACCCTGCTGCGCCGCTTTGGCAAGTTACACGAAACTCTGCCTCTACGTCAGCGTGCTTATCCTCTTGATTGACTTGGAACATATCTTTTTTGATTTCGCAGTTCAGTTCAGGCTTAAAAACGACCGCATCACTGATTTTTTCTTCAAGTTTCAATAAACCCTGATCTTTGAGCTTACGATCCTTGCCAGAATGCGCTTCCGTTTCAAAACCGTAGACCATAGACGATGGTGCGCGAATTACGATTTTGCCTTGTTTACCCTCGAGAGCGATCGACATATTTGCTGTGCCGTGCTTGTGAGCTTTTGATGAATCATCTGCGTTGGAAAACTGCCCCAGCCCGACAAGCAATATGACAAAAAGAATTTTGTGCATAGTGCCTCCTACTGTTTTTGTTTAGCGGTAGGGTTCTATCAACTCCCCCACCAGTTCAAAAGACGCATCCCCGTACATTGATTTTTGAGTCACTAAATTCAGCTTCCCATAAACCCAAATCGGACCTTGTGCGACTTCTGTACCCTTATTCATTTTCACATAAATCATTTGGTTCGGCGGAGGTGGTGGAACGTGAATGCAAGCCTGCGGACTGGGTACTAATAAAAACTCAGTGACCGCTTGCTGCTCGTCCTCGAGCGGAACCATGAAGCCTGGAATCTTAACTGCCTGGCCGTTGAGTTTTTCTAACTCAGGCGAAGTCTTTCCCGTAATGTAATCCATCTCTCCGAGCAATCTCCAATCGACTTCTACGCCGTTGAGGGCCCCGCCTCGATCTGAGACAGCCTGATAAATGACTGCTCCTACGACGACTGAGAGAATGAGTACACCCGAAATAATCCACTTCTTCATTCTTCTATTACAACACCCTCTGGGACTGCGGCGCAATAGCTTATGTCCTCTTTCTTTCGCTCTTATTGCGCATATACTGCTCAGAAAACCGCAGATTTTGCGCACATTTCCCTCCTCGAGTTCCATATTCACTGCTATATTGAGGCGCGGATGCGCAGGAGGCGGAGGGCTCGCGAGAGCCCGGAACTGGACTGCGCATTTCTGATTTTTGTGAGGATCTTATGAGCGAAAAATTGCAACCTGTCCGTGGTACCCGCGACCTTCTTCCAGAAGAAGCTGCCCTCTTCCGCTTTGTCGAAGAGAGCGCCTACAACAAAGCTTTGCTATATGGGTACGGCGAAATTGAAACTCCCATCTTTGAATCCACAAAAGTCTTCCATCGTTTGGGTGAAACTTCAGATGTTGTAAACAAAGAAACCTATACTTTCGCGGATCGCGGTGGCGATTCAATCACTTTGCGCCCCGAAGGAACTGCCGGTGTTGCACGCGCCTTCATCTCGGAAGGTCTTGCACAAAATCTACCGCTGAAATTGTACTACTCAGGCCCGATGTTCCGTTACGAGCGTCCTCAAAAAGGTCGCTATCGTCAATTTTTCCAAGTCGGAGCTGAGTGCTTGGGTATGACTTCGCCTTTGGCTGACGTTGAGACCATTGCTTATGCGTGGGATCTTTTGAAATCCATCGGCATTGCTGGCGAGTGCAAATTAGAAATCAACACCTTGGGTGATGCTGACAGCCGCGCGGCTTATCGCGATGCTTTGGTTGCTTACTTTTCAAAATTTGCTGCTGAGCTATCTGAAGATTCTAAAACTCGTTTAGAGAAAAATCCTTTGCGTATCTTGGATTCAAAAGATGCGAAGGATCGTGAGTTCATCAAAGACGCTCCGAAGATGGAAGATTATTTAAATGAATCTTCGAAAGCATTCTTCGCTGCGGTTTTGGAAGGTTGTAAGAAGCTTTCGATTCCTTTGACTGTGAATCCGTTGCTCGTGCGTGGTTTGGATTACTACTGCCACACTGTTTTTGAATTCACGACTGATAAATTGGGCGCGCAAGGCACAGTGTTGGCTGGTGGTCGTTACGACGGTTTGATCGAAGCGATGGGTGGCCAGGCGACTCCGGGTGTGGGCTGGGCTGCGGGCATTGATCGTTTGGCTTCGTTGGTTCCTGCTGACTTGGCGAAAAAAGATTCTGTGTTGGTTGCTGTCATTGGTGCCGATGATCTGGGTGAAGCAGAAAGCGTGGCCGTTGCTCAAGAAGTGCGTGCGCGTGGCATTCGTTGCGAAAATTTATTGTCAGGAAAAATGGGCAAGAAAATGCAGAAGGCGAATAAGTTGAACGCGGCTTACGCGTTGATCTTGGGAACTTCGGAAGTTGAAGGTCAGCAAGTGACGGTGAAGGATCTTCGTGCGGGAACGCAGGAAGTGATTTCGCGATCGGCGCTGGCGTCGTTTAATTTTAAATAGATTTTATATTTTTAGTTTTGAATTTTGGAAATCCCCGCTGTGTGGGGATTTTATCTATTTCTGCCACTCACCGTTTTTACAATAATCGGGCATCTCCGGACATGCAGTGAAATCAAGCACTCTCCAAATCTGCTTACCACAATTCGTATACATTTTATTACTCGCCCTGCAGTTCGGCTCAGTTATAAAACGAAAGTGCGCTGGCAAAAGATACGACTCCTTGGGAACGCTGTCGTAATTGACCACTTTCATATTCAAAATTTTAGGTGACGTCTTTGCCATTGAATTAGCATTCGGCGTCATTCCCATACCTACCGACATGTTCATCGCCACCACACTGCGTTTCAGCGAGCTCGTTGGGTCTGGTTGGTCACCATTATTGACGGCCATATGTATTGAGTGAAACCGCTTTGCGAAGCCAGGCTCATCGCAACGACTCGAGGACTCTTTACCGCTACACAACTCTGGCGAAATACAAACGCAGAGCTCACCCGAAACCATACTGTAGAGTTGACGCTTTTCAAAGCTCTTCAGCGAATCTGAAAGCGTCAGAGCCCCACCCATAATGGATGAGGGACTGCCATCGATTCGGCACTTCGCACCTCCAGCCAACTCTACGTATTCATCGGCGAGCCCCGTCAAATGCAAAGACTCATGGACAATCGCAGGACAATCAATGTTTTCTGCGTAACCTTTAGAATGACTTCGCTCTTTGGCAGAAAGTATTTTAACCGGCGCCTCAATTTTTTTCTCTTCCGGATTTTTCGAATCTGGAGGAGCCAAAATCATTTCAAATTTCTCTCCGTTCGGTCCAAGAAAGTGAGAGTTCGCTTCTGCGAGGCAGCCTTGAACTTTCGCACGCATTTTTTTAGCCGCGGCACTTTCTTCAGAAGAAAAAGTGTCGAGCACTTGAGACAAGCCGCCAGAATAGAATTTGGGGTTTATGACTACCTGAAAAGTTTTGGCGTCTTTTTTACGAAGAATATAATTGCGGGGAACATTTGTCGGAGAATTCTCGGCGGCTTCATCGTGCACGACGACGGACTCACCAACGGGAACAGGTTTGCAATTCAAATGGTTCATGAGTTCAGTTACTGAAAGATCCGTTTTTACGCGAATTTGACATGAAACGTCTTGGCTTTCCGCAACGGCAAAACACCATGGGAATACCAGGAAAATTGAATAAAGAAAGAGCCGTGCCGCACAGTGAACCGACATACTTACTATATCGGAAATTGTGAGAGAAAATGAACGTTCTCAATTTGAGACGAAGAGTTCTGCCATCTGCTTGCGCAGCTTGCCTACTCTACGCTCCGACTTCGTCGGAGCACCACAGCACCGTTGCGGGATTCCCCATCTTTTCAGAGTCCCGTCCGACGTGTTATGTTTAACGACTATGTCACTCCAAATCAGAAAAGCCAAATCAGACGACTGCGAACTTATTTTAGATTTTATCAAGAGCCTTGCCGATTACGAAAAACTCGCACATGAAGTCGTTGCGACACCCGCCTTGCTTCAAGAAAATCTTTTTGGTCCGCATGCGAAGGCCGAAGTGATTATAGCCGAATACAATTCCAAGCCCGCGGGCTTTGCACTTTTCTTTCACAACTTTTCAACGTTTTTGGGAAAGCCTGGAATTTATCTCGAAGATCTTTTTGTCTATCCAGATCTGCGCGGCCACGGCATTGGCAAAAGTCTTTTAAAACACCTGGCTCAACTCGCGGTTGAACGCAACTGCGGTCGCCTCGAATGGTCGGTGCTTGATTGGAATAAGCCGGCGATTGATTTTTATCTAAGCGTAGGGGCCGCTCCTATGGATGAGTGGACAGTTTACCGACTGACCGGTGATAAGCTTAAGAACTTCGCTCAGGATGAGTGACATTAATAAAATCTAAAGGAATACGTAGCAAGACTCTATTTATTTTCGATCTGCCGGATGATTGATTCCATCCATAATCGGCACGTCACCAAGATCATAAGGATTCACACCCTCTAAGCATGCAACGTTGAATGCGTATTGATTCGGATTCGAGCGGCGTTGATGGTGAGTGTAGATGCCGCAGACTGAACAGAAATAGTGCTTCGCCGTTTTGGTATTGAATTGATAAAGAGTTAGCTTATCAGCTCCCTTTAAAATCTTAATGCCATCTAGATTAGTGGAAGCAACAATGGCTCCCCTCATTCGGCAAAATGAACAGTCGCACCGTCTTGGGCTCTCGAGCCCATTTGGTAAATGAACTTCGAACTCGACTGCTTTACAATGACATGAACCGCGATGAACTTTTTTAATTTCCATGCTGGCAGTATAACGATCTATGTATGAGCGGTCATCCCACTAACGCGGTGATTAACCGACGGGACCAATCATGGATTTTTCATCGCCTTCAATCCCAAAGCCGCATTCAACTCCCGCTCCAGTTGAGCGAAATCATAATACGGTTTAAACGATCCACTCTTCTCATACGCAAATTGCGCCAAAATTCCATATGTCGACAAGACATTATGGGGCTTCATTGAATAAAGTGGGTCTTTGGCCGCTTCCGCAGCATCAATAAAAGTCCAGCCGCGCTTTTGCAGTTCATGAACGAGATCATCAATAAATAAAACCGTCGCATCTTTATCATGAAGTAAAATAATATGTTTTGGCGAACGGCCCAGAGTTTCAATAGCCAGCTTGTCGTAAAACTCGACACCTTCAATGATATGCTTCAAGAAAATCGCTTTGATTTTCTCATAATCAATTTTCTTGTTCTGCTTTTTTGCTTCATTGATTCTATTAGAGAAAAAGGGATCTTCATTTTCTAGAGAACTCGAAACATTCTGATATTTATGCTCGTCTAACCATTTCCTAAACTGATCGCGTGACGCGATATCTTTTCCTTCGTTGAAGAAAGGATATCGGAAGTATTTGGGCTCTCCCATTAAACTGCCGATGATACTTTCAGCCTTCAAGGTGTCAGCACTATAGCGCTCGGGTCCCACGACATCAAACCGCGGATGACTGCAGGTGTGATTGCCAATGATGTGGCCTGCATTCTTAAACTTCGTTAGTTGAGCCAAATTTGATTTCGGTCCACTACCGTTACAAGGGTTTGCAAAAATAATCGTTGGCGGAACTTTTAATTCCTTCAGTTTTCTTATGAGCTCATCAGTTCGCTGATCTGGAGTGAAATGAAGAGTCGTCTCGCCAGGAGCATCGTCAAACGACAGCGCGATTTCTTTCGCTTTTGCAGATGATACTAGTAGAAGAATGGCGATTATAAATTTCATATAACGAGCGTAGGATAGAAAAAAATGGCGGTCATCATGGAAATTTGCACTGCCAGGGCGGCAGTAACTCTGCCATCTGCTTGCGCACTACAGCACCGTTGCGGGATTTACGGCTTACTCAGGACGAGTAGCAATCCCATCATTCATACAAAGCCACTCAGCCTTGCTACTCCACCAAATATGCTCTTCCGGCTTTAAGTCAGCACCCTCAAGCGCCGGTGCGGCCACATAAAGATCCTTGTCATTATCGATGTACTCAAAAAACAAATGACTTGAACAAGTCGCACATGAGCTGCGAATAACATTGGACGAAGACTGAAACTTCCTCAACTGACCACTGAGCAACTTAAATGCGCTAGCATGAAATGACGCCCAAATTTGAAATGCACCACCACTGAGGCGTTGGCACATTCGGCAATGACAGGCACCCACCCATCTGACTTTACTTGCTAGTTCGAATTTCACTTCGCCGCAAAGGCACTTTCCAATGTTCATGGGATTTAGACTACTTTAATACCAGCGCGAATGCTAATCCACTAACGCAGTGATTAACCGACGGGACAAACCTAATTGCGCAACCAAGCCAGAACTTCATCTGCATTTTTATCTGGCGGGAAAACCGGATAAAAAACTTTTCCAATCTTCCCACCCTTAATAAAGAACGCCATACGTTTAATGAGACGCTCTCCTTCGAAATCAAAAGTGGGTAAGTTCAATGTATCCGTTAACTGGTGCTGATAGTCGCTCAAAATTGGAAACGTAATATGATTGCGTGTAACAAACTCCTTTTGAACTTCAGGAGATTGAACACTCAAGCCATACACTTGAACGTCCAACGCCTTAAACTCAGCAATCAAATCTCTGAAGCTACAGGACTGTGGCGTGCAACCGCGTGCGCCTGGAATTGAATCCCAGAGCTCTGGATTTTTATTTGGCGATAGAGGACTACCCGCTCTGGGATAAATAAAAAGCACCGTGGGGTTTTGAAACGCATCCTGTAAATTGACCTGACCACCCACAGAGGAATTGAGTTGAAGGTTCGGCATCGAAACGCCAACTAGATGAGCTGTTTTGCCGTCGTCAATAGGGACAGGAAGATCATTTGGCAATTCTGTTAGATTTGATCTCATGACCACTTTAAATCTCCAACTCTAATCAACGCACTCTTTATTAGGATACTTGTACTCAAACGACATCTGCTCTGAATAATCATCTGCTGTCGTCACTTGAACATGGACCTCGTAAACATTCTGCATAACGCCGTTCACTTCTTTGACGTCCATAAACTTCGCCACCGTCGGAAACACCGCCAGATAACCTGGGTAAGCATTTCGCGCTTCCGCCAAAGAGCTTTCAATAGCTTTCGTCATGCAAGAGTTTTGGTCAACTCGAGAATCTTCTCCTGAGTAAACGCTTTCAATCGATTTAATATCCAACCGGCATTCACCGGCGTCGCCGTTCCCAAGAGCACGGTACAAAAGCCCGCCAACATGTTTTTCAGCGAACAGGATAAAGTGCTCAACATCCCAAGTCCCCGGACCCACTTCGTTCACGTAAAGAACTTCAACGGGGAACTTGGTCTTTTTACTTAAAATATTTTCGAGCTGGGATTTACATTGAGGCGAAATAGCAGCCGTAGAGGCCTGCGCCTGAAGAGAAGAAAAGGTCGCGATCATCATTACAAGTCCAAAAAAGGCTTTCATCATTATCTCCTGTTATCTCTGGTTTTCTGGGCGCAAAGTACAGATGAAATTATGATAAATACACAAATATAATTTAATATTTATGATAACTAATATTATCATAACCAAATGAAGAAAATACCCCTGAACCTCCTAGAAGCCTTTGCCACCTTCGCTGACGCCAAGAACATGCGTGAAGCCGCTGAACAGCTTAAAATCTCTCAGCCCGCTTTAAGCCACCAACTGCGCGCCCTTCAGGAGTTCTTTCCCAATGACCTGCTTGCCGTCGCGGGTAAGAAAAAAATTCTCACGGCTTACGGTCAGGACGTATTGCAATCCTTCAGGCCGCACCTTTCAGGCATTACGACGGCGATTGAGGGCGTGAATAACAAATATAAAACTCCGCAAGAGATCACGGTCAGAATTTCGGGTCGATTAGAAGTCCTGCGCCGACTGGTGGAGCCCATCTCCTTCAAAGGAAACATTCACTACATCTCTCAAGAAAGCGTCCTGGCGATTCAGGATCTTTTGGAACGCAAAACCGACATCGCTATTTCGCGAGTACGCCCCGACAGTCTGCAAATCATCAGTAAGCCACTGATGAAAGATCAGCTCTGCGTGGTGATTCCGAAAAAGTGGAAGATGCATTTTAAAAACGCGGACGATTTGATTCGTCAAATTCCCGATCGTCCCTACCTAGGCTACAATGATCAATTCACGTCGCGATTTAGTTTTATAAAACAGACGCCGCACAGAGCTATCGAGGACTGGTCCCAAATTATACACCTCATAGAAAAAGGCGTTGGCTGGTCGATTGTTCCCAATAGCTTTCAAATCAATGACAAGCTTTGTGAGATTGTAAAATTCAAAGATCCGGGAAATCTGGAGAGTCAGTTTTATCTTTGTTACTCAAAAGACAATCTGAAGTTCGATTGGTTTAAAGATATTATCCTTCAAGCATCGAACTGTTTTAAGGATGCGAACTAGGTGCGCACCATTGAGGGATTCACAAAAAATTAAAAAGGGAGACCGCCGCCGAGCAAGTCTCCCTAATCCCCTCAAGTATACCGAGAGTTCATTTTAAATGTAATGCCTACTCCGACGAAGTCGGAGTGTAAACCAGCCTACTGAGCTGAAGAATCGTGATTCACAACCGATTCAGCCAAGCCATTTGCGAAATCCAAAATTTGGCTGATGTTTTGGTAAGCCTCTTGATCGTCATTCAACAAAGCTTGAACGTACTCTTTCAAACCATTTTGATCAGACTTGAATGAACGGTTCCAAGGATTCAATACAACTTTCACTGAACCACTCACGCCGCCAACACCCGCTGCCAAAACTGCGTCGAAACGTTTGAAGTCTACAGACTCAAGCGCTAAGTCACCTGGCAATTTATTGAAATCAAGAACAGCAGAGATACGCACACGTGCAGAAAGCACGTTGTTGTTCGCATCACGTTGAACGTTATCAACGATAGCTTTTACTTTCACAGCGTTGCCGTATTGCTGAGTGTATTCAGCCATTGCATTTTTCGCCATGTCTTGGAAATCTTCAACCATCGCATTGAGTGCTTCTTGACCAGCTAATTTTACCAAGTCCGTTTTCAAAACAAGTTTACCAGTGACAGTTGGGTTCACACCGTTACCGTATTGGTAAGTCACGTTTGAAAGATTCAAATCAATTTTATTTGCTGGACCCACTTTTTGAACGCGCGCTTGAACACCAAAATCCAAAGTGCGAACATCGTCGATATTCAACGCTGTGAATGACATAGACATTTTAGTTGTGTCGTTATTATAAGGAGCAGTCAACGCCGCCACTTTTTGATTTACTTGATCAACAGAGATAAGCACGGTTGCCGCCACAGCAGCAGAAGAGAACGCAAGAACGAGAGCAGTTTTTTTGATTAAAGACTTCATCGAAGGCCTCCATTTATTGTTTAGATATGAAGGCAATATTGTTTAAGAAAACGAATGATTCAACTTAATGAATTGACAGAAAACTTGAGTAAACGTCAAAACCGACGTTTATTGAGATACTGTAACAAACAAAAAAAGGGAGCCAAAAGCTCCCTTTTAATTATTTTCTATTTAACTTGATACTGTGTCCGCGGCCCCAGCCTTGGATTTTAAGTGAACTAGCGCGCGTCCACAAGAACATCAGGATCAGGCCCACCACGAACATCACGATACTCAACCACTGACCACGAGTCAGACCCATCGCTTGGAAACCGATGTGAGCGTCAGGCATACGGAAATGTTCATCCACCACACGCACAACTGCGTATAACAACACAAACGTGGCACCGATGAAGCCCGGCATTCTTGGTTTTCTCCACAAGAAGAACAAGATCAAGAACATGAACAGACCTTCACCCAAAGCGGCATAAAGCTGCGAAGGATGACGAGTTGGAAGCATCGGTCCCAATGCATCGCGAACTGCCGTGTTGCCATCTTGAATCGTCAAAATGATTTGATTCAAAACATTGTAAAGCTCTTCGCGAGCGTGACCATCGAAGCGGTACTTTTGTACTAGCTCCATCCAATGCTCGCGAGTGATTCCCATTTTATCAACAACGTTCGCCAAGTCCGGAAGCTTTGAAGCTTCATTTGCTGGCCAAGATTGAATGTCTTGCGGGAAACGCACTGCCAATGGGAAATCAGGATCGCAAGGACGACCGAGCAACTCACCGTTGATGAAGTTTGCGATACGGCCAAAGAAAATTCCGATTGGACCCGATACTGAAACCAAATCCAAAAGATACAAGAAATTCACGCCGTATTTTCTTGCGAACAAAAAGCTCGCAACGATAATACCGATCATCCCACCGTGAGAAGCCATGCCGCCTTCGTTAACGGCTAACACTCCCCAAAATGGAAAGTTCGATTTGAACTTCAAAAATAAATCCGGCGCATAGAACAAGCAATATCCCAAACGACCACCGACCAGAGTTCCGATCGCTCCGTAAGTGATGAAGTCACCCACCATTTGCGTTGTCATACCCGCGCGCTGACGTTTCACGAGCCATGTAATCGCGATATAACAGAAAATAAATCCCGCCATGTATGAAAGCCCATACCAGCGGATACCGAAGTCACCCGAAATTTGTATTGCGAAGGGATCAAAATCGTGGACCACAATCCATCCTTTTTTGAGACGTTAGAACTGTATCAATGAGGGAAATCTTAGCTCTATCGACGGTTAAAAGGCAAAATATATTGTCTGCCTACTCCGACGAAGTTGGAGTGTGTAAAGCGAAGACAAGCGTTAGGAGAAACCATGAAAACAGCAATGTTACTGGCTCTGACGCTCTTGTTCCTGCAATCGCCCTCATGGGCGCAAAGCAGCGGTGGCTCTGGTCGTTCTAGCACATTTACGGACTTTACCAAGCGCGCAGCCAATCGAGAAAAAGGACGCTGGTCCCTCTCGGAATGGTTGGAAATGAAAGAGCGCAACAAAATGATGGATATGTGGCTTTCAATGAATTCGCCGTCGCCGTTCGAGTTTGCGATCGGCGGGTCTTACAATGCCATAAAAAATGCGAGTACAACGGACGACGATAAAAAGGAATACAACGATATTTCTGGAGAGTTCTCTGCGTACGCGCAGCTCGTCGGTCTCACCGCCGAATATGAGAATAATACGAAGGAAGAATTCAGCGACCTGAGCGGGATCTTTAACTTACGTGTCATCGGAAACTCGATTCAGAATACCGGCTTCACTTTAAGTTATGGATTGCGAACTCGCGACATTACAGATCCTGCGAACAAAACTCGTTTGGGACAGCAGTTCGGGCAAGCAGCCTTACAACTTTATCTCACAAAGTATTTTGGTCTGGATGGGAAGTATCGCTACTTCATGCCAACTAATAATGAAGAGCTCGGTGATGTGAAAGAGGACTTGGCCGAGGGTGGAGTCTTCATCGACTTCAATGCCTTCCGGGTCTTTGGCAGCTATTATCGCTCGATACAGAAAGCGACCGATACGACAACGCAGGAAGAGACTTTGACCGAGCGGACTGGCGTTCGCACGGGAATTAAAATCTTCTTCTAGAGTTCAAGATCTACAAAATAAAAAAGGCAGGGTTCGTCCCCTGCCTTTTTGCGTTCAATGTGCGCGTCAAAATACTCCGACGAAGTCGGAGTGCAGACAAGCTTACTGAAGCTTCTTCATTTGGTTGTTACCACCAACATAGAACGACTCAGTCGCTACTGCGTGAGTCATTGGCGATTTAGCCATCCACTTCATGTTCATTTGCATACCAGCTACTGGAGCTTGGCTTGTACCCGTGTTGAATACAGATGGAATTTCTGCGTTTGCAGCGAATTCAAAACCCCAACCAACTTCTACGTTAGCAGGCATGAAAGTCGCGTTCGTGATGTATTGACCAACGCCATCAGCGCCGCCACCAGCAGTGAATGTGACACGGTAAGTGTAATCAACAACTGCCATACCAAAGCCGTTTTCGTAAACAACTTGGTAAACTTTAGAACGTGGGATGTTCCAACCAGAAAGGTCAGACCAGCAAGTAACACCTTTTGGAAGAGCGTTCGCTACGTCCATTTGAAGGTTCACAACTGGGCGGCCAGCATCGATGATAGCCCAAACTTTTTTACCGATGTTGATGATTTGATCAACGAACACTTCGATAGCGCCCAATGGATCAACAACGTTAGAAGCTTGTTCGTTACCACGAAGAGCTTTCAACGGACGTTGTGAACTGCAGTCTTGAGCCAAATTAGATTTACCAACCATTGTATCCATTTGTGGATACTGTTCAGTTACTTCTTTAACAGTAACTTTAGTGATTTTGAAATAAGCTTCATCCATAGCCATTGCTTGAGATGCACCCAAAACCAACGCTAGAGCAGCGAGAATACGAATCATTAGGACCCCCTCTTAATTAATTGCCCAAATTCATAACGTGCGGTTTTTGGTGTTTCAAACATAATACGACCTAAATTCAGCATACTCTCCGCGTTAGGCGCACTGCCCCCGAGATGTGCCTATTAAGACCGCAATTCTTGAGGCGTTTTGCCGCAATTGCATGGTTCTGCGCAGGGTGCTATGCTTCTGACTTTCAACCTCTGATGGGATTAAGCAATGCAAAATAAGATCGTGAAAATTGGCAATATCGAAGTCGCAAACAACAAACCTTTCGTTTTGTTTGCGGGCATGAACGTTCTTGAGTCGCGTGATATGGCGATGCATGTGTGTGAACACTTCGTAAAAGTCACAGACAAATTAAAAATCCCTTACGTGTTTAAATCTTCTTTCGATAAAGCCAATCGTTCTTCGATCCACTCTTACCGTGGCCCAGGCATGGAAGAAGGTTTGAAGATCTTTGCTGAGTTGAAAAAAACTTTCGGTGTAAAAGTCATCACAGACGTTCACGAAATTCATCAGTGTGCTCCGGTTGCGGAAGTCGCTGACGTGATTCAATTACCAGCATTCTTGGCTCGTCAAACGGACCTTGTGCAAGCGATGGCAAAAACAGGTGCTGTGATCAATGTTAAAAAACCACAATTCTTGGCTCCATCACAAATGGGCAACATCGTCGAGAAATTTGAAGAGTGCGGCAATGACAAAATCATTCTGTGCGATCGCGGTACTTGCTTCGGTTACGACAACTTAGTTGTTGATATGCTGGGCTTCACGGTGATGAAAAAATCTTCGAAAGGCAGCCCTGTGATTTTGGATGCGACACATGCATTGCAATTCCGTGATCCAGGTGGCGCCGCTTCGGGTGGTCGTCGTTCCCAAGTGGGCGAGCTTTCACGTGCGGGTCTTGGTGTTGGTATTGCGGGTCTGTTCATTGAAGCGCATCCGAATCCAGACAAAGCTTTGTGTGATGGTCCTTCAGCGTTGCCGTTGTCGAAAACGGAAGCGTTCTTGACTCAGATGAAAGCGATTGATGATTTGGTGAAGTCGTTCCCGGAACTCAACACAGAGAACTAGGTTTGATTCACTCCGACATTGTCGGAGTACTCAATTCACTCCGACATTGTCGGAGTACTCAATTCACTCCGACTTCGTCGGAGTACTCAAGTCGACTTATTTATCCTATGAAAAATTATTTGAGCCGCTCATGGATGGGCGGTTTTTTTATTTTGAATGCAAAGCGCAAGCAGATAGCAGAACAAAATCCCGCATCGGTTTGCAAACCCGTAATCCCCACTACCGCGCGGTAGTAAAAAGCCCAATCCCCGCCCTCGTAAAGTTCTTAGACACTCCCCTAGCTCCATAGCGAAATAATCGGTCCTTGAGGGGGCATAGGCAATGCAAGTTGCCCTCTCGTCTTAACAAAAATGGAGAATTTTATGAAAAAACAAGTGCTCTTTATTATCGGTCTTTTGGTTTCAACGTCAGCTTTGGCAGCTCCAACAGGCCACCAAGTCTGTAAAGATGCTTCAGGCAGAAGCGACATCCAATTAACAGTGGCTACGTACGCTTTGTCTGGCGATACGAGCATTCTGAAGTTGAATGGCAATGAATTTGGATTTGAAGTTGGTGCTGGCGAAGGCACTGGTACATTGTCGACTTTGATGAAAGCATTTTGCTTGTGTGAACCGAAATTGGGTCTTCCAGTGGGCGAAGTAAAATGGGATATCACTCAAGGTGATGCGAACGACTTCTCTGCGATCAATTTGACGATCATCGATCAAGACAAAAAGGCAGAGACAGTTTCATTGACTTGCGCACCAGCTGATCACACAGCGGGTTCTGAGCAAAACTAGGTCTTATATTTTTCAAATTTGCGAACGCAGAAAAAGGCGGCGAGAAATCGGCGCCTTTTTTATTCCCGCTCCGGTATGCACTCGCGTTAATCCATGAACGACCTTTCCTTTCCACGGGTTCTTGCTACGATTTCGAAATACAAATCGGAGCACGCAATGAAACTCGTCCATCTCGTCGCCATTCTTTTGACAGCTTTCACCGTCAACTTTGCAAACGCCGCCAAAACTCCTGAGCTAAAAAGAGAAATCGTCAGCATCAAGGGCTTGCTCTATTACCACGGCACGGGCGAGTGGTCGCAAAACATTTTCGACAAGGACTTTCACATCTGGAATCCAGTGATTGGTGAAGGCACCTTGAAAGGCGCTGCTGACAGAACCATGTTCGTTATTGAAGCCCGCGGCGAAAGCGGCGACACAGTAAACATCAAAATCGTTCAGCAGTTTAGAAAAAACAAACCACGCGTTCTGGTCGATACAAAAAAATCTTTTAGCTTTTTAGAAAAAGACCAAACGATGAAAATTCCTATTCTTGTCGAGGATGTCTACGCTGGTGAAGTGACCGTCACAGCCACTGTCACAAATGGTGGTGGCAAAGAAGTCAGCCCTGAGAAAACCGCGAAGGTCGTTTATGGTGGCGGAGAATAAGTAGATATTCACCTACTCCGCAAGATGCTCATACTCAGGAATGCCTGAAGCCGAAAGAATCCCTACCACTTCACGTGTGTTGATCTTCGCTGAAAGACAGATGTTATTTGCCGACGCCGGAAGTGGTTTCCCCGCTCGCTGATAATTCGCACTCAACTCAGTGCAGGCTTTCTTAATATCGAGCAATTCATTTAACGCCTGCAGTCCCGAGAGCATGATGTAACGGCGACTGACTTCAACCGCCGCCGGAGTGAAGTTTTTAGGTTTCTGTTTGAAGTAAACTTCACGCAAATAAAACTCGATCGCCATCTCTTCGAAATCAAACTTATGCATCTGCTCGAGCTTGTATGAATTGATAACGACAAAGAGTTTCAAATTTTCTTCGAGACTTAAACCAGATTTTTCCTGATCCTGCAGAGCGCTTTCGTATTCTTGACGAGTAATAGAAATTCTTTTTGGTGTGTCCGACGACATCAGTGCATGAATATACTCATGCACGACGGTCCAATCATCAGCAATCGCAGACAAGCGAATCTCGGGACTTTGCAGACCAGGATACTGTGCAGGTGATAAAAACTGTCCACGCATCTGCGGATTTTTAAATTCCACATGGCGAACGAGAATGCCTTCCGCTTGAATGCGCTCGATTTTTTTAGATATAGAAAGTCCCAACAGCGCCTGAATCTTTTCTTCGGGAGCCCTCTTGCCAAAAGCAAACTGAGCTTGTGCCGACACATTTATCAAAATGAGACAGACAAAGCTGGCGATAGTTGAAAAGCGCATGGGACCTCCATCTCGTCTTACTTGCAAATTCAATGCGTAAAGAAGTCCATTAAAAGCGGTTTTTAGACTGAGAGTGACGTTTTATGGTGACAGCCACCATCTACCACACGGTAATGAATCTCCCGCATCTGTGCTGTACCGCTCCGAATGCGCAGCCAATTGGCAGATAAATTACCTGATTGAAAGTTATCATGCGCCTTCATTCTTGTTACGCTTTTCAACAAGAAATGAGGTCAACATGAAGCTCATCATCGCCATTGTCATTCACTGTATGGCACTCACATTCAACGCTGCGAACGCCGCGGTCGACTCTTCACCAAAAAGAGAAATCGTCGCCATCAAGGGACTTCTCTACTACAACGATTCCGGCGAATGGTCGCAAAACATCTTCGATGAAAAATTCGATGTGTGGAGTTCTGAAAAAGGCGATAGCACTTTCAAAGGAAATGCTGAAAGCACATTGTTCGTTGTTGAAGCCAACGGCCAATCCGGCGACAAAGTGAAAATCAAAATCACACAGACCTTGAAAAATAAAACGACGACAGTTTTAGATACGACAAAAAAACTTTCGGTGATCGACGGCAAGACTACAAAAGTTCCACTGCTTGTGGACGATACGACTGCGGGAGAATACGCAATCACCGCGACAGTTATCGATGCCAAAGGCAAAGCTGTCAGTGAAGCCAAAACGGCGAAGATCAAATTCGGCGGGAAGTAACGCTGCAACCATGCAGCAGATAACCGCCTCAAAGTTTTAATTGAATCAGCGCGTTTCCGAGCGGGAACTGAATTGCAAACATTTGGTTAATTTACAGCTGTTATTTTTGTTGAATAAGATTTGGGAAAATTTATGATGAAGCCCTTTAGGAGGCATTTTGCTGCTGGAAACCAATAAGCTTCAAATTAGAAATGTAAAAGAAGTTGATCTTGACGGACTACTGCAGATCTTCGGCGACCGTCAGGTTATGGACGAGTGCTCTCCGCTTATCTACACTAGAGAACGAATGTCGGCTTGGATTAGTAATAGACTTATTGAGTATGAATCAGACGGCATTGGCAATTACTGGCTAATTCAGTTGAGATCTACGAACGAAATAGTCGGCATTGTCGGGCTGCCAGTTAAAGAGATTATGGGATCTCGCGCAAGGGAGATTCGATTCATCATTAAAAGAAGCTATTGGCGAACCGGCATTGCTACTGAGGCAAGTGCTGCAATGAGGGATTTTGCATTTTCAAAATTGGCCTTAAAAAGTTTAATTTCTATTATTCCTCATCAGCACCTTAAAGCCATTGGAGTCGTAAAAAAAGTAGGGTTGAAATATAAAACAGATGCAACTATTTGCGAAAAGAATCATGCGATTTTTGAAATTGAAAATCCAAAATTTTCTAGCTTAGATTCGTATGCGGCAGTTTGATCGGGATAAATCCCCTTGATATCATTAAAAAGCCTGCACAGAAACGCGCAGACTTTTTAATTTTTAAGATCTGAAATTTCCCGCATCGGTATTGTGCTGCTCCGACGAAGTCGGAGCATAGACAAGCTGCGAAAGCAGATGGCAGAGCTCAAAAGCTCCGACCAAAAAATTTCGCAAGGGCCGTTCAAAAGTGCCCAGATGCGAGGCGGGGGTCTTGAGCTGCCACGGAGGCGTACTTCTAGTACGTCGGAGAGCAAGCTCAAGGCCGCCAACGAAGTCAGCTGGGTGCTTTTCAACGGTCCCCTTTTATGTGTGCTTAGCTACTCCCAAGTAAGCTTCACGAACTTTCGGATTCACTTTCAATTCCTCCGCAGTCCCCTCAACACTGATACGCCCTTGCTCAAGCACGTACCCGCGATCCGCCACTTTCAATGCCATAAACGCCAATTGCTCAACGAGCAAAATCGTCACAGTGCGAGTCTGCTTCAAACGATCAATGACTTTAAATACTTCCTCGATGATCACCGGAGCCAAACCCATCGAAGGTTCATCCAACATCAAAACTTTGGGCTTCAACATCAGCGCACGACCGATCGCGAGCATCTGCTGCTCACCGCCCGACAATGTTCCTGCTTGCTGTGAAGCGCGCTCTTTCAACTTCGGAAAGATCGCATAGACTTCATCAATGGTTTTTTGAATTTCTGCTTTGGATTCTTTGCCTGAGCGCAAGTAAGCACCGAGCACCAAGTTATCAAGAACAGACTGCTGAGCAAACACACGGCGTGCCTCTGGACAGTGAGCAATGCCCAACCCCACACGCTTATGCGCCGGCATCGCCGTCACGTCTTGATCACCGATAAAAATACGACCACTTGTCGGAGCCACCAAGCCCGAGATCGAACGCAAAGTTGAAGTTTTCCCCGCGCCATTCGAGCCGATCAACGAAACCAGCTCCCCTTGTTTCACTTCGAGTGAAACACCACGCACCGCTTGAATACCACCGTAATGAATCGCTAAATTTTCAACCTTAAGCATGGGAACCTACTTCCGTTCCAAGGTAAGCACTGATGACCTTCGGATCTTTTTGAACGTTCTCTGGCAAACCTTCGGCAATCTTTTTGCCGAAGTCCAAAACCGTAATGTCATCGGAAACCGCCAGCATCATGTCCATGTGATGTTCAATAAGTAAAATAGCTACGCCATGGGATTTGATTTTCAAAATGATCTGGTTGAATTCTTGAATCTCGGAAGACGTCAAACCCGCTGCCGGTTCATCAAGCAACAACAAACGAGGCTGCAACGCCAAGGCACGAGCAATCTCCAAACGACGAGCTTGACCGTAAGCTAAGTTCTTTGCTTTTTCGAAAGCCAAATGATCCAGACCCACGAACTCAAGCCACTTCATCGCTTCAATGCGCTTGGCCGCTTCTTCCTTACGAACTGACGGTAAACCCACCAAGACTGAAAACAGCGAAGACTTATAATGCTTGTGCAAACCAACCATCACGTTTTCAAGCACAGTCAGATCCGCAAACAATTGCAAATTCTGGAATGTGCGCGCGATACCCAGTTCGGCACGTTTAAATGGCTTCATCTTTGTGATCGTTTTATCAAACGCATGCACCGAACCATTTGTTGGCAAGTACAAACCTGTGATCACATTCACGGTCGTTGATTTGCCGGAACCATTTGGTCCCATCAATCCACGAATCGTTCCGGGTTTGATTTCCATATCGAGATTGTTGACGGCTTTCAAACCACCAAAGGCCATCTCTACCGTACGAAGTTGCAACGGCAACGTTGCGACGCCCACAGTGCTTGCGAACTGCAAAGTCGTGTTGCGAGCAGCCGCACACAAATTCTCCAGCTCCACTTTTTCATCAGCGCCCGAGAATGTGTACCTCTCCCAGTATTTGCGAATCACACCCGCCAAACCATTCGGCAAGAAGAAGAGTGTTAACAACAACAAGATACCAAACACCATCAAACGATAGTCTTTAAACCAGGTGAACAGATCCGGCAAAATCACAACAAGTGACATCCCGATGAAGTTCCCCAAAGTCGAGCGAACGCCACCAAAAATAAGCGCCATCAACACCAGAACCGAAAAGTCCATCGTGAAAGTATTCGGAGCAATGTACGAATCCAAGTGAGTGAACAGTCCACCCGCCAAACCCGCAATCCCCGCCGACAAAACGAATGCCGTGATTTTAAAACGAACTTTTGAAATACCTGAAGCTTCCGCTGCAATCGAAGAGAATTTAATCGCTTCAAAGGCACGGCCCCAGTAACTCACCGCTAAGTTGCGTTTTAATAGCATCACCAAGATCAAGAATGGATAAACCACCCATATCAAACGATTTCCCTCGAATGAGAAATCCCCGATATTCAAAGGCGCCATACGAATGCCCTTAGTGCCATTCGTTAAAAATTCTTGCTCATTGATGAATGTATAAATGATTAAGCCCGAAGCGATTGTCGTCACGGCCAAGTAAGGCCCCGTCGCCCGCAACGAAGGAAAACTCAAAAAGAATCCCACTGCGGCCGTCAACAATATACACACCAACATCGACGCCCAGAAAGGCCATTCATAAAACACCGCGATGCTGCCATCCGTGTTCATCGAATGCGGAGCACTTAAGATCCCCATGGCATAAGCACCAATTGCAAATAAACCCGCATGACCGATTGAGATGTCACCGATATATCCAACCACCAAATCCAAAGACACAACCAAGATTGTGTAAATGAAAATACGACCGAGGATACTTTGCACGTAGTACTGATTATCCACCCACAAAGGCAAAGTCATCGGGATGATCAAAAAGATAATTTTTAAAAGTTGTAAGAGCTTCTGATTTTTCATCGTTAAACCTTCTTGATGGTTTTCTTACCGAAAAGACCCGTTGGTTTGATCAAGATGATAATGATCAAAAGTAAAAAGCCTGGCATTTCCTTGTAACCACTCGAGATGTACTTGGCAGTTAAGCCTTCCATGATTCCAAGAAGCAAACCACCGAATAACAAACCCCAACCTGATTCCAAACCACCGATGATTCCCACAGCGTAAGCTTTAATACCTAAAGCTGTTCCCATCGAAGCCGAAACGAAAGTTAAAGGTGCCACTAAAAGACCCGCTACAGTTGCAATTGTCGCACTCATCATGAATGACAACTGAATCACAAACTGTTGAGGAATCCCCATTAAGCTCGCTGTTTCTTTATCTTCACTGACTGCTTGAATCGCTTTACCAAACACAGTTTTGCGTTTGAAAAGTTCAACACCCACAACGATCAACAAAGCAACGATAACGACCAAGATCTCAGCTGGATAGATACCCACACCGGCGATACGAAGTGGATCGTCACCTAGTGGAGAAGGAAAACGGAAATCCCCCGTGTCCCAGATTTGCTCCACGGCATTTTTGATAATGATACCAACTGCGAGTGTCGCAAGAACCCACGTGTATTCCGATTTCAATTTCAATGAAGGCTCGACTGCGAATTTATGAACCGCCGCCCCCGTCACCACACCGGCAACAAGAACACCGATGATCGGAACGATGAATGGAATTCCAAGCAAAGCCCCACTAGCTTTATCCACGTAAAGTGAAAAGCCAACAACCCCACCCAGCATCAAGATATTTCCAAGCGAGAAGTTGATTGTTTTAGAGGTCGAAAAAGTCAGGTTATATCCAAACGCAATCAGGGCATATATCATGCCCTGAATTGCTCCTGAAACTATGAGTTGCAGAATTTCTGTCATTTTATTTTTTCACCGCTGTTGCTTCAACAACTGCACCGTCTTTGATCATACCCATGCGCACATTCGCTTCTTTAACTGCTTCGTGGTCTGTTGTGCTGAATGGTTTTGTGTATGAACCTGTTACACCATCATAAGCTTGTTGCAAGTCTTCCAACGCCGCTTTCACTTTAGGACCTTCAGTTGAGCCCGCTTGTTCAATCGCCATTTTCAACAAGTACATAGAGTCATAACCTTGCGCTGCTGATACAGCAGATTGCATTGGGTTCTCGTTGTATTTCTTGCGGTAATCAGCAACAAATTTTTGTTGGCGAGGAGAAGACGCAGAAAGTTCGATGAACGTTTGTGGCATTGTAGTGCCGTTACCGTTCTTACCTGCGTTCACGATATAATTCGACATCGCCAAAGTCCAAGAACCGATACGGTCCACATTCCAACCGATACGATCCATCGAGTTTGATACCGCAGCCAATTCAGGTCCGATACCCCACACCAACATCACGTCTGCTTTTGCGGCTTTGGCTTCTTGCAATTGTGCTGTCATGTCTGTGTCTTTGATTTTGAATTTACCAATGTAAACCGGTTTGATACTGACAGCTTCTAAAGCCAATTCCAAGTTGTGACGACCTGATTGACCAAAGTTCGTGTCATCGCAAAGAAGTGCTGGCTTTTTGTAACCACGTTTCATCATCTCTGCAACAACCGACTTTGCTTGAATCGGATCATTCGCAGCGATACGGAAAATGTAGTTATCTTGAACTTCTTTGAAGTAGTCATTTACTTTTGCACCCGCGCTCACGTTAATGATCTGCGGGACTTTTTTCTTATTTGGATAATTAGTTGAGGCATTTGCTACACCCGTGTTGATCGGACCAAGAACGGCAACAACTTCTTCTTTATCCAAAAGCTCTTGCATGATTTGTCCACCACGTTCATTTTTTGCTTCATCATCGCGATCGACCATCACGATTTTTTTGCCAAGCACGCCACCACCTGCGTTGATTTCATCAACCGCAAGTTGCACACCATTTCTCATCGAAACACCCATTGGTGCAGAGCCACCAGTGAAAGGACCATATACGCCCACTTTGATGTCGTTTGATTTTTTAGTACACGCTGTTGCTACGATCGCAGTTAAGAATGCGATTCCCAGTGCACGAGTGATGGATTGTGTTTTCATGCTTGCATCTCCTTGAAGTTGGAATTTCACCCTCTAAGTGTTCAACCGCGAGTGAGTGAAGTCAAGAATGTGCAGGAGTGTGAGATGACAATAAAAGTGAGGTCACCAGGATTTTGTAAGAAGCAATGTTGGAAATATCCATGTTTTTGAATTGCGATCAGTGGTCTCTTCACCATCAACAGTCTTCTTAGAATACTGTCCAGAGTAGTAGTTGACGGCCGCACCAATTCGAAAGTTGTCAGCGACTTCTGGCATAACTGCGAACGCTCCGTAATATGAGAAGCCGCGCCACTTTTCTACCTCGCCATCTTTCGTGTAAGTCGCTTGAGCAAGAATATTAAAGGCCCCCGTAATACTATACATTTTACTGCGACCAAATTGCCACTTCAGCATTGGCCCTGTGTCTTGACCGGCGAAAGAGATTTTTTCTTCGCCACGATCGTTGGTGTTCACAGACATGTAACCCCAACCGGCCCAGAGTTTTTTATTCCAGTTAAAGAGAATGCCAACGTCGTAAAAATTTTTAGTGGAGGTCGAATTCGCTTCTGCGTTCGCAGTATCGCTGAGATAAACGCCGCCCATTTCCACGAGTAATCCCGCAGAAGAAATTAAGGGCAGCATGATTATGAAAAGTACTACGAAAAAGCGTCCCATCTATAGAACGCTTCGGAGTATTAAGCTTTGCGCTGAAGAAGAGCGGCGTAGAATCCGTCGAAGCCATCGCGATCTGGACGTAAATGAATTTCTTTTACTAGGCTCCAGCTTGCAGAGTGGTCATTTAAGAACCTTTGGACCTGCTGTTCATTTTCACTCGGTAATAAACTGCAAGTTGCGTACACCATGAGTCCACCCACTTTCGTCATCTGACAATATGTGGACAAAATCTCTTGCTGCAAAACTTGAAGACGATCAATTTCTTCATTCGACAATTTCCATTTTGCATCTGGATTGCGACGAAGCACACCCATACCGGAGCAAGGGACATCGAGCAAAACTCTATCAGCTGTGTCGTGAAGACGTTTGATCACTTTGCTTGAATCAATCACGCGAGTCTCAATAACATCAACGCCATTTCTGCGCGCGCGATCTTTGAGCTCTTTCAATTTCCATTCATGAATATCCAAAGACAAAATCTTACCTTTGTTCTTCATCAACGAAGCCATGTGCAATGACTTACCACCACCACCAGCACACGCATCAATCACGCGTTGACCCGGTTGAATGTCCAACAACGGCACAACCATTTGCGAAGCCGCGTCTTGCACTTCAAACTTACCGTCACGGAAAGCTTTCGTTGCGAAAACGTTTTTTCTTTCCGTCAAACGCAAAGCATGTGGGATTTTTTCTGAAACAGGATTTGCATAAACTTCGTCTTCACGCAAAGCCGCGATCGCCTCAGGCACTGTGGCTTTCAAAGCATTCACGCGCAAGAAAACTTCAGCCGGTTCGTTCAAAGCTTGAACGATTGAATCCCACTCATGGCCCATTTCCTTAATACCACGCTCGTACATCCAATCAGGAATTGATTCTTTGATCGCGACAGAAGAAATATCATTCTCGCGCTTCAAAATACGTTCATCAATGTGATCGAATTGTTCCATGTCTGGAAGTTGGTGACCTTGGCGCAACCAATGAACAGCTACGATATCCCAAGTGTCGTCAGAATCTGCGATGTAAGAAAGAAGACGGTACCAACGTACACACTCGTAAACGCTCTCAGCGAAAAACTTGCGATCGCGAGAGCCCCATTTACGATGATTTTTAAAATAACGCTCGATTACTTTATCTGCGTATTGTTTCTCATGAAAAATGTTTTCAAGAGCATTAACGATATTCTCAACTAATATTGGATGAATTTTCAAAACGTAAACACCGCGCCTAAGGCTAAAAAGGTTCCATTCAATTGACCGCTCGAGAGCAGCAAAAGATGGTTTTTTAGCCCAGCCTCGACAAAGAAACCAGTGTTTTCAAATACATTGAAAAAACGAGCGCCCGCGACAAGTTGGTAGTCGAATGAAATCGGTGATTCATCTTCAATCTGTTTAAAGAAAATACCTAAGCCCCCACCCACACCGAAATAAAGCGGAAAACGTGAGGAAGCATCTGGGAATGTCACCAACGGCATCAATGACAACTTCGTTGGTTTTTCACCAGCAGCATCAAACTCTTGATACTCAATACGAACAGTCAAATCCATCGAGTTGTACCACTCGCCCACGCGGTAAGTGACTCCAAAAGCGTTGCCACCGACGTCGTCTTCACGACCTGAACCGCCCCATTCATAGGCCGCTGAATTCATGTAACGACTGAATGACAAAGCCAAATAGTGGTCCGAAGCTCCACGGATGCTGCTTGTTGGATTGTTATCTTGTGTTGGCCCACGTTGGAAATATTTGGCCGCAGCATCACGACCTACGCGAGGTTGTGGGTCATCCTGGTAATAATCCTGAGCAAAAGCTGTCTGAAACCCGCCTAAAACGCACGCAATGAGAATAAGCTTTTTCACGATGTGTCCTCCCTGACCTGTCCATTATCATAGCGTCGATTCGCGGGGGCAAGTAAGTGTTTAACGCGCTACGCTATTCAATTGATTGCAGACGATCCCAGATCGCTTGCCCTTGACTGATTCGGAGCGGCTCACCTAATCTCCCCCGTAGCTCCACCGAGCTAAAACCGACGGGACTAAAGACTATGAAATGCCCATATTGTGGACATGCAGATGATAGAGTACTGGATACCAGAGTCCAGAAGGATGGCAGTATCCGTCGCCGTCGCGAATGCTTAGAATGCAAAGCGCGCTTCTCTACTGTTGAAACAATCATGCTGGCTATGCCGTTCATCATTAAAAAAGATGGTCGTCGCGAGCCGTTCAGTAAAGAAAAGATCTTGAAGGGCCTTCAAGCGGCCTGCCAAAAACGCCCAGTCAGTTTACAAACGATCGATGCGGTCGTTGAACGCATCTCTGCTTGGGTCGTCAATCGCGGCGAAGGTGAAATCTCCTCTCGATTGATTGGCAAAAAAGTCATGGCCGAAGTAAAACAGCTCGATGACGTTGCCTACATACGCTTTGCTTCTGTATACAGAACCTTTAAAGACGTTCAAGAGTTCGTAGAAACTCTTGAAGATGCTGAATTGCTTGATTTTGTGGATACCAGTAATCCACAATTAAGTCTTACGGCATTGAATTTCGAAGACAGAAAGCCTGAACATGAAGCTGACAGCAAGACGACAAGCCCGCGAACTCGCACTCCAGATCCTATTCCAAACTGAGTTTGCTCCGCAAATTAGTTACCAAACATTCCTCGAAGTTTTCGAGCAAAGCCTCGAAGCTGAAGTAACTCAATACGCAGACGTTTTGGTTAAAGGTGTTCAAGCCAACAAAGCCGCTATCGATTCTAAACTTCAAGCCTCAAGTGCTCACTGGAAAGTGGAGCGCATGGCAACGATCGATCGTAATGTTATGCGTATCGCGGTTTTCGAAATGAAGTTCTTAGCCGAGCCAGTAAAAGAAAATATCGCCATCAATGAAGCTGTCGAAATTGCTAAAAAATTCGGCACGACTGACTCCGGTGGTTTCGTAAATGGTTTGCTTGATCAAGTGAGCAAGGCCCACTAATGGCAGTCACAGTGCTTTCTCAAGCCAGCGCATTTAACTCCGGAGCAGAGCTCTGGATTTTGCCTGAACTTGAGAAATCACCATGGACCGCTAAGGTCGATTGGTATTTGAATTTTCAAATTTCAAAAGCCTCTCGCCATCACGATCCAAAGATTTCTAACTTCATTCGCGAAGTCGAAAAAGAAACCGAACAAGAACATATCAATAAACCCGTTGTGACCAATGCTCCGTTGATGATTTCATCTGAAGAGCATCTGCCAAACAAATGGGTTGTCATTCTGCCACAGGCCGAAGAATTTGAAGTGTGGGTTGAGAAGATCAGCAGCATTTGGACCGGCTTAAAATGCCCGGGATTGCGCATTTTCTTGCCGCCTGGACAAAATGCCGGGCAGCTTCAGAAGCATTGGCAGAAGCATCAAGACTTCCAAGAATTCACCGTCGTCCTTGATTAAGCACCTCATTGCAGGTGAGAATAGAATCTGGATATTTACACAAGGAATGTGTTTATGGAGAAGATTTCTCAATCGATCGTGTCGAAACTGACGCATATTCAAAAGCGTTTAGAATCAGTTCTCGACAATGAATTTGAAAATATTAATCATCGTGAAATAGAAGAAACTCGTCAAAACTTTGAAGCCAATCGCGACCCAAGTGTTGTGCGTGGCCTTGCTCAAGCTTTGCCTGATGATCACATTGATCGCGCGGTAGTTATGTTCTCGCGCTTAGCGATGTGTTTTGAAAGTGGCGTGCTTTTAGAAAATCACGACGGTCAATGGAAGGCGCAAGCTTACTTCCATAAAGGCATCACGGAGCTATTTAAAACGGCACACAAAACTGTTCTACCCATGCCAGTTGCATCTTGCTTGACGGTATTGAAAACACGTTCGCATCCGCTATTACAAAAATTGAACTTAGAACATCTTGATCCAGAAAAAAGAACTCAAGCGTTGATGATCAAGGTCACCCACGACTATGCGTTTGTGTTGTTCTCGGTTCTGCCAGATATTTGGCTCAAAGATCACGCTGATAATATCCGTGGTGCTTTGATCAATGGATTTGCAGACTAATGAGCGAAGCACTTCCCTACACTATTTATATTTTGTCTGATGGAACGGGGGAAACCGCAGCGACGATGATTCGCGCGGCCCTTGTGCAATATTCGAACAAGGATATCAATATCGTGCGCTGTAAAAACGTGCGCACAGAATTGCAAGCCGAAGCCATCGTTGAAGAATGTTATGAGCGTAGAGGAATGATCGCCTACACGGTTGCAAGCCCTCAGATGCGCTCTAAGATTCGCGACATGGCTTCCAGTAAGGGCATTCCTTACTTTGACTTGTTGGGACCGTTGCTTTCAACACTCGACACTTTCTTTGGTGTGCACTCGGAATCCAACGTCAACGTTTTGCGTGCGGTGGATGAAAGTTACTTCAAGCGTATTGAAGCGATTGAATACACGGTTAAACACGATGACGGTAAAACCTTTGCTGAGCTTGATAAAGCGGACATCGTGCTTGTTGGGATTTCACGTACGAGTAAAACTCCGCTATCGATTTTCTTATCGCACAAAGGCTGGAAGGTCGCTAACGTTCCGATGGTTTTGGATACGCCATTGCCTGAAGAACTATTTAAGATCGATCAACGTCGCATTGTTGGTTTGATTATCGATATGGATTCGTTGCAAAAGATTCGTAAGAGTCGTTTAGAGAAATTTGGTCAAGACCAAGGCGGCTCGTATGCTTCGATGTCGCACATTCATAAAGAGATTGAATACGCTGAAAAGATCTTTAAACAAAATCGTCGTTGGCCGGTGTTCAACGTCACTGAACGTGCGCTGGAAGAAACTGCGAGTGAGATCGTGCGTATCATCGCTGCCCGATTAGGGCTTCCTGACAGTGTTATATTCTAGAAATAAAAAAAGGGACTTTTAAGTCCCTTTTTTTTATTTCAATATCAAAAACTGAACTAAGCCGCTTTTTTGAAAGTCTTTTTATCAAAGAAATTATCTTCGTCATCTTCGTGAGATGGTTCTGATTTACGCTTCGTTGGCGCAACCGTGTGCGCCACTGGACGTGAACCCTCACCGTAAACAACCAAGTTCAACTCATCGACAACCGTCTTCATCACTTGTGCCTGACCGTTGATTTCTTCAGATGTACCAGCGATCTCTTCAGATGAAGCTGCATTCGACTGAACCGATTGATCCAATTGGTTCATCGCTTTAGAAATCTGCTGGATGCCTGTTGATTGCTCTTCACTTGCTGCTGCGATTTCGTTATTCAAGTCAGAAACTTTTTTAACAGAAGTCACAATCGTTTTTAGCACTTCACCTGATTGATCCGCTTTGTGCGTACCACGTTCGATTTTTTCTACCGATTCTTTGATAAGACCCGTGATGTCTTTAGCAGCCGATGCTGATCTTTGCGCCAGTGTTCTTACAGCTTCTGCCACGACCGCGAAACCTTTACCTTGCTCACCTGCACGTGCCGCCTCAACCGCCGCGTTCAATGCCAACAAGTTCGTTTGGAAAGCGATATCGTCGATAACGTTGATGATCTCTTCGATTTGTTTTGAAGATTTAGAAATTTCATTCATTGATGCAAGAAGCTCTTCCATCTCTTTTTCACCGCGCACAGCTGCTTCTGATGAAGTCGCTGACAAGCTGGCCGCTTGTTTTGCGTTGTCCGAATTCATTTTCACCATAGATGTCATTTCTTCTAATGCTGCTACAGTTTCTTCGAGAGAAGCCGCTGAAGAGCTTGAAGACTCAGACAATGATTGACCCGCAATAGTTAACTGCGAGATCGCAGATGATACTTGGTCACCTGAGTGTTGTAATTTCGCTGACAAAGAGCTCACTGAATTTGAAATCATGCGAGCCATCACCATAACTGCGATCAATAAGACAACAATACCGCCCAATGCGATTGAAAGCTGCATCAGCATCAAAGAATTCGCATCAGCCAAAACTGTTTTCATTGGTGTTTTGATAACAAATGCCCATGGCTTGCCAGATGTGCCGGTTTGAATTGGTGCCATCACGTACAAGAACTCTTCGCCCTTGTCTTTATCCATACCGATTAATGAAAGCTCTTTACCTTCAGCGATCGCCGCTTTGAATTTGTCTTCATCAAATGGGAATGATGCAGGTTTTGTGATCAGTTTCTCATCGGAGTTTGTTACGTAATTGCCCGTGCTTGAAATCACGAAAGACTCTGAAGTCTCAAACGGCTTAACAGTCGAGGCTTTTGATTGCGCTTCTTTCAAAGGCAAATCCACACCCGAAACACCGACAACTTTGCCATCGATAAACATTGGCACTGCTGCTGATGTCATCAAAGTTTGAACACCGTCCACAGCATACAAATATGGTTCAGCCATATTTTCTTTACCGCTCTTTTTCGGACCCCAGTAGTACTCACCATCGGCATTGTCTTTTTCATAACCAACAAGGAAGTTCAAAGCCGGTTGGCCTTTTTCGTAAGAATAATAAGGAATGAAGCGACCTGTTTGGTCATGGCCTTTTGTTCCAGAGTAAGAAGCATCTTTGCTATCAAAAGCATTTGCTTCCCAACCAGTCCATGTACCGATCAAGTTTTTATTGCCGACCAAAAGTTCTTTGAGTTGTTGTTCTGTGCGCTCACGATTTTGCGCACCGGATTTTCTATCAGAGATCAGGACACCAGCAATCGAACGAGCGACACCCAGTCCATCTTCGATTGTAAAACGCATCATATTCGCACCGTTACGTGCGGCGCCTGACGTTTTATCTAATGCTGCTTTTTGTGCCGTTTGATGGCCATTGCGAGCGATGATAAATGTCATTGTTCCCAACACAAGAACCGCGATGAGAATAATAGGAACGGCGAGCTTTACCTTGATGGAATAGTTTTTCATGAGTCTCCCTTAATGATCCAATGAAAAACTATTCGGATTTATTGAGCTAAACTTGATATATGACCGGGGGCTGAGACTAACCTTTTTCTTGTTGAGACAGTGTCTGGTAGAAAACCTCGACCAATGCTTTGTTTTCGGTGTTCTTTTTATAGTAGAAAACTAAGTCACTCTCATAATGGAAGTCTTTAACGTAAACACGACTCAGACGACCAGATCGGACCTGTTTTTTAATTGAGTGTGCGGGCAAGAAGCCCCAACCAAGACCGGCCTCAATAACTCGTTTCAATGTTCCAACGTTGGCTGATTCAAAGATCGAAGTTTCTGGTAATTTCGCCGCACGCATTTTTTCATTTAGCTGTTTGATGAAGTTTGGAAACTCTTCAGAGAAATTGACGAGTGGCAATTGCGCAAGATCCGCAGAGGTAATTTGTTGCGGGATTTTTTCGTCTTTACCAGAACCCACTAGCCACATCTCTTCTTTCTGAAGAAATTTGGCTTCCGTGTTTTCTAATTCCAAACCAAACTCGATGCCCACTTCCGGTAGAATCACGACATCGTATGCGCCTTTTTTAAAAGCCTTCACGAGTTCATCACCTTTTGCGTAGTCGATCTTTAACATCAAATCAGGATTGTGGCGCATCAGTCGACCGACGATGGGACTCATCAAATGCAGACCAATCGAGTTCAGCGTTCCTACTCTCAGCTGCCCTTTCATTTCGGCGCCGATTGATTTGATCGCGATCTCTGCAAGCTGTGTCAGATTGATAATTTTCTTGGCGTACTCATATAAAACTTCGCCTTGCGGAGTCGCTTTAATTTGACGTACACCGCGCACAAGGAGTTCGACACCTAGATCTTCCTCTAGGTTGCGGATCTGCTGACTGACTGCAGGCTGCGTAAGATAAAGCTTATCCGCCGCGGCTGTCATACTGCCTTCACTAACTACCGTCACAAAAGTTGTGAGTTGATAAAGGTTTTTCATTTAAAGAAAGCTCCTTTGCACTTGGATCGAAGGCGGAATTGTTATTATACTTAATCTCAGTCAACCAAAAGAGGTTTTTGCATGAAGTTCACTACAATTATTACTTCCCTCGCCGTCATTCTACTCAGTTTTTCTGCACAAGCAAAAGTCTTTCGTAATGCCTACATCGCTTTTGAAATGCCTGAAACTTGGAAGTGTAATCTTGAGCAAACAGAATGGGTTTGCCGTAGTGAACAAACTAAAGAATCTAAAGAAGCCATCATCATCTTAACGGCAAAAGAAGTGGGCCCGACTGACTCTTTTCCTTTGTATGAAGGCCACTTGAACGCCCCGATCACAGCGAACTTGAAGGGCGGCGGTACTGCGGAATCTAAAGTCGTTTACAAAGCGAAGAACGTGCAAATCAACGAGCAACCTTGGGTGGATTCGTTGCATTTGGGCTCGGAAGTTCCTAACTACTTCACACGCTACTTGGCGACGATCAAAGATCGCATTGCGATCTTGGTGACATTCTCGGCACATAAAGCTTATTACACGAAGTACTCTGCGGATTTTATTAAAGCCGTGATGAGTTTGCGTGTGATTGCTTCTAAAAATATCATGGGCTCACCAGACCTTGGTCCTATTCGTCCGGGTTCGGAGACGTTGGGTTCAGGTATTGGTTCGGCGATGCCGGCTGATATGTACCAAGACGGCGCAAACGGGGGCGCAGGGGGCGGAGCTGCGAAGAAAGCTTTGTTCGCGGGCGCTTTGTTGTTGGCGGTGCTTGGTATCTTGATCTTCTTGAAAGCTAAGAAGAAGAAAAAGTAGATTGAGGGCTGAGCGATCAGCGTGGATTTTTAGACTTAATTTTTGAATTCAAATTTGAACTAAAAAAAGTCCGGGAGAAATCACCGGGCTTTTTTTTTGCGTACGGTTCATTTATCGATCTTTTTTCGATGACTTGCTAAACCTGCCCATCCTAAGCTTTCCGTTATGGGAAAAATCTCTCCTCAAAAAGTTTCGACAAAATCTGGAAAAGAAGTTTTATTAAGAAATCCAGTTGCAGCCGATGCCGCAGCCTTGATTGAATTTGGTAAAATGAGCATGAGCGAGACTGATTGCATGGTTACTTTACCTGAAGAGTTCAATATGACTTTGGAAGAAGAAATCAAATTCATCGAGCGACTTGCTGACGGACCCAACAGCGTGGCCATCGTTGCTGAGTGTGACGGTGAAATTATTGGGATGATTGATTTCCATGGCAGAACTAATCGCAAACGTCTTAATCACGTGGGCTTCTTCGGAATGGCGGTCTATCCAAAGTTTCGCGGCGATGGCGTCGGAGCCATGCTGATTTCTGCAGTATTAGAGTGGGCTAAGGCGCACCCAACTGTTAGAAAAGTCGCTCTATCCGTTTTCTCAACCAACACAAGAGCCGTGAATCTTTATAAAAGGATGGGCTTCGTGGAAGAAGGCCGCCGCATCAAAGAAATTCAATTGAGCGATGGCGTTTTTATCGACGATTTGCTGATGTGTAAGTGGATTGAAAAGTAAATCACTCCGGAAATCAGGCAAAGAATCGTATCTCTATCAATTTTTCTTGCTCATACTTAAATCGATTGTGACGAGCGCACAGCGTTTGTAAATTCTCAAAAGAATGATCGCCACCCATTCGACGAGAGCGTACATGATCCGCTTGTAGGGCAAACTTACTCCCACAGACTTTCCCAGTGCTCGGATCTTTAAACACACAGCATCCATCCCTCTTAAGGACGTAATTCCGCGTATTCGGCGTCAGCGTTTTATTCACACGCAAACTTCCCGCATCGGTGCCGCATTGAGTTGATTTAGAGACAACCTCTTGTCCTAATTTTGAAACTTCAACTTCCAAACTCCCCTGCTCTTCAACAAACTTCAGCGATTCAACCAATTGAATCAACGCATACTCAATGACGTTAGCCATATTAATCTCAAGTCGTTGCTGAGTTAATTTCTGCGCCAACAACTCTTTCGCGCGATTCAATTTCTCAAGAGACAATTTTGACAAAGTCATTTCAACAATCGCAGACCCATCCTGCTGCATACGAATTTTCTCATAGCGCTGAATAGGAATATCTAAAACCTGAGACAGCTGTTGCTGCACCTCGTGAACCGTCAAACCCGTCACGCCTTCAACAAGCTCGGACTTTTCTTCTGCAGAGATCTTACACTTACCAAGGCGTTCCTTTTGCTTGATCGCAGAATGAATCTCTCCAATCTGACTCAAATTCAAAACACCATCCCGAACTTTTTCAGCGATATCGGGAACATCCTTCATCAACTGCGCAGCTTCGATTCGACGATCAGCCGCCGAACCCGAGTAGCCAAAATTCTCGATCAGGTATCGCTTCAAACTCGGGAACCCACGTTTCAAATGAAGCTTGCGCGCATCCACCTCGCGAATATGCTCAAGAATCACGTGCAAAATCTTACGCTCGGACGAAACATTATTTTGCAAGCTCAATTCCAAATCGCTATCGCTCAGGTTTTTCAAATGCAACACGGGTGTCTCCTTAAGTTGAGATCTGTATATCACGGGTTTTTCAGAGTGATTTTCAAGAGGAGGAAGGATCATTTGTAAAATGAGTTTATAGTTCCCAATAGAGTCACTATTGATTCAAATAACGATTTACAGAATTCAAAAATTTAATCACAAGATCTCGCGACACCGCCAATTTGTGAAAGCGATAAAACTCGTCAAACGTTTTGATGATTACACATTCGACAATGACACAAGTGCATACCGATGCGGGATTCTGAGTTTTGAATTCCGCAAATTGATAAATTTGAACGCAGAATTTTTTGGAACATCTTTTCAGATTCGGCTTATTATTTTCAAACATACTGAATTCATCTGAATGTAAAGTCCGAAAGTAACGCAACCGCATACCGATGCGGGATTTCGAGAGCGATATTTGCCGAATTCAATCTCTCAATTCGTTTGAAGGATTGAGTGACTCAAAAAAATCGTCGTGGTTAAATGATCCAGAAAATTCTGCGAGCTCAATGAGTAACCAAACCCAGCGAGACAACACAAATGACCGAAGGTTTTTCGAAAACAACAAAATTCCTCCCCGCACCAGAGCTGTCCAAGATCGAAACCATCTTGAGAAAATTCCACGCTGGATGGCTCATCAAAAACGAAACGGCTTTCAAAAACGGCGCGATCAACAGTGCTTACATCACCAATGGTGAATTCATCAGCGCAGAAGAAAGACTGGAACTTTTGAAACTCGTGAGCTCTGAAAAAGTTATCACGCAAGCACGAAGCTCATTAGGAAACGACGTTCGTTTCTTAAACACACAAATTTTCTTTAATCCCCTGAACCCATCACAAAACAACTACTGGCATCGGGATATTCAGTACACTGGCCAGAGTGAAGAACAACAACGCAACATCATCCAAGCCAAACAAACTCAAGTATTGCATCTTCGACTTGCGCTGGACGACGAGAACGGCCTCGAATTCATTCCGGGCACACATTTCAAATGGGACGATGAAGAACAGCTCAACACTCGCTTAAAAAGAAACGGCAGAACACCCTCCGACAACCTGCCAAACTCCAAAGCAGTTCCTTTAAGAAAAGGCGATCTCTTAGCGTTTGATGCCAATATCATTCACAGAGGACTCTACGGCAAAAACCGTTTCGCCTTCGATATGCTCTTTTGCCAACAGATACCAGATATTTTGAAATATAGAAGTGCTGATACCCTGCCGAAAAATGAAGAACTCAAAAACTTAGAATGCCCCGAAATTTTCGCATAAAAAAAGCCCAGCGATAATCACTGAGCACATTTCATTTCTGATATCAGGTATACAAGAATACCGGTATACCTGATATCAGGAAGCAACCGCGAACAAACTAATTAGTAGTAGCCGGCTCGGCAGCAGGAGCCGCCGCTGGAGCAACAGCCGGTGCCGCAACCGCAGGCTTCACAGCAGGCGGAGCAACAACCCCTACCCTCTCAACCTCTGGCTTCCACTCTTTCAACTGTGGCAATACTGAAGCATCTCCGTAAATCAAGATCTTCAACTGTTCAGGCTTGATCTTCTTTTGAATCACTTCATTCACTTGCTTCAACTTCAAAGCACGAACGTTGTGATTAAACTGAGTCAGATACGAAACCGGGATGCCGTAAAAATCCAAAGCCAACAAATTGTAAGCCAAACGATCCGCCGTCTCGATCGCACGAGGGAACTGACCGATCAGCTGCATCTTTGCTGCTTCTAACTCTTTATCAGTCGCACCGGAAGCAACGAACTCACGAACAGCAGACAAAGTTTCTTCAACCGTCTTACCAACACTTTCATTCTTAGTGAACGTGTTCACTTCGAAACTACCAACTTCTTTACGCACATCAAAGTTAGAATAGATCGAGTACGTGAGACCTTTATCGTCACGGATTTTTTGATTCAAACGTGAAGCAAAGCTGCCACCCAAAATCTCATTCCCGATTCGTGTTGCCAAATAATCTGGATCTAGACGAGAAATTCCCAGCTCTGCAATGCGGATTTGCGTTTGTTGTAAACCACGTTTGCTCAAGAATTTAACCTTCAACGTGTCGTTGCCAACAGCCGCCGCAACTTTAGCTTCCGGGACTGTGCGCTTTGCCCACTTGCCAAACACATCTTCAACCTTTTTCTCGAAATCACCCGAGAAGTTACCAACCACAGCCAATGTCGAATTGTTAGGACGGTAGTAAGTCAGATAGTGCTTAATCAAATCCTGCTTTTTCAAAACACGAACTGCTTCGGGAGTCCCCAAGATCTCGCGACCATAAGGATGCTCTCCGAACAAGAATGCATCCATACGCACATCTGCGTACGTTGAAGGATTGTCGATTTTCTTAACAAGGCTAGAGATAGTTTGTGATTTGATACGCACAAGCTCTGCATCTTTAAACGCAGGCGCCATTACAACATCAGAGAACAAACCCAACAAAGTATCCGCATTGGCAGTCAAACCATCCGTATACAAAGTTGTAAAGTCTGTCGAAGGCACCACGTCCATGTCAGTTCCGATTTGACCAAACTCATCAGCTAACTGAGTCGCTGTGCGAGTTTGCGAACCTTGCTCCAACATGTAGGCTGTGATCGCATTCAAGCCAGGAGTCGCCTCATTCAACGAACCCGTTTTCACAAGCATCGTAAAACTTAAACGCGGCAACGATTCATCTTGGATATAAATGATCTTCAAACCATTCGCCAATTTCGATTCTTTAAATGGCTTCAATTTGAATGAACCAGAACTTGGCGACGTATAACCTTCACCAGGTTTCGCAGCAGGAGCTCCACCAGAAGTAGAACCACTTCCACCCTTAGGCGAAGAGCTCGAACAAGCTGCAAGAGCGAACAAACTTCCGAAAATAATAATTTTATTAAGCTGCTTTTTCATGGGCTAGTCTTTCTTCTTCGGTACAAGGGTGATGATCGAGCGTTGCGTTTGCTGAGTGTATTTGCCCATGACGTTGCGAATGTCTTTCGCTGTCACAGCTTGATATTTATCAAGGTCCGAGAACAAACTTTCGTAAGTGCCCGTTTGGATTTCATTGACGGCCAAAGAGCGCGCTTTGCCATCCATTGTCGTCAAGCTATCAACCAAGTCCTTCATAACTTGTGTTTTTGCTTTCTCAAGTTCCAACGCAGAAACATCTTGATTACGTAATTTCCAAATTTCGTTATAGATGATGTCCAAAGACTCTTGAGTCTCAGCAACACCAGGCTTTAAGTTCACGCCCACTGCAAAGATGCCAGCTTCTTTCATTCCAAAATTATACGAGTAAGCCGACGTAGCCACTTGCTTTTGATAAACCAAGCGTTTGTGAATGCGGCTGGAAGTTCCGTTACCTAAAATGTTCGAAGCCAAATCTAAAGCGTAACCATCCGCCGCGCCAATCGCAGGACTGTGGTAAGCCACTGTCACCGCTAAGTTCTGAACGTCTTTGCGTAGCACCGCATTGTTCTGAACTTTTTGTTCAGGCTCAACCGGGTATTTGCGCTCTGGCAATGGACGTGAAGGCAAAGCACCGTAGTACTTTTCAACCAGGCTTTTTACTTTTGAAGTTTTAAAGTCACCAACCAAAACCAAAACGGCATTGTTTGGAACATAGAACGTCGAATAGAAATAGCGTAACTTCTCGACATCATAATCAGCGATGTCTTTCATGTAACCAATCACCGGCCACTTATATGGAGCCGCTTTGAATAAAGTCGACATCGTCAATTCACGCATCAATCCCATTGGATTGTTATCTACGCGCCAGCGACGCTCTTCTTTCACGACTTCTTTTTCACTCTTTAAGTCTTCAGGTGAAAGCGACAGTGAACTCATACGGTCCACTTCCATATCCATGATCAATTCTAATTTCGAACTTGGCAGAGTTTGATAAAAACCTGTGTAGTCGTTTGTTGTGAAGGCATTATTCACAATACCGTTTTCATGCAAAATACGATCGAAAGATTTACCGTCGTATTTTTTCGCACCTTTGAACATCATATGCTCAAGCATGTGCGCAGCACCCGTCACACCTGGAGACTCATCTCGTGAACCCACGCGGTACCAAGTGTGATAGCTGATCATCGGCACACTGTGATCTTCTAAAAGCAAAACAGTCAGACCGTTTTCCAAAACAAACTTTGTTACCGGCAAAGAAATTTTTTGAGTTGAAGTCCCGCCCCAATTTGCAATTGTACCAATCACGTCAGGCTTGCTAGGAGTGGGTGCCGGTGATGGAGAAGGCATGGGATCTGCGGCAAGCGCATTTAAAGAGAGCAAAAGACTACAGGTGATCAACGATCGTAAGGGAGATGGAAACTTCATAGCTGCTTCTTTCTTTTAAAAAGTGAACAGCTATAATTCTGAATTGATGACAGGATCTATTCAATCTTGGATCCTGCAGTTAGCGACTTAAGTCTATCGCACCTATTGCACGACAAAGTCAGAGAAGAACACGTCTTTCACAACGCCTTTTCTCAACAATTGATTTACCTCAGAAGCAATTTTGTCTTTCAGGAACAATTTGCCTTGGATGCTCTCAAGTTCAGAGAAGTTCTTTTCGTTTAGGATGCGCACAATCTGATCGCGTGCTTTGGCCCGATTTTCAGGCTCCATCACTTCTTCAAAACCGTCCGCGCCCAATAGTTGTAAATTAACTTCTAAGCGAATAGTACGCTTTGGCTCACCTTCCAAATTCACTGTGAATTTATCCATCGTGTAGATCAATGGGGCCATTTCACCGTGTTCAGCTGTGGAAGCCATTTCAGTTTCAACTTGCTCTTCAGAAATAGATGGACTGTTCCATCCTATCGTCGAGGCATAAACCAAATACGCTCCGCCTCCCATAACAGCTAAGTTGATGACAGCAAATACTAGTTGCAAAATCATCCCTGTGTTCTTGGGTTTGGCTGGGGCTCCGCCCTGTTCTTTAGCATCAGACATAGTTTACCTCGGATATGAGAACTATCGGTTTTTCAGTCTTAGGTCTTGAGGGAAAACACATTCAAATGTTGCTGAATTCTTGGACCAAAATCTGTGCAAATACGTCTAACAACACGACAGGACCAGCCCAGACACTTGACAAAAACGAGGCCTGTAAATGCATAATAGAGTAACTATGAAACTTGCCCTTACAAGTTGTGCCCTCATTTTACTTTCTCTCCACTCACATGCTGAGACTGCAAAGTCTGCTGTGTCTCAAATCGACACAAGCACGTTGCCTGCAAGTCTTTTGCAAATTTCTGAGACCGAAGCATTTTCAAAATACGTGCTGTTGGTGGACAAAGAAAAAAGAAAGCTTTCAGTTTTCGAGCGCAATGGTGAGCAAGTAAATCTCGTTCAAGAATACCCTGCAGACATTGGCGCAGCCGGTGGCAATAAAACAAAACGTGATGATCATAAAACGCCTGAAGGTATTTACTTCCTTGAGCGCAAGTTAACATCACCTGCAATTCCATTTAGTCTTTATGGCGACATGGCATTTACAACAAACTACCCGAACCTTTTCGATCAACGCGAAAACAAAACAGGTTCTGGCATTTGGTTGCACGCTGTCCCTGATACTGTTCCACTGACTCGTGGATCACGTGGTTGCGTGGTTGTGCGTAACGAAGTTATCAAAAAATTGGAAGACTTCATTAAGTTGAAAGAGACGCCGATCTTGATCTTCGATCACGTCAATTACGTCAGCAAAGACGAGCACACTAAAATTCGTAAAGAGATGACAGCTTTCGTAGAGAGCTGGCGCCAATCTTGGGAAGACCAAGATATCGATAAATACATGACCTACTACAATCCTGACTTTAAAGCTCCTGGCTTTAACTTCAACTCTTGGAAAGCTCACAAGAAGAACTTGAAATCAAAATACGAGTTCATCAAAGTGCATCTTTCTCAGCCGTATATCGTTGCCCATAACAAAATGCTTTTGGTTAAGACTTTACAGCGTTATGAATCGAACATGCACACAGACTACGGTGTGAAAACGATCTACGCGATCAAAGGTGAACAGGGTTACAAAATCATTCGCGAAGAATGGAGCCCGTTTAACCAAAAAGACGTAACAGCTGCAATCGCTAAAGAGAATCCACTGGCTGCTCAAGCAGGATCTCAAACGAACCCGCAGAATTAATTTTTAAATTAAACTTTAAAAAAGAAAAACCCGCTTCCTCATCAGAAGCGGGTTTTTTAATTTTTAAGATAGCTGCTTCAGTTCCGGGATCAGCATAACTTCAGTGCCTTTAGCACTTCCGACCGGCCCTGCACTCTGCGGCCTTCCGGCCCTAGTGATTATCGTCAGCAGATGGAGCTGATTTACCATCGATAGTGAAAGTCTCGATGTTTGAAGCCATGTCTGGAAGAGTAGAAAGGTGTTTAGCCCATTCTTCTTTAGTCATTTCACCTTTGTCCAAGTTGCTTTCAGTCAAACGTGTATCGAATTTCAAATTTTTTGTAGCGTCAGCCAAAGACATTAAGGACTCCTTTTAAACATCAGTCAGCACTTTAAATAGCCCAAAAACTGAGCGTTGTCTAGTTCCAGTACTTGGGAGGCTGATCCTTTTTAGTCTTCTCGTTGTCCACAACCAGCCTCAAGTTACGGCCCTTGTTTTTAGCCTTCTTCTTCCAATCGTGGCGTGAGTACCAGCCCTTGAACTTCAAGCAAACGAAGCCGGCTACAAGGCCGCCTAGATGGGCCAAATAAGCCACTTCCCCGCCATTCACACTTGCTGTCATCATCGAAGCCAATTGGATCACGCCCATGATGGCCACGAACCACTTCGTCTTCATCGGGAACAACATGAAGAAGTAAACAATTCGCTCCCCAAAGATCAAACCTTGAGCCAAAAGCAAACCATAGACCGCTCCCGAAGCACCCAGAACTGGGATGATCATCCCCGTTTGCGAACCCGTAACACCTGAGTAAACGGCAATCCCGATACAATAAAGGATCGCAGCGCCCACACCCGAAACGATATAATACAAAGTAAAAAAGCGACTGCCCCAACGCTGTTCCAGCTCTGAACCAAAGAACCACAACATCAACATATTAAATAAAATATGCGTCAGCTGAGTTGATGAATGCAGGAACATGTAAGTGAAGAGCTGCCAGATCTGAAAGTCATAAATCACGTTTCTCGGTGTCATCGCAAATAGCGATGAGAACGGGACGTGCAAATAACCTTCCATCAAAATCTGGAAGACAAACCAAACAGCGACATTGATGATGATGAGCCACTTCACAACAGGTGTTAGCGGAGCAACTCCCAAACTGATATTTCTATTCATACTTTTTTAAAATACCCCAAAAGACGCTCATAGGTCTGCTCGAGACTTTCAACTAGGACCTTAGTCTCGGCAATCAGCGGGAAGAAATTGAGGTCCCCTGACCATCTTGGGATCACATGATAGTGAAGATGCTCGGGAATCCCCGCACCTGCCACTGCTCCATGATTCATTCCCAGATTCATGCCGCCCGGTTGATAGATATCTTCAAGTCCCTTCATCACCAAACGAATCGTTTTATTGATGTCTTGGTACTCGGCATCTGACAGTTTTAGCAAATCGCCGCAGTGACGAATTGGCAAAACTAAAACATGGCCTGAGTTATAAGGGAACTTATTCAGCAAAACCATTGAGTGCTTAGATTTATAAACGCACAACGTTTCAAACGATGGTTCGTTCTTTGCGGCTTTACAGAAAACGCAGCCCTCAGATTTGATGAGCTTACGCACATACTTCATGCGGTCCGGACGGAAGAGCACATCGCGCTCCATCGGCCAAATTTCTTTGCCGATCTTTAGCGAGGCTTCCGTCTTTTTCTTTTTAGTGACCGCTTTCTTTTTCATTCAATCTTCCTGGAGCTGCTTCAGCTCCGCCCTGCCGGCATCAGCCGCTTAAAAATATCCAGGCATCATGTACAAAGGTTGGTTCAACATGTTAGCGCGGAAAACATATTTCAACGCCGCTTCAGCTGATGAACCTAAGCCCAATTTACCTTTAAGTTGATCAGCTACTTCAGACAAAGAATTTACTTCGTCTTCCGTTTCGCTACCACCAAGATCAAAAATGCTCATTTTCTTTTTAGGAATTTCAAAAAGATCGTAATCATCGCCAAGCTTTGCTTCTTCAGCCGCCAACTTCACAGCGTCTTGGAAGAAACCTTCTTTATCCGCAAAACCCAAAGCCACAGCTTTAGTTCCTGTGAACACGCGACCATCAGCGTATTCAGAAACAACTTCTTCAGAAAGTTTGCGCTCTGTTTTAACCGTGTTTTTGAATTGGCCGTAAACTTCATTGATCATATCTTGGAACAACGCTTTTTCGTCATCACGCATTCCACGGTACTCAGCACCTGAGTCTTTGAATTTTCCAGAAGTGATTGAGTAGCGAGATACTTTCGCCCAATCATAAAGTTTTTCTAAATTCGCGAATTCCATGATCACACCGATTGAGCCAACAAGTGCACCTGGTGCAACCACCAATTTATCACAACCCATCGCCGCGTAGTATGCACCCGAAGCAATCACACCCGTGCTCACACAGATAACTGGCTTTTTAACTTCTTCGCGAACGCGTTTGATTTCATGATAGATCTCTTGAGAAGGACCGACTGCTCCACCTGGAGAGTTGATGCTGATAAGAATCGCTTTTACTTTCGATTCATCTTTATAGCGCTCAAGATTTTTCAGGAACTTTTTCCCGTTCATGATCACGCCATTCATCTCTAAATGCAGGATCGTATTTTTTGAAGAGACATGTTGTTTTTCACCGTCTCCGAAAAGACCCGAGCTCCATTTAATAATGGCTCCGATACCGATGAAAACAAGAATAAGAACGACGATTTTTTTAAACGGACTGCCCTTCATGAACTCTCCTAGATCTGAACAAAAGTGACCCTATAAGGGTCTGCCTAAAAGATTCATCCGTCTAGTACCGCCGCTTTGCAGCGGCGGTTTCGGCGAACGCCGGCAGAGCGGAGGGACGCAGGTCCCGGAACTGAAGCAGCTTCAGACAAAAAACATAAAAAAACCCCAGGTTTTAAAGCCTGGGGTTTTTCAAAGATTTAAATCTTTCGTTCAAACTGAAGACTAGTTTTTGCCGTCAGTTTTTACGTTTTTCAACTGGTCAGCGAACAAGTCACCGAAAGTTGATTTAGATGTCGCAGTTGCTTTCTTAACGTAGTCGTCAACATCCGCTTTTGATTCACGAAGTTTAACTAGTTTAGAAGACAAACCGATTTTACGAGCATCTTTATCGATAGAGATAACTTCAGCTTTAACAGATTGACCTGGTTTGATGAAGTCTTCTACAGACGCGATTTTATCAGTAGTTAGCTCAGAGATGTGGATCAAGCCTTCGATGTCAGACTCAAGCTCAACGAATGCGCCGAAATCTGCTGTCTTAGTTACTTTCACATCGTGTTGAGTACCGATAGCGTATTTAGACTCGATGTTTGACCAAGGGTCAGACTCAAGTTGTTTGATACCCAATGAGAATCTTTCGTTCTCGATATCAACGCCCAATACAACTGCGCGTACTTTAGCACCTTTAGCGAACATTTCGCTTGGGTGGTTAACACGTTTAGTCCATGAGAAGTCAGAGATGTGAACAAGGCCGTCGATACCTTCTTCGATACCAACAAAGATACCGAAATCAGTTACAGACTTAACTTCACCTTCAATGATTGTTCCTGGTGGGTAAGATTCTTTCATCTCAACCCATGGATTTTGCTGAAGCTGTTTCATGCCCAAGCTGATGCGACGGTTTTCAGTGTCTACTTCAAGTACAACAACTTCAACTTCGTCACCAACGTTCACTACTTGTGAAGGGTGTTTTACACGTTTTGTCCAAGACATTTCTGAAACGTGGATCAAACCTTCAATGCCTTCGCCCAATTCAATGAATGCACCGTATTCAGCCAAAGAAACAACTTTGCCTTTAAGTTTAGTGCCTGATGGGTAAGAAGCTTTAACAGATTCCCAAGGATCGTTAGACAATTGTTTCATGCCCAAAGATACGCGTTCTTTTTCTTTATCATACTTAAGAACTTTAACTTGGATTTCGTCGCCAACATTCAACATTTCTGAAGGATGTTTTACGCGGCCCCATGACATGTCTGTGATGTGCAACAAACCGTCCATGCCACCAAGATCGATGAACGCACCGTAGTCAGTGATATTTTTAACAATACCAGTAACAACTGAACCTTCAGCCATAGTGTCAAGAGTTTGTGAACGCAAACTGTCACGTTCTTCTTCAAGAAGTGCGCGGCGAGAAAGAACGATGTTGCCACGTTTCTTGTTGAATTTGATAACTTTGAATTTATATTTTTTGCCGATGTAAACGTCCATGTTACGAACAGGACGAAGATCAATTTGTGATCCTGGCAAGAATGCTTTAACGCCGATATCAACGCTCAAGCCGCCTTTAACTTTAGCAACAACAGTACCTTCGATAACTTCTTCGTTCTCAGCTGCTTTAGAGATGTCAGTCCATGCGCGAAGCATGTCAGCTTTGTCTTTAGAAAGAACGATCATTCCGTTTTCGTTTTCGATACGGTCGATAAGAACTTCTACTTTATCTCCAGCTTTCACTTCACGAACGCCGTCTACGATGCGGAATTCATTGATAGCGATAAGACCTTCAGATTTGTAGTTGATGTCTACAAGAACGTAGTCAGATTGAACTTCTACTACTGTACCAGTGACAACGTCGCCGACTTTGAAGTCTTGCTCTTTCATAGATGCTTCGAACATTGAATCGAATTCACCTTTGTCAGCTTTTCCATAGATACCAGGGTTAGCTGGGATTTTTGAATCTTCTGCATCCAAGAATGCAAGAACCTTTTGTTTCTCTAGTGCGGCTTTGTTTAACGTTTTACCCATATTAATAATATTTACCTCCAACGTAGTCACACCTCTGTACTGTCTGCTCCTGGGTTGTGAGGAACAAACTGGGTTGCGACCCGTTACCTTTCTTCGCCGATTTTTTAGACGAATCACTGGTTTAGCTATGTTCCTAGAGGGAGTCAAAGGGTTTTATACACAGCGTCTCAAGCGACAACTCCCTCCCCACGCGGACCAGCGGGCGATCCCCATGAATTCACTAAGGAAAAAAGAGACAGATTGGGGATATTGGCAAAACCCTCGACAGTCCTTGAGTTCCGAGGGGGCCTTAATTTGCTCCACGTAAAGGCTTAGAACCTGCAATACGCCCTGTGCATCAGAAAACCAATTTATGGAGAATCCAATGAAAACACGTATTTCCTTGATCCTTGCCGCGTCTCTTATTTTACCTGCACTTTCACAAGCTCGTGAAGAGATTGATTTCAGCCGCGTTCAAACAGCCGATATCTCAGATCAAGAATATCAAGCCGTTGAAAAAATGAACTTCAAAAAGTATTTCGATGGCAGCTGCCAAAAACGTGTGATTTTGGATCTTTCTACAATCAAGAAAGCGGCTGTCAAAACCGAACTACAAAGAAAATTGCAGGCTAAAGGTCACCAAGGCATGATCAACAATGCTGACGACAGCTTCCCTCTAAAAACAGTTTATTTCACTGTCGCGACCCGTGGTATTCAATTTTCTGATGAAAATGCTATGCCATTTAATGAAAAAGCACTCGATCGCTTAGCTAATAAAATGCAAGGCGACTACCAACTGACGTTGTCTGATCTCACTCCGCTTTTGCTTTCTGATAAAGAAATTTCAAAACAAAAATTTGAAATGGATAGCATCGTATCTGTGAGAATGAAAGACACGATCGCGCCAGCAGATTTGATTGAGGCGATGAATAAAAACAACGAAGAGGACCGCAAAGAGGTTGGCGACAACATGTTTCAACCGCAGACTTTTGGTATGAGCGAACCGGTTGTTGAAGTGGCTCACACATTTGCTAAACGTGCTGTCAGCGGCATTGAATTCAAAGCCCTTCAACTTGAGACACTCAAATTCATTTTGGCTGAAACAAAAGGTCAACCTGGCATCACTCACATGGGAGATGTGACAGGCATGGCCATCGTTTTGGGCTTGGGCAATCCAATTGTTCCTGAAACAGAGTCAGGCACTGTATTGCAGTTCATCGACGAACTTCCAACCTGCAAATAGTTCTTCGAACTTTACAAGTTTAGAAAATAAAAAACCGGATCTGATAAGGATCCGGTTTTTTATTTTCAAATTCTTAAATTTTAAAATTACGCTTGAACAGACTTGCGAACGAAAGTCTCAACTTCCTTCACAACTTCTTCGAAATTCAACTCTGTCGTATCAACAACAAAAGCATTTTCTGGAACAGCCAATGGAGCGGCCGCACGAGTAGAATCCTGATGATCACGTTGTTTTTGAGCCTTCTGCATGTCTTCTTGATCACGACCTAATTCCGCAGCACGACGAGCAGCACGGTGTTCAGAATTCGCAGTCAAATAAACCTTTGCTTCCGCCGTTGGGAACACAACTGTTCCGCAATCACGGCCTTCAGCTACAAGACCTTGTGGACCTGAGCTGCAGTTTCTTTGTGCTTCCAAAAGAGCTTTACGCACTTCTGGATAATGAGAAATTTTAGAAGCGTAGTTACCCACTTCTTCTTGCGCGATTTTATCTGTGACATCTTCATTTTTGAACAACACAAGTGTGCGTTCTGGAGCCATCTCAACAGACCAAACGGGATCATGAGTCAATTTAACCAATGAAGTGATATCGTCCAAAGAGATCTTCAATTGAAGAGCAGCATAAGCAAGGCCACGATAGAACGAACCCGTAGAAACCCACTGCCAACCCAAGCGTTTTGCAAGCTCACGACTGACTGAGGATTTTCCACTCGCTGCAGGACCATCAATTGTAACAACCATACCCATGAACTCTCCGAACAAAATTAAACAAAACTACATTCTACGACTACACCGATTTAATCGGTGCGATTTCTTTTAGCACTTCTGCCAAAGCGTTCATTGCCGCTTCGTTTTCATGCTCTTGCCCTACACTGATTCGCAAGTGAGTTTTGAATCCATAGTTCAAAAGAGGACGCAAGATGATCCCTCGGCGCAACATCGCCACATTGACTTGTGCAGCGTCACGGAGAGTGTCAAACATGACAAAGTTCCCTTGAGATAGAATGTAAGGCAGGCCTAAGTCTTCTAACTTCTTGTAAAAGTAATCAAGCCCTTTCCAACAAATCTGCCGCGAACGCTCAATAAATTCTTTATCTTGCAGAGCGGCCACGGCTGCAACTTGCGCTAAATCGTTGACATTGAACGGTTTGCGCACACGGTTGTAAACCTCAATAACCTCAACAGGAGCGATCATCGCGCCGATGCGGAAACCCGCTAACCCATAGATTTTAGAGAAGGTTCTTAAGACTATCAGGTTGTTATACCGCTTCATGTACGGTTGTGCTGACACGTAATCTTGTGCACGGACAAACTCATTGTACGCTTCGTCGAAAACGATCATCACGTCATCGCGATTGCCAAGTCTTGCTAAAAAATCCTCAACTTCTTGTTTGGTCGCATAGCTTCCAGTTGGATTATTTGGATTTGAAATAAAGATAAGACGAATGTTTTTTTCAGGATGTGCAAAAAAGTAGTCAGCAATACCTTTCATGTCGAAACGGAACCCTGACTCCAATGGAACTTTATGGATGATCGCACGGTTTGCTGCCGCACTCACTTCATAGGCATTGAATGCTGCTACTGAACTCAATACACCTTCTTTAGGTTCACAGAAAATACGAGTCAGTAGATCAATCAACTCGTCACTGCCATTGCCAATGGCAAGCTGATTCGTAGGAAAACCCCACTCTTTTGAAATCACATTCAGCAATTCATAATGTGAGGGATCTGGATAAAGATTTTGATGTTCAAGAGCATGTCGAACAGCTTCTAATGCTTTTGGAGAGGGACCCAAAGGATTTTCGTTGCTGGCCAATTTGTAAACCGTTTTCAAACCGTATTCACGTTGTGTTTCAGAAATTGGCTTGCCTGGTTTGTACGGCACAAGATTCAAAATTTCAGGAGAGATCTTCACTTTAATGTCCTTTGCTATGCACCCGATCTTTTGCTATATCTGATTTTTCCCAAACTGTAAAAATTTAAATTGTTAGCGAGCGTTCTAATGTCCAGTAATGTTGTATTGGGAGTGAGTGTCGGCGAGTCATTTCTTGAAATGACTCTTGCAGCCGACGGCACTTCCTTTTCGGGCCAGAAAATTCTGGCGCAAAAAAGAGCCTATTTGCCCCGCGAAAGTCTCAAAAGTTCTTTGAGTCAGTTTCTTGAAGCCAATAAAGAAACACCTCCGACGAAAGCTTTCGTTGGAATGCGTTTCTTAGAAAAATTATTGTCTTATCGCCTTGGCGGATCTGTTGCGCAAATCGTGACTCAAGGTTTCGAAAATTGGATGCAAATTCGCACTCAATCTGCAACTTCATCTCAGCCGCTGACTGAATCTGAATTGCTGTTCGCCGTGAATGAACGCGTTAGTTATAAAGGTGAAGTCGTCACAGAGATTCAAGAATCAGAACTTGTCGAGATCGCTGCAAAACTTAAAGAACTCGGCTGCAAACGCGTTTGCATCCATTTCTTGCACGCGCACGCGAACGCAACACACGAAACGACAGCTGCTGCTTATTTCGCAGCACAAGGTTTTGAAGTTTACGTTCCACAAAAAACTGACAACACAGATGAAGTCAGCCGTTGGCGCAAAAATCTTTTGAATGCCTCTGTTTCAAGTACATTCACAGAATTAAAAGCTGAAATCACGGAATGCGTATCCGCGTACTTCCCTGCTGAGCAGATTTTCTTCCTGAATGGTCAAGGCAAACAGCTTCAAAACGAAGCGCCTGAGCGCTTACAAAGTATTTTCGCTGCAAACACGGCATTACGTATGTCTTATGCAGACGAAACAGATGTTGTTTATTTGGGCTTAGAGCGCTTCACATTGATGTCGTATGGTGCGTGGACCGCAACATGGCAAAGTCCATGGGGTCAAGTGGAAGCGCCTCAAGCGCAAACTCGTGATCTAAAAATTCAACCGACATTGCAGTTGGATTTGAATACGTTCAGACATATTTCCTTCACCAATAAATCCGAAGGATGGGAACCAGGTCCGATGTTCATGGGACGCGGGCAAAAACCGTGTCTTTTAGATCTGTGGAGCGAGAACAGCAAGTTAGGACAAGTCGCTGGTCTGAATGATCGTGTTGTCGCAGCGGGCGTTCAAAAATTTAAAAATTCATTGTTAACATTATTGAAAAACAGCAGCTCTAAAGGACAAGAAGTCGATTCCATCATCAAGGATCTACAAAGCTTGTCTGTGCAAAGTCTGGTTGCAGAAGTCACTATGCTTCGTCGTTCAAAAAAACTTTGGGTTGTGGGACCTCTTGCTCCCCTGCTCGCAAATGGTTTCAAAAAAGATCCGTCAGTCACTATCGTGGGTGATGAGTATCTTGAAGCAAAAGCCTTGGCTTACATCGGAGCAAAAGCATGAGTTACCAAATTGAACTATTTCAGTTTTTGCTTTCAGAATTTCTGACTGGCGACGCGGCCCTTGTGCAAATTGATGGCGAAGTTTTAGCATTAAAAGGTGACAACCCAACATGCTACGGAACTTTGCGCCAAGCAGCTCAAACTGCGACGAAATATTTAAAATTGAAAGAAGGCGAAATCGCGATCCTCAACGATCCATACAGTGGTGGCACTACCCTGTCGGATTTTATTTTCGTGATGGCGATCTCTGAAGATCTTTTGTGGGTGAAACTCTTTAAACACCCGGCCCAATTGAAAATCGCAAAATCCATTGAAGAAGAAGGTTTGCGTATTCCGCCAACACCTCTTTGGAATAACGGCCGACCGAACAGCGTGATTTTACAAGCGATGCAAGCTCACCCTGCGTGTCCACCGAACTTTGCGACTTGGGCTGAAGAGCGTTGCAAAGAATTAGTCGAACAATCTCATCGCTTCATTCAAGCGATCGAAGTAACGGGTTTTAACTTTAATGAAGAGTTGATCGAAGACTTCATCAAACTTTCACGCAAGTGTGCTCAAGGTAAAATTCACGATGCGGCTTCAGGTGAAGCACGTGCCGAAGTTTACTTGAACTCGGGCGATATGATTCGCGCAACCGTTGAAGTTACAGACGGCAAAGTGCACATTGATTTCGGCGGCACGACAGCTTCTCAAGTTGTGCATCTGACAGACGCCGCCACTTATGGCGTTTGCTATAAAAAGATTGCTGACTTTTACGGCTTCCCACATCTTGCAAACAGCGGCACCTACGCTGCTTTACAAGTGACGAAGCCTGCGGGCTGTTTGTTGAGTTCTAAATATCCAGCGCCTGCAACCAAAGGCATGCAAGACGGTGTTGCGGCACTGGAAGCTGTTTTGCAATTAGCTTTGAATCAAATTTTGAAAACTCAAGAGTCCGCGATCGCTGGTTCGACTCCCTTGTCAGTCCAATTCACAGCACACGGTCATTCGTGTTCTTTGCGTTTGCCGAATGGCCAAGGTGCTAGCAGTCAAAAATCAGGTAAAGATGCGAGCTCCATTTGCGAAGACATTTCGATTGAACAGATCGAAAGAGATCTGCCAGTGCGTGTTTTGAAGTTTGATTTGAATCAAACTTGCCAACTGCCTGGTAAAATCAAAGGCGGCCGTGGTTTGAGTTTGAAAGTCGAAGCTTTGGACGATGTTCAAGTTTGCTGGCTTTCTGATTTAACAAAGCACCGACCTCGTCTGACTAAAAACTGCAGCCACGGAGATATCAATTCCGTTGTTGTCACTAAAGATGGGCAGCAAGAAAGTTTACCACCACAGGGTTATCAAACTTTTGCGAAGGGTTCGATCTTGGAAATCTTTTCCGCATCCGGCGGTGGATACGGTCAGGAATAATTCAAATAGTTTTCGTTTACGCCCTCGAAAGAGGGCGTTTTTGTCCAGTCTTTAACAATGCTTAAACCCTTCCGTTACAAGTCAGAAAGCGTCCGGGAATTTTGATGATTCGTGCTAGAAGTCAAAGTATTGCTTTCTAGTAAGGGGGTCCACGTGAAGCGACTGAACAGAGCCATCACAAGCGTCTTGCTTATACTCTGCAGTTCTCAAATCACAAAAGCGGATGTCATTTCTGTACGTTCTGATAAATGGTGCCCTTATGTCTGTGAACCTAAATCAGATAAACCTGGTTATATGGTTGAGATCACAAAGACGATTTTGGAAAAGCACGGTCACACAATCGATTTTCAAATTGTGAATTGGGCCCGCGCCATCAATGAAACTCGTAAAAATAAAGTCACCGCACTGATTGGCTGTAGCCACTCAGACGGCCCCGAATTCGTATTTCCGAGTGAACCGATCGGGATTATGAAAAATCACTATTACGTTCGCCAAGATTCAACTTGGGTTTACAAAAATCCACAAAGCTTGGATGGCAAACGTATTGGTATTGGCAATGGCTACACTTATGGTGACGTCGTCGACAAACTGATCAAAGCAAAACACAAATCATTTGTGACCATCGCGGGTCAACGTCCGCTTGATCAAATCATGAAGATGATGACAGCAAAACGCCTTGATGCTTTTGTGGAAAACCCAGCGGTGCTTCGTTATACTCTGACACAATTAAAAAAACCGCTCGATACATACAGAGCTGTCAGCCCGAATTTAGCGGATGACCCTTACTTGTATGTTTCGTTCTCTCCAGCAAATCCGAAATCACCGCAATACGCTGCCTTAATTACCAAAGGCATCGCAGAGCTTCGTCAAAGTGGTGAGCTCAAAAAGATTCTAGATCGTTATGGAGTGCAAGATTGGGATGAGTCCCAAGCAAACATTCTTGGGACCACTTTAAGTCACGGGACCGAACCTAAGAAAAACAATAACGTAGTTTTAGCGCGCTAAAACCACTGCACCTTCTGCAATTAATACTGATTTAATTTGCTCAACGTGATCAAGGCTTGAAGTCTCAAGCACAAAATCAATACGTGTTTCACGTAGTGACAAGCCTTTTGAAACGCGATCATGGCGAACTTCCAAGATATTGGCTTTTTGTTCTGCGATGACTTTGGTTAAGCGGCTTAAGTTACCTGGTAAATCGTCAACGATCACAGACAGCTCACACAGTCTTCCGCGAATGATCTGACCACGGTCGATAATTTTTGAAATGATATTCAGGTCGATGTTACCGCCGCTGATGATGATGCAACATTTTTTACCAAGATTCAGTCCTCGTTGCATAGCTGCTGCCATCGCCGCAGCTCCAGAGCCCTCAGCAACCGCTTTCGCACGCTCCATCAAAAACACAATTGCTTCTGCGATCTCGTCATCACTGACTGTCACAACTTCATCAACGTATTTAGAAATGAAACTGTCGTACATGTTTTGCGAGGGATATTTGATAGCAATACCGTCAGCAATTGTTGCTGCACGTTTTTTTGCATTCGCATTAGCAGGGACTTTGTTAAACAATCCTGCCATGCCTGGTGAACGATCACTTTGTACACCGATCACGCGGCATTTTGGATTGATTGATTTAATCGCTAACGCCACACCACTGATCAAACCGCCACCACCGATAGGTACAATCACCGTATCAAGATCTGGGACTTTCTCAAGGATCTCAATCCCGATTGTTCCTTGGCCGGCAATGACAAATGGATCTTCGTAAGGATGAACAAACGTAAAGCCATGGGCTTTTTCAAGACTGCGTGCATGTTCGTAGGCTTCGTCATAGATCTCGCCTTTCAAAACCACTTCTGCACCATAGCCGCGAGTTGCAGTCGATTTACTGATTGAACAGTTCTCTGGCATGACGATGGTTGCTTTAACCCCTGCGATAGAGGCTGACAAGGCAACACCTTGTGCATGATTTCCAGCAGAGCTCGCCACGACACCGCGAGCTTTTTCTTCAGCAGTGAGATTTGAGATTTTATTATAAGCACCACGGAATTTGAAACTGCCTGTGCGCTGTGTATTTTCGAATTTGAAGTACACATCGGTGTTGAGCAATTTGCTCGCACTGATTGAGTGGCTCATCTCAGTTGGTGAAATTACGTTTTGAATGACTTGGCGGGCTTTCTCGATGTCGGAAAAAGACAATTTCATGATGAACTAAGACTCCCAATAGACAGTTAAACCTACGATAGCGGGATAACTCTCCAGCGGCAGAACCTTGGAAATCACATACGTTGAAGGCAGTCCCATGGCTTTACTTTCATCGAAAAAGTAAAATGGTGCAAGGTGCTTTCCACAAGACGAGCAGTCCTTAACTAGTTCTGAGTAACTCCAATTAACAGTTCCACACATATGACAAAGACGAAAATGAGTCTTGCCTTGCATGACGCCTCTCCCCATAGGGTTCTATTGTATTAGGCTGCCTGTGGTGGAATCGCTACTTTCAGTTTTTTGAGCGAAACGTACCAGCGCATCCTTGTTCAGCAATTGATTATAAATCAGCCGATAGTTGCGCATGACTTTTGAGCCGTATTCGCCGTAGAGGAGGTCCCTCTCATCAGTACCGATACTTGCAAAAGAACGCGCCACTCTTCGCAAATTCGTCGGTCCCATATTGTAAGCAGGCACATAGTGATGGGCCCGGCTTTCAAATTGGGAACGCAAATGCGCGAAGTAAGTAATACCGATTTTTAAATTAGTAATAGGATCATACAGAGAGCTTTCGCCCCGATATTCTAGACGATATTTTTTGGCAATCCACGTCGCCGTTTGCGGCAGGATTTGCATCAAACCAATTTCACCCGAAGTGCCTTTGGCGTAGGTATTCCACTGACTTTCAGTTTGAATAATCGCCATCACAAATATCGGATCCATATCTTGGCGCTGACATTCTTTAATCAGCTCTTTGGTGATTTGTGGTAGCCATCCTTTCCATTCACTGGAAAGACTGTTTTCTAATTTTTTATAGACGAGGTAATTAAGATCACGATGGCCATCTAATGACTGAATCGGACTGCCCGTATAGTAAGTACCAAGCAGCTCTTTGGCTTGATCACGACGTGATTTCTCATCGATCTGGGGAATGTTCAGCGCAGAAAACTCCACCGGAGTCATGTTTTGATAAAGAACTCCTGAAATGGAGCCCGCACCTAATATGAATAACAACGCCCAAGTTTTATTAGTTATCATCATCATAGAATTTATCGGCAGGTCCCGCGCTGGCATACAGACTCAAGATGAGTCAGTGACGTTGCCATAGCTAATCCATCGTAGCTGGATAAGTTTTTTCGCGTGATTCCGAATGGGACGTACTTAGTTGAGTCGTGCGAAAGATTTAATTCTCGGTGAGAATTTCTTTCGTTTCTGTACACAGGATTTGGATGCCTTTTCTGAGTTCGACCGTGAACATTCTGGCTCTGCCTGCATTGGCAAAGGCTTTGATAGGATCAAAATCGGCGCGACGATAGCGCTCGTCCATGCTCCATTTTTCGAACTTAGTAACTGTAACCATCTTGGCTTTGTTAGTACTAATCTGAATGCGCAGTTCTGGGTTTTCAGGTGCTTCAGGCGTCAAAATGATGCCTTCAAATTGCGAATCCACTGACCAATCAGTCACACTGAATAAAGAATAGCGCTCAACCACTTTGGCATCGATGAGTTCTTCATAGACGTTATAGGTTTTTAAATACTTATCGCAAGTCGTTTGAAACGCCTGAGCTTGAATAGTTAAAATGGAAATAACAAATGCTATTGCAATTCTGGACATATGTTTCCATCCACTTCTAAATCCTGACAGGTTTTTTTCGACTGGCCACTATTTTTAAAACACACGTGAATGTGATTACTGTGACCAGACATTTTTTTACCGCCCGCTTGGGTATCATTAAAGAGCACCACATCTGCGCCCATTCTTTTCATCAACGAAATAAGTTCCGTCGTTTTGGCACGATCGTAACTGTTATCCATCCAACGAAGTCCACCATCGACAAATCCACCTTTTCTAAGTGGACGAAGATCCACGCAGTCACCGTTCGTGTGATCGGAGTGACCATTAAAGTTAGATCTTGTTTTGTGAGAGAAATCTCCCCAAGCAACTGTACAGCCAGCACGATCAGGGCAGTGATTCTTTTTCCACTCTTGCAATACTGCTGTGAAAGCACAATTTGCGATCGGTGAAGCATACGCGTCTGTTCCAGGTGGTGGATCCGGCGTGTAGTGATGCGAACCACATGGACCGATGTTGCCTCTGTTACCTTTTAAAGGAATTTGCACCATGCCTCGACTGCAGTTCAATCCCGTGCCTTGGCATTTTCCGGTTTCCGCAATTTGACGAAGCAGATCGGGATATTTCACAGCCTCGGTTTTTTTAGCAATGCCACGTAAGTCGCGCATGCCCGGCATCAGTCCCATCGGCGAACGTTGAGCATCGCAATCGCCACAATCTTCTTGAGACGTTCCACTTTCTGTTTTTTCTTGCGCGACGGGCTTACGCAGATCGCGCGGTTCATACGGCAGCGGCATGCTTTCTTCAGCCAATAACGGCAAAGCGGTAGCTAATATGAAGATTGTTAATAAGATGCGAACAAAGGACATATTTCATCGTCCCATACCCTCCCCTCATGTCGAAAATGTTAGAGGATTTTTTGGACTATGGGCCTGTTCAAAGGTAAAACCAAATGCATAGGAGAATTCTGATCATGCCCCATATTCGTTTTCGCGGAATTGAAGAGAAGCATGTTGCTGCGTTGAGCGCCTCGGTTGTTGAGGAACTAGCAAAGACCGTTCAAACTTCGGTGGATAATTTTACTTTCGAATTGGTTTCGACAAGGTTTTTCGAAAAAGGTCAGAGCATCACTGGCTACCCGTTTGTGGAAGTTCTGTGGTTCCCACGCAGTCAGGAAATTCAAGATGCCGCTGCAAAGCTACTGACTTCTGAAATCAAAAAGCTGGTACAACAGGATGTAGCCGTGATCTTCAATGTGCTGACTCCGACAGCTTATTACGAGAACGGACAGTCGTTTTAATCCGTATTCCTTTTCCCAAATCCGGGACCGGTCTTTGATTCCGGATCACTCCAGCCTTCAGATCTAATTTAAGACCCTTTCACGGGTCTTTTTTTTGGCCAGCCCCTTGCTCTATGGGTCCTTCGAGAAATCGAACCATAAACCAAGGGGTTTTACCAAATGTCTTCCGCTCGTTACTTTGCCTTCATTGGAATCTTAGCTTCGCTTTTAAGTGCTTGTGCTCCCGTTGAGATTCCCGAAGTTAATCAAAACAGTTACCAGGCTAAAAATTGCAGTCGCCCGGTGGAGCAAGCTTTCAATGAAGTGTTCTCCCTGCAAATCGCTCTACCTCTCATGAGCGCGCTGAGTTCAGTGAGCCCAGAAGTTTATGAAACTCGCGTCAACGAAGCTGTCAAATATTGCGAAACGCTGTCTTCTAAAAACTCAGCTCGCCAATATCCATGTAACTTTAAACTAAATAATAACGAATTACAGATGAACCAAAACATGGTCTCCGACATCTGCGCCCGCATCAAGGAAAGCAAATCGACAATTCAAGACTATAGAAGAAGATATGAAAACAAATAGAGGAAATGCAACCAGCATCACGCTCGTAATTCTAACAATCAGTGCGGTCATTGGCCTCAGTGCTTGTGCTCCCGCGAAGGACGAATCTGAAAAAAAAGAATTCGCGCTTTTCAACGATGAGTCCGAGCTGACTCCAAAAGAATTAAAATATCTCATTCATTCTGAGTTTGAACGCTACTGCGAAAAAATCGCGAAAACGAATAGAGAACTTAAATCTAAAAGGAATAAAAAATGAAACCGTCTCATACATTAAAGCTCTCGCTGAGTATGTCGATTTTGATCATGCTCTGCGCGTGTGCGAAGCCGGAGAATAAAAAGAAATCCTATCCAGCATGCTCTGCACAAGTCGTTGATGACTATCAATCAGTTGTGATGGCTGACAAGGCACTTGAGAAAATGCTGAATCTTAGCATCAGCTTAAAAAGCATCGCTTTGGAAGCCCAAGAAGCGAAAGCAGTTTGTGAAGAAGTTCTCTCTCGTCATTCTGACAAAAACTATCCGTGTCTGTTAACTGACGACGAAGTTTATCGCGGAATCGGTCGTCTCATTATTCCGAGTTATTGCGAGTCTATTGATCAAAATATCGACCGCTTTAAAGCAATCGAAGCTGAAGCCGCTCAACAACAAAACACAATTCAACTGAACTAACCTAAAACGGGGGAAATATGAAAACGACGAAACTACTAACAACTCTTTTGTCTGTAAGCTTGGTAATGGGACTGACAGCATGCGCGGGTTCTAACGATAAGAAAAAATCGGCAGAGGAAAAAGCACGCGAAGATCGCGTTGCCAACGCCGAAGCTTGCAGCGCTGAATTTGTGCAAGCTTTTAAAGCCATCAACAAAACATATCGAGACGGACAACGCGCTTACGATCAAGGCAACAGAGCATTGGCAGAACAATCGATCCTCAGTCTGCAAAAACAATGTGGTGAGATGCTTGGCAAATACGACAGATCTGCTTTCGGTTGTAAAATAAAAATCGAAAAAACAACTGATGTGGTGGACTATGATGGCTTCGTCCAATCATGCAAAGACCTTGGCTATACTGGTGCCCTTAACGTTAACTAAAAAGGATAAGAAAATGAAAGTTTCTAATTTCATTAAAATAATACTTTACTCAACTTTGCTTTTGAGCCTTGCATCTTGCAATGAATCAAGTGGTAAAAAGAGCGATAAGTTCGCAAAAAAGGAAGTCATTGAGGACACCATCCCTGATGATAAGCCGGCGGATCACAATTCCAAACAGGAAGAAGGCAACTCGGAACCACCCGGTTTTTGTTCAGGCGAAATTAAAAAAGATTTTACTACATTTGTAAATACGGCTCTATCTACTACCAAATATCGTAACAACCCGAACTCACCACAGCTCCGTAAAGTTGTTGTTTCGCTCAAAAAGCAATGCTCTCAAATTTTATCTAAATATGATGAATCGAAATTTGGTTGCATGTTGAACATCAATGGTCGCTTGGACTCTGCCGACTATGACTCTTTCGTTGAAAACTGCAAGGGGCTCGATCAAGTCATTAAAGCAATCGATAATGGTACAAACAGCTTTGGTGATGAATCTGAAGAACAACCATCTTTACCAGATACAACAGACACTGTTGTTGTGACAGAAGAAAATCGTCGCTGTAACTGGATGCTCGGCGATGATGTCAAAAGTTTCTATTTTTTCTATGAGAGCTACAAAAAGGCACTAAGTGAAAGACAAGACGAGCACTCAATTCGAATCTATCAGAGATTCGCGTCACGCCAATGCCAAAACATTATTGAAAAGTATGCAGTACAAGATTTTGGCTGTGATGTTGACCTCGGAAAGTCTGTAATTCCTGTGAAATACTCAACGATGGTTCAACTTTGTGACGAGGTCTATTACACTGCCCTCAAATAGTAAGCCACAACACTTTTAAATAAAAAAAGCCCCGAAGTTTTCTTCGAGGCTTTTTTCTTTTTTAGATTTGTTTGCTAACTACGGAACGTCGTTTTGTTCGACGACGTAAGTTTTCACTTCGCCATGGGAACCTTCTTCAGCAACTTCCTTTTTAGTCGTTGTGAATTTGCCGCCCAATTTATTAGCCCAGATACGGAATCTGTCTACGTAAGTGAACACCGCCGGAACTACGATCAATGTCAGGATCGTCGATGAAATCATACCACCGATGATCGCAACCCCCATCGCCGTTCTTGATTTAGAAGCTGGATTCAAACCAATCGCTACTGGCAAAGTACCCGCGATCAATGCGAACGAAGTCATCAAGATAGGACGAAGACGCGTTTTACCTGCAACCACCAAGGCTTCCGCACGACTCATACCTTCAGCCATTTTTTGGTTTGTATAGTCGACAAGCAAGATACCGTTTTTACCGGCAACCCCGATCAACATGAAGAAACCAAAGATCGCAAACAACGTCATGATTTGATTCATCAAGAACAATGCGAAGAAGGCACCACACAGAGCCAGTGGCAACGCCACCATGATTGTGATTGGAGTAATGAACGACTCATACAAGCTGGCAAGGATCAAGTAGATGAAGAGGATCGCAAAACCCAACGCCATCACTGTTGAACCCACAAGCTCTTGCATATTCTCAGCATCACCACCGAAACCGTAACGAACACTTGATGGGAAGTCTTTATTCATGTCGGCAACAAGTTCATTCACGACAGTTGAAAGACCCACGCCCGGCGCAAGACCCGCAGTGATTTGGATATAACGACCACGGTCCATACGATTGATCGATGCTGGGCCCGATTCCAAGTCGCCTTTAGCAACGTCTTGCAAACGCACGAGTTTACGATTCACGTTCGGTACATACACGTCACCGAAAGTTTGTTTCAAGTCACGTTGGTCTTCTTGAAGACGAACACGGACTTCATACTCACGACCACGTTCACGGAATTTGGCTGGAGTGAAACCTTCCACTTGCGCACGCAATTCCTGACCCATAGTTTTAGTATTGATACCGTAAGCTTTTGCAGCACCCGGTTTCAAGTGAACTTGCAACTCTGGTTTACCAGGGCGGAAGTTTGAGTCCACGTCTTTTACGCGTGGATCTTTTTTCAACTTCTCAAGCACCATCGTGCCTGCAACTTCAAGATCTTTTGGATCCGCAGAGATGATATTCAATACCAACGGTTGTTGTGCCATACCGCCAGTCGCATCGTATTTTTTAACAACTGGATTAGCGTAAGCAAAGTCTTTCAACTCACCACGAAGCTGATCTCTGAATACTTCAGTCGTGATTTTGCGCTCGTCGCCGCCTTTAAGACGAACATAGAACTCTGCTTTATTGGCTTCACCGAATGTATTACCAACGATCATTGTCGTGTACTTAACAAGCTTGTTGTCGTGAAGAATTTTATCCACGCCCATAGCTGTTTTGTGCATACCATCCAAGCTTGTACCTGGATTCATTTCTAACGTCACAGTCACTTCACCCGAGTCATCGTCTGAAATGAAGGCGCCAGGAACTTTAGTAACCGTGTAAATCGAAGCAAAGAACACGATCAAAGTTGCTGCAATCGTCATTAATGGATGACGAAGAGTTACTTTCAAAAGTTTCTCATACATGTTTTCCAACCAGCTTTGGAAACGGTCGAAACCTTTTACCAAGCGGCCGATTGTTTTATCGTATACAGGATTTGGCTTTTGGTGAGCAGCCCCGTGACCAGAACCACCAAAGTAAGCTGTTAACATCGGAATGATTGTCATCGCGACGAACCAAGAAATGATCATCGAGAACACGATCGTCATACCGAACTGTTTTAAGAACTGACCGATTGTACCTGACATCGTACCAACCGGCACGAATACCGCGATAACCACCAAAGTGATCGCCATAACGGCCATCAAGATCTCAGTCGTACCACGTTCTGCCGCAGTTTTGGAATCTTCACCAAGTTCCATACGACGGTAAATGTTTTCGATGACGACGATGGCATCATCCACCAGTAGACCCACGGCCAACGTCAATGCCAACATCGACACAATGTTGATAGAGAAACCCGCAAGCTTCATCAACATAAACGCACCAATCAGTGAGATTGGAAGCGAAAGTGCGGTGATGAATGTTGAACGCGCACTACCTAAGAAGAAGAACACCGTAATAACTGTCAAGATGATCGCGATAATGATCGTCTCATTTACGTCATACAAATTGTCTTTAATTTTTACAGAAGCGTTCGTCACGACTTGAATGTCTGGCGCGCCTTCCATTTTTGCTAATTCAGGTTTGATTTTATCAAGCTGTTTAATAACGTCGTCGGCCACTTTAACCGTGTTCGAACCTGATTGACGATATACTTGCAAGAAGATCGCTTTACGGCCATCAACGAAGGCACGTGATTTTTCGTCTTGAAGAGTATCGACAACTTTACCCAAATCCGCTACGCGTGTTGGGACTTCGTTACCATAAAGATTAACAAGTGTGTCAGCGATTTCAGGGACTGAGCTAAACTCACCCACACCACGGAACACAAGTTCTTGTCCACCTTGGTTGACTTTACCAGATGGAATGTTTTCACCAGATGCACCGACTTGACCTGCTACTTGCGTAACAGAGATCTCACGAGCTCTTAGTTTTTTGCGATCCAAAACAACGTGAATTTCTCTTTCACGACCACCAAGAATTTCAATCGCACCGACGTTGGCAACTTGTTCCAAACGGGGTTTGATAAATTCATCGGCGATATCGAAAAGTTTCGCATCGTCCATTTTCTCACCAATCAAAGACACCATAAGAATCGGCGTATCTGACGGGTCGAATTTTTTGATAACTGGGTCATCAACTTCGTCTGGCAGTTTTGGTTTTGCGATATTTACTTTATCGCGCACTTGTTGCTCAGCGTATTTGGAATCGATGGAAGAGTTGAACTCAACGATAACTTGAGAAACACCTTCCAATGATTTTGAAGTCATACGTTTGATACCAGATATCGTACTGACTTCTTCTTCGATAGGACGGCTGACAAGTGTTTCAATCTCAGAAGGACCCGCACCCGCGTAAACAGTTTGAACTGTGACAACGGGTACTGAAACGTCTGGGAATAAATCCACTGACATAGATTTATAAGATGCCCATCCGACGATCACAACCGCGATCGTCACACAGGTCATAAAGATGGGTCTAGAGATCGATAACTTAGGTAAGTTCATGACTATTTCCCTCCTTCAGGAGAGGCTTGGTAAAGCTTGATCTGAGATTGAAGTCCCAAAATGTTCGCAGCTGATTTAATTTTCGTAAGTGCTGATGACGTATAGTCTTGTTCAAACAACAAGACCTGGTAAGTTGTCGTACGACCTTGTTTCAAACGACGACGTTCAACTTCCAATTTCGTTTTTTGCGCTTCTTCGATACGACCCAATAATTTTAAATTATCACGTGCATCTGAAAGATTGCGAGTCAGATTTGTCCAATCTTGTTCTTGCGCATAAAGTGCGTATTCACGGTTATATTCAGCAGCTCTTTGAGTCTTCAAAGCACCCGCTTTAGCATCACCGGCTGCACCAAAGTTCAATGGCATTTGAAAGCGCATACCAACGTAAGCAGTGTCTTGCTCAGTATAACCCGCTTCTTTCATTGCTTCGTTGAGGGCTTCATCTTGACCGTTCATTGCATAAGAACCAAATGCGTTCAATGTTGGACGGTTTCTTTCATAAGCAAGAGTTGAAGCTGCGCGAGCTGCTTTCAATTGCTCTTCAGTCGCTTGCACATCCGCACGATCACCAGGGCGAGCTGTCGGTACAGTCAGATTTTCTAAAGACTTGTAATCAACTTTATCCAAAGCCGCCACAGGTGCATTCGCTTCTTTATTCAAGAATCTATTATATGTTCTTTGGGCATCTGCTGATTCGTTTCTTGCAACTTGAAGTTCCAATGTTCTTGCTTCAACAAGTGCGCGAGCTTGAACAACGTCAGCATCCTCGCCTAAGTTCATGCGGCGTTTTTTATTTACGTAGTCGTAAATGCTTTGCGCTGCTTGCAAGGCTTGTTCTTGAGCTTTGATAACATCTTGCCAAGCAGCGACTTTCCAATAGACAGCTTCTGCATTCGCAAGAATTGTGCTGCCTTGGTTTTGCGCTTGGTATTTTTGTGCCATCGCTTGAGCGCGAGAAACATCTTCATTTGCGCGCGCAGTGCTACCAAAACCGCCGCCCCACAATGGCATAGATAGTTCAAGCTTTGGAGCTGCTGACCAATAATCAGTTGGAGAGATTTGCACGCCCGCACCTTCAAATTGTGTACGGCCCCAGTTATAAGAAACCTTTGCTTGCAAACCGAAATCAAATTGTTGGCTTACACCAAGAATGTAACTTTGAGTTTTGATCTCATCATACATCTTAGGTACGCCGGGTTTGCCGTCGTGACCGACATTGGCTTCAGCGTACAATTGCGGTGTGAAGATCAAATCAGCTTCGCGCGATTGAAGTTCAGAACCTTCTGCTTGTTCGCTTGCACCTTTATATGCAGTGGATTGGCTGCGCACCTGATCGAGGTATTCATTGAGCGAAACTGCGTGAACAGACTGCGCTGTGAATGCCATAGCTACTGCTGCTATCAGGGCTTTTTTGGGAGTTTTTTGCTTCAGATACATACGTGACTCCAAGGTCGTTATTAAGTAATCAGTTACATACATATTATTACGGTATTTTTTGTAAGTACTCAAGTACTTACTTATTGAATTCCGTAGGTGCCTATGTTACACTGTATTTAGATCAACAATATCGGATATTTAACGAGGTACTTAATGGATGATACATCTCAAATTAAGACTGCAACAAGTCGAGTTAAGCCCAAAAAGCGAGACAGATCCGCATCTGAAGACCGACTTTTAAAAGCGAGTGAGGAAATCTTTTCGAAGCATGGCTTTAAAGGAGCCACGACTCGTATGATTGCCAAAAAAGCGGATGTTAATGAATCCCTTATTGGACGCTATTTTGATGGCAAGATGGGTTTACTTTTTGCTTTGATACAAAGACATGTCGAGGGTCTGGAAGATCAACCTCTACCCTACCCAGCCCAAAGTTCATTGTCGTCTGAATTGACTCATTTTATGGCAATGAAGATGGATGAACACTGCAAAAAAAATGTCGATTTTTTTAAAATTATTTTATCGCAGATGTTAACGGATGCTAAGTTTCTTAAGAAAATGCGAGAGATCATGCCCATGTTCAAACATCCCGGACTACTCGATCGTCTAGTTCAATTGCAAAAAAATGGGAAGATGAAAAAGAACGCCGACGTAGAATCACTCGTTCGTGAACTTGATATGTTCTTCCATGGCATTATGTTGTTTGATTTATTGATCGCGGGTCGCAGTGAAAGTGATGTTCGTGCTGATCTGAAAAGCTTCGTCACTCACTACGCGGTTGCTTACGAAGTTTAATTTCCGAAAATTATTAGAGAGTAGGAGCGCACGTCCCGTTCGCTCTGACTGCTCCGCCAAGGCTCGTACAAAAATCACAATGATTATTAATCATCACGCCACCCATGCGAGCACAAACGGCGGTATCGTCTCGACAAGTGGTGATGGTGTTACCGCCATTCACTGTGTAGTAGATATTGATGTATTCATTGAAATTCGTATCACCTAGAACTTGGCCGATACGAGTGCCGGTGATCTGCAGCTTAGCGCTCGTTTTTCCAGCAGAGCCCAAACTGCGAACGCCTTGCAAACGCACACTGGTAATTCTTAATCGCCCCCATGTGACGCCCGCACGAATATTGTTTGAAACATCCACCGCTGTACCTGCGACACTCGCTTTACCAGCAAGAAGGCTTGTGCAATTAGCTTCTTTGGAAAAGATGGAAGAGATTTCGTAACGAAGATCCGCAACATCGACCTTATCCAAAGCTGTCACTTGAGATCTCATCATAAAACTGTGAACAGCAAAAATAGCAAATGAGACGACAGAAGCAATGCCCGTCGCAATCAGTAACTCAACAATGCTCAGACCTTTTTGATTCTGAATCATCATTCTGGCAAGGAGCACGCAGAACCGCTCCAAGCCCCCCCCATCACTTCACATAACTGACATCGGCCACCTGAGTAAGTAATTCCTAATTCTGTACATGCTGCTGCGGCACTGACGATGATATGACAATCAGTTAAATTGCCTGATGCATCCGCGGTGTAAGCAGCATTAAAAGCACTGCGATGCCATTTAGTATCATTGGGGTCGGCGGTGTTTTGAGTTAACACTACGAAGTCAGCACTGTTGGCTCCCCCACCCAGTGAAACAATATTTTCTAAACGCATAGCTCGAATGCGAAAACGTGTGTCGGCACTCAGCACCGCATTGGCGCCAGTGCCCGTCTGAAAACCACCATTGATTTGAAAAGTCGTGCCCGATACTTTCACAATATTGCGACAGATAGCTGGATTGGCGAAAATGACAGACAGCTCATGTGTGACTTGATCTTTGGTAACTTGATCACGATAGCTTGCTCCCGCTTTCACGACATTCTGAGAGCGAGAAAAGATCGTGATACCAACGAGAACAGAAAATCCTGCAATCACAAGGATCGCAACAAAAAGAGCTGAGCCTCGCTTGTTAGCGACAGGTGATGTTGTTGACCGTACCGAGGTAGACATTATTATCCTTACCAGCTCTGCCGAATTTAATTTGGAATTGATCGCCCGTTGCACAACAGCCACCTAGGTAAATCCCCTGCTTGCCACCGGAATTACAAAGTGCGCCGTCATTGACATTACCGGTAACCGTTGAGGCTCCGCCATCGGAACAGGTGACGTAACAAAACTGTGGTGTCGCCGTCCCTTCATCACCCATCTGCAAATTCCAGCCCCCGTTCAAACTTCCAGTCAATGTACACTCACCAATACCGTCACCATCGTAACTGTAGTTCGTGAGCGCACACCATTTATGGGTGCCTAAATTTTGATTGCTTATTCCGTTACGCAAACTACGACCTAAAACTGCTACCGTCGTAGAGCCATCACTTGGTGGCAATGGTGGAGGAGGAGGTGGTGGTGGCGGAGGAGGAGGTGGTGGCGGCGGTGGTGGAGTTGCCTGCGCGATGTTGCACTTACCGCTCGGCTGACGAGTGCCACCTAACGAAGAACAGAAATCACAAACAGATCCTGTCCAACTTCCCTTCATCGCAAGACAAGTTGCATACGGAGATTTTTCTGAATTACAGCCCGTGATAGTTCCACCACTTGCTGTGAAATAAACTGGAATAGTGCTGCGGAAAGATCCATAGCCAGCATCCAAGCCACCGTTGCCTTTTTGGCTGTTCGCAAGATTTCCGTTAAGAGTTAAAATGCCGCGATAATTTCCACCGCCCAAATCACCAGACACATTCGTCAATACAAGACTGCGAAGTGATACACGATCCAAGACCGCGATTCGTTCGGCTTGATCTGCTGAAGAAGCATTTGTAGACACTGTACTGTTCATCGCTCCGAGCGCATTTAAATTAATCGACGTTCCGCTGGCAGCAGAAGCCCCGATCAAAACGCGCGAACAGTTATCTGGATTTGAAAAGACCGTTGATAATTCTTGATCGAGATTTGTGCGTTGCTGAGAAGTCTCTGCTACAGTGCTGGTTCTTGCCATGTCCCCTGCGAGTTTGATCGTTCCGAAAACGACAACAGCCGCAGCCCCCGCAGCAGCGAGAACTTCCACCATGGTAAAACCAGAGTGGTTTTTTAAGAGACTAATGCGAGCTCGCAAATTCATAAAACGATCCATGTTCTACTTATCGACTTACTTAACTGTAACCTGTAGATCGCTGTAATGAAACCAACTCACGTTTAGTCCTCAAAATAATTTTATGTGTCGCAAAATGATAAGGATCAAAAATACTTCACGGATTCTCATGGATTTTCATGGATAAGAGAATTATTCGTAAAAACTAAGGTTTGTTTGCATTGATCTCTATGAGAACTTCTTCGCGAACATCGGACAATGTTAGCGGCTGATTTACGTACTCGCCATTGATGTTTTTCAAACGCTGAATTCCCAAGACATTCCAATCTTGAAACTTGTTTTGCCAGTGAGCGTCCTCTTGCAAATAGGATTGCAATTGTCCATCAGAGATAAGCCCTTGCTCACGCAATTGCAGAAGTTCTTTTGTGAATGGATCTTGAGTGATGCTATCAACAACAGTGCGCAGCTTTTCACTTTGCACAATCTCTTGCCACACCTCAGTCTTGCCAACCATCTCTTGGATCAGCTGGTATTTAAGATAGCGCTGATGATTGTTCGCAAACAACTCCAGCTTTTGAGATTCCGAAAGCTCGCCGACAGCCTTATCAGGCACCAGATAACCCGTCTTGGGATTGAGCTTTGTCACACCGTCAGTCATCACTGATCTCAAGTGCACAAAAAGGACGTGATTAATTAAACCCATTTCCGATTTTAAATTCGGTTCGCTCGTTTGCGAATTACGATATTCGAAGTAACTCGAGTACGCGAGACTCATCAAGTAAGCTTCATGTTCGGCAGCTTCTTTGGTGATCTCCCCGTTCTTTAAAGACGTTTTAATTTTATTATAACGATAATCACTCTGAATGGCGTGATCGTAGGCCGCCGCATTGGAAGCAATCTCTGACTGCACGTGTGCATCGAGACGATTTTGATAAACCATGTCGGCAGGGATATATACAGACAAACTCATTGCGATAATCGCAGGAATTTTAATAAAAAATGCGGGTTCTTTTTTTCGATTCGTCAGTTTAGAAGTCAGATACACCGTCGGTTTTTTTACCGTCACGTTATATAGACCCATCAGTGGAGTGAAAAGATAACCGCTTTCACGCGAAAAGGCTTCGCCCAATTTTCTTGGAACATATTGAGTGATCGCCAAAAAATAGCGACCGAATTTTGATTCATTGGCATCGATACGATTTTTGGTAAGAAAGCCCTGCCACTTTGTCACGTCATGGGGCTGGAAGTCTTTTAGGAAAAGTCTGACACCTTTTGTATCACGCACTTCACGCGAATAATTGCGAATGCGTTGAACAAATGAAGGTTGCGAATGTTGAGAGATGAAAACTTGTTCGCAGCGCCCTGCGGATATATTTTGCGCGCGCAACGGAGCTGTAAAAAATGAAAAGGACAAAAACAAAAGGAGAGCTGCGATTGAACTATTGAAAGTTTTCACTTCAGCTCTCCTTTCTTAAAGCTCTACCTCGGCCAGCCGAAGTAGAAACCAATTACTTAATCAATGAACGCAAGTAAGTTGCCGCTGGAGAGATCGTTGGATTTGCATCCAAAGCATTCCAGATATAGATACGAGCAACAACGTCACCAACAAGAATCAAAGAAGTACCATAACGAGCAACGCGAACAGCTTTATCAAGAGCACCCATTTTTTGCATTGTGATCAAAGCATCCGCGCGAGCTGAAGAAAGAAGATCTTGAGCGGCTTCAATAGCTGCTGTTTTTTCAGCTTTTGTTACGATCGCTGCAGATTTCAAAGCTTCAATACGGCGAGCTGCTGCTGGTTTCAATTCAGGTTGCAAACCACCATTATCTGCGAAGTTAGCGGGATTACCGTTAATAGCGCTGATCGTAGCGGTTCTTTGCGCTTCGCTCGTTGGAAGATCTTGTGCCAAAGTCAAAGTCGACTCTGCTTTCGTCAACATTTTATCAGCCACTGTCATACCAGGCTTGATACGCTCAGCTGCGATCAACTCAGCCAAACCTAAAAGGAATTGAGTACCACCAGCTGTCGCTGGTTGATCAAACAAAACATCTGCGCTGCCGCGATTGTCAGCCATCGCCATTGGAACTACTGCACCTTGAGCCATTAACAAAGATACCAAAAGATATTTAACTTTCATGGGGGTCTCCTATTTGTGTTTTGGACATAGGATACCCAAGCAAGGCTCATACCTTGAAAAGCAGACTTTATAAGCGATATAGAGGGTTTAAAGGGGTTTTAAAAATGAAAAAGCCCCAAATTGTCGGGGCTTGATAAGTGCGTATACGGATTTAATCTGAGCTTAAACGCTGGCAATCTGGATGAAGCTTTGCGCTTCCAAGGAAGCTCCGCCTACCAAGAAACCACTCACATGGGCCTGCTTAATCAAGCCTGCCGCATTGTCAGCTTTCACACTGCCGCCGTAAAGAATCGGTGCAGTTTCAAAGCCTAAAGTTTTTAAGATATTGAACACATCAGTGTGAGTTTCCGCAACTTGTTCTGGAGTTGCTACTTTGCCTGTGCCGATTGCCCAAACGGGTTCGTAAGCAATCACGATCGGCTTTGCCTTGTCTGCTTTTGCGAGTCCAAGAGTTAATTGAGTTTCAAGCACGCGGAAAGTATGAGTCGCCTCACGCTCTTCCAAAGTTTCCCCAACACACAACATGGGTGTTAGACCCAAGCCTTGAACGAAGTGAACTTTTTCAGCCAACAAGCCATCTTCTTCACCGAAAATTTTACGGCGTTCAGAGTGACCGATCAAAATGTACTGACCACCCAACTCTTTCACAACTTTCGCTGAATTTTCACCTGTGAAAGCGCCTGACTCTTTCACGTATGCATTTTGCGCACCGATTTTGATGTTTGAATTTTTAGTCGCTTCACAAGCTGCTTCTAAAGAAATCGCCGAAGGGAAAAATACGAGTTCGCCCGTTGCTTTATTCGCAACTTCTTTGAACTGCGTGAAGAACTCGCGCGTTTCTTTTGGAGTTTTAAAAAGTTTCCAGTTGGCAGCAAAAATCTTTTTCATAATACGAAGACCTCAACGCACTAAAAATTAAACTGATTGATGAGAGAAAAATTGAACGATCAAAGTTAATGAAGCGATAACCATCACTGACAGCATCAAAGACACACCGATAGTGCGACCTTTCGAAACTGTGCGTGAAGTTTGTAAGCCCACCGCATGTGCAACACGCGATAAAACCAACATTACCCATAGAACATTTAAAAGAATCACGGATGCATGATTGATCTCAAGGATCAACAGCAACAGAGCCGTGAACGGAACGTGTTCGGCGAAGTTGCCGTGGATACGCACAACTTTTTCCATGTGGGGATTGTTTTCACCAAGTCCCAAGCCCACACGGAATTTCCAACGGTGGCGAATGACGTCCACCGTGAGGATCACATACAAGAGACCCAGAATTCCTAAGTAGATTAAACCTGTGTGAACTTCTGAGCCTAATGTATTCATACTTATCTGATTCTCGCTCTCAAGATTTCAAGACCTGGCAATTTATCACCTTGAAGATATTCAAGAGATGCACCACCACCCGTAGAGATGTGAGTCATTTGCGCTGCAAAGCCTGAAGCTTCCGCTGCAGCTGCAGAGTCACCACCACCTACGATTTTAACAGCTTCACTTTCAGCAATTGCTTTCGCAACGCCGAATGTGCCTTTAGAGAACGCCGGATTTTCAAAAACGCCCATAGGACCGTTCCAGAAAATCGTGCCCGCTGATTTCAAAGCCGCAGAGTAGTTACGCAAAGTTTGCGGACCAATATCCACTGCCAATTCATCTTCAGCGATCACAACATCTTTTGTAGGATGTGCGTTTGCAACGTCAGTAATCCCTTTCGTTGCAATGTGATCTACCGGAAGCAAAATAGTTTTATCGCGCGCTTCAATACGCTCGATCATTTCTTTTGCGTATTTCAACTTATCATTTTCAACCAAAGATTTTCCAACTGGTTGGCCTTGGGCTTTCAAGAATGTGTAAGCCATAGCGCCACCGATCACAAAACCATCAACGACGTCCATAAGACGTTCGATAACTGCGATCTTGTCAGAAACTTTAGAACCACCCATCACAGCGATGTAAGGGCGTTTTGGATTTTGCAAAAGAGAATCCAACATGTTGATTTCTTTTTCGATCAAGAAACCAATGCCTTTGTCTTTCATCACTGAAGGCAAAGCGTGGATCGTTGCGTGCGCACGGTGAGAGGCACCGAAAGCGTCGTTGATGTAGATATCAATGTAGCTTGCGATTTTTTGCGCGAACTCAACAGAGTCTTTTGTTTCGCCTTCTTCAAAGCGAACGTTTTCCAAAAGAATCAATTGGTTCTTTTTCAAGTTCACCAAAAGTTGCTTAGGAGCATCTGAGTCTGGTTCTTCAACCAAGATCACTTCTGCTTCCAAATGCTCTTGAAGACGTTTTGCAACAGGCTCTAAAGAAAACTCTTTATCATCTGCAGACTTTGGACGGCCCAAGTGCGAAGCCATTACGATCTTCGCGCCTTGTTCCATGCAATACTTGATTGTTGGAAGAGAAGCCGTGATACGGTTCTCATCCGTGATTTTGCCGTTTTCCATTGGCACGTTCAGATCCAAACGCAAGAAAACAACTTTTCCTGCTAATTCAAAATCACGAACTGTCTTAATACCTTTTAGACCTGTCGTTGCCATGTACTAAAGACCTTTCTTCGCCATGTAAAGAGCCACGTCAACCATGCGGTTAGAGAAACCAGTTTCGTTGTCGTACCAAGCAAGGACTTTTACCATGCGAGGACCAACAACCATTGTCGAAGCCAAATCAACAATTGATGAGTGTTTGTTGCCGTTGAAATCAATTGAAACAAGTTCTTTCTTCTCAACTGCTAGGATGCCTTTCAAAGCACCTTGCGAAGCCGCGATCAATGCTGCATTCACAGATTCTTTAGTCACATCCGTTTTAGCTTGGAACGTGAAATCAACAAGGCTGACATTCGGAGTTGGAACGCGCACAGAGATACCATCGATTTTACCTGCAAGCTCTGGCAACACCAAGCCTACGTTTTTCGCAGCGCCAGTTGTTGTTGGGATCATGCTTTGAGCAGCGCCACGAGCACGGCGTAAATCGCTATGAGGTGCATCCACAAGTTTTTGATCACTTGTGTATGAGTGAACAGTCATCATCGTACCGTGTTCAACACCGAATGTGTCGTTCAATACTTTTGCAAGAGGTGCCAAGCAGTTTGTCGTGCAAGATGCATTTGAAACAACGTGGTGTTTTGATGGATCGTAAGATTCGTGATTGATTCCGTACACCATTGTGATGTCAGCGCCTTTTTCAGCAGGGCCTGAAACCAAAACGCGTTTTGCGCCACCATTGATGTGTTGCATGAAATCTTCTTTGGCTTTGAACGCGCCTGTGCACTCAAGAACCAAATCTACATCCCAAGCTTTCCAAGGAATTTCAGCGGGATTGCGGTGTTTAGTGACGTGGATTTTTTTACCGTTCACAATCAGGTCGTGACCTTCAGTCGAAACATCTCCGCCGAAAACTCCATGAACTGAATCGTACTTCAGCAAATGAGCATTGCCCTCGATGCTATCAAGTGAATTAATTCCGACAACGTCGAATTGTTCAAAACCCGCGCGGAAAAGCACGCGACCGATACGACCAAAACCATTAATACCAACACGTAACTTAGACATGAATGAGCTCCTTGATAAAACTCACTCAATATAGTGCTTTTGAGAGCAAAAAAGCCAGTCTAGACACTAAATGTCATGGACTGGCTTTTAGACTGTTTATTGACTTAAAAACAACAGCTGGAAAGGAACTTACTCCGGCGAAGCCAGAGGAGACCTATCTACGTTCAGCTCTGTCCAAACGTGGACGGTCTTCACGAGATGAAACCTCCACAGAAATGTCAGCTGAACCGCGGCGATCTTGGGCTTCAACCATCAATACGATGGCTTTTACGCGCTCTCTGCCTCTTAAATCAACCACGGCTCTAGTTACGCGTGGGTTGAGGTATTGTTCAAGATCACGAACCGAGCGGCGCTCATTACGCTCCGTCACCAACTCAGCCGAGCGGATCACGACAGCGTCACGAGATTCCAATTTTACCTGGATGCGAGAAAGCTCAACCGCGTCTCTCAATCTGATCACGACGCGTTCAGTGCCTCTGATACCTGAGATGTACTCAGTGTCTGATTCTTCACGGCGAGATGGTGCTGGCAAACCGCCACCATGTCCACGACCTGGGCCGCGGTCACCGCGATCGTCCCAACGGTCGTCGCGTCTGTCGTCTCTGCGATCATCGCGGCGGTCATCACGACCTCCCCAACGAACTGATTGAGTGTTTCTTTCTTCTGACCAAGAACCGTTTGGTCCAGAGCAAGCGATGCCTTTTTTCTCTTCAGTGCCACGACGAGTTTTAACAACACTGACGTACTCACGGCAGTATTCGCCACGAGAATTGTAACCTTCTTGAATTGTTGTGAAGCTTCCTTCAGCGTTTCTACCACGCCAAGATTTCTTTTCACCTAAACGACCACTGAGGCCGTCATTCAGAGATCTGCCATAAGCGTCTCTGTCAGATTGATCCATGTAACTAACAACTTCAGAACCAAGGATTGCACCCGCAATCGCACCAATTCCAATAGCCCATTTTTGACCGCTTCCACCGCCAACTTGAGAGCCCAAAAGGCCACCAGCAATACCGCCCAAAACAGCGGCAGCAGCTTCTTTACCGCCAGCCATTGCAGGTGTACTTACTTGAACAAGTGAAGAGATAACGAGAGTTCCGATAACAAGATTTTTTTTCATTCGGGGTTCTCCTAAGAAAGTTGATTAATTCAACGTCGGAGAAGCCCTACTCCACAATTCGTGCCACGAATGATGGAGCCAATATGAAACCAATTGCTTTTGTTTATTCTACCACTGAACCTTAGGAAAAATTTTCAGGGCGTTGTCACGAGTTTGAACAGCGAGCTGCTCAACAGTGATGCCTTTGAGATCCGCTACCAGAGCCGCTGTATGAACAACGAAGGCTGGCGTGTTTTTCTTTCCCCGCATCGGGATCGGCGCCAAGAAAGGCGAATCCGTTTCGACATGCATTCTATCGAGTGGAACCATACGCACAACATTGCGCAGTTCCTCTGCGTTTTTGAAAGTCACAACACCGCTGATAGAAATATTTAAACCGAGCGCAAGACATTCTTTCGCAAGCCACTCTGTGCCCGTGAAACAGTGAATGATGCCGGTGATTTCGCCGTTAAATTCTTTCAGAATATTGACGGTGTCCTCTTCTGCATCACGTGTATGAATTTGCACAGGCATTTTATATTTCTGAGCGATTTTTAGTTGCTCACGAAACGCATGTTGCTGTTCTGCACGCGGCGAAGTTTCATAGTAATAATCCAAACCAATTTCACCAACAGCGACAACTTCTTTGTCGTTGATGTGCGACTCAATAAATTTACCAACATCATCTGTGTAGACGATGCCTTCGTGCGGATGAACGCCGAGAGTACAATAAACTTCAGGATAATATTTTTTAGCAATATCAAGCACCACAGGAAAATCCGCAGGCTCAGTTCCAATCGTAAACACACGACGAACCCCCGCATCGCGAGCTTTCTGCAAAGAAACTTCAACGGGATCTTCCAACTTATCTAAGTGCGCATGCACATCAATCCATTCAGTCATATAAAAAATAATATCCCAAATCCTCACAGAAGAAAACCACACAAACCGATTGGCCAGTTAAAAGCAAACCGCAAAATGAAAACGCGTCAAAACGGTCTGAATGCGAGGCGGAGGGTTTTGTTCGAAACGCAGGCGTGCTGATAGCACGTCGGAGAGAAGGACAAAGCCCGACAACGAAGTCAGGCAGGCCGTTTTCACGCGTTCCTTGTTGTTATCCAAAACTCTTCTATAACTAATTGGGGGTCGCGATTGGCCATAATGGCTTGTTCGGCTCCTAAAGCTTTTTGGATCAACTCCAAGAGACGTTGGCGTGGCTCTTCGGCCAGGGATTTGATGAGTGTCACTTGATCGAGATTTACGATCTGACTTTTGGCTTCTTCTTGCAGAACTACACCGTCACGGAAAAATCCCGCCCAGTAAGCAAGCATACGTTGCCCTTGTGCGCGGTCTTTGAATTCCTGGCGCCAAATATCGTTAAGAAGAAAATTTCTGTCTTTTAAGAAAATATCCAAAACTTGAATCGCCTTTTGGCGTGTCTCTTGTTCTGGTCCGTCTTGAAGCTGTGCGAGCTTTTCAAAACTTCCACCTGCAGCTTTTAAAGCCCAAGCGGGTGCTTGCACCTTTTGACCGAGTTGCTGAGCCGTCAAAGGCTTGAACTGCACAACGCGAGAGCGCGAACGGATTGTCGCCATCAAGCCCGCAACATGTGGAGCGATCAAAAAGAAGAACGTCCCCTCAGGGGGCTCTTCCAAAGTTTTAAGCAACGAGTTAGCAGCTTGCGGATTCAAAGTCTGCGCACCATCAATGATGATAACGCGATTACCGCCCAAACTTTTAAAACTCAGGAATTCAATCACTTCACGCGCTTGTTCAATTTTAATATTTGCGCCAGTGGGCTCAACAACTTTTAAAGATTCGTGATGGCCTTGGGCCAAGCGGAGACACGAAGGACAACGACCACAAGCACGCGGAGATTTCTCACACGTTAATGCTTGGGCAAAGCCTGTCGCGGCAAGCTTCTTACCAATACCACTCGGACCGACAAACAAAAATGTTTGCCCAGGGCGACCCGCTTCGAAAGACTCTAACATCTTTTCGATGATCTCCTGATGGCCGATGATTTGATCAAGAATTCTTGCCACGCGCGGACCTACTTCAAAATCTTGCGCTCATGAAGCGCTTGCAAAAGTTGTTGGAACAAAGTCGCCGGAGTTTCTTTTGCATCCAACACGAGCCAATTATGCGGCGACGCTTTTGCTTGCGCTAAGAAACTTTGACGAACTTTTTCATGGAAAGAATCTGCTTCAGATTCGATGCGGTCTTCACCCTCACCGGTTTTTGCACCACGACCTTGACGGCGTTTGCGCGATTCTTCCACAGAAAGATCTAAGAGAATTGTTAAGTCTGGAACCAAACCACCTGTTGCGAAATCATTCAGAGCCACAACATCTTTTTCAGAAATTTCGCGACCACCACTTTGGAAAGCAACAGAGCTAGCCGTGAAACGATCACACAAAATCCAAGTGCCTGTTTTCAACGTTGGACGAATGACTTCATCCACGTGTTGCGCGCGACTTGCTTCATACAAAAGCAATTCGGTACGAGCCAGTGGAGCTGGACCGTCTTTGCGCAAAATCATTTCACGGATTTGATCACCAAGAGGAGTTCCGCCAGGTTCACGAGTGCGGCGGAAAGAAAGACCACGAGTTTGCAGCTCCTTTTCAAGAGCTGCCATTAAAGAACTTTTACCAGAGCCATCAAGGCCCTCGAATACAAGAAAACTCATCCCGGGTACTTCCTATTTTACTCCTACAGGAAGGAGAAATACGGGGCCGCACGAACTGCGAATGCCCATGTACCGGAGTTTGTCAGATATTGCTTTAGTCACGTCAACAACTCGCACTATGACAGCGCGTGACATGCCCTTATAATCAGCATTTTTGCCTGCCTGATAAGCGTCAGAAATTCGTTGGCCAACGATCTTGGCTGAACCCTTCACATCTCCGACTTCAATACGGACGAAGCCTTTCACCATGCGACCCGCCATGACAGCAAACAAAGGAGGATGTTGATAGTCGTTACGATAAGTCAAAACGTCGGCACCCACCGGTGGCCAACCGAAGCTCGTACTTCCACCAAGCGCAATGTAATCCGGCCCATAGGACATATAACCTGGAAGAGCTGGAGGATAAAAAGACTGTCCCGGTTTTACTTTCAAAAAATCAGTAATATCGCGCGAGCGAGCATAAGCTCCTGCCTTTAAAACAACTCCCGCAACAGAAGTTACCATCAATGAATCATGGAAAACTTCGTGACCGTGGAAAACTTCAAAGACAAAACCTTGCGCGTTCTTATTAATACCTATGCTGATAGCAAACTCTTCGCTTCCGCCTTTACCACGCATGCGAATGCCTTGTTCACCGATAGCACCACCACCAACAACCAAACCCAATTCATTATTGCTAATGACTAAAGGAGCTTGGAACCAAAGTAGATTATCGACCATTTTAACAACCGCTTGAACTCGGCGTAAGTTGCTTTCTTTAAAAGACCACTTCTCTGTAGGTTCGATCTTGGGTTGGAACTTAAACAAACCCACTACGCCTCGCTTAACCACTGTGAAGCCGTCGCCAGCAAGGCTGAACAAACCAATAACTCCGCGAGAGTGATATAAGCCTCTGGCAATCAGAGAAAGAATTTTAGCTCTTTTTTCCATGAACTTTTGGCGATTCTCTGGGGAAAGTTCATTGAAAGATTTAAGAGGATCAATTTCCTCAGGCAGAGAGTCGCCCGACGAAAGAGCCGCTTCCCTCACGTCATCTGTGATTTTGAAGCCGAGGGCGATCTTCAGCGTGTCACTGCTTGGGGCTTCTTCAACGCTGAATTTAACTTCGTCATTTATTTTGATAATAAGGCGCTCGTCTTCGACATACACCTTTGAAGGTTTGATCGTCGTCGTTTCTATAGTTCGTTCGTTCAGTTCAAAGTCATAAGCCTCACTGAGAGACTCATTGGCCTTTGCCTGAGAGAAAACCCCCACCACACCCATTACTATTAAAAAGTACCCAACTGCATTTTTCATTCTGGAGGATATCTTGCAAAACTGTTACCTGAGGTTTTTTTAGTTAAGTCCACGAAAGGTCACGAAGGCCGCTGACGAACTTTTATACACCGACCGAAAAGCGCAGGAATATTAATATGAAATCAGCACCGCAAGGGGGAAACTTTTGTACAGATCCGTGGTCGAAAGTTCAGCCCCCGTTAGAGTTTCCCCTGTGAAAACATGACGCCACTTATGCCGTTGCGAACTGGCCGGCAATTGCAAAATGCCATCAAGATGGTGCTTATTTTTAATCGTGAGATCCTTTTTGAGCTTTTCAAAATCCGCCAGAAGTCGCGGGACCACGACCAAAAGTTTTCGATTTTTATAAGTTCTTAATAAGCAAATATGATGATTCTTAGACGGCCCTTCAACACTCAATGGCAGGTACTCACCATAAGTAAAAAGATCAGGGTGGCGTTTGCGAGTAAAGAGCAGCGTTCGAGTGACAAAGAGTTTTACTTCACCCGTCTGCCAGTGCTGCAAAATATCTTTTAAGAATTGAGCCCGGTTTTTTCTGAGTCCTTGAAATTGCTTCTTGAGCAGTTTGCTACGCAGTTCATAGTCTACGGGACGACGATTATCGGGATCCACCAAGCTTAAGTCCCAAAGTTCAGTGCCTTGATAGAAATCTGGCAGGCCACTACCACAAACGCGCAGGGCAAGATTACTAAGACTGTTAAACGCGCCAAAGTAAGAACAGCGCTCTGCAAATTTTCGCAGTTTCGTAAAAAACACTTTATCTCGAAGTGTGTTTGGTTGAAGTAAGCGTTTCACAAACAGTTCAAGCTTCTTTTCATATTCATCATTCACTTCCGTCCAACTTGTTTCTAATTTAGCTTCGCGGGCGGCTTTAATGAAATACTGCTGGATGCGCTCGACATATTCTTTATCGACTTTACCATTCAATGGCCACGTGCCAATGACCGATTCCAACACCAGATACGCTCCCCGTTTCGAAGCTGTTGAAGCTTGTGGAATCATTTTGAGCATCGATTCCGCCAGTGCAGTCCAGTCTGTCGGCAATTCTGACAGGACATGAATTCGCGAGCGCACATCACCCGATTGTTTTGTGTCATGGGTCGAGCTTGCGTTCATATTCAGCGGATGTTCACGCAGTTGAATTTGTTGCGCGCGATGAAACTCTACGATCGCCTCACCAATCCAATCTGGATTTCCACCGACAGCGTTGAGGGATAACAACGGGCAATATCTGTACAATGCCGTGTCTTCAAGTCCCTTGGCCATCACAGGCCCCGTGACCTGCTCCCAGCGTTTAATGAATTCATACTGCTTGTCATTCCAACTGCCACGAGGTTTAAAGAAAATATTTTTTAACCACGTCAGGGCTTTCAAACTTTTGAGAGAGCCACGTCCCTCCGCTTCTAAAAAAGCTTCCGTTAAAAAGTTATTTTCAAGACTGCGACCGCGCACGACGTAGGTTCTATAAACGCGCAAGCAGGCCGTGACTTCAATAAGCGCTTCTTCCAAATCTTTGCGACTGAATACCCGTCGCTCTTGAGGAGAGAGAATTTCCTCTAAGCGATCAAGGAGGTCATTCAGTTCCGCAGGAAAGTGATGAAGCAGAATTTCTTTTTTGCTATCGTAAACGCACGCTCTGAAGAGTTCCCATTGATTGTCGATTTTCTTTAGGTAGTGTGAATGCAAAAGTAGCAGCCCCCGCAAATCCACGAACACTCGCGAGCTTAAAATCGAAAATTCGTAGCCTGTGGTGCCTTCGGTTTGCCAGTAAGGTGGCAGCTCTTCTTTTTCACCTAAGATTTTCTCGACCCAAACGTGACTTGAAAATTCTTTGAGTCGCTCGAGATAGGCTCCAGGTGCTTTTAAACCATCAATATGGTCGACACGCAAACCATGAATGTGCGGATATTGGTTCATCAGCTCCGAAATTTTTTTGTGATCCCAATCAAAAACTTTTCGGTCTTCTATTCTAATTCCGGCTAAAGAATTGATATCAAAAAATCTTCTGTAATTGATTTCTTGGACGTTTTGCCAAGGGACCAACTTGTAGTGCTGCTGATTGAGCAGACGTTCCATATCTCGAGAGGTTGCGTTTTGAAAATTAACTTTGCTTTCCGTCGCGAGTGGAAAAATGTGGTCATAGTATTTAAGTGCCGGTTCATTGTTATACTTTGTGATGGTGATTTCGTTTTTGGCTAAGATCTCTAAGAGAGGCGCACCCAAAACAGGAATCACTATTTTTGAATTTTCTTTTTCAGTTCGTAAGTCAAAGACTTGCCAGTACCACGAACGCGTGCCTTTCTTGAGCAAGTCCCACCACGCAGGATTTTGATGATGAAACGCCAGATGATTGGGAACGATGTCCAAGATCACACCCTCAAGGTCGGAGCGCTTTTTCATTCGATACATCAGCCTTGCAAATCCGGCTTCTCCACCTCTTTCTTCGCTGATACTTTGCGGGTTTGTTCCGTCATAGCCATGCATGCTGCCAGGTGATGAAGATAATATCGGCGACAGATAAAGATGCGAGATGCCGAGGTCGCTGATATATCCCAAGATTTTTTCTAAATCATAAAATGTAAAATCGCGATGCAGTTGCAATCGGTATGTCGCACGAAAAACTTTGGGCATTAGTGTGTCTCCTTTCGTGAGCGACGTGCAAGGAGCACAGTAAAAGCGGAAATTTCTGTGTAGCTGATTTTCAGGGGCTGCCCCGAACCTTGATGGGAATCAAAAAGCACTTCCAGGCCCGGCTCTTTTAAAGTTTTGATAGCACGTGCCGAATCCGAAAAATTAAAGCAAACCCATAGATCTTCGGTAACAGCTTCCGTGCTTTTATGAGCGAGAACTTCAAGAACCTTGTTTTGTTCATCCAACGTCACATCGACGTTTTCTCCCTCGAAATACTGTTGTTTGCGAATCCAACGCGAAAGCTCGATCAAACGCTGATAGTACTTTGTAAACTCAAGACCTTCAGATTCTTCCGCCTTTTCCCAATCAAGCATGGATCTTTTGAAAGTCGCTTCGTCTGCTGGATCTGGTACGTTTTCAAAACCAAATGCTGAGAACTCTTTTTTTCGACCTTCGCAAACTGCGGATCGCAATTCTGGATCTGAATGGTCGACAAAATAAAGAAATGGATTTCGGGCGCCCCACTCTTCGCCCATAAATAACATAGGCATCGCGCCAGAGAAAAAGACAGTCGCCGCAGCCATGCGAGCTTTTTCAGGGCCGACGAGTGTTATCAGTCGTTCACCTTCGCAACGATTGCCAGTTTGATCGTGGTTTTGCGTGCACACGACAAATCGAGTGCGTGAGATACCACAATAACTTTTTCCCCGTGGAGCTTTCTTGTTTTTAGAATATTCCCCTTCAAATACCAATCCTCGTTGATATGCCTTCGCCAACTGACGAAGCTCACCGAAGTCGGCATAATATCCCTGGGACTCTCCGGTTAAAAGTGTATGCACCACGTGATGAAGGTCATCTGCCCACTGAGCCGTTAAGCCCCAGCCCTGTTCATAAGGGGGTTTGAGTATCACAGGATCGTTGGTTTCAGACTCTGCTATAATGTGGATCTGCCGATGTAGCTTTTTTTGAAGTGCATTCGCACAGCCACCGAGCTCAGACAAAAAAGGATGTTCCGATTTATCGACAATGGCGTGAACAGCGTCTAAACGCAAGCCATCGAAATGAAATTCTTCAAGCCAATAACGTGCGTTTTCGAGGAAATAGTTGCGCACCTGTTTGTGAGCAGGGCCATCGAAATTCAGGGCATCACCCCAACCATTTTTTTCGGTGTCAGAAAAATAATTACCAAACTTTGAAAGGTAATTTCCCTCGGGTCCCAAGTGATTATAGACAACATCTAAAATCACCGCGATACCATTTTGATGACAGGCATTGATCAGATCTTTGAGTTCATTATACGACTCGCGATGACGACCATAATTATTTTGTGGAGCATAAAGTCCCACGCCATCATAGCCCCAGTTCCGTGAACCCGCGAATTGAGCAATGGGCATGATCTCAAGGCAATTCGCGCCCAGTTTTTTAAAATGGGGGATTTTTTTTTCGATGCCTTTAAAACTGCCTTCTTCAGAGAAAGTCCCGACGTGCAATTCATAGACAACAAGTTCATTCAACGGAATGCCGTGCCAGTTTCGATCCTTCCAAGGATAATCTGGAGATACCACTTGCGAAGGTCCATGGGGTCCTTCTGGCTGATAACGAGAGGCGGGATCGGGCAGCTCGGTTTCTCCGTCTAAGACAAATTTATACAAGTCACCATGTTGAAATGGCAAACGTCGGCTTTCGAAATACCCATGTCCTGTTTTCTCTAACGAAAAAACCTGGCGGCGGCCCTCATTCAATTTCAAAACATCCACTCGAATGGCTTTTGGAGCCCACACGACAAATCTTGTTCCATCTTCGTCAGTCAAGGCTCCTAGCTGTGTCATGTTGTTTTCTCTTTCATTTTTAAAAATAAGGCACTGAGTGGCGGAAGTGTGAGTGAAATACTTTGGCCCTTACCATGGGCAGGGATAAATTCGCTACGCACGCCCCCCATGTTGCCGATATTCTCACCGCCGTAATCTTTTGAATCAGTGTTAATCACTTCGGTCCAATAGCCTGACTGAGGCACACCGATGCGATAATCGTTTTGGATTGAAGGGGTCAGATTTAAGACACAGATGATTTTTTCACCACCTGTACTTTTTCGCATAAAAACATAAACACTTTTTTCTGCGTCACGTGCATCGATCCATTCAAAGCCTGACGCATTAAAATCTGTTTCGTGCAACGCAGGTTCATTTTTGTAAAAGGCATTCAGGTCTGAAATGAGCCGCGCTAAGCCTTGGTGTGGGTGTGAGGTCTTTAGCAAATTCCAATCCAGGGTGCCTTCGTGATTCCATTCCGGGCTCTGACCGAATTCACTGCCCATGAATAATAATTTCTTGCCGGGCATGGCATACATGTATGAATAAAGGGCGCGAAGGTTTGCAAACTTTTGCCATTCATCGCCAGCCATCTTTCCATAGACAGAACCTTTGCCGTAAACGACTTCATCATGGGAAATTGACAGCACAAAGTTTTCATTGAAGGCATACATCATTCTAAAACTAAGATCATTTTGGTGAAATCTGCGATGGATGGGATCACGCTTGAAGTATTGAAACGTATCGTGCATCCAACCCATATCCCACTTCATACCAAATCCTAAACCGCCATGATCCACAGGTGCCGAAACCTTAGGCCACGCCGTGGATTCCTCTGCGATCACGTGAATGTCGGGGTATTGACGATAAAGACTTTGATTGAGCTCTTGTAAAAAACGAACGGCTTCCAAATTCTCTCGACCACCGTGGATATTCGGTAACCACTCGCCCTCTTTGCGAGAATAATCAAGATACACCATTGACGCCACCGCATCCACGCGTATGCCATCAATGTGGAAACGATCTAGCCAGTACATCGCACTTGAGATTAGAAAACTGCGAACTTCCCTTCGGCCATAATCAAAAATCAAACTTTTCCATTCGGGATGAAATCCTAAACGAGGGTCAGCATGTTCGAACAATGCCCCGCCATTAAATCGCGCCAATGCGAATTCATCTGATGGAAAATGCGACGGCACCCAATCCAAAATCACACCGATGCCGGCGCGATGAAGGGCATCGATCAGAAACATGAAATCTTCCGGCGTTCCATAGCGCGAGGAAGGCGCAAAATATCCCGTCGTTTGATAACCCCACGAACCGTAAAATGGATGCTCCATCACGGGCATCAACTCAACATGCGTGAAATTCATTTCATTTAAATACTTTGGTAATTCCTCAGCCAGTTCGCGATAAGTCAGGCTGCGATGATTTTCTGAATCTTTCCGACGCCACGATCCTAGATGCACCTCATAAATCGACATCGCTTGATTGCTGGCTTGGCGATGCTTTCTTTCGCCCATCCATTTCTGGTCAGTCCATTTGTAGTTTTCACTCAGTATGCGACTTGCCGTTTTGGGAGGTTCTTCCGACCAAAATGCAAAGGGATCAGCTTTGTCTAAAAATTCACCGTTAAGAGTTTCAATTTTGTATTTGTATGTCTGTCCCTTTTTCACGTCAGGAATAAAACCGCTCCAGACGCCGGAGGTTCCTTGAGGCGCCAGAAAGTTCGCCCCGCTGTTCCAGTTATTAAAATCACCGATGACGGCGACAGACTTTACTTGCGGAGCCCACACTGAAAACCACACGCCCGCTTTGCTTTCGTGATTGCCAAAGTGGGCGCCGAGCTTTTCATAGGCCTTATGATAGCGGCCTTCGTTAAATAGGTATAACTCCTCAGCTGACAGCCAACTCATCTCGTCCGTTCTCCTTACGCAATTCTGAAATGCGCCCTAGAATGTTTTTGATTTCGCGAGACTGGGCCCATTCATCCGTGCTGAGCTTCAGCTTTCTTTTCCAATTGGCATATTCGTTCCAGGTGCCAGGAATATTTTGCGGTTCGGTTTCTCCCCAAAGATCTTCGACATTGACCATCATCAAATCTGCGGGGCTCCGAGCCAAAAACTCGAGGTAATGTTGGTGCAAAATATCGTCGTGTGAACTGTCTTCTTGATCCATCCAACGCGCGATAATTTTTTGCCGCTCGTTCCATTGCTTTTGGAATTCATCACCAGTAAGAATTTTTAATTCATTCAGCAACTCTAAGTCTCGTCCCTGACAAAAGCCTTTGAATGGAACCATGTCATGCGTATTCATACAGGCCAGCTTATGAGACGGAATATGTTGAATCGCTGAATGGGGATGCGCACCCACCTCAAACGGAAAGACCCACATGCCCATGCAGTGATTTTCTTCTAATAAGCTTCTAACAATCTCGGGCACTGTGCCGAGGTCTTCGCCAATGATTGTGGTTTTTGAGCGGGCCGCTTCAATGCTTACGATCGTGAAGAGTTCCCGACTGTTAAAGCGGATGTAGGTTCCTTGCGTGGCATCCATACCATGAGGCACAACATAAATACGATGTAAGCCCATGGCATGATCAATTCGCAAGTGAGTCGCGTGACGAAGATGCTGGCGTAAAGAATGAATCACGTACTCATACTCCGTTGCACGCAAGCCCTCGGAATTAAGAGGAGCAAAACCCCAATTTTGTCCGTCGATAAAAATCATATCAGGTGGCGCACCGGCAGAAAGATCGGTGAGGAAACTTCCGCGATAATAAAACTCATCAAAGCCCCCACGACGAACTCCCACAGGAAAATCCAGGTAAAGACCCGCAGATTTTTCGTGGTGAGCTGCTTTACATAAACGCAAAAGCTTTTGATGCATCTGGTACTGACAGTAAAGATGGTATTCGTATTCGACCTGATCTCCCCGAGAGCGAAAACGAGCGTAATCAAATACCTGCGGAAGTTCTTTTGCAAAATGCCCAAAATCGATAGGCAGTTCACGTTCAAAGAAACTTGCCGCGAGTTTTTCGAGTAACGGCTTTTTTAAACTGGCAACGGCCAGTTGATCTGTCCACTCAAGCTGACGGAGCTCTTGAATTTTATTGCGTAATTCGGGGGAATTTAAATCTGCAAGGACTTCTGCGTTTTGTTGTTGTCGTGCGAGTTCTTCGACATCTAATAGCAATTCATTCCAAAACAATTTGGATTGAGCTGAATAAGGGCTTTGATCTTGATCCCCCAGATCCATTGCTAAAATCGGCAAGCTACCAAGAAAGTTTCCTCCATTGGCGTAAATAATTTTTTGCAGCTCTGAAATATCCGTCGTATCCCCGCAACCCCAATTGCGTTGATTGCGAATACCGTAATAAGGAACAAACAAGCCCCACTGTTTTTCTCTTAAAGGTGGCACTTTCTTAGGTGCAACCAAGATAAAGGAGACTCCCAAAGAGTTCTCTTCAGAAATAACCTCCAGATGATGATAACCCGCTGGGAGTGGCTCTTTGAGTTCAAGCCGAATTCGCGACCGAGTTTTTTTCTCTATTGTGAATTCAGGATGCAGAAAGTGTCCGTCTTCGCAGACCACCTCGACAACTAATGTGTCAGCAATAATATCTTCCGTCAGATTGAGCTCCACCCGCAGACGGCTGGACTCGGTGGTTGCATGAACGGGCTCCAAAACTCTTTCTCTTTTTTTATTGCGGGCTTGAGCAATCAAACTTTCAAGATCGCGATCACTTTCAATATTAAAACCCGTCAATCGTACGAGGACCGAAATCAAAGTTTCGTGTGGCACCTTGAAGAGCTTTCCCCCTGAATCGTAATAATCCGGCAGAACACCCCAAAATCGACAAGTCTTTCTTAAAAGATGGCGTGAAAACTCCTGCATCATTGTCGCGGCTCCTGATGAAGCAACCGAAGTGCGCCGCGAAGTGGGATATCAACCCATTCAGGACGACTGCGCAGCTCGTAGCCAATTTCATAAAGGGCTTTTTCGAGAATAAACATTTCAAGCAGCATTTCGATTTGCGACAGCTGACTTGGTAACAAACGCCCGCCCATTCTTTCAAGATAGGCATTCAAGTATTCAACCCCGGCCCATGTAGCCCAATTGCTCAAACACTCTTCAGCGTGCAGAGGATCTTGTTCTTTTAAGACATTTTTCTTGAGGTAAAACTCTGCAGCATAAGCAAAAGAACGAATCATGCCAGCCACGTCTTTAAGTGGTGAACGTTTGATTCGACGTTCACCGAAAGTTCTTGCAGGCTCGCCCTCAAAATCAATGATCGTAAAGTTTTCGCCCGTAAATAGCACCTGCCCCAGATGGAAATCACCATGGATACGAATCCGTACAGCATCGAGCTGAGACGTCTTCATCGGCGCAAATTTTTTGTAAATCAAATCTTCGCTTGATAATAAGACCTCGGCCAAACGTCGCCCTTCACCCTCTAAGCGCGGTAACGAAGTCCTTAACAGTTGCAACGTTTTATCCGTAAGGTTTCTAAAACTTTGGAAGACAGAACGTTGATGGAAAGGCGTGTACGGTTCAGGTGTAAAGTTAGGATTGCTTTCCTCGCTCCCTAACGACAAATGCAACAGCGCCGTTTTTGTCCCAAGCTTACGGGCCAGTTCTAGCGTGTAACCAGCAACGTCGATATAGAAGAGTGGCACTTTAGAGCGCAACAAATCTCCCCAATACAGACTTGGCAAAGCTTCGCACTTGCCAATGGATGCTTGAGTCAGGATTCGCTCCCAAATCTGTCCTACTTGGCTTAGCATCAATGTCCATCCATCTGTCTCGTGTTCAATCAGTCTTTCGACGACAGCAAGGGACATTTGAACGCCGCCATTAAAGGTCAATGAACCCATGAATGGGGCCGTGTCTGTAAATTTCTTTTCAGCCAGATAACGACCCATCTCAATTTCTGGATTTTCACCTTCCTCCAAGCGACGGAAGAGCTTCATGTAAAGCTCTTTACCAAAAATCGCAGAAGAATTGCTTTGTTCTAAACCAGCAAGTGTCACCGGTGGGATGCTAGCAGCTCCATCACCGTAAAAACGTCCTTCCAATTTGCCCGTCGGTGATGTGAACACTTCGCGATTCGCGATAAACATCATCACTTCTTGCACGAACGATGTATCTAACAGGGCATCATACAAAACACCCGGCACAGCACCCACTGTTTCGCAAATGATCGAATCGGGACGCTCAGAAACTATGCGTGCCGCTTTATCTCCCTCAGCATGACCAAGTCCCATCAAATAATAACTTGGCAAGCCTTCAGAGAAGTAGACTTTAAAGACTTTCAAACTCGCGGTCTCTTGGAGTGCGAATGTTTGTACAAGTTCGGCAAACGAGATGTTTCTTCCTTTATCAGCAAACCAGCGATTGCGTTGCAGATATCGGCGGATGTTTTTTTCGAGAGTTCGAGGCAAGTGACTTTCGCGAACAAGCATCGTGGGATCTTCGGTTTCGAGAGGCGTTGATTCCCCCCTCCAAGAATTTTTCTCTTCCAACGCTCGTTCTGAGATTTTTAACCAGTAAAAACCGTAAGGCGCGAGTGTTAAAAGATAAGGCGACTCTGTGATCTGAGGAAACTCAGTCTGACCGAAAATCTCTTCGGGCATGGAACCTTTAAAGTCTTTCAAATCCATAGAGACGAATTGTGCATTTCTAGACAGATTCGCGATACAGATCATACGTTCACCATCGAGTTCGCGCATGTAAGTCAGAACTTTAGGATTTGTGCTTTCAATAAATCGAAGTTGTCCTCGACTTAACACTGGATTGTTGGATCTTAAAGCAATCATCTTCGCCATCCACCACAACAGTGAATTCGGATTGCTCTTCATAATCTCAACATTAATGCTATCAGCGTGGAAATCAGGCGTTGAAATCACTGGAAGATATAATTTCTGAGGATTCGCGCGCGAGAAACCTGCATTACGATCTAGACTCCACTGAAATGGAGTTCTGACCCCGTCACGGTCACCGAGATAAATATTATCGCCCATCCCGATTTCATCACCATAATAAATCACAGGCGATCCCGGCAGTGAAAAAAGCAAACTGTTTAAAAGTTCGATCTGACGACGATCATTGCCCGCTAATGGAGCCAACCTACGACGTACTCCCAGATTGATTCTGACTCGAGGATCACTGGCGTAAACCCTGTACATGTAATCGCGTTCTTCGTCTGTCACCATTTCCAAAGTGAGTTCGTCATGGTTTCTAAGAAATGTCGCCCACTGACAATTAGGTGGAATTTCTGGAGTTTGCTTTAAAATATCAATGATCGAATAACGATCCTCCATTTTTAGCGCCATAAAAAGTCGTGGCATCAACGGGAAATGAAAGTTCATATGACATTCATCACCGTTACCAAAGTAATTCACGGCATCTTCAGGCCATTGATTTGCTTCAGCCAGTAACATCGTACCGGGATATTTACCTTCAACGTAAGCACGCAGTTCTTTTAAGAACGCGTGCGTTTCAGGCAGGTTTTCGCAACTGGTGTTTTCACGCTCAAACAAATACGGAATCGCATCTAAGCGCATCCCATCGACACCCATCTCCATCCACTGATCAAAAGCTGCAAAGACCGCTTTACGTACTTCGGGATTATCAAAGTTCAAGTCCGGTTGATGTGAGTAAAAGCGATGCCAGTAATAACTTTTTGCGATCGGATCCCAAGCCCAGTTAGATGTTTCAAAGTCTTTAAAGATGATGCGCGCCGATTTATATTTATGCGAGTCATCACTCCACACATAAAAATCGCGCCAGTAAGATCCAGGAGGAGCTCTACGCGATTTTTGGAACCACTCGTGTTGATCTGACGTATGGTTGATCACAAGCTCTGTGATAACACGAATGTTGCGGCGATGAGCTTCATCCAAGAACTGGCGGAAATCATCCATGTTGCCATAGGCAGGATTGATATTCGAATAGTCAGCAATATCGTAGCCATCATCTTTCAAAGGCGAAGGATAAAACGGCAAAAGCCAGATCGCATTAATACCCAGACCTGCAAGGTAATCTAAACGTTGAATCAAACCTTGAAAGTCACCGATACCGTCGCCATTCGAATCATGAAATGCTCTGACATGGAGCTGATAAATAATGGCATCCTTGTACCAGAGTGGATTTTTTCTATTAGACTCTTTTGTTATCATTGGCAGCCTTCTTTACTTTATCCGGAGTTTTAATTTTAAAAATATGTGCTGGCAGTGCGGGATGCAGCTCGATGAAGTTTCGCCAACCCTTCCACGAAAACAACTGATCAGTTAGAAGATCATGCATCACAAAAGTATCTTGTTCGGTCAGGTTCCAATCGAACAATGGCAACTCCAGCAAGCCTGACTGCTTCGTTTCTCCATCTAAATTTACGACGACAACAATGTGGTCGTTGCCGTCGCTTTTGCTGTAAGCAATCAGATTTTCGTTATCCACCGGGTGAAAGCGAAAATTTCTATTGGACTGCAATGCCTTCTCGCGATGGCGGAAAGAATTTATTTTTTCTATCAGTGGCGCCAGCGAATCCTTTGAATTCAAATCCCACTGATAGAGTTCGTACTTTTCTGAATTCAAATACTCTTCACCTGGGGTTTTAGGTGCTGAAACCATCAGCTCAAATGCGGGACCATAAATTCCATAGCTACTCGAAAGCGTCGCTGCCAGAATCAATCTTTGCTTGAACATCGCACTGTTGGGCTTTTGCAAATTATACGGTAATATATCTGGCGTGTTCGGCCAGAAATTGGGCATAAAGAAATCACTGAGCTCTGATTGCGTGAGCTCCGTCATATACTGCGTGATTTCCCACTTCACGTTTCTCCAAGTAAAATAAGTGTACGACTGACTGAATCCCGCTTTTGCCAAGTACGCCATCAGTTTTGGACGAGTGAAAGCTTCTGAAAGAAAAATCACATCGGGATGTTCTTCTAAGACCGAACCAATCATCCACTCCCAAAAATGAAATGACTTGGTATGAGGATTATCGACTCTGAAAATTCTGACACCTTGATCAATCCAAAAATCGACAACACTCTTGAGTTCTTTCCAGAGTGCTTGCCAATCTGAAGATTCAAAATCAAACGGATAAATATCCTGGTATTTTTTAGGAGGATTTTCGGCGTATTGAATCGTCCCATCGGGACGCTTCTTAAACCACTCAGGATGTTCCTTTACGTAAGGATGCTCTGGCGAACACTGATACGCTAAATCCATCGCCAGCTGCATTTTCTGTTTCTCAACTGCTTGAATTAATTTTTTAAAGTCCGCGAGTGTTCCCAGTGCTGGCAAAATCGACTTATGACCACCCTCTTTGTTTCCAATCGCCCAGGGGCTGCCGACATCTTCAGGTGTTGTCTCAAGCGAATTGTTTTTGCCCTTTTTAAATGAGCTACCGATAGGATGAATCGGTGGCAGATACACAATATCAAAGCCCATTTTTTTAATATAAGGCAGCCGTTCAATAGCTTCAGTCAAAGTACCGTGATGAAGCTTTGTCGTGGCAGTCACAGAGCGCGGGAAGAACTCATACCATGAACTAAAGCGGGCTCGCGATGGCAACACTCGAAAATACCCGACGTGCGACTTCACAACGCTATCGAGACCGAACTCGTCTTTCGTGGGCCGCAGGTCTTCGCCGATCTGTAGATCTATGCGAACATCCTGGCCAGCTGCTTTGCGTTTTTCAAGATCATATTCCCAAGTGCCGTAGCGATCGAGGGCTGCTTCCACAACAAATGAATAAAGTCCCAAAGCAGGTGGTTGAAAATCCACAGACCATTCATCGTTGCCCGTGTTGATTAAAGTAAATGTCACTGCTTCGTTCGTCGTATGTTGACGAATCGTTACGCGTGCTTTGGGTAAATCATGCCCATCGACTAAAACATGCGCCGTGAGTTTAATTTTCTCATCTAGATAAATTTTTGAGGCGAATCGACCTTGATCAATATCTGGTTTGATACGATCAATGATCACACGCGACGGCCGCGCCAATCGCGAATTTAATTTCGACGGCAGAGGTAGACTTTTGAACATGACGAACTCTCTTCAGTGCAAAGGCCGACTCCGTCGCATTCAGAGTGGACTGATTAACATAAATAATTCTGAGATTAATACTGTCGAACCTCAAATTTTATTCCTGAAATAAAAGAGATCTTGCTCATGGTTGTGAATTGGCGTTTTCATATTGAGAAAGAGGTGAGATGGAAACTGCTAAATCACAAACTCATTCTTTGTTTCGCGGAAGACCTGCACCACTCGGAGCAACACTGTATAACGACGGTGTTAACTTTGCTCTCTTCTCTGAAAATGCTGAAAAAGTTTATCTTTGTCTCTTTGATAAAAACGGAAAAGAAACTCACCTCGAGTTGCTTGAACAAACCTACAAAGTTTGGCATGGTTTCGTACCCGGAATAAAAGCAGGACAGCACTATGGATTTCGCGTGCACGGTCCGTGGGATCCAGAAAATGGACTGCGCTTTAATAAACACAAACTTCTCTTAGATCCCTATGCAAAAGCGACATCAGGACCAGTGATATGGGACCACGCTGTGTACTCTTACATTGTTGAGAATCCCAATGAAGGGCGTTCCTTCGATGAGCGTGATAGCGCTCCTTTCATGCCTCGCGCTATTGTTGTCGACAATAAATTTGACTGGGGCAATGACAGTCCACCCAATACAGCGTGGAACGACACTGTGATCTATGAAGCTCATGTTAAAGGCTTCACCAAACTAATGCCCGAAGTTCCACCCGAACATCAAGGCACTTACACGGGTCTTGCGCATCCTGCAGTGATTGGTTATCTCAAGGATCTGGGCATCACCGCCATCGAACTTTTACCTATTCAACAGTTCGTGGAAGAAGAACATCTGCAACTGAATGGTTTAAAAAACTATTGGGGCTACAACACCATCGGCTACTTCGCGCCCGAATGGCGATATGCCACGAATCCTAACAATGGCAGCCAAGTTCAAGAATTCAAAAGTATGGTGAAGGCCATGCATGCGGCCGGCATCGAGGTGATTTTAGATGTCGTTTACAATCACACAGCAGAGGGAAATCACCTCGGCCCCACTTTAAGTTTTAAAGGCATCGACAACCAAGCTTATTATCGTGCTGTAGTTGATGAACCCGGTATGTATATGGACTATACCGGTTGTGGAAACACTTTAAATGTCATCAATCCCCATGCACTTCGCTTGATCATGGACAGCCTTCGTTATTGGGTTACAGAAATGCATGTTGACGGCTTCCGTTTTGATTTAGCCTCGGCCCTTGCCCGTGGCTTTCATGAAGTCAATCAGCTGAATTCATTTTTCGGTATTCTTTATCAAGATCCTATTTTGTCAGAGGTGAAACTCATCGCTGAGCCCTGGGATTTAGGTGAAGGCGGCTACCAGGTCGGAAACTTTCCCGATCATTGGTCAGAGTGGAATGATAAGTATCGCGACACCGTTCGTGCATTTTGGAAAGGCGATGACGGTTTGATTGCAGATCTGGGCTATCGCCTGATGGGCTCAAATGATCTTTACGGAACAACTGGACGTGGGCCCACTGCAAGTATCAACTTCATCACAGCTCACGATGGATTTTGTTTGAATGATCTCGTCAGTTACAATGGAAAACACAACGAAAGAAATCTTGAAGAAAATCGCGATGGCAACGACAACAATCACAGTTTCAACTGGGGCGTTGAGGGGCCAACTGATGACGCCAACATCAAAGCTGTGCGAGAAAGTATCAAGCGCAGTTTCCTCGCGACACTGTTTTTGTCACAAGGTGTTCCAATGTTGGTTGCAGGTGATGAAATGGGTCGCACGCAAGACGGCAACAACAATGCTTACTGCCAAGACAATGAACTGAGTTGGATCTCTTGGCAGAAGGCAGATCGTTCCCTGATCGACTTTACACGCAATCTTATCAAACTCAGACGCGAACATCGTGTGTTCCATCGCCGTAATTTTTTTGAGGGAGAAAGTCTACGTCCAGGGGGCAAAAAGGACGTGATGTGGTTTTTGCCAAACGGTCAAGAGATGACCGAAGACGAGTGGAAGCTGCACCACTCCAAATGTTTGGCCCTCGAATTAACTGGCACCGCGATACATGAACACAACGAAAAAAACGAGCTGATTTGCGACGATAATTTCATTTGGTTGCTAAACGCCAGCTCCAATGGCGTAGAGTATCAATTCTCTGATTCTGCTAAGAAATACCAATGGGAAATCGTCTTTGACACTTCTCGTGAATGGCCGAAGAAAGCAGAAACGATGGATCCCGGAAAAAGATTTGTTATCTCGCCTCATTCGACAGTTTTGTTTATTCAGAAAAAACCGAATTCTTAAATTTGGGAAAGAAAGTGTTCATTCCTTTATACGTCACAAAACTTTATTTATCTTATTGAAAGTTGAGTGAGGTTTGAAGGGAATGAAGAGTGATCGAATCTGCGAAAAGAATATTTGTCAGCAATCGGCTGCCGTTCGGCATCGATAAAAACGGAAAGATGACTCGAGGAAGTGGCGGTTTAGTTTCTGCGCTTCTTGGTGTGAGTCTCGATAAGCCGTTTACGTGGATGGGCTTTGAAACCAATCCTAAGACCGCAGAGATCCTTCGTACTCGCAGCAGCGAGATCAATCCTCACTTGCAATGCCTGCCGGTAGCAATCAGCAAAGACTTGTATGATGAGTATTATGACGGTGTTTCAAACGATTTGATCTGGCCCCTATTTCACTATGAATCTCAGTTTGCTAAATTTGATCGCAAACGTTGGGACTCTTATCGCCAAGCTAATCAATTGATGGCCGATAAAATTGTAGAGACTGCAAAAGATGGCGACACAGTTTGGGTCCACGATTTCCATTTCCTTCTCGTACCTGAAATGGTCAAACAGAAAAATCCGTACATCGCTATTGGCTTCTTTTTGCACATTCCATTTCCAAGTATTGAAATCTTTCGTGAGCTTCCCGTGCGTGAAGAAATTTTGCGCTCACTGGCGCATTGTGATCTCTTGGGATTCCATGAGTATTCATACCTACGGCACTTTACAGATTGTATTAAAGCCTTTTTGGGAGTTGATTCGACCCTCTCAAGAGCTCAAATCGGTGAACACACTTTGCAACTTGGTGTTTACCCCATCAGCGTTGATACCGAAGCTCTCCGCGAACGAGCTTGCACGTCCAAGGTGCTTGAGTTAGCAGAAAGCTATCGCCAACAAAGCTCCCCGTTTCAGATTCTTGGCATTGATCGCCTCGATTACACGAAAGGACTTGAGCTCAAACTTTTCGGTTTTCAAGCGGCATTGAGAAAATATCCAGAACTTGTGGGACAAATCAGCTTGATGCAAGTCGCTGTTCCAACTCGCGAAAAAGTTCCGATCTATATGAAGATCAAAAAACAACTCGATCAACTCGTCGGACAAATCAACGGCGAATTCGGTCGCCCCAACTATGTCCCTGTTCAATATATTTATCGCTCGATCAACGAAGAAACCCTCCTCGCACTTTACAAACGTGCCGATGTTGCGCTGATCACGAGCAAACGCGACGGAATGAATCTAGTCGCCATGGAGTATGTGATTGCTCAGGACGTGAAAACGGCCGGTGTACTTTTACTGAGCGAATTTGCAGGTGCCGCTTCTTTGCTAGCAGATGCGATCTCGATTAACCCATGGGACGCGGATATGATCGCGGATTCGATTTACGCGGCATACAAGATGCCTCAGCAAGAAAAAAAGGCTCGCATGGCCAATATGCAGGAAAAACTTTTGCGTTACTCTGCAACGAGCTGGGCACGCAATTTTTTAACGGACCTTGATGATGCTATTGCACGTTATCTCAAAGCGAGCCGTCCTATTCCGGTCGCTTCTGAAGCCAAACAATGGCCGCCGCAACTTAAAGACAAACTCGCACGCCACAAGCTTCGTCTTGTGCTGGATTACGATGGCACATTGGTGGCCATCCAAAATCGACCAGAGCAAGCCATCCTTTCTGATGAAATGCGCTTTCTCTTAAACGAGCTCCAAGAGTATATGGAGATTTATGTCGTCAGTGGTCGTAACAAAGACTTCCTAGATTCACAGTTTAACGGCATGTCTGTGACTTTGGCTGCCGAGCACGGTGCTTACTTTAAATTGATCGGTCGCAAATGGCGCAGCCGAATTTCTACCAATGTGAGTTCTTGGTATCCGGAAGTTCAACGCGTAATGAAATCCTACTCTGATCGCGTGCCTTTTTCTTTTGTCGAGAAAAAAGAGGCCGCTTTAGTTTGGCACTTCCGCGAATCACCAGAAAATTTTGGTATTCATCAGGCGAAGCGCTTAGACGATGAATTGAAGACGGGTCTGGCAAATCAACCCGTCCAAGTCATGATGGGACATAAAATTGTCGAAGCAAAAGCTGTTGAATGCAACAAGGGCAGCTTCTTGCGTTGGTTGATTCAAACAAATCCAATGGAAAATTATTTCTATATTTGTTTTGGCGACGACAAAACCGACGAAGACATGTTCCAAGCTCTAGGTGAAAACGGCTGTACTATCAAAATCGGTACAGAACTCACTAAAGCACAATATCGCTTGGACAATCAGGCACAAGTTTTTCCTTTGTTAATGGAACTGTTAAAATATGTAAAGGGCGTTACTTACGCAGAAAGGGATGCTCATGCTTGATATAGATACCATTAGAGAAAACGTGACACTGCAGTGGGTGATCGCTTTTGCCATAGCGACAATTGCGTCGCTTGCTCTTAAAGCCGTACTGCATTTTATTGCAGAACGAATGGAAAAGATCGTTCCTAAATTCAAAGGCCTCTTGGACGACATGATTTATGATGGCCTGAAGAGCACTCGTCGTTGGGTGATTTTCTTTTGGTTCTTTTATCCGCTTTCGCAAAATATCAATGCCAATCAAACTTTGCGCACGGCAATTTTTTCGATGTTTGTGATCGCGACATCAATACAAATTGCGATTTGGGGGATTCATGGAATCAACATTTGGCAAGACAATGTCCTCAAAAGAAAAGTGGCAGAAGATCGTGGTTCTATCTCTGCTATCACTTTGTTTAGTACGGCTCTTCAAGGCTTTTTAATTATTGCTCTTATACTGATGGCCCTGAGCAATCTCGGCATCAATGTCGGCGCATTACTAGCGGGTCTTGGTGTCGGTGGCGTGGCGGTCGCACTAGCAGCGCAAAATATCTTAGGCGATCTCTTTGCCTCGCTATCGATTGTTTTAGATAAGCCTTTTATTGTGGGCGACTTCATTGTTGCAGGTAACGATGCGGGTACAGTCGAGAAGATCGGCATTAAGACAACACGCCTACGGTCGCTGTCAGGTGAGGAACTCATCTTTGCGAACAAAGATTTACTTGAAAGCCGAGTGAAAAACTTTAAGCGTATGTGGCAACGTCGAGTGGAGTTGAAGTTCAACATCAGCTACGACACCGACACACTCAAGCTCCAACAAGTTCCCAAATGGATTCGTGGCTTCATCGAAGAAGACGGCTTACTCAAGTTCGAACGCAGCCATCTTGGCAGTTATCAAGATAACGGCTTTGGTTTAGAAACCGTCTACTGGGTCTCGGATCCTGACTTCAATAAATACATGGATGCTCATCAAGGATTACTATTCAAAATCATCAATAAGTTCAGAAACGAAGACATCGACTTTGCAATTCCCACCCGCCAACTGCGTTTGGAAGGACAGGTTATCGAAGACTACGTCGACGACGGATTTCCAGAGGCTGGTGGACACAACGGCTTCGACTCCCGCCCTTCTTAATCACATAAAAAAAGCCTGCCTCATCACCAGGCTTTTTTATTTTAAATTCAAAAAACAGACTAAACGTGCTTTTGGAACAGAACGATCGCTTCGTAAGGTCTCAATGTCATTGAACCCGTTACTTTAGGTGCGTCTTTATAGTTATGAAGAAGCATTTCGCGATTTTCGATTTCTGGAAGAGAAATCGCAGCGTCGCGGCCCTTTAAGTTACAGATGATCCAGGCCATGTTGCCATTGTATTCGCGTTTATAGGCATAGACGTCTGGATGGTCGGCCAACAACAAATCGTAGTCGCCGTAAATCAGAACTTTGTGTGTTTTTCTGATTTGTGCCAAACGTTTATAGAAGTTCAAAACTGAATTCGGATCTTTCTTCTGAACTTCAACGTTGATCTCAGGGAAGTTGGGATTCATTTTCAACCATGGTTTACCCGTCGTGAAACCGGCATTAGCTTCTGCGCTCCACTGCATCGGGGTTCTCGCGTTATCACGAGAATTGGCTGCCAACTCTTTTGTGATTTCAGCATCGGAAGCACCTTCTTCACGACGAATTGCAAAGTGATTTTTTGCTGCCACGTCGTTGAAGTCTTCAGGGCCACTGAATGCCGTGTTCGTCATCCCGATCTCTTGACCTTGATAGATGAACGGCGTTCCTTGCATCAAATAGTACATCGCTGCGATCGAAGTCGCACTTTCGCGCCAGTATTTACCTGTGTCGCCCCATTTTGAAGTGACGCGAGGAATGTCGTGATTTTCTACGAACAAAGCATTCCAACCCACACCGTGCAGATTTTTTTGCCATTTCGTGAAGATCTCTTTCAGCTCGATCAGGTCAAATTTATCTTCACCTTTCGTGTCCCACAGTTTTGTGTGACCGAATTGGATGATCATGCTCAGACGTTTTTCCTCTTCAGCTACCCAGTCAGGTGCATCATGAGGCCCCACGCCATTTGCCTCACCAACTGTCATGATATCGTGTTTTGAGAAAGTGTGTTCACAAAGATCAATCAGGTAATCCACAACACCTGGTTGATTCATGTGCATCGGTTTTGAGTCGACATACTGAAGACCTTCAGGATTTGGAAGATCTGGATAACCGTCACGTTTTTTCGTGTGCGTGAATGCGTCGATACGGAAGCCATCAACACCTTTATCCAACCACCAATTGATCATGTCGTACAAAGCTTTACGCATGTCATGGTTATCCCAATTTACATCGGGTTGACGTTGTGAAAAGACGTGCAAGAAATATTGTTTTGTCGTTTCGTCATACTTCCACGTTGAACCAGAAAAAATACTTTCCCAGTTATTTGGTTCTTTGCCATCTTTACCATCGCGCCAGATATACCAATCACGTTTTGGATTATCGCGCGAAGAACGCGACTCAATGAACCAAGGATGTTCATCGGAAGTGTGATTCAATACCAGATCCAACAAAAGCTTCATGCCACGTGCGTGCATCGCTTTCAAAAGATCATCAAAGTCCTGCATGTTACCGAATTCAAAATGAATGTCTTGATAGTCACTGATGTCGTAACCGTTATCATCTTGTGGAGATTTAAACATCGGGCACAACCAAACTGTGTTCACGCCCAAGTCTTGAAGATAATCGAGTTTTTCAATCATCCCACGAAGGTCACCAATACCGTCGCCGTTAGAGTCTTTAAAACTGCGTGGATAGACTTGGTATACAACCGCTTCTTTCCACCATCTTGCATTGATTTTTTTCGAGTGAGATTTATGTGTCATGACCTTATACAAATATATTTTGTCTGAAAAGGGTAACTAAAAAGCGCTTAAAATTAACAATGAAGCCGGACTAAAACCAAGCTTCAAATTGATAGCCGAACGAAGTACCAGCTGAGTGCTCTTCAAAAGTTGGAGCAGAAGCTCCAATGTACGATTTATTAGCATCATTCCAGAAACTGTGAGTGACGAATGCACGTAAAACAGGACGTCCCCAGATTGATTTGCTAAATGAAATTTGGGGGGCCAAAGTGACGCGCGCCAAATCACGACCACCAATCATATTCCCGTTTGTGTCGCGTTCTGTTTCATTCAAGATGTGCGAGTAGCCTGTTTCAAATGCCCATTGAAAACGATCTGTGACGTAGTAAATCGGACGAATGCCCGCTTCATAGAAATATCTTTTTGCTGTATCTCCGTTGTCGCCGTATTCACCAGCCACACCGAACATCACAGCCCAACGATCACTGACATCTTTGTGCCAGTCATTCACTAAACGCCAGTTCCATGCACGGTTCTGACCATCGTCATTTGCAGGCACAGCGCTGTTACCGTAGATATTAAAATCTTTCATCGCGCCCGTGCCATACATCAGGGCAAAAATATTCGCACCATTGCCAACTTGTCCTTGGATTTTTGTCGCTAAAGAATAACCGTTCGTTGCGACGTACTCAGTTGTCCCGTCATTGCCTTTAGGTGCCCACGCAAACACGCCCCACAAATTCAACTTTTGTTGCGCGAAAATAGGAACTTCTGCGTAACGCAAATCGATCGCTTGCAAAACAGGTTTGCCTTTTTCTGTATCGACCGATTCGTTTGTTTGAATCAAATGTGCAAATGAGAAAAGGCCAGGGCCCGCAGGTATGGCTTGAATTCCGGCGCCCACACCGCTCATCTCTGCATAGTAGTACCAGTCAAAAATATTCAAATCGACATCACGATAGAATCTTTTACCTACCCAGATTTCACCTGGCAATTCGCTTAATCCCCCAGCAATAACATAGGCTTCGATCTGATTAATATCGCGGCCAGCTTTCTCTTCCCACTGACGTGTACCTTGCGCGTTAAGCATCAAACGCGTGTGTGTCCGGAAGAAAACAGGATCGTCCCCCGTAGGTCGTTTGTGGTGAAAAATAAACGCAAGTTCCGAGTAAAAAGAACACTCATTCCCTAAGCGTAGGAAATTCCCCGGCAATCCTTGATTGTAGAAGCATTCCTGCTTACCGCCCTCGAGGTTTAAACCCGTCCCACCGCGTAAATAGCCTGCAAATTCAACATCGGCTGCCTGAACAAAAAGCGAAGAAAAAATCAAAATCGAAAATACAAATAAAGTTTTCATTTAGATCCTTGAAAAACTGGATACTTAACCATAAAGTCCCGGCCTGACTATAGATTACGCAGAGGGGCGATTGGTTTGAGTCTAAGATCTCTTGGGGCTTTTGTTCTATTAAGCATGATGATCTGTTTACGCGTTCAGGCGGCGGAGCCAGTGCGTATTCAATTGTGGCATCAGATGATTTATGGTCATCGCCAAATCCTCAGTGAAGCACTTCGCGACTTTGAAAAAGAAAATCCAAACATCATTATCCGTGAAACTTATCGTGAAACGGAAGAACTGCGTTCAAGCTATCAGGCGGCAGCCATGGGTGGCAGTGGCCCAGAGCTTGTGTTTGGACCAAGCGATCAAATCGGTCCTTTCGCAACCATGGGAATTATTCAACCGCTCGAAAAAATCGTCGGTGAAGATTATCTGAAGCAATACAACTCCCTGGCCGTTCCCCTTTTTGAAAACAAGCACTACATGATCGGCGGCAGCGTCGGTAATCACTTGATGCTGCTTTATAATAAGAAATTTATTACGAAGCCTCCGACGACGACTGATGAACTGATCGAAATAGCAAAAAAGAACACGCAAGATCTTGATGGCGATGGCAAGACAGATCGCTTCGGTCTGGTTTTCAATTATACTGAGCCTTTCTTCTTTGCTCCTTTCATTCCTGCCTTTGGTCAAAGCTTTATGACTGCGGATCTGAAACCGCAATTAAACCAAATCGGCCTTCGTAAAACTTTCGAATTCATTTTAGATCTGCGCGATAAATATAAAGTCATTCCTAAAGAGTGCGACTACGAAACTGCCAATGCTTTATTCAAACAAGATAAAGCGGCGATGTTGATCAATGGCGACTGGTCATGGGGCGACTATCAAAATGCAGGCGTTGATTTCGGCATCGCTCGTATTCCTCAGGTCAGCGAAACACAGAAATGGCCAAGTCCATTAGTGGGCACTGTTGGTTATTCTTTGAATACACATTTTACCAGCCCTGAACATGAAGCTGCTGCGATTGCGGTGTTGAAGTATCTGACTTCAGAAAAAGTTCAGCGCTTGTTTACGGAAAAAGTCGGCGTGATGCCTTCTTTGTTGAGCTTGCAAACTCCTGCGGCGATTGCAGCTTATCCACTATTGAAAGAATCAGCACACATCATGGAGGTCGGCACACCCATGCCGGTGATCCCGGAAGTGCGCGGCGTTTGGGATTCTTTGCGCATTCAATATCAAAAAGTATTGGCGTCTTCTTTGACTCCAGCACAAGGTGCAGAACTCGCGCAAGCGATGGCTGAAACACAAATTCAGAATATGAATGAAGTGGTGCCGCCTGATTTTGGTGCCGTGATTATCAAACTCTTCACGGGTCTTGGTATCATTGCTTTGCTTGTGGCTACTCGCAAATGGTGGTGGGCGTTCTTTAAGGGCTTCCAAAGTTCACAGCGTTTTGTGTACTTCATGATGTTGCCTGCGTTTATCGGTATCTTTGCCGTGATCGCTTATCCATTCTTTTATAATGTTGCGATTTCTTTTTCTAACTTCGGTCTTAAAACTTTCCAAGACTGGTCGATCATTGGCTTTCAAAATTATTGGACAGCACTGACAGATCCAAAACTTTATTCACTGCTTGTGAAAACGGTTATTTGGACAGGCGTGAATGTTTTCTTCCACGTAACGATCGGTGTATTCCTCGCCGTCATCATTCACCAGTTGATGCCAGCGAAAGGTCTTTGGAGAACTCTGTTCATTATTCCTTGGGCTGTTCCACAGTACATCACGGCTTTAACTTGGCGCGGAATGTTCAATCAAGAATACGGTCCGATTAATTTGTTCCTGCAAAAGTTTTTGCACATGGATCCGGTTCAATGGCTCAGCCAACCGTTCACAGCTTTCACTGCCTGTATTATCACGAATGTGTGGCTCGGCTTCCCGTTCATGATGATCGTGGCTTTGGGTGGCCTCCAATCAATTCCTGATTCTCTTTACGAAGCGGCTTACTTGGATAAAGCCAATGCTTGGCAGCGCTTCCGTCACATCACTTTGCCGCTGCTAGCTCCTGTTATGGTGCCCGCTGCGATCCTCAGCTGCATTTGGACATTCAACAACTTGAACGTTGTATGGCTGGTTTCGAATGCCGGTGAGCCGGGCGATCAAACTCATATCTTGGTCAGCTACGTTTATAAGGCTGCATTTAATCTTTATCGCTACGGTTATGCCGCTGCGGTTTCAGTTTTGATTTTCTTTATTCTTGTGATCTGGAGCTTAGGCTCATTGATCGCTCAATACAGAAAGGAGAAAAGAGCTTAATGAAACGTCTTTCTGCTTGGGCCGTACTTGCCCTCTTTGCGCTTTTCTCGATCTACCCAATGCTTTATGTGTTGTCGGTGGCTTTACGTGGCGACAACGCTTTCCAATCTCAATCGCTTGAAATCATCACGGCGACTTCAACGCTGAAGAACTTTGTGGTGCTGTTCACTGAAACTGATTTCTTATTGTGGATGCGAAATTCATTATTGATCGCGACTGTGACAGCGGGACTTGGTGTGGCTTTGGCTGCGACCAGTGCTTATGCGCTTTCTCGTTATCAGTTCAAGGGCCGCCAAGCGATGTTGTTTTCGTTGCTCGTCAGTCAAATGTTCCCGGCGACAATGTTGATTCTCCCGTTCTATATTATTTTATCGAACTTAGGTTTGGTCGACAGCTTCTGGGGCTTGTTCTTAATTTACTCATCAACAGCGTTGCCATTCTGTATTTGGCAGATGAAGGCTTACTACGACACCATTCCAAAAGAGTTAGAAGAAGCCGCATTGCTTGACGGCTGCACGCCGTGGAAGAGCTTCTATAAAATCATCTTGCCTGTTTCATCACCGGCACTCGTTATCACAGCTTTGTTCAGCTTTATGACAAGCTGGAGTGAATACGTGATCGCAGCGGTCGTGCTGCAAAATCCTGAATTGTACACTCTCCCGATGGGACTTCGTTCATTCCAAGCTTCTTTAGCGACTCAATGGGGTCTCTATGCGGCGGGGGCTTTGATCGTCAGCTTCCCCGTTTTAATTTTATTCATCAGCATTTCTCGTTACCTGGTTTCAGGGTTAACGATGGGAAGCGTGAAAGGATAGATCATGGCTAAAATTGAATTCTCAAAGGTTTCAAAAAGTTTTGGCTCCAATCACATTCTAAAATCAATCGATCTTGAAGTGGCTTCAGGTGAATTCTTGGTTTTGGTCGGCCCATCAGGTTGCGGTAAGTCTACTTTGTTAAGAACTTTAGCAGGTCTTGAAAAAGCGGATTCTGGTGAAATCTACATCAACGGCAAAGCGATTTCGCACGTTGAACCTCAGGACCGTGACATCGCGATGGTTTTCCAAAACTATGCGCTTTATCCCCACATGAATGTCGCTGAAAACATGGGCTTTGCTTTACGCCTGCAAAAGAAATCTCCGAATGAAGTTCAGTCCCGCGTTCGTGAGATCGCGGATTTGCTGCAAATCGGTCATTTGTTAGAGCGTAAACCGAAAGAGCTTTCTGGTGGTCAACGTCAACGCGTGGCTTTGGGCCGCGCACTGACGCGTCAAACTTCGATCTTATTATTCGACGAACCTTTGTCGAATTTGGACGCCCACTTGCGTTCGCAAATGCGCGTTGAGATCAAACGCATCCATCAAAAAATCAAAAACACGATGATCTATGTAACCCATGATCAGATGGAAGCAACAACTATGGGTGACCGTATTGCTGTTCTTAAAGACGGCTTGGTTGAACAAATCGGTTCTCCGCATGAGATCTATCACGAACCAAAAAATCTTTTCGTGGCGAGCTTCATCGGCTCTCCAGAAATGAATTTCATCGAAGGTTCGATTTTGTCTCGTATGCCGTGGACAGGCGCTCAAAAAGGTCAACAGATCTTGGGCGTTCGACCTGAAGCTTTTGAAGTATTTGAAAATGACGTGAACACTCACGAAGTTGATATGGGCGTATTTAAAATTGAACTTTCAGAGAACCTTGGCGGTCAAACGATGCTCCATGGTGTTTTGGAAGATCAAAACGTGCGTGTCCTTGTGGATTCAACAAAGCCTTACACGAAAGATCAGAAAATTCGTTTGAAGATCAACCGTACGAAAGCTCATTTGTTCGATAAACAAAGCCGCGAGAAACAAGCGCATCTGTAGGATTTGAGAGATAACGAAGTTATGACAGCAAGATTATTGTTCTTCATTACCGTTTTAGCGTTCCAGATTTCTGCTCAGGCGGCAAATCCAATTCAGATTGCAGCTTCCGCTGCCAATCCTCGCACTGTCTTTGTTCAAATGTTCGAATGGCCATGGAAAGATATCGCAAAAGAATGCGAAATCTATCTGGGACCTGCTGGCTTTGCAGCTGTGCAAGTTTCCCCTCCCCATGAGCACATCATCTGGCAAAACAATCCATGGTGGGAGCGCTATCAAGTTGTTTCTTATAAACTTGAATCACGCGGCGGTAACGAAGCTGAGTTCGTTGACATGGTAAACCGCTGCAAAAAAGCGGGCGTGGATATTTATGTCGATGCGGTGATAAACCACATGACTGGAATTCCTGGTGGTGTGGGCATCGCGGGTTCGCAATTTTCTCACTACAACTACCCTGGCATTTACGGTTATCAAGATTTCCATCACTGCGGTTTGAATGGCAACGATGACATTCGTAACTATGACAATCGCTGGGAAGTTCAGCACTGTGAGTTGCTAGATCTTTCAGATCTTGCGACAGAATCAGATTATGTTCGTTCAAAAATTGCTGAGTACTTAAATCATTTACTTGATTTAGGTGTTGCAGGCTTCCGCTTCGATGCTGTGAAACACATTCCTGCGACGGATCTCAAAGCCATCGCTGATAAATTAAAACGTCCTGCTTACTTGTACTCTGAGTTCATCTACAGCCCGACAGGCGAAGTGCAATATCAAGAGTATCTGCCTGTGGGCGATATTATGGCTTATAGTTATTCTGAATCTATCGCTTCAGCGATTCGTTCAGGCAATGCTGGCAATCTGCGTTTTGTTGCAGACCCCTTCCCGTTCGGAAGTGCTGATGCGATCACATTCTTGACGAATCATGATTTGGAACGTGGCCAAAGTGTTTTGAGTTACAACTGGAATGAGCGTCGTCAGTATTTATTGGCGCAAGTATTCTTGTTGGCGTGGCCTTATGGTTATCCGCAACTTTACTCTGGCTACAGCTACACAGATCGTGAAGCGGGCCCTCCGATGGATTCAAATTTGCACACGTTGCCGATCTTAGATGATCAAAACAACTGTCGTGCTCCGTGGACTTGTGAACACCGTCACCGCAGCGTTGCGGCGATGGTGGATTTCCGCAATCAAACAATCGCTTCTTTCAGCGTGCAAAACTGGTGGACGAATAATCGCGATATGATCGCGTTCAGCCGTGGTCGCCAAGGTTTTGTGATGATTAACTTTGGTAACGATACATTCCAAGGTGAATTGCAGACGGCTTTGCCTGATGGCGTTTACTGCAATATCTTCGACAAAGAATACAGCCTGCAAGATCGTTCATGCATGAATGGTTATACTGTTTCCAATGGCTCTGTGAAAATGACGGTGGGTTCGCAATCTGCTGTTGTATTGCTTCGTAAATCTTCTGTGATGAATAAGAGTATCCGCAAATGAAAAAGACAGCTTCAAAAGTGAAAACACCACCCAAAGCCGTAACACCTGCAAAAGTTAAAGCCGTGACAAAACCTAAAACGCAAACGACGTTTACTTTGGGTTTTGATTTGGGTGGAACAAAGCTCGCGTCTGCACTTTTAGACAACCGCGGTGAGATCGTTGATTTCATCAAAGTTCCTGTGCACATGAAGAGCGACGGAAATGCCTTGGCGACGCAAAAAAGAATTTTGACGTTGATGTCTGATATTGCGATCGACTTTAAAAATCGCTTCCCTGCTGAAACAACAGGTGCGCGTTTTAAAGGTGTGGGCCTTGCCTCTGCAGGTCCATTGAACACGGAACAAGGTAAACTTGTGAATCCGGTGAACTACCCGGGCTGGAAGATCGTTCCAATTCGCGACATGCTTCAAAAAGAACTCGACCGTGTGAAATTCAAATCCAAAGTTCACTTCCAACATGATGCTACAGCAGCTGCATTGGCTGAAGGCTGGGTTGGCGGAGCAAAGGGCATGAATTCATTCGCTCTTGTCACTGTCGGCACGGGCGTGGGTACTGGCTTGATCTTTAACGGCATGCCTGCACAAAGTGGCGGTATGGGTTCTGAGTACGGCCACACGGTTGTTAATCTTCCTGGTTTGCAAATGCATCCAGATCGCTTGCACCACAACACGGTCGAAGGCATTGCTTCGGGCACGGGCCTCCTTCGTCGTGCGAAAGAAATGGGCTTTGCCGGAAGTTCCATCGAGGAACTTGTTATCGAAAAAGACGAGAAGTATCAGCCATTATACCAAGACATGGGCTGGGCTTTAGCAACTCTTTGCTACAATCTTTCTATCGGCTACAATGTCGAAAAGATTTTTGTTAGCGGTGGTTTGATTAAGATCAAAGATTTGTACTTTAAAGAAATGAAGTCGCACTACTCTTCGATGATTCGTCAAATGAACGCGGACTTTGAATGCAAAATCGAAATCGCAAAAACAAAGAATCACGCAGGCGTGATTGGTGCGGGTTACTTGCCGTATCTTTATTCGAAGTCGGCGAAGTAGTTTTTCTATTTCCCGCATCGATTTACAGACCAACAATCTCCCGTACCGTAAGGTAGTAAATGACCTCCCGGTCGATTTGTGCTAGAAGTATCAACAATGCAACTTTTAGCTTCTACAAACTCAACATCGGCCGACGCAGCAATTTTAAAAGCTTTAGAGGCCGTTCGATTGCGTTTCTCTAAAAAGCTCCTCAGCGCGTATGTGACTGGCAGCTATGCTAATGGCTATGCCGTTTCAACTTCAGACGTCGATCTATTCCTCGTGTTTGAGGGAACTATTACTCCAGAAGATGAAAAGATCCGCGATGAAATCTATGCTCAGTTGGAGCACATCACTCCTCCCCTTGATATTGCAATTCGAGGATTGCCTAAATTGCTAGAGGCGGGAGATGAAGGCATGCGCGAGCATTTCCTGCATGTCTTCGGTGAACCCGTTCATCTGCAGGTTCCTTTGCCACTTATTCAAGACTACGCCTATCGAGGGATGCATTCCGGTTATTTAAGAATGCAGCATACTCGTAAATCAAAGCCCTACATCTGGCCATTGAAATATCCCGAGGAGCAAAGTCCACTCAAAGGATATGACTGGCGCGAGAAGATTATAGTTAATGGAAAGAGCTTTGATTCCATCAAAGAAATAGTGGTTTTAACGGGCTGGATGGCGACGGGACTCATCGCTTGGAAGGGACAAACCTTTGTACCCACTAAAAATCACGTCGTAAAACTATTTAAAGAAGTCATCGGCGGACCGATGGCAGATGATCTTGAATTGATCACTAATCTTTGTCGTACGAAGTTGGCTTATCTAGTGCCTGAATCAGAAGAAGGCCTCAAAGAGCTACAAGATTTACTTCCAAAGGTGTTGGCGTTCGAAAATTTCTTTCTCGAGAACTACCAGGATTTCCTTATCGAGAACTTGAAGAATGAGAATCCGGTACGAGTTCGGACAAGCATCACTCGCCTTGGTGAAATTATCTATTCCAATGATCGGTCGTTGAAGGCGTTACAGGAAGTCAGTCAAAATGAGCCCGCTTGTGCTGAAGAACTTAAGCAATCGATTGCACAGCTTTCTTTTTTGAAGTCTTAAATACCCGCATCGGTTTACAACACAGCAATCCCCACTACCGCACGGTAGTAAATTAAAAAGGCGCAGGATTTTTTCTCGCGCCTTTTTTATTCGTTATTTAGTAAAGCTGATTTTGAAAAAACTCTTCTGAAGCCACGATACCATGAAGAACATCCCCACCACGCCCCTCGTCTAATAGACGTGTCCAATTATAAAGACCTGATGGATCTGGGTAACGATTAAAGAACACACGATAAAGGTTCACGACTACTCGGCGTGAACCATCCATACGCACTATCTGTGCGAACTCAGGACTTGAACCGATCATACGAGCGGAGTCATACAACCCTTGCGTTCCGCGCTGCAAGATTTCTCGAGAAAAACCATCTAGGCCTGCGCGATCGGCTCTGCGATCTAAGGCTGCGATGTAGATTAAGTCTACTAATCGAGCAACTTCACGAGCGTCGTGCAAGTCTCCCCGGCGACTGCCTCGGTCATGACGATCATCTCGGCCACGTCTATCTCCATCAAATCCGCCGCGCTCTTCGCCACGTCCTTGTTCAAAGCCACCGCCTCTTCGCATACCCCCGCGAGTCTCGCCGAAGGCTTGTGCTTGCAGACTTGTTGCTGTAACGCAGGCAGCAATCACTGCTAATACCAGAGAACGAAGAAGAACGATTTGTTTCAGTTGGTTTTTCACTAAGACACTCCTTGTGTTAGGGACATGTGGTTTCATGTCGCATTCCACAAGTATCTAAAGCAAACATAGTGCCAGTGCGTTCGACTAAAATTAGTATCAAGACGACACCGATCCAGATCAGCACAAAGAGAAAGTGACACTAAATTATCTCGATAATTTTGATTCGGCTAGATTGCTCGCTTGGCGTTGTTGGATGTTGTTCCAGATTTTTCCCGTCACAGGGCCTGGGAAAAGTGATGTGATATCTTCTTGGAATTTTGGATCTGCACTCAAGGCCATCAGCACTTCTGCTTTAACACCGGCTATCTGTTGGCGTTCCGCTTGAGGCATCGCATCGTTCTCAACGCCCGCATTTGCCACGACGTCTTTTAGAATTCCAACAGCCACATCACGAGAGTCCGTTTGTAACGCTGCCAACAACATGTCGATCGCAGAGTTTTGCAACTGACGCTCTGAAGAGTCTTGCGCCGCCGTCGTCAACAGTGGTGTCAGACTTCTGATCAAGTTCTCGTCCTTTAAAAGATCTGTTCGCGCAATTGTGTCAGCTGGTAAAAGCAAAGCCTTCTGCGCTATGTGTGCGAATCGTGAAAGGTCCTCTTTGTGAGCGAAATCTTTAAACACAGGTGATGGAACACTCGTTGAATTAGGAATCATTGAAGGCGCAGCTTGCGTAACCGAAGCGACTGTTGAAGCAGCCGCATCGTCTTGAGCCGCTTGTTCTAACGGAACAGAAGCAGGTGTTTGCACACCCACCTCTGCTGCTGGTCTCGATATCGAGTACCAGATTGTTCCGACTAATACAGTCCCTAGTAAAGTAGATCCAATGACCTTTGCTTTTAACGATCTCATTTACCAAACACTCCGCGAGTCATGTTCGAGCGGAAAAGACTTCTGTTCATGTCCTTCGCACCCGCATTTTGGAAGTAAGCCGTACCGTTGAGGTAGCCGTTTGTTACAACGATGTTTTTCGCTGCTTCATCAGAGCTCACAAACAAGTTGTAGACCTTACCGAAGTGTTTGATCTCTTCGATCGAAGTAATTCGATCTAGCGATCCACCTAGTTGAACCAAAGATTCACCAGATTTAAACTCATCAGCTTTTTTCATCATACCGTCTTCAGTTAAGATCGGATGATTTTTAGTTACACGAAGTTCACGACCTGATTTCATTTTGAACACTAAGATTTCGTGCTCAGTGTCGATCAGCTCCGTCACCCATTGGTCGACTTTAACTTTTGCAACAGCTTTAGAATCCATAGAAGCGGTTCTCAAAGATGCTACGTAAGCAGTTTTTTGTGTTAAGGCGTCGATGAAAGAAACGTATTTCATTTTCTTGCTCGAAGCTTCTTCAGCCATGATTTGCTGTTCTGGAGTCGCACATGAAGACACGCACACTGTAGCTACGTAAGCCGTTTCTGGCATCACGCAAGCTGCACTTGCTTTAGTTGGAGCAATCCATGGTTTTTCTGGATTGAATGCGCGATCCATAAAGCTTGCATACAATTCGCGACCTCTGCTTGCACCGAATGTGATTTCTTGACCAGCGATTTTCACAGAAGTATCACCCAATTCAGTAATGAATTTTTTGATAACTGGCAACTGATCCTGACATTTCACCATCCAGTCATAACGACCTTGTGCTTGTGAATTGCTCAAAGAGTCTTGAGAACAACGGTGAGCTACATACTCACGGCAAAGTTTTGTTTCGACCCATGCGCCTGGAACAACAGCTGTGTTTTCCAATTGAACTGAGTGGTCAATACAAGCGTAAGTTTTTGTAGTCACAACATCACGAACATTTGTGATCACACCAATTTGGTTTTTAGGGCAAGTTGCAGAGCTGTTAGCTTCTTCAGTTGCAGTTGTTGATTCTGAACGGCGAACTGCTTCTGGATTTGCGTCACACAGACGCTCTTCTACTGGAGCAGCGATTCCGCAACGAGCGTTATCAACTACGTTTCCTTTGTCGTCTTTACAGATAAAGATGCGAGTTTGCTTACCACCGCAGTCAGCAGAACATGCAGTGAAGTTTTCAGAAGGAACGAATGTGTACACTGGGCACGAACCTGCTTCTTTCAAAGTACCTTGGTGCGTGTTTGAATTTACAACAGAACCATCTTTACAAGTTTGATCTGATACTTGAGTGAATGTGTCAAAGAAACCTTGTTCTTGGAAAGAACATTCTTTAGCAACTTTGATTTCACCCGTTACAACGTTTGTTTTAACTGTTCCGTGTCCACCGAACTCACCGCAACCATTGTTACATGTGTTGTGAACGTAGCTTGGTGAGCCTGAAAGAACACCGTTATTACAAGTGCGTGATTCACTTACTGACGAACATGTTCCTGGAGGAGTCACGTTTGAGTAAAGAACTTTGCTTGCACCATCAGACAATTTAGAACCGTCTGGAAGTGTACATGATTGGCCTTGGCAAGAACCTTCATTTGTTACTTCTTTATCGCGAGAGATTTCAGCCCATTGCAATGTTTCGCCAACTAGCTGACATTTTTCTTTGATGCTTTCACGGTAAGTCACTGTTTTGTGACCGTCGATACCGCAGGCAACTTCTTCAGAAGAAAGTTCGCCTTGAGAAGTACGGATTTCACCGTTATCAACACACGCATGTGGATTAGCTGGTTCTTCCGGTTCTTCTGGTTCTTCAACAAGATCTTTCGTCACTGTGATTTGGTGATCAAGTGTAACCAAAGCTTCTTGGCTATTACCCAAGTACAATTTTGCAGTCACATCGTAAACGCCTTCAGCAGCATAAGCATGTGACACTGTTTGATTTGAACCAGTTGAGCTATCACCGAAATCCCAACGAACTGCACCGATTTTATCAATCGCACAGCTTGGGATAAAGACAGACATTTGAGTCGCAACACCCACTTTGGCTTCTTTCGCGCCAGAGATCGCGAACTCAGTCAAACAACTCAAACCATCCACGCGAGTAACAATAGTTACACGGCGAGATAATTGAGTCACTTTTCCACGTTCATCAGAAATAGAAACTTTAACTGTGTATTCACCTACATCAGAGAAAGCATAAGTTACTGAGTTTTGATTTTGAACTATAGCTGAACCATCGCCGAAATCCCAAGATACAGATGCAACTGAGGCCGATGATGGAATCACTAGACTAAATGTTAAAGGGTCGAACGAGAACCCTGCTTGAGGACCTGTCATAACGATGTCTTCTTTAACAACAGTCGTTGTAAGAGAAGCTGATTGAACCTGTCCTGTTTTAGATTGAGCCGTTACGACATAAGAGCCCGCTTTATTAAAGACAGAGATAAGACCAGAAGACGAGGAGCGAGAAGCGCTTGCGCCTGCCACTTTCCAATTCACTGATTTACCGTTGATACAGCTGCCGTTCTGAGCTGCTGAGTAAGCGACAGTATTACCAGCTTCAGAAGCCGCCTGCCCTACGACAGAAAGTTCTCCATTTGATCCAGCATCAGCACAAAGCGCGGAAGAAGAACCCATCATACTTTCATCAAGTGTACCCAGTTCATTCTTCGAACAACCAACCAAAACGATCAAACTAAGAGAAAAGGCGGCGACTCTTTGTTTCATCTAAGACTCCTTGTCAGATGAGTCTATATTTTCAGGGACGGCAAAGAATCTCCATGCTTTTTCAACAGTTGAGTCACAATGATTTAGTCAGTTATCAAATATTTAAACACTCTCTGAGACATTTTTTCGATGTTCGATTTTTCGATCAAATTTTTGACAATAAAAGGAACAAATTAAAACTCCAAAGAATTGGAGTTCCAAAGCACTACTTCACGATGGTCCAATCGCCATTGCCTTTTTTTAACTGGATTTCATAGCTCGGCAACTTCACGTTTTCGCGACTCATCCCCGTCTGTTGCGAGATCAAGCGCAAGGCGTTTGAGAAATTGAAGTTACGAACTTTGTCTTTTTCAACTTTGCCTGCAATCTCTGCCAGGATTTTTCTTTGGTTGGGATCAATTGATTTCAATGACACCAAGGCCACTGCGTTGTTATCGCCAAACACCTTCAGATCTTCGACGTCGAACTCGGAATGCTTTTCGACGTAATCGACAAAGCCCTCACGCAACCAATTGTTCTCTATCGCGGCTTCTGCCTCTTTTGTGATAACTTCTCTGAATTGGCTTTGAGCCTCCAGGATCGCGCGCTTTTTAATGGCGCCGTTGCCCCATGAACACGATGCTAGAAATAGAAAACCCACCAAAGACAGTCTCAAAACTTGTTTCATATAAACAAGCTTGGTGCTGCTCGCCCTGAAAGGCAAGATAGGCATAGCCCATCACCATGCGCAATGCGTCAATAAGGCTTATTTGCGTCAATTTTGAATGGACTAAGACACCCCTTTTTCCCTATATTGTGAGGTCTTTGGGAGAAATAAAGAAATGACTAATTTCATTGGAATTATCCACATCGTTGTCGCAATCGTTTTGATCATCTTGGTTCTAGTTCAAGATTCAAAATCTAACGGCGCTCTTGGCATCGGTGGTTCATCTGGTTCAAACTCTCTATTGGGTGCGACTGGCGCTCAATCTCTAGCTGGTAAAATGACTGTTTGGTCAGCTGTGATCTTCGCGGTAACTTGTTTGGCTTTGTCAGTCATGACGGCTTCTCAATCTAAATCTGTTGTTGATAGCTTGCCTGTGACTGCTCCTGTAGCAGCACCTGCAGTTCCTGCAACTGAGACAGCTCCTGCTACAACTGCACCGGCTGCAACTGAACAAGCACCAGCAGCTACTCCAGCTACTGAACCTGCTAAATAGTTATTCTCTCTTGAGCTTCTTCGCTGTAGGATTTTTCTATGGCGAAGAACAACTGGCTCATTCCTTCTTTGATAGCTCTCGGCATTATTAGTGTCGCACTTTCACTTTTCATTTCCACAAAAACTGAAAAAGCAAAACCTGGTCAACGTCCGTTAGCTCGCGCCGTTTTGAATCTTGGTAAAGTCTCGATCTTCCGTCATAGCATGACGACAAAGGAAGCTCTCACAAAACAATCCATGATCTTTAATCTCGACTCACTTGAAACTAGTGCCGATGGCGACGTCGATTTGTTTTTCGATGCGGGCGATCGCTTGCACGTTCAAGAAAATTCACTGATCACTTTCGATGAAGAAAACGGTCGCACCACTTTGATCATCAAGCGCGGTGACGTTCAAGTGACCAACTCTACCAATGCGGGCAACGTTTTCATTTCGCGCGAAGGTGTTCGTTGGGCCATTGTTGAATATGAAGAGCAGAAAAAGAAAATCGCTTTCGAAGATTCTTTGCCTGAAACAGCTCTCGGTGAAGATGCTCTCGTTCCGCAACCCCAGCAAGGTAGTGGCAACCGTCAGGGACTTTCCACAGAGGCCATTCAAGATACGCTCAAACTTTATCGCGGGAATTTCTTTAAATGCTACACGCAACTGTTGCAAAGAACTCCGGGCGTTTCGGGTCAGTCTTCATTGGCTTTTACGATTGAACGCTCTGGTAAAGTGATCTCTGCTGATGTGGCTTCAAGCTCACTACAAGATCCTCAGTTCAAACGCTGTTTGACGGAAGCCATTCGCCGCGTGGAATTTAAGTCCTTTAGCGGTGAGCCGATCTCGACAGTTTTCCCTTTGAAGTTTGAATAATAAAAAAGGCGCTTCGAAGAGCGCCTTTTTTTTATCTATAGTCGTGAATGTAATCGATACGATCTGGGACCCAAGGTTCATGCAAGCCTTCCAGCTCATAGACCTTACCGTCTTCGACTTTTGTTTCCTTCAGTGGCGTCATGCTAGGAGTGAACGAAGGATATAACAAACCTTTTTGCACAAAGAACTCACGGGCTTTTTCATAAGCTGTTTCACCGAGCACTCCGCGACGGATGATCTCTTCAAAACTCTTCATGAGCTCTTCTGGAGTGTAACCGTAGTTGTAGATCATGTCTTGAACAACGCCGTACAAACCTTCCAACGTTAAACGATTATCTTGAAAAAGATCGATGGCCACTTGGAACGTATTATAAGTCGCCAAAGTTCTGCGACCAAATTTCAAATAATAATCAGGGTCCGTGTCAGTTGCGAGATTGATATAGATCTTCTCAACAGGATCTTGCTCTGGAATTTGCGCCTGCAGTTCTAAGATCGTATCAACCTGATCACCACTGACGTTGAACTTTTCAAGAACGGAGCGAATCTCTCCCGCACTCAACCGACGTGCACAAATATCAGAATACAAATTATAGATAATCGCATCCGTCTCAGAGTCATCGCCCCAACAGATCTGACGAACGTTATCACCTAGGCGAGTGCGCAATTGCATCAACGCTTGCAACTTGTAACCTACTTGCTTCGTCAAACGCCAGAAACGACCTGGACGAAGATTCGCCAAATTGTCTTTATAAAAACAACCGAACGGACGAATACTATCGATGTTGAATTTTTCGGAGATGCGTTCTTCTAATTGTGGAGGTGATGCCGAAATAAAATAAATCGGAAAATACATGAAGCCTTTTTGCGATTGGCGATATTTAGCCAATGACTGCAAAAGAGTGTTCGTGCCCGGAATATTTTTTTTATTAAGTGCGCGCTCAAGAACTGTCGTGAGCAAACCAGATAGTGAATCGATCGTTGTATCGAGATATGTTTTATCGATATCCCAAACGAAAACTTCATCGTGGGATTTTTCCATCCCCTCAGATACGTAGCTAAAGAAAACTACGTCGCCATTCATTTCGCTTCGTTCACGCCAGTCTGCCATTCAAGTATTTTGGCAAGTTACTGCCGTTATGGCAAGAAATGCTGACTTATGTGAGCTGGATTTTATCGCAACCAGTCCCCGCCGCAGGTGGGGCCATTGGCTGGCAACGACGGTCTTCTTTATTACATCTCATCAGAGTTCTTAAATGGAAGTGGTCTCCATGATTAAACTCAGGTCTGAGACGACGAAGTGTCTCACTTGCACCAAATGGATTCGTGTCGTTTTTCAACTCACCATTTTTTTCAGCAAGTTGGCAGAATGCCGCTTTGATTTTTGGATGAACAAAAATACGATCCGTCCATTGTAAAGAAACGGTGTGCTTCAAAAGCTTCCACTGCTCTTCAACCATAAAGTCCGGGTCAATAGAAGCCGCTTTGGCTCTCTTCTGACCGTTAGCAATCGCGTGCAAAAACAACTTAGGCTTCGTCACGTCTTTAAAATAATAAACAACGTCAACGTCGACACCCATTTGATGACTTGCATGACCTGAAAGTTTGCCACCCTTAGGAGCCGAAATATCACCGATCGCTAATTTATGATTTGGCGCAATCTTCTGACTGAAGCGACCCATCTCCAAAAGAACTGCCATGAGTTCGTTAGTCGCATAGTGACGGTTTCTTTCTGGACGAAGCACAAATAAACCTAAGCTATCGCGAGTTTTTGAGTACTCTAGTAAGTTAGCTGGTTTTGCGAGGCGACCATTAGAAGTCGAACCCCAGTTTTGTAAATTCGGAGTTACTGATGGATCTTTATCAGATTGTTTTTTTGGGGGAACAACTTTGCCGTCTTGTGGGAACAACTCGTCGATATCGCCTTCGATATCACCTTGGTAGTTGCCTTTGACAGCGTCTTTGTCTTCGTCGCCTTCGTGCTCTTCTTCATCATGATCAGCGTCTGCTTGAGACGAATCCGCTTTAGGTTGATCTACTTTTGGCGTTTCTGTTTTTGGTTGATCGGCTTTTGGAGAATCTTGCTTTGGTTGTTGCGGTTGAGCCGGCTCCGATTTTTTAGGCTCATCTTTTTTAGGAGAATTTTGTTTTAAAGCGTCTTTTTCTTGAGCCTCTTTAAACGGATCCATTTCTGGTTCGCGAGTTTCAACTTGTAAGCGGTAGTATTTGCCTTTGAACTGAACGAAGATATCAACGAAAGCCGTCGTACAATCAAGATCGTCGCCCATACAAGTCGCTTTAGCACCCACTTCCATTCCGTGAGGAAGAGTCGCACCTTTACCCGTGTTTTTCAAAACGATCGTATCAGCACCTTCAACGCGTGTTCCTTGCATTTCGATTTCTGCGGGATAAATAACACCAGAATCAACGTCATTAACTTGGATTTTACCTTTAATGGCCATGTAGCGAGTCACTGTATCGTAACCGATATTCATGACTGTATGAGTGACAGCGCCCTCCACTACAGTATGAGAGCCGACTTTTTTAACGACTGGTTTAGAAGGAGTATAAACCGTTTTACCTGGAAGCTCGCGTGAACTCTCTGTCGTGAAGCCTTGCCCGCAGGCCGCTAATAAAAGCGTCGTTGCTGCAATCAGGGGGATCATCATGTGTTTGCTCATCGCAACTCCTCGTCTCTTCAAAAACTGAAAATGAGACTTCCTTCAGGTGCAATAAAAGCAATTTGCCTACCACGTGAGCTGGATTCTGCTGGGTATGAGAGGGGCCTTTGCATCCTTTTTACACACTGGTGACGACAAACGCCGACGGGGGCGCCTGCGGCTAGTAATGACCGAAGTAGGACTTCAGAGCTTTGATCATGGCCTCTGACCCCTCGGGATCATTGTGCAAATTGGCTTGGATCAGCTTGTAGATCTGGGGTGCGCGAGCTTTGTATTCTTGGCGAATACGACGAACGATTTTTTCATCGTCCAACATTTCTCTGTAGTAGTCGACGCCATAAAATTGATTCATCTGCAGAATGATCGCTAAGTTAAAATCGTGAGTTAATGGGACCCAGTGTTTTGCATCAACAGCGATGACTTTGAGATTCCACAAGATCTCGCCCTCCGTCACTTGAGGCCCTTTTTCTGACTCCATAAACTGACCAGGATAAACGTAGTCTTCGTTGCCGATCATTTCATTAAAGACGCGCAGTCGTTTGATATCTTCATTATCGATTTCTTTATGGGCGTAGGCACTGAGACGCTCGAGTGATTCAGTTTTAATTTCTTGCGCGTTCAAACGATGCAAAAAATCACCAAGATCTTCTACAAAAATCGCTTGGAAGATCTGCTCGCCATTAGATTCTGGAAGCCCCGTCTCCACGTATTTAGCTCTGGCTAAACGAACTTGATACGTCGGAACTTGAAGCAGCTTTGCGATCTTATAAAGAACACCCTCACGATGATTATTGTAGTCCACTTCATCGGTATGCCTGCGGTTACAGTGGGTATTGAGATCGACGGATTTCATTCCCGCAAACAGCGTCCCGACCGTATCTTCTTTTTTAAATTTCAATTCTACTTTCTTAAATGCACACTCAGTCGAAGAGTTACCTTTGACCTTGAAAATCGCAGGCACAGTAACTTCTTGCCCCTGATCATTGCGATAAGAAACTGTACCCGAAACTCGAAGTCGCTCAGACTTTTTTTGAGTGAGTTCGAAATCGTTAAACAGCTTTTTTAGGGGAGCTTTGATTTCAATATTTAAAGTGCTATCTCCGGCGAAAAGCGTGCCGTGAGGTGATGGCGGAAATGGTCCTGACTTCGCAAAGGCTTGCAAAGAAAGAAGTGAACCTAGAACTGCTATGAAAAGCTTGAGTGACGTCATCAAAAGCCCTGACTAAAAAATAAATCCAATGCGGACTTCATTTGCTTACGACCCTCTTCATCTGCACCAAGTGTTTCAATAAGCTGATAGAGTTCGGTTTTTTTACTTTCAAACATATTTTTAATTCGCAAGCTGGCTTCAGTGCTGACTAAACCGAAATCTTGAGACAAATCCATCCCCGGCCCGCCTGGATTGATAGCCCCTGCAGAGTTGAAATCATGAATGAGCGGAATCCACTTGCCTGGGCTGACTTGAATCATTTTTAAATTCCACAGACTGTAGCGATTCGTCACCGAAGGATAATGCCAATCCCAGTTTTGAATCATGACATTGAATAAAGAAATGATCTCCATGTCTTCAAGGTCAATTTGCTGATGGGATTCGACACCTTCAAGCTGATAGAGCACATTTGGTGTTTTCTCTGGAGTCTCTGAGCCAATCGCATCAAAATCTTTTACTTCTTTGGCATCAAGTCTGCGTAAGAGATCGGATTTATCTTCAACAAAGACAGCTTGAAATGGGTCTTCCACACGATCTTCAACCAAACCTGTGCCACGGTATTTTACCAAGGCTTTGCGGGCTTGATAGGTTGGTACACCAAGAACCTTCGCCATTTGATAAAGCACGGCCTCGCGATGAATATTCACCAAAGGCGATACGGCCCCTTGACTGGAATCGCAGTGAGTATTGAGGTCGACACTACGAATACCCTCGAAGATGGTTCCAAGAGTGTCCTTCTTCTTGAATTTCAGTTCGAGCTTCTTGAAGGAACATAACATCACAGTCGAATAACCCTTTACTCGAAAGCTTGCGGGAAGAGTGACGTTGCCCTTCACTGCATCGACGTAAGTGATGTGCCCTGTAACTCTGGGACGGGCCTTGTCGGGATCATGGGTTTTGAAAATCTCTTTCAGTGGGGCTTCGATTTGGATTTTTAAGGTTTCATCGCTGCCGAAAATGGAAGACTTTGGTGAAGCAGGAAATGCCCCTGACAAAGCATGGGCCTGAGGGGCTTGAAAGCCAATCAAAACTAAAAATGTGAATAGAAATCCACGCAAAATCACAGCCTCACCTCAAGTTCAGGAACTTGATAGCAAAGCCTGTTCCTACGCTGCCGGGAATATACTCCTCGCCTGCTGTTAATGGGTTAGACAGCGGCTGATTTTGGCTTTGATATTGCTCTGTGGGAGGTATCACGAACGCTGGTCCGCTGAATTGGAGCTAAAGCATGAATTTCAAAATTCTTATTCCCATTCTGAGCTTGATGTCGATTTCTTCAACATATGCGGGGACTAAAGTTGTTCATGGCGTGGATGTGCCTACAATTGAAACTTCAGTCGAGATTCCGGATGGCTTCTCTCCATTGATGTCATTGAGGGATCAAATCCCGGACAGCTCTGTGGCCTCTGCCAACCTGACTGACATGTACTATTCGCTGCTACAAGAAAAAAACATCCGTGCCCTCGGTAAAAAAACTCAATCGCTTTATAGCCACCTCGATGATCAGCAGTTCGAAGAACTGTTGAGTACGGTCGAAAAAGATTGGGGCACACGTCGCTTTTCTGCAGTTCCAACACTTTTGCAAATGGATGTGAAGAACAGTGTTTTGCGCTCAGAAGCGGACAACAAACGCGGTTACTTTTTGACCTTCGTCATTCGTGGCTACAAAAAACCGCCAACGAATTCACAAGAATTATGCGCGCAGTTTAGAAACAAAGAACAAAATGATCTCTTACAAGATACAGACAACAATCTTTCATTTTTGAATCGCGGTGGCTTTTTCAACAAAGGCGTTTGTTGGTGGCACAGTTCAATGACTCGTGCGGCTTCTTATCTTGCGATCTTTAAACCGAACGCACCTCAACCTAACGGCGCTCAGGTACGCGACATTATCGCGCGTTTAGCTCGCATGGATCAGGTTGTTGAGATCCCCGGCTTTGATAACTTGCACTCATTCTCGACGGCCTATGAAAACACAATCATAAAACAACTTGAGTCTATGCAGATGGGCGAAGTACTTGGCTTTAATACTCGCGGTATGGAAGGCAACAGCGAAAATGATCCAAGAGGCTTAAGAGCGCAAATGGATCGCGCATACTCAGATATTTCGACAAAGCGTGAGCCCGTTTACGTGATGTTGCAAAAGCCTGGGATTGAAGCCCACGCATGGTTGATTGTTCGTATGGATAAAAAAGCAGATGGTTATTTGCTTTATATTCACGATTCAAACTACACAGGCATTCAAATTTGGAAATACAAGTACGGCATGCGGAACTTCGTCTACCTCGACAACCGCCCGTTCATTCCGTATGTGAACGCAACAGAACGAACTCAACTGCAAGGCATCCAAAATACTCTGACAAAGTATTGTGGTGGTAAATAGTCCTCCCGTAAAGCCGGAGTGAGATAGACTACTTAAGGTCCTGCGAAGTCAGCCAACCTTTACGGATCAACCAGATCGCAATACCGATAGCGACGATGATCATAAATGCCAGAGTCCAAAAGTAACCATGTTCATGGTGCAGTTCTGGCATATTATCGAAATTCATCCCGTATACTCCCGCGATAAAATTCAATGGTAAGAAAAAGATCGACACGAGGGTGAGGACTCGCATGACTTCGTTGGTTTTGAACGATGCTTCGTTAGTTTTCTGCGACATCAAAGAGATATGCAAGTTCATAAGGCCGGACATGTTCTCCACAACATCATCAACGTAGAACACCATTCGGTCTGTATAATCCTTCAGATCCGCAAATGCTTCCGGCGGCAACACTTGGCGTGATTGCATCTTCGTTAACGCTTCTGTCGAGAATTTCAAAACTTTTTTAAATGCCGAGGCCCGACGTTTCGTTAGATAGCCTTCACGAAGAATGTTTCTGCGACGGAGTTTATAAATTCGATCTTCAATAACTGAAGCATTCTTTTCGATTTCATTAATCGGCTGGTCGAAACTCTTCAGAGCTTTCACACAAAGATTTTCCACAAGCTCTGTCGATTTCATATTTTCAAAGCCGATTCTTTCTCTACGTTCTGTCACGCATGGAATTTCGGCTCTATGCAGAGTCAGGCAATAAGTTTTGCCGATAAAGAAAATCAACTTTGTTGTCAAATCCTGAACGGTTCCGGCGGTGTGCTTACTTTTCACATCATAAACACGCATGATCAGATAACAGACGTCGCCTAAGAATTCACAAGCGACCAGGTTTTCAGGATCCAGACTCGCACTTAGCTCCGCAACAGGCAGTTTGAACTCTTCAGCAATTTGCACAAGATCAGACTGCGAAGGGGCTTCAATATCAATCCATTTATAATCGGGCCAGCTATGTTCGAATCTTTTCACGGATCACCTACCACTTAATTACATTCATTGGGAAATCAATCCAGTCTTCATTCTTAGGGAAACCTTCCGGGCGCGGCTCTGTCATGCCTTTGAATTTCAAAAAGGCCGTCAGCGCACAGATGAAAGCCTCAAAGGCGTGATTGTTCTCAATCATCAATTTAACGTCAGCATCGTAAACGAAAGCCACATTGTGAGTCGAAAGAGCATGCAAGATCATGCGACGACTTTCATCGCCTCCCACTGCATGTTTATGATAGCGCAAATGGCTTTTCATCACATGCAGGGACTTACCAATTCTCCATACGGATAACTTTGGGAATACTTCAATGCATGGAACTTTCAAGCGACGTTTAATATAACTCGCTCGCGCCAATAACGGCGCCGTGTTAGCACCCATTGCGTGTTGCAGATTAAACGGCTCTTCCAGTTCAGTGGCGACATACATCTCAACACAGCGTTGAGTATAAGGCGTAAATAATTTTTTCGGTTTTTTCTTAGCTTGAAGCTTACGCGTATGTTCCCACATCCATTGCACATGCGGTTCTGGGCACGTTTCAATGCCCTGACAGTGATTTTTGCATTCAAGCGCACAGTTAGGGAGTCTGAAAGGAACATCGAAAGCAACAGCATCGACCGAATCTTTGTATTGATCGATCAGTTCATGAATTTTTAGATCAGCAGAAATATGCTCATCGTTTTTGATTTTTTCGATGATTCGAGACAAGAAAACTTTTTTGTATTGAGGGTAATACTCCATCACAGCCATACAGGCCTTGTCGGACTTACCACCACCTAATGACAAACCAATAAAGCGATGAACTTCAGAAACTTTAACAGAAGAGTTTGCAGACGAGTGCTTCGCTGAAGAGCTCGCCTTCTTAGTGGAAGTGCGAGCCGCTTTCTTCGTGGTTTTTTTCTTTACAGCGGACTCACGGGTTTTGCGCCCATTACTTGAAAGCCGGCTTTTTGGCATGCTTGGGCCACCTCATTTTTCTTTTCAGGGGCGCACCAAACAAGAACACAGCCTCCGCCGCCTGCTCCACAAATTTTAACAGCCTCTGCTCCGCTCTGCAAAGAAACTTCAGCAAGCTTTTCAATTTCGGGGCTAGAAAATTCTGGAGCCAAACGAACGCGCGCTTCAAATTCTTTTCTGAATAAAGCACCGAGCTCGCTCCACTGACCCGCACGAACGACTTTTTCAGTTTCCAGTGCGATCTGTTTTAAATCTCGCAACGCACGCATTGTATTGTCGTCTTTAGCTACGGCGTCTTTCATCACTTCAAAGTTATTAAGACCTGAGTGATGGGCTTTGCCTGTGTAAACCAGCATAAACTTATCAGCTAATGATGGCGCCACATTTAATACTTCTTGGGTATGACCGTCATGATCGTAAGTCAAAACATTCAAACCACCTGAAGCCGCCGGATAATAATCTTGAGTGCCCGTAGGTGTATTTAAAATTTCAGCTTCAATGTTGTGAGCCGCATGCACCATGTGATGAACATTGCGGAAAGGCTTTTCACAGAACTGCGCAAAGGCTTTTAACAAGCTGATCGTCAAACTTGAGCTGCCGCCCAAACCACCGCCAACCGGGCTTTCAGAACTTGTCTTAAGACTAAAACCTCTAGCTGGCTGCCAGTAACGAAGTTGCGCTTGAAGCAAAATCATCTTTGGATCTGTATCAGCCAACGCCTCTTTCAAATCCTTGTAAGACTTTTTGATATTCAGATCGACCGATTCAAGAGTGATAGAAGAATCATCGTGCGGAGTTAGTTCCGCAGTCGTGTACACGCTGATCGCCACATTCACTGTCTTAGCCCCATGAACAAACATGTATAGAGGCCACAAATCCAAAGTTCCACCCGCAAGGTCTACGCGAGTTGGCGATCGTACGATAATTTTATTCATTCTTTCCTTCCAAGTCCTTCAAAGTCATTTTGATCAGATCATCCAAAGCACCTGGCTCCATGATCATCATCAGAGCAGGTTCTGAAACCTTCGCCACGATCTTAAGATCTTTTTGTTGGCGAACTTTGGCCGTCCAGATTTGTTTACCCATTGTCAGCTCCAGATCCATCATGAATTTGTCACTGTCAAAAGTCTTAGAACTATCAAGATAAGATGCTCCCTTCGCGTCGGCAATCTTCATAATGTGTTCACGGACCTTATTTTGATCCAACTTTTGTTTTTTATTACCGAGTAAAACCCATTGGCCATTGTCTTGACCGATTTCAAAAGTTCCTTGGGGATTTTTCAGTTTCATTTTATCAACGCTGCCAATTCTATGGCGCAAAAAGCGGCGATCTTGGAAATCGAGGACTTTTTTATCGGCTTTGCCGAACCAAGAACCCGGGACCACCAATACGCGGTTTTCTTCATCCCGGCGCATGAATGGGTTGTTTTCAAAGTTCTTCATTTCAGAAACGATGAAGGTTTGCGCTTGTCCAGAAGCTGTCACGAAATTCACGACCGCTTCGGGCTTATTCAAACCAAAACGCGCCCACTCAACATTGTCACCTTCCGCTGCCACATCAAGGATTCGGTCGGTCGCAATAGACTTGATATAGTCTTCAACCGCACCGCTATCGGCAAGATCTTGAATCGGTTGTTCCATCACCCAGCCATCAACCCCGCGCTTAAGGCGAATCGTGAGATGTCCGCGAGTGTAGTTAACCGTTTCGATTTGATCAAAGTTCAGAGTCATCAAGCGTTGATCATTCATTTTTTGGATATTTTGTTTGTCGCTCTTCCAGTGATCGTAACCGGCATAAGCAAGCAAAACCAAAAGTGAAATAACTAAAATTCCTCTGCCTTTGATCTTCATTACGCGTTTCTCCTTCTAAGCCATAGACCGATACTGATACCAATAAGCAATAGTGGAAGAGGGATGATAAAGCAGAACAAGAATAAACCGAACTTGGTCGGCGTCATCATCATCTCTGTCGCTTGTGCTTCTTTCGGTGTGATGCTGATTAAATTTTCTTCTTTAGCAAGGGCTGCCATCGAGTTTAACACGAGGTCGCGATTCATGTTCTGGTAAAGCATTTGATTGGTAACAAAGTCGACGTCACCCGCAATCAACAGTGCGAACTCTTTTTGGCCGCCATTTGGATATTTCCCCATTGCAAAATCCACAATCGGGAACATGCCCGTCGGCCCTTCACCGGCGAAGGTCATCGACTTAAAGCTCATCGCTGAATCGTTCGTTTTTACGATTTCATCAAGCGTGATATCTTCAGGGACATTTCCCTTAGCCAACGAAGAAGGATAACGGAACATTGTCACTTCACCAGGACGGAAGCCCGCAACGATTTTGTTGTTGTTATCAAAAACCGAACCCATTGTTGGGCCTTGATTAATACCTTTACCCAAAGTCGTGTCGACTAAGCTCATCACATAGTCGTTTTGGAATTTCACGCCGACTTTGTTTAAGATTGCTTCTAATCCCGCTGTGTTTTGAGACTCGAGAGCCATAAACACACCGCCGCCGTTTTTAAGGTATTCCTCAATAGCCGCGATCTCAAAGTTTTGGAAATTTTGAATGGGTCCTGCGATCACTAGCACGTCAGCATCCGCTGGGATTTTTTGTACTTGTGTTAGTGCCAATGTTTTCACGTCATAACGATTGTTATCCAAAAGCGCTTTCAAAGCACCAAGGCCCAAGCCCTCTTTTGAATCATCAATACTTTTCTCACCGTGACCGATAGTGAAATAGATCGACTTCGCTTTTTCGCGAGTTACTTTAACCAAAGCACTCGTGAATTCTTGCTCATCAATTTTTTCAATACGATTACGACGACCTTCATAATCCAAGAACACAACACCGCTGCCTTTGTCGACACCATATTCTTTAGACAGATCCGGACGTTCATTGACCTCAACGAACTCCAATTGAATCGCGGGATTTTGATCTTGGTATTTTTTGAACAGCTCGCGGAATTGACGGCGGCTCTCTTCATTGCCTTCAACGCCTTTTTTATAGAAGAACTTCACTTTAAAATCTGATTTTAAATCCTTCACCAACTTCACTGACTGTTCTGACAGTGTGTTGGATTTTGAGAGCGAAAAATCCCAAGTCGCATAATGACGAAGCGAAAGATAGTTGATCACCACGATCAAAGCGATCGCCAGGATGATCATCACACCCATGTTCATGCCATGCTTTGTCGTCTTCATCATAAAAAAGTCACGGAAGAACACGCGATCTTTATAAACTGCAAAACCAAAGAACAACGCTGCCATCGCTAAAGCCAGGGTACAGAACGGCACCCAATCACCAACGATGTAACGAATAATACACAAACAAAGAATCGAAATGAACGCTAATACAAAGGAGATTTTACTTAATTTACTCATCACTATCTCCAGCGAGCGGACTCAACCACTCTCTCCGTCAAGAATACAAACAATCCTGCAAGACTGATGAAAAAGATAATCGCGCCTGTGCGGATCGTCCCTTCACCCATTGCAGAAAGATGTGAACTAAATGAAATGTGTTCAAAGAACTTACGACCTGCTTCGCTATCAACCACTTCAGAGCCAATACCGATAAACCAGATCGAAACATTCATAACGACCGAAGATACGTAAGCTACAATGCCTTGTTCAGTCAGTGAGGAACAGAACAAATTCATAGCTGTATAAACGCTTGCTACGAGGAAGATCCCCAAGAAGGCGATCAACAATGGCAACCAGTTGATCTTTGCAATCACTGATGTTGCTGCTGGATACAAGAAGCCGATGAAGATCAAGCCCATCACTGCGCCCATTGCCGCGATGTACTTACCCATCACGATTTCAAAGGACGTCACAGGTGAAGTCAGAAGCAAATCAAACGTGCGCACTTTTTTCTCTTCAGAGAAAAGTTTCATCGTGAGCGCTGGCACCATAAAGATCAGCATCAAGTTCAAGTACGAAAGTTCACGAATGAAAACTCCGTAGTGAATGTTGAGTTGATTTTGCGGAACACCTTGCTGCATCACGTAGTTCGTTAACAGTTGCGCAAAAAGATTCAACTGAATTGGAAAAACCCAGCTAAACACTAAGCTCAGTAAAAAGCAGATGATCCAAAAAGTCGGATTGAAATAAAAGCCTTTAAGTTCTTTTTTGAGGATTGTGACTGTGCCGTTCATTGCTTAGCCTCCGTGTTGGGATTCGCCGTAGGTTAATTTCAAGAACACATCTTCCAAATCCATTTTCTTTGGACTGAGCTCAATCAAACCGAAACCTTTATTAACCATCAAAGCCGAGATCGAGTCGACGACATCTTCCCCGCCTTGAATATCAATTTGCCACTCTTTCGCTGAAGCACCTTCAGTGATACCCACCACAGAAGAAATACCGCTCAAGATCGCTTTCATGTCTGAAACATCTTTGCGCAGGCGAACGTGCAAACGGCTTTGGCCTTTTTCCATCGTTGCCAAGTTTTGAATACTATCTTGAGCGACGATCGTGCCTTTATTGATGATAATGATTTTTTCACAAGTCGCCTGCACTTCAGGCAAGATGTGAGTTGATAGTACGATCGTGTGCTGACCTTTGAGTGATTTAATCAACTCGCGGATTTCAGCAACTTGTTTTGGATCAAGCCCAACAGTGGGTTCATCCAAAATGAGAACTTCAGGATCTGAAACAATCGCTTGCGCAATTCCCACACGTTGTTTGAAACCCTTTGAAAGATGATGAATCAAACGTTTTTGCACATCACCCAAATTAGTTTTTTCAATCGCCCGAGCGACCATCTTAGGAATGTCGGCTTTAGGCACTTGCTTAAGGGCCGCAACATACGTGAGATAGTCGTGAACATACATATCTGCATAAACCGGAGGAATCTCCGGTAAATAACCGATGCGTTTTTTTACTTCGATTGGATTTTCAAAAACGTCAAAGCCCGCAACAGAAGCTGTGCCACTACTAGGTGCCATGAAGCCCGTGATGATTTTCATCGTCGTCGATTTACCAGCACCATTCGGTCCTAAGAAACCAACGACATCGCCTTTTTTGACAGAGAAGTTGAGATTAGAAATGGCGCGACGTGTGCCATAGTCTTTCGTAAGATCTTTAATTTCGATCATAGGGTTTTCCCCCCTTATGGATCTCAAATTTTAGATCTCCCAGAGTGTCAGTCAAGACTCCTTAAGAGTGACGCAAAGTCAAAAAGAGGGTTCTCTCAGAGTGATAATTGACGCGCCCAAGTTTATCGCCCTTGATGGGTCTTACAAAGCGTGTTTCCACCACAACGATCGCGAGTTTTTGCCCCGGATACAGTGATTTCTCCGACAATGATTCATGCGCTAACCATTCAGAGACTTCAAGCAGCTCTGAATCAGGAATTAATTGATCGCGTTGACGATGAATAATCGCATGCGCACCTGGAAAATCCTTTAAATGAAGCCAGAAATCCCACGATTTCGCCTGACGAAGCAAAGCTAAATTGTCCGCCGCCGATTTGCCGCAATAAGCGACAGCACCCGAAGGTAAATGCAACTTTCTGCCTTTCGCATCAGCAGCCTTCATTAAATCAGGTGCGCGTTGCTGTTGTTTCGGTGAGTACCGAGTCTGCTCTAACTTTGTGATTTCGCCCATAAGGATTTGCAAACGGTCAGAGGCGCCGTCTTTTTTATGCACGACTTGTTTGGCTTTGGTGAAACAGTTTTCCATATTCCAACGCAAAGTTTGCTTCGTATCAACACAAGGAAGTAAATGCGCGGGAATCTGCTCGATATCGCCATTCACTTTGAGCCACTCGCCCGCCTCGTACCACAAAAGTTCTTTATCGGTATGAATTTGTTTTTGCAGTTCTTCGAGAGCACGGCGTTTTTTCTCAAGATCCTTTTGTTTTTGTTTTTCCCATTGAGCAACCGGATCCAACGACGGCTTCACACCTTGCTTTTGTTCGGTCAACCACTCTTCATGGATTTCAACAATTGATCGTGGCACAGGGGGATTTTCAACTACAGGTGGCGCCTTCATATCGAGCGGTTTTTCCCAAGCGATAGATTTGCCTTCGGCATGAACTATTACGTTACACTGCTTCGGAATCAAACGAATCTCTACCACGCATGACTTCTGAGAATTTTTTAAATGCAGATCTACTACGCGACCATAGGGCTCTTTGATCACCATTTTATCAAAGAGTAAATTCTTACCGTGCGAATTTAAAAACAAACCAACGGGTTTTGTCTTCGGGCCCTTCTTAAAAGGACAATACTCTTCAAACACCAACGCAATGGGCGTATTGGGAATCAGATCCAACACCATCCAAAAGTGCACCTGCAGGCGAAAGCCCAAAGCCAGACCTCGGTCATTCGCGATAATGTCCTGAAGCTGCGCGCCCGAGAGAACGGCATTAAAGTGATCGACAAAGGTCTCGAGTTCCTGTTGTGTGAGGGCTTTCATGGGTCCTATTTTGTCATTCTTTGGGCCAAATTTCTACAAAGACGCTTAGGCCCATAAACACAATTCCGATATGTGTTTTGTATGAAAAACGATGCTTTGATAATTTTAATGGAAACACAGCTAAAACAGACAGCAAACTTGAAGGAAAAGGCTCCGGCTTTGATTCGCAAGGTTGTAAACCTCTACACTCTTCAATTAATGAAAGTCGGCCACATGCCTATCCAGTTCATGGAAGACATCATGGCTGATATTGAAGCCGAAGTGATTGAGATTTATCGTAAGAAAACTTACGGCTTTTTGACTTTGGAAGAATATCGTCGTCACAAGTTCCAACAATCAGACGACAATTAATTTTCTAGATGAAAGCGGGCACTAATTCCCGCAAGAACTGCCCGACTCTTTATATTTTTTCGTAACTTCGAGCATCTGCTCATTCAAAGGCGCTAACTGCGCCTTTAGTTTTTCGATCGCATCTTTGTCTGAAGACACGTTACCTACGATGACATCATTCAAGATATCGCCACTGGCTTTCATAACCGCAGCATCCGCTTTTAAGCTCGTGATTTTCTCGAAATATTTTAAACGTAAATAAATTCTTTGTGTGTTAGCGGTCAGAACTTCTTTTTGTTCCTCACCACTCATGTTGTCGAATTCTTGTAAGAAATTTTTGATGCTCTCTTGAGACTCCGCGGTCTTGCTGATCATCTCAGTTATCTTCACGCATTTCTCTTGGGCCGACATCGTTGTTGCCGCATGAGTTACTGTCGTTGAGACCATTAAAACCGTCAAAACCAATAGAACTTTCATCATAAACCTCAAATCAGAATCTTCAGATGATTCTATGAAGAGCAATCTCCACGCCAGTTTGATGCCCCTTTAACTCTATCGAGTTTCAACCCACATCTCAGAATGAGACACTCTCCGAAAATTGGCGTCGCGTGTGCTGATCTTTCACATAGATGACTTCGCAACATCGACATAGAAAGCGGGTTCTGTTTTGCTCAAAAGACAACTTTTTAGAGGAGAATTCAAAAATGAAAACTACGATTATCGCAGCAGGATTGTTAGCAAGTTCATTCGCTTTTGCCGCAAAAACTTATCAAGTAACAGGCCCCGTGACAGAGATCACAGACTCTAAGATCACAGTTCAAAAAGGCTCTGACAAATGGGAAATCGACCGCACAGCCGCTACAAAAGTAAACGGCGATTTGAAAGTCGGCCAAAAAGTTACGATTGAATACACAATGACGGCGGATAAAGTGGAAGTTAAGAAATAGCCTTTTCCACGACGGCGAAGTACAACGGGCCGAAGCCACTTTGATCTGGCAAGTAAGCGACACCATATTCAGTGCGCTCGCCGCCAATACCTAGCGGGGCTTCGAGCAAACGTACTTCGTCTTTTTTCTTTTTCAAAAGTTTTTTGATCACGCCATCATTTTCATCAGGACTGATCGAGCATGTTGAATACACAACGCGACCACCAGGCTTTAATGCCAAAAGTGCAGCACTTAAAAGCGAATACTGACGAGTTGCCAAGTGCTCTGTGCGACGCGGGCTCCACTCTTTTTGAGCATTTTCATTTTCAAGAATATGACGCTCACCCGAGCAAGGGGCATCGAGCAGAACACGATCAAAAGATTCTTTTTCTTTCAGACCGAATTGCACGCCGTCTTTACCTGTCACCCACACGCGATTTCGGATTTCTCGAGGTACGTACTGCTGAATAACTTTTTTCAATCGCTCGCGGCGTTCTGGCGATAAGTCGTTGCAAAAAATTTCACCGTCTTCTTTGAGAGCTTCAATAAGAATTAAACTTTTTCCACCCGGTGCTGCACACATATCCAAAACGCGGTCACCCGACTGAACTTCCAGCGCGCGGGCAACCATCACACTGGCCGGATCCATGATATAAACGTCTAACAACTCATCCGTCGTACGCTCAGGCATACAGCGCCCGCCTTCAGGTATCCAATGGCAATTCGGCAAAGCAGCTTCCACCGGCCATTGAGACCACGTGCGCTCTGATTTATTTTCTGTGGGGCTTAAGATGTTTTCGCGAGCAACTTGGCGCTCGCCTTTTAGAAGAGCCTGATAAAGACTTTCCCAGCGGGCACCATAGATTTTTTCGAAATGCTTATAAAATGGATGATCTGCTGAAATCATCCGGGCATTTTAGCGCAATTAAGGGAATGTGCAAATGAACTCAGCGCCGCGCTCACCGTTTTTCACGGTCACGGTGCCGCCATGGCTTTGCATAATGTGCTTAACAATTGCTAAGCCCAACCCCGTGCCGCCAGCATCGCGCGTACGGCCTTTATCGATACGATAGAACCTCTCAAAAAGGCGATCATGATGCTCTTCAGGAATACCTGGGCCGTCATCGATCACTCGCAAAACCACGTTGTTTTTAGAGTCCTTTTCCCAACGAATTTGCACAGTACCGCCGTTAGGAATGTACTTTACAGAATTACTGACCAGATTTCTTAAAACTTGTTCAACCTTGCGAGCATCGGCCATAAACGGTGGCACTTCACCGATTACACGAATGCTTTGATTTTTCTCAGAAGCCAACCCCAACAATTCAGAAACCACGTGTTCAGAAATTTGCAGAGGCGAAACCATTTCCAGTTTCAGTTCTGAACCCGATTCCAAAGTTGAAAGCGACAAGAGGTCATTCACAAGATCAATCAAACGATCCACATTACGAGAGATGATATTCACGAATTTTTCAGTTTGATCAAAGTGGCCTGACTTCACGTCTTCACGCAAAGTTTCAACGTAGCCTTTAACTGCCGTCAGTGGAGTTCTGAGTTCATGAGAAGCATTGCCAACAAAATCGATACGCACTTGTTCCGCTTTTTTTAGGTCCGTGATGTCATGGAAGATTCCAATGATACCGTAAACTTCGCGCGATTGAGATTTACGCAAAGGATTCACTGACACCGCAAAGTAACGCGCTTGATTTTCTAAACGCGTATTCAGCTTGATCGTAAAACGATGAGTCTTACCCTCGACATAGACCTTCTCAAAACCTTCCAAAATTTCTGGAATACGAAAGATGTCCTTCAAAGACAACCCAGCGATATTCATTTGCTTTGGATCCAGGAATTGCGCTGCAAATTGCGAATTGAAATACAAAATCTTTTGTTCAGGGCTGATGCTGATCAGACCTTCTTGTACGGAACTCATGAAGGCTTGAGCTTCTTCACGCTCTTGAGCAAGCTGCTCTTTTTTACGCTTCATTTTTCTTTGCATGCGGTTCAATGCTAAATCAAGTTCAACATATTCGTCGATCTCGTCATCAAGCAAATCTTCTTCGTCGCCTTTGTCTTTCAAAGTGCGAGCGTAACGTTTTGAGGAAACGCGCAAAGCTTTTTTAATTAGTTTATGTAGGGGACGCGTAAAGCGCCATGAAGTCAATGCAGCAACCAGCAAACTGAAGACAAAGAAATTCAACAATGCTTCGTTAAATACGAAGTTGCGCATGTGATAGCGCGAATCGAGGAAACCGATTAGACACAAAAAGAAAATATTAAATGCGATCGCTTGGTAAAGGAAGAATTTCCAAAATATCCGCCAGGGAAAGCGATCAAATGATGTCATGTGTTTTCCGTTTTTACTCGGTAACCAACTCCACGGATCGTTTCGATATTGTCGCCCCAGTCGCCCAATTTCTTGCGCAAACCAAAGACGTGCGTATCAATGGTACGACCAATCACGTTGATTCCCTCACCTTGGATGTTTTCAATAAGCTGTTCACGTGTCAGCACGCGACCGTCACTTTGAATCAGCGCACCCAAAAGCTTAAACTCAGATGGAGTTAAATGCAAAGGAGAGTCTTTGAATGAAATCTCATAGGTCTTGAAATTGACCTTCAAACCCGAAATTTCTGAAATGTCCTTAGAGTCCTCAGCAGGAGCTTTCACCGTACGGCGCAAAAGCGCTTTCACACGGGCTAAGAAAATTTGCGGATTAAAGGGTTTAGTCATGTAGTCGTCAGCGCCTTTTTCAAGGCCTGCAACGATGTCTTGAGGTTCGGTTTTCGCGGTCACCATCAAAACACTAGGAGTAGGATTCGTTTGTTTTACTGTTTCAAGGATGTCGACACCAGAAAGACCCGGTAGCATCCAATCTAGAACAACAAGGTGGTATTTGCTTTTACCCAGTTCTTGTAAGGCCTCTTCCGCCGAACCACATTCTGTTACTCGATAGCCTTGTCTCAAAAGGTGCAAAGCCATCAATTCACGAATCTCTAGTTCGTCTTCTACGACCAATACATTAACAGAGTTCTCAGCCAAACTTTCCCCCATGTCGGATATCTTTACCGGTGACTGCAAAGATCACGTCTTCTGCGATATTCGTTGCGTGGTCACCTAAACGCTCTAAATTTCTAGCAATCAAAATCAAATCCAAGCCGGCTTCAACGTCTTCAGGATTTGTTTTCATGTGAGTCATCGCTTCTTTGAAAACTTTGTTTTTCAAAGCATCGATCTCATCATCCATCATCAGGATCTCTTTGGCTTTATCACAGTCTCCGCGAACGAAGCTGTCCAAAGAACCTTTGACCATGCGACCAGCGATTTCAGACATTTTTTGAATATCGCTCAATTGCTGGATTGGCTTACGCCCTAAATAATCTTTACCTGTGTAAGCGATGTTCACCGCTTGATCGCCCATTCTTTCAAGATCGTTGTTGATCTTAAGAACCGAAATGATCAAACGCAGATCTTTCGCTACGGGGCCTTGTTTCGCCAAAACTTGCATACAAGCATTGTCGACTTTGATGTGCTCTTCGTTCACGCGTTTTTCAATGTCATGAACTTCGGCAAACATTGAAAGGTCTCGAGATAAAAGCGCCGATATCGCACGTGCTAACGATTTTTCAACGTGACCGCCCATTAATAGGATCATCTTTTTTAAATCGTCGAGTTGAGTATCGATGGCTCTTTCCATCTCAGGCCCCCTGAATTCATGTATATGCTGTTATTAACTTTGGCACCGCTTAACACAGCACCTCTATCACGTTCTAACGAAATCTTAACACTAAAACAGAACTTGCGCAGCAAGTTCGAACGAAGAACTCTCACGAACTCCCACACCATAGTCTTCACCATACGTTGTATGATCGATAGACAGCGCAGAACGCACGTCATCCGTGACTTGGTAAGACAATGCTCCCACTACGGAATTCAAGTTTTTACTAGAATCCCCCATGACAGGTAGCAAATAGTCATAACGAAGCATGATTTGCGCTTTAGGACCCGTCGCAAACTGCGTAAACAAGCTCGCACCTTGACCACGAACTGCTTGACCCGCGAGGCCCGTAACGTCAACACCATCGGCCATCTTCAAAGTCGTAATCACATTTGCAGGATCTTGACTGTAAAGATACTCAAGTCCGGCTAGCCACTGATCTTCCAATTTATAAAGCACCATGCCTTGAGCACGTTCTTTTAAACCAATCTCTTCAGAATAATTATCGTAACTGCCACGAAGGTAGTTCAGCGACAAGCTCCACTCTGTACCTTCAAATCTGACGAACAAGCCGAAATCTTTATGAGGTCCCACTTCTTCTTCATTGCGACCTTCACCGTTCATGATTGAGAAAGCCCACTCTCCCAAATCTTTCGGAAGTTCCGCCATGAAGGAAAGACCCATGTCAGAGTAATTCAAATATTTATACTTTTCAGTCATCACATAACCCTGACGACCTAAGAAGCGATATTCCCAATCTTCATACTGCGCTTCTTGCCAAGGTTGCGGCACCAAACCTAAACGCAAAACTTTTAAATTTTCAAAAAGGCTGACCAAGTCTAAGTAAGCTTCGCGCACTTCAACACCGAAGCGAGCTGTGTCTTTACCTAATGTCTCCTCATCTTTTGACTTATCTTCGCCACCTTCCAATTGCACTTTCAAAAGGTTCGCTTCTTTTAAGGGAACATCGAGATTTAACAAAAAAGTCGGCATGGCAAATTCAGAATTGCCGCGATCACCTGTTGGCAAAATGTGAACACGAGCCGCGAAATCCGCTTCGCCTGAAACTTCGATATCAGAAAGAGCCATTGAAGACAGTGAATAACATAAAACAGAGGCTAAAATAGGTAGGACGAGTCTTTTCATGTTTCTAATGCTGCCATCTTTAGATACACTTGCCAAGGAAGGAGAATCCCGAGCCGTGACACGTCGAATTTCTGCTATCGATATTGGATCGAACGCCATCCGCATGATGGTTGCCGAAGGCTCTGGTTCTGCTGGAACTCCTTTCCATGTTCTTAAAAAGTTCCGCGCGCCCGTTCGCCTCGGTCATGATGCTTTTACGACGGGCGTAATCAGTGAACACAATTTTGATTTGGCTTTGTCCACTTTCGAGCAATTTTCTGAAACCAATAAAAAATGGGGCGTTGAAAAAGTCCGCGCCGTCGCCACAAGCGCTTGCCGCGAAGCTAAAAACGCTCAAGCATTGATTTCATTGGTACAGAAAAACTTTGGAATTAAAATTGAAGTCATCGAAGGCAGCGAAGAAGGCCGCTTGATTCATTTGGCCGTTCAAAAAGAACTCGATCTTGCTGGCAAAAACACCATGCTGATCGATGTCGGTGGCGGCAGCGTTGAAGTGACCTTCAGCCACGGTCATAAAATGATGGCCACAAAGTCGTTTCCGATGGGCACTGTTCGCGTCCTGGAAAACTTGAGTAAAAGAAAACTCCATGAATCCCAATTGGGTGTCATCATGGGAGAATTCATTCCCGATTTAGCAGCGCACATCCATAAAAACGCCGATGGTATTAAAACCGATTTTGCGATCGGTACCGGTGGCAATTTAGAATGCATGGCGCAGCTTAAAGGCCAATTGCTGAAAAAATCCCCGACAACTTATGTAACACTCACTGAACTTGGCGAGATTATTAAAGGCCTTCGGGGTATTTCGGTTAAAGATCGCATTGAAAAGCTGAAACTGCGTCCCGACCGAGCTGACGTTATCGTGCCGGCTTGCTTATTGATCGAAACTATAATGCGCCAAGCGGAAGTTGAAAAGATCGTGATCCCGAATGTGGGTCTGCGCGACGGCCTTATTTGGTCGATGCTTTCCTAATTTGATCTTTTTTAAATTAGTAATTTCCGAGTTCTTTTCCTAGTGCCAGTTCCACTTGCCCTAAGGCTTCGATCGCGTCTGTTTGCGATTGCACCAATCTTGCTTTGGCTTGATAGAAATCTAGCTCGGCATCCAACTGGTCCGTTGAAGTAAGAGATCCCGCTCTGGCTCCGATTTTTGCAAGCCTTAGCGCTTCTTCTGATTTTTTTATCGACAACGTCTTGGCTTTATAAACACTCAGTGCATATTTCAATTTGCGTGACCAATAATCTACTTCTTGAGGGCGAGCAATCATGGCGGCTCTTAAATTTTCTTCGGCCATAGCTCGTTGAACTGCGGCTTGTCTTTGATTCGCCCAACCAAGCCCCCCATCAAAAATATCCCAGGTGAATGATATTCCAAAGTTATGCGCCTCTCTAAAGGCGTCCGAGTACTGCCACTCATGATCAAGATTGTTGTAGTATTGCTTTTCCGCGAACAAATTTATTTTTGGATACCACCAGTTGTGCGAACTCGTGTTGAGCTTCATCGAACTTTTTGAGCGCAGTTCTTTGGCTTTTAAGTCTTGGCGGTTTTCTGACTCTGATTTATCAGGCACAGTCACACCATCAAGATTTGGGAAGGTGCCGCTCAGTTCCTCTGGTAATTCAGAAACGCCCATCATACGAGCGAGTTTGTCTTTCGCGCCTTTGAGCGCATCATCGGCTGACATCATTTCGGTTTCAGCGTCAGATGATTGCACTTCCATTCTTAAAAGATCATATCTGGTTGCAGCACCTAAACGCTGTGATCGTTTGACGTCCCTTAAATGCTCACCGATGGTTTTTTGTTTCTGCTCAGCCACATCCACCAGCGACTGGGCACCGAGTGCTTGATAAAAAGTCATTCGCAGTTCGCGCCGCAATTGAAACTCTGCACGTTCGCGTTCCAATTTCGCCGCCTCTGCCTGCAGTTTTGCGGCTTGATAATTTGTGGCATCACCAAAGCCGTTGAAGATATTCATCACAGCTCGAAGAGAATAATCGGTGTACGGCTGAATCAGTTCCATTTCAGTTTGGATACCTGCGACGGAAACAGGAAACCTCATGAACTCTTCCTCGAACAAATGCTGACCTCTCAGAGTGAGGCGTGGCCAAAAGGTCGAAGCTGCTTTTACCGATTGATAGCTCGCGAATTCCTCAGACAATTTTGCTTGCCTCAGCGAAGAGTTACTCTCGGCCGCTTGCGAGTAGGCCTGCTCTATCGAAAGTGCATTCGCTGAAAAACCGTAAAATAAGAATGAAAAAGCGACCAGCCATGACATGATCCCAAATCATCTCAACAAGCCGTAAACCAGACATCATGCTTTTTGGCAGACTGATTAATCCGCGAGAAATTTGGGCGGAATCATATAAAGCAATTGACCAACACCTTGCTCGACTTGCGAAAAGGATTCGACTTCAATACCGATGATGCCGCTTTTTTTAAGTTCAATAAAACTTTCCGATTTGCCTGCTAACAAATAGCTGGCGAAAGCTGACAAGTGCGGCTCGTGACCAACCACAGCGATACGACGAGCTTGCTTAGCCTGAACGCGCAGCCATTTGATAAAAGCTTGCGGTGGACTTTGTGGAACGAGTTCGGGGGCTTCAATGACTGGAGTTTCAAAATAGATTTGCGAAACGATCTCTGCCGTCTGGCGAGCACGCGTGTACGGACTTGTAACAATAAAATCAAAATCCTTCACATAATCGCGCAAATTCACTGCTACCTTTTGCATGCGCTTACGACCCTTTAAAGTCAAAGGACGTAAACTGTCCTCTGAACTTTTCTTGGCGAAAGCTTCACGCTCTTCGGCTACAGCATGACGGATGATCACAATCTCCACTACTAATCCTCGCTCGAATGAGTTTCCTCAATGAGCTTAGCGCGGGATTTCGCCAATTGCATCAAAACAGTTTGCACTGGTTGCTCTTGGGAAGCTTTGCGCGAATATGTGCCGTCTGACTTCATTTCCCAAGACTGTCTGTCGTCTTTGAGATAGAGCTGCAGAATCTCCCAGCAACGTTCTTTGATGGAGCGATCTAGAATCGGCACGATAGCTTCCACTCGGGCATGCAGATTTCTGTACATCCAGTCGGCCGAACCAATAAAGAACTCACCATCGACAGGATCAGCAGCACCGTTTCTAAAATAGAAAATACGGGAATGCTCAAGGTAGCGACCAATCACTGATTTCACTCTGACTTTTTCGCTCAAACCAGGAACACCCGGTCGGAGGCAACAAAAGCCTCTGACAATCATATCGATCTCAACACCTTTTTGCGAAGCCGCATACAGGGCGACTGCAATGTCATTCTCTTCAAAGTTATTGAACTTTGCGATAATTTGCGTCGGCTTACCTGCTTTCGCATGATCTGCCTCGCGCTCAATCATCGCTTTGAACTTTGTGAACATGTTCACTGGGGCGATCAACAATTGCTTGTAATCGGTTTTAAGCGAGCGCCCCGTCAGATAATGGAAAAACTCAACGATGTCTTCCGTAATTTCTTCGCGGCTAGTTAGCAAACCCAAGTCCGTATAGAATCGCGAAGTCACGGCATTATAATTACCCGTACCGATATGCGCGTAACAACGTAGGCCCTCAGTCTCTTGACGAACAACCAACGAAGTTTTCGCATGCGTCTTGAGGCCGACAACACCGTACACGACATGCACGCCTGCGTTCTCGAGCTCTTGCGCCCAATAGATATTTCTTTCTTCGTCAAAGCGGGCTTTAAGTTCAACGAGGCAAACAACTTGTTTCCCCTGTTCAGCGGCACGGATCATTGCCTTGATGAACGGGCTGTTATCGCCCGTACGATACAAAGTCATTTTGATCGCGAGTACTTTTGGGTCATCAGCGGCAATACGAATGAAACTTTCGACCGATGAATTAAAGCTCTCAAATGGATGATGCACCAAATGATCGTTCAGTTTCAGCATATTGAAAAAATTCGGACCTTCTTCAGCAAATGCAGGTGGCACTACCGGTGTGTAGGGTTCAAATTTCAATTTTGGTAAATTGAGATCAAAGATCCATGACAGATCTGTGTAATCCAGTTCCCCGCTTAATTCGTAAATATCATCTTCTGAGATTTCGAGCTCTTCCATTAAGAACTTCAGCATCCATGGATCGGGATTGGGACCATGTTCTAAACGAACGACTTCGGCAAAACGTCGCTGTCTCAATTCTTCTTCGATGGATTCCAGTAAATCCTCAGCATCTTCCTCATCCCGATCAGAGTCGGCATTTCTCGTTAAACGGAACTCCATCGCATTTAGAACCTGCATCGCTGGGAAAAGATCCGCCAGGTTTTCTTTAATCACTTCAAGTAAGCTCACAAATTTATAAATGCTCGTATCTGCATCAACCCGAATCCACTGCGGGAGAACTTTTGGAACTTTCACTCGCGCAAAAAGTTTTTCTTCGTTGTTGGGATGCTTCAACGTCACACCCAAAGACGTTGAAAGATTCGAAATGAATGGAAATGGATGACCTGGATCCACCGACAACGGTGTCAAAACAGGAAAGACATTCTTGTTATAATATTTTTTTACGTACTCTTTTTCTTTCGCCGTCAGACTCTTCCAAGATGTCAGAACGATATTTTCTTTTTCAAGTGCTGGCTTTAAAACTTTTAGAAAGCAGTGATCCTGATCTTTGATCATTGGAATCACGACTTGTCGGATTTCTTGCAACTGCTGCATCGGAGTTTTCGCATCAGAAGATTTTGGTGAAATCCCATAGGCCACTTGGCGCTTCAATCCCCCGACACGTTTCATGAAAAATTCATCAAGGTTCGAACCAGAAATACTTAAGAACTTCACACGCTCCAACAATGGTTGACGAACGTCTTCTGCTTCCGTCAAAACACGACGATTGAAATTCAACCAACCAATTTCTCGGCTCGTAAATAAATTTGCAGATGACAGCGGATGCTCAACAACTTTGGGCTTCCTGGATGATTTTTTCTTAGACGTTCTTTTAGGAGGGACTTTTGATGTGTTCACTTAATTATTGCACCTGATAGCTGGTCTAGTTGGCAAGGAATGCACGAAAACAAGAATGAAATAGAGCGAAAGTTTGGCAAGATTTGAAGTCGCCCTGTGAATTCTAACAAAGTCCTAGCTTGACTCTAAAAACGGATTTGTTATTCAGCGAGTGGTCCTATTTTTTTAGCAACTGAAAGTGATTTTGCACCCACAGACAAACTTCTGACTGCCATACTGCCTAAGCCAAAACCCACTGGCAATGTCACCACATCATACGTTACGCGACGTTTAGCAGCTTCTAAATTACCTAGGTCAGTCCCGAGCTCATCACCATAGATATGCCCAAGCGTGCGTTGACGAACGTCTTTAAATTCAGAATAGCTTTGCATCGCGAAACCGCCACCTGTCGAAGCACCCACCCCGATGCTGGCCCCCGTTGCAAGTGCAGCCGAGCCACCCACTGCTAAAACTGCTGGCGCTGCTAAAAAGGAAACTGCTAATATTGGTAAACCTATTGCAATCGCATTGCCGATTTGACGATTCGACATTGTAAACACTAGTGAAGACGCCAACCCGCACGATTGCTCATCCTCTAGTAGAACTTCTTCAAGTTGAGTCGAATAATTCAGCACCTGCAAAACATCCGTTGAAAGCGGCTTTTGCGAAAGCATCTTTTCGTATTCGTCTAATTGCTTACTTTCTTTTATTAGATCCGATTGCATTTTTTGAAACGCAGTCATCACATCAGCACCCGTCGTTTCAGGACCCTTTAGATATTGGAGCAAGGGCAAGTCAGACAACATTTGGCGATAATTCTGATAATGTTGAAATCGCACTGCCAACAGAGCATCCTCTGAAAATCGATTTTCACATGTTCTGCAAATTTCTTTTCTTGAAGCACTTTGTTTTGCTGAAGCTTTGATCTCGCGCTTGTACTCGTCAAGCTGCTGTCTTGCAGTCTGATTTTCTTTCTCGGTCAATGGAGCCCAATCTTCAAACTTATATCCACCTAATGGATCGAGATCCTTATTCGGACTGCCCGAGGCAATTCCGACCCATGTTTTTATTTCGTGCTGACTTTGTGAAAGACTTAAGTGATATCGTGCCTCTTTCACATATTGAGGCAAATCAATATCCACCCAATGTTTTAGCTCCGCACATTCAGGAGTAGCCTGATTCATGCACGTCGCAATGTTCTTCATTTGATTTTTTGTCGCATCAATTCGCTGTCGCACTTTTTGTATTACTTTTTTCAACAATGCTTCTGTTGAATGACCTTTGTTATCTTTTTCAACGACAGAACGCTTTAGCAATCCTGTTTCAGGGCGATCTTTGAGTAAACCCGGAGGCTCCTTGCATGCGACTAAGAACGGTGAAGTTTCAATTTTATCTATGATGGGTTTAAGATCCTTCATGCTTTCAATATCAGCCGAAGGTGTATCGCTACACTCTTCATTCGCAAAAGAGAAATGACTGAATAAAAATAGCAGACAGACAATGCCTACGAACCGCAAAATACCCATTGTCTCATTTTAGAACGTTCGCTTCCTGAAGACTATGAACTGTAAACAAACCTGACAATCGTCTATCCGGATTGGGAAGTTAAAAGGTATTCGTTTCTATATTCACGGCCAATGCTTTGGCGCGCAAAACGTGGGACCACGCCTTGCTCTAGACTTAAGGCGGAGGTATTTAATGAAAGCATTGATGTTAACGGTTATCGCAGGAAGTCTCTTTTACTCAACGGCATTCGCTGAGCTTTGTGGTGAAAAGAATGCTCTTTTTGCGCCAAACACCCCTGATCAAGAGCAATGCACTACAATCGCCGCGGGTGCTGGTGCCGCTACTGCCTCTGGGATCTATGCTGCCAAAAAATACTCGACAGGGCATTCCATCGAAGAACGCTATACAGAAAAACTTTTCAATATTTCCAATGGTTCAGGTGAAAACGCGCGTTTGGTTGAAAAATCAATGAACGGTCTTACGAACGGTGACCGCGTAACGATTACCTATAACCTCAGCGAAGCTGATAATCGCGAATATCACATTGATCTAATGCGCGAAAAAGCTTCTTCATCAAGAACAGCAGCTGCGACCTACGGCGCCCTTGCTTTGACTGCAACTAAAACTGTTTCTACCACGGACTCGAGCGGTAAAACTTCTTATCGCACGGAACCCGATTACGTTGCGAGAACATCATATGCATTGATGGCGACGAACTCTCTAGCGGATGCTGCGAACTTTGATCGTAAAGCTATGGATGCTCGTCATGGTGGCCCAGTACCAATGTATGATATCGACAAAATCGTGAAAGTAAAATCAGGCACTCTGCAAGTGGCGACACAATTTACGACTGAGAAGATCACTAATGGTGGTAAAATTTTGAAAGTGGATCGTTTACCAGTTGAGCATTTCAACTCTATGAAATCGGCTATCTGGAAAGCCCGCGGCGGTGTTGTTGGTGCAGCTGTCGGTGTCGGCTTCGTTGCTGAAGAAGCTGTTTCAGGTATGGCAGCCGACCAATATCGTGAAGTCCGCAATGCTCCCAAAGCAAAATCGTACTCAGGCAATCAATAAAAGACCACTCAGAGGAGGAATTAAATTTCCTCCTCGATTATAGAGCTCATTCTCACTCTGAGACAGTTAAGTAAGCCTCTCAAAAACCCGACAAGTTCTGCATGACTAGTCTTGCTCGCTATCACGCTCGATCACCACGCTACATTCTGAATACTCAGGACGACAGTCTTATCCGCGTGGCAGGTCCTCATCAAACTCCCTGGGAAGAAGGCACAGAAATTAAAAATGTGTCGCTGACTGGTTTGGCGTTCATGGCACCGTCTGACCTTTGCCCTCTTTTAGGCGAAGTCATCAAAATCCAATTCATCCCACCCGGTGGAAAACAAATGGCGTGCTATGGTATCGTCACGCGTTTAGATGAAGTGGGCGAAAGTATGCTTGTAGGAATTCACTTTTATAAGCTTGAAATGGCTCACAGAATTACTTTAGCTCAAGGCCTCGCTCGCCGTTTAAAAGAACAGCAAGATCGTGGTGAGCTCGATAGTTTGTTGAATAAGTCTCCATCAAAATTCTCACTCTCAAGTCTTCCGCATCTTGTGATCATGATGCTTCTTGGAATGTCTTGGATGGGAATGATCTTTGCCCTTATGAAGTTCGAATACACGGGGCTCTTCACTATCCTGCAAAGAATCATTTCCTAATTTCCTGCTCGATAAAACTTACTCGAAAACTTCTTTCATTCTTTTCGCCACAAGGTCTGTGAACTTTTTCACCTTCTGAGGAATTTCTTTTTGCTCTGGTGTCACCACGTGAATCGGCACTTCATTGCTGCGCAAGTTTTTGTGAACGTGCACTAAGCGGCCTTCTTCAATATGTTTTAATGCCAAGAACTCAGGGATGAAGGCCATGCCTTTTCCTAAAAGCACCATGTTCTCTAGTACGGCGGGACTGTTCGCTGTGACAAACGAATTGATTTTCAGTGAGATCTTTTTACTGTCTGTCGTACGAATGACTTCAAGCTTCGTTCCCGGGCCCATTGCAATGAATGGCAGTGTGTGAATCTGCTCGAGGTCCTCAGCTTGACGATAACGTTCGAGAAAGCCCGGCGTCGCCACGAAGATATTTTTCACCGCACCAATTTTTCGCGAACGCAACGAGCTGTCTTTCAAATGTCCGATACGAATCGCCACGTCGATAGATTCTTTCACAAGGTCTACATGGGCTTGGCTTAACAGCAAATCAAATTTGATCTTAGGGAACTGACGTGTGAATTCATCCAAGATCGGTGGAAGGTAACGCAGCCCCATGTCTTCTGCTGCGGTCACACGAATCACTCCAGAGACTTCTACTGATGTATCCGTCATCTCATGTGCAAGACCTTCAAGGCCTTCAATCAGACCTTTGGCTCTTTCATAATAAGCGCGTCCCGTTTCCGTAAGTTGAAACTGTCTCGTCGTGCGATAGATGAGTTGCACTCCCAAGTCTTTTTCTAATCCTGCAAGTCTGCGGCTAACTCGCGATTTCGGTTGGCGCAACACTTCAGCTGCTTTTGTAAAGCTGCCCGCCTGGACGATTCTCACAAATGTTCGGATTTGGTTCAGATCTAATTGTTCCATATACGAAACAGTCTATCCCGATCTAGTCATCTACCGCAACGATGAAAACAGCCCGATACTTAATCCCGTAACGAACAGAACAAAGAGCTCACTTAAAGGAGATTAGAGATGAAAAAAATGATTATCAGCACACTGGTTGTCCTAGCTAGCACGATGGCTTCAGCTAAAACTATTCCTGAAGGCACGTACACTATTGATGCAGCCCATTCTAAAATCGGTTTTGAGATTCCCCACTTAGTTATTGCAACCGTGGAAGGCCACTTCTCGAAATTTGACGGGACCATCGTTATTGATTCGAAACTTGAAAAATCAAAAGCCAATTTGAATGTTGAAGTTGCGAGCATCAATACAGATCAAAAGGACCGCGATGAACATTTAAAAAGTGCTGACTTCTTTGATGCAGCGAAAAATCCAAAACTTACTTTCATAACAAAGAAAATCGTTGGCTCTGCTGATAATTTGAAATTGATTGGTGATTTGACTCTAAAAGGCAAAACCAAAGAGGTGACTTTGGACGTCACTTACCTTGGTGACGTGAACGATCCATACGGTAATCATAAAATCGCTTTCAAAGCGACAGGCAAAATCAATCGCAAAGACTACGGTCTGACATGGAATAAAGCTGTTGAAGCTGGTCCCGTTGTCGGTGACGAAGTTACTTTGAACATCAAAATTGAAGCAAACAAACCCGTTGCGAAAGCTGCTGCTAAATAACCGGGTTTCAAACTTCCCCCCTTCCCTCAGCCCGTCGCGCTTGCCCGCGTACGGGCTTTGTCTTAGTATGCCTTCATGGCATTAAAACAAGACTCTGCACTTTCCGAATTTCTTAAAGACATTAAACTGATTTCTTCAATGAAGAAGTCAAAGAAGTACGACGACCTCACACTCCCCGAGTATCCGTTCGATGCAGAGCTACTCAATGCTAGCCCGCTGTATCGCCAAAGCCGCGAAGACTATCTCGAACTCGGTGGGCAATTCCGTGCCCGCATGATTTCAGTTCCGAGATCTTTAAGCTCCCATGATTTATTTTCTGATGTGATCGAATACTCGCCCGTTTTAAGTGAAATGGAATGGTTCATAAAAAATCACGAAGAAACTGCTGATGCTGAATTCGCATGCGAGTCATTATTAAGTTACAGCGGGATTTCTATTTACCATGAACAAAACCATCGAATCTTGTGGCGCTTCTTACCCCCAGCACCAACAGAGCAACGTGCTTTATCCCGCTACCTCAATTTCGCAGAAGCCCTGGTCGTGATGCTGGATCTTGCATTGGCGGATCAAATCGGCAAAAAACTATCCCTACCACTTGAGCGAACAAAAACCATCTATCGCACAACAAACGCAGCAGCGCGCACAGGCAAAACAACAAAACAATATCACCAATATCTCATGGCCATCTTCTTTGCGAGCTATTTGCTATTAGAAGGTGCGTACCGCGAAGACATCCCAAACGCCGTCGACTACATCTTCCCAAAAAACAAAACGCAAAACAAAGACGCCGTAAAACGTTCACTCGATATCAGCGAACTGTTTATCAACGTGACAAACGCCGAATGGCAATCCCGCAACTGGAAAAAAGCCTCAGAAGCTCTCATCCAATTCCACAACCAAAACCCCGAACCCACCTTCTACATCTCCGAAGACCCTCTCGACTTCGAAAACGAATTCCAAATAGTCCACTCCATCCTAAACCACTTCGCCTTATAGAGAAAAAACGCGCCGAACACCTTAAAAGGTGCCAGGTGATCTTTTACGTCTATATCGCGTCAATGTTACTTAGCATTTCTCAGAGCCGAATATCTTCAAGGGCGCATTCGCGAGCCGGATCATTTTCCGATTCTTCGGAATGCTGCGCCCCAGTTAAAAAAAGTCACCTGGCACCTTTTCTGTCAGCGTGTTCGGCATTAGAGTTTTGGGATGGATGTTTTTTCTACGTTGAGTGCGGCTGAGGAATTTGTTTTTAGTAAGGTTGAAAAGGATTTGCGGGTTGCTACACCGCTTGGGCTTGGGAAGCCTAATCAGCTTTTGAATTTGCTTTATCGTCGTGTGAAAGCGGACCCTTCGCGAACGATGACTCTGTTTACGGCGCTGTCGCTCGATATTCCGCAGGCGAAGTCAGATTTAGAAAGAAGATTTGTTGAGCCGTTTTATACTCGGCACTTTGGTGATGATTATCCTCATCTTGATTATGTTAGAGACCTCAAAAGCAATAAAGTTCCCTCGCATATCAATTTGCATGAGTTTTACTTTCAAGCTGGTGCATACACTGGCACTAAACTCGCTCAAGAAAATTATATCAGTTTGAACTACACCCATGTCGCACAAAGTATTTATGAGATGGGCGTGAACGTTATCGTTCAACTCATCGCGAAATCAAAAGACGGCAGCAAGTATTCGCTTTCATGCAATCCGGATCTGACTCTCGATGTTGCTGACATTTTCAAAAAGAATGGAAAGCCTTTATTAATGATCGGCGTTGTTCATCCAGAGCTTCCTTTCTTGGGAGGCGATGCCGAAGTCGATGCGAACTTCTTCAGCGCTATTGTTGAATCTAAAGAGGTCACACACAAACTCTTCGCACTGCCACGCAATTCTGTCGATAACGATGAACAGATGATTGGCCTGCACGCAAGCCGCCTCATTCAAGACGATGGCACCTTGCAAATCGGTATTGGATCACTTTCAGATTCGATCGTCGCATCAACCATCCTGCGCCAGCAGAACAATATTCTTTATCGAGAACTTTGTAACGACAGTGAAAATGAATTCCCTATTCCTCCAAACGTAAAAACGCACAAAGAGGAATTCGCGCACGGCCTTTACGGCACCAGCGAAATGCTGATGGACGGCTTCATGCACCTCAGAAAAGCGGGCATCCTCAAACGCTACATCTTTGACAAAGACGAACAGGCCAAAAGATTCTTACATGGAGCCTTCTTCCTCGGCTCCAAAGATTTCTACAACTGGCTCAGCTCACTCAAAGATGACGACTACAACGGGCTTTCAATGACCCGCGTATCAAAAGTAAATGATCTTTACGACGAACACGAACTCGCACTCCGCCGCCAAAGAAAAAACGCACGCTTCTTTAACACTGCGATGAAAATCAGTCTGCTCGGCGAAGCGGCTTCGGACACACTCCTTGATGGCACCGTCGTCAGTGGCGTGGGAGGTCAGTACAACTTTGTCGCAATGGCGAGAGAACTCCCCGATTCACTCTCGGTCCTACTACTCAAAAGTTCGCGCACAGCAAAAGGCAAACGCCTGTCCAATATTGTATGGTCCGCTGGTCATCTAACAATCCCACGACACTTAAGAGACATCGTCGTCACTGAGTACGGCATCGCCAGCCTCAAAGGACAAAGTGATCAGGAATGCATCAAGCGTCTACTGCTCATTACTGATTCCGAATTCCAAGAGGAACTACTGAATGAAGCAAAATCCAATGGTAAGGTCGCAGCCGATTGGCAAATCCCGACATTTGCCAAAAACAACACACCAGCAAAAGTAAAAGCCTTTGTCAGAAAGTATCAAACAAAAGGCTGCTTCCCCTTCTGGCCGATGGGTAGCGACTTCTCAAAAGAAGAGCAAGACTTGCAACACACGTTACTGAAGCTAAAAGCCAAATCCAAACCGCAGTTAATCGCAACGATCGCCAAGGGATTACAAGCTTCACCGAAAAAATATTCGAAAGAATTAGAACGAATGAAGCTCGACAATCCGAAGGGTTTCAAAGAATATCTATTTCAGAAAGTTCTGTTAGGCGCACTGGCAGACTAGAAAGATAAAAATGCACAAAGGTCGATTAGAAGCATTCAGTGACGGCGTACTCGCAATCATTATCACAATCATGGTGCTCGAACTTAAAGCCCCCCATGGTGAAAGCTTCGCAGACCTTCTGGCACTCGCGCCCATTTTCTTGAGCTACATCTTAAGTTTTATGTACGTAGGCATTTACTGGAACAATCACCATCATCTGTTCCAAGCAGTGAAACATGTGAAGGGCCCGATCTTGTGGGCCAACCTGCATTTGTTATTTTGGCTATCCCTGATTCCATTTGCAACCGCGTGGATGGACGAAAACCATTTCCACTCATTGCCAGTGGCAGCTTATGGCTTCGTCCTTATTATGTGCGCAATTGCTTATTCGATTTTAGTGAGAACACTTTTGCGTGAGCACGGAAAAGACTCAGACCTTGCAAAAGCTATCGGTAAAGACACAAAGGGCAATCTCTCAACACTGATCTACTTAGCGGGAATTCCATTGGCATTTGTGTCGCCTTATATTTCTCTCGCACTCTACATCACAGTTGCGCTCGTTTGGCTCATTCCAGATATTCGAGTGGAGAGAATCCTTAAATCAGACAACTAGTAATTCATCGTGTTCATTTTCAACTGGTCTTGAAGCTTCTCGATCGCGTTATAAATGTATTCGAGATTCTTTTTCACAGCTGCGCGATCTCCGCGGTAGATGCTTTTGTCTTCGCCCTCAACAGTTGAATAAGCGGGATTTTTTGGATCTTTAACTTCTTTTCTCACAATCATTCCTTCACCACCGCAGTATCCATCCAATACTTCCGCAGCAGTTTGAATGCCATCCAAAGTTTTAAAGATTTTAGGAGTCAGTTTCAAAGGGCGTCCCGACTCTTCACCTTTGATTTGCAATTCCTCGATATGCATTCCCATTATGCTCAGCGCACCATAAAACTGGCCTACAGCTAAGCATGTACGAACATCTGTGCCACCAAGAGACTCTTCAACGCTGTAAGCGAACATGCCGACAACATTCACAAGATCTCGGATACGATCCAAAGAGTCCTGCTGTGTATTCACTAGTTGACGACCACTTTCCAAAAGAAAATTTTGAACTTTCACAGCGACCGTTTCGTCATAACCAAACACATGAGTCAGTTCGTGAATTGTTAAGACGATCAATTGTTGCTCAAGATTAGCGCGAGGAATTTTAACTAGTTCGCTGACGCTGTAACAAAGCTTCACAGAAAATTTCTTTGGATCCGCATCGCCACGATCAAATTCAGATGAAGAACGAGGCCAGTCTTTACCTAAATTAACTGCCACCACACTCGCCGCGCGAGCCTGACCCTCTTTATCAATACACGCCTGATCTTGTAGATCATATTTAGTAACCCAAGTTACAGCATTCACTAAAGCCGCAAATTCCAGACGACCGAACATTTTTTTGAATATACTTTTCAATTGCGGATCATTGATTTCGCCGCGGCGAGAATCGAATGCAGCCAATGCCTTACTCAAAATCGATTCAGCTGCATAATCACCAGATTGCGGATTTTTATCTGCAACCTTATAAATCTTCGCCAAAGTCGCTTTGATATCTTTCGCTTCAGAATAAACAATCGCGCCACCGCCACCACTTGTGCCACCATCCATTGAGCGAGCCAAAGCCCCAATTGGGCAAGCGACTGCCAACAGAATAGACGCGGTCAGAGTTCCTACGAGGTTTAAAGCCATTTGACGCATAAAAGTCTCCTAAGTGGTTGATATTGCAAGGGGTGTTCCCCGTTCGAAAAGGAATTTAACTCAGCGCGTCTATTAATTAAATATAAAATAAATAAAAATCAGCCAAATAT